>Ga0209692_10000330_pt1 | contig 129630 bp, 115 predicted proteins | sample tdDd472_FD_187129 | JGI IMG/M metagenome (GOLD analysis project Ga0209692, IMG submission 187129) | Marine sediment microbial communities from the Atlantic coast under amendment with organic carbon and nitrate - tdDd47.2 (SPAdes)... | ecosystem: Environmental > Aquatic > Marine > Coastal >... | reverse complement strand
GGGAAAATCCCTCGGCCACCAGCTTTACCAGAAGCAGCCTGGATCAACAAACCGGAACAGGAAGAGAAAGATAAGATTGGAGCCTAATTTTAGGCATAAAGTGTCTCATTGTCATTGACACATTCCGCAGGGGTAAAAGGAATCATTGAAATTAAATCGTATTGGGAGGATAAAATGAAAAGATCCTATTTAAGAATTTTTGTAGTTAGTCTTTTTTTTATCAGTAGTTTTATGGCTACAGAAGTATTTGCCACTACAGTTACTTTTTCATTTCTTGGAGAGGTTACTTCTGTAAGTGGTAATTCCCCTAGTGGCGTTGTTATCGGAAATACAGTAACAGGGGAATGGCATTTCGACACAGAAGGATATAATAGCACTTATTCAAACGCTATAGACGAAATGCGGTATGTGTACGACCCATCCGACAATCTATTCAAAGTGAATATTAATGCCTATGATTGGATATCTGGAGGAGGTATTAATAATTATGTTGAAGCCGGACTATGGGATCGTACTGAAATAACAGATAATGATGAAATTACTGTTTTGCAAAAAAGAGGTCTTTCTTTTCCCAATTTGTTAGTTAAAGCATTTAGCAGTTTACATATAGTTGGAAGTAGCGATTTATTGTCCGGCTTAGAAATGCCTTCAAGCATTGATTTTAGTAAAATAAATAGTATTACCGGATCAATAGATAATCGGGATATTGACAGCCATCCAGATACGTATGGAATAAAATATAATGTAAATTTGAGTTCCTTGAAATGGTCGGCCAGTGAAACACCAGTCCCAGAACCCACCACAATGCTTCTTTTTGGTGTTGGACTTTTAGGTCTTGCAGGGGGTAGCAGAAGAAAAAAATAGATTACAAATCTTATAATTCAACTTTGAAACCAGGGTCAGAAATGACCCTGCCTTTTTTATTCAGGTCTATAATATATCAAGTTTTTTGATCGGCTATTGTCTTCACACCACTCTATAATACAGAAAGTTGATTCGAATCAGTAATCCAGACCACAACATATTGGGGGGCAGCCTTCCCATTGAAGGGTACATTTAATTAGTTGAATTTTCTGGCAACGCCTGTCAGACGAAATGCGAATTTCTACATTTAATCTTATTCGGGCAGGCCGGGTATCAGCTTTTTTAAAAAGAGGGGGTGACCGACGTTGCCTTCTCTTTTTATTAGGGAGAAGAGTGGTTTACTTTTTTAGCCGAACAACACCTTGCTTGTATATTCTCCCTTCAATATTAACCTGTTCATAGAGCCGCCCTTCTATATCCTGGAGTGAAAATTCTATTTCCATATCTTTAACCCTGGGGTTTCTAAAGTGACTGGTCAACATACGGAAGATTGATATTTCCCCATTCATATCATTCTTGTTCCAGGGCGTGAGGGGTATCTTTTCATTGGGCTTGAGAGTGCCTATTTTATGCGGTTTTGTTTTTATCTTTGTGCCGTCAGGAAATTTAAATCGGATAATTTCTATTTCCAAAGCCGGGCCATTGCCAATATTTTGAGTTATAAAGGAATTTTTTGAAAGGGTGTGCTTTAGACATGGCATCACGCCTATTCATGGGGAATTTAATTCAACGGCTACAGGGCTCTCAGGGGAAAGGCCGTTGCCAGAATTTCTATAGGAGAGCCGTCGGTGAATGATCCGAGAGTCAGAAGACCTGCCGGATGATGCTTAGGTTGACTGTGCGTGGCGCAACAGTGGCTGAATAGATCTTATGGATAAAAAAGGGACATCCCCGGATCGTATTTATTACGGTGCGGGGATTTTTTATTTTGGTTGATCTGATTTTTCTGAATATGAGATCAGGCCCTGTGGCCAGGGTTATCTGACCTTAGGCCTGCCGGGCAATTTTAGGCGTTGATGCCGCCCTTATCTCCTTATTGCACGCTGATTGACACGCTTTATCGCGGTTTTTCGGCCCGGCGCAACTTTCGTGCAGTCTCTTGCTGGAAGTGTTCCACCCAGCTAATCCGGTGTTCTGGTTCGCCATTCAGGCCACGGGACGAGCCGATGGGAAAATTAGTTTTTTGTTTGCCTTATCTGCCCGGAATTGTTCATGAGGATGAGAAACTTCATTTATTATTACATTTTTCACATATTTAAGTTATAATACCCCGACTTTTTAAATGATAAAATAGAGGCTGGGAAGATCCCGGTATGCACGAACAAAAAAAGAATTTACGGGAAATCCCCAATGGAGATCCCCAAGCAAACAATTTTGAACAAGACCGGCCGTATAAAATCCTTACCATAGATGACGAAACCTTTATTCGTCAAAGCATCCGCACCTATCTGGAAGATTACGGGTTTATTGTTTTTGAGGCGGAAAACGGCCAGGAGGGAATTGAGGTTTTTCAGCGGGAACAGCCGGATCTTGTACTTCTGGATCTGAGAATGCCTGAAATGGACGGGCTTCAGGTCCTTGATATCCTGGGTGCAAAATTTCCAGACACCCCTTTGTTAGTGGCATCGGGTACAGGGAGCATGACCTCAGTGGTCCAGGCACTTCGCCTTGGGGCCTGGGATTATATTTTTAAGCCCATAGAAGATATGGAGGTGTTGAAACACGCCATTGAAAAATCCTTGAACCAAAGCCGGCTCAGGAAAGAAAACAGGGCCTACCAGGAGCGGCTGGAAGAACTGGTTCAAGAAAGATCCCTGGCCCTGGAGAGAAGCGAACAGCTATATAAGGCGGTGTTTGAATATACCGGAACTGCCGCCATTATCATTGAACCGGATGATGTCATTTCCATGGTGAATTCCAAATTTGCTCAGATGGTGGGTATAGAAAGGGGGGCCATTGAAGGGGAAAAAAAATGGCAGGAATTTGTTTCAGACCGGGATATTGATATCATGGTCAACCACCTGCGGGCCGGAAGGGACTTTCGGCCGGAAAACGGGTCTCCGTTTCAATACGAGGTGGCCCTTGCCGACAGGTCCGGCAAGCCTAAATATGTATATGTAAGCCTGGGGCTGATTCCGGGCACCCGGCGGCAGGTGGCCTCCCTTCTGGATGTGACGGATAAAAAAGAGGCCGAACAACGTTGGCAAAACCTTGAAAAACAATTGCGTAAAGCCCAGAAAATGGAAGCCATCGGCACCCTGGCAGGGGGTATTGCCCATGACCTGAATAATATTTTAAGCCCGGTCATGGGGTATGCGGATATGATTATGGGTGACTCTGACCCGGACAGCCGGGTTTTTGAGCGAAGCAAAAAAATAAGAAAAGCCGCCCTCAGGGCGGCGGATCTGGTCAGCCAGGTTCTGGCTGTTAAGCAGGGCGGCAAGGAAGAAACGCGGCGGATCAGAATCCATCCGGTGGTCCGGGAAGTCGTGACCCTGCTAAAGGGCTCAATCCCCGCAACAATCAGTATCGTTGACAGAATAGACCGAAACTGCGATGCTGTTATGGCAGACCCCACCCAGATCCACCAGGTAATGATGAATCTGTGTACCAATGCCTACCACGCCATGGAAGATACGGGCGGAGAATTGACCGTGGTACTCCGGCAGGTTGAACTGAGTCGTGCGGACATGGTCTCCTACCCCAATCTGGCCGGGGGAGCAGGGAAATATCTGGTGCTTGAGGTCTGGGACACAGGCTGCGGTATGAGTGAGGACGTGACAGAACGGATATTTGATCCTTATTTTACCACCAAGGAAGAAGGAAAGGGTACGGGCCTCGGCTTGGCAACAGCTTATAGTATCATTCAGTCATGTAATGGCGAAATCCAGGTCAAGAGCCGCCCCGGTGAGGGCAGTTGCTTTTCCGTTTTTATTCCGGCGGTTTCGGTGTCGGGAGAGACCGAATCTTTCGAAAAAAGAGGGGCAAAGGATTTGCGCGGCCGGGGGCAGCGCCTTCTGGTGGTGGACGATGATGATGATATTGCGGCCATGTGTAAAGAGGGTTTTGAATGCCTGGGATACAAAGTGGATGTTTTTTGTTCAAGTAAGGAGGCCTTGACATTTTTCAGGGCTAATTACCGTGGAATCGATCTGGTGGTCACCGATCAGACCATGCCCGGGAAAACAGGACTTGAGCTGGCCCGGGAGATGAGAGCCGTTAAAGACGATTTACCCGTGATTCTCTGCTCCGGATACGCGGCATCCATCAACCGGAAAGTGGTGGCTGATGCCGGTATTAAGAGATTTTTTATGAAACCGGTAACCGTTGATACATTGTCAAAGGAAGTTTACGATTTGCTAAACCCCCGTTCAATGTCTGGACGGTTGTAACCGAACCGGCCCTGAGCCGGTCGCTGATAGTAAGGGTGGATATGTCCCAAATGGAAAAGTTGTTTATCATTCTTGATGACGAGCAAAGCATTCGGCAGAGCATTGCGTCATACCTGGAGGACGAAGGGCACAGGGTGCTTTGTGCGGACAGCACCGAGGCGGCTTTGGAACTTGTGGCGCAGCATCCGGTTGACGCCGCCGTGGTGGACATCCGCCTTCCCGGAAAGGATGGAAACGCGTTTATTCTGGAAGCCAGGGGAATTAGACCGGAAATCAAATTTGTAATTCATACGGGATCGGCGGATTATACCCTGCCGGAGGCTGTTAAGGCATTGGGGATGACCAAGGAAAATGTGTTGATTAAGCCGGTCAGGGATTTGAGCATGATTCTGGAGGCCCTTAAATGTTAATTGATCCGAAACCTGTGAGGACGACACAGATATGAGTGAACATGCGGGTAAAAAAATATTGGTAATTGATGATGAAGTCTATATTCGGGATTCTGTTATCGGGTTTCTGGAGGATTTCGGGTTTGAGGTGATTGAGGCGGAAAACGGTCAGGTGGGAGTGGACCGGTATGAAAACGATAGGCCTGATCTTATCCTTTGCGATTTGAGGATGCCGGTCATGGACGGCCTGGAAGTGCTGGGCCATGTCAGGGAGCGAGATGACAATACCCCCATCATCATTGTTTCCGGTGCCGGTAATATTGCAGACACGGTTGAAGCCCTTCGTCTGGGTGCCTGGGATTATATCATCAAACCTGTCCAGGACATGAATGTCCTCTTCCATGCCGTGAACAAGGCCTTTGAGCGAAAACACTTCATTGCGGATAAGGCCCGTTACCAGCAGGACCTTGAGGCTGCCAACAAAGAATTGAAAATCTCTCTGGATACCCTTGAACGTGCCCGGGATCAGCTGGTTCAGTCCGAAAAAATGGCTGCTCTGGGTGAACTTGTGGCCGGGGTGGCCCATGAAATCAATACCCCGGTGGGTGTCGGCGTGACCGCGGCCTCGTTTCTGGATGCCAAAACCCGGGAATTTTCAACCCTCTATGAATCCGGTGAATTGAAACGCAGTGAGCTTGAAACCTATTTGAAAACCGTCCAGGAGGTATCCAACTCCATACTCATTAACATGGAGCGGGCTGCTGAGCTGATTTCAAGTTTTAAACAAGTGGCCGTGGACCAGTCCAGTGAAAAGCAGCGGCGGTTTAACCTGAAAGAGTACATTGACGAAGTCCTTCTAAGCCTGAGGCCCAGGTATAAGAAAACCGCCCATTCCATCTGTGTAAACTGTCCTTTGGATGTGGAAATAAACTCATATCCCGGTGCCTTTTCACAGATTCTCAATAATCTGATCATGAATTCACTGATTCACGGGTTCCAGGATAAGGAAGAAGGGGAAATCCGTATTGAGATCTGCTTTGACGATGGTGAATTGATATTCATATACAAGGATAACGGTTGCGGCATGGATGAGGCCCGGAAGGAAAAGGCCTTTGATCCGTTTTTTACTACCCGGCGGGGCAAAGGGGGAACAGGGCTAGGGATGTCCATTGTCTTTAACCTGGTGACCCAGACTCTGAAGGGAAGGGTTTGGCTTGACAGTGCACCCGGACAAGGGATGTGTCTGACCATGACCTTTCCGGAGCTGGCAGGGTAAGACAGGTTCATGCAGATTCTTAATCCGTCCCGGTGGTATCTTCATCCGGTATTTATTTTTGCCTGTTCAATTTTTGCATTAGCGGGATTTCTGGTCCTGACCGTGGGGCTGTACATGGAGATCCGATCGGCCCTGGAAGTCATTATTTTAAAATTCAATATCGACCCCCAGTCCATCTTTCCTTCCAAAACCGGCATGACGATTCTGGTACTTAGCCTGCTCATCGCAGTGGTTCTTGCCGGTATCCTTCTGGCCTTTATTTATTACCAGAAAACTGTGAACCTGTTCCGGCTCCAGCACAATTTTATATATAATTTTACCCATGAACTGAAAACTCCGGTGACCTCTTTGAGGATTTACCTTGAGACCTTTATCCGCCATCCCATGGAGCCGGGGGATGTAAAAAAATACAGCGAGAATATGCTCAAGGACATTGACCGGCTCACAGAAAATATAAACCGGATTCTGAACCTGGCCCGCATCGAGAGCCAGAATTTCGGTTCTGAGGTGACCAGGGATTCCATGGTCACACTGGTGGAGGGGTTCTGTGAAAAAAACGCCTCAATATTCCGGGATCTGAACATCAGGATCAAAAATCCGTCCAAAGGAAAATTCGAATACCCGGTAAACCTCTTTTTATTTGAAATTCTGCTCATGAATATATTTTCCAATGCCATTAAATATAATGAGAGCAATGCCAAGTGTCTGACCATAGAGTTTAAAAGTTTTTTACAAAAGATCACCATTGATTTTACAGATAACGGGATCGGGGTGGACAGGCAGGAGGCCAGGAAAATTTTCCATAAGTTCTACCAGGCTGCCAGGAAGAATGATTCAGGTAGCACCGGTTCGGGCCTGGGACTTTACCTGGTTTCCAGTATTTCCATGATCCACGGCTGGCGGGCCTCGGTATCCAGCGATGGAAAGGGCAGGGGATCCAAATTTACAATTACCATCCCACGGGCAAGCATTGCCAGTGTCAGGGAGAAAAAATTATGGAAGCGGCTGAGAAAAAGCGTATTCTGGTCATAGAAGATGAGGCACACATTGCAGACGGAATTCAACTGAACCTTTCCATCCAAGGATATGAGGTGTCGGTGGCTCAGGACGGAATAGAGGGCCTTGAAAAATGGCGGTCCTGGGAGCCGGATCTCATTGTCCTGGATATTATGCTTCCCATGATAGACGGATTTTCCATTTTAAAGACCATCCGTCAGGAAGATGACAAGATTCCCGTGCTTATTCTATCAGCCCGGGGGGATACCCGGGACAAGGTTAAAGGGCTGAAATACGGGGTGGACGATTATCTTTCCAAACCTTTTGATCTGGAGGAATTTCTTCTTCGGGTGGCCCGGCTGGTAAAGAAAAAGCAATGGTATGAACCCCGTGATCCTGCAAAAAAAGGGCGTCACACCCTGTTTGAAGGGGAGTCCTATTCCTTTGGAAATAACCACATCGATTTTATTACATTTACGGCTCACTGTGCTGCCGGAGAGATCATCCTCACTGAGCAGGAAGCGACCTTGCTCAGAATATTCATCGCCCATAAGGGCCGCCCCCTGTCCAGGGAAATGCTCCTTAATGCGGGCTGGGGATATTCAAGGGACACCTCCACCCGTACCGTGGATAATTTTATTGTCCGGTTCAGGAAATACTTTGAGGCCAAACCCAAGAAACCTGAGTATTTCAAGAGCCGCAGATCCGTGGGATATATATTTGAGCATGATTAAGGATCCGCTTTAAAATTAATTAATCTTTTGTTTTTAAAATACCCCGTCTTTTAAGAAGGTTTGGAAACAATTTAGATCAAGTTCTTTTGTAACGATTCCTAAGGCACAAAATTATAAACAAGCCGTCCATTGAAATAAAATGATTTTGTGCCCCATCTGAACTGAGATTCCACTCAGATCAAGATTTGGACGGTTTTAATTTGATACTGAGCTGCACCACTGTTCCCGGCGGGAATACCCCGCTCATGATATACCCCTGGTCCAGGTCCCAGGACCTGCAGTCAAGGTCCCGTTCCACTCCGCGATGATAAATTCTGCCGTTTATGATTTCCACCTGGTGGAGACTCTCATTGAATCCCATGCGGATGTATTTTAAATAGGCCTCTTTTTGGGTCCAGCACTGGAATACATCCCGGGCCGAAGGGCCTAGGTGGCGGATTTCTTTATCCGTGAATGCGGTTTTCATGAAATGATGGTCCGGCCGGGGGCCCAGGGCCTCAATGTCTATTCCCGTTAGAATACCCGGCTCCATGGCCACTGCCGCTGCCGTATATATCCCGCTGTGGGACAATGAGAGGCAATGGTTCGGAAAGGCCACAATATACGGGGCCCCCTGTTCCATATAATCTATTTGAACCCCATCCAGCCTCTGGTCGGGCATGAGCAATTCCTGTGCGGCGGCTTTTGCTGAAAACCTTCCGCAGAGCCACTCCACCTGTTTTTTTAAGGCCTTGAACTGGTTGAGTCGTTGAAATTCTTCCGGGTTAAGAAAGTTCTGTTTGAAGTCGTCGGACTTGAAAAACAAAGGTTTTTGAATTCGGTAGTCCTTATCCGGAGGCCTTTGCAGCAGTTCCCGGATAAGGTGGGGAATCAGCCTGATCTGGATTTGGATACTTTTTTCAGTCAAGGATGTCATTGGCTATTTATACATTCCCCCGGCCTTTTTTCCAAAGGGAATATTTAGTTTTTTCATGCGGTGGCGCAGGGTTCGGGAATTGATGCCCAGCAACTGGGCAGCCCCGGCCGGGCCGTCCACCTTTCCCCCGGCCCTGGCCAGGGCTTTTTGAATGTGCGCAGCCATGGCCGCATCAAGGTTCAGGTCCTCCCGGAATTCAGGAGATGTTCCCCAAGGTTCCGGCCGGTCATACGGTTTGGGGTCTGAGAAAAAATCAGTATCCCGGGAAAATTTAAATGACATGGGCCTGCCATTGCTTAGGATCATGGCCCGCTCCACGGCATTTTCAAGTTCCCTGACATTGCCGGGCCAGGCATAAGCCATGAGCCTGTCAATGGCCCCTGAGGTGAGGGGGGGAGACTCATTCACATTCATCTGGCCGGCTTTTTTCCGGATAAAATGCTGGACAAGAAAAGGAATGTCTGATTTCCTCCGGCGCAGTGGAGGGATGGTGATGGGAAAGACCTTAAGTCGGAAAAAAAGATCCTGCCTGAACTGCCCCTTTGCCATCATTTCTTCAAGGTTCCTGTGGGTGGCGGCAATCACACGTATATCCAGGTCAATGGTCTCGCTTCCCCCCACCCGTTCCAGTTTCTTTTCCTGGAGAACCCTGAGGAGCCTGACCTGGGCATCAAGGCAGAGTTCCCCGATTTCATCCAAGAATATGGTGCCGCCTCCGGCCCGTTCAAACCGCCCCCGTTTTCTGGCAAGGGCATTGGTGAATGCCCCTTTTTCATGGCCGAACAGTTCGGTGTCCATCAGAGAGGGGGGAATGGCTCCGCAATTGACGTCAATGAATGGCCCCTCCCGTCTGGGGGAGAGATTGTGCAGGGTCCTTGCCATGAGTTCCTTACCGGTGCCGGTTTCGCCTAAGAGGAGCACTGGGCTGTCAAGAGGGGCAACCTGACGGATAAGTTCCATCACCCCCTTGAGCCCGAATTCCATGCCCACTACCTCTTCGCCCCCCATACGCCGTAGTTCTTTGTGAAGGTATTTGTTGTCGTCCTCAAGCCGTTCCTTATATCCCTGTATTTCCCGGTATCGGATGCTGTTGGTCACGGCAACGGCAAAGGGCTCATTCAGCTGGGCAACCAATTGTGCATGGCGGGGTGTGAAGATTTTTCCTTGAATGCTCATAAAGGAGATAACCCCCAGAAATTTTTCCTCAATGACCAGGTCCATCACCAGAGCCGAACGGTCCAGGCATCCCAGTTCTTTGCAAAGGGGGGCGGTGACGGCATCCCGGCTGGTGTCTGAAATCCGTCTGACACGGATGGACCTCTGTGCATCAATCTGTTTCAAACTTTTTTCCGGCAATCGGGTTTTGATGGATAATGCCCGGTACTCTTCCAGGGTGGCAAGGGCTATGGCCTCGGCAATCCCTGTGTTCTGGTCAAAAAGGTGGAGGCAGATCTGGCCCACTGGAATAACCTCCTGAATATACCAGAGGCAGCGCCACAGTGCTTTTTCGATTTCAAGGCTGGAGCTGATTTTAAGGGTGGTATTCCTGAAAAAAGTATTCTGATCTACCATTAAACCTCCAATTATATTATGCGGTATAAATTCCAAAATATATCATATATCATATTTTTATCCTGCGTATATGGTAAATTTTATTTTGTTGAACCAATAAGTGTTTGAAAATATGGTCTAAATGTCTTCGGTATACTCTTTGCTATGACTAAAGACAATGGATGCTATGACTGCAAAAGGGGGCGGGTGCCCATGACCTGGACGGAAATTATCAAAGTACAGACCAACGACAGGCAGGTAAGCCAGGCCTGTCTGGATTACCTGGCTGAATTCAGACGGGAGAAGACTCTGGTTGGCAGGTGCCGTATCCAGCTTTACGTGGATGCCGGGTTTTCTTCACAGGTCATGGTCCGGGTGGTCTGGGATTCACTGTGTCCGTCAGGACTAACCAGCCATCTGGCAGAAGTATTGATCCACGAACTCAAAGCATTCGGGCTGGTGGATCATTCGTCCTGGAAGCCAATATGATGGGAATATGAAGACTAATTTTTTTTAAAAAAAGGAGAAGTCAATGGCGTTGGGTAAATGCACAGCAATTGTAACCGGTGGCGCTTCTGGTCTAGGGGAGGCCACTGTGAGACGGATTATCGCATCCGGCGGGAACGCAGGCATCCTGGATCTGGATGAGGCCAGGGGAAACGGACTGGCCCGGGAATTGGGGCAACAGGCGGTATTTTTCAAGACGGATGTCTGCGATACCTCGTCGGTACTGGCGGCTCTGGATGGGACGATGGACCGGTTCGGCGGGCTCAATGCTGCAGTGAATTGTGCAGGCATTGGCACGCCAATGAAAGTCATCGGTAAAAAAGGGCCCATGCCCATTGAAAAGTTTGAAACCGTGATCCGGGTCAACCTTGTGGGGACCATGAATGTGCTGCGCCTGGCCGCCGAAAAGATGAGGGAGAACAGCCCCGGCCCGGATAATGAAAAAGGGGTGATCGTCAATACAGCTTCTGTGGCAGCCTATGACGGGCAGATCGGCCAGGCTGCCTATGCCGCTTCCAAGGCAGCTATTGTGGGATTGACCCTGCCCGTTGCCCGGGAATTTGCCGATTACGGCATCCGGGTGATGACCATTGCCCCGGGCCTGTTTGAGACACCCATCCTGGACGGCATTCCGGAGCAGATCAAAGAGAATCTGGCCCGGGCCGTGCCCTTTCCCAAACGGCTGGGAAGGCCTGATGAGTTTGCCATGCTGGTGGAACAGATATTGGTCAATACCATGCTCAATGGCGAAACCATCCGACTGGACGGGAGTATTAGAATGGCCCCTAAATAGGTAACATTTAAAAAGGATACCAGGGCCCAATACAAAGATTTTTATATCAAATAATAAATTGAAGAGGAGAGTATGATGGTTGATACGGTGTATATGCTGGGCGCGTTTTCAACTCCCTTCCGGAAATGGCTGGATAAAACCGGAAAAGACCTGACCCGGGATGCCTTGGTGGGTGTTCTTAAAGATGCACACCTGGCTGACGGCGGGCCCATTGAAAGTGTGTATTTTTCCAATTGCGGCATGGGGGTGATCTGGGACCAGGACTTGGTCCGGGGCCATTGCATGTTCGCCCCCATGGTGGAAGAGGGACTGTTCCCGGAACGGGTGCCCTTGGTCAATGTGGAGGGGGGATGCGCTTCGGGATCCATGGCCTTTCATCTGGCCTGGAAAGATATTTTATCAGGGCTCCATGATGTCTCCCTTGCCATTGGCATGGACAAGTTTTATCACGAGGAGGCCAAAAAGGTCATGACGGCCTTTGAGCACGGCATTGACCGGGATGACCGGGATACTCTGATCAGGGAATATCAGGCCGTGGGAAAAGAGTGCGGCAAAGAGTTTCAGTTCGGTCCCAAGCGGTCCATTTTCATGGACACTTATGCCATGCAGGCATGCTGGCACATGAATAAATGGGGAACCACCCAGGAGCAGATTGCCGTGGGCGCCTCAAAAAATCATTATAACGGCTCCCTGAATCCCAATGCCCAGTACCGGTTCGAGATCTCCGTGGAAGATGTGCTCAAGGACTACGAGGTCTCCTATCCCATGACCCGGAGCATGTGCGCCCCCATCGGGGACGGGGCGGCAGCCGTGATTCTCTGTTCTGAAAAATTTTTAAATCAGCAGCCCCAGGCGGTTCGGAACCGGGCGGTAAAGGTTCGGGCCTGTGTCCTGTCCGGGGGCAAACACCGACCCATTGAAGAGCCCGGCCTGACAAGGTGGGCCGCAGACCGGGCCTATAAACTGTCGGGCCTGGTCCCTGGGGACATGGATGTGGCAGAGGTTCATGACGCCACCTCATTTTGCGAAATCTACCAGTCCGAGATGATGGGGTTTTGCCCCCCGGGAAAAGGCGGCCAATTTGTGGGGGGCGGGGCCACCATGCTGGACGGGAAAATTCCCATCAACACCTCGGGCGGGCTGGTGTCCAAGGGTCATCCCATCGGTGCCACCGGGGTCTCAATGATTTTTGAAATCGCAACCCAACTCAGGGGGGAGGCGGATAAACGCCAGGTTCAAGACGCCCGATACGGCCTCATTGAAAATGGTGGCGGGGTGATTTCCGTGGAAGAATTCGCCTGCGGGGTGACCATTCTGGAACGACCCTGATGGGGTAATGGACGTCAGAAAAAATGCGCCTGAAAAGTTTTCAGGCGCATTTTTTGGTCGGTCTCAGGCATCCGGAGTCAGCAAAAACAGGGGCATGAATCGGGGATCAATGCTTTGACCTGCCACTGATCCGTATTCATCTTCCACCTCCCTTACCAGTGCATATAAAACCCCTTGGAGCGGGGCGGGCAGGTTTGGCGGAGAGTCGTTTGACACCTCTGCGGCCCAGAATGCCAGATCCTTTGCTTTGGTTTCACTGATATGGGGTGTACCCTCGAAAAGTGCTTTAAAGAAGGGTTTGAACCGGGACAAGGGGACAGGGGCCAGACTGGGGCTTGCGCCAGTGTCCAGACCGATTCTGTGCCGCACCCACAGGGTGAGCAACATACTCTTATAGGTCAGTACCCCATGGGTGAAGGTGGACATATCTATGGGCAGCTGTCCCAGGAATTCATCCAGGCTGATAATTTCTGACAGCAGCCTGTCTGTGGCCCGGATATCCTTGATTGAGTTAAAATGGCGGTATAACTCCTTGTCGGCATAATCGGCAAAAAACATGGGCCGCTGGATCATGAGGCCGCCGATGACGCCCAGGTAGGCTTCCCCGAGAAAACTTAAGGGCAGGTTGTTTTTTTGCATGAAGCTGTTTTCATACCAGGTTTTGGCCCGTGTCCGAAGTTTGATACCTGTCCTGGAGCCTGTCCTGAAAATATCTTCCAGAAAATAATTGCGGATCAGTCCTGCTGCAGCCTCCACACTAACCTTTTCCCCTACTTGCTCCCCGAGGAGCACCTCAAGGCCCAGGCTCAGGAAGGCCATGGCCTTTTCCATGGGTTTTTCTATGGATTCCCGGTTCCGTATTTTGATCCGGTCCGCGGATATGATTTTATTGAGCAGAGCGGCCAGTTCATTGTCAAGCCCAAGGACGTTGCCCGTTGCCTCAACAAGGGACAGGGCCTGGGCAAAGAGGTTGTCCCCGGAAATAAACTGGGTAAAAAACTGGGGCGGCAAAGGGATATCCGGATCGAATTCCCTGTCCTGCCCGGCCGATCCAGGCCGTTTTCTAAGGGTGGGGATGGGCTGGTAAATGCCCACGGCTTCATGGGGGGGCGCAAATCCTTTTTCCGCCAGCCGGATGTTTTTCAGCCTGAACTGCTCTTCTTCAGTCTCCGCGGGCAGCAGGGCCGGTGTCTCAAGGAGGAGGCCGTGAAAAACGGACAAGTCCATTTCCGCCAGAGCCTTGAGCATGTTTTCAATGAGTTCCGGCGCATCCTCATGGGGCATATGGTTTTCGGGGGTTTCAGACGGAAGAATTTTTCCTTCAGGATCATTGACCACAGCCTTGTCCGGAAACCGAAAATAAAATTTATCGTCCAGGGTGATATAGTCGTCGAAATCCTCGGGCGGCACCTCATCATGCTCCCGGACCACAATAGTCATATTGTGAAATAGAAAAAATTCAAGAAAGTCCGGTTTTTCTTTGATGGCCCACCGCAGCAGGCGCTGGGGATCGGCCTTGAACAATTGAGAGAAGACCTGGGTCATCATGGCGGTGTCCAGGCGGTCGTCGTCCCAGACTTCAACGTCCAGGACGTATTCCCATTGCTTGGAATTGGCCAGGGCCAGCACCGGGGTGAAATCATGTACCCCGATCTTATGCATGAGGTAGTATAGGTCCTGGTCCGGAAAAGACTGGATCAGGGTGGCCGGAGAAGGCGCCTCCAGAATCATCTCCAGGGCTTTTTCAGAATCACTGAAAAGGATTTCACGGCGAAGGGCGGTGCGTTTAAGTTCCTGTCGGGCAATATTGGCCAGCTTATGGGATTGGGGTTCTGTCATTGTTTTATCTCTTTTATTCATTGATGCGGTTTTCGCAGATCTCTATATAATGCCTCAGTCCAGGGTCTCTGTCAAAGGGGGCGAAAAAAGAAAGGGCCTGTTTAAAGTCTCCCTGGTTCATGAGGCAGACCCCCATGCACACGGAAAGATCCTTGTGGTCTGGAAAATGGTTTAGCCCGTCTTCAAGCCGGGCCACGGCTTGGGGAAACCGCCGGGACTTCTGGAAACCCATGGCAAGGCCCATATAGGCCCTGGGATCTGGATGGTATGTCAAAGCTTTTTCATACAATTCGGTTGCAAGTTTATGAGGATTGTTCACCCTTGGATCATGGGCATACTCCCCCTGGGAAAAGGTCATGGCCAGGCGGGACAGAAAGTCGGCATGAAAGGGGAACAGGGTTTTGTCGTCTTTCAGCTCAATGGTGGAAACAAAGGATGCAAGACCCGTGAAGAACGCAGTTCTGAGACGGTTGCCCCAGGATTTAACCTGGACCGGATCCAGGTCCGGATCCAGCTCAAACCAGGGCAGGTCTTCTATTTCTTTAAACCAGATATCCTCATCCACCCAGCCCTTGCCCCTGGCCCGGGCATAAAGCCGGGTCCCGGGAAAGGCCACCAGCATATAAAACACCGTGCTCAAAGGACCCAGCCGTTCCATGAGTGCTACACTCTCTTCAATAGTGGCGTCGGTCTCTCCGGGCGAGCCATAGATAAAATAAGCCCTGGGAAGGATGCCGTAGGATTTAACACGTTCAAAGGCCCGGACACAGGTGTCATTATCAATGGGTTTACCCAGGATTCTTTTTATTTTTTCTGCCCCGGATTCCACCCCGAAACTGATCTGGATACACCCGGCCCTGCGCATTAGCGGCAGAATGGATTCGTCAATGTAATCCACCCGGGAAATGGCGTTCCAGGTGATATTCAGCCCGGCCTCAATGATTTTTTCACACAGGGCTGCCACGGCATCCCGGTCCATGGTGAAGGTGTCGTCGGAGATAAAAAAATGGGACACCCCTTTGCCGGCCAGGGTGCGGATTTCTTCAAAAAACCACTCCGGTGAATGGCGGCGGACCGAAGCGGTTCCCCAGAATTTCGGAGATCCGCAAAAGGTGCATCGGCCCGGGCATCCCCGGGACATGGACAAGTGGCGGAAGGAAAAATATTGTGAGGGGTGGGCCAGGCTGTCCAGATCCTCTATGGGCCGGGCCGGGCCGGTGTCCGCCAGACGATTCCCCTGTCTGAAAACCAGGCCGGGAATGCTGTGAATCCCTTGGGGGGTGTGGTCACCGGCCTGGGCGAGGCTCAGGAAGCTGTGCTCCCCTTCGCCCCGTACAATAATATCCAGTTCCGGACAGGCCCTGAACATATGGTCTGCCATAAAGGTGGGGGCAGGCCCGCCAAAGACGATAAGGGACTTGGGCATCACCTTCCGGGCAATCCGGGCGCAGTCCTGGGCATTGATACGGCTGGGATTGGTCACGGAGAATCCGATGATGTCCGGCCGGATCTGTTCAAGGGCTGACCTGAACAGGCCCGGCCTCTGTTCTGCACCCAGGGCGGCCAGGTTTAAAATAGAGGCAAAAATTTCCTTGTCCAGAAGCTGGGCCGCCAGGTAATAGAGGCCGATGGGTACCTGGAGGGCGTCATCGTCGGTGACCCGTTTATCCAGGCAGGCCGGGTTGACAAAGAGGACTTTCACCGGTTTTACCAGGCCCCCACAATGAGGTCTTCAAGTTTTCGTTTGGGCACATGGTGGACCTGGTGCTCATCCCGCCAGTATTTAATGTCACCGTCTTCGCCCAGGTCCTCGATCCGGACCTTTTCAACAGGCTTGCCTAAAGCAATGACCAGCTTGACCTCCAGATGGTCCCCGATATTCAGAACGGTTTTCAGCTTTTTGATATTGATGGCCCCGAAGATACAGCCCCCCAGCCCCTGAGCCCTTGCTCCCAGGAGCATGGTCTGGGCGGCAATGCCGTGGTCGCACCAGAATTTGTCTGCAATGGACCTGTCCCCTAAGATGACAATATATCCTGTGGGCTGTTCTTCTTTTTCCGGCCCTTTCCAGTCTGTGAGGTAGGCGGCCCAGGCCAGGCAGGAGAATATATCCCCGTTCTTTTCCGGATCTGCGGATATCATGTATTTCAGGGGCTGCTTATTGGCTGCCGAAGCCGTATGCCGTGCCAGGTCCACCAGATTTTCCAGGGTACGGGTCGAAAGCTTCACACGGTTGTCAAACCGCCGGCAGGACCGGTTTGATTTGACTAGGGCTTTGAAGTCATCCATCTGGTTCTCCTTATTTCTTACAGGATACCTGTTCAAACCGGGGCATGTTGATATCAATCCAGTCCAGGATCTTATCCATTTCCTGGGTGACTTCTTTCAAGGCTTTTCCCCGGTGGCTGACCTTTGCCTTTTCATCCAGGCTCAGCTGGGCAAAGGTTTTATTGTATTCCGGGAAAAAGAACAGGGGGTCATAGCCGAATCCGTTGTCTCCGGCTGGTTCCCGGGTGAGTATCCCCTCGCATCTGCCCTCATATGTCAGGGCCGGTCCCGTGGGTATGGCAATGGAGATCACGCACTCAAAGGCGGCCTTTCTGTTATCTTCATCTTTTAATGCCTCAAGCAGCTTGGCCACATTATCGGCATCTGTGGCATCTTCCCCGGCATACCGGGCCGAATATACCCCCGGGGCCCCGTCCAGGGCATCCACGCATAGCCCTGAATCATCGGCCAGGGCCGGATATCCCAGCACCTTTGCGGTGAATGCCGCTTTTTTATAAGCATTGTCGTCAAAGGTAGCCCCGTCCTCAACCACTTCGGGGATGGGACCGAAATCGGACAGGTTTTTAATTTCAATGGGATAATCCTTGAGGATATCCTGCATTTCTCTGGTTTTGCCTTTATTGGTTGTGGCCAGCACAATGATCTGTTTCATTGTCAGTTCCTTTACGGGTGTGGGTTTAAAATTTGGTTTAATATAAGTATGTCCCTGGTTTTGTAAAGGCTTATAAATGGCCGAGAATCAGCAGGTAGTCAGGGCGGGGCCGTGAGACGAAGAGACTCTTTTTCCAGGGTGATTGCCATTTTTGGGGGACAAATATCCATAAAAACACAACACTCCCCCAAATGGGTGATGCAGAGGGTGCCCCGCATTGATAATAAGAATATTAAACAGCCACTTGTCAGCATAAGGGGAGGATGTCATATGTTTAAAGGAAGAGAGGTCTTTGAGACCCATTACATGGAATATTGCCGGCAGATCGGCCGGGCCGATCTGGTATCTGCAGCAGATATACTGGGAGGAGAATACCGGGAGGGTCTCTTGTACCTCCGCTTTTTGGACCGGGAGTTCTCTATTTCGGGAGCAGGCATTTTGGATGCCTCGGGCATTCAGCCTGACTACATCCTATGTGTGATCCTGGCCCGCTATCTGCTTGCCTGCCCGGAACGGATTCATCATGATCCTGAATGGGTGACGTTTAAGGATTTCAAGAGGAATGCCCAGTTCACCAATGTGAATTATTTTACCAGTGATACTGAGCAAAAGATTCTGAACGTGTTTTCAGGCCGGGGGGAGATGCTTTTAAAGGCCTGCGAAGACCTGGGCGGGAGACACCATGATCTGGGTATCCCATACGATGTCTCCATGGCCGTTGAGGTACTGCCCCGTATTCCTCTGTTGTTGCTTTATAATGATGAGGATGACGAGTTTCCCGCCCAATGCAGGGTCTTATTCCCAAAGCACGGAGAGTTTTATCTTGATCCAGAGTCCCTGGCCATGTTAGCCGCCGGGTTTGCAGCGCGTTTGGCAAAGGCCAATAAGGGCGCTTTAGGAAATTGAAAATCAATTCGGGGTGTGCTAAAGGAAGCAATGCTTTCACGTATCGGATACCATACGCTTTCCACCTATTCTGACGGCCCCATGAAGCAATCAGGGGAAAAGGGGCGCTTTGCGGTTATGTGCCGGTTTTATTTTGAAGAAGATATGAGACCGCTTTTTCCCTATATCAATGCTGAGGCGGAAGGTGCCGAACTCTATGACCATCCGCCCATGGTCCGGTTTGTGTTTAACCATATATACTGTGTGGTTTATCCGGACCGGTGTATTGCCTCTCCCATGGAAAGCAGGGACGCGGTCCGGGCATTTGCAGAAAGCCTGGTTTCCTACCTGGGGGCAATTTTTCATAAGCGGGGTGATATTGTACCCAAACACACCCTGTTTAAGCCCGGGGCCGTGCCGGAGATTCTTAAACTGCTTCCCGGGACCAATTGCAAGGACTGCGGCATGAAAACCTGCATGGCCTTTGCCGCCATGCTGGCCAAGCAAAGGGTCCTGCCGGGCCAATGTCCCCATATGGGCCGTCCCCTTGCCCAGACCTACCCTGTGTTTGACAAACAAGGCCGCCAGATTTCCCAGGTGACCCTTCATATAGGAGGTCGGACCAATGGGGATGCCCCGGATCATCCTTCGGCTTTGACAGCCAATACTGGTGTTCCAGAAGATCAGCCCCCCGGCCCGGGGGGGTATGACCGCATCGGGGATATCTTGCCCGATCCCCTGACGCAAAGGGAGATGCAGGTCCTGGCACTTATGGGCGAAGGCAGGACCAACCCTGAAATTTCCGGAATCCTGGGCATCAGCCCCCACACAGTTAAAAGTCATGTGATTAATATTTTTAACAAGCTGGGGGTGAATCACCGGACCCAGGCCGTGGTCTGGGCCGCCCGTCAGGGTATTATTTAATTTTTTTTGGGAATATCCCCCATTCGGGTGATGTCTTTGCTGCAGGTCTGTGAAATCTTTAGTTCGACTAATTTAAATGCGTTAGGCTCAGTATCAAATTAAACTGTCCAAATCTTAGTCGGAGTTGAATCTCGGCTCAGATCTTGCACAAAATGATTTAATTTCAATGGACGGTTTATAAATGATTTTGTGCCTTATCCCTAAAGTATGGAGGAGATATGCCAGAATTTAAAAATGCCATGGAAGTGTTTAAACTTTTAGATAAATCCAATTGCCGGAAATGTAATGAAACCACCTGCCTGGCTTTTGCCTCAAAAGTGTTTCTATGCCAGAAGGACCTGGGCCTGTGTCCGGTTTTGGATCGTGAAATTGTGGCCAAATACCAGCAAGTCTCCCATACCCTGCCCGGGGAAAGGGAGCTTGAGCAGGCCATGGGGGAATTGAAATCCCGGCTGGCCGGGTGCGATCTGGCTCAGGCTGCCCAACGGACCGGGGGGGAGTATTTGGACGGATGGCTGAGGTTGAGAATTTTCGGCAAATTATTTTCAATCAGCAATGAGGGCCGGTTCCGCACCGACCTTCATGTCAATCCCTGGATGGTTCTTCCTGTGATGAACTATGTACTGGACTGCAAGGGGCTTGCTCTTTCTGGAAGCTGGGTGCCCTTCAGGGAACTGGCAGGGGGGCGGGAGAAAAATAATCTCTTTGTTCAGCGGGGGGAACGGCCCTTAAAAAAAATTGCCGACACGTATCCCGGATTGTTTGAAGACCTGGTGGAGATGTTCAGCGGCAACCCCCTGGACCGGCAATATGAATCGGATATCTCCCTGGTGCTGTATCCCCTTCCTTTGTTGCCCATGCTGGTCTGCTACTGGAAACCTGAAGACGGCATGGATTCGGACTTGACGCTTTTTTTTGATCAGAGCGCCGACCAGAACGGGGGCAGTCCAATGATATTCAACCTGGCCGCAGGTATGGTCCAGATGTTTGAAAAATTTGCAGTCACCCACGGGATAAAGGGGGCTTAGGATCGGCTCCAAAATTATTAAACCTTTTTTTTTAGCATAGCCTTTCCTTATGACTGAATCAGTATTATTGTTTGTGTATCCTGACTTTTTTTGTTCAGCAAAAGGAATATCCCATGAAAGATAATGCATACGAAATGGTAAAGGCATCCCTTGCCGCAGATTCTCTGGCCCTGGGAGCTCACTGGATCTATGACACCGATCAAATAAGATCGGAGTACGGCAGGGTGGATCAATTGATTGCCCCGGGACTGGGGACCTATCATCCCACAAAGCAGAGGGGGGAGTTCACCCATTACGGGGACCAGACCCTTACCCTGCTTGAGTCAGTTGCCCGGGTCGGCAAATTTGATCCGGCAGTATTTTTTCAGGACTGGCAGGCCCTGTTCAGGAATTATTCAGGGTATCTGGACACGGCCACAAAATCCACTCTCAGGAATATTGTCCGGGGAAAAAATTTTGATGAGAGCGGCTCTGTATCCAATGACATTGCCGGGGCCGCCAGAATTGTGCCCATCGTACTCGTCCACAGGGATGACCCCAAAGCCGTTGACGATGCTGCAAGGATTCAGACCCGCATGACCCATAATGATGATGCCACCATTGAAACCGCAGCTTTTTTTGCCCGGGTATGTCTGTCCTGTTTGGATGGCACCCCTCCGTCAAAGGCGGTTCAGGATATCGCAGAGAATGAATTTGCCAACTCCACGGTTGAAATGTGGGCCCTTCAGGGCCTGGACGCGGCTGACCGGGAAAGCCTGTCCGCTGTGGCAGGGTTCGGTCAGTCCTGCCACACCCCAGAAGCTTTCAGCGGGGTGGTCCAGATTATTGCCCGGTATGAAGATAACCCGGGGGAAGGCATTGTGGAGGCTGTCATGGCCGGCGGCGACAATGCGGCCCGTGCCGCCATTGTTGCCCAGGTGCTGGCGGCCTGGAACGGTGCGGATGATGCCGTCAATGGGTGGTTCGATCAATTGGTTAGGGCTGACAGAATAAGGTCTTTGCTGGATCTTATCCCCTGACCGTCAGCCCCCTTGTCTTCTGGAGAGGGAGTATGAAAAATACAATCCTGAAAAATATAATCCCGTGGACCGGAATTACGGGCCTGGTTCTGACCCTGGTTCTGGTATCCTTGGGACTGATTCTCCCGATTCTTTTCGAATCCCAGTCCCTGTACTACAAATTCGGCCTGGAAAAGGCCATGCTCCAATGGGGAAAGATTGCCGGGGTTCTGGCCCTCATACTTATGGTGTATCAGGTTGTGCTGGTCTCCCGTTTTCTTTTTCTGGAGAAATATATTTCCCTGAAGCGGCTTTTTTCAATACATAAAACCATTGGTGTCTTCATGGTGCTTCTGGTGATTGTCCATCCCCTATTAATCCTGGGGGCGGACGGATTCGGATTTTTCCCTTTTGAATTGAGATACTGGCCCGAATTTCTGGGCATTTTTCTCATGGTTTTGGTTTTATCTGTTGCAGGTCTGGCACTGTGGTACAAAGCGCTGAACATACCAGTCCGCCTTCGGCGGCGGCTTCACCGCATGGGGACCCCGGCTATGGTGACACTGGCCCTGGTCCATGCCGGATGGGTCAGCGAAACCTTTGATATTGTCCTGCCCGGCATCTGGCTGGGTTTTGTTACCCTGATCGTTCTGGCGATGTTTGCCAGGATATATTTAAAACGGTATTCAAAAAGATAAGTTTTTTGAATACTCCAAGGAGAATCCTATGAAACGATTGATATATGTTCTGATAATTTTTTTGTTCATTTCTTCCCCGTCCTGGGGAAGAGAGTGGACCCTTGATCCCAACCATTCCGTAATTCAGTTCGGGGTGAAACATATTTTTTCTACAGTGGCCGGATCATTTTCGGATTTTGAGGGGAAAGTCCAATTTGATCCGGAAAACCTTGCAAAGAGCAGTTTTGATTTTACCGTCCAGGTCAAAAGTATTGATACGGGAAATACAAAACGGGACAATCATCTTAGGTCCAAAGATTTTTTCGAGGCCTCGACCTGGCCGGTTATGAGGTTTAAGTCCTCAAAGATTACCAGGGGGCAGGGAAATACCTATCTGGCTTCCGGCACCATGACGCTTAAACAAACTTCCCGAACCATGGAGATTCCCTTTGTTTTCCACGGTACGGCCCCCAGCCCCTTTGATAAAAAAAAGATGGTGGCCGGGTTTGATTCGGAGTTTGATCTGGATCGCCTTGATTTTGGTGTGGGCAGCGGAAAATTTCACAAAATGGGCGTGGTGGGCCGCGAGGTCCGGGTGAAAATTTCACTTGAAGCCCTTGGTGCGCCATGATGGGGAACCCATCAGCCAAAGATCGGTTCCAAAATTACTTGATCTTTTGTTTTCAAAAAACCCTGTCTTTTAAAGGGTTTTGGAAATAATTTAGATCAAGTTATTTGGTAACGATTTATAGATCCTAGTTCCTTTTTCACGGCAAGGCCGATCTCTTCAATGGTATATGGTTTTCTTAGGTATTGCCCGGCCCCCAGTCTCATGGTCTCCTTGACCTGGCGGGTCCGGGAAAAGCCGCTGGCAATAACGGCCTTCTGATCCGGTCTGAAGGCCTTGATCCGGCGGAAGGTTTCAAGTCCGTCAATGCCCGGTTCCATGATCATGTCAAGGAGGATCAGGTCTGCTTCACGGGTTTTTAGCAGGGCCACGGCCGCTTCCCCACTTTCTGCGGTAAAGGCCTCATACCCCAGTCGGCTGAGGGCCTGGGCTGCAATTTCACGCTGGTGGGCTTCATCATCCACGATGAGAATTTTTTCTCCCTTGCCCATGAGGCCTTCAATGGAAATCCCCTGGAGACCGGAACCGGGCAGGTCAGGGGTCACCGGGAAATAGAGGTCAAACCGGGTCCCTTTGCCCGGAGCCGACGTCACGTCAATATATCCGTCATGGTCCTGTACCGTACCCCATACCACTGCCATGCCCAGGCCCGTACCGCTCCGGCCCATTACCTTTTTGGTGAAAAAAGGTTCGAATATCCGCTTGAGGTCTTCAGGGACAATTCCCTCTCCCTGGTCTTCCACGGAGAGAACAAGGTAATCCCCTGCAAGGACCCGGTCATATCCTTTTACGGGTTCTTCCAGGTGACGGTTTCGGGTGGAAATGCGTATGATGCCGCCGGCTGGTTGGGCTTCGGCAGCATTGGAAATCAGGTTCATGACGGTCTTCTGGAGGTGGACATCAGATCCTTTAAGCCGGGGAACCAAAGCTTGGATATCGGTGACCACCGACACATGGGGATGATAGGATAGAATTTTTTCATATTCCGGGGTGCGCATAAACTTTTGGACAATCTCATTGAGATTCACAACTTCCCGGGTGGTCACCCCCCGCCGGGCCAGGGTCAGCAGATCCTGAACGATGATCGTTGCCCTGAGGCCCGAGGATTGGATTACCTTGAGACCTCTGGCCATGGGGCTGTCTTCGGGGAGATCCATGAGCAGGAGGTCCGGATAGGTGACGATGCCCGATAGCACATTATTCAGGTCATGGGCCACCCCGCCCGCCAGTATGCCCAAAGCCTCCATTTTTCGGGAACGGTTCAGTCGTTCCTCCAATTCCATTTTCCGTCTGGCGTTTTCTTTTTGTTCTGAAATATCCCTGAAAATACCGATAATTTTTTTCTGGTCACCTTGATCATCCAGGACCAGGCGGGCATTTACAGAACAGGTTCTGGTCTTGCCGGATCTGTTCTGTAACTCTATTTCAAAATCATTGACATGGTGCTCTTTTAGCAGGAGGTTAATGAGTGCATCCCGTTTCTCCGGTCGGTGATAAATCTGTTTGGCAGAGGTACCCACCAGGTCTTTCGGGGTAAAAGAAGAAATCCGTCCAATGGAGGGCGATATTTCCAGAATAGTCCCGTCCACACTGGATTCAAAGTAAATATCCAGGATATTTTCAAAGATCTGTCGGTATTTTTTTTCTGACATGGATAAATCCATCAAGGATTTATGGAGTCCGTTGAGGATAATTGTGACCACAACTGTTGCCAGGATATTCAGGAGCATGAAGTTGGCACAAATCACCACCCACTTCATTTCCGGATTTTCCTTTGCAAGATGCCAGGATTTGAATCCGAACTGGGCAAGGAGCTCTGTCTGGTGCGTTTGAATTACATGCCCTATAATTATAACGGTAAGGGCGTTAATCAACAATGCCCATGCCGAGGGGCGCGGGCCTAAAAGAACGCCGGTGAGAACAGGGAAAAAAAAGATCCATATGGGGCCGGACCCAAAAGGGCCTATGGTAAAAAGCAGAATCAGCCCGAGAAGGTAAGATACTCCTGCCATACTGCCGGCCCGTATGGTGTAAGGGATGTTCGGATTCAAGAATAGAATGATAACAAAGAACAAAACCATTGTGTCGGCTGCAGCCACCAACCAGAGTGACTCCTTTACGGATAAATAAACACTGGGGATCCAGGTCAGTGCTCCAAGGATTGCGGCCGCCAGCAAAAGGGTGAGCAATACCCTCTCCTGCCAGTAATGGATGCCGTTCTTGGGGCTCAGGTGTTTTGGGGTGGTATGGGATTGAATAAAGTGCTTAATGGAATCCATAGGCATTGGATATAATTTCTTGTTTGAGTATTGTTTCAAGTAATTTTGATGATGAACTATACCATCACTTATAGGGGATTGCCATTGTTTCTTGTTTGAATATGATCGGCTTTTTTTCCTTGTTTTTCGGTTTGGTTCCTGGCGGGGGTGTGTTACTATGGCCTGCCTGGAAGGACAGACGATGCAAGATGACAAAAAACAGATACAAAAATATTTTCCTTTTTACCGGACAGGGTTCCCAATACCACGGCATGGCCGGGGCCTTTTACCGGACAGAACCTGTTTTCAGAAAATGGATGGATGAGCTGGATAAGATTCCCCTGGTGAAAATATCCACATCTGTGACCGGTTTTCTCTACGCCGGTTTGGACCCTGAAGGATCTTTGGAAAATCAGGTTCCCTTTGACAGTATCATGGTTTCCCATCCGGCCCTGTTTATGGTGCAGTTTTCATTGGCCAAAACCCTGATACATTACGGCATTGTGCCGGATTGCATCCTGGGGACAAGCCTTGGAGAATACGTGGCCCTGGCTCTGGCCGGGGTGATGCCTGCCCAGACCATTTTGGAGGCGCTTATTGACCATGCCCGGACCCTGGGGGCCTGTTGCGCCCCCGGCGTCATGATCGGAGTCGCAGGCAGCCCGGGGCGGTATGAGAGTGATCCGGTGATTCGCCGGAACAGCAGTTTGGCTGGAATCAGCTCCCCCCGGCATTTTGTGGTGTCTGGAGACCTGAACGGCATGGAAAAGGTGGTCCGTCACCTGGAAGAGACCGATACCGGCTTTCAGCGTTTGCCTGTTCAATTCGGATTCCACTCCCCTAATATTGAGCCTGCCCTGCCCGAATGGGAAAAGAAACTGGGAAAAATGGCGTACGCCATGAATCCGCCGGATATGGATGTGATTTCTTGTTGTACCGGTGAATTATTTAAAAAATCGTCCCCGCCGTCCCCGAATTTTCTGGCGGATATCGGGCGCAGCACCATCCGGTTTCCGGATGCCCTGAAAACCCTTGACCGGGAAATTCAGGGACAAGACAGAAGGAATGCAGGGCCTGTGAATATCCTGGACCTGGGGCCCGGGGCCTTGTCTTCGGGGTTTGTTCGGCAGAATAGAATCCTGGCCGGCCCGGTGCGGATATACCGGATCATGACCCTGTTCGGAAGCGAATTGAAAAATATGAATAAAATCAAAGCGGAGTTGGTTTCATGATGACCCGGCCCGATCTCTTCCCGGACAGTCTTCTGCTGTTTTATACCAGGGCCGACAGCGTCTCGGATCCAAAACTCATGGACAGATACCGTTCTGTGCTGAACCCTGGGGAAATACGAAAAACCAATCGGTACCTGGATGAAAATGCCCGGCATCTCTGTCTTACGGCAAGGGCCCTGGTTCGATACCTGATCTCCGAATATACGGGTCTGCCCCCGGAATTTTTTTCCTTTACAACAAACGAACACGGTAAACCCCGGCTGGATTCAACCCCACTGGATTCGGGGCCGCATTTTAACCTTTCACACACCAGGGGAGGGGTGGTTTGCGGCCTGTGTCTCAACCATGAAATCGGTGTGGATCTGGAACGTTTGGACCGGCGGGTGGATCCGGGTGTGGCCGACCGTTTTTTTTCTCCCCAGGAGGCGGCCTGGGTCCGGGAGGCGCAAGGAAAAGCCCAAGTCAAAGAGCGGTTTCTGGATATCTGGACCCTGAAAGAGGCTTATATAAAAGCCAGGGGAAAGGGGCTGGCCATCCCTCTGGATTCGTTTTCATTTGACCTGACAGATCCTGTGGCAAAGATCCGGTTCCGGGATCAGGGCCCCATGGAAAATGCGGAACAATGGCAGTTTTTCAAGTGGCATCCCGAACCTGGAAAAATAGCTGCCGCAGCGGTGAACACCCCTCAATCCCTGGCTATTCAAACTTTTCGATGCATTCCTTTTGAGGGGATTTATGAATGAATTATCAATGAATGCGGACGGCCAGATGAATGCCGGAAGGCGTTATCCCTTAAATCGCCGTCTTTAGGGAAAGTTCAGTTTTTTCATCTTGTACCTGAGGGTGTTTGGATGAATATCCAATAGACTGGCCGTCCCGTTTTATCCCTGGACTTTTCCGTGAGCCATTTTTAGGGCGGCCCGGATGTGTTGCCTGAAGCAAAGCGCCGGTACGGTTATTTTTGTCTGCCGGTTTTATGGGATGGGAACTGGTCGCATGAATGGAATGCAAAACAGAGAGGGGAGAATTTTTACTGCATATTCATATATCTTGCACTTGAACCCGGGCTTGTAAAAACTGATGCCCTTGCCCTGTATAAAGAACTTATATCCTCTTTATAATTTAATAGTTGCAGCAACCTCTGGCTATACAAAATCACCCCTGCCAATTTTAAATCAGAGCTACAAATAATAATCAACAGTTTGATGAGGTGAAAAACACGAAATTTGTGGAATGATCTGACCTCGAAAATATGACGACAAAGTTAGTTTGTTTTTGGGGTAATGTTTTGGCGTTTTAAAAAAACGAACCTTTGACATGCCTTTTTCAAAATCTTGACATAAATTTTTTTAACTGGTATGACCTCTTACCAGAAAATATGTTTTAAAACGATCACACCCATGGTCACAACAAACAATGCAAAAGCGGGTAACACCTGCTGTTCCCGCTTTTGCAAAGAAAGGACCGCCATGCCCCTATTAGAAACCCGGTCAACCCCCATGAAACCGGCTGAATATGCCGAGCACCAGATTCTGGAAGCCATTCTGGATAACTCTTATGTACCGGGGGATGTCCTGCCCGGGGAGCGGGCCCTGGCCCAGGCCCTGGGCGTTACCCGGCCCACCCTCAGGGAAACCCTGCAGGGCCTGGCCAAGGATGGGTGGATTACCATTTCCCACGGCAGGCCCACCCGGGTGAATGATTACCTTTCCAGTGGCGGTCTGGGTATTTTAACCACCCTGGCCCGGTACGGGGATTATCTCTCCCATGATATGATTGCTCATCTGCTGGAAGCCCGGACTCTGATTTTCCCAGGCGTGGCCCGGCAGGCTGCTGAAAAGAATTCCGGAGTCATTATTGAATACCTGGAAGATCCCTTGTCCCCAGATCTGGATGCCGTTTCCTTTGCCCGGTTTGACTGGGGGCTTCAGATGCTCATGGTCTCTTTGGCCGGAAATCCGGTGCTCAAGATGCTTTTTAATGATTTCGCCCCGGTGTATCAGGTTCTGGGGGAGCGGTACTTCGGGATGCCCGAATCCCGAATCCTTTCCATTGCATATTATTCCCGTCTTGCCGCAGCCCTGGAATCCGGCCCGGATACGGTGAGGGATCTGGTTGAATCCACCATGGCCGGGGCAAAGAACTTATGGGAGGAGATGTCATGACGTGTGAACAATTAAGAGGGTCTTACGATGTGGTCATCGTGGGCGGCGGGGTGACCGGTGCCGGAGTGTTTCATCAGGCGGTGAACATGGGGCTCAAAGCCTTATTGGTAGAGGCAAAGGATTTTGCATGGGGCACTTCCAGTAGGTCCTCCAAGATGGTGCACGGGGGATTGCGCTATCTCAAAGAGGGGAAATTTCTGTTGACCCGGTCAGCGGTGATGGAACGTCAGCGCCTGCTCTCTGTCTATCCCGGCCTGGTCACGCCCCTGGAATTTATCATGCCCATTTATAAAGACCTGGGCCCTTCGAAAACGACAATGAAGACCGGTCTTTCCATATACAGTTTCATGGCAGGGGAGCGCCAGCATCAAAATTTAACCCGTGATATTGCCCTGAACATGATCCCGGGACTCCGTTCCGACAACCTGTATTCTGCCGTGGGCTTTAAGGATGCCCAGGTGGATGATGCCCGTTTGGTGCTCAGGCTGATCTTTGATGCCTGTGATGCCGGCGGCCATGCCTTTAATTATACCAAAGCCATGGATATCGGCAGAGACAGCCGGGGGCGGGTCCGTGCCGTGACTCTCAGGGATAGTGAGACCGGCAGGGAAAAAGAGATTCAGACCCGGGTTGTGATCAATGCCACCGGCGCCTTTGCTGAGGCTCTTCATCCCTCTCCGGTGAAAGGCTTTCACATCAGGCCCCTCCGGGGCAGCCATCTGATCTTTCCCGGCAATGCCTGCGACCTGGACCGGGTTATCTCTTATATCCATCCCAGGGACAACCGCCCGGTCTTCTTATTTCCCTGGGAAGGCTGCCTGGTTCTGGGCACTACAGATGTGGATTTTAACGGAGATCTGGAGACTGATCCTGGAATCACCTGTGATGAACACGATTATCTCATGGAAGGCCTTGATTTCATTTTGCCCGGCCTTGGTTTGTCGCCGGATCAGGCCCTGGCTTCCATTGCAGGGGTAAGACCGGTGCTGAGTAAAAAAAAGAAAGCCGCGTCCAAGGAGTCCCGGGAACATGTGGTCTGGGGGGACAAGGGCCTGGTTACAGTGACCGGGGGAAAGCTGACCACTTTCAGCCTCCTGGCTCGGGATGCACTAAAGGCGGCCAGCCCCTGTCTGCCCGGAAAGGGCAAGGGTAAAGGGAGGCTGGAACCTGTTCCCAGGAAGACAGACCCAGGGCTTAGCACCAGGGCCCTGCGGATTCAGGGGCGATACGGCAAACGGGCCGCGGGACTGGCTGAGGGTCAATGTATTGAATCTACCCTTACCCTCTGGTCCGAGCTGGAACATGGTGCCCGGGCCGAGCAGATCCGTCATCTGCCGGACCTGATGCTTAGACGTGTCCGCATCGGCCTGCTTTTGCCCCGGGGGGGCATGGATATCATGGATCAGATCCGGAAGCGGGTTGCCCCTTTTCTGGACTGGGACAACACCCGGTGGGGACAGGAAATTCGTGATTACAGCCGGTTATGGGAAGTCTCCTATTCTCCGGCCCCGTGGGAGGTGTAAGATGGCTGAAAAGACACTTTTGTCCGTAGACTGCGGCACCCAGAGCATCCGGGTGATTCTTTTTAGCATGGACGGCAGGCTCCTGGCCGGGGAAAAGGTTGAGTATGACCCCTATGCCAGCCCGGCCCCGGGACTGGCCGAACAGGACCCCGAGATATACTGGACGGGTCTGGTCCGGGCCTGCGGGCTGTTGAAACAGAAGAATCCTGCCCTGTTTTCATCTGTTGCAGGCGTTGGGGTGACCTCCCAGCGGGCCACCATGGTAAATGTGAAAGCAAATGGAGAGGTGCTCAGACCGGCCATTGTCTGGCTGGACCAGCGTCGGGCAAAGCCTGTGTTCGGCACTTCTGGCCTTCTCCGTACAGGCGTGAAACTGGCTGGGCTGGAAGCTAAAATTATGGATACTCAGGCCCAGGGAAAATGCAATTGGATCCGTCAGAATCAGCCAGAAATATGGGAGGCCACCCACAAGTATCTCCAGGTTTCAGGATTTTTAAATTATCGCCTCACCGGAGAGTTCTCAGATGCCACAGCCTCCCAGATCGGTCATCTGCCCTTTGATTATAAGAAGCAAAAATGGGCCGGTCCCTGGGCCCTGACCCGTAAATTTTTCCCTGTTGAACAAGAAAAGCTACCCACCCTGGTCTGTTCAGGTGATATTATAGGCCAGGTCACGGGCCGGGCTGCGGATCTAACCGGGCTACCGATTCATACCCCGGTGGTGGCCTGCGGGTCGGACAAGGGGTGTGAAACCTTAGGTTCCGGGGTGGTGGACCAGACCATGGTCTCTCTGAGTTTCGGCACCACTGCAACGGTCCAGACCACAACGGACAAGTATTTTGAGACCATCCCCTTTATGCCCCCTTATCCTGCACCCGTGCCCGGGTGCTACAATCCTGAAGTGGAAATTTTCAGGGGGTTCTGGATGATCTCTTGGTTTAAAAAGGAATTTGCCCAGAAAGAGGTGGAAACCGCAGCATCCATGGGCATTGCTCCCGAAGAACTTCTTGACCAGTGCCTGGACCGGACAGATCCCGGCGCCATGGGCCTTCTGGTTCAGCCCTTTTGGGGACCGGGTCTGGAGTATCCCGATGCCAAAGGAGCCATGATCGGGTTTGGGGATGTCCATACCCGGGACCATGTGTACCGTGCCGTGATCGAAGGGCTGGGGTTCGCCCTTCTTGAGGGCATGGAAAAGATCCAGGACAAAGGCAGGGTGAAGGTTGAACAGGCTGCCCTGTCCGGTGGTGCATCCCAGAGTAATGCCATCTGTCAGATTGCCGCTGATATCTTTAATCTGCCCATGGTCCGGGCCGCCACCCATGAAACCTCGGGCCTGGGGGCTGCCGTGCTCACAGCCAAAGGCATAGGCGCTTACGCCAGTATCCCGGAGGCCGCGGCCCGGATGACCAAACCGGCTGGAGAGTTTTTCCCCAACCCCCGCCATGTCAGCATTTACAAGGCCCTTTACCGGCGGGTGTACAAAAAAATTTACAAGGCCCTTTCCCCTTTATACAGAGAAATTCAAGACATAACAGGATACCCGGAAAAATGAAAAAAAACAGTTCAGACATGCTCACACCCAATTGGATAGAAACCCAACCCCGCCCCCATTCTTTTAGATCCGTGTTCAAGTGGGGGGCGCCGGAATCATTTAAAAACCCCAGCCCCGGGTTCCTTCGGGTGATCAAAAATGAGCTGGGCCTGTCCCGGGAAGATTTTTCCGCCCCGGCAGGCACGGGGGAGGGCATTGTGGACCTGGATCTTCCATTGGCCTTAGCGCCCGAAGATATCGAGGCCATCCGGGTGGCTGTGGGCAAAGAGAATGTGTCCGCAGGCGTTTACGACCGGCTTAAATTTGCCAGCGGCAAGGCCATGGAAGACATCATGAAGCTCAGGGCAGGCCTTGTGGAAGATGTCTGCGACCTGGTGGTCCACCCCCGGAATAAAGAGGATGTGGCAAAGGTTATCCGCATCTGCCATGAAAAAAGTATTCCGGTTCATGTCTACGGGGGCGGCAGTTCCGTCACCTTCGGCCTGGACTGTCCTAAAGGCGGGGTGACCCTGGCCATGTCCACTCATATGAATAAACTGATCGGATTCAACGAGGCCGACCAGACCATCATTGTGGAAGCGGGTATGATGGGACCGGATTACGAAGATCTTCTCAACAGGGCTCCTGAAACCCTGGACGCTCAAAAGGCCTATACCGGGGGGCATTTTCCCCAGAGTTTTGAGTTTTCTTCCGTGGGCGGCTGGATTGCTGCCCTGGGATCGGGCCAGGCCTCTTCACTTTACGGGGATGCCGCCGACCTGGTCATTGCCCAGGAGTTTGTGACCCCGGCTGGTAACTTTAAAACCCTTGCCTACCCCGCCACGGCCACCGGACCCAAGATCAATGAGATCATGAAGGGATCTGAGGGCTGTTTCGGGGTGCTGGTGGGTGTGACCCTGAAGGTCTTTGAATATCTGCCGGAAAATACCCGGCAGTTTGCCTTTATGTTTCCGGATTTTGATTCCGCCGTTACTGCGGGCCGTGGGATCAGCCAGGGCCGGTTCGGCATGCCAGCCATTTTTCGGATTTCAGATGCCGAGGAAACGGATGTGGCCATGCAGATGTACGGCCTTGAAGGTGGCGTTCTGGATAAAATTCTCAAATTCAAAGGCATGGCGCCGGGGCAACGCTGCCTGGTCATGGGCCAGGCCGAGGGCGAAAAAGGCTTTGCCGCCAATGTGGCACGGCAGGTGAAGAAAATCGCAGGACAAAACAAGGGCATGTTTCTCACGGGATACCCCATGAGAAAATGGTACCACGGCAGGTTTTCAGACCCCTATATGCGGGATGCTTTAAATGATTACGGGGTGCTTATCGATACCCTGGAATGCTCCACCACCTGGGAAAACCTTCACCACCTCCATAAATCTGTGCGGGCTGTGGTCAAGGCCCGGCCCAACACCATCTGCATGACCCATGCCTCTCATTTCTATGGTCAGGGTACCAACCTCTATTTTATTTTTATCACCAGGATGACGGATATTGAGGGGTTCAGGACTTACCAGCAGTCCATCATTGATGCCATTGACACAGCGGGCGGGTCCCTGAGCCACCATCACGGTGTGGGACGGATGATGGCCCCTTGGATGGAGCGTCATCTGGGTAAAGAACAGATGGATATCCTCAGGGCGCTTAAGGCTCATCTGGACCCCAGGGGGATCATGAACCCCGGAGGGTTGGGCCTGGACTGATGAGGTTTAGAAAAATCCTGAAAACGGATTGGCCAGTTTTTTTTCAATCCGGTTCTGTTCGGCCAGCCGCCCCATGTTCTGGGTGAGGATGTCCAGGCAGTGGGTGGTTGACTCCCCGGTTTCCAGGATGTTTTTATTGGCCTTCATCATATCGAAAAAGGTCTGGACAACCCTGGGATCGAACCGGGAACCCACCCCCTGTTTGAGGGCGTTAAGGGCTGAGGCCAGATCTTTTTTTGGCATGCCCGGTCGGCCTTTGATCATGGTTTCAAAGGCATCGCATACGGTGATGATCCGGGCGCCCAGGGGAATCTGCTCCCCTTTTTTACCCTCGGGATAGCCTTTGCCGTTGAACAGCTCATGGTGGGAACGGACCAGGGGTTCGATATCCCCTAAAAAGGCCAGGGGTCTGAGAATATCGGCCCCGAGTACGGGGTGCTGCCGGATCTGCACCATTTCCTTTTTGGACAGTTTCCCCAGCCTGTCCAGGACCTGGTCCCGGGTGCCTATTTTTCCGATATCGTGGAGAATGGCTGCATGGCGGATCTGGTCGGCTTCTTTTTCCGCCAGCCCCATCTGCCGGGCTGTGGCCTCGGCCAGCCGGGCCACGGTTACGGAGTGGCCGTGGGTGACCGGGTCCCGTGCCTCAATGGCCAGGGCAAAACCCTGAATGATCTGGCCGTATAGATCCAGCATCTCTGCATCGTATCCAAAGGCCTTTTCCAGGGCAATGGCTCCTTGTTCCCCCAGGGCTGTTAGCAGTTCTAATTCATCTTCGTCCAGTTCCCGGTTTCCGGTGAAATAGACGGCCAGAAGTCCGGTATAAGGGCCGGTGATATTAAAATAGAGTCCGGTAATGGCATTTATAAGATGTTTGCCCAGCCGCTCCAGGTCAGGGATTCGTTCATCATTCCTGGCATCGGTGATTGAGATGGGGCATGCGGCCGATGGATCGAACAATGCCATCAGGGTGGGGTAGTCCACACGGCTCAGGCTTTGGTAATCAAATCCATGGCTGATTTGGGTCTGGATCTTTTCTCTGGAATTGTTCAATATCCAGAAGATACAGCCCTTAGCCCCCAGGAACTGGGTGATATGCTCCACAATACAGGCCAGAATATCTGTGGTCCTGGTGTTTGAATGGATCTGCTTGCTGATGTCGGCAAATAGTCTGAAATAGTCTCTGAATCGGGTGTCGTCCACGGGCATCTCCATACAGTCAATTAAAAAAGTTCATCCAGGCCTGATTATAGGCTGCAGCCATCTTTTTCTGGAATCGGGTTACTATGTCCAATACCCGGCTCAATTCCTGTCTTTTATCCAGGCCAAGGTCGGCCAGGTCAATGCAGTTATTGGGTACAGACCGTTTCTGTCCGACCAGATGGGCCGTGAATTTTATCCGGGTCAGAAAGATAAAGGCATGGGAATAATCGTCATGCTCCTGGTCCGTTAATACCCCCTCATCCCTTAGCCGGGCCAGCCGCTTGAGGGTGGAGGGGATGCGGATGCCATGGTTCACGGCAAAGAGCCTGGCCCCGTTGACAATGTGGGCAATGGCCTGGGTTTTAAGGTTGAAGCACCTGGTGCATCCTTTTTCCCTCCGGGTTCTGATCCGGTTGAACCGGGTTTTGGGCGGGGCAAATAATTGATCGTCCCGTACCAGGAAATGGCTGGCGGACCCGTGCTGCTCAAAATTTTGGAAAACCCGGGCCTGGAGAGTGGCGGCCAGGCGGTTGTCTCCGAAAATTGCCTTGAAGTCCAAAAGGATGGTGAGCTTGCGCACGGCCTCGGGGTCGGTGGACCCCACCCAGTTGTCCAGAGCGGTAAGCCATTGGCTCAGAGAGCGGCACCAGTCCGGATTGGTTGCCATGACATCCCCGGGGCAGAGGGTAAACCCAAAGGCATCCAGGGCTTGGGTGACTTCCCTGGCCAATGCGGTGAAATAATTTTTTGCGGCCTCTTCTTGCCCTGGAACGGGATCTGCGTAAATTAATGCATTGTCCTGATCCGTGCGGATTACCTGTTCTCCCCGGGCATCTGAGCCCATGGAGATCCAGCAGAAGGGCAGGGGAGGGGCCAGGTCGTTTTCTGTTTCTAAAAGAGTTATTTTATCATGGATGATGCGGGTGGTGACCCGGGCATTAAAGAGTGAAACCCGGTCAAAAAGGTCAGACAGAGGCAGGGCATGGCCGGAGTCATCCCTGCAGTTTAGATAATCCAGAATCCACTTGTCCATGCGGCTGGGCAGGCCGGAGGCCTCCGACTTGAATCCTATTTTGTCAATCTCGGCCAGCAGGGTTTTGTAGATGGATATCCCGTGGTCAGTCATTTTTTATTGGCCTGTTTTGGGGGCTGACATAATGGCTTGCCTTATCCGTTCGCTGGTGGACTCACAAGCGCCGGAATATCCGGCGGCAAGGTTATGGTGATTCTTTCTGCTTTTTTCTGTTGCATGGGTGATCCCCTGAAATAACATGTCAGATTTAATCATACTTGCAAAAAAAGGACCGGTCAACATGTGGTTTTCACTATTGATCAGGCTGTCGTGCACAACAGGTAAATTCAGTGAAAAAAAGGGATTGATAAAGATAATGGGCCTGCATATTAACTGAATGAAAATCAGGAATAAAAATGCAGGTAGAGTCGTCATGCAAATAAACCATATATTGAAATACAGCTTTACCGGAAAAAATTTAGTCCGGCTGTCAGTGATCTTATCGGTTTTGATCAAAATGTTGGGTGATTAATTTTTCTGATTTTGCTATGGTGGCTGACAAATGAAACGAATCCGTGAAAAATGTACAATCACAGTGATGGTCCTTCTCCTGTGGGGTTCTGCTGCCTGGGCCGAACCGCTGGTCTGGGTGACCGACGATACCCCGGGCGGTTATTATATTGTCGGCGGCGGGGCTTCTTTTGAAAAAGAAAAGCCCGGCGTTGAAATAGAACTTTACCGGATGGTGGCCAAAAAACTGAACCTGGATATCCGGTTTAAGCGGCTTCCCTGGAAACATTGTCTCTACCTGATTGAGCAGAACCGTGTGGACGGGATATTTCCGGCCAGTTTCAAGTCCGAAAGAATGAAGATCGGGGCCTATCCCATGAAGGGTAAAACAGTGGATACCAGTCGCAAAACACGGGATAATGCCTATTATCTGTATAAACTTAAGAAAAATCCCATTGGCTGGAATGGAACTGCCTTTGCCCATGTCTCAGGCCATGTGGGTGTGCCCGGTGGCTGGAGTATTGCGGGTGACCTGAAATCAAAATACGATTTTATTATCGAAGACCACATCAACGGGAATACCCCGAATCTTCTCGTACACGGCAGACTCCAGGGGTATGTCTGCCTTTCCACCGTTTTTGATGCCTATCTTAACAGGCAGCCTGAAGCCTTTGGTAGTATCGTCAAAGTACAGCCTCCGGTAAGCCTGAAGCCTAACTACCTCATGCTTTCCCGTGAATTCGTAAGTATTCACCCCCAACTGGCAGAAAAAATATGGGACACCATAAGAGAAATCAAAAAAAGCTGGGAATATACCCGTATGGTGGATGGATACCTGGAGTAATCCTGCTCCCTTCCTGTATGTAATTCGCTTATAATTGGTAAAAAAGTGTAAAATCGCATTGTATTATTTTGCGGACGGGTTATTTTGTTTCAAATTTATGATTCAGGTTGACGCGAAACAGAATAACCTGTATTTTTTGTGCCTTTATTGAGACAAAAAAGTATCATTTGAGAATTTATTTTATTAAACAGGGATAAAATGACCCAAACCACAAGGACGCGCATCATCAAACAGGCCATTGCCTGTATTGCACAGAATGCCAATGCCGGGCTGGATGAAATTGCTGGTGCTGCGGGTGTCGGCCGGGCGACGCTTTACCGCCATTTTAAATCCAGGGCGGAATTATTGGTTGAACTCAAACTGAGTGCGGGAAACCAGCTTCAGGAGGCAGTAGGGCCGGTGTATAACTCCGACGGGCCTGCCCGGGAAAAACTGGCGCGCATCGTCAGTCTATTGGTCCCTTTGGGCGCCAGCCTCAATGTGTCCTCCTATTTTTGTAAGCCCATTAAAAAGGAAGAAGATGCACGTGTCATGTTAAGTTATGAAAAACAGATGGGCCAGGTCCGGCAATTATGCCGCGACCTCAAAAACGAAGGTGCTGTGGGGACGCACACCCCCCTGGTATGGCTGGAGACCGGACTGACCAGCCTTGTGTTTGCAGCCTGGGAAAAGGTGGAGAGTGGGGATATTGCACCCAAACAGGCCCCCTGGTTGGTTTTGGAAACATTTTTGGGCGGTCACGGCACAGGGGAAACCCTGACCTGGTTAAATGAGTTAAAGGAAGAAAATTAATGAAGACAAAAAAACAATGGCATTTGGTGGTTCCGGGTATTTTGTTCTGCCTGGCAGCAGGCTTGATCTGGCAATGGGATCTCATCGGCAGACATCTTGTCTCTGCGGCTGTGGGAAAGGATGTACCGCAAGGGGCACCGGCTGTGAATACTGCGAAAACCGTGGGGGTGGTCCGTCCCAAACCTGTGGCAGAGGGAACCTTCGTCACCTTTCCGGGCAGGGCCAGGGCCGTCACCCAGGCCACATTGTTTTTCAGGGTTTCCGCCCCCCTTGCCCGCATCCATGCCAATCCCGGAGACCGGGTAAAAAAGGGGGATATTTTGCTGGAATTGGATGACAGGGATTACCAGCGTCAGGTCCGGGTTATGGAAAGCAAGCTCAAGTCTGCCCGTGCCGGCCTTCTGAAAATGGAAACCGGTGCCCGGCCGGAAGATATTAAAATACTCAATGCCAACCTCACCGCGGCCCTGGCGGACTTGGAGCTGGCAGAAAAGCAATTGGAGCGCCACAGGATCCTGTATAAAACCCAGGCTGTGACCGAACAGGCCTATGACCGGGCCAAAACCAGTGCGAAGAGCCTGGAGGCTCGGGTGGCTGCTTTACAGGAACAATTGGCCAGGGATACAAAAGGGGCCAGGAAAGAGGATCTCATGACGGCCAGGGCCGGCATAGAGGAACTCAATGTTCGCCTTGCCATTGCCAGGGATCAGCTCAACGATACCCGCCTCTTCGCTCCCTTTGACGGGGTGGTGACCCGGCGTATTCCCGATGCCTATGAAATGGTGGCCAAAGGTGCGCCGGTCATGATGCTGGATGATATTTCCAGGCTGGAAATTCCCGTGGATGTTCCGGAAACCCATGTCAGAAAGGTATTGGGCCTTAATCAGACCCGGAAAGGACCGTCCCGGTTCTTCGCTTTGTTCCTCACCACCGGGGACCGGCAATATCCGGCACGGTTAACCGAGTATTCCAGCCGGGCAGACCAGGCTACAGGCACCTATGAATTTGTATTTACGGTTTCTCCTGATCCTGTGGATCTGATTTTTCCGGGCATGACCGCTGAGATCCGTGTGATGCCCCTGACCGGCGGGAGTTCGTCTTCAGGATTGGCTATCCCCCTCCAGAGCCTCATGGGGGTGGCTGGCAATTGTGCCCATGTGTTCCGGGTCGACCCCAAAACCAGGACCGCTGTTCGTCAGGCTGTTACCTTTGAAACCCTGGCCGGGATTCATGAGGTCAATGTGATTACCGGGTTGTCTAAAGAGGATCTGGTGGTGGCCCGGGGGGCTGCTTTCATCCGTCCGGGTGAGTCGATTCAATTTGACCTTCCCGCCGGTATTCCAGCAGATCTTCTAAAAAACCAGGGGGCAATGTAAGCCATAATGAAATTTGCACATGCGGTTCTTTCCACGCGGATTATCAGCATTCTGTTGTCCGCCCTTGTGGCGGTGGCGGGCATTGTAACCTATCAGAAACTGGGCCGGCTGGCCTATCCTGATTTCACTATTAAAACGGCGTTGATTGTCACCCCCTATGCCGGGGCCTCTCCCCTGGAAGTGGAAAAAGAGGTGACCGATAAGATCGAACAGGCTGTTCAGAGTCTGGGACAGCTGGAATATGTAAAGTCCATCTCCAAGGAAGGCCTGTCCGTGGTCTATGCGGAGATCAAGCCTGAGTTTGATTCCGCCAAGATTCCCCAGATCTGGGATGAGCTGCGGCGAAAGGTTTCGGACACGGCTGCCTATCTGCCGCCGGGAGCCGGTCCCCCAATGGTCAACGACGATTTCGGGGATGTATATGGGGTATATTTTGCCATTAGCGGCAAGGGCTTTTCCCCTAGAGAACTTAAGGATTATGCCAAATACCTGAAAAAAGAGATTCTACTGGTGGAGGAGGTGGCCAAGGTAGACATTTGGGGAGACCAGCCTGAAGTGATCTATGTGGAGTTCTCTAGGACCCGCCTCTCCCAGCTGGGGATTTCCCCTGATATGATTTTTGCCACCCTTGCCTCCCAGAATACCGTTACCCCGGCGGGTAAGGTCAAGCACGGTCCCGAATACATTCGGTTTTCCACCACCGGCGATATCTCAGGTGAAAAGGCCATTGCCGATCTCTACATTGCAGGGGCCGGCGGGAAATTATTCCGCCTGGGAGACATTGCCCGGATTTTCAGGGGATACAAGGAACCGGCGGTCAATAAAATGTTGTTTAACGGGGAGCCTGCCATGGGGATTGGGGTATCCACGGAAAAGGGGGGCAATGTGGTGCGTATGGGCGCTGCCGTCATGGACAGGATTAAATCCCTGGAAACCATGAAACCCAAGGGAATGTCCGTGGAAGTCATCAATTTTCAGGCTTCCCGGGTAACCCAATCCTTGGATGCGTTTATGCTCAACCTGGTGGAGGCTGTGGCCATCGTCATTGTTCTGCTCCTTTTCTTTATGGGGCTGAGGGCAGGGCTCCTCATTGGAACCGTGCTGGTACTGACTATCCTGGCCACCTTTATCGGCATGTTCATGGCCGATATTACCCTTCAGCTCATTTCCCTGGGGGCCCTGGTGCTGGCCCTGGGCCTGCTGGTGGACAACGCCATCGTGGTAACGGATGTTTATCTCATCCGCCTGGCCCGGGGAGACGCAAAAGATGATGCGGCAACGACTGCCATCAGAACCACAATGTGGCCCCTGCTTGGTGCCACTTTGGTGGCCATCCTGGCCTTTGTGCCCGTGGGGCTCAATCCCAGTGCCGCCGGGGAGTTCTGCCGGAGTCTGTTTTTTGTACTGTCCGTTTCCCTGGGGCTAAGCTGGGTGTTTGCCCTGACCATCACTCCGGTGCTCTGCATAAAATTTTTGAAATTGCCTGAAAACACTCAAAAAGATCCTTATGATCGTCCCTTTTACAACGGATTCCGCAGGTTCCTCCACCAGTGCATCCAGAAACGGATACGGACCCTGGTCATTCTCGTGGCCCTTCTGGCCATGGCTCTTGTGGGGTTTAAGTCCGTGCCCAAGTATTTTTTCCCGGAGTCCACGAGGAACCAGTTTTTTGTGGATTATTGGCGGGCCCAGGGCACTCACATCAATGAGGTGGAACAGGACATTCAAAAGATCGGGCAGTATATCCGGAGCCTGGACGGTGTGGAACAGATCACGGGCTTTGTGGGGGAGGGATCTTTAAGATTCGTGCTCAACTATGACTACCAGTCCCCCAACACCAGCTACGGCCAGCTTTTGATCCAGGTCGATGATTATAATAGCGTGGAAGGGCTGTTGCCCCAAATCCGGTCCTTTATCCGGAAAGAGTTCCCGGATTCCGAGTTCAAGGCCCAGCGTTTTAAGGAAGGACCACCCGTGCCCTATGCGGTGGAAGCAAGGTTCAGGGGGCCCGATATCGCTGCCTTGCGCAAGGTGGCAAGCCAGGCAAAGGATCTGCTTCACTCTCTCCCTCTGGCCGTGAATATCCGGGATGACTGGCGCCAGCCCGTGAAGGTGCTCAACCCCGTGTTCACTGAAACCCGAGGCAGGAGAGTCGGGATCACCCGGGCCGATGTGAGCCGTGCCTTTGGCTGGAATTTTTCCGGTCTTACCGTGGGCCTGTATCGGGAGAGCGACGAGATGATAGGCATCGTATCCAGGCCTCTGGCCGAAGAACGGGCCTCGGTGGACCAGTTCCGGCAGATTCAGGTGTACAGTGCCGCACTCAGACAATACCTCCCCGTGGAGCAGGTGGTGGAGCGACTGGACCTGTCAGAGGAATTTCCCCTGATCCGCCGGCGGAACCGTATGCCTACCATCACAGTCCAATGCGATCCCGGATGGGGACAGGCCGAGCAATTGGAAGCTATTGTCCGTCCCATGTTTGAATCCCTGGAGCTGCCCCCGGGCGTTTCCCTGGATTGGGGGGGGGAATCCGAGGAGAGTGTGAAAGGCCAGGCCGCCATAAAAGCCTTATTCCCGATCTGCCTCATGGGAATGTTTATCCTGGTGGTCTGTCTGTTCAATGGGCTTAGAGAGGCTGCCGTGATCTTTTTGTGCCTGCCCTTTGCCTTTGTGGGCGTCACCTTAGGCCTTTTGGCATTTGGCCTGCCCTTCGGGTTCATGGCCATCCTGGGATTTTTAGGCCTCACAGGCATGCTGGTCAAAAACGCCATCGTCCTACTGGACCAGGTCAATGGGGATCTCAGAATGGGCAAGCCGCGGTATCAAGCCGTGCTGGATGCCTCTATCAGCCGCCTGCGCCCCGTTACCATGGCCGCAGGCACCACCATCCTTGGGATGGCCCCATTGCTTTTCCATCCTTTTTTTGCCGCCATGGCCGCCACTATCATGGGCGGGCTCCTTGTGGCCACGGGGCTTACCCTGGTTGTGGTGCCCGTGCTTTACTCCTTGTTTTACAGGATTTCAAAGGATGAGATGATTTTTTAAAGAAAAGAAGGACAAAGCCATGATCCGAAAAACCAGTCTCAGAATCCCGCCGGAAAAATTGGCGGACTCTTTATTTATCAAACAATCTGCTGCAGCTGCCCTGAAAATTGATGCGGCTGACATTGATGCGGTCCAGATTCAGCGAAGATCCATTGATGCCAGGGGAAGAACCCCCATGATTCAGATCCAGGTGGGGGTGTTCAGCGGTGAGGCGGTTGAGGAACTGGCCCGGCCGGTAGAATATCCACAGGTGAAGCCGGGGAAAACAGTGGTGGTTGTGGGCAGCGGCCCTGCCGGTCTGTTTGCGGCCCTGAGGCTGATCGAACTTGGGATTCGCCCTGTGGTTATAGATCGTGGAAAAAATGTCAAGGATCGCCGGTTCGACCTTAAACCCCTGCATATAAAGGGACTTGTAAACCCGGACTCCAATTATTGTTTTGGAGAGGGGGGAGCCGGTACTTACAGTGACGGAAAGCTATACACCCGGTCCACCAAAAGGGGGGATGTGAGGAAAATATTGTCTGTTCTGGTTCAGCATGGGGCAGTTCATGATATTCTTGTCAATTCCCATCCACATATCGGCACCAACCGGCTGCCGGGAATTATTAAAAATATTCGAAAGACCATCCTGGATTCCGGTGGTGAGATACATTTTAATTCGCGGGTGGTTGACCTGGTGATAAATAATGGTAAAATTGAAGGCGTTCAAACGGATAAGGCTGAATTTGTCTCGGATGCCGTGATTCTGGCAACGGGCCACTCCGCCCGGGATGTTTATTATCTTCTGGATCGGCATGGTCTCCGGTTAGAGGCCAAATCTTTTGCCATGGGCGTGCGGGTTGAACACCCCCAGGATTTGATCAATGCCATTCAGTACGGCAGTGATAAGGATAGCACCTATCTGCCCACAGCAGCATATTCCCTGTCCTGCCAGGTTAATGGGGTGGGAATTTACTCCTTTTGCATGTGTCCGGGGGGGATGCTGGTGCCGGCATCCACAGCTCCGGGTGAGTTGGTGTTAAACGGGATGTCCAATGCGTCACGCAACATGCCATATGCGAACGCAGGAATGGTTGTGTCTATTGATTCCAGGGTGTATCGGGGCTATGAAAAATTTACCCATTTTGCTGGGCTTGAGTTTCAAAAGGATATTGAAAAGAAAGCCTTTTGTGCCGGGGGCGGGACCCAGGCCGCACCTGCCCAGAGGCTGACGGATTTTTTAAAAGACAGGGTCTCCCCCTCCCTGCCGGGCACCTCCTATATCCCCGGAATGGTCAGCTACGATTTGAAAAGAGTGCTGGGCCCCCATATCAGCGAGAACCTTAAGGCCGGATTAAAGGTGTTTGGCCGGAATATGAAAGGGTATCTTATTGAGGAGGCAACCTTGCTGGCTGTTGAAAGCAGGACCAGTTCTCCGGTGAGAATTCCCCGGGACAAAACAACCTGGATGCACCCCCAGGTGCAGGGGCTGTTTCCCGCCGGGGAAGGTGCCGGTTATGCCGGTGGTATTACCTCCTCAGCCATTGACGGTGATGGGTGTGCCGATGCTGTCCTGGGGTATTTGTCATAATGATTTGTTTTTTAGAGTGTAGTGAAACTATAATTCGTAAAAGAAACCATAGGAGATGACCATGAAATGTCATGAAGTGGATTATGAAATTTTCGGTAATGACATGCAGACCGTTGAAGTAGAACTTGACCCTAGTGAAACCGTGATTGCAGAAGCCGGGGCCATGAACTGGATGGAAGAGGGCATTGCCTTTGAGGCTAAAATGGGAGACGGGTCACAGCCGGATAAGGGGTTCATGGGTAAATTGTTTGACGCGGGCAAGCGGGCCGTGACCGGAGAGTCTTTGTTCATCACCCATTTTACCAATGCCGGGATGGGTAAAAAGCGGGTGGCCTTTTCCGCCCCCTATCCGGGTAAAATCATCCCCATAGACATGGCTGCCATCGGCGGAGAACTCATCTGCCAGAAAGATGCCTTTTTATGTGCTGCCCTGGGAACCCGGGTGAGCATTGCCTTTAACCGGAAACTGGGTGCCGGTTTTTTCGGCGGAGAAGGGTTCATCCTCCAGCGCCTCCAGGGGGATGGCATGGCCTTTATCCATGCCGGGGGCACCATAGTTGAAAAGCAGCTGAATGACCAGACCCTGAGGGTGGACACGGGATGCATTGTGGGATTCAGCCGGGGCATTGACTATGATATCCAGCAGGCAGGGAATTTGAAATCCATGTTTTTCGGGGGCGAAGGCATGTTCCTGGCCACCCTGAGCGGCCGGGGCACGGTCTATTTGCAGAGCCTGCCATTTTCCAGACTGGCCGACAGGGTCCTTGCCCACGCCCCGTCCGCAGGGGGCAGTGCAAAAGGTGAGGGTTCCATCCTGGGGGGAATTGGCCGGATGCTTGACGGGGATTAACCTTTATAAGAGGGGGAATGAGAAGATTCATATCCAGGGAATAACTGGATTCTGTTTTGCAAGACCATAAAATTTGATTGGATTCCGGCGGGGTGTGGATCTATAACCATACTGGAAGGGGTATCCTCTCGCCGGAATCCATTTGATCGGTGTGAATTTAGACCAAGCCCGGTTTGCCCGTGCAGACTTGTCTAATACGGTTTTAACCGGTGTCACCCGAATAAGCCCGGCGGTAAAGAACGGAATCTTTGAACACGGTCCTGTTGATATTCAGGATGATGACCTATGGCAGGGGATGAAAACAACCCGACAGAGATAATGAAGAGATTGATGACATTTTATCTTTCAGGGGGCCATGAGATTTTGATATCAATAACAGGGGTGTTGTCCAGGGCTTCCAGGGGGGCCACCACCAGGGCCGGATCTTCTTCATCCACGGATAAGACCCGGACTTCGTGAAGGCCTATGGGATTGGGCCGGTTGGGGGATCGGGTAAGAAATACCCCGGTCAGGGGATTTTCAGGGTTACCCCGGGGATGGACCTGGAGGGTATCACGGCCGGCATGATGGAACCAGGTTAACATGACAAGCCTTGCCCCGGTTTTTATTCCTTTGAGTGCATCCCGGAATTCAGGGAAAATTTTCACCCTGGCAGACGGCGCCCCTTCTTTTCCCTGGCACGGACAGTCTTTCAATGTCTTTAATTCTGACCTGATCTGACCGATGAAATTAACCTGTGCATGGCCCTGCATAACTTCTCCTTACATTTTTTTACGAAAGCCTAATGAAACGGGGCGGATCTGTCAAGAATTGAAACTGCCCCGTTTTTTTGTTCATGGAGGAGACCCTGGCCATGTCTACTGAACGCTGGATCTCTATATGGGCCTTTTTTTCTGGTGGCGGTCATCTTTGCCAAAAGAGGGCTGTTCGGCCTGAATGTGGGAGGGAGAGACCATGACCGATACGTTCAAGGAATATGCCCGGAAAGTACGGGAATGCACCTTCCTTGCAGCCGATCATTCCTATGAGATGTCCGACCGGGTGCCGGACAGTATGATTAAGGAATTGGGCCCGGCCTAATTAAATCATTGTCCTTCCCTTGCTGCCGTGCACAGGTTTCAAAACAATAGAATTCTACTAAAACAGTTTTAAATCCGGGAAAGACCTGATATCGTTTGTCCGTTATTGTTTCTGTCCTCTGCTAATTCTGAATCCAAATTGGAAAGGCGGTGAAATGGATTTTTTTGACGTCATCAAAAAATTTCGAACGGGCAGGCCGGACATACATAAAACCGGCAAAGCCATGAATATACTGGCATGGGTCTGCATTCTCGGCGGGGTCTGGAATGCTGTAGTCCCCCATCTGTTCCCGTTTAACCAAACCCCGTTCAATCTTCCTCCGGCGTTTCCTTACCTGTCCCTGGCCCTTGGATTGTCTCTGGGGTACCTTTTTTTTCTGTCATCCAAAGCCATCCGTAAAAAAGAGCCGCAGGGAAGGCGCATGGCCCAGGTCGGGGTTATGATGCTGGGCCTGGTGATCGGGGGGCTATCTTTTTGATATTTCCTCTGGAAGCGTTCCCAGTGAACGGCGGGGGCAAAATCATTATCTCCCTCTTTGTCAGCATCTTTTTTCTGCAGTTCGGGATTCCCGCCTATTTCGGGATTCGATACCTGGGACGGCTGCCCGTCAGTGGTGTAAACAAATCCCACGAAAATAATATTGAACGGTTTGAACCTGAATCTGTTGTCCTGAATATTGACCAGGACAAGGATTCTGAATCACAGGACAAATATAAGGATTCCCTATTCCCCCTGGGTATTCTGGGGACCTTTATCCTGATCATGGGCATGGGAATGATTCCTGCCTTTTTTGCGACAGTGTTTTGGGGGGCTCAAGCGGCCGGCTTTATCTTTTTACCCTGTTTTTTGTTTATATTTTTTACACCGATTATCGACAACCATCGCCCCTCACCTTTTCAGAGGAAAAGAGATGTTATTGCCGCATTTACCGGAGGTGGATCTGTCTTTTTATTCAGCGGTTCCTGGCCTTTTTTCCGGCTGTTCGTCTATCAAGACGGCCTTGAGATTCGTGTCATGTTTCACAGATTTTTTGTCCCCTATGATGAAATGGGAGATATCCCTGAAAAACTTGGTTTTTTCAATCGGGGAATCCTTATTGAGTCCAATCTGCCAGATGTACCGTCGGGGATAAGGTTTAATTGCTTTGGTATAAATAATGTAATCCGCATCATCAGGCAGAATAAAACAAAATTGGATTATGTAGCACCCAACAACAGGCGATGACATATGAACAATATGAGATTAATAGACAAGTATTTACCAGGTTATACGTTTTATGAATACCATGATATTGTTATCAATGCGCCAATGGAAACCGTTTACAATGCCGCTAGGAATTTTGATTTGTCTAAGTCAAAATTTATCAAAATTCTGTTCAAATTAAGGGGATTGCCCACAACAAGATTGAAACTCCAGGAGTTTATCACGGATATCGGGTTCACCAATATTGAGGAAAATTTTCCAACGGAAAATCTGATAGGGTTCTGGGCAAGATATAAAATAGCGCCCATTGCGAGCCCTGATGATTTTGTCAATAATAGGCTTCCTGCAAGGGTAAAGGTGGTCTGGAATTTTTATCTGACACCACTGAGTCCGACACAAACAAAGTTGAGCACCGAAACCAGAGTACTCTGTCTCACCTTGATGTCAAAAATTACCTTTGGTTTATACTGGCTGATAATTAAGCCCTTTAGCAGTGCCACTCGAAAAAAGATGCTTGAAATCATAAAAAAAGATGCGTCTGACCCATTATTGTAAATGGCCAGCCTTAAACCAAAGAACACCTGGCGGCCAGAAGGTCTATGGCGGCCCGGCTTCTGCCGCCGTCCGGTATGATGATGTCAGCATTGGATTTACAGGGCTCAACAAAGAGGTCATGCATGGGTTTGACAGTATCCATGTACTGGCGCACCACGGATCCCCGGGTCCGCCCCCGGTGGGTGATATCCCGTTCCAGTCTCCGGATAAATCTGAGATCCGGGCCGGCATCCACATAAACCTTCAGATCCATAAGGTTTCTCAATGCGTCATCCGTAAGAATCAATATCCCGTCGATAATGATGAGTTTTTTGGGGTGAAGGGGTTTGGTCTCTTCCTTGCGCAGGTGAGTCTGATAATTATACTGGGGAGCGGCAATCGGCCGTCCGGAAATGAGATCCTTGAGATGGGCCGTCAGCAACGCGGTGTCAAGTGCATCCGGGTGGTCATAGTTTGTCTTGGTACGTTCAGCCTCTGACAGATGTGGATTGTGTTTGTAGTACCAGTCATGCTGGAGAACAACCACGGCCTGGCCGCCTGTTTTTTCCAGAAGTTTATTGATAAGGGTGGTTTTCCCCGAACCCGACCCCCCGGCAATGCCGATAACATATGGTTTAGCTTGCTTCATATCAGGTCCTGTTCGAAATGCTTGAAATCGAAAAGAAATGTAGTGACGCTGCCAAAGGAACCTTGAGAATTGCAAAAGAACATAGGAGATTCCCCCGGGTTAACTCTTTCTAAGCTCCTCCAGCGATGTTTTGAGGGAAGAAATCATTTCAACGGTTTCATCCATCATTTCATGCTGGTCATCAGATATTTTTGAAAACGACTCAAGGGTTTGATTCAGGGCCAGCATGGAAGCATTAATTTTTTCCAGATTGTCTTCAATTGTGGACGCAGCCTCTTTGGTCCCTTTGGCCATCTGCCGCATCTCGTCGGCGACCACGGCAAAGGCCCGGCCCTTTTCACCGGCCCGGGCGGCTTCGATTGTGCCGTTAATACTTAGAATATTGCTCCGGGATGAGATCTCCTGGATGGTTTTCAGGATATCGTCCGTCATATTCAAATTTTTTACAGCCTGTTCGGCAGCGGTTTCAATTTCATTGAACAGGGATCTGGAGGTGGCGGAGACGGACCGGTTCTTCTCCGTTAGTTCATCCACTCTTGAAAATACCTTTGCAGAGGTCTTTTCGAGCTGTTCTTTTTGTTCCAGTTCGCTTAGCCAGGAGGTCATGACCTCCGATGAAATTTTGACAAGGGGTTTGACCACCTCCAGAGTGCCTGCAATACCAAAGGTTCCAAAACGTTTGCCACGGATTTTGACCACACAATTGAAGCCCTCTTTCATTTCCGGATTGGCCAGGGCTTCCTCTGCCGTGACAAAGACTTCATCCACTTCGCCGGACATGATTTTTTTGGCACCGGCATGGGCAATCCCGATACGGTTTTTATCCGTCGAACATCGGATCACCCCGTTTTCATCACAGACAATTACTGGATTGTCGGTTTCAGTTTGAACCAGGGTTACAAAATCTTCAGCCATTTTCCAAAACGTTTCAGAAATTTTCATCCACTGTCCTTTGCTGCCTTTTTTAGGGCAAATTCGTTTTATCATGCAAAGAGGTTCTAATCATCCTGCCGAATAATTGGTATTACCTTTATATTAGGATGAAAGGCAAATCAACAATAAATTCTAATTAAATCAGAATATTCAGTTAGAAGTGGTGTATATGGAGGATCAGAATCGGCACCTTGAATTGGTATTTGCACTATTTTGGTGTAAAGTGTAGACCATTGGCAAAATCAAGTACACCTCTTGTTTATTCTGTCCGTTCCCCGGTTTTATTTTGCATAATGATAGTAGGCAATGGCAACGGTCCTGTATACAAAATGGGAAAGCTTAGTATAGGGAAGGAATGCCACCAGGTTAAAGGCAAAGATCAGATGTATAAAATACATGGGATAGGCGGCCCAGGGGATATCCGCCAGTCTGAGAATTTGGGTCAGCATTCCTGTAATCCCCAGTGACAGCGTGAGGCCCAATAAATACCAGTCAAAATAAGTGCTGGTCTGTTTTGATTTTGCCCGGCGCTCTCGGATTAGAATCAGACTGCCCCATATCAGGGCAATGCCTGAGATATTGGCCAGAATTTTGACCGGATTGATCTGGGAATAAGGTCCGTGGCTGTCCAGAATATACAGGGCAAAGACAAAGGCAGCGGCCACAAAGGCGAGGCTGACAAAGGAAACAGCCACCAGCATGTGGGAACGCTTGCGGCCTTTATTGTCCGTGCAGGTTGAAAATCGCTCATGGGTGATAATGGCCGGCAGCTGATTTATCACCGTGGATAAAAATCGTTTTTTATCAATGGGGCGGGATTCTGACCTGCCCTGGGTGATAAAATTTGTCTGCATATCCTTTAAAAAACGGGTCAGTCCAAACATGAAAACCAGGGTGGTCCCTATGGACAGGGGGATGAAAATAATTTCAATCAATGCAACAGGAAAAAAATGTGCAAATACAATGGCCTGCCCCCCGGGATTGAGGTTCATCATCCCGGTTGCCAGCCCTACACATATAATTACCAGGGCCGGAATGATGACCAGCAGGGGGAGCTTTTTTATATCGTTGATCATTTCGTGCATGATGACGGGTTTTGAGTACTCTTTGATAGACAGTTTCCTCAATGTGTTCAGCACATCTCCGGGCCGGGCGTCCCTGGGGCAGTACTGGGAGCAGTCCCCGCAATTATAACAGAGCCAGATGTCGGGGGCGGCAATCAGCCTGTCCTTCAATCCCCAGGCGGCGTAAATCATCTCTTTTCTTGGAAAAGGGGTTTCGTCATGGGATATGGTACAGACCACCGAGCAGGTGGCGCATTGATAGCATTTTTTCAGGTTGGGGCCTGCGCCCGATTTGATTTGAGTGATAAAATCCAGGTCCGGTTCAATAAAGACAGAAGAGGGCATGATGGGCTCCTTTTCATAAAAGTGTCTGTTTCACAAGCGATTCAAGGCGGGCGGCCAATTGATCAGGGTTGGTATCATTGTCCCGCAGAAAGCAATTAACCAGAACGAAAAAATAATTAGACATCAGGGCCAGGGCAAGGACATTACTTTCTTTTTGGGCAGAAATCTCTCCCCGGTCCTGGGCGACCCGGATCAGCTCCGCGATTTTGTCTGCATATGCATCGTCAAAGGCATTGATCTGATCCGTCCATTCCCTGTCAAAAAAGAAAAGGTGGCTCAGGTAAGCCCGGGACAGCAGTTTATGGGTAATATAGAATGAAAAAAACTGTTTTGAGATATGAACGAATTGGGTTTTAAACGGCTCATCCCCTGGCACCGTTGACATGGCATTTTGGTACAGCATTTTTAAATCATCGAAAAAGGCGGCTGCCAACATGGATAATTTATTGGGAAAATGCTTGTAAATGGTGCCTAAACCGATTTGTGCATGGGCCGCTACGGCCCGAATGGTCACTTTTTCATAGCTCTGGGTTTCGAACAGAGACCGGGCGCTGTTTAAAATGAGGGCACAGGTCTCGGCCTTCTGCTGTTTACGCCGCATTCCTTTGGGTTGTTTCATATCTATCCTTTTATCGATAATATGGTTTATTCAGAGAACATGTTCTCTGAATAAACTCTGTTCGAAGTCCTGTCAAGGTATTTTTTTACCCCATCAGGGGATCAACTGCTTTCTATAATAGAGATTCACTTTTACGGGAAATCCATCCCCTGTCTGAGCAGGCCGCTTGGGGGTTGACATCTATGTTTAGCGTCTATACGATGTGACCCATGAAGACCAATGATCCCCAGAGAAGAGTGGCCTTGTTTGATGACATGTTTCACAGGGTTATGAATAAAATGAAGCGGATAGAGCAGAAACCCAGGCATTTTGGCACGGATTTTCTGCTCTATCCTTCAGAGATCCACACCATTGAAACCATTGGCAGGAATGCCGGAATCAATGTTACTGCCCTGGCCGCCCTCCAGGGGGTGACAAAGGGGGCTGTTTCCCAGGTTCTCCAGAAGCTTGTAAAAAAGGGAATGGTGGTCCGGATGAAGGATGAAATGTCTGACCGGGAGGTGCTTTTGAAGCTCTCAGACACCGGAAAAATTGCATACCAGGCCCATGCAGATTTCCATTCAAAAATCGATCCGGAGCTCGTGGAGATCATCGCCCGGGCGGATGATGCCCAGCTCGAATTCATGGAAACGGTATTCAAGGCCATTGACCGGTTCTGCGACCAGGTGATCAGCGCGTCCTGACCCCCTTTTTCCTCTCTTGTTATCTTTTAAAAACGCTGTTGCCCTGGGGGTTATTTCAGGGTTGACAAGTTTGTTTAGGTGCTATACTTTGCTTGATATGTTTAGGAGCTAAACTTTTTAACCCCAAAAAACAGGAGTTTGCTATGGCAGAGCGTGTATGCCCGGTGTGGGTCGGTTACCTTCTTGCAAGTCCCTTGAGAAAATTGATCCAGAATCCGGATAAGATTCTTTCTTCCCATGTGGCACCCGGGATGACCGTTGTGGATGTCGGGTGTGCCATGGGCTTTTTTTCCATACCCATGGCCGGAATGGTTGGTCCCGGCGGCCGGGTTCTATGTGTGGATATCCAGGAAAAAATGCTCCACGCCCTTAAAAAAAGGGCGGTTAAGGCCGGTGTGGATGCAACCATGGACTACAGGCTGTGTGTCAATGGCTCCCTGGGCCTGGGCGATCTTGACCGGGGTGTTGATTTTATTCTGGCCTTTGCCGTTGTCCATGAGGTGGCGGATCAGGGCATGCTGCTTGCCGAAGCCTTTCGTTCCCTCAAGCCCGATGGGCGCTTTCTGTTATGCGAACCTGCGGGCCATGTTTCTAAACATCAGTTCAAGGATACTGTCGAGCAGGCCCTTTCCTGTGGGTTTCGGGTGGTTGACACCCCTTTGATCAGCAAAAGTCACGCAGTTCTTTTTAAAAAACAGGCCGGGATTCATTTTGAAACGGAAAAATTGCAGTAAAGAATTAAAAAGTAAGGTCGCCTTGGAAGTTATAAAAGGAAATCAAACCGTGAATTGATCAGCACCAAGTATTTTTTCCATAGGTTATTGATTTGATGCGGCGGATGGGCCTGAAATGCAAAACATTAAAAAAGTATGTTGCCACCACGGATTCCAAACACAATGTACCAGTGGCTCCCAAACTGCTAAACAGAAAATTTGATGGCAAAAAGCCAAACACGGAGTTTGTTTTTTGAATTCTCAATCTGGGATTTAGACTGCTGATTGTTAAAAATAAGCTCGAATTTTCGTCCGTCTTTCTTCCGATAGATACATGAATATGAAAAGTCTCCATTTTGAAATCGATTAGAACGAGAGACTGCTATGTTTATGAGTTATTGCACTATGGAAGGGGGATTTCAAGTGGGGGATGGGATTGTGCTGAACAGTGTTTTTTGGTAAGTTCTGATCAGAAATATTGACTTTATCTAAAAAAAGGCACGTCATGCCCCTATATGCATACAAAAATTCCCGTCCTGAAATTCATGAATCAGTTTTTATTGCGCCCACAGCTCAAATCATAGGTAATGTCTATATTGGTCAAGGATCTTCTGTCTGGTTTCAAACTGTCATAAGAGGAGATTTGGCAAAAATCAGTATCGGTGAAAGGACAAATATCCAAGATTTGTGCATGTGCCATGCTGATGAAGATATCCCTTTAAAAATCGGAAATGGGGTCACTGTCGGTCATAATTGTGTTGTCCATGGATGTACTATGGAAGATAATTGTTTGATAGGGATGGGCGCGATTGTAATGAATAAAGCAGTTATAGGAACAGGATCTATAATTGCTGCTGGCGCTGTTGTGCTCGAGAAAACAATCATCCCGCCGTATTCATTGGTAACGGGGTCCCCTGGGAAGGTTAAGAAGATATATGAGAACAGAGAAGAGATTGAGCAAGATCTGAATAGGGCATCTGAGTTCTATGTGGGAAGTGCCCAGGATTTCAGTGCAGAAGATGTGTTTTATGAGATTGATAGTAAAAAAAAATTTAAAATTTTGTAAGATTCCCTACCGGTGTGTGTAAAGCAAGTTGTCGCCTGTGCTAAAATAATTTTTAATATTCCCGTCCAATTTCCTCATGGCCTTTGGCGGGTAATTGAAGTCATTTTCAGTTTTTAAACGTTTAAGGTTTTTCAAAATTACTTATGAGGGGGCCTCCAGTTTCTTGGTTTTCTGGTCCATCTTTCAGGGTGCCACTGAATCCTCTGAATATTCGATGAAATAGAGTGGGAGATTATTTGCCTGAGAGGGATTAGAGTTCTTTTACTGTAAAATATGGGATTAAAAAAATAACCATATATATTTTGGTACATTTCAGGCGGATCTGTCTTTGATGTAATGGTAGACGCAGGTATAATTCAGAAGTTAGGCTGTTATATCAATGATTTTGCCTTTACCTGTGATCGTCGCAAAATCGGGTGCCTGCTTAACTACAGGGCTTTCGGCATTGGGAGTTTGTTGGACAAGATTGAGCATGTGCTTGGGCATCTCTATCGCTTTTTTCATAGCATAGGTCGATGCGCCTATATTGATCCCATTAATATCCATAGTTACACCTTTAAGTGCCGTTTATAACCAGTCATCAAAAATATAATTGTAAAAAAGATACCAACAAATGTCCAGATGAACTTGATCCCAACCCTCTAAAATATTTGCCTCAAAATAGGAGCCTGTATTAGAATCAAATACGATGACGTTAGTCACCTCCTGCCAGATTGTCAACAAAGCTCATCCTCCTCTGGAGGTTCCAAAAAAAATGAGCTTTGTTTAGGGACGCATTGTTATTTTCAAAGGGGAGGGGGGCCTTTCTTAAAGTCTACTGCAATTTTTTTTCTGAATTCAGAAGTGTCTTCATATCCGTTTACGGTTGTTACATGCTGAATGACTGCAGCAAGCAATTTTTTTATCCGCCGCAGAGCAAGTAAGCAGTTGACATCTCCTGGGTATTTTCTGCAATGGATATACAAAGGCGTCATGATTATTCTCCCTTTTTGAATTGAATTTTAACAATGACACAAAAAAAAAATTAATTCCTATCAGTCTCCACGTTTATCCAGAACGTGGTTCATCACTTCACCATGTTCGAGTTGTGGGGTGAACAAATCATTTCTGTGTCTTTTTCTGCCTTGACAGTGTGTCCAGGAGGCCAATTAAATACACTACTTTCACTGGTTACTTCAGAATGGTCATCTGCAAATCAAATTATCTTCAATTGCATAACCCCGATATAGAGATTGACAAAGGTCCCCTTCAAGTCCTTTGAGTAAAGGAGCAAGGCCAGTTTTTGAGGCTAATGAAAAATATTTTCCACTTCTTTGCCTGGGCAAGAATGGATTGCTCACCATGATCTTACGTTTCCATGGCCCGATTCGTCAGTAGGTGCCGTTTATTTAACGCGTACTTTTACGAAGATGTTCAAGTCCATCAGCGCATGCATGACTCACAGAGTATTCAGCTTTTTCTTGTCCGGGCATTTTATCCCAGCCCCCCTCTTCAATAAACTGCCATCTCTTCCATGAATCTACCTGGCCTAATTCTTTGAGTTTTTCCTCATAATTCGGATCCGCTATAAACTGGGCTACGCAGATCGCTGCTTGGCTTGCCAAGATCGCTTCTTCAGTATTCGCCTGGGCAGTAGTAGCGGTTGTCCATCCCCCCCAGTTAAAGCCGATGATCATTGCCGTCACTGCTCCGATAATAAGCCCCCAAACGCCATACTTGATTTTCCCACCAGTTTCTGATTTCATTGATGATATCTCCTTGAATTATGTTGTTAGTTTTTTGAACGGCCTTTTCAAACAGTGTCTTAAATTTCATGCAAATTTGGCTTTCTTAATGATTTTCTCCTTTCTTGTTATTTGTATATATAATTATTTAGCAATCCTTGTGCCGGGAGCGTAATCTTGGGCCAATTTATTTTAATGTGCTGATTTGTTGGTATAATACCCTTATAGGACTTTGACACCAAAACAATATAGAAAGGGTTTTATTTGAGCAATAGGTCATATATGACGTATTGAATGATTTGACAGGCTCATTGTTAACAAATGGCAAGGCCGGTTATTTTTCTGACCTGGATATTTCACGAAACGGTTCTGGTCGATACTATAGCAGTCATTTTACAGAGTCATTTAAGATCCGGCCTCGGACCAGAAAAAGAGAACATGGGACATGGGAGTATGATTGGCTGCCAATGGCATCCGAGTTTAGAAAAGCGTTAATGGAGTGGTGGCAAGACCAGGGACAATAGTCCCATTAAAAAAAAGAGCGCTTGACCAGAATCGGTTTGAATTTTTTTTGTGCCCGTATAAAATGCGCTGACTATTGCTTCCGAAATGAAGTGTTGGTGGGCCGTGCTGGGCTCGAACCAGCGACTCTCTGCTTAAAAGGCAGATACTCTACCAACTGAGTTAACGGCCCGAAGGCAATAAAAGAAAAAGTGGCGTCCCCAAGGGGATTCGAACCCCTGTCGCCGGCGTGAAAGGCCGGTGTCCTGGACCGGGCTAGACGATGGGGACGCATGGCTTTTTCTCGGATGTGGCGGGAGTGACGAGACTCGAACTCGCGGCCTCTTGCGTGACAGGCAAGCGTTCTAACCAAACTGAACTACACCCCCATCATCCTCATCCTAAAAAAATGGTGCCCAGGAACAGAATTGAACTGCTGACACGGGGATTTTCAGTCCCCTGCTCTACCGACTGAGCTACCTGGGCTCACAAGGAAAGGATTTTTAAAGGATTTTTATCGGCCTGTCAAGATTTTCTTTATATTTTAGAAAATATTTTAGTATTCACCTCTGTTTTCATCCGGGTAAAAAATGGGACCGGTGACTGCAATTTTAAATAAAGGCCTTTCCAAGCCAAGTGTTTTGGTTTAAAAATATATACATCAAATATCTAAAACATCTTTATAAAGCGGGGGAATGGAAATTGAATCCAACAGATATTAACGACCCTGAGTATTTTCATCGAGTGATCGACTGCCAGTTTGCATGCCCCGCGCACACCCCTGTGCCGGAGTATATCAGGCTGATTGCCGAAAAAAAATATGAAGACGCCTATATGATCAACTGGGTGTCCAATGTGTTTCCGGGGATTCTGGGAAGAATATGTGACAGGCCCTGCGAACCGGCCTGCAGGCGGGGCCGGGTGGAGGAGAAAGCGGTGGCCATCTGCCGGCTGAAACGGGTCTGCGCGGATAATAAGGATAGGGCGGCCCTTCAGTTTCCTAAGATTCCCGAAGAAAAAAATAAAAAAAGAATTGCTCTTATCGGCGGTGGACCGGCCTCGCTTACAGTGGCCCGGGATTTGATGCCCCTGGGGTATGAGGTGGATCTTTATGATGATCAGGCGGCTGCCGGCGGGTTTGTCAGAAGCCAGGTACCCTCCTTCCGGCTCCCGGAAAAGGTTTTGGATGAAGAGGTGAACACCATTCTGGACATGGGGGTGACAACTCACTTGAATTCTTATATTTCCAGTTTCAAGGAATTTCTCACCAAGGGGTATGACGCGATCTTTATCGGAACCGGAGCCCCCAGGGGCCGGGACCTTGACCTGCCGGGCCGTAAAGCGGGAGATGCATCCATCCATGTGGGCATTGACTGGCTGGCCGCAGTTCAGTACGCCCATGTGAAAAAGGCGGGAACCACCACCCTGGTAATCGGCGGGGGCAATACCGCCATGGACTGCTGCCGGACCGCCCGGCGGCTGGGCGGCGAATCGGTGAACGTCATTATCAGAGGGGACCGGGCCAGAATGAAGGCTTCTCCCTGGGAAATTGAAGATGCTGTCCGGGAGGACATACCCATTCTGGAACACCTGTCGCCTCTGGCCTTTGTGGTTGAAAAGGGCCGCCTCAAGGGCATGAATTTCAAGCGGTTGGCCGGGGAGGGGGAGGGCCAGGAGGTGTTCATCCCCTGCGATGAGGTCCTGCTTGCCGTGGGACAGCAGAATGCCTTCCCCTGGATTGAACAGGATATCGGGATCATCTTTGACCAAGGCGGACGTCCCCGGGTGGATGAGATCACATTTCAGTCGGATTTGAAACATGTCTTTTTCGGAGGAGATGCCGCATTCGGGCCCAAAAACGTGATTACGGCAGTGGCCCACGGCCATGAAGCTGCCATCTCCATTGACCTGTTTTGCCAGGGCAAGGATGTGCAGGAGCGGCCGGCGCCGATTACCAGCCTGATTGCCCAGAAAATGGGTCTCAGGGACTGGGCCTATGATAATGCGGTCACCGTGGACCTGCGCCAGGACGTGCCCATGGTGCCTAAGGTCAAGTCCATCAAAGACCGGCTCATGGAAGTGGAGCTGGGATTTGATATTAAGACCGGCCATAAGGAGGCACTCAGATGCCTCAATTGTGATATCCAGACGGTTTTTACCGTGGATGAATGCATTGAATGCGATGCCTGTGTGGATGTCTGCCCCACCACCTGTATTAACTTTATTGAAAATAAGGATGAAGATGATCTCCGGGACCGGCTGGCTGTGCCTGCAACGAACAGGTCTCAGGCCCTTTATGTCTCCGGCACCCTCCCCACAGGAAGGGTGATGGTCAAGGATGAGGATGTCTGCCTCCACTGCGGACTCTGTGCGGAAAAATGTCCCACATCTGCCTGGGACATGCAGAAATATACTTATAACACTTCAAAGGCAGGGCAAAAATGAAAAAACTGACAGCAGTCAATGACTTTGTGATCCGGTTTGCCAATGTGAACGGATCCGGGTCTGCCAGCGCTAACAATCTCTTTGCAAAGGCGGTGTTCCGTCTGGGCGTGCCCGTGAGCCCTAAAAATATTTTTCCCTCCAACATCCAGGGTCTGCCCACCTGGTACGAGGTGAGGGTCAATGAGGCCGGGCATCTGGGCCGCAGGGGCGGGTATGATTTTGTGGTGGCCGTGAACGGGCAGACCCTGAAAAAGGATTATGATGATCTTGAGTCCGGAGGATATTTCCTCTACGACGACACAAGATCCCTGTCCGATGAATTTGCCCGGAAGGATATCACCCTTATCCCCGTACCCCTCACCGGGATATGTAACCGGGAGATTCAAAATCCAAGGCTCCGGCCTTTGCTGAAAAATATCATCTATGTGGGGGCCCTGGCAGCCCTTCTGGATATGGACTTTTCCGTGCTCACCGATTCCATTACCAAGCAGTTTAGCAAAAAGCCCAAGCTGGCAGCGCCCAATATCCAGGCACTGGAGCTGGGATTTGAGTATGTGTCGGAACATTTTACAGATATCTGCGGGCTGTCGGTGAAACAAAGCGATAAACTCACCGACCATATCCTCATGGACGGCAATTCCGCCACAGGCCTTGGGGCGGTTTACGGAGGGGCAACCGTTGCCGGATGGTATCCTATCACCCCGTCCACATCTGTGGTGGAGTCCTTTGAAAAATTCACCGGCCGGTTCCGGATGGAGGCGTCAGGCAAACGCAGGGCCGCGGTGATCCAGGCCGAAGACGAACTGGCCGCCATGGGCATTGCCGTGGGAGCAGCCTGGAACGGGGCACGCTCTTTTACGGCCACATCAGGTCCCGGTCTCTCTTTGATGAATGAGCTGCTGGGCCTTGCCTATTTTACCGAAATTCCCGTGGTCCTGGTCAATGTCCAGCGCACCGGGCCCAGTACGGGCATGCCCACCCGCACCCAGCAGTCCGACATCCTGTCTTCCGCCTATGCCTCCCATGGGGACACAAAGCATGTCCTGCTCTTTCCCATGGATCCAAAGGAATGTTTTGAAATGGCTGCAGACAGTTTTGATCTGGCCGAAGCCCTACAGACTCCGGTGATGGTCATGAGTGACCTGGACCTGGGCATGAACGATCATGTATGTAAACCCTTTGAATGGGACGACACCCGGAAATACAACCGTGGCAAAGTCCTTGATGCAGACCAGCTTGATGCATTGACAGAGGATTGGGGCCGATACCTGGACAGGGACAATGACGGGGTGGGGTACCGAACCCTGCCCGGCACCCACCCGGAAAAAGGGGCCTATTTCACCCGGGGGTCTTCCCACGACGAATATGCGGCCTATACCGAAGACAATGCGGCATACAAGAGGTGCATGGAGCGGCTGGCAAAAAAATGGGAGACTGCGAAAGGCCTGGTGCCGGCATCCGAGATCAATATCAGTGATGAGGTAAATACCTCAGCCCTTATTTTTTACGGCACCACCACCCACGCCGCTTTGGAAGCCGTTGAGATGCTGGGGGAAAAGGGAGTTGCCCTGAATACCATGCGGATCAGGTCCTTTCCCTTCACGGATCAGGTCCTTGAGTTCATCAACCGCCATGACCGGGCCTTTGTTGTTGAACAGAACCGGGACGGGCAGATGCGGACCCTTTTCATAAATGAGCTGGGTGTTGCCCCGGACAGGTTGATTTCAGTCGCCCACATGGACGGCACCCCACCCGATGCAACATCCATCTGCCAGTCTGTGATCAAGAATACAAAGCCACAAAAAACAAAAGGAGGTGCCGCATGAGCCGCCGCCCTGTTTTCCGCCATCCTTCCCTGCCAAAAAACGATCTGGGATATACCCGCCGGGATTATGAAGGCCTGGATTCCACCCTATGCGCCGGCTGCGGTCATGATTCAATCGGCAATGCCATTATCCGGGCCTGCTTTGAGCTGTCTGTGGAGCCCCACCGGGTGGCAAAGCTTTCGGGCATCGGCTGTTCTTCCAAAACCCCGGCCTATTTTCTGGGCAAATCCCATGGTTTTAATTCGGTCCACGGCCGGATGCCCTCCATTGCCACCGGCGCAAACATGGCCAATAAGGACCTGCTTTACATCGGTGTTTCCGGGGACGGGGACACAGCTTCCATCGGCATGGGTCAGTTCATCCACGTTGCACGGCGCAACCTCAACATGGTCTATATTGTGATGAACAACGGCTGCTACGGCCTGACAAAAGGCCAGGACTCCGCCACGGCGGACCGGGGCTCCGCCTCCAAAAAAGGCCGGCCCAACCCCTTTGAGGCCATTGATCTGTGTGAGTCCGCAGTCCAGCTGGGGGCCGGTTTTGTGGCCCGGGGATTTTCCGGGGACAAGGAACAGCTGGTGCCCATGATCAAGGCGGCCATCCGCCATAAAGGGTTTTCCCTGGTGGACGTGATCTCCCCCTGTGTGACCTTTAACAATACCCCCACCTCCACCAAGAGTTACCATTGGGTGAGGGACAATATGGAGGCCACGGCCACTTTTGATTTCATCCCCATGATGCCTGAGATCACCACGGAGTATGAGGCCGGGACCACCCAGTCCGTGGCCATGCACGACGGCAGCCTCATCCACCTGCACAAGAGTGACAATTCCTTTGATGTGAAAAGCCGCAGGGCCGCCATCGACGCCCTGGAAAATTACAGGGAAAAGGGACAGATCCTTACAGGCATCCTCCATGTCAACGAGGACCTCCATGACACCCATGAGATTCTAACGACCACAGACGCCCCCCTGAACAGCCTGACCGAAAAGGAACTCTGCCCGGGGAATGAAGCGCTTGAACAGGTTATGGCATCTTACAGGTAAACAAGGCTGCGCATTTAAATTGGTGAATAAAAGGAAGGTCTTATAAATGATAATCAATCTGCTGATTCTGAGTGTTGCCGTTTTTCTGGTGGCACGTATTCTGCCCGGCATCCGGGTGAAAAATTTCATGACGGCCGTGATCGTGGCCCTTGTTTATTCGGTTATAAATTTTTTGACCGGCTGGCTCCTGGTATTGATCACCCTGCCTTTTGTAGTGCTGACATTCGGCCTGTTCAAACTGGTGATCAATGCCTTTCTGTTATGGGTGACAGATAAACTCATAGAGGATTTTGAGATTCATGATTTTCTCACCACCATTGCGGCGGCGGTCCTGATCACCCTTGTGGATTCCGGGATTAAATGGCTGCTGTGATTGAATATACCCCAGTACAATATTGGGGTATAAAACCGGAAGTCAGAATGTCAAAGACGGGATCAGGGTCCCGAAAACGGATTTTGTAAAGCTGTCCAGCGGGGTAAAATGGATTCCCAGGTTTGTTTTGGGAGGGTATTTTCTTATGCTGCGGATGGTCCCCTGCACAGGCAAGCCTGAGTCCCCGTCCATTGGGAAGCGGACCATGATCCTGTCTTGGATCGTCACCTCGGTGTCCGGGTCTGTATCTGTTACGCACAGGCACCCCTGGAAATTGATGTTCACCACCATCCCTTTAATGATTTTTTGATTAATCTTAACTTCCACCGGCAGGAAACATTCGACCCTTTCATGGGAGCGGACGTTAAAGTTCTTCACGGTCTCCGGATATTCCAGGAATAAAAGCCTGTCCGGTTCATGAAGACTGAGGATAACCTTGCTGGAGAATCCGAATATCTCACCGGATCGAAGGTATTTAACCTGGAGCGGTTCCCGGGCTGCCGGGAGGATGAGTCCGGGACTGTCCTGGGGCAGTCTGACAATAAGGTACTGCCCCACCTGCATGCCGATCAGTTCACTGGAACCCAGGTTGCCGGACTCCCCGGATTCAAGCCTTAGGGAGGTGCCCAGTTCTATGAACAGGCGCTGGCTTTTATTGATATGTTGTTTTGCATCCATTGGCTGTCACCTTCCGCCTTTCCTGAACAGGACGACCTTGACGGTCTCAAGCACGATAAGAAATTCCAGGGCAAAAGATAGGTTGTTAATATAGTAGAGGTCATAGCGTAGCTTTTCCACGGCATCGCCAATGGATGCGCCGTAGGGGTACATAACCTGGGCCCACCCTGTGATGCCCGGTTTAACCGCATGGCGCTCTTTATAATAAGGGGTTATTTTCTGGATTTCATCCACGAACTCCGGACGTTCCGGTCGGGGACCGATAAAACTCATATCGCCCTTGAGCACATTGATGAGCTGGGGAAGTTCATCAATACGGGTTTTTCTCATAAATGCCCCAAAAGAGGTTACCCGGGGATCATTTTCCTTGGCCCAGGCCGCACCGGTATTTTTTTCGGCATCAACCGTCATGGACCTGAATTTGTAAATGGTGAAACATTTTCCATGGGTCCCCACCCGTTTCTGGAAGTAAAAGACCGGACCCGGGGAGGTCAACTTGATGACCAGGACCACTGGAATATAGAAGGGCAGCATCACTGATAGAAGCATCCCGGCCAGGACAATGTCAATGATGCGTTTCATGACCCTGACCAAAGGGGTGATGAGGAATCCGCTGCTCTGGACCAGCCAGCTTGGATTGATGTCTTCCACGGGGATTTTACCGGTAATCATTTCAAAAAATGATGGATAGTCCATGATTCTGACGCCCATGAGCTTGCAGGTCACCAGTTTTTCTATGGTGAGGTTTCCCCGCCGTTCGGTTAAAGCAATAACAAGGGCGTGGGCATTATACTGCTTTGCAAGTTCCACAATGTTATCCATGGACCCGATGATGGTTTCCGGAACGACACTGACGGGATCAGTTGGGGTTTCGATGTACCCGGTCAGGCAATATCGCCCAGGGGATTCACTGATAAGATTTTCAATTTTTTTTGCCATGGGGCCTGTCCCGATGACAAGAATATTTTTCTTGAAAAGAACCGAGTCGCGTGTCCTCTGGAACAAGTTCTGCCATCCGTTCTGAAAACCAAGAAACAGGATTAGGCAAAAAATTAAATGCAGGAAACTGCTTCCCGACGAATCTGGAATAACCATGAGGAAGAAAAAGGATATGCCTCCGGCCCACAGGGATCTGATTAATTTTTTTTTAGGTGGGAGCCCTTGGGGATTATATATTTCACACAGGGATGACGCCACTAAGATAGCTGGTATGAACAGGTACATCCAGGACGGTATCCGGGACTGACCGGTCAAAAATGATGTCGTTAACCCCAGGATGATGATACCGATAAGGGCATCTCCGCCCATAAGCATCATCTGATAACGGATGAGCGCCCCCCTGGCAAATAGTCCCAAAAAACTCTCCTCTATCTTTTTTCCGATGGTGTCTGATATCTCAACTTGAACCTTTTATCCTCTGCTCTGATTCCACAAAAAAGAGGCTGCTCAATTTAATTTATATGTTTTTAAGCATTGCCTCAAGGAAAGTCAAGCAGCAATTGAAAAGAAGATAAAAGCGTATACCTCTTCAGCTTTGAACTTGCTGTCGGATAAGGCTAAATTTGAGTATTTCCTCATCCGGCACCCTATCTGTTCAAAATAGACAGCATTGCGCCCAACGATTGTCAATCGTTGGAAGGTCATATGGTTTAACTGAACTGGAAATGATCTGCGTATCTTAAAGGCGGTGTTATTTATTTTTTTCCTTGTTTCTGGAATACATGAACAGATACACCTTGTGCATCATCCAGGCTTCTATTTTATGGAGGGGTTTGGCGCCGCCGATGAATTCGGCTTGGATAAAGGCCTTACAGGCCTTTTCAAGGACCAGAGCTGCAACAATGGATTCCTCCATGGTTCGGCCCAGGGTGATGGCACCGTGGTTGGCCATAAGGGCGGCATAGCGGCCCCGTAGTGCCCGTATTGTGGCCTTGACAATTTTTTTGGTGTTTGGTAGGGCATAGGCAGCGCAACGGACACTGGGTCCCAAAATCTGGGCCTGATCGTCCAGGATGGGGGGGATTTCCCGCCGGGCTGCAGCCACGGTGGAGGCGTGGGGCTGGTGGGTGTGGACCACGGCCCCGATTTCTTTCCGGGTCTTATAGATTTCGGCATGGACCTTTTTTTCTGAAGAGGGTTTGATGTTGCCTATTACTTCCAGGGTGTGATAGTCCATGATCACGATGTCATCAGGTGTCATATCTTCGTAGCGCCTGCCGCTGGGAGTGATGGCCATGAGGCGGTCGTCAATTTTTATGCTGCAATTGCCCCAGGTCCCTTCCACCAGGCCCCGTTCCATTAGTTTTCGGCCGCCGTCGCAGACAATGCGTTTTTCTTTTCTATAAAGATCCGTCATTATACCCCCTCAATATTTTTAAATACCCGTTCAAATCGGACCAGGGCATCGTCAATGATGTCGTCGGTGTCTGAGGCCGAGGTATAAAGCCTGGACCCGGCCAGGGATACGATGCCTTCGGCCATGTATGCAGCTCCCATTTCCTCCATCACCTCTTTTCTGGCATGGATCTGCTTGATGGTTTCCGGGATTTTCCAGGGCCGGTTCCAGGGGATGTGAAAGAGCATGGTGCCCACGGTTTCCAAATGGCAGATGGATCCCTGGTTGAAGGCCACAAAGGGGAGGTTGTACTTTTGGATGAGCTGGTCCAGACCTTGGGTGAGGCGGTCGCCGGCCCGGCCTGCTGTGACGGCGGCATTGGTCTTTTCGATTTCGCAGAGGGTGAGGTAACCGGCTGCAGCGCTCAGGGGGTTGGCAGCCATAGTGCCCCCCACCAATGCTTTCTTGATCCCGCTCTGGATGCCGGCGGCAAGATAGGCCATGTACTTGCGTTTTCCGCCTAAGCCACCGGCCGAGGGGTAGCCCCCGGCAATGATTTTGCCGAATACGGTGAGATCTGGGGTGACCTTGAAATATCCCTGGGCCCCGCCCATGCCCATGCGAAAGGCTGTGACCACCTCGTCAAAGATGAGCAGGGCACCGTATTTGTCGCAAAGCTGCCTGACCTTCTGGTTGAAGTCTTTGTCCAGGGGACGGGTGCCGCTTTCCGGGCCCATGGGCTCCATGAGCACGGCTGCGGTTCCTCCCCGGAATTTGTTCAGCCAGAGTTTTTTCTCAAGGTCTTTTATGTCGTTGGGAAAAAACTCCTGGGTATATTTGAAACAGTTTTTCGGCACCCCGTGGGCTTCCATGTGTTTGATGCCGGGCAGACGGATGCCGTAGGCCAGCTGGTCACTCCACCCGTGGTATGCCCCGCCCATTTTCAGGATATACTTCTTTTTGGTGGCCAGCCGGGCGATGCGGATGGAGGCCATGTCCGCTTCGGTTCCCGATCCCAGCATGCGGAACATTTCCACCCCCTGCATGTGCTGGGCCACCTTTTGGGCCAACTTGAGTTCATATTCATGAAAGAGGCCTGTGACCGGGCCGCAGGAGTTCAGGAGGTCAATAACCTTATCCCGGATGACGGCAGGATTAGATCCCAGAAGGGTGGGGCCCCCGGCCTGGAGAAAGTCGATATATTGGTTGCCGTCCAGGTCTTTGAGGTATGCCCCGTTGGCTTCGGTAAAGACTAGGGGAAAGGGAAAGTTGAACGCCAGGTTGTGCTGGACTCCGCCGGGGATAAACTGCTTGGCCTCGTCTATGCGGGCCTTTGACTTTTTGCAATGGATTTTGAACCAGTCTTTATAAGATTCAAGTGCCTCTTTTTTCAGCCGCCTGATGGGCTGACTGATTAACGTGTTGAGACGGTTCATAACTTTCCGTGTGTCATGGTATTCTGTTATGGCATAGCCGTTTTGAGTCTGGGACGTCATATTGTCACCTTTATCTGGATTTAAAGTATTTTTGTACTGACTGGTCAGTTTATAAAAATCAGATTGCAGGCTTTTTGTCAAGGAAAAAAATCTTGACCAGACTGACCGGTCAGTATATGACAAGGCATTAGACCGGCATAACCAAAGGAGATTTCTATGAGCCACCGGATACACCGGGCCCATTATTTTATGGCCTATGATATCGGTACCACAGGTGCCAAAACCTGCCTCTTCCGTATGGACAAAGATCTTGAACTGGTGGAATCCCAGGTGGTGGGCTATCCTCTGTATACCACGGCGGAAGGTGGATCGGAGCAGCGTGTGGATGACTGGTGGGATGCCGTTTGCCGGGGAACCCGGCAGGTCTTGTCCCGGGCGGAGTGTCCCAAAGAAGAGATCCGGGCCATTTCATTCTGCTGCCAGATGCAGGCCCTGATTCTGGTGGATAAAGAGGGGCGGGCCATCCGGAACCCCATGGGGTACATGGACGGCAGGGCCGTCAAAATCTTTGGAGAGCAATTTGCGTCAGGGTTTCCCAGGATTGAAAGCCTTAACGCCTACAAATTACTCAACGCCCTGTATATTACGGGGGGGGCTGCGGCTACGGCCAAGGATCCCCTGTGGAAATACCATTGGGTAAGGGAAAACGAACCTGCCTATTATGCCAGGGCCTATAAATGGCTGGATGTCAGGGATTACCTGGCCTTGCGCTGCACAGGCAATTTTGCCATGACCCGGGATTCCGCCAATCTTACCTTTTTGTACGACACCCGGCCGGGCAAAGAAGGCTGGTCCCGTCGGCTTTGCCGGATTTTTGATGTGGACATGGACCATCTGCCCGAAGTCCAGGCGGCCACGGACATGGCTGGGGATCTGACGCACCAGGCCGCCCAGGAGCTGGGGCTGTTAAAGGGCACACCGGTGTTCAACGGAGGAGGGGATGCAACCCTGATTCCCCTTGGCAGCGGATGCACGGATCTTTATGATACCCATGCTTATGTGGGCACCTCAGGCTGGGTGGTTGCCAATGTGGACAAACGCATGGTGGACCTGAAAAATTTCATTGCCTCCATCTGCGGTGCCCTGCCGGGTTTCTATAATTATATTGCGGAACAGGAAACCTCGGGGCTCTGCCTGCAGTGGGTGAGGGACCACCTGGCTTTGGATGACATCGGGGTCTATCTGGATAAGAGTGAAGACGAGGCCCGCGCCCTGGAAAGCAATCGGCTCTATGACCTGATGAACCAGAAGGTGGCCGAAATTGAGCCGGGGTCCGGCGGGGTGATTTTCACCCCCTGGCTCCACGGCAACAGGTCTCCCAAAGAGGATCCCCATGCCAGGGGCATGTTTTTTAATATAGGCCTTGGGACCGGAAAACGGGCCATGATCCGGTCCGTGCTTGAAGGGATTGCCTTTCATAAGCGGTGGATGCTGGAAGCCATAGAAAAAAAGGTGCCCCGGCAGGAGACCCTGCGCCTGGTGGGGGGCGGGGCAAAGTCGGAAGTGCTTTGCCAGATCATGGCCGATGTCACGGATCACAGGATCAAGGTGCCCTGGGATCCCCAGAATGTTGGGGCGGCCGGTGCCGCCATTGTCTGCGCCCTGGGCCTGAATCTCATTGATTCGGCATCCCGGGCCAAAGATTTGATCCGCATTCGGTCGACATATACACCAGCCCCCCTGGCCGTCGGGGTATATGACCGGATGTTTCCGGTATTTAAAAAATTATATGAAAAAAATAAGCCGCTTTTCCGGGAACTCAATGCTTGATCTGTAGCAACCCGGCGGGATTAATCCACTCGGCTATTGCGGTGGTGGCAGGGTGAGTCCGGCGGACAGGATGGTGAATACGGTGTCGATGATATCATCCAGGGTGTCGTGCTCCGGGTGCTCCAGGTGATGGCTGCACAGGGTGTCTATGATGCCGATGATGGCCATGGCAGACAGATGTTGGGGCAATGGCCGCAGGTAGCCTTTTTCCTGGCCGTGTTTAAGCTGGTCTTCAATAAAATCGTTGAATTTTTTTTTTGCGGTTTTTATCTCCACCAGGACATGATCGTCAATGCCCGAGGACATTTCATTGGCGTAGATCCGTGTGATTTCCCCCCTGGCAATGTAGAGGCGGATCATGGTGGAGACTATCCCGCGAAAATGTTCGGGAAAGGGAAGATCGGACTCAAGCTCCTCTTCTATGGTTTCCATGATCTGGTTCAGGCCCTGGGTGACCGTGGCGGCAAAGAGTTTGGATTTGCTGGAATAGTTATAGTAAAGTGTGCCTTTGGCTACCTGAGCCCGTTCGGCAATCTCGTCCATTTTTGCCTGGTGGAAGCCTTTTTGGGAAAAGACCATACCTGCGGCCTGGATGATTTTTTCTTTTTTCAGGTCTTGTTTTTTTATGGGAACTTGCGCCATGGGTATTCATTACCTTAAGGGGTTATTTGGGCCAAAATATATTAAACAGGAGATTTTCTGTCAATGCAAAAACTGACCGGTCAATATGAAAATCATTTTCAAAATCAGGATTGCCTAGCTGCCTTCTTTGATGTGGACCATACCCTGATCCAAGGGGATACCCAGGCTCTGGAGGCCCGGCATTTTATGGCCAACGACCGGCTCTCATCCCAATATATCAGGAATATTGCCCTGGTCCTGGCCGCCCTTGCCCTGTACCGGACGGGTCGGATTTCCCTGGCCCGGCAAAATGAGATCTATTTGAAGATTTACAAGGGCCGGACGGAAACGAACCTGGCCGAAACAGGCCGGGGGCTTTACAACCGGGTCGTATCCCGCCTGTTTTTCCCGGGAGTGCTGGCCCTTCTGGAGGCGCATCGTAGCAAAGGCGACCTTATTGTCCTGGTCTCGGCCTCCACCCGGCATCTTCTGGCGCCCTTGCTTCCCGTGCTTAAGCCGGATCACCTGTTCTGCACGGACCTTGAGTTTGATGGTAACGGCCGGGCCACGGGCAGGGCCATTGACGGCATCTGCGCCCAGGAAAAGAAACCGGCTGTTGTCCGGGCCTTTGCGGCTGAACATGGGGTGGACCTTAGGGCATCCTTTGCCTATTCAGATCATCATTCGGATATTTCTTTTCTTTCAAGTGTGGGGCAGCCTGCGGTGGTGAATCCAACCCCAAAAATGGCGGCCCATGCTCGGAAGATGGGCTGGCCGGTTAACCCCTTTGATTGAGTTGCCTGAAGCGACCCCTTGCCTCCAGAATGATTTTTGACTCTTTCAGTGCCAGGCAGAGGCCGATGTTGATCAGGGCCAGACCCAGAAAGACCATCATCGAAAAACCCATGCCCGTATAATTCATGAACAGTATAAAGAGGATACCTGAAATCTGGCCCGTAAACAGAAGCAGTCCCTGGGATATAGACTCCGGCGCGGGGCTGGTGACTTCTGCGCAGTATTGGAATCCCACAGGGGCCCCGGCCCCCAAAAGAAAGAATCCCAGAACAAAAGAAGATATCAACAACAGGGTATAATCGCTGAAAAAGGCCAGGCCTGCCAGGCCCGGAGCCATCCCGGCCATGGCCAGAATGATGAAGGCTTTGCGGCGGTGAAACCGGTCTGAAAACTGGGGCAGGATCAGGGCCCCTAAAATCCCGGCCACCAGCATGATACCTCCCACCAGGCCGGTCTGTTCCATGGTCAGTCCCTTGGCCTGGCAGATCTGGTCAATGCAGGTGGATACGGCATTAAATATGCCAAGACCGATGAAGAAAAGGGGGAAGAGTATTTTCATATCCCGCTGGGCCAGGATGTGGCCGAAGCTTTTGGGCACACTGAGCCTCGTCCCTTCGATGCCTTGGGTTTCCGGGGGAACAGGGGGCCGTTCCCTCAGGAAAACAAGGAGAATCACAGCGCCTGCGGCAGATATAATTCCGTAGATCATGAGCATTCCGGACAGATCGTAAATATTCCCTGCACCTGCGTTGATCATCAATGGCGTGGCTATCATGACGATGATGATCCCCACAAACTGGGCCAAAGTGGCAATCCCTACGGCAATGGCCCGTTCTTCCAGGGGAAACCATTGTACGGCCACCTTGGTGGCAGCATTGAGGATGAAAGGCTGGGCAACGGCCAGGCCGGTCTGGGCCACAACCACCATGGCATAGTCCCGGGGAAAGAATCCTTTCATGAGGCTGAATATTGCCGTGAGTACAGCGCCCGTACCCAGCCCTTTGCGTATGCCGTATGTATCAATGACCCAGGAGGCCGGGATACATACCAAAAGGAAAACGGCCATGAAGATCAAGGATAGAGAATCAACGGCCAAAGCAGATACTCCGTAAAACTGCCTGGCCTCCCGGGCAATGGGTGCAAAGGTCAGCCACTGGATCTGGATCACTGCCGTGATCAGAGCGAAAACAAGGAGAACAACCCAACGATACCCATAGACGCGCACCTGCTTTTCCTGCATGTTCACCTCCTGTGAAAGTATAAACTGACTGGTCAGTATGATTCATATTTCAGGTAAGTGGTCCATGTCAAGCAAAACAATTTTCTTTAGAATTTGTTCCAGGGATTTTTGTCTATTGCATTTTTTTTTAAGGAATTCTAATGTTCAGTACAGGTAAATCTTGCAAAAAAAGGAGAAATGGGCGTGTTCAGTACCCAATTTTTAACGACCTCACTGGTTGTCATTCTGATTCCGGGAACCGGTGTGATTTATACCATATCAAACGGGCTTTTTCTCGGCCGGCGGGCAAGTGTGGCAGCAGCCTTGGGATGCACAGCAGGAATTATCCCGCATTTGACTGCAAGTATCCTTGGGTTATCAGCTATTCTGCACATGAGCGCCCTGGCATTCCAGACGGTCAAATTTACGGGGGCAGCCTATCTGATGTACCTGGCCTGGGGCATGTGGCGCGAAACAGGCGCTTTGAAATTCGACTCGCCTTCTTGGAAAACCGGATTCCTGCAAATCATTTTCAGAGGCTTTTTAATTAATATTCTAAACCCTAAACTCTCTATATTTTTTTTGGCTTTTCTACCTCTTTTTGTCTTGCCCGACGCGGCATCGCCGACATTCCAGATGCTTGTACTCAGCACCATGTTTATGCTGATGACCCTGGTTGTCTTCATTTTTTACGGGATTTTTGCCCACGGCATCAGCAGATATGTTGTAAATTCACCTGAATTGGTAATTTGGCTACAGCGGACATTTGCCGTGACATTTGCAGCCCTCGGAATAAAACTGGCACTGACTGACAAATAATTGAGGGCCAATTGGACATAGGACATCGGTAATGGACATACCCCAGATCATCAGCCCGGACGGATATATCAATGCAATTTTTGATAGAGACTGTAAATCAGTCCTGAAACAGGACCACATTGATGCGGAATTTATTTTCCCGAGGGTACCCGACTATATCACAGGTGCCCTGAAAGAAGGCAAACCCTGGTTTTTTTCCGGCAGGAGCGGCAATGCCCAGATGGGCCTGCTCACGGACACCCATCTGCCCGGCGAAACTCCGGAGGCCCCCGATATAGACGGCACCCGGATTACCCTCAAGGGCATGATCCAAAATTTGAATCCCCTACTGTCCAACGCCCTTGATCTTTTTGAGACCGGGGATGAAATCGGCCGTCTGGTTGTGATGGATCCGGAACTGCGGATTCAGGATGTCAGGCATTATCTCCATAAGAGGCTCTTTGTGGGCAACCGCATGGGCAAGGGCTATTATGATGGGTTCCAGATCTGTACCGAAACTGATCCTCTGACCGGAAAGGAATGCGATTATATCCAGGCGGCCCTGGCCCCCTACCAATACTGTTTTGAACCGGCAGCCATGAACCGGTCCAGCCTTAATGCCGTGGTGAAAAAGGGGAGAAGCGCCCTGAATACTATCCGGTCGAGGATTCCTCTGGATCTTGGGGGTGCCCTTCTTAATCCCGGAGACCTTTTTGTGGGGGCGGTTAAGATCTCCCTGGGAGATATTTACGGGATCATCGATGCTGTGGTGGCACCGGAAGATTCGGGCATCATCCATCTTCCGGCCCGGGTTCTGGACCCGTTCCGGACCTTCAGGGACAGGCAGGTGGAATTGTACCACTACGGAGATGCCCCGGTGCCTTTGGATGATATCCGTATCCGTATCCGATTTTTCAGGAGCCGGAATCCTTTGACCGTTCCCCTGGAAAAGGCCAGGGTCAAGGAGGGGTACAGACTCTGTGACCTGCTCACCCATTCAGAGGTGTCCACCCTTTTTGAGGCTATGGCAAACGATTCTCTGGGACTTATTTTGAACAAGGGTAATTTTGTCCAGGTACCCCGCGCCTTGAATCCCAAGGGTGAGGCCCAGCTGGAAATCATCCGGAACTGCCTGATGGAAAGCACCCAAAGAAAACATGAGCTTGATCTGCCGGATTTAATGGATGAGAAATTCAGGGAAACCCTGGAAAAACTATCTGTGCTGGGCGGGGTGAATTCCAGGGTGTTCATTGCCAGGGAATTTCCGGCCCGGGATGTGGTGGATGCCCTTCGCCGCAGCGGGTTGCGCACCTTTTTGATCAATGCTGAAAACCCAAGTTTCGGTGATGATTATATCAAGCATATGATCAGCCTTACCCATGCCTCCCATTCTCCTTGCGAATTCATGCGCTATGATCCCAAGATTGATAAACTATACTCCTTTTACCACGGCTGCTTCATGGAGCCCGACGACTGGGAACGGTTTGACCGGGTAAGATTCTGGTTTGCCTTTTACGGGTCCCACACCCAGGAGGCGGACAATAAACTGACCATGGACCTAATCAACCGTCTGGCCATCAGCCTGGGCGATGAGATGGGCATTGTTCACGGTGGCGGACCGGGGTTGATGAAGGAGGCCAATGACCTGGCACGGCAGCACAATATCATGAGCGTGGGCATTGCCATTGAACTGGAAGGGGAAAACCAGGCGTCACTTACAACCTGCGACGGCCTCATCAAATATGATGAAGGGCTGCGTCTGGCCCGGCAGGACCATCTCCAGAAATTGAGCAACCTGCCCATTATCAATACCGGCGGCTACGGCAGCGCCGAGGAATTATCCATCACCATCACCTCCATGAAAATTCATGAAAACCCCCTGGCCCCTATCATTCTCCTGGACCCGGACAACCTCTGGGAACATGCCGGCAAACAGACCCGGGAGATTGCTGCCAGAAAATACGGTCCCGCCTTTACCCCCCACCTGGTGAAATCCTGTAAGGATGCCGGGGAGGCGGGGCAGGAAATTCTGGGGTTTCTGGCTGATCCGGACCTGTGGTACAAGATAAATAAAATCCCTGAAGAGAGTGTGAAAAAGGCCAGGGTAAAGGCAGCCCGTATAAGAAAAGGTTTTTTGAAGCAGTCCTCTGTAGAGGTGTTTGGAACCCCGAATGCCAAGCTTAAATTATAAAAAAATCTAAGGTCTGTCCGGTGATTGGTGGCCATTGATCCGGATCCGCAGGGCTGTTATTCCAGTTCAGATCCAAACTGTCGGGTCATGAGCCGTTCATACAGGGAGGGCCAGAGCCGGGAGACCAGATATCCCAGTTTCCCAAAGAAGGTAAACACCATCATGGATTGATTTTTTTCAGCCCCAAGCCGGATCCTATGGGCCACAAACTCCGGGGTCTGCTGCCCCCCGATTCTTGTCTGTTCATGGGTGGCGATATTTCCGTCCCCCCCAAGGGCCCGGGTCTGGAGGTTTGTCTTTATAAATCCGGGACAGATGATCATCACATGGACCCCTTTGTGCCGCAGCTCGCATCGAAGGGAGGTGAAAAAACCGTGGAGGGCATGTTTGCTAGCCGCGTACCCGCATCTTCCCACCAGGGGGGAGACTCCGGCGACGGATTCATTGACAATGATGATACCTTTTTGGTCAATCAGGCTGGGCAGAGCGGCCTGGGTCATGTAAACAGATCCGAAAAAATTGACTGACATGACCTTTTTTATCACCGAGACCAGGGTCTTTTCAAACAGGCTGCGCTGGGTGATGCCGGCATTGTTAAAGAGCAGGTCAATGGCGTTGAATTTTGCCAGGCAGGCGGTAACCGCAGCATGGCAGGCCTGTTCATCCGTGACGTCACAGGCAAGGGTCAGTATGGGAATTGCCAGGTTTTCAAATTCCTCTTTCCGGGTTTCCAGCAATTTTTCATCCATGTCCACCAGTACAATCTTTGCCCCGGCCCCTGCAAATTCCCATGCCGTGGCAAGGCCGATACCCGATGCCCCTCCAGTTATCAGCACCACTTTATCTTTGAACCGGCGGGGTGCCATCTTTATATTATTCATTGACCACCTCGTTTTTCATCCCCTTGATCCGGCTGAAGTAAAAGGCGGTGGCAAGGCCGGCAATAATATGCCAGATACCCCACCAGGCAACCAAGATGGCCATGCCCCCCAGGCCGTCAAAAAAGTTGAAGACCAGAACAAGCCCCAGGGCTGAATTTTGAATTCCCACCTCCACACAGATGGCCCGGCAGTCCCGTTCCGGAAGTTTAAAAAGCCTGCCCGACCAATACCCAGTATTCAATGCCAATGCATTATGGAACAGTACCGCCAGCATTACCAGGCCCACATATGCCAGGAAATTTTGCCAATTGGCGGCCAGGGCACCGCAAACAATGACCATAAAAAACACCAGGGAGAAAATTTTAAAGGGTTTTCTCACCTTTTGGGCAAGGTTTGGGAAATACCTGCCCATTGTCATCCCCAGGATCAGGGGGATGCCCAGAATAATGAACACGGTCACGAACACATCCGAAGGATTGAGATGGACCTGCTGTAGGATGGGGGCCGTGGACGGATTCACCCGTCCCCAGAAAGAGATGTTCAGGGGGGTCATGAAAATGGCGGCCACCGAGGATACCGCGGTCATGGAGATGGAGACGGCACAATTGCCCTGGGACAGATAGGTGATGATATTGGACAGATTGCCGCCCGGACAGGCCGCCACCAGCATCATGCCCAGGGCAATGGACGGATGGGGCTTGAGGAGCATGACCAGGATAAAGGTAAAGGCCGGCAGCAGGATAAACTGGGCCACAAGTCCAATGGCAGGCGCCTTTGGACTTGCGATCACCCGTTTAAAATCGTCAAAACTCAATTCAAGGGAAACGCCTAACATCATCAGCCCTATGGCCGCATTAATAATCGCAATTCCAGTCGGGTTGAAATTCAGTCGTACCTGGTCCAGTGCGGCCGGATCCAAAACTGAAGGGTCCATGAGTATTCCCCTTTTATTAGAGTTTTAAAGGTTGTTTTTTATGCTTTATAAGCTCCTACATTGGCCAGGGCCATAGAGGCCGGGCTGACGGTGGTAGGATCGGCCATGACATTGATGCAGCAGACCTTGCCCGAGGCAAAGGCCTCTTCCAGGGCCGGCCTGATATCTTTGGGATCTTCCACAAAAAAGCCCTTTCCGCCGATGGCTTCAACCATTTTATGGTAGTCCACCCTGCCGATAAATGTGCCGTCTTCGATGGCATGGCCGATGCGGATTTCCTGGCTGTGACGGATCATTCCCCAGCCCAGGTCATTGGAAATGACCACAACGATGGGTAGATTCTTCCGGATGGCGGTTTCAAACTCCATGAAGTTAAATCCCACAGACCCGTCCCCGGTCATGAGGCAGACCCGCTTGTCCGGGTTCAATACTTTTGCGGCATTGGCATAAGGCAGGCCCACAGCCAGAGAACCGAAAATTCCGTAATCCAGATAGGTGCCCGGCACCTTAAGGGTGCGGGTCATGCCCAGCCAGGTGGTGGTGTCTCCGCCATCGGCCACGACAATATCGTCTTCCCTGTCCATGAACTGGTTGATCTCCCGGGCCAGGCGCATGGGATGAATGGGAATATTCTCCGATGCCCAGTCGTTATCGGCCATGGCCTTGCTCTCTTTGTGGGCTGCATTCAACTTTTCGATCCAGGGTTCAAACTGGTCCCCAAGGCCCCCGTCATCTTCTGCCAGCAAGGTGTTGCACTGGGTTAAAAATCCTTTGATATCACTGACCACAGGCAGATCAATGCTCCTGTTTCTGCCGATTTCGTCGGGTTGAATATCCACCTGGACAATCTTGGCGGCCGGATTAAATATATCACCGAACAGGTAATACAGGGAAATCCGTGTGCCCAGGATGATGATAAGATCGGTTTCAATGTAGGCGGCGAACCCGCCGCCGGGGCGGATGGCCAGGGCCCCTTCAAAACATAAGGGGTGATCGTCGGAGAGAATCCCCCTGCCGGACAGGGAGGTGAAAAGGGGGATGCCCGAAGTTTCAATAAAAGTCTTGAGTTCGGCCTCGGCCCTGGACTGCCAGGCGCCGGTCCCGGCAATAACCAAAGGATTTTTTGCCTCTTTCATCATTTCCAGAAGCCGGGCCGCCTTGTCCGGGTCGGAGGGATTGGAGGTGACATGGGTGTGGGTATTTCGAACCGCAGCCTTGTCCACTGGGGTATTGAGAACATCAATGGGAAATTCCAGGTAGACAGGGCCGGGCCTGCCGCTTTGGGCAACCCTGAAGGCCATATCCACATACTCCGGGATCCGCTCTGCCTTCATGCAGACCAACGCTTTTTTAACCATGGGTTTGATCACATCCACCTGGGGCATGTCCTGGAGGTCCAGCCTTTCCTTGTTATCCAGACCCACGCAGCCCGCGATCAGGACTAAAGGGGTATTGGAAAAATGGGCGGATGCCACGCCTGTCAGGGCATTGGTAAATCCCGGGCCGGCGGTTACCATGGCCACTCCGGCTTTGCGGGTCATCTTGCCGTAGGCTTCGGCCATAAATACGGCAGACTGTTCGTGGCGGGTGTCGTAAATCTTGACATCAGAGCCTTCCAAGTGCTGGTAAAGGGGGGTGATATGTCCCCCGCTCAGAGAAAAGATATAATCAATTTTTCTGTCGATCAGGGCCTTGGCGGCCAGTTCTGCACCTGTAATCGTTTCCATAACCACTCCTTTTCCTGTTTCGTTATGCTCGCTGTTGAATTCAGTAGCTGCTTTTCTTATAATTCCATGAGCTGGCCGCCGCAGATATTGAGGGCCTGGCCCGTGACAAAGGAAGACTGGGCTGAGGCCAGAAATAATGCCATATCCGCCACTTCCGCAGGTGTTCCGATCCGTCCCAAGGGGATGGTGTCACACATTTTTTGTTCCTGTTCCTCCACTGTGGTATTGAGAAACTGGGCTTCTAGGCCGAACCGCCATTTTTCAAGATCGGTCATGATCTGGCCGGGACAGATGGCATTGACCCGGATTTTCAGGCCGCAAAGCTCCCTGGCCATGACCTTGGTCAGCATGATAACCCCGGCTTTGGCCACGGCATAGGCCCCGTTAAACAAGGGCGGCACTTTGCCGGCCCGGGAGGCTGTGTTGATAATGGCGCCTCCCTGTTCCTGCATCAGGGGCACGATGGCCTTGGACACCCTGAAGACCCCGTGGAGATTGACATCAACGGTTCTCAGCCAGGCCGTCTCATCATAAGTATGAACCCCGTTGGGCACCCCAAAGGTGGCGCCGGCATTGTTGCAGAGGATATCCACCCTGCCGAACCTTGTTTTCACTTCCTCGGCCATGGCCTCAACCAGGGCGGTATTGGTCACATCCAGATTGACTGCCATGGTTTTGACAAAGTAGGTTTCGGCCAGTTGCGCCGCTATGGTTTCCATTTCCGCCATGGATCCGGTCCCAACGTCCGAGTCAAATCCTTTAGCATTCCCAAAATCTGCGATAATGATATGGGCGCCCTGGGACGCAAATTTTTCGGCAATGGCATATCCAATGCCTGATTTCTTTCCTGAACCTGTAATCAATGCAATCTTACCTGCTAATGAATTCATTTTTTCTCCTTAGGATCGGCTCCAAAATTACTTGAATTTTTGTTTTCAAAACACCCATTTTTTTAAGGGATTTTGGAAATAATTCAGATCAAGTTATTTTGTAACGATTCCTTATTTATGGCAGACAATCCCCTGGATTAATTTTTCCATACTATACTCATATATTTCCAGGTATACCTGTTTCCGCAAGGTTGTATTTTCCAGCTTTTTAAACTGGAGCAGCCCATGGAGGGTCCCCCAGAACATGACTGAAAATTTTTCCGGGTCATCTTCAACAAAATGACCGCTCTTTTGGCCGCCAATGATGATCTCCTGAATGAGGGCCAGAATATTGCCCGCAGAGGAATCAACCTGCTGCTTTAACTCCGCCTTAAAGTATACTTTCGGTGAGGATAAAAAATAGTTGATGATATTAAAATACTCTATCTGGGTTTCGGTGAACCCATGGTAGGCATAGGCGATCTGACGCAATTTTTCATGGGGTTCAATGGGTTTGTCTGCGATTTTTTGAATATTGGCAAATAAATGGGCAATGCCCTCTTCCTGGAGGGCGATGAAAATCTCTTCCTTGCTTTTATAATAAAAATAAATGGTACCGATACCGAGTTCAGCTTCTTTGGAAATTTTGCTGACCGAAATGTTTTCAATACCATGGGAGAATAACAGCTTCCGGGCCGCATCCAGGATCTGCTCCCGTCGTGCCTGCTTTTCTGATTCTCGTCTTTCCTTTACCCCCAAGATCCCTCCTTGGTTAATATAAGAATTACAATTAGTTTTCGAATGATGTTCTATGAAAGAAGTACCCACCATTTATTCCCTTTGTCAAGAAAAACTTATATTCCTAAATAAATAAAGGGTATTCAAGATTTTAATTCTGCATTAAACATAGAAGATTATGCGTCATAAGTATTCAGTTTCTATTTGTCTGCTTGACAAAAAAAAGATAAACTGGATATATATTCATTTATAGAACTATGTTCTAAATTTGTAAGAGAGGTATGGGACGATGGGAAAATTTAAATTGTATTGTGAATATGTTCATTGCTGTGGAAGAAAAGTGGTGGAACTCGGTGAAACCGAGACAAAAGAGCTGGCTGAACAATGGATTCAAGAGCAGACCCGTCAAAGAAAACGGCCCAGGCTTCCCAAAAATGATTTGATCAGAACCTGCCCTGTCGCCCGTTGCCCGGCAAAGCTTCAAATTCCCAGATATACCTATCTCAAAACAGCGGTATAAATTACTGCTTTATAAAGGACGGTCCACTATACAATAAAATCCGTCTCCCTTGACGCCACAGGATCGGTATAGGTGATTTTTGTCGTATAGGATTTTACGTCAATATAGGCCGTTGCCGTATATTTTTTCTGGCTCCATTCCAGGGTGAGTTCCGTGTCCGAGGATTTTATCAGGGTGAACTCGCCGTTAAAGGCCGGATAGGAGTTTCTGAACTCCATGAGGCGCAACTGTCGCTGCACTACGGGCTTTTGGATGTCCGTCCGTATTTCCTTCAGGGTATAGTTGTGGCGGTTGATGTTTCTGCCCAGCCGGGTCTGTTCCAGGAGTTCAATATCATTTTCGCCGGCCAGGAGCCCCACATAATAGACCTGGGGGATTCCCGGGGTGAAAAACTGGATGGTCCGGGCAGCGATATAAGCATCATCGTTGCAGCCCAGGGCGGAATAATAGGTACAGTTGACCTGGTAGATATCCAGGTTCTGGTATTCGGGACCCGAATAAGTTTTTTTAATATTGGAGCCCCTTTCATAGAGCATTTTCAGGGTATGGTCAATTTCATCCTGGTTGAGAAGATCCGTCACGTCCACCACACCGATGCCGTCATGGGTGTCCAGGGTGGTGATCTGTTTTTTTGGGCATTTTCGCAGCCATGATTTAAGCCTGCGGGTGGTGGTCATATACAGGCAGTGGAGCACCAGCATGGGCAGGGAGAAGTCATAACACCAATACCCTTTTTCCGCCAGTTTAAGCTGGTAGGAATAATGCTCGTGGACCTCGGGCAGGATTTCGGTGTCAAAGGCCGAGGCATAATCGTCAAACCAGTCCAGGTACTCCCAGATCTTGGGCTCCACGAAAAAACAGTCAGTGCCCAGTTCCATGGTGGTGTAAGCAATGGCGTCCAGGCGGATCATCTTGGGCCGGTTTCGGGCCAGGCGGATGAGAAATTTTCGCATGACCTCCCGGGTTTTAGGGGAATCATAGTCCAGGTCGATCTGCTCGTAGTCAAAGGTACACCAGATCTTTTCCAGGGTGCCGTTGGGCCGTTCGAGCTGCTGGTAGGGAGGCCGGGGTTTCCGGGTATAGACTCTTTTTAAATCTTCTTCAGCCACAAATCCGCCGGGCACCAGTTTGTCAAAGGTCAGGAACATGTCTGCATATTCGCTCATGGGGCCTTTGTCCACATAATCCTGGAAAAATTCCGACTGCCGGGAAATATGGTTGACCATGAAGTCGATGACCAGATCAAAATCCTGTCCTATTTTTTCCACATCTTCCCAGGTGCCAAAGGCCGGGTCCACCTCATCATAGGTTTTGGGGGCAAAACCCCGGTCCGAGGACGAGGGGTAAAAGGGGAGGATGTGGACACCGCCCACAGCCTTGATAAAGAATTTTCTCAGCACATAGTGGAGTTCGGGCAAATTGCCCCCCAGGGAATCCGGATAGGTGATAAGCTGAATCTTGTTTTTTAGGGTCATGGCTTACCTCATTGCGGTTTCAAAAAATTTATAATGGGCCAGGCCCTCCAGAATGCCGCCGGCATAGGGTGCCCTGGAAAAATGAATCTTCCTGGCAGACCGGAGGTGATCCAGTTCCGGGCTGTAGTTTCCAACCACCACGGCACAGGAATCTCCCTTGATCATCTCTTCGTCATTGCCTGAATCCCCGCAGACCAGGAATTGTTTCAGGGGAATTTCCCACTTATAGCTCAGGTACCGGATGGCTTTCCCCTTGGATGCACGATAGGGCAGGATATCAAGGTAGCAGTCGTGGGAGTATATCAGGGTGTACAGGAATCGGTTTTTTGTCAGGACATGGTGAATTTTGGCCAGCCGGTCCTTTCCCGGTTCCATATAAAAGGAGAGTTTATTAGGGGTCTGCTTTTCCGCTTCCTGGGGGGTGACAAAATCGATTTCCTTTAGGCGCAGGGCCATGAGGTCGGGTTTCCAGTTTTTTGAAATATGGGTTTCCCATCCCTTGTCGTGATAGAGATGCTTACCGTAATTGATCCGGGAGCCCACCTCTGAGATGATGATATCCGGATCAGGAATATTGTTTTCTTTGAGCACGGCAAGGGCTGATTCCAGCCCTCTGCCCGTGGCCACTCCGAATCCAACAGTGTTCCGGTGGGTGTTCAGCAGGTCCATGAGCTGCGCAACTTCCTGGGAATTACCGCCCAGCAGTGTATTGTCAATGTCGGTGACCACCATGTGGCTTAAGGCGGACAGACGGTGCCCGATACTGTGCTGGGGGACCCTCACGCTCAGTGTGGATGTTTCATTGTCCTGGTGAAGGGTGGTTATGGTGTCCATATAAGTTGTGACATGGCTGTCCCAAGTATAATGTCTGCGGGTGTTTATGATACCGTTTTTGGAGTATTTGTTCCAGAGGTCGGGATTGGCAATAATCTTTCTTATGGCGCCGGAAATGGCCCCATCGTTCCTGGGATCCACCAGGATGCCGCCGCTGCAGTTGGCCATGATATCTTTGGGCCCCCCGTCTTGGGTGGCCACAATGGGCAGGCCGCAGGCCAGAGACTCCAACAGGGTCAGGCCAAAGGGTTCGGTCAGGGCTGGGTTTACAAACACCCCTTTTTTTTCTGCTGCAATGCGGTAGAGTTCCGGGACTTCATGTTCAAAATCGTGCTTTTTGGGAATGGCCATTTTCCCGTAAAGGTTGTACTTGTCCATGAGCAGGAGCATCCGGGTGAGTACATCCCGCTCATTGTCCTCCATTTCGGAAATATCTTTTCGGATGCCTGCAAACACCGCCAGATTGGCCATGGCCTGGAGTTCATTGTCTTTGCCGAAGGCCCGGACCAGGCCGGTAATGTTTTTTCGCTTGTCCGGGCGGCAAAGCACCAGGATCATGGGTTTGTCCGGAAACTGGAAGAATCTATCCAATTCCTGTTTCAGGGATGACCGGGCAAAAAGAGCCTCTTCCCGTTCTTCTCCCGGAGAAGCAATATCGTGGGTATAAGGGTAGAATTTATCGATGCCAATGCCCGGCGGAATCACCCGGTAAGAAGAGAGGGTTCGGTTTTTATAAAGCCCGTACTGGCCTTCGATTTCCTGGGTGGTACTGGTGACCACCAGGTCTGAATACTTGAGGATGGTCTCTTCTGTTTTGATGCGGTGGTCGATTTTCAGCATCCGATTCATTTCTTTGATGTCCACCCCGTCGTCCAGAAGCCGGGCCTTTTTGGATTGCCCCAGGGAATGCCCGGTGTAGATGAACGGAACCCCGAAAAACTGGGCCAGTTCCATGGCCACGTACCCTGCATCGGGGTAATGGCCGTGGACGATATCAGGCACCTGTTTTTCCTGCTGGATAAATTTAATGGTTTTATCCGCAAATTCATTGAGGTGGGGCCAGAGCAATTCCTTTCGTATGTATTTTCGTCCCCCGCACTGGATTCGGATGATCCTGAAATTATCGTTGACCACCTCTAGGCCCCGGCTGTAATCCGAAGAAAAGGTCTTGTCTCCTATGAGCCGGGTAAACAGGTCAATTTGCCCCACATCCGGGTGGCTGGAAAGAGTGCGGCACAGTTCCACCACATATTTGATCTGCCCCCCGGTATCGGCATCATGGCCAAGCTCCAGGTTATGCCCCCGCAACAGCCCGTGGATACTGAACATCTGAATATATAGTTTTTTATTTGTCATGATAAAGCCTTGGCAAGAAGGGTGTGTAAAAGTTCTGGTCCAAAGGCAGTGCCCCCTGGATCTCGCAGATGCCGGTGGCAAATTCATGGGCTAACGCCATGGCCTGTTCATCCCCAAGCCCTGAAAGCTGCGCCGCTGCAGCCATGGCTGCATAGGCATCCCCAGCCCCCACGGTGTCCGCAAGTTTTAGGGGGCGTCTTTCCCCCTGGGCGGAATGGACGGTACCCTGGGCGGAGACCCAAATACTTCCCTTTTCTCCACGGGTGAGGATGACCCGCTTGGGTCCGGGCTCAGTGATAAGGGCGCCGGCACGGTCTTCAAGGGGGAAGCTGGTGTCTGGATTTAGAACATCCAGTTCTTCATGGCTGAGCTTGAGAATATCTGCACTGCCCATACTCGTGTCCACCACCGGCCGGGTCCAGCATCCCGGCCGAAGATTGATGTCGCAGAATTTCCGGGTGCCGGGGGGCAGATCATCCAGGACGGTTTGGATCAGGTTGTGACCCTGTGGTGTCCTTTGGGTCAGGGTCCCAAAATAAAAGAGTTCCGGCATAGAGGCGCAATGCTTCCTGAGACGACCGTCAAACTCAATGCGGTCATAGGCGGTGTTTTCAATAATGGAAAAGGAATGGGAGCCGTCTCCGGCCATGGCGACAACAACCTGTCCTGTGGGCGCAGTATCATCCCTCTGGATATCTGAGGGGTCAAATCCGTGGGAAACGATAAAATTCAGGATGCCTCTGCCCAGATCGTCTTTGCCCACCCGGGAGACGAACCGGACATCAAACCCCAATTTTTTAAGATGAAATGCAAAGTTAAACGGGGCCCCGCCGATTCGTTTATATGAGGGAAACAGGTCGTACAGGATTTCTCCAATTACCAGTATCATAGAATCATTGCCTGTTTGATGCAGGAGTTCTTTGTCTGTTTCCTGCGTTTTTATAATGAGATAGCAACCTTGAGAGACATATGAACGATGACAATTATAGCCTAAGCGATTTGATAAGGTCAAGGCATTGCTTTTTCTTGAAACAACGCTGTTGAGTGTGATAGAACTATAGACGTTTTGGCAGTTCTGAGCAGATGTTGAAAAAGGATGATGAAATGAAAATAAAATTGATGATTTCAGCTGTTTTTACGATTCTATATATGACCTCACAGGCCCTTGCCGGATCAGTATGCAGCCATGTGGATCTGGCCTGGCTTTCCGAACAGGTGCCCCTGTCCGAGGGGGCGAAAATCGTTCTCAAACAGGAAAGGGGCGATCTTTGTGAAGTGGTGGTGGCCATTGACGGCCGTCTGGCCCCGGTCTATGCGGGAAAAGATTTTATTGTGGCCGGACGGATGTTCAGGCAGAAAAGGGCCGTTACCCAGGAAACCATGTCCGGGCTTTCGGATATAGCTGAGCAGGAGCGAGCAGAGGCCAAGGAAAAAGAGGCCCTGGCAGTTGAAAAGCGGAAGGTCTTTTTTAAGGCGAATATTGCAGCCCTTGCCCCCCTTGTCTCCATGACCTTTGGGCCTGGAAATCCCGGAGGCGCTCTTTATGTGATCACCGATCCCAATTGCTCCCATTGCAAAAAGTTATTGCCCCAGATGGAAGAGCTGGCTTTTGAGGCCCAATTAACCCTCAAGGTGATCATCCACCCGGTGCTGGGAGACAAAAGCCGGGATATGGCGGCCCATGCCCTGTGCAATAATTTTACCTATGAACAATATACTCAGATGACAGGCGGTGAAACCCTGGCGGTGTGCGAACGATCCACTGATCTTCTGGAAAAAACAAAAACCCTGTTCTCCTCTGCTGATATCTCCTTTGTACCCCTGGTGGTGGCCGAAGACGGTTCCTGGGTGGTGGAAGGCAGTGACATCGGTGAGGTAAAAGGGCATCTCGGACTTGAGTGCGAAGAGGGTGGCCAGGGTAAAGGGAAAGGCTGCGGCCCTGCACCAAAAGAATGATTTTTCAGGGGTGTGTTCACCGTCTCAATGACGTCGTCACGGTCCTTGCAGTAACTTTCCAGACTGACGCCTTCTTTTCTATATAACATTGATTGTGCTGGGTCTTTGTAAATGTTCGTTTTGCTGTCTAAAAGTTTGTCATAGATAACTTTGTACTTGACATGAATTAAAATTTCCTTTAAAAAATCATTTCAGTTTTAACGAAGTAGTTTCAAAGATTAATAAATAAGGAGTTTTTATCGTATGAAGAACGCAGGACTTATTCTTTTAGCGGTTTTGGTATTGTTTTCGGGTACGGCGGCTGCTGCTAAGGATGAACTGGTGGTATACAGTGCAAGAAAAGAGCATCTGATCAAAGATCTGTTTGAAAAATATGAAAAAGAGCATGGCGTTAAAATAAAATATATTACCGGTAAGGCTGCGGTTCTGCTCCAGAGAATTCTTTCCGAAGAGGAAAATACCAATGCAGATATTCTCTTGACCGTGGATGCAGGCAACCTTTGGCATGCCGCTGAAAAAGGGGTGCTTTCCCCGGTTGATTCCAAGGTGCTTTCTGCCAATATCCCTTCCCACTACAAGGATCCCGCCAATTTCTGGTTCGGTTTGTCCGTCCGGGCCAGAACCATTGTTTACAATACCCATAAGGTCGCCAAAAAGGACTTGAGCAGCTATGAGGCCCTTTCCGGCCCTCCCTGGAAGAATCGTCTGGTTTTAAGAACTTCTAAGAAAGTGTATAACCAGTCCCTGGTTGCCATGCTCATTGCAGCCCAGGGCGAAGAAAATACAAAAGAAATTCTGGATGGGTGGGTCAGCAACCTGGCAGCCCCTCCCTATTCCAGTGATACCAAGGTGCTGGAAGCCATTGCTGCGGGGCAGGGCGATGTGGGTATCGTAAATACCTATTATTACGGGCGGCTGATGAAAAAGAACCCCGAGCTTCCACTGGGAATATTCTGGGCGGATCAGGGGGAAGCGGATAAAGGCGTCCATGTCAACGTATCCGGAGCCGGTGTTGTCAAATATTCCCAAAACAGAGCCCAGGCGATTAAATTCCTGGAATGGCTCTCCGCTGTAGATGCCCAGAAAATTTTTGCGGATGCGAATATGGAATATCCGGTGAACAAAGCGGTAACCCCACATTCCTATGTCCAGGGGTGGGGCGATTTTAAGGAAAGCACACTGAATCTTGCCGAGGCCGGCCGCCTTCAGGCACAGGCCATTAAACTGATGGATATGGCTGGTTATAAATAGGCCCTTTACTATCAATGGCGGCTTTACCGGCCGCCATTTACCCACTCCCTTAAAAATATGATTTCATCTATCAAAAAACAGAGCGGATTTATCATATCCGGTTCCATCGCCCTGGTTACCCTGGCACCGGTTCTTTTTATCCTGGTGTCAGGATTTTATGCGGAATCCGATATCTGGATCCATTTGCGGCAATACGTTTTGCCGGATCTTTTGAAAAATACGGCAGTGCTCATCGCGGGCGTCATTTTCACCACTGCTGTTCTGGGAATTTCCCTGGCATGGCTCACCTCATTTCATGAATTCAGGGGGCGCCGATTATTTGAAAAACTGCTCTTGTTTCCCCTGGCCATTCCTGCCTATGTGATGGCTTTTATTTATACCGGACTCTTTGATTTTTCAGGTCCGATCCAGACCGGTATTCGGAGCCATTTTCCGGTCCTGGCAGGTTATTTCCCTGAAATTAGATCGTCCTGGGGCGTTATCATGGTCATCTCCTTGTCCATCTTTCCCTATGTGTTTTTAATGGCATCCCAGGGGTTCCGGTCCATGGGAAAATCCATGGTCGAAGCTTCGCAGTCATTGGGATCGGGCCGGTTTTTTACCTTGTTCCGGGTCACGATTCCCATGGCAAAGCCCTGGATTTTCGGCGGGCTTATTCTGGTGTTCATGGAGACTCTGGCGGATTTCGGGGCGGTATCGGTATTCAATTACGACACCTTTACAACAGGGGTATACAAAGCCTGGTACGGATTTTTTTCCATTAACGCCGCATCCCAACTGGCCTCTATCCTGGTGGTCATTGTGCTGGTAATATTTTCGGCGGAATCCTATTTCAGGAGAAAACAGCAGTTTTTCAACAAAGGCAATCACCAGCCAATGGTGCGCAACCCCCTTTCTGGGGGTGGATCTGTTCTGGCCATAGGATACTGCAGCCTTGTTTTCTTTATGGCATTTGTCATTCCTGTGGGACAGCTTGTCATCTGGGCCAAAGGAGTGTTTCAGATTGAAATGAGTTCACATTATTTCAGGCTGCTTGCAAATACCTTTTTACTGGGCATCATGGGAATGGGATTCACCATGGCCGTGGCCGTTGTTCTGGCTTACTCCGGCCGGACCATGAATGATATTAAAACCGGGATTGCGGCCAAGCTTTCCCTTGCAGGATATGCCCTGCCCGGAACGGTCCTGGCTGTGGGTATCATCAATGTGGTTGCCCAATTGGACAAGGTGTTTTCAGATTTGTTGAATCTGGCAGGCTTCCAGGTCTCTTCAGGGGTTTTGAACGGCAGCCTTCTGCTTTTGCCCTTTTGTTATATGGTCCGGTTTCTGACGGCCGGTTATAATCCGGTGTTCAGCAACATGACCCGCATTACAGCATCCATGGACGAGGCCGCAACCCTAATGAAGGTATCAGGGTTGACACTGCTTTCAAAGATTCACCTGCCCCTTATCCGAAGGGGAATCATGACCGGCAGCATCCTGGTGCTTGTGGAGATTATCAAGGAGATGCCGGTGACTCTTATGCTGCGGCCCTTTGGCTGGGACACCCTGGCCGTAAAAATATTTGAACTGACCTCTGAAGGAGAATGGGAAAGAGCGGCCCTTCCAGCCATTACACTGGTTGTGGCCGGCATGGTTCCCATTCTTTTTCTCAGCATTGTCGGGAGGAAGAGATACTAATATGAGTTTATCCGTTGATCATATTCATAAAAAACACAAGGGCAATCTGGTGGTGGCCCAAGATATTTGCTTTACCATCGAAAAAGGGGAATTAGGGGCGCTCATCGGACCCAGCGGGTGCGGAAAGACGACTCTGCTGCGCATGATTGCCGGTTTTGAAACCCCGGATTCCGGCTCCATTTCAATAAACGGACAAGAAATGGTCTCTTCGGGGCGCAACCTTTCTCCTGACCGCCGCCACACCGGAATGGTGTTCCAGGATTATGCCCTGTTTCCCCATTTAACCGTGATGGAAAATATACGATTTGGTCCGGTGAAAAGCAAAAGAAGTCATCTGGATAAGTTAATACGGATCACAGGCCTATTGGGATCAGAAAAAAAATATCCCCATGAATTGTCCGGGGGCCAGCAGCAACGGGTGGCCCTTGCCAGGGCACTTGCGCCCAGGCCTGCGCTTCTGCTCATGGATGAACCTTTTTCCAACCTAGATGTCTCTTTGAGAGAATCCCTGTCAGAAGAAGTCCGGTTTATTTTGCGTGAATTTGATACAACAGGCCTTTTGGTCACCCACAATCAGCATGAAGCCTTTGCCATGGCTGACCGGATCGGTGTCATGAAGGACGGCCGGTTATTGCAATGGGATACGGCCCAGACCCTTTATTCCCATCCTGTGTCTGCTGATGTGGCCGGTTTTGTGGGCGAAGGATCTTTTATCCGGGGACATCGATCCGCTTCCGGCAGTGTGGAAACCTTGATCGGCAGCTTTGCAGATCAGGGAAAAAATGAAAACTATTCCGCCGGGATCACCCTTTTTGTCCGGCCCGAGGATGTTTTCCTGGACCATAAGTCCCCTTTTAAAGCCCGGTTGATTAAATCTCATTTCAGGGGACCCGGCAGGCTGCACACCTTTGAACTGGATTCAAAAGATCAGTTCACCTGTCTTACCACCTGTCCAATCCCCCTTGACCTTGATCAGGAATACGGGATATCCATTTGCAACCGGCATGTCTCCATGTTTGACATTGCCCGGTAGTTTTAAAAAAAAAAGACAGGTAGAGGAAGAATAATGATCGGCAGACATTCGGATTTAAGCGTATACAAAGAAATTTTCAGATCAGAAGATTTTATAAAAATTACCCTGGGCGGACTGCTGATTCCTGTTGCCATGGGTGTTTCAGAATTTTCCGGCGGCGCTGTGCCCCTGATTTTCAGTGGCCTGCTCCTTCTTTCCGTGGCCATCAATGGAATCCCTATTGTCATGGAGGCGGTTCAAGGCATTTTAAAAAAGAAAATCAACGTGGATGAGCTGGTCAGCATTGCCATTGTGGCCTGTCTGATCAATGGTAACTTCCTGGAAGCTGCCACCGTCAGTTTTATCATGGTATTCGGGGCCATGATTGAAGAGGCGGTCAGTGACAGTGCCAGAAAATCCATCCAGGGGTTGATGGAAGTGACCCCTGATACGGCCACCATTCTTGAAAATGGAAAAGAAGTCAAGAAACCTGTGTCCGGTCTCTTGGTGGGGGACCTGGTTCTGGTGAGACCCGGGGATACCATTCCCGTGGACGGTTCGATCCTGGAAGGGCAGACGGCTGTGGATGAATCCTCCCTCACAGGGGAATCCATGCCGGTATATAAAAACCAGGGGGACGAGGTCTGCGCCGGCACCATCAATATTGACGGGTTCATAAAATTGTCGGCCACGAAGATCGGCCCGGATTCCACCATCGGCAAAGTCATTGGTCTGGTAAAAGCCGCAGAGCAGAGCAAGGTTAAAAGCGCACGTATCGTGGACCAGTATGCGGCCTGGTTTACGCCTTTTATTCTTTTCATCGCAATTGCCACCTATTTTATCACCAATGAAATTGACCGGGCCATAACGGTTCTCATCGTGGGATGTCCCTGTTCGTTTCTTCTGGCAGGACCTGTGGCCACGGTTGCAGCCATCGGCAGGGCTGCAAAAGCCGGGATTCTTGTCAAAGGCGGGGAGCATCTTGAACGGACCGCCGCTGCCGCTGCCGTATTCTTTGATAAAACCGGCACATTGACCACCGGCACGCCCCGGGTGGTTGAGGTCATTGGAACCGCATTATACGACGAGAAAAAAATCATGGGCCTTGCCGCACAGGTGGAGTCGGGCAGCCGCCACCCCCTGGCCGGCGCTATAATCCAAAGGGCAGAGGCCCTGGGGTGTTCTTTAATACCTGCAAAAGATATCAGGGTTGAAAACGGTATCGGTATTTCGGGCATTGTCGATGACCTGAGAGTATGGGTGGGGGCAAGCAGCGACGCTCCCATATTTAACAGGGAGATGACCTTTGTCACGGTTCGAATCAATAATACCATTGCCGGGCATATCGGTATCTTTGACCCGGCCAGATCGGAAGCCGGACAGGTGATTAAAGGCCTCAAAACAGAGAGTTTGAGGACTGCCATCATATCCGGGGATCATGAACCGGCCGTGAAAGCCGTTGCGGATCAGATAAAAATCGATGACTATCATTCCCGGTTAAAACCTGATGAAAAGATGAAGATCATCGAAAATTTTAAAGAAGGCGGGGTGATCTATGTCGGGGACGGAATCAATGATGCCCCGGCCCTGAAAGCCGCTGATACAGGTATTGCCATGGGGATGAGGGGTGCCGATGTTGCCCTGGAAACAGCGGATATCGTCCTTTTGAATGATAAGCTTTCCCTGCTGCCGTTTTTGATCCGGCTGAGCCGCCGGATGACCAAAATCATAAAACTGAACATAGGCATCAGTCTGGCCATCAATCTCATTTCACTGGCTTTGGGGGCAACAGGCCTTTTGACACCCATCCTCGGGGCCATTTCCCATAACATCGGCTCTATTGCCGTTGTGGTGATTTCCGCCTCAATTTCTTTCATGAAAACAGAATAATTACGCGAATTTCCTTTTAAGTTTTTTTAAAATCTGCCCCCATTGCCCCCATGCATTGGGGGCAGGCAATCCGGCATTGATTGCACTCATACATGGCCCCTCCGCCCGGGGACCATGAAAAAGAAGTTTCCCGGCATGCTTTCTGAGTAATGGTCGTGCCGTCAAGGGCATGGCAGGGGCATGATTCAAGACAGATACTGCACCCTTCAATGCAAAGATCTTCAGTGAGAACGGGGTCTCCGTCAATCTCGGCGGAGACAAGAACAGCCCCCAGCCACATCATATTCCCGAATTGTTTGTTGAGCAGCAATGTGTTTTTACCCATGGTGCCTAACCCCGCCAGCACGCCGGCATGTTTTAAAGATAAAATCCCCCTGCCGTGCTTTTCATCGTTATCCCAGTATTCATAAGGTTCATCGCAGGGGATGGGGTTGGCAGCCATCCCGTTTTGTTCCAGTTCATCACATAGTTTGAAGGTGATTTCTTCGATCTTTTTGACCATCATATTTCTTATGAAGGTGTAGGGCGCCAAGGAGTCGCATTTAAGTGAGCTTAGGGGGAAATGAGACAAAAACACGACGACCGACTGACATTCCGGAAAGATATCCCGGGGATGAAACCCCTCAGGCGCATCCTTAAATCTGTTTACAGGGGCTATATTGCATTGGTCTGCCCCTAATTTGATGGCGGCCTGTTTAACGAAGACTGAATCACGCATTAACCCTTCTCCAGTATATATTGAAAGTTGCAGTTAAAAAAGGTAGAGCAGTATAATCATAATTAATCCATTTTTATACATCATTTTTTATAGATTTTTTAGTTGACAGGGATTGTTTTGTTTTGTACAAAACTAAATCATGATTAAAGATACAAATTTCATATACAAGCTCAGCAGTATCCGCCAAACCGCCTTTTCATTCCTTGAGGCGGGAATGAAAAAGGCTGGTATCAAAGATATACCCCCCTCATACGGTGAAATCCTTTATCTCATTCATAACCAGGGGGCAGGGTATGTCAAAGATATTGTGGACCAATCCAACAAGGATAAGTCCACGGTTTCCAGTATTATTAACCAGCTTGAAAAAAAAGGGTATGTCCAAAAGCGTCGGGATCCCGAAGATGGACGCCGGGTAATGGTTTGCCTGACCCCGCTGTCTGAAATTTATATTGATGCTATGTTTGAAATTTCAATGGATCTACGGGGAAAGCTGTTCAGGGATATGAGCGAGGAGGAGCAGACGATCCTTTTTCTTTTGTTGAATAAAGTTGAAAAAAATTTGAAAATATAGTTTTGTAACAAAACTTTAATAAAAAGGATTGATATGGCACTTACCAGCACACCGATAAACGAGGTAATCACACTTCTGGATAAAAAATCCTACCTCCGCCATAAACTGTTTCAGCTCTTCGCCATAAACAGTATCGAAGGAATGAAATTTTATTATCACATGGGGGAGAAAGCCCAACATCCAATCTTCGGTAAATTCTACAAGCGGTTGATGGAAACCTATTATAAATATGTGCACACCAGTGCCCTGAAGCTGCCCCTCAAAGATATGGAAGCTTTCATCCAAGGGGCGGATCATCTATCTGTGGGCCCGTGTCCCTGCCGCCTGATCTTTGACAGGGAGGCCTGTGAGGCGCCCATATTCACCTGTATCCGGGTTAATTATTTTTCACAGACGGTCACAGGCCTGCAAGATATGGTGAATGAGGCCAGGGAAAAAAAGGGGCTTAAACCTAAAAAAATGGGCAAAGAACTGACCAGAGACCAAGCCGTAGAATTGGTGCGCCATGCCTATAAGCAGAATCTTGTGCTCTCTCTTGAATCCTGCATCCAGCCTTATCAGAACAATATTTGCGCCTGTTGTCCGGATTGTTGTATCGAGTTGAATCTGCGGTACAAGTTTGGATTGGATGTCTGCAAATCCGGACCCTATTTTCCCGTTCTGTCGCCGGACACTTGCACCGGTTGCGGTGAGTGCGAAGACCGTTGTCCGGTTGACGCCATCACTATGGACGGCGGCAAACCATTGGTTAGCCCTGAGACCTGTCTGGGTTGCGGCCATTGCGCAGATGTCTGCACCACAGATTCCATGGTGCTGGAAATCAAGCCCGAGCGGGTGCCCGATTATCAAGAACCGGGAATATTGAAAACCTCTTTTGTTCTGGCACTGACCGGAATGATGTACCTTCTTTTCTTAAGGTACACCTCCACCCACAAGAGTGAGAACTACAAATATGGTAAGGCCAAACCGCGGAAGAGTGATTTGATTCGGCCTGAAGAATAAAACTGTTTGAATGTCCGCTTAAATATCCATGGAAAATCTTTTCCTGACGGGGTATGATACCAGCTTATTTTAAAATCATAAGCGTATACGGATCAGCCATGTATAAAGTATTCATAGACGGACAGGAAGGCACCACCGGGCTGGAGATAAAAGAACGGCTTGGGGGACGAGGGGACATCAAATTGCTGGAAATCCCCGGGGATAAGCGCAAGGATGCCCGGGTGAAAAAAAAATTCATCAACCAGGCGGACCTGGTGATCCTCTGTCTGCCCGATTCCGTTGCCCGGGAATCCGTGGCATTGGCGGATAATGGAACCACGCGGTTCATTGATGCCTCCACGGCCCACAGGACCGATCCGGACTGGGTATACGGCCTCCCGGAAATGCCTCCGTTTGCTGGTGACAATTGCAATCAGACCGAGAAAATCCGGAATGCCAGATTTGTGGCCAATCCAGGCTGTTATCCCACGGGATTCATCCTCATGATGCGTCCGATGGTGGGCCTGGGTATTATCCCTCAAGAGTATCCGGCCACGGTCCATGCCGTGAGCGGGTACAGCGGGGGGGGCAAAAAAATGATCCAGACCCATGAAACCCGGGATGAAGGGCGCATGGAAGAACTGGCGGCACGGCCCTACGGCTTTTCCCTCACCCATAAGCATGTTCCGGAGATGCAGGTCTATGCAGGTCTTTCCCATGCCCCGGTATTTACCCCATCTGTGGGCAATTTCTATAAAGGGATGCTGGTCCATGTACCTCTGTTTCCCCGGCTTTTTAAAACCCGAATGGATGCGGACCGGATCAGGGATAAGCTGAAGACGGTTTATGCCGGAGAAAAATTTGTAAGGGTCATGGAAGATCCCACGGACCATTACCTGGACCAGGGCTTTCTTTCTCCCCTGGGGTGCAACGATACCAACAGAGTGGAGATCTTTGTGGCCGGGCATGAAGACCAGATCCTGGTCACAGCCCGGCTGGATAACCTGGGCAAGGGGGCCTCCGGAGCCGCGGTCCAGAACCTGAATATCATGCTGGGAATGGATCCGGGGACAGGGCTTACAGCCTGATCCTGCCTTTTTTATGACAGATCTTATCCTCACAGAAAAATTTTCCGTGGCCAAGGATTTTGCCCGGGCCCTGGGGGCAAAGAAAAAAGGCAATGGGTTATTTGAGGGAAACGGGGTGACCATAACCTGGGCCGTGGGCCACCTGGTGGAGCTGTATGAACCCGAGGACTATGATCCGGCCCTGAAAAAATGGCGGCTGGACAGCCTGCCCCTGATTCCGGACAATTTTCAGTACAAGCCCGTCAAAAGAACTTATTCCCAGTTTAAAATCATCCGGGATCTGCTTAAAAAAAGGCATCACCGGGTGATCCTGGCCACGGATGCCGGCCGGGAAGGGGAGGTGATTGCCAGGACCATCCTGCTCAGATCCGGGTTCCAGGACAAGGAACGGGTATTCCGATTCTGGACCAGTCAGGCCCTGGTGCCGGATGTGGTGAGACGGTCTATGGCCCAGATCCGACCCATGGCCGATTATGATAGGCTCTGGCGGGCAGGCTCCTTTCGCCAGGTCTCGGACTGGCTCATCGGCATGAACTGTACCCGGGTGCTCACGGTGCGTCTTAAGGACCTTTTTTCCGTGGGCAGGGTCCAGACCGCTGTTCTGGCCTTTCTGGTGGACCGGAAAATAGAACGGGAAAATTTTGTTCCCCAGCCTTATTGGACCTTGGCTGCAAATTTTTCAAACCAAAAGGGAACCTGGACCGGTCGCTGGTTCAAGGGCAAGGAAAACAAGCTCACGAACAGGGAAGAGGCCCAGAAACTTTACCAGCGGCTCAATAATCCGGCCCTGTCCGGAACGGTAAAATCCCTTAACCGGGAAAAGAAAACTGAGGCCTCGCCTTTTCTCTTTTCCCTCACCGACCTCCAGCAGGAGGCCAATAAACGGTTCGGATTTCCGGCCAAGAAAACCCTGGATATTGCCCAAAAGCTTTACCAGGACAGAAAATGCCTCTCATATCCCCGGACCGATTCCAGGGTCCTGGGCAGCCAGAATCTGGATATGGTCCAGGGCATCATCCAAAAGATGGGTGCGGCTCATGGGGAGCTGTTCCGTGAAATAGATCGGTCAAAGGTGTCCTTGTCCAACAAACGGGTATTCAACGATGCCAAACTCACGGACCACCACGCCCTGATCCCCCTGAAGCCGGTCCCGGCCGGAGCCGGAACCGATGAAAAACGGATCCATGATCTGGTCCTGAGACGCTTTGCCGCGGTTTTCCACCGGGACTGCCGGTTTGAGCTCACCCGGGTGGTGACTCTTCTGGATAATGACGCGTTCGCCACCAGAGGGAAAGTGATTCTGGACCCGGGCTGGCAGGCAGTGTGGACTCCCGGATCAAAGGAAAAAGAATCCATGGATCTTATTCCGCCCCTGGTGGCCGGTGATCCGGCTTTGGTTCAGAAAATGAAGCTGGAAGAAAAAGAGACCCGTCCTCCTGCCGAATACACCGATTCCCTCCTGTTAAGGGATATGACCAACCCGGGCCGGTATGTGGAAGGGGAGGCTGAGAAAAAGCTTTACCGCGGGGAGGTGGGCATCGGCACCCAGTCCACCCGGGCCCAGATCATTGAGACCCTTATCCAGAGACAGTATATCCGGAGATCAGGCAAGCAGCTTCTGGCCATGGACAAGGGCGTGTTCCTGGTGGAGGCCCTGCGCAAATGCCCGGTCGCTTCGGTGCTCACCTCTCCTGAGGAAACGGCCCGGTGGGAGATGGGGCTCAACCGCATTGCCCTGGGCGAAGATCCGGACTCAAGGTTTCTTGACGATATTAAAAATTTTGTGGCAAAGGCGGTGGAGGAGCTTGCCGTTGCTGATTTCGGCAATGCATTCTTTCAGACAGACCGGCCGGAGGCGGTGGTGGTGGGTAAATGTCCGGGATGCGGCGGGGGGGTGCGGGAAACAAAGAAGGCCTATTCCTGTGATGACAGGGCCTGCGGGTTTGTGATCTGGAAACGGATCGCGGGCAAAGGCATTTCCCCGAAAATGGCCGCCAACCTGATTCGGTACGGGCGGTCCGGCCCCTTTACCGGGTTTGTGTCTAAAAAGAAAAAACGGTTTTCCGCGACCTTGGTGATTCAAGAGGACCAGGGCGGATTCAAGGTGGCCTTTGAGTTTGAGGAGAAAAAAGCCCTTGCCTTAGCCCCTCCTGAGATTCCGGTCTGTCCTGCCTGCGGCGGCCGCATCATTGAGGGAAAAAAAGGGTATGGCTGCAGCAATTGGCGGCCGGAAAATGGCAATTGCCTCTTTGTGATCTGGAAGGATATCTCAGGCAAAAAACTGACCTTTGCCAATGCCCTGACCCTGGCGGCCGGAAATATCACCCGATCCTATGTGCTGAAAAACAAGCGGGGAGAAAAATTTAAGGCAAGGCTGAAGATGATCCCTTCCCGGGAAGGTGGATTCTGCATTGAAATTCTGCCCGAAGGGAAACTCACTCAAAACCGCCAGGTCTCCTGCACCCGGCCCGCCATTAACCCACTTGCGCAGCCAATGTGAAATGGTTTTTTAACAGCCCAAAGATCGTATCGCGTCATGACGTTAAAAATCAAGGATACAACGGCGTAAAATCTTTTTGAAAACAATTTTTTAAATTACCAAAATTACAATTTCACTTTTGCCCATTTCCCCAAAAAACCAGGGTGGCAATGACCATGCTCCCTATCTGGATTCCTGTTTTAACAGTTGTTCTCATAGAGTGTTAAATATCTGGCCCATGAAGCTGCATCATATAAAAATTTGAATAATTTCCTTTTATTCCGGGGTTTTCCGCCGATGAAATGGTCAGGCGCAGCTCTCCTTTTACCAGGCTCAAGGAGCCTTGCCCATTCTGCAGATACATGCCTTGATCTTTCCATCCTTTGTCTGTCAGCTTTTCTTTATAAAAGTAGAACACATCTGTTAAAGTGGCTTTTGTTCCCATGGTGACATTGAGGACATTGGTGGTTTTAAGCTCTGCGCCGACTTTATCTCCCGATCTTCTTGGAATGATCTGCCAGATCTGCTCTGCTGATCCCGGGCCTTCTTTTGTCTCTTTTACTCTGTTCATCACCTGTGCCATGGTCTGCATGAACTGGGTTTTTTCTTCAGGACTCATGTTGTCGCCCATGGCCTGGTTCATCTGCTCCATCATTTTATTGACATCCAGATTCTGTTGACTGGACAGCTTCTTTGCAGCAGGTTTTTTCTTTCCCAGTGTTTTTGTCAATTCGGGCCTGGTCTGGGCCTCTTCCTCCTCACCCATGGCCTGACCCTGTGCCATCATCTCACCTAAGTCCATGCCCATGACCGCCATCATGTTCCCGACTTTTTTGTATCCGGTCAACGGTTGCATCATTTTTTTTGGCGGTTTGCCTTCTTTGATGTTACGCATTTCCTGGATAGCACCATCCTCATCCATGGTTTTCAACGGCATTTCAAATTTATCACTTTCCCAGACGATAAGCCTGGTTTTCATATTCTGGCCCATGATCTGCGTACTGGTGACCACTTCCTTTTTCACGCATTTGTAACGGGATACTTTTTCCTTGCCCAGCACTTTTTCCGATTCCACGTTGTCCATGGCTTTGTATCCAGCCATCATGTCTTTTTCATCCAGCGGTCCCTCAAAGACCAGCTTTTTGTCATGGTTGTAAAAATAAGATTTCTTATGATTTTTCAGTATCAGCATAGAGAGGTTCAGTTTTTTGCCACCCACGCCTGCAGCCGATATCCCGTCAATCCGGATGGCATCTTTGTTGACATAAAGTTTGGCTGTGTTGACGATGCTCCCGTTTTCATCAATGGTTACATTATCTGCTGAAAAATTATCGATTTTACCGCCGAACAGGGCAAAGGCCGGGGTTGCAGCAATACATGCCAAGACGATTGTAATCATGAATAATAACCCGAATTTAGGACACGTTGTTTTCATCATACTTTTCCTTTCTTGTTTTTAACCACAGAAGGACATAGATATCACAGAGGAATGTGCTTTTATAATACGCCTGCGCTCCTTGTGCGGTCTGTGGTTCATTTATTTTCTGCTAAATCACATGGGTAAACCCCGGCTTTGCCGGGGAGACTCCCAAAGTTTGGCATTTGCTGGAATATTCGAAAGCCTCCATTGATGGGAATCGCTCAAAGCTCAACCAAAGGGATGCTTTTGATGGACAACTACAAAAAGTTAAATCATACGACTTGGGATTGCAAGTATCACCTGGTCTGGATTTGAAAATACAGAAAAAAAGATTAATTATGGGAATCTCGAACAATATCTTGGTGAAACATTAAAGGAACAGGCTTTACACAAAAAACCACAAATTATTGAATGGCATCTGAAGGGTGATCATGTATATATATTCGTCTGAAAATGGGATGACGAAATTTACTTGTTCCTGAGTGAAAAAAATTATTCAATCTCGGTCTAACAATCATAGATGTTCCTCGTTCCATTCTTTATTTATCTACGCCACAACGAGTCTGTAAAAAAAAAAGTGATTATATATCATTTTTTAATCCCGATTCCTTTACGTCTTACCCCCGTCCTGCATATCAATTTACGATTCCAGTTAAAATATTAAAAACTATGTATATATTTTCACATTGTCACCTTTTTTTCATAGAAAAAAATAGTCTCATTATTCCTCACCCCCTGATGACAGGATATCGGGGCTTAATAAGAGGTGGTTCAAAAGTTGCATCTCGTTGTTTGCAGGCATATTGCTAAACCATCTGTGATGGGTTTAATTTTTTGAATTTTTTATAAATAAGGGTTAAAGGAGTAATTATGAAAAAGTTAATTGTCTTTTTTTTATTTTTCTTATTTGTTGGCACAGCCAATGCCAACTTAATCACCAACGGAGATTTTTCTACGCTTGATATTACAGGCTGGACACTTACCGGAGGAGAATATTCAAATGCAAGTGGTGGCTTTTTTCAAGAATACGATAATACTGGATGGGCTGTTTTAAGCCAGGATATTACAACTGCTTCTGGTACTGAATACGATCTTTCATTCGATACTTTCGCAACTCGCATAGACGGTAATGACTTTGCCTGGTCCATTGATGGCGGTGCATTAAACTCCATTGCCACCACAACCGACTGGGTCACTAATTTTGATACCTTTATCACAACCAGTACCACCACAAATATTGCATTTTATATGGCAACTGATTCTGGTACTGGAACATGGGGTTTAGACAATATATCCGTCACCCTCTCAGGCTTTGATCCGGTTCCGGAACCCACTACAATGATTCTTTTCAGCATTGGTCTTTTAGGACTTGCAGGCGTTACAAGAAGAACAAAATAATCATCGAACATATTTAGTTTTTTAGGCAGGGCCATTTTTGGCCCTGCCTTTATTTCGGGTATTGAGTTCTTCTGCTATTAATTTTTTTTGATCAGGAGTTGGTGACACCTTCCTGATATTTGTATTCAGAAGTTGGATTATTCCGGTTATACTTTAGTTTGATCTTTCTTGATAAAACCTCTTTATACAGGTTTATCCCCACAATTTCCTCCGGTGTTAGATTACCGAAATAGCGTTCCATATTCTCGGCGTAAATTAGTCGTTCAGGTAATCCATTACCCGGTGAAACTTTCATTGCAATTGAGTTTTGGGGGCAAACATGCCAACAGCGATAACAGACGATACATGTCTTATGAAATTTAACAACCTTGTTTTCGATCGTGATGCTGTCAGTGGGGCATTCCTTGACACAAATACCACAAAGATTACATTTTTCAGGATCCCTTTCGGGCAAGGGCGTCGTTTTTTTCTTGAGATAATTTAAAAAAGGACCAATTGTATCATAAAATCTACCTCCGCTGATTGAATCAACTGTGTAATGATCTGGCAATGCATCTCCATTTAACATGTTCGCAGCAACTGCTCGCCCAAAATCTTCAGCATAATTGAGCTCTTTCAAACTGGGCCGTTCCGGATAAGTCCCAAAAAGAGTCGGATATGTACAAGTCCCTCTCAACTGGATGCCTCCGATGACTGCTGCTCCTGTTTGAGTTAAGGCACGCTCCAAATGCTGCAATGACTTAGCTGGCGAACCTCCCGAAGTAATGAATACAAAAGCCTTTTTTCCCCGGAAATCAAAACCGCCATTTTTTAAAAATTCAGGCATAATTTCAGCTGGTCTATTCTCGAAAACCGGACAGCCGATTCCTAAAAGGTCTGTATTCTCCGGTATCCATTTTTTACGATTTAGAAAATTGACATGTTGAACCTCTATTCCACGATCTTGCAACCCATTTCCTATTGAAATTCCTACTTTTAGAGTGTTTCCTGTCTGGCTAAAAGTCAATAAACTTGCCTTCATTCCTTAACTCCTTGATATGGTCAACTCAACGAGTCTGGAGTAAGCATTTTTTTAAGAAAAGTGATTCCATTTTACATCTGCTTTTTTCAATAATTCGTTTGGGATCAATAACCCTGACATACATGGTCAGGTTCTTATTTTTAATTTACCCTTCAGACTGAGCCTTCCCAATCTCAGAGTATGCAGGATATCCAGATTATAATGCACAAATAAATGTTTCTCCCTCAATATTTTTTATTTTGATTTTCCCTAACCGAAGAAGTGTCGCGCATTCACGCTCACCTTCAGAGGGCGTTATTCTTCCCTGTAGTCGCTCGATTAAATCCATTGGACTCGCTTTCCCAATCTCTTTTATTAGATGAAGCAGTATTTCCTGGGGTTCCGTAAGCGTGTTCTTTGTGCCATGTTTCTCAAAGGATTTGGCACTGTAGTCCGCCCAAGGGTCGCAAAATCGGGTGGGTGAAAGGACATCAATATAACAGTCTTCGCATAATATATTTCCGGCATGTTCATGTTGCTCTTCTTGGCGAATCGTCTGCTGGCATTTATGACATTTCATTTTCTTACCTTTTTTAGTTCCATTTAATGTTGACTGTGTTAACATTAAATGGAAAAAGTTGACTTTGTCAACATGAAAGTTTAAACTACCTATAAAAAACAATACCGAATGTAAAAGGATGCCCATTGACAGGAAAGCAATATCATCATGGAAATTTACGGCCAAAGTTATTGAAGACAGCAGCTGAAATGATTTCACAAGAGGGGTTGGAATCGGTCACCATGAGATCCCTGAGTCAGAAAATCGGTGTATCGAGAACGGCTGCCTATAGGCATTTTAAGAATAAAACAAGCTTATTATGTGCCATTGCAGAAGACGGGTTTACAAAGTTGACCCGCCGGTTAAAAAGAATCAATACAACGGTATCAAAAGATTCATTTGCCCGGTTTCAACAAATCGGGTTGCAGTATATTGAATTCGCAATTGAATTTCCTGGATATTATCGATTGATGTTCGGCCATGCAATTATTGCGGAAAAAAGGACCAGCGAGCTACGTCAGGCAGCCCAAACCACATTTGACGAGTTGTTAAAATCAATTGAAGTGTGTCAGAAGGAAAACAGACTCAAACAAAATGATCCATTGTTGTTGGCCAATACCGTGTGGGCATGGGCCCATGGATTATCAATGCTGTTGATAGATCGGCAGATTGATATCACCGAACAAATGCAGGTACTCCCCACACTGTTGACCCCAGATTCAGCACCAGATAGAGCTGGCATTGAAAAAATGATTCAAATTTCCATGGATATATTAACCCATGGTATTAGAAGGTAATCGCCACGGATCAGCAACAATGTTGACTTCATAAGCTTGCCTGAGTGCAACGGTTTGCTAATATGCACGAGGAAAATGGGAGCAGGGCGATCGTCCTCTCTGCCGCTGAAGTTTTCCTTGGGGTATTATGCTGCTAAAGTTTCAAAGGCGTGAGCCGAACCAGGCGCCCGTTTTTTTTATCTTCCAGAACCCATATGCTACCTTTGGGTCCTTGCTCAACCTCTCGTATTCGTTTGCCCATATCAAACCGTTCGACCTCATGGGCTTGGCTCCCCTTAATCTGGATCCGTATCAGAGACTTCGATCTGAGCCCTCCTATAAAGGCATTATTCTGCCACTTTGGAAACATGGAACCATTGTATATGATCAGCCCTGAGGGTGCAACGGTGGGCACCCAGTATACCTCTGGTGCATTGAATTCCGGGCGCGTGTCATGATCGGGAATGGGAATGCCCGAGTATTGATCGCCCCAGGAGACAATTGGCCAACCATAATTATCGCCACCAATGGTCAGGTTGAATTCATCACCATGTTTGGGGCCCATTTCGTGTGTCCACAAATTTCCCTGTTTGTCAAAAGCTATACCAAGCAGGTTGCGATGCCCCAGAGACCAGAAGGTCTTTGCAAGTTCTCCCTTATCCTGAAACGGATTGTCAGGGGGGATTGATCCGTCCTCGTTTATCCTGATGACTTTGCCCAGATTTTGGGTCCAGCTTTGGGCTGGCGTCTGTTTTTGCCGTTCACCGGAAGTGATGAATAATTTTCCATCCGGGCTGAATGCCAGCCGATGAGAGTAATGCCCCATGCCTGAGACTTTTGGTTTTTGCCGCCAGATGACCTCAAGGTTTTCCAGTGCCGGCTTGGCAGACAAGGGGCGAAAGATAGCCCGAGCAACAACGGCTCCTCTTTTTTCTGCCCCATCCTGCTCAGCGTAGGACAGATATACCCAATGGGTATCCTTGTATTTGGGATGGAGAATGATATCACCCAAACCGCCCTGACCACCGTAGGCGACATTGGGTATTCCTTTAACAGACACCCTGGAGCGGTCATTTAGGTGGACCATGAATAACGTTCCGCTTTTTTCAGTTACCAGGAGGTCTCCGTCCGGCAAAAAGGTCATGGCCCATGGTTCATTGAATGCGCCAAAGCTTTCGGCCAAAAGAGTTGAACCGGCGCTACCCTTAATAATCTTATCAGCAGGCTGGGCAAAGGAGTTGCTGGTAAGCAGTAGTGATAATAGTAGGCAAACTATAATACCTAATGGGTGCATAATTTTATCCGTCATTTTCATTTCCGGTTTATTGGGTTTCTATTTCAGAAGAATATTTTCCAAGGCGGGCAGCACCATTGCATTTGGCCCGATGTAAAAGAATCTTTTGTGCCAGACCTTTATTTTCTTTTTCCCCTTTCCAGGCAGCAAGGCAGTCTTCCTGCAGCGCCCTGCCATATGAAAAACTCAATTCCCATGGCAGATGCGTATCTTTGTTCATGGCATTTAAATGGATGGTGGCAAGTTTTGAACTCTGCCCGCCTGACAGGAACGCAATGCCCGGTACTGCCGCCGGAACGCTGCGTTTGAATATCTTGATGGTGGATTGGGCCACACTCTTTGGATCTGCCTGTTCCTGACAACTATCCCCGGGTGTCACCATGCTGGGTTTTAAGATTATACCTTCCAGAAAGACCCGCTGAAGGGCCAATTCTTCAAAGACACTGTCAAGTGTATATTGGGCGGCACGTTCACAACGTTCAAGGGTATGGCTGCCGTTGATGAGGATTTCAGGCTCAATGATAGGAACAATCCCTTTGTTTTGACAAATGGCTGCATACCTTGCCAGGGCGTGTGCATTCAATGCGAGGCACAGTTGGGATGGCTGATGGGTTCCAATCTGGATAACGGCCCGCCACTTGGCAAATTTGGCACCAAGCTCTTTGTATTTTTCAAGACGTTCTGACAGGCCGTCCAGGCCTTGTGTCACTTTTTCATCCAGCGTATTGGGAATCGTGGTCAGCCCTTTGTCCACTTTTATGCCCGGGATAATCCCTTTGTTTGATAAAATTTTTGAAAATGGCGTGCCGTTTGCATCAGATTGTTTCAGGGTTTCATCAAACAGGATTACTCCGCTGATATGGTCCTCCAGACCATGGGTGGTGAATAGCATTTCCCGGTAGAATCGCCGGTTCTCTTCCGTGGATTCAACATTGATCGAATCAAATCGCTTCTTTATTGTTGGGTTGCTTTCATCTGCGGCCAGGATGCCTTTGCCCGGGGCAACCATGGCTCTGGCAGTCTCTTCCAGTTGTTTAAGGATGGTGTCGTTTGCTCGGATTGTCGTTGTCATATTATGGAATCTCCCTTTTTATCTGTGAAGAGTTTCACAGGGTTTGAAGATGGGATCAGGCATTCTGCCTGATTTGATTAAGGTAAGATGTTATTTCCAAATTAGCAAGTATGGTTTATATAAAACCATTCATTCCGGGTTAACGTGAACTCGCTTGCTCTAAGCAGTGATCGATATGATCCCTCTTCTAGTGAATGAACAGCGCCGTTTCGTTGTCAAAATCTACGGCCCCGGCTATCCATAAGGGGAGGGGAATTTAAGGACAATAAGAAAGGGTTCATCCAGTCCTCGGGTCATTAATTTCAGGCCTGTTTTGCCCGTTACCTTTAATCATCGTATGATACGCCTTTTTTCTATAGGTGTCGGGTGGGTGACTTTTGGCCATTTCCCGGGTTGAGGCTCGGCGCCTTCCATGGCTGATGCCGGCGGCGAGTCATCCCGTAATACAGGATTTTTTCGCATGTCGTGGCCCTCGACCTCATAACAAAATTCAATTGGGATGCCATTGGGATCAAACGAATAAATAGAATGAATTGACCCATGATCAATCACGCCCGAACACTCAAACCCTGCAGCTTCAAGCTTGTCTTTTAAAAGCCAGGCCTCCTTATTTGAATCTATGCCAAAAGCAATATGATCAAAGGCGATCGGTCCCTTAAACGGCACGCCATGATCTTTGGGCTCTACAGGTCGGGCACCATCCCATTCAAAGAATGCCAATGTGTTTTTCTCGTCTATCTCAAAAAAATAATGCCGGAATCCATCCTTTCCAAAACCGTTGACAAGTCTCATTCCGATAAGATCACGCCAGAAACGAATAGTTTGATCCATGTCTGCCGTCACCATTGCCAGGTGATTTATACCTTTAAACCTCATCATCTATCTCCTATGTTTTTCCAATGCCGGGACCTGCCATTTTTAGTTGTTCCAGGACGGTGAATCGTGGCTAATAAGCCGCCCGGCTTTTTGCTTTGGTGTGGATTACCCCGGTCATGTAAAAATGCTGCAAATCAAGGTGTAAATGTCTTGCCGGCTATTCCAACAATCTACACACCTTGGCCACATCATCAACACCAAAAATAAATCGATTGTTTTCCGCTGGATACCCGAATTTGATTTTGATATCATGCTCTGCAAGGGCTGTGCAGATAGCCCCAAAGGAACCCGGTTTGCTTGTGATGTGTTTTTCATCCTTGTGCAAAATATACACTTCCGACTCATCCCTGATTCTGATCCCTGCTTTTTCAAGTACCAACCGAGCAGTCATGGCATCTTCCACGACGAAATGAATTACATGCAGTTCATCACAAGTAATTAAACAAAGCCCCTCAATATTCACTCCGGCGTCACCTAATATTTCACCAATATGGGCAAGGTTATATAGAGCACCATCTTGTTCTACGCAAAAATCTCTCATATCAAATCATTTCCTATCCAAATAACCTTTGAAAATAACTGGTGAAATCCGGTTCATTTTTTTGTTGAAATAGAGCATTGTGTCCCGGAATTTCCATGGGTGAGTCTACATCCGGTTACCGGGGAAGCTCAGTCCCTTCGCTCATGATCCGAATGTACTCGATATAGGAATATAGGCGGTTGCGTTTTTGACCGGTCACCTCTTTTAGTATTCCAAGTTGTTCGAGCTCACGCAGGCAGGCATTGACTGTGGCCGGTGCAAGTTGTGTTCTCTTCTGAATCCAGTTTGGTGAAGCAATAGGGCGCTCGAGCATTGCTTTATGAATGAGATTGGCCGAACCGGATATGCGCTTTAGTTCGTTAATACGCACCCCATCTTTAGTGGAAAGTATCATTAGTTGCTGGGCAGTTTTAACTGCCTGTGTTGCCGTATGGATAACGGCATCGGCAAAAAAATCGAGCCAAATCTCCCAGTTACCTGTCAGACGGACTTCGTTAAGCAGTTCATAATAACGTTGGCGGTATGTTTTGAAATAGAGACTGAGGTACAGCATTGGTTCCTTGAGGACTTTTTCAGAGCACAATAATAGGGTTATTATCAGGCGCCCGAGGCGACCGTTACCATCAAGGAACGGGTGGATGGTTTCAAACTGGACATGTGCCAATGCAGCTTTGATCAAAACCGGAGTCTTTTCTGGCTGATCATGCAAAAATAATTCGAGTTTCCCCATACATTCTTGAATATATTCAGGAGGTGGTGGTACAAAAGAAGCATTACCGGGGCGACTTCCACCAATCCAGTTCTGGCTTCTTCGGAACTCACCAGGATCACATTCTTTGCCACGACCTTTTGATAGCAATACGCTATGAATCTCTTTGAGCAATCTGAGCGAAAGAGGAAAATCCTCTCCAAGTCGTTTGAGGCCATGATTAAGAGCGGCTACATAGTTGCTGACCTCCTCCACATCATCTAAAGGAACCCCAGGCTGATGCTCGAATTCAAACATCAACAAGTCTGAGAGTGATGACTGAGTGCCTTCGATCATGGACGAGAGCACCGCCTCCTTACGCACATACATATAAAGGAAAAGTGATGTGGCCGGAAGCAGCACTGATACACTGTCAAGACGGCCAAGGGCCAACAGGGCCTGGTCATACTTTTCCCTAAGTTCAGGCGACAATTCGATGGGGGGTGCTGGTGGTAAAGGATTTGGAACAAAAGCTTGAGCCATTTCTTCACCTGTCGATATATTTATATATTGGCCTTGCAGGTCTCTGTTCATGTTTTTATTTTAATTTGTAAATTAACGATTCCCTTATTTTAAATTAGCCCTTAATGCAAAATAACTTCCTCCCGCCATGTTGTCAATAGACACTCCGGCATTGCGCAGAAATCTACCCCAGATTCGATTGTCTAAGGATAATTGATTTTTCATTCATTTTTGGTCCTCATTTTTAAAATGAAATTGAAAAAGAACACCGAAATCACTGGCGTGCCCGAGTGCATTTCGATTGTCAGATAGATTTTACGATATTGTTGGCTTTTTTTCTTAGAAGCCTCATTTCGTGTCAAAATGGGGCCACTAAGAGCTATTTTTGAGGGGTTGGATATTCTATTCGCTTATTAACAGTGGGTTGCAAGGATTTGCTTGGTCCGACCCCCTTTTATATTTACATAAGCAAATATCAAACAGTTCAATCACGAAAGAGTTAATTTATAAAATTTTATATCCACTTCCATGATCGGAAATTTTTTTGGAAGCATATCTTTACTAATTTCGTTAAATTTATTCTTTTCATAAAACCTATGAGCAGCAAGAAATTTTGAGGTTGTTCCTAAATAGATATCTTTAACCAACTTGTATTTAGACCAATCAAGTAATGCTGATAGAAGGTAGTTAGCTGTACTATAATGGGAACCACGATAATGCTGGTGAACAAACATTTTTCTAAGTGCTGCCTGATTATTTCCAATATCTACCAATGCTATTGTTCCAATAACTTTCTCTGATTTAACTGCAACCCAGAAGTTGCCACAGCCTTTTTGATAAAAACTTTTAATATTATGTAGGTCTGGTTGTTGATCAGACGTAATGGCAATATCAAACTCTCTGTTTTGAATATTAAGAATAAGGTCAATGATATTTTCTTTATATTTATCAGAATATTTTTCTATTTTCATAATTTGTCAATGATGTCCTATTTAGAATAAAATGCCCCAAATAACCAATTTCACCCGGTTTGTTTGGTTTAGTTGAAATTTATATCGGAGTAGTCTTTTAAGACAGATAGCCTTGAACCTTCAGCAACTCGGCTGTGAGAACAGCACCGCCCGCAGCGCCACGAATTGTGTTATGGTGCAACCCTATAAACCGGATATCGAACACATTGCATTTACGCAACCTACCGACGCTGACCGACATTGCCTTATCATATTCACGGTCTTTTTGCGGTTGGGGGCGATCCACTTCTTCACGATAAATGATTGGGTGCTTTGGAGCAAAGGGCAACTCAAGATCTTGTGGAATGGCACGGAACCCACGCCAAATATCCACTATCTCATCAAGTTTTGGTTTGGAATTACCAAACTCTAAACTGACACATGCTGTGTGACCGTGTGTTACTGCCACTCGATTGCAATGAGCTGATATTTTTATGGATGCCTCATTGAGAATAGCACCATTTTTAATTTGCCCAAGAATTTTTAGAGGTTCTATCTCAGATTTCTCTTCTTCGCCATTAATATATGGAACGATGTTGTCTGTAAGATCAAGGGCTGATGGCCCGGGATAACCCGCACCTGATAATGCCTGCAGTGTGGTAACAATCATTCTTTTCACAGAATATCCAGCACTCAATAATGCATACAGAGGGGCCATATAGCTCTGGACACTACAATTGGATTTAACCACAAGCAATCCATCCTCCCATCCTCTGTTTTTTCTTTGAGCAAGAATCATCTCTAAATGATCCGGATTAACCTCAGGAATCACCATCGGGACATCAGCAGTGTGCCGATGGGCAGAGTTATTCGAAACAACGGCAAATCCATTAGACGCATAGTCAAGTTCGAGTTTTGCAACAGCAGTTTTATCCATCTCTACTGCTGAAAAAACCAACCGGCACCTGCCCTGTGCCTGAACGATTTGGTTCGCATCTCCGACAATGAGGTTACACACGTTGTTCGGAATCGGAGTCGGCATGTGCCATCGTCCTGCCACTGCATCTTCGTAACGCTTCCCTGCTGAATTTGGGGATGCAGCAACATACTCGACTTCAAACCAAGGATGATTGTCCAGCAGGCGTATATAGTTTTGACCAACCATTCCGGTCGCTCCGAGAACTCCAATTTTGATTTTGCTAAGACTCATTCTGATATCCTCTTCCATTCAGGTCAATGAAACATTTAGATTGAAATTTCTTTTATTGACCCTTACTTAAAGATGATTTAATATCATGTCAAATGAATAATAATGAACAATAACTTCATAAATAATGATATCAAGGGCATAGAACAATGGATTTGGCAAATTTAAGAATTTTTTATACCACAGGAGTTGAGGGAGCAGTTTCAAAGGCCTCTAAGAAACTCAATTGCGTCCAGTCAAATGTTACAGCCAGAATAAAACAACTGGAGAACGATTTGGGAGTACAATTGTTTTACAGAAAACAAAGAGGAATGGAATTAACCCCGCCAGGCAAGGTTCTCATGGTGTATGCGAAAAAGGCCCTTGTGCTTTTTGAAGATGCAAGAAAGGCGGTACAAGAAACTGGAGCTTTGAAAGGTCCTCTACATATCGGCTCATTGGAGACGATTGCCGCAGTCCGTTTGCCGCGGTTACTCACCTGTTTTCACAGTGAATACCCTGGTGTTGACTTAACCATTCAAACAGGTACTGACACTCAACTCAAAACCATGGTTGCTGATTATCAATTGGATGCCGCTTTTGTGGAAGCGTCAACTAAAAACCCGGTGCTTGAGCAGATACCTGTATTTAATGAAGAATTGGTTGTTGTTTCAGGTATAAATGCAAAACCGCCAAAAACGATGTCACATCCGACTTTGATCGTATTTCCAGAAGGCTGTACCTACAGACGTATCCTTAAGAAATGGTTTAATAAAAAAGGTATTCATTCATTTAAAATAATGGAATTCGGATCCCATGAAGGTATCCTGGGATGTGTATCTGCAGGTTTGGGAGTAACATTGTTTCCTGTATCCTTGATTCATCGGTTAAATTACAATGAAAAACTCCGATTTTATAAACTGCCAAAAGATGAAGGGAATCTGGGTATTAATTTTATTAAACCAAAAAATGCCATCAAAACAAGGGCAATGGCTGAATTTCAAAGAATAGTGAATGAAGAATCAGAAAACTTCCCAAAGTTTAAAAATACGATGCTTTGAAACCGGACATTTAAATTTCTGTAAACCATTGAAAGCATTCTCTTGATAATTTGTCATCATTCATAAAAAAAAATGGATTATTTAGCTCACAAATTTATCTATCGATTGTCCATCCCGCGCCCGGTGTCCTGGTAATGCGGTGCTGACCCGCGCTGTGCGCCGATCAAGCAGACGCAGTCTGATTGATCGGTGTGCAGTGACCGGTCCAGTTCCTTGTTCAGGCGCCAGAGGCGACGGGACAAGGGGCTGGACGAAGTCAGCACCGCATTCAGGCGGCGGAGCCGCCTGAACGATTCCAAATAAGCGGTTTATCCGTCTTCATTTGGTTTGTTTGAATATTTTTCTGATTTTCCTATAATGCTCTTTTGAGCTCCGAAAGGTAGACAGTTTCTTTTTACCATAAGCCAGATGCTTAGTGATAACTCTGCAATAGCCATTGTTAACATAGTAACTACCTCAAGTATCTCAGATAAATGGAGGTCAATAAAAAATACAACATATGTGAACGAGGCAATTATCAGTAATACACCAAGGATCTTAGGTATGTATCCTGACCTGAAGACCGAATAACCAAGCACAAAGATATGAAAGGAAAAGAATATATATCCAAATAGTTTTATAGTTGCATAACCATATGCATCGACAATATGAATTACCAGGGCAAACAATCCAATTACTAAAATACATGAATATAGCAGCCTAAGAGTTGCTGTAAGCAACGCAAGGTTCTTATTGTATGGTTTAAGTACAACATACAACGCGATACCAATAATAGAATCAAGCGCCAGCACGAGCAGATAGCCAACAACAGCAAAACCAAATAGCTTCGTATTAGACTCGATATCAATAGATAGAGCTGCAGTATCTCCCGGCACTACAAAATTAGCTAAAAAGAAATCATCAACTATAGTTACGATAATAGCTGAGGTTATAAAGGCTATCCCTACAACCATTGCCGCTTTGCTTGTCGATAAATTTGCCATGAAGTTTTTCCTTCAATGTTTAACGGTCTTGCCTGTGTTCAGTTGGTTGTTTGAATATTCGATTTAGTATTCTATATCGCTCCTTTTGGCCTCCAAAAGTGAAATATAGCCCCCCAATTGGGTTGCCTTTAGAGTTGATTTGCTTTTATTTCAGTATGTCGGTATGGCCCTACCCCATTCTCTCATAATTTTTATTTTGCTCATTATTTTGCGGTCTGCTGCGCTGTAAAAGTCTTGTTATGCTTATATTTTAATAGATTAAATCAAACTAAATCCTGGAATAATGAAAAAAATAAATCCAATTAAAAAGAATATGATCATTTGCCATGATTCTTTGGTTTTTACACCTACAAAAATTGGTTGCAGAATAAAGATTCTAATTATCCAAAATGCAATAATTAAGATCAATATCGTTTTTCCAATAGGTGTTGTTAAAAGTTCTGAAGAAAAAAAGAATGGAACAATTGCAAAAACCAACCAAAATAACAATAAACATATGTTCATGATGTGAAGATTTTGTTTTATAATAATACTTTTTTCGCCTGACAGCTCTGATAAATTATCATTCCAACTAAACATCTTGGGAAAAGCAATATGAAATAGAGCGCAAACGAGATGAAAGATAGCTCCGATTTTAAGAAATAGTTCATTTGGCATTTTTTTGTTTCTCCTATGTTTAATTACTTCAGTAAAAGCATAACCGTTTGAGCTGACGGGCCGCGCCAAAGCACTTTAAAAAGGCGGCTGAGATGCATGCGTTCCGGTCCAGTTAGCAGCAAATTACTTTGGAATAGTCGATAATCTTTTATTTAGAATTCTCCAATTTTTAATAATGAATACCCAAATAGAAACGCCCCATACCATAAACAATACGAAACGATGGTTGGTTGTCATTTCAAAATTGGCCATTTGAAAAATTTGATTAATTATCATTATTGGGAGACCGGCAAGTAGTCCTATCGCCAGTATAAACAAAACAAAGCGAGTAAAATCGCTCTTTGTTTTCTCTATCATTTTTGAATAAAAATTCAATCCCACTGATGAGTAAATACCCAGCACAGACGAGATTAATATTTGAATGATGAAATTCATGATTATATTAACTCCTAACCATTGATCGATTGCCGGGGTATCCCGGTGGAATTTAAAAAAAGTGCCCCTATAGTTTTTCCTGCAGCCAGGACAAACACCACCAAGGCAAGTGATCTTAATTTTTGAAACCAGGGTTCTAACATACAATGGGTCAGCCTTCAGCCGATTCGTTAGCTGCGGAACCTTGAATACCAGTTTTGAAGCTATCTGTTCTGCTTACAATTTTATTGCTCTGGTTCATAAATATTTCCTTGATATGGAGGTAATAGCAAGTATTTAAAGAATGCAAATCCTCCAAAAGATGACCAACCACGATATTGATCAATTTGTTTTAGAATTACATCGAAGACATCTCTTGGGCAACCTCTTTTTGCAACTAACCAAGGTGTAGATAAAGGTGTTTGTATTTCAAATCCAAAGCCTTGATATTGAAATTCGGCAAAATAATCACCGCTTGGCAACCAAGCACTCTTGGATAGCACATTAATTCCAAGTGTTTTTTCAAGATATCGAAGAAGAGTCGTACAATTCGGCCATGTTGTCATATCAATTGCAAATGGCTCTTCTTCACTTCCATTTAATTCGACATATTTCATATGTTTTTTGGCAGCCAAACCTAATTCGCCGGCTCGACCAGTGCGTTTCGTTTGTTTAACAATTTTACTAAAAAAAAGCTTAATTCGGCCTCCAGCTTTTTTTGGAGAGGATCAGTTAAAAAAATCTCATAGCAGTAACCATTATTGCAAAGCCGATTAGCGATAGAAACATGTATAATCCACCAATTTTAACAGCTTTATTACCTGTGTGGTATAATGATTTGTTATGAGTATCACGTATTTTCCTTTTTATTATTCCAGCCCAAAAGCCATAAATAAAAAGATAGCTCAAATAAAATATGAATAGTAAAAAAAGGACAACGAAAATTGAATTCATCACTGTTTGGCCTGATGCCAATGTTCCAAGCCATCCATTAATGATATGTAAAAAAGTGACAAGGCAACAACGATCCATATTTTTGATAAAGTATTTTCATTCATTTTTGGTCCTCATTTTTAAAATGAAATTGAAAAAGAACGATCTAAATCACCGGCTCGCCCGGTGGATTTGCTGGTTGAGTATCAATACTGTCGCACCACACACCACCAATAATCATCGGAGATAACCCAAAATGCTCTTCTGGCTGAAAATAGATGTACGAAAATATTATGATTAAAGGGTAGATCAGTAAAATGACCCTACCATGCACAGGGAAGCTCCCAGTCCCACCCGTACTTTTTTTGCAGGAAACCACAGCGCTCCTCCTAAATGGATAGCTATCCTTGGAAATGCCAAGCCCTATACCAAAACCCCGTTGGCAGTTATTGAATATGAGATAGCACCTCTTTGGCCGTCCCTAACGATTCACCTGTTACTTCACTGTATCTTTTCCAAGCGGCTATTTTTTGCCCCCCCTTTAATAACTGTGTCAATTCAGAGAGAAGAGGATCTTCTAATTTATGAAAAAGTGTTTCAGCTCGTTTCCGACTTTTTTCTTTTCTGGTTCTCATCTCCCTGAATTTTTCAACCATTTCAACTGTGGGGCAACCCGAAGTCTCATAATATTTTTCAGCTTCAAACGTTAATTTCCTAATAATCGTAACAAAAGAATATTCGCTTTTTTTATAATCAATCTGCAATTGATGTGTCGGTCTAATAGGATAGGGTAAACCCAACTTCTTTGCTCCTTCCATTTCTTTAGCCACAGACTCATCTGATAATAGTTCTATAGAAACGTCGTAATCTTTAGGAATGACACGATTCAATGATTTCTGAAATAAATCCTCAAAAAAATCTTGGTTTTTAGAGTTAATACATCTCAAATAACTTGAATGGGATAGACTTTTTAATTTTTCTATGTCAGCGGAATTAACCGCTTCAACATAGCGGAGAACATATTCTTTCTGTTCAATAGAAAAATTATTTAAGTTTTCATTAGCCAAAACAATGTTTAATGATGAAATACACACCAGAATCATTAAACCGAAAACAGTAATGCTGATCATTTTGTTCTTCTTCATTCTGATTATTTTATTCCTTCTTGAGTAACGTTGAGATAGTCTGACACAAAATTGTCAAAGGTAAAAGCTCGATTATCTGATTGATTTATACTTACAGTAAAGTGGCCTCTAATCTCTTATAAAAAAAATCTTTAAAATCTGCGGCTCGACCGCAGCATTTTACTTGTGTGTGCCGGGCACGGCACATGTTCTTAAGGGTGAGCCTATGAATTCCGTATCTGGAAGTCAAGGCAAGTCCCAAACCCAGCCTGATGGAGGCGAAGGGTATAGCGGTATGGCAACGGGGTACCGGCGACGGTGCTTCGGAAGGAAGCCGTCCTGCCGAGGCAGGGTACCGCAAAGGTACGGGGTGACGTACAGAAATCGGGTATAAGGCGTCCACACCGGGACGAGTCTGCACAACAAGACGAAGTCCTCTATCCATTATAGGGTGTGTCCGTAAAACCGGCGCTCACGTACCGAAAGACATGTGTTTACCCCGGGAGATCTCCCATGTGCCTATGGCTGAGGGCAGGGCAACCTGCTCTGACCGCATGGGAGAAGTCAGCAGAGGGCATATTAGCCGGTGGAAACGAGCCGTGAACAACACGGAGGACTCACCCCGGTGAAGGCCCGAACGGTGCCCGGACCAAATGGTCTGGGTAAATGAAAACGATTATTAGGAGCATATTACTTATGGTTATAATGCAGCCGCCGCCTGAAATAACTGTAGCGTATCTGTTTACCGAACATCTGGCAAAAGGTCCCAGGCTCATGGAGATGATCCTTGAGAGGGGAAATATGTTTAAAGCATTAGCACGGGTCCGTGGTAACAAAGGGGCGCCCGGTATCGACAAGATGACTCTTGAGCAACTGCCGGGATACCTTAAACGCCATTGGCCTAAAATCAGGGAAGACCTGTTAGACGGCAGGTACAAGCCATCCCCGGTCAGGAGGAAAGAAATTCCAAAACCGGGGGGAGGCGTAAGACTGCTTGGTATTCCCACTGTTCTGGATCGTCTGATCCAACAGGCAATAGGTCAGGTTCTGCAAGAGATATGGGACCCTTCCTTTTCTAATTCAAGTTTTGGATTCAGGCCGGGAAAGTCCCAGCATAAAGCAATCTTCAGGGCCAGGCATCATCTGGCTTCAGGGTATGGATATACCGTTGACATGGATCTGTCAAAATTCTTTGACAGGGTGAACCACGACCGTTTGATGAGCAGACTGGCTACCAGGATCAAGGATAAACGTGTTCTAAAGTTAATCCGTAAATATCTGACAGCCGGAACAATGATCAACGGTCTGGTGGAGTTTTCCACCGAGGACACCCCCCAGGGTGGTCCACTTTCTCCGTTGCTATCCAACATCGTTCTTGATGAACTGGATAAGGAGCTGGAAAGAAGAGGGCTGCGGTTTGTCAGGTATGCCGATGACTTTGTCATATACCTTAAAAGCAAGAAAGCCGCACAGCGGGTTATGGAAAGTATTAAACGATTCATAACTGCAAAGCTAAAACTCAAGGTGAACGAGGAGAAGAGTTCCGTTGGAAATGCATGGCGGAGCAAATTTTTAGGGTTCTCCTTTTTCCAAATGGATGGTCAGCCCAAAATTCGGATTCACAAGAAAGCGATTAGCCGTTTCAAAGAAAGAGTCCGGGAGTTGACCCACCGTAGCAGCGGCAAAAGCCTGTCACAGGTAATTTACAAACTGAACTTGTACCTGAAAGGATGGTGGAACTATTACGGTCTTACTCAAGGCCGGGCTAAATTCAGATCCTTGAATGGGTGGATATTCAGGCGTTTGAGATGTCTTCTATGGACACAGTGGAAGAATCCCAGAACACGAGTCCGCAACCTGCTTAAACTCGGGATATCCCGAAGAGATGCTTTCTTATGCGGTAACGCCCGCAAGAAGATGTGGCACATGAGCAGGATAAAGTGGGTGATCATTGCTTTGCCGAATAAATATTTCCTTGATCGGGGTTTATTCCTTCCCGGGAACTGACCTGCCTGATCAGCCGAACCGCCGTGGTACGTGATCCGTATGCCCGGTGGTGTGGGAGGGCTCCTCAGTGATGGGGAGTCCTATCCCGATTTGAATTAAGTAAGGTATCCCCCGATTTAGTCGATTTCACCTATCGGGCCTACCGGAAAAATGGCAACTTTTTTTTCCCGTCCTTCAGGAAGCAGTTTCAACGTAAGCATGTTCTCTGATTCCTGTTTTTGTTCCAGGATTTTTCCGCCTGCAGAGTGCCAGAACAAATCAGGTCGACCCTGTATTTTTATAACGAAAACACCGCGGACTGATGAAAGTTCCGGCAGACCGCTCAGATCGATTATAATACGCTTGTTTTCATTTTTTATTTTAGCCAGATAATGGACCGCCGCCTGTCGCCAACAGGCGGCTATATCTTCAACTAAAATAAGATCCGGGCCGGATGTATTCAGGAGCAGCATATCAGCCCATAGATCAACGGTTTCTATATTTCGTTCTGGTTGAGAATGCAAAAGGTTCCCCCAATGGAGCGGCAGGATTGGCTGGGGACCATTCCAGGCAGGAGGGCTTGCTACGTTGTTCCATTCCACTGGAGCCGATCCTCTATCCAGAAGTATCACACCGGATTCCCAGGTCATTTTCGGATGTTTTGGCGCTTTAAATTGACGGGCTCTGGAAAATTGTGTTGTCACATAATCGATGCCAGATCTCTTAAGCAAGGACTGAATCGAACCGTTACCAAAGCTGTGATTCAACGCGGGGGGAATAAACAATCGAGGGGAAGTCAAGATATGATTCTGATCAAGCAGTCTTTCAAAGGCTTCAAGGTGACGGATAATAATATTTTCCGGTCTCATATTACCATCATTGTCATGGAATTCTGATCGTTCCATTCGCCCCCCTTGCCAGAATTCATGCCCGACACCATGCAAGGCAATCTCAAGCCTATGACGATGATTATTTAAATAGTGGGATGCAAGATCCAGGTGCCGCCCTCTGTTTTTTTTATTGTTCCATGACTTCCCCATCCAGGTAGCGCCAGGGATATTTTTTAAAAAGTCTGTCCGGTCCCATTCACACATCACCATAGCGATGGCAATTTGCATGGAAAGTCTTTTTGCCAGATGGGTGAGTGCTCGATAATCCTCAAGGCAGTGAGGTCTTCTTAAATTGTTACGGTACGGTTCCTGATAGGATGACCCGTCAACTCCCTGCCACCAGCCAACATCCTCAATGACCAAAAAGATCGGCATTGGCAGAGTAATCCTGATATCGGCAAATTCAATACTGTTCATTCTCAAACTCAAAGGCTGATCCACCGTCTTATGGATGGACCCAGTTTTTGTGATGCTTCAATGGTCATGCTTTTCCATTGGGCATCAACAAGGGTTTCACATTCGGGCGTCCACCGGTGGCCCCCCAGGGAAAAAACATGCCATGTCAATGGCTGTTGTTTTGCTCCCCATTGGCATTTAAAACGACAGGTGGACGCATGGGGGGAGGAACGGCCAAAATCAAACCGCCGGCATTTCTTTTCAATTCCATGGGATAGCATCTGCCAGTAGAGCAACATATTGGGGCACTCAGGCCTGTACCGCCTTAGTGATGACGCCCAGGGGTTGAACAGGGTTTTGTTATGCAAAAAAACCATAGCCGCTGCAACGGGAATATCACCCATCATTACAGCCAGGATCTGCAACTGCTCCGGCAGGTGATGTGCCATTTGTCCAAAAAGCATTCTATCATGCACAGGTGATCCAAGATCCCGCATATTTTCTGAAAAAACAATATAAAATTCAGGCAAAAGCTCTGCTCCACCAAGAATAACCCTGCACCCGCTTTTTTTTGCCTTGCGCACTTGATTTCTTACTTTTGCTCCAATCTTTTGCCAGAGTATTTCCCCGGATGTCGGCAAATTGCGGTTCAATCCGATTTTAAACCTGTTCGGGGTATGTGTTACCGGAAAAATTGTTTCTGGGATCTCCAGCCCCCCTGACTGGCGAAGTTCCAAGTGAACCGCGCCAAGATCTTGGGCTAGTTTCAGCGCTGTCAAAAGCAATTTTTCCTGAATACGGGTATTATCTGCAATAATTCCTGCTGCATCACTGTAAGGAAGAGAAATGAGCCGGGCATCATACCCGGGTGCGGGGAAAAAAATGAGTGGCAGAAGACCCACAATTCCATCATGTTTTTTTCGGTCCCTGGCAACCAAGCGAAAAATCTGCAAATTATAAACTGCCGCCAGGGTATTCCCCCAGTCATAACGGTGGGAATACAGACTCTGATCATTTTGAGATACGTAAGCATCCCATTCCTTTTTGTTAGAAAAAAGTTCAATATCAATCATTAATTTTCCAGGACCAAGAACGCTTGAGCTGAGGGGCCGGGCGTTTCAACCCGAAACCTTCAGATAAAAGTTTTTAGTTTCCTAAACCACATACTTCCGAAAAAGCGCGCAGTACGCCCGATCACACTCCAGCGATTGGTTCTATTGCGAAATTGCCTGGTAATCTTGAGTTGGAAAAGTCAAAGAGATCATTTCTATATCTTTGAGTCTTCGTCCAACCCAAACATAACACTTTCGTGCTCCTGCTGCCTCAGCAAGTTCTTTTATAGCTCTCTCTTCAATTCGGGAAAGTCCTCCTTGAAGATCCCTCTTAGGATGCATGATCATTATTGGTCTGATTAAAATTGTTTTGTTTAACGCTTTTCGGACAAAGTGCATTAAAGTTGCCTGGGCAATCTCAAAATCGTTGATACATACTCTCGGGTGTGAAAATCCGTTATGAATAGAAATTGTTGCATCATTCTGCAAAAGTTCAACCTTCGCCCCGACTGCATGTACAATATTTTTGCCCTTCCTATTTTGTTTTACAGCCAATAAGGGTTTGTCTTCAATGGTATTACCGGTTTCCACATGTTTGATGGAGACCCATTCATCACTGAATTCAACATACAGTGTATTTTTAGACAGTTTATCAATGATTGAATCAATCATATTACTCCTTCAATGTGAAATAGAACGCCTGAACTTATGGGCCGGGCGTTTTAACCCGGAGACTCAGCAATTAGTTTTTATTTCCGTGAACCACAGGCTTCTGCAAAAAGTGCTCAGTACGCCCGGTCCCACTCCAGCGATTGGTTAGCAAAATTATCCATTTTTCTGTAATAAAGCTTCAAAGGATTCTTTTGCAACTGGTGAAAATTCATGAAATTTGTTTAGCTTATCACATGGTTGATCATCACAAACTGTACAATTTTCGACTGATTTTTCGATACCACATTTTCTGACTTCACAGGTATTACAAAAACCAATAAGCCTACCGCATGATGAAAGACAACCATCACAATTTATATCTTCAGTTCTGTACTGTATTCCAAATTCTTCTGCTATTCGTTTGGCAGCCTTTTTCCTTAAAATATCATCGTCATTTAGAGTAGCTATGTATTGCAGGCAACTTGTGCATACAAGACCACAATATGCAATCATTTCTGTCATAAAGAATCTCCTTGTACACGTTTCTAACCATTGAAATCTGAGGTTTATCGCCGGGTAGCCGGGGGCTGTTGCCAGCCCCAAGCCCCCTAAGAACCCTGCGTGAGACTTTCACCTCACAGGGCTCAAGCATTGATAAGACGTGTTGCCACACCCGATAGTTGTCTTCGTTTTCAACAAGCCTTGAGATAGTCCGCCCACGCAGGATCGTAACCACACTTGAGCCACTGTTGCAATTTCTTCTTGTTCATGAGGATGTTCTCATCCAGCCATCTATGGCCAATATGATCAAAACAGCCTTTGATATCTGCTTCTAAAATCCAGTCAGCACTACCTTTCCGTCTCAACGCATTATAAATAGCTCCTATTGCATCCTGAGCCGAACGCACTTTCCTGAATCCATAGGAATGATTATCAGCAGTGGATTCAGATACCGGATCAAGCCCCAACAAATCAAGAGCTTGCTCTACCCGGTCATGCATGGCCGGTATGCCTAATGGCCGTTTCTTGCCATTCTTTTTCGGGATGCAAATACGTTTCAGCGGTTTTGCCTTATATTCGGGAAGATTAAGTTTCTTGAGCGTTTCCAATCGCTTACGAGGTGTATCAATTAACACGTTATCAACACCCGGGGTTCGTTTTCCAGTATTGGATATCACCGGCTTGATGGCAATAAGCTTTGCCGAGAGCGAGTTGGACAGCAGCCGGTGAAGGCCGCGTGCCGTTTGTTTTAATCCATTTTTAACTGCCTTCACGATACGCGCTTGTATACGGTCTACTATCTGTCTGTGTTTATCCCAGTTAAGAAGATCCCACACATTCTTCAAGCCCATATGGCTGTCAACATCATAAAATGATATCATCTAGGCCAAGGGCTTCATTGTCATCCGGGCTTCACACAAAACCATTGCTGGTAATGCATGCCGAAGTAGAAAACGGTTTGTAATACAGCAGGCTGGGTCAAGCCCAACATTATTAAAATCGACTTCTTGTCGCAACGTGTGCATTTTGATTGTTGCATTTTTCTTGATAATACAAACAAACAAGAAATTGTGAATTATTTTTGATATCTGATGGCCCTCATGGAAAACGAAGATGTAAAAGAGGGCCTTGCCTCCTTCATGGAACGGCGGGAAGCCAGGTTCAAGGGACTTTAACGGCTGTTTTTCACGATGGCATGCTTTGAAGATGGACCACCGGTTGTTCATTGGTACTGGCTTCAAAAAGGGCTGACAGTTTCCGTCCGGCGGCGGTTTCCATGAAGAGCGGGAGTTCTCCGGCCGGGAAGGGCTCTGCCGCCTTGAACCGGATTTCAATGCCCTGGCAGGACACGGTGAACTTTTTAAAGTAAATGGCCGGGGTGGACAGGGCTTCTGACAATGCGGTTTCGATTTTTTCAATGCACAGGTCCCCGTACGTGTCGATTTGGAAATGAAAACCGCTGTTGATGCCTTTGTTAAAGGGCGGACGGCAGTAAACAAGCGCCTCAAGGTGATCAAAGCCATCCAGTCCCATGTCCCACCCTGAATTGTCAACGGCCCGTATACTTACCGGATGGAAGTCAAAGGCGGTTTTGATGCCCCAGACCAGGTCAATATGGGCGGCGGCAGAGAGCATGGTCCCCTGGGCCGGCCGGATGAGCATCACCTTGAAATTATGGACCGCCTGGGATTCGGGCAGGGTTTTACGCTGGTATTCTTCCAGCTTTTCCCTTGCTTTGTCCAGTAACCCGGTGTCGTATGTCCAGAGTTCTCCGGATTTATGTATGGGTTCCAGCAGAGCGATCACCCGGCTGTAGTCCTTTTCCAGGTTGGCCTTTTTAGCGGCTTTAGTGATCTCATTTACCTTTGCTTCCCGGGCAATGATTCGGTCGATCTCTTCAATTTTGGCATCAATGATCCCCTTACCCTTTTCCCGGATGAAGTCGGCGGCCCTGCACGGCTTATCACTATACCGGTAAAGGATATAGGCCAGTTTTTCCAAATGAACGCCTTCCTCCGCCAGGTAGGTGATCAAATCCAGAAGATCGTATTCTGCAATGGTCCTGAGCAGGCTGTTGTATCTGCTGCCGTCATATTCCAGGGAAAGGGGCTGCTTAAAGTAAGATTCAAGGGATTCCCCCTGTCCTTTTAAAAATGCCAGAACCTCCAGGTACTCTTTTTCCTTTTCAATCACCCCCTCCCCCTTTACGGCCCAGGCAAAGAGATCCATGATGACCTCAGTTCCCCCGTGCCGTCCGTTGTGAAGCCTTGCTCCGGCATCCACCAGCAGTTGGATCACCGGCAGGTTGTAAGCCTCCAAGGCTTTAAATACAGCAATGCTGCCGTAATCGCTTTTGGCGTTGACATCGGCACCGTAGTCAATGAGGGTCCGGATCAGGGCCAGGGATTTTTGGGTTTTCCTCTTGTAAGAAGCCGCTTTCATCAGTGCGGTCTTTCCGTCTTCAAACCGGTAGTTGATATCTATGCCGCTGTCGTAAATGGCGCTGATGGTATCCAGGTCCGTCGTATATATGGCCCTGTAGACCACCTTTTGCAGAGCCTCTGTGTCCAGATCGCCATAGACCACAACCGGCTTGGGCGCTTCCCCGGGGGATGCCGGCGGGTGAAGATCGTGGTTGTCAATTTTGAATTCTTCTTCCTCCCCGGTCTCATCGTGACAGAGGGTGATTTCCAGGGTCAGGGCCCCGGTGACGGTGAGCAGGTCGATGAGGTCGGTGGGCTCTTCAAATTCCCGAGTATCCATGACCCCTTTTATGGTATTTTTTCTCCGTGACAATTCCGTATTGTAGCAGTCCAGAAGCGCCTGGCTGATTTCGCTGATCTGGTACTGCTTTTTAAAATAGGCATTGGTGTCATAGGAATAGCCGGCGGCGATGTGCCGCAGGCCCTTTGCGGCTGCGGCTGCGCTGGGGGTGTCGGGGAATACTGCTTTGAATTCGATGGTGTGCTGAGGCATGGAAAGCTCCTTTTCAGATCAGGTCAGAGAGAACCAACGAGAAAACAAATCCTCCATGGTTTACTTTCTGAATGGATTCGGGTCAATAGGAAAAATCAAAATTCCGTTCAGCCGCGGTCGGGCCGGTGCAAATTTTTCTTGTGTTGACTTTGGGAATGTCCAGGGTTATCGGTATGATACATCTGATCCGTTTCATATTTATTCTTTAACACCAACATCACCGGTGAAACCCGGTGCATGTTGATGGTTGAATGTTGAATTTGAACTAAGGGTCAAACGTAGACTTGCCCCCTTTACATTAATAGTTAGTTACGCAAACCTTATTGGTCCGACCCTTTATCTAATCTTGTGTTTCAATATAAGCTGCGGACACTGCTGTCGTCAGAACATTGACTATTTGACAATGGGTAAAATTTTTCGAAAATCATCGGTGTTCGCCCTTAAAGCCCATTGAAAAATAACAATCTCGGTGGAACTGATCACAGCCCCCGCCTGTTTTAGCAGATCAATTGCGATATCTCGGTTCTCATCTAGACGGGATGCCACGGCATCTGCCGCCAAATGTACTTGGAAACCCGACTTCATGAGATCCAGGCAGGTTTGCAGGACGCATACATGGGCCTCCATTCCGACCACCACGATCTTTTTAATATTGTACGATTGAACCGTGGAAATGAAGTTTTTTTCCAGACAAGCACTGAAGTGTTCCTTTTGAAATATCTGTGGCGAATTGATTTCCTGAAGCAGTTCAGGCAAGGTTTCACCGAGTCCCTTTTTGTACTGTTCCGTCAGTAAAATTGGAATACCAAGAGCATTGGAGGACCTAATGAGTTGACCCACCTTACGGGCGATTTCCTCCCACGAATTAATGGCCTTGAGCATCGACTGCTGGAAATCAATAATCAGAAGTAAACTATTTTCACGGGTAGCCACATATTCGGAACGTAACATACATAAACCTCCAAAGTAGAAATTTAAAAAACTGAACCTGAATAGGCACATTAAATATGATCTTAAAAAAAAATAACATGAAAACCTGCGGTTCATCCGCCAGCATTTTTTTGTTTGAAATTATTAAGGGGAATAATCAAGGGTTGAGCCTTGATTTCTTTCAGTTTCCGGCGTCAACCGTATTTTCCACAACACTTTTTACCATCAAAAAATGGACAGGTGGCGCATGCCAGAGAATCAGGCGCCGGTCGATTATGCTGTTTTGTTGGCAGATAAGACGCTATGATTCCATAGGCTTGAATAAGTTTTTCAATGTTTACGGTTACTTCTTGACCTGCACCGGTCAAGGCTTTCACAACAGCTTCAGTTGCCACATTGCCAGTAGCACCGGGTGCAAAGGGGCACCCGCCAAGTCCCCCCACACTTGCATCGACTACCTGTATGCCGTAGGAAACCGATTTAAGAACATTGGCAATCCCTCTTCCATAGGTGTCGTGGAAATGAACAGCAAGGCGTTCCGCCGGCACACAGGGCAAAATCGCATCCATGAGTGATCCCACTTCGTCAGGGGTTGCTTTGCCGATGGTATCTGAAATAGACAATTCGTCTATTCCCATTTCGATCATCTGTTTTGCCAGCTCGACAACAGTAGCGGGGGCAATTTTACCCTCAAACGCACACCAAAAAGCAGTTGATATATAACCCCGGACAGGCATACGGTGCGTATTCGCCTGCTTGACCACAGGCTTAAAACGCCTAAGGGAATCGGCCACAGTTGCATTAATATTTTTCATGTTGAACGTCTCACTGGCCGCTGTGAAAACTGATATTTTATCCACGCCTGCTGCTACAGAGTTCTCCATTCCTTTTTCATTGGGCACAAGGGCTGAATAAACCACACCTTGTTTTCGTCTTATGTTTTGGAATACGGTTGCTGCATCCTTAAGCTGGGGCACCATGTTCGGGGAGACAAATGCGCTGACTTCAATTTCGCTCACACCTGATTCAGACAGAGCATCCACAAAGGCGATCTTGGTCTCTGTGGGTATCGTTGCATTTTCATTCTGCAGGCCATCCCTGGGGCCAACCTCAACAATTTTTATCATTGGATAACTACCTTTACGGTTCGTTTATTACACAATAATCCGCACTGTTATATATTGCAACCATGTCCGCCAGGTTTAACAACCTGAATTATTATGGTTTATATTCCATTATCAGAATGCAAACCGTTCAATATGAAGCCGATGATTAGAGATTTTATTCTCTTTTAATACTTGTAATACAGCATTTGCCATTTGCGGAGGGCCGCAAATAAAAAAATCATATTCAGAAAAAGGATTAGGAAGTTCCATATTACACCTATGGTTATTCAGTACGTTTAACAGAATTGTTTTGTCGATATGACCTTTTGCTCCCTTCCACTGCGGTGCCCGTGAGAGAACCGGTTCAAAAATAAAATTATCCATCTGATGAGATAATTTTCGGATTTCGTTAAGACGAATCAGATCTGTTTCACGTCTGGCACCCCATATCAGTATTACTTTGCGTTTGGGATCTTTAATCGAAAGGTTCTTCAGCATAGAGAGCATGGGGGTGATGCCGATGCCACCTGCTATGAATACAAGGCAGTGATGGGAAGGTACCCGGGTATATGAAAATTTTCCATATGCCCCATCAATACAGGCAAGATCTTTGGCTGTGACTTTATTTAACCAGGTTGTAAAATCGCCTAACTGCTTTACGGTTACGCAGATCCGTTCGTCCTCAGGCCCGGATGATATGGTAAATGGATGGGATTGGTCAGACAGCTCGCTATTCAAAAGGCGGAGATAACAAAACTGTCCGGCATGGTGATTTAATTTTCTACCTTTAGGTGGGTCAAAATGTAATGACACAACAGAATTTGATTCCTGTATTACTTTTGTCACAGTCCAGGGATGTTTTTGCATTATTCTGGGTAAAATAATTTTATGGTACAGGAAAAATGACAAGGCACTGCAGGCAATTGTCACCATGCAAGTTTTAAATCGGGTCAACCCCTGCCCGGGAATCAAGAGGATATGAAATACCAATATGATCATACCAGCCGGCATGGCGTAATGAAATAACAGGCAACGCTCGTGGGTGAGTTTAATAACTGCTGAAATTTTATTTCTGTACGGTATGAAAACCGGTATAAAACGGATAAAATAATTACTGAAAAACAGACCGCTGAATATGGTTGCCCACAAAAATACTGTTTCGGCAGTACCGCCTGCCGCAGCCTGTATTTCACTGGCATATTTATCATTTCCAAAGCTCGTGTGGACAACGACAATCATTAAAAGCCCCACAGCTGACAACATATGTAGAATCATTCGCCTGTCTTGGGCAACAAACCATTCCATCAGCCGATTCCGAGCGGTTACAACAAATTGCAGCGCATACCAGACAAATGCATATATGCCAGCAATTCTTGAGATAAGAATGAATGGTGTCAGATTGTAATCTAATGCCTGTAAAAATAGGACTATTGGTATAAGCGGCAGCAATAGATACAAACTAAATAATGGAAAAAAATCACATACTCTCATAATTGGACAAGACTCAGTTTATGGTTCCCTTTTATAGTCAATCTATCTTACGATCCGCTTCACCGAGAACAGCGTTTTTCGATTCGTGTGTAAGCGGTTGTAAAACTTTTTCACTTATATACTTTTTCACTTTGTGGATCATATCCAACCAAACTATATTTCTCAAAATATTGCTGCTGCTTCATCTTCAGACAACTGATATGCAGAGGGTATTTCATTAGTATTATTTTTCTCACTTACAAGCCACAAAGAGAAGTTCATATTAATTTCCTTTGAGGTTTAATCCTTGAACATCTACGGTTTCATCCGTAGCATGTGTTCCATGTTGAGGTTAAATTTCTTAGAAGACCTGCCTCTCAGGAAGCTTGTTTAAAGCCTGTTTATGAATATTTTTTGCAGCTATCTCTTATATTTTCAATTCAGTATCTTGGTCCGACCCGTTTCCAGTAAGTGTAAGTTTTTTCAGTGTCAGAAAATATAGTGTTGCAACGATAACCCCCTTTAAAACACTGCTGATGCTGATGCACCACCAGACACCGGCAAAGGCGAATGCGGTGTAATTGACCACAAGGAGCGCTGCAGGAATTCTAAGTCCCGTAACCAGGACACTTGTAATCGATGGCGGTTTTGATTTTCCCAATCCGTAAAATCCGCCGGCAGAAGTAATTTCAATGCACATAAAAATCTGTGAAACCGCCAGTATTTTAAGATAAAGAACGCCGGTGTTAAGCATCTCGTCTTCCTTTGTGAATAAAGAAAAAACCGCTTCTCCAAAGAAGAAAAACGCAATGGTTGCAATCAAACCGAGACTCAGGCTCAAAAGCAGAATGATGTAATAGCCTTTCCTGATTCGGTCATACTTTGCCGCCCCGTAATTCTGACCGGTAAACGAACCAAGTGCTGTTGAAAAGCCAAGGGCAGTGTTCCAGGACAACGCCTCGATGCTTGCCCCTACATTTTGAACGCCCAGAGGGATTGTCCCGTAGGCAGATACGATTCTTCCAATGTACATGGAGAATAAGCAGAAAGCCACCGAGTGAATGGCCACAGGAAGTCCTATTTTAAATAGTCGACTAAGAACGTTTTTGATTAAGGGGTTAAACAGCTTAAGACCCGGAACCAGGGAATTGCGTGATTTCAACTTAAATATGAATATGGAAAACACAAGCGTATTTGCGACCACAGTGGCGATGGCAGCCCCTTTAGCGCCAAGCTCCGGGATAAACATAAATCCAAAAATCAAAATGGGATCCAGGACAATGTTCACCACAAGTCCCATTGAATTGATAATAAAAGGCGTCTTGCTGTTGCCGAACCCGATATAAATTGCACTGAGGACCGGGTTGATCACGGCAAAACACATTCCAAAAGAGACGATTCTCAAGTAGGAAACCGCTTGGGTCATAACCTCTGCCTCCAAGGTAAAAAACTCAAGCAGTGTTCCTGAGAAAACAAGGATAATCAGATTTAAGAGGATAGACCCATAAAGACTTATGGTAAGCGCATTTTCCGATACCTGCCGCGCCCCGGTCATATCTTTTCTACCAACGGCCTGGGACACCAGGGCCTCAGTCCCTGATTTAGTACAATAAAAAATGGCCATCAAAAGCCAGAGGAAAAACCCCGCTGTGGTTACCGCCGTAACTGTTGCAGGACCTGTTCTCCCAAGCCAGATGACATCCGTCAAATTATAGGCCATCTGAATAAAGGATGTACCGATAATCGGCATGGAGAGTTTAATCAGTTTTGATAATATGGGTCCTTGGGTTAAATCTGTTCCGTGCCTCATTCTGCCTTCTCTTCAATTACAAAAACAAAAAAATGGCGCTCATCGCGCATACTGTTGATAGAGCTTATCACCCCAAAGAACCGGCTTGTCCGTGTTCATTTGGATTGTGTGTGCCGGGCACGGCACATGTCCTTAAGGGTGAGCCTATGATTTCCGTATTCGGAAGTCAAGGCAAGTCCCAAACCCAGCCTGGTGGAGGCGAAGGGTATAGCGGTATGGCAACGGGGTAACGGTGACGGTGCTTCGGAAGGAAGCCGCCCTGCCGAGGCAGGGTACCGCGAAGGTACGGGGTGACGTACAGAAATCGGGTATAAGGCGTCCACGCCGGGACGAGTCTGCACAACAAGACCAAGTCCTCTATCCATCTTAAGGCGTGCCCGTAAACCCGGCATTCACGTACCCAAAGACATGTGTTTACCCCGGGAGATCTCCCATGTGCCTGATGGCTGAGGGCAGGGCAACCGGTGTCGATAAGATGACCGTTGACCAAATACCTGGATACCTTAAACGCCATTGGCCTAAAATCAGGGAAAACCTGTTAAACCGCAGTTACATGCCATCCCCGGTCAGGAGGAAAGAAATTCCAAAACCGGGGGGAGGCGTAAGGTTGCTTGGAATTCCCACAGTTCTGGATCGTCTGATCCAGCAGGCAATAGCCCAGGTTTTTCAGCAGATATGGGACCCGCTGGGCTTTAACCACCTTTTCGAATTCAAGTTTCGGGTTCTGGCCGGGAAAATCCCAGCGAAAAGCGATCTTCAAGGCCAGGCATCATCTGGCTTCAGGGTATGGATATACCGTTGACATGGATCTGTCAAAGTTCTTTGACAGGGGTGAACCACGACCGTCTGATGAGCAGACTGGCTGACAGGATAAAAGACAAACGGGTTTTAAAGTTAATCCGAAAATATCTGACAGCCGGAACAATGATCAACGGGCTTGTGACGTTTTCAACTGAGGGCACTCCCCAAGGTGGTCCGCTTTCTCCGTTACTTTCCAACTGCCAGAGTCCGCAACCTGCTTAAGCTCGGAATATCCCGCAGGGATGCCTTCTTGTGCGGGAATGCCCGCAAGAAGATGTGGCGCATGAGCAGGATAAAATGGGTGATCATTGCTATGCCGAATAAATATTTCCTTGATCGTTGAGTATGGGTTAGAATAATAATCAAGGTGTGACCCCATTTCTTCTGGGACGGTGAAAATGTGTTCGAGGGTTACTTTGTTTGCTTTATTCTTAAAAAGCATGTGCTGGAAAAATAGTCTTCAACCACACCTGAGCCCTCTACTCACAATCACAAGGGAAATAATGGGTGTTCAATTTGCCAGCATCGGGAACTATAGGCGACCATCTGTCCACTGGGCACCATGTCACCAGAGGGCGCCAGAACTTTAACCTGATGATTCTCTGCATACTTTAAATATTTGATAGTACTTGCTCAAAGTTTTTTTAAATTCATCGTAGTTTTCTGAGTGGTTGGCGTCGATCTTTAAAAAGGTTTTTCTTCCATTTTTTATACGTATATACTCTACCCATTCACCACCGTGTCCAACAGCATAGTGCCTTTCAGTATCAATGATCACTTTGTCTATATCGTTGAATAATTCAATGGTTATCTTTGTGACCGTTTCATTTTTTCGTTTAACCTCTAAGAGGGAGATTCCTCTATCACCGATAAAAGCAAATTTTCTATAAACAAAGGCTTTGTACAAATCATAGAGTGTCGCCCAGGAAACAGTGAAAAACAGCGCACAAAACAATACCCAATAGTCCTCCGTGTCCAGGTAAAAATTATACCAAAGAACAAGGGACAAGGTGAGACCCAAAATAGTTAAAAGAAGTTGAGAACACAGTCTAAACAAAGGTATTTTTTCGGATATACAATCCATAAACCGTGGTTTGCCAAGATCCTTTTTGAGAGCTTTGAGTTGCTTCTTTAAAGTCGTCATCTATGTAATTTCATTCAAATCCCGTAAAGAGTCAAGAATGGATTTGACCCCTTTCCAACATCAACAACGAGATTTTGTTATTGCTCCCATTTTACTGCCAAAAAGAAACGTTAAGTTGAGCGGCCAAGACTTGGACGTAAAATTACCCGGCTGTTAATTTGGCCTCTCCAATTTGTGGTTACATTAACCGGGGCGAAGGCTCGGTGATCTATTTTGACTCCGAAAAGTGGAATATTGTCCAAAAATCTGGACATTTTTATGGAATATTTAACCAGTTTGTAGCAAGATAATTCATTAAACTATTGAACTTTTTTTTGGGGCAATTTCATTTTTTCACCAAAAATTTTCTTAATATTTTCTTGGAATACATTGTACCCTAAGATTGCAAAAAAGATTGGAATTAAAGTGTTATAGAAGTTGAGGAGCCCCATGAATAAAGGTTATATTAAGTTGTCGAGACAAAAAATAACCGAATTCAGGAGGCCACCTCAAGTGAAGTC
>Ga0209692_10000328_pt1 | contig 130461 bp, 121 predicted proteins | sample tdDd472_FD_187129 | JGI IMG/M metagenome (GOLD analysis project Ga0209692, IMG submission 187129) | Marine sediment microbial communities from the Atlantic coast under amendment with organic carbon and nitrate - tdDd47.2 (SPAdes)... | ecosystem: Environmental > Aquatic > Marine > Coastal >... | reverse complement strand
TATAGGATAAAACTCTCTTTTAAATATTCTTTTACTAATTTGCTTGGTGGTAGTATGGCGTTTTGGATACGTTTGGCATAAGCTATTGAATCTAATATCTCATTATTTTTTTCTTCTAGTTCATAATGGGCTTCTTGTATCACAATCTTTTGCCTTTTAGTTACTTGCAATCTGTTAAAGACAAATACTAAAAAGAGTGCCACTAAGGCTAAGCCTCCGGCAGTAGAATACGTAATGATTTTTTGTTTTTCTTTTGCTTCTTGTTCTATGGCTAATTGTTTTTCATGTTCGGCATCGTCCAATGCTTTTTGTTTTTCGTATTCGTATTTGGCTTGTTGCTTAGCAACTGCCTTTTGATTATCTTCATTATTTAAGCTATCTCGCATTTGAATATGCAATTTGTACATTTCAAGGGCTTTTTTTGGATTATTCAAGCTATTATATATCTCTACTAAATTACCTGTACTACTCTTTAACATATATACATTACCTGAACTTTTAGCAATTTTATAACTTTCTTCAGCATACTTAAGTGCAATTTTAGGTTGAGAATTATCCAAGCTTATATTTGCCAAGTTATTTAAGACAGAACATTTACCATTAATATCGCCTGCCTTTTCGTAAATAGCCAAAGACTGTTTTGCATAATAGATAGATGAATCAATTTGTCCTTTCATTTTCATAACATAACATATATTGCTATATGCCGCAGCTATTCCTCTATATTGATTGATTGACTGTAATGAGGCAAGCGCCTTCCTGAATAATATTAACCCTTTATCTAGTTTTTTAACCCTTACATAGGCTGAACCCATATTTAATAATGTTTGCGCTTGTCCTTCTTTATCTCCAGCTCTTAATCGCACAGAAAATGCTTCATCATAATATTTTAGCGCTTGATCTGTTTCACCATTTCTGCTATATAATAAGGCTAAATCATTTAGCACTACTCCTTCTAATTTCATATCATTTTCCTCTCTTGCTATTTTAAGCGCCATATTTTCATTTTCAATGGCTTTAGGGATATTATTAGTTTGGCTATATATACCCGCAATATGTGAATATGAATTAGCTATTAATTTTTTATTTCCAGCCATTTTCCGTAATTCCAATGATTGAGAGAAATATTGTAAAGCCATATCCGTATTACCCATAAGTTTATATACAAAACCAATGTTTAATAAACTGTAGCTCATTTTCTCATAATCACTAATCGTATTTAAAGTACTGTAAGAGGTTTTATAACTTTCTATAGCTTCAACAAGCTTCCCTTTATGTTCTAACATAGAGCCTATATTATTATAACTAAGTCCTTCTAATAATTTTAGTCTTTTTTTAGTTGCGATATCACTATTCGAAAATACCTCACTATTTATTTTTAACGCAATCTGATAAAGTGCTATGGTAGAGTCTGGGTTTTTTTTCCCCATAGAAGAACCTAAATGTATATATGCATTTATCCTGCTGGTGTCATTTCCTGTTTTCGTAGCTCTCCAGAGGCTATCTGTATTTATTTGTGCAAATAATAAACAAGGGAAAAAGAATAATATGAATGCAGAATTTTTCAATTCTGCAAGATAAAAAACTCTATAGAATTGCAGAAACAAAAAATTTAGTTCTTAAACAGAATATATAAGTTAAGAGATGTCGCAATAAGCAACCAAACTACATAGGGTAAAAGCAATAAGGATTTATATTTTAAATCAGGTAAGTAGACTATTAAGAATGTAATCATAAGTAATGACAGGGCAGAAATTATGATAAGCCCCAACAACGTATTATGATAATAGAAAAATGTAGGGTTCCACAACACGTTTAAAAACCACTGAACTACAAAAAAACCTAGAAGTACTTTTTTGTTTTCTACTATATCCCAAGCATAAGCCATGTAAACAGCTAAACATGCCATTATTAAAGACCATGCGGCTCCAAACATCCACCCGGGAGGTGTCCAAGGCGCTTTATTGAGTGACTGATACCAATCAGACGGCACACCCTTTCCTGTAAATATGCCGCCTATAGCTAAAGCAGCAAAGTTTATTATTAAAAATAAAACTATTCTAAGTATCATTTTACTAAAGTATTTTCAGAGATTACTTTTCTTGAATTAATGTAAATATATTCTCTTCGTCTAAGCCTTTAACTTCATGCTCTATTTTAATCGGAATTTTATATACGTCACCTTCAGATAATACAATTTCTTTGTCTTCTATGTAAATTTCAATTTCCCCCTTCAAAACGGTAAGCAAAGTTGGTGTTAGGGTTTGGTGTTTTGGTAAAAATTGTCCTTCAAGGAGTCCTACGGCTAAGTAGTTAATTCTATCCGTTTTTAAAATAGAAACTATACCGGGTTTATCCGAAGAAAAATTCATTTCATCTATTATGTTATTTATCATGTCTTAAATTTAGTATTTGAATATCGGTTATTAAGCACCCAATAATTTCGTTGAGATAATTATTAAGTCTTTTGTAACTTCATTTGATGTGCTCAGGTATTCTAGCTTTTGATGATGATATATTTTAAAGTTATTTTGTTCTAGGGCGTTAATTAAATAAGACGCCTCATGATAGTAGACATATACTTCTTTTCCCGCTCCGCCACTTGGAGGGCGCAATCCGGAATTATTATAGTCATCTTCCATCGTACTAATGTATAACAAGCCACCCGGCTGCATAATATCAGCAATATCGGAAATTAGGCTTAAGGCTTCTTGTTTATTCAAGTACGGTAAACAAAAACTACATATTACCACATCAAATTTTTCATCTAACGTATTTATTTCTCTTGCATCTAGTCGCTTAAAATTTGAAGCTGGATTATTCTTTTTAGCCAGTTCAATCATTTTTGGCGATAAATCAATACCTAATACTTCAAAATCAGGTCTTATTTTTAAAACTGAACGGATGGTGTTTCCCGGACCACAGCCAATTTCAAGTACTTTTGGATTTTTCTTTTTTACTAAATCACAAAATAGATAGTAAATTGAATTGTATCTGTCATCATCTAAAAACTTCTCTTCATATTGTTTTGCACAACTATCGAAAACTTCTGCAACACCACTTTGATAATTTGAAGACATGGCATAAAGATAAGTTAATTCAAAATACTCAAAATTAGATTTTATATATTTTATTGAAAGGCTATCTAATAAGGACTTCTACTACTTTACAGCATTGTACATATTGATAAAATGCTTTCTAAATCATTATCCGGCTTGTTTTTCTCTTTATGAGCTTTCACTAAACCGGTAAGTTGTTTTATTATTTTCTTTCTATCAGATATATCTAATGATAGAATAAAAATTCCATCCGGTACAGGCTCTATATTTAACTGAAACCATGCCTTAGAGCCATCAGGATAGGTAAACTCGTTTTCCATTTGCCTTGGAATACGCTTTTCCATACAAAATTGAAGAATCTTGAACATTTCTGTTTTTTCAATTCCAGGATACATTTCCATCATTGTTTTACCAATAAGCTTTTCTTTTGTAGATTTTCCCTGTTTTGCAACTACATCGTTTACATAAAGGTACTCCCAATCATAACTTATTAACTGAAATCCTTCTAAAAGATTATCAAGCACATCATCTCCAAGGTAGTTTTTCATAAGCGTAAGGTTTTGGTTTACGCAAGTTTATGAAAACTATTTGAACGAAAAATCAGTATAAATACCTATTTTTTAAATAGATATATGCTAAATTGATAAAAAAGGCAGTTATTTTTCGTTGACGCTTTTTCCTTTCTTGTATTCGCCTAAAACAATGATCTCTTTAGATTCTGAGTATTCTTCAATGGCACGCTCCATTTGTTCTTTGGTCTCACGTCTTATTTTGATACCGTTTTTAGCCCCTTTGGTTCTAACTTCAATATAAAATCCGTCTCTAAGTCCTTTTGGTTTTACTGGGGGTCTTCCCATGATATTGTATTTAAATTAAGTAATAAAAAATGTAATTTAATGTAAGATACAAAAAATCCCCTCAATAATGAAGGGATTTCTAAAATATTTTATTTAAAATTTAGTGCTGATGACCTCCAGCGCCATGAACATGCCCATGGTCTAGCTCTTCAGGAGTCGCTTCTCTTACATCAAGAATGCTTCCTGTAAAATGTAAATCTTGGTCAGCTAGCGGATGATTAACATCTACCGTAATTGTTTCAACATTAATGGAAACAACTTTTGCCGGATGAACTCTACCTTGCTGATCTTGTAATGGAATTACATTTCCCATTACCACTTGTTCTACTAATTTACCATCTTTCATAAACATATCTTGAGGCAACTCTATAATTGCTTCATCCGTTCTTTTACCGTAAGCGTTTTCAGCTTTTACTCCAAAAGAAAAGGTATCGCCAACATTTAGGCTGGCTACATTATTTTCAAAATCAGGAATCATTTGGCCTACACCAGATAAAAACACCAAAGGTTCTTTACCTTCAGTACTTTCAATCATTTCGCCTTCAGCCGTATCTTTAAATAGTTTGTAATTTAATGTTATTACTTTGTTTTGTACTTCACTCATTATTTTAAAATTTTGGCAAAGGTACAATTTATAAGGCGGAGCGCCTAGAAATGAGCTGATTATTTGCTATTTATGCTTTGCTCTTTCCTTTAAAATCCCCTCTATATCAAGTAATTGTATGTTTTTTGATTTTAATAAAATCAAATAATGATAGAGCAAGTCCGCAGCTTCATTTTTAAACAATTCTTGATTGTTATCTTTTGCTTCTATTACTAGTTCTACAGCCTCCTCTCCCACTTTTTGTGCCACTTTATTTATACCACTTTTATATAGTTTATTCGTATATGAATTTTCATCATTGCTATCTATTCTCTGAGAAATGGTACTTTCTAACTCATACATAAATCCTTTGGATGTTTCTTCATTAAAGCAAGAAGTAGTTCCTTTGTGACATGTAGGGCCTTGAGGTATTACTTTTATCAATACTGTATCGTTATCACAATCCAATTGAATCTCTTTAACTATCAAAAAGTTTCCGGATTCTTCACCTTTCGTCCAAAGCCTTTTTTTACTTCTGCTATAAAATGTAACTTTTTCTTCTGTTTTTGTTTTTTGAAACGCCTCTTTATTCATATAACCAAGCATTAACACTTGTAATGTATTAGCATTTTGGATTATAACAGGAACAAGTCCGTTACCTTTATTAAAATCTATCTTCATCGTACAGGAATATTATTTTCTTTTAAATATTGCTTAAGTTTTGGAATTGGTATTTCTCCATAATGAAAAACGCTAGCTGCTAATGCAGCTGTAGTTTCAGTTTTTTGAAATACTTCTTTAAAATGTTCTTGACTACCAGCTCCACCTGAGGCGATAACCGGAATATTTACCGTTTTACTTACATCATTAGTAATGTCTATTGCAAAACCTGACTTAGTGCCATCGTTATTCATAGATGTGAGCAATATTTCACCTGCTCCTCTATCTTCAACAGTTTTCGACCAGTTAATTGTTTTTAAATCCGTTTTAGTTCGCCCGCCATGACTGTACACAACCCATTCTCCATCTGCAAATTTTGTATCTATTGCAACCACCACACATTGACTACCAAATTCGGTTGCAATTTGAGTAATTAATTCAGGTTTTTTGATGGCTGATGAATTGATACTCACTTTGTCTGCTCCAGCATTGATTAGGTTCTTCACATCTTCAATTGAATTAATTCCGCCTCCGACAGTAAATGGTATATTTATTTCAGCAGCTACATTTTTAACTAAATCAAATAATGTTTTCCTGTTTTCGATGGTTGCAGTTATATCTAAAAATACTAGTTCATCCGCCCCCTCTATTACATATCTTTTAGCTAATTCTATTGGATCACCCGCATCTTTAATTTCAACAAAATTCACTCCTTTTACCGTACGGCCATTTTGAATATCTAAACAAGGGATTATTCTTTTCTTTAACATAAACTTTCTAATTCTTTAAGAGTAATGTTTCCTTCGTAAATTGCTTTACCGATTATGGCTCCGTAACAACCAATTTCAGTTAATTTCACTAAATCAGACATGCTTGAAACTCCACCACTGGCAATAAGTTTAACATCTGTTTGGTAAATGATTTCTTTATAAAGCTCAATTGAAGGACCGCTTAGCATTCCGTCTTTTGATATATCAGTACAAATAACGTATTCAACACCATTTTTTTTATATTGATTAACAAACTCTAAAACATCTATTTCTGAGCCCTTTAACCAACCATCAGTTGCTATCTTTCTTTCTTTACAATCAGCTCCTAGTATTATTTTATCGGCACCAAACTTAGTGAGCCAAGATAAAAACAGCTCTTCATCATTGACAGCCACACTTCCTCCGGTTATCTGATTTGCACCGGATTCAAAAGCAATTCGCAAATCTTTTTCCGTTTTAAGTCCACCTCCAAAATCAACTTGTAAATTTGTATTAGACACTATGGTTTCAAGTGTTTTATAGTTAACAATATGTTTTGATTTAGCACCATCAAGGTCAACTAAGTGCAAATATTTTATACCTGCGTCTTGAAATTCTTTTGCAACTTCTAAAGGATTTTCATTATACACTTTTTTGGTAGAATAATCACCCTTAGTTAACCTAACGCATTTACCTTCAATTATATCTATAGCCGGAATGATTCTCATAGTTCTAAAAAGTTTTTAAGCAATCTTTCTCCTTCTTCTGCAGATTTTTCCGGGTGAAATTGGGTGGCAAAAAAATTATCTTTTTGCATGGCCGCACTGAATGGTAAAATATAATCACAAGTAGCTACGGTGTTTTCACACACTTCTGCAAAATAACTATGTACATAGTACATATTTGACGTAGCCTCAATACCATTAAAAAGCAAACCATCAACATTTTTAAAATCATTCCAACCCATGTGAGGAACTTTTTCATTTTTAGGGAACTTTTTAACTTTTGTATTGAATATTTTTAAACACTCTACATCTCCTTCTTCACTATTTTCACACATTAACTGAAGTCCCAAGCAAATTCCAAGAAAAGGTTTTGTACAATTTTGTATAAGCGCATCAAGCCCATTCGCTTTTAAATGTCGCATAGCAGAACTTGCTTCGCCAACTCCCGGAAAGATAATTCTATCTGCTGACAAAATTTCCTCATGATTATCGGTAATAATACTCTCTACTCCCAATCTATTGAAGGCATTTTGTACTGAACTAATATTTCCGGCATTGTATTTAATTATAGCTATCATATACTACCTTTTGTACTTGGAATAGAAAAATCATTTGTCTTATTTTTAGCCATTCGGATAGCTTTTGCAAACGCTTTAAAAATAGATTCAATTTTATGGTGCTCATTCTCACCTTCAGCTTTGATATTTATATTACACTTGGCCGAATCACTAAAAGATTTAAAAAAGTGCATAAACATTTCTGTGGGTACATCTCCAATTTTTTCTCTTTTGAAACTTGCATCCCAAACCAGCCAAGATCTTCCTCCAAAGTCAATAGCTACCTGGGCAAGACAATCATCCATGGGTAAAAGAAAACCATACCTTTCAATACCTTTTTTATCACCCAAAGCTTTTGAAAAGCAATTACCTAATGCAATTGCCACATCTTCAATGGTGTGGTGTTCATCAATTTCTAAATCTCCTTTAACTTTAATTTCTAAATCAATGTTTCCGTGTTTTGCAATTTGTTCCAACATGTGGTCAAAAAAGCCTAAGCCTGTAAATATTTTTGATTTACCATTACCGTCTAAATTAAGTGTTACCTCAATCTCAGTTTCTTTTGTTTTTCGGTAATTGTTTGCTGTTCTTGGAATTTCTTTCAAAAATTTATAGATATCTTCCCAATTCATCGTGCTTAAATTAGCATCGTTATTTTTAGAATCGGATATAAAAATTGATTTAGCCCCTAAGTTTTTTGCAAGCTCCACATCAGTTAGCCTATCGCCAATCACAAATGAATTTTTTAGGTCATAATCTCCATAAATGTATTTATTTAGCAAACCAACACCCGGTTTTCTGGTTGGCGCATTTTCCTCCGGAAATGTTTTATCGATAAGTATTTCAGAAAAATCTATTCCTTCATTTTTAAATGCTTGAATGATTTTGTTTTGTGCAGGCCAAAATGTTTCTTCAGGGAATGAATCTGTACCTAAACCGTCTTGATTGGTTACAATTACCAATTCAAAATCTAACTCTTTATAGATTTTAGAAAGCCATTGAAAAACACCGGGAAAAAACTCCAATTTCTCAAGACTATCCAGCTGTTTGTCAACCGGTGGCTCAATCACCAGAGTCCCATCTCTATCTATAAATAATACCTTTTTCATAGCTCTATTTTTTTAAGTTCATTTATTAGTTTTTCATTTTCAGTTTTTGAACCAACTGTTATTCTTACACAATCTCTAACTACGCTATGTCTATTTCGCACAACAATATTTTTATCAATAAGCTTTTGATATATGAGATTAGCATCTTTCACTTCTATCAACAAAAAGTTAGCATCACTTGGATAAACTTTCGTTACAACCTGAATTTGCTGAAGCTCTTTTTTCAACCAATCTCTTTGTTCTAAAATTAATTTAATTTGCTTTTTTGTTTCATCAATATTTAAAAGTGCTCGTGAAGCAGTATTTTGATTTAATTCACTGACATTGTATGGTGGTTTAACTTTACTCATTAATGAAATTATACTTTGATTCGCGTAAGCAACACCCACTCTTGCAGCGGCTAAACCAAAAGCTTTGCTAAATGTTTGGATCACAACTAAATTAGGATAATCATTAATTTTTGAAATGAAAGATGGTGATTGACTAAAATCAATGTAGGCTTCATCAATAATAACTATTCCGTTAAATGATTTGATAATCAAATCTACATCACTTGAATTAAAAGAGTTTCCTGAAGGATTATTAGGTGAGCAAATAAAAATCAGCTTAAGATTACTTTCCCCCTCAATTATTTTCAGAATGTCATTTACTTTTAATTGAAAATTAGCATCAAGTGGAACATCAATTGTTTCCACATTATTAATTCGAGCTGATACCTCATACATTCCGTAAGTTGGTGAGAATGTTAACGCCTTATCTTTTCCGGGATTACAAAATATTCTGAACAATAAATCAATTACTTCATCACTTCCATTGCCAACAAAAATATTCTCAACCGGTATTTTTTTATTGTTAGAAAGCTTGTTTTTAAGTTCCTTTTGATATGGGTCGGGATAACGATTTAAGCTCCCAAAAGGATTTTCATTTGCATCTAAAAAAACACTTGCTTCTCCCTGATATTCATCTCTAGCAGAAGAATATGGCTTTAGAGACAATATATTGCTTCTCACTAATTTATTTAGTTCAAACATTTTCTAAGTATTTTAATCGAACGGTAACAGCATTTTTGTGAGCATAAAGTCCTTCTGCTTCTGCCATCAATTCTATTGATTTACCAATATTTTTTATTCCAAGATCAGATAATTTTTGAAAAGTGATTTTTTTAACAAAACTATCTATTGAAACTCCGCTATAATTTTTTGCAAATCCATTTGTAGGAAGCGTATGATTTGTTCCACTTGCATAATCTCCTGCACTTTCGCAACTATAATTTCCTAAAAATACTGAACCAGCATTTGCTATTTCGGGTATTAATTTTTCTACATTTTTGATTGCTAGGATTAAGTGTTCAGGCGCATAAAAATTACTAAAATCAATACATTGATTTAAATCGGATAATAAAACGGCATAACTATTTTTCAGAGCTTCTATCGCAACTTCTTTTCTAGGCAAATTTTCAAGTTGTACTTCAAGTTCCGAAATAACATTTTTTATCACATCTTTATTATTAGACAGTAATATTATCTGACTATCTTTACCATGCTCTGCTTGAGAAAGTAAATCGGCTGCAACAAAACTAGGAACTGAACTTTCATCAGCAATTACTAATAACTCGCTTGGTCCTGCGGGCATATCAATTGCAACATCATCTTGCTGAACCAGCTCTTTTGCTTTTGTTACATATTGATTTCCGGGTCCAAATATTTTATACACTTTTGGAATAGACTCTGTTCCATATGCCATAGCAGCAATAGCCTGTGCCCCACCAACTTTAAATATTTTTGAAATTCCAACTAAATTAGCTGTAAAAAGTATTGCCGGATTAATATTTCCATCAGAGTCTGGCGGTGTACATAAAACAATTTCTTTACAACCCGCTAAATTTGCAGGAATACCAAGCATTAAAATAGTAGAGAATAAAGGCGCTGTGCCACCCGGAATATACAAACCAACCTTTTCAATGCCTACATTTTTTCGCCAACAAGTTACTCCCGAAGTAGTTTCAATTATTCCTTCATTTACTATCTGCGAAGAGTGAAATTTATCGATATTTTGCTTTGCAACTTTTATAGCATCTTTTAACTCATCCGATAAAGAGGCTATTGAATTATTAATCTCTTCGGGACTAACTGACAATTCACTAATAACAGTGCCGTCAAACTTTTTAGTGAAATTAATTAAAGCTTTATCACCGTTTAACTTAACTTCATTTAATATTTCAAGCACGGAAACTGTCAAGTCAGCTTGATTGAAAAGAGGTCGTTGCACAATTTTTTGCAAAGTCTCTTTATCCGGGTATTCTACTACTTTAATCATAAAACCATTTTGTTAATTGGTACTATTAAAATTCCTTCTGCTCCGGCAGATTTTAGCTCATCAATCACATTCCAAAATTTATCTTCATCAATAACTGAATGTAATGAACTCCAGCCCTTTTCAGCTAGCGGTAAAACTGTTGGGCTTTTTAGCACAGGCAGTATTGCACTCACTTTTTCTATTTTATCATTTGGCACATTCATAAGAATGTATTTAGAGTTTTTTGCTCGTAAAACAGCTTGTATTCTAAACAATAACTTTTCTAAAATTTGAAGCTTTTGACTATTTAGCTTGCTAGACTTTGCCAATACAGCTTCTGACTGAAGAATAACTTGACTTTCTTTCAACCCATTTTTAAATAGAGTGCTCCCGCTGCTAACAATGTCACAAATTGCATCTGCTAAACCAATGTTAGGAGCAATTTCAACCGAACCGGAAATAACGTGAATTTCAGATTGAATATTATTTTTGGACAAATACGACTGTAATGTGTTTGGGTATGAAGTGGCAATTTTTTTATCCTGAAAATAGGAAACATCTGTGACCTCTATATCCTTAGGTATTGCCAAGGAAACTCTACACTTTGAAAACCCGAGTTTTTGAACTATTTCAACTTTCTTTTGAGTTTCAAAAAGTAAATTCTCTCCTATTATTGCAATATCAGCAACTCCATCTTCAAGGTATTGAGGAATATCTGAATTACGGAGAAATAAAATCTCCAACGGAAAATTAGGAACATCAACTTTTAATTGGTCTTTACCATTATCAATTAAAATTCCGCAGTCTTTTAAAAGTTTAAGCGATTCTTCATTTAGTCTTCCGCTTTTTTGAATGGCTATTTTTAGTTTACTCATGTTTTTTATTCAATTGGCCTGAGCAAACCATCGGGAAATAAAAAACCCGACTGATTTACTCAGACGGGTTAATGATTATTTTGTTTTTTCAACGCATATCACTTCCAGCTCGCCTGAGTGCAAGTATGAAAATGATGATGATGTAGTTGAATTAAGTTCATTTTTATTTTTCGCTGTGCAAGTATATACATTTTTTTTAAATTTGCGTATGAGTAAAATTATTTTTTTAAAAAGCGTTGTATCTACATTTTTTCACTTTTCCTTTTATTTTCAACAAGTTACTTAAAAGCTCAAATCACTTTCTCTTCAAACTTTGAAAACGGAAGACTAGATACTAGCTATATTGACAGCTCAAAATACGTGATAGCTCCAATAACAAACTTACACTTTAAAGTTATAGGGGTAAAAAACCAAAAGCCTGAATTTAAAATATTTGACTCCATAGGTTATCACTTAAGGAGCTACCATTCAATGGTTTACAGATATGAAAATGATTCAAATTGGCAGCTTTTTGACACCTCTTATAAAGCCGGAACTACTGCATTTTATCATTTTAATAATACTTCAGTATTTACTCAAGATACAGTATACATAGCATACTGGTTTCCGTATACTTATAGCCAACTTGAAACATATATAAATAAAATAAAGAACGAAAGCTATATCAAAAACATAGGGGTTAAAGGAAAATCTTATTTGGGTAAAAATATTTACGGTTATGAAATATGTGATACCACTTATGCCAATTGCTACAAAAAAAATGTAGTTATCACAGCTCGTCAGCACCCGATAGAAAACATTAATGGATACTTTATTGAAGGTTTTACAGATTATTTAATCTACGCTAACGATAGTATTAGTGAATACATTAAAAAGAATTATCGTTTTTTTATCTATCCTATGCTTAATCCAGATGGAGTATTTAACGGATGGTCTGAAAATGCTCTTGGGCAAGGATTGAATAGAGAGTGGGCTGATTCTTTATCTATTAGTGGCACTCCAGAAATTGATACTATTAGACCAGTAATTTGGAACGAAACACAAGCAAAGGTTGACTGGTCAATTGATATTCATTCAAACCCGGGAAGTAACATAAAATATTATTGGTGGGGCTATAATTCTTCATCACCAATAGTCTCTGCTTACCAAATAAATCAAGCAACAAAATACGCTAATGAAGTTTCCATATTTGATAATTCTAACAATTCTACTCTTTTCCAAAACTATATTCAAGGGAATGGAGTAAACTCTTCATTAACAGCGGCAAATTGGTTTAGGAAATCTTTTAATGCCATCTCATTCACATTTGAGCCTACCACAGAACCTAATGGCTTTTCCGGAAATAACAAAATTAGTATCATCAGGATGAAAAAAGCCGGAGAGTCTTTAGCAAAAGGATTTTACAATGTTTTTGATAGTACTGAAGCAATGACAGGAGTTTTAAAAATCAGTGGAAACAATGTATCTATTGAAGTAAGTGGAGGGAAAAAGCCTTATTTCTATTCTTGGAGCGGACCAATCACTTCTAACAATGATACTCTTTTTAATCCTCCGAATGGAACATATCTCCTTACTGTGACTGACAGCAATGGTTGTGAATGGAAATATTCTTATATCCATACTTTAAATACATCTATAATAAAAATTAAAAAGAATAATGAATTTAAAGTTTTCCCAAACCCAAATAAAATTGGTATGCTTTATATAGATGGTTCTCAAAACCCAATTTGTATAGATATTTATAATAGTATTGGAACAAAAATATATTCTAACAATACAAATAGAAGTTTGGATAAGATTGACATAAGTTTTCTCAGAAAAGGAATTTACCTCATTACTTTAAAGACTGATGAAGACATTAAGTCTTTTACGTTAATAAAAAAATAAAATGTTATTCAAAAAAAAATGACTTCCCTAAATCAGTCAGTTCGTTTTTAAATGTTTCCACTTTAAAAGCCATTTTAAACTCACCAAGTTCATCAATAGCTCTGTTATGATGAAGAGAGCACTTTTCTCCAACAATCACTAGTTCTTCCGGGTTTATAATAAAATCAAATTCATTTAACGACTCATAATTAGTGGTGCAATTTTCATAAAGCTCTTTCATTACTGTTAGTACATTCACTTGCTCTTCATCTATTATTTTAGTTTCTAAAATTTCGTTTATTTCATTCAGCTTTTCTGCAATTATTGTCGTTTTATTTAGATTGAATTCGTCAAGCATTAAGTTATATGTATTCTCATTTACTAAACTTTGTAATGTTATTACATCTCCGCTAGTTAAATTAAAGTTTAATGTTGTTTCAAAACCCTCACAATATGCTCCACACCACTCTCCTGAAATGGTAACAGAATAAACTTCATCAGTCAGATAATTCACATTATATGTTAAATAGTTAATTGGCGCAACCGGATTTTCCTTATCTCTCCAAACATTTTCGAAGATGCTTTGCAATTGTTTCCCATATTCAATGTCAAGTATATTCAGTACAATATGTTCGTTAACCCTATTAATCACTTTAGTATTGCTTCCCTGAAGTATAGGAAACTCATAAATGTCTTGGTTAAAGTTAGGGTTACTCTCCTTAAAGTTTTCGACTGTAAATTTTTGGCTAAAAAGCAATAGAGGCAAAAATTGCGTTACACTTATTAGACAGTAAAAAAAGATATTGAATTTACTCATGTGGTAAAATTAAAAACTTTAGTCATGTAAAACCGATTATAAAACAATATTAACTATTAGATGTAAAAAATATTACTTTTGTTAGCCTTAAAAATGAAGACACTTTTATTTAAAGAAATTAATGCTTTTTTGAGTTCACTTGTGGGCTATATTGCCATAGGTGTTTTTTTATTGGTAAACGGTCTATTACTTTGGATTTTTCCCGGTGCTTATAATGTTTTTGACAGCAATTACGCTGGGCTAGGAAGCATGTTTTTATTGGCTCCTGTCGTTTTTCTGTTTTTAATTCCTGCCATTACTATGAAAGCTTTTGCAGAAGAAAAAAAGAGTGGCACTATTGAATTACTCTTTACCAAACCCATTACAGATTTTCAGATTATTCTTGCAAAATATATTGCAGGTGTTGTATTAGTGTTGTTTTCTCTTTTACCAACTTTGGTCTATTTCTATTGTGTTTATCAACTAGGAGCTGAAAAAGGAAATATTGATATGGGAGGGTTATGGGGCTCCTATCTTGGATTGTTATTCCTAGGAAGCGGGTTTGTAGCCATTGGAATTTACGCATCTAGCATTACCGATAATCAAATTATTTCTTTTTTGTTTGGAATGTTAATGTGTGCTTTCTGTTTTTATGGGTTTGAGATTATCAGTTATATGGGGCTGTTCGGAAGCGGAGATAGTGCTATATTAAAGCTTGGCATTAATGAGCATTACATATCTATGAGTAGAGGAGTTATAGATACCAGAGATGTAATCTACTTCCTTAGTTTAATTACTGTTTTTTTACTACTAACTAAATATCAATTAAACAGAAGAAAAAATTAGTGGAGAAGAAAAAGAAAAATAGTGGTGACCTAAACAACTTAATAACACTTTTAGCCATAATAGTGTTGCTAAACTACGTTGGGTCTTTTGTTTTTCATCGATTTGACCTAACTTCTGAAAAAAGGTATTCTCTATCAGAGCAAACGATAACTACTGCTGAAAACCTGGAAGATGTAGTTTATTTTAAAATTTACCTTGAAAGCAAAGACTTCACTCCGGAACTAAAAAGATTGCGAGATGCCACTTATGAGATGATGGAAGAACTAAAAGCCTATGGCGGTTCCAACATTGAATATGAATTTATCGACCCTAATGAAAACCCTGACCAAAAAAGCCGTGATGAATTTCACCAACAACTTTACAAAAAAGGGTTAAGACCAACAGACCTTCAAACAGTTGACGAAGACGGGCAAAGCAGAAAAACCATTTGGCCTTGGGCAATTTTAAGTTACAGAGGAAAAGAATTACCAGTAGAGCTTCTTCAATCACAATTGGGTGGTGTAGCTGAATCAATGGTAAATTCTTCTATTGAAAACTTAGAATATGAACTAGCAAATGGAATAAAAACCATTAGCTCGGGTCATGTGAAGATAATTGGGTTTATTGAAGGACATGGGGAATTAGACAAATACGAGACCGGTGACATTGCAAATGAGCTAAGTAAATTTTACAGAGTTGACAGAGTCAGAATTGACGGGAAATTAAGTCAGCTAACTGAACGAATAATTGACTCAGCAAGCACTTACGTTAAAAACAAATACGATTTAATAATTATTGCCAAACCTGATTCTACTTTTACTGAAAAGGATAAGTTTATTATAGACCAACATATTATGTATGGTGGCAAAGTATTATGGTTAATTGACCCTGTTTTTGCAAGCATGGATAGCCTTATGGGCGAAAACATTACAATGGCTATTCGCCAAGAAACAAACTTGGATGATCAGTTATTTAAGTATGGAGCTAGGATAAATGCTAACCTAATTCAAGATTTACAGTCAACAAAAATACCTGTGGTGGCGGGTTTTTCAGGAAATCAACCACAATACAAATTCTTTAATTGGTATTTCTTTCCACTTTTAAACTCTACGCAACATCCGATTTCTAAAAACCTTAATCTTACAAAAGGTGAGTTTACCAGTACAATTGATACTGTAGGTAGCTCTGAAATCAAAAAAACAATTCTACTAACTACTTCAGCTAAAACTAAAACAGTTAATACACCAACAAGAATTAGCTTAGGAATATTACGTTTTGACCCAAATCCCGCTCAATTCAATGAACCAAACCAGTCAGTTGCTGTTTTATTAGAAGGTAAATTTGAATCGGTTTTTAATGGAAGAATACCTGATAACATTGAAAATAGTAAGGAAATTAAGTTTAAACCAAAAAGTGACGATAATAAAATGATTGTGATAAGTGATGGCGACATCATAAAAAACTTTGTAAACAGAGAAACCAAACAAATTATGCCTCTTGGCTATGATAGATATACCCGAGAATTTTATGGTAACAAAGATTTTATCATGAATTGCATCAACTATTTATGTGAAGATAGTGGCATGATGACTGCCAGAAATAGAAGTTTCAAAATAAGACTGTTAGACAAAGTAAAAGTAAAAGCAGAAAAAACAAAATGGCAATTTATAAATACAATCATTCCTTTGCTTTTGCTTGTTGCTTTTGGGTTTATCTGGAATTTTATAAGAAAGAAAAAATTTACAAAATAATTTAGAGATGAAGAAGTACGGAATTTTTGCGGTATTAATTATTTTATTGGCTGTTTCAGCTTATTTTTATTTCAATAAAAAAGGTACAACACTTACCGAAGAATATACTGAATTTAGTATCTCAGACACCGCATCGATAAGCAAAATTGTACTCACCCAAAAAGGAGGTGAACCTATCGAGCTTGTTAAAGAAACTCCCACCAAATGGATACTAAATGACCAATACAAAGCAAGGACTGATGCTGTTCAATTATTATTAGAGGCATTTTATAAATTTAAAGTAAAAAGCCCAGTAGCCAAGGCGGCTGAAGAAAATGTTATAAAGCAAATGACGCTTTCACATAAAAAAGTAGAAGTGTATTTAGACGGAAAATCTAAACCCGTTAAAACATATTTTATTGGTGAAAATTCAAAAGAAAGAGAAGGCTGTAATATGTTTTTAGAAATAGACGGAAGCAAGCACAAAAAACCTTTTATAGTTGAGATTCCTGGATTTTATGGAATATTATCCATCCGTTTCTTTACCGAAGAATATTTATGGAGAGATAGAGAGGTTTTTGATTATGCTAAAAATGAAATTAAAGAAATTAAATTCACCAATTACGAAAATCAAAACGCCTCTTTTATAGTTGAAAATGACAACGGAGATTTAAAGCTAAAAGAAACCGGAATGGGAAGTATAGTTGAACACGCTGACACAAATATCATTGCCGATTATTTAACGAGATTTAAAGGAATTCACTTTGAAACCATTCTTCCTAGCGTAGAAGAAACCCTGAAAGATTCTATTGTACAAAATTTAAAATACTTTACCATTGAATTAACAGACAGCAAAGGAAAAATTACAACTTTTGAAGCCTATAGAATGCCAAATTACAATGGAGATGTTGATGAATACACTGGAAAAGTACTGCCATACAATGTAGATAAATTTTACGGCATTTTAAATAAACAAGACTTTGTAATAGCGCAGTACCCAACATTTGATAAAGTTTACAAGGAAATAAATGGCTTTATAATGCCACACAAATAATTTTATTTGAGTTTCCAATTTATTTGGTTTTGACACAAAGAATAATAGTGTGACTTGATAGGAAATTCTGTTATTGAATCAACTCTCCGGCTAGTCTTTTTATTTCATACTCGGTAATTTTAACTCCGTAAACGGCATTATTTAACCTTGATTGAGTATTGAGTAAATTTAACTGTGCTTGACGAAAATCAACATTAGTGATTTGCCCTTGCTGAAACAATTCTTTTGAACGCTGCAAGTTTAAGTTTGCTACTTCCAAGTTTTGGGTTTCAAGATTTACTAATGATTTGTTGTTTTCATATAAACCATAATAATTTGCCAACTCTTTGTCTATACTCAATACAGCCTGTTGTCTTAAAAGCTCATTATTATCCATTGAAATTTTTGCATTTTGAAGTGCAATTCTCTTTTTATTTCCATCAAACAAATTCCAGGTTAAGGTAAGCGCACCTGTTAAACCCAGTGATTTATTACTCAACACCACACTTGGAGTACTTTCTACCCCAGAGTATCCATACCTTAAACTACCTGCAACAATGGGCATATATCTGGATTGATTGATTTTTTTATCTAACTCAGAAATGCTTAGATTAGTTTGTGAAAGCAAAATATTGGCATTATTGCTAATAGCTTTACTTTTAACAGATTCATAATTTATTGAAGCATCATTTATTGTTGAACTAACCACTTCAAAGTTAGTTTCTATATCTCTACCCAATAAGTAATTAAGGTTGTACTTAGCATTTTCCAGTGCCTGTTTAGTATTCAAAAAATTAGCGGAATCTGTATTAAAATCAACTTGTGCGTTAAGAATATCAATTTTATTTCCAGAACCATACTTATAACTTCCTTCTAATCTGGCTAATCTATCTTTAGAAATAGATAAGGTATTTTTTACTATCTCCAATTGTGTTTGATTTCGTAAAACTTCAAAATAACCATTAATCACTTGCATTAATGTACTTTCAATATTTAATCTAGTCTGAACTTCGGCTAGTTCCTCCTGCTCCTGAAGTTTTTGATAGGTTCTGATATTTCCAAAGCCATCAAAAAGTGTATAACTTAAATTAGCCGATAAACCAGACGATTTTGATTCAGACTCTAAACCTTTTTGCGGAGCAGGGTCAGTAACAAACTGTATATCAGTTTTACTTTGGCTAACAGAATAATTTCCATTTATATCAACCTTTGGTAATAAATCTGCATTCCCAATAGTGGCTTGATTTTTCGCAATTTCTATTTGGTTTTTTTGGATTTGTATGTTATGGTTATTTTGTAAAGCTATGGTAATAGCCTGTTCTAAAGTTAGTTCTTGTGCAAGTCCATTAAGTCCCACTAAAACAAATAATATCCTTATCAATATTTTCATATATCTTATCTTAACTATTAACCTTAAACACCAATTGTTCTTTCTGCTTCCAATTCTTTTACTGCCGGTTCAATCTCTTCTTTAGTTTTTACTTTCCCGGTAACTAGCCAAGTTCCTATCCAACGTATTTGATTAAGTATTTTCAAAACAGCAGGTAATAATATTAGTGTTAAAAATGTTGCCATTATTAAACCATAAGCAATTGCTATTGCCATTGGAATTAAAAACTGAGCTTGAAAGCTTTTCTCAAATATTAATGGAGCTAGTCCGGCTACTGTTGTAAGAGAGGTTAATAATATTGGTCTAAATCTAGAAAGACCGGCTTTTTTTAATGCTTCGTTAAATGGCATTCCTTCTTTTAAATTAACATTAAGTGCCGTAATAAAAACCAACGCATCATTTACCAAAATTCCAATTAGTGCAATTACTCCAAACCATGAAAACATTGAGATTTGAGCATCGTGTATAAAATGCCCCCAACCTACTCCTATTAAACCAAAAGGAATTAGGGTTAAAACAGCCAAAGTTTGAAGAAATGAACGAAAGGTTAACACTATAATAGCTAACATTAAAATCAAAACAATTGGCCCGGCTTTAGCTGCAGACCTCCCTGTTTTTAATTGCTCTCTAACCTGACCCTCCTGAGAAAATTTTACACTTGGGTAAACTTGAAAAACCTGAGGTAGTATTTCATCCTTAATATAAGATGAAATTACATTTGTGTTATCAACTTTTGGATTAATTAAGTCTGCCGTAACAGTAACCGAACGTTTACCATCAATATGATTAATGGCAACTACTCCTCTAGTATCTTCAATAGTAACCAAGTCTTTAAGTAAATATTCATTCCCTTTAAGATTAATATGCATGTTTTCTAAATCTCCAATGGAGTTTCTATTATTCTTGTCATACCTTACCCAAACTTTTACTTCATCAATTCCTTTTTGCAAACGCTGAACTTCTCTACCGAAAAAAGCTTTTCTAACTTCATTCATAACTTCACCATACGATAATCCAAGAGAATTAGCTTTTTCCTTTAATTTTAAATTTAACTCACGCATCCCTTTTTCATCTGTTGATTCAATATTTTTAAGCTTTCCCAACTTGTCCATCTCTTCTACCAACATGGCTCGAGCATTTTCCAGCTCTCTGTTATCATCTGAATATAGCGCGATGGAAATAGCCCTTCCAAAGGGTGTTGCCGATGTCATAGAAAGTTGTTCCGCACCCGGAATTTGCCCCACCTTATCTAAAATCATGTTGACAATCTCTGGAGTTTGGTGATGTCTTTCCTCACTTGTTAAAAGAACAATATTCAGTTTTGCCTGATTGGTATTTGGACCTAACGATTTATCTATTCCTTGTATTAAGTCAATACCATCATACTCTTCCATCATTTCTTCATTCACCTCAAAAACTTTATCCTGAACATAAGTAATCCATTTATCTGTGATTTCTTTATTGGTGCCCGAAGGCATTTTTAAATCTACATTGATAAAATCACTTTCAATGTTAGGGAAAACAGTCATTTTAATCATTCCCGAACTTATTCCACCAATTGTAATGGCAAATAAACAAACAGTTATAACCACAACTACAACCGGACTTTTCAGGGAAAAGTTTAAAATAGGCTCGTAAAACTTATTTTTCATTAACTCCATAATATTGACAAAAAAGTCAATGATTTTTTGATAAAACATTTTCTTGCCTGTTGATGACAATGCTTTTGAATGACCTATATGTGCAGGCAAAATAAAAGCTCCTTCAATTAATGAAAATAATAAGGTGGCTATTACAACAAACCCCATTTGCGGGAAAAACTCTCCCATTCTACCATCCAAGAAAAAGAAAATTGAAAATGCAATTACTGTAGTTAAAACAGCTGAAGTTACTGCAGGAAATACCTCTAGTGTTCCATCTATAGCAGCCTGAATAGGTTTCTTTCCTTTTTCAACATGCTGATAAATGTTTTCTGCTATTACAATACCATCGTCCACCAAAATTCCAATAACGATAATCATCCCAAAAAGAGAAATTACATTTATAGAAATACCGTAAAAAGAAGCCAGAATAAACATTCCGGAAAAAGCAATAGGAATACTCAACGCCACCCAAAAAGAGGTGTATGGATGTAAAAACATGGAAAGAATAATCAGTACTAATATAAAACCGATTATTCCGTTGTTAGTTAATAAGTCAATCCTATCTACAACAGTTTTTGACTGGTCTTGAATAATATCTGCTTGAACAACTTTGTTTTTTTCATTAAAATCGAGTAAATACTTTTTAATATCGGTGGTAATTCCCACAATATCTTCATGTATGGTATGATTAACCGTAACTACAACTGCCGTTTTCCCCCTAAATGAACGTTCATAAGGTACGTCTTCCCAAATTTCCTTTACCTCTGCCACATCTCCAAGCCTGATAGTCTGACCTGTAGCAAGTTGTTTAACAACCACATTTTCTATATCAATTGCAGAGTAAGTTTTATTGTAAGAACGAATTAAAATATTTTCTGATGAAGTTTCTATTTTACCACCTGTTAATTCTAAGTTATAGTTCTTTACGGCTATTGAAATTTGCTCTATAGTTATACCATACTTCTGTAATTGTTTATCTGAAATACGAATTTCAATTTCTTCATTCGGGAAACCTGATAGTTCAACTTGCGATACCCCTTCTATTGCTTTTAAATCACTTTCTACGCCCCTGGCAATCTGCTTTAATTCCATTATAGATAAATCGCCACTTAAAGCAAACGTCATAGCTAAAGACCTACCTTCTTGGATAAATATTGAAGGAGGCTCCATTCCTGTTGGAAATGAATTTATCCTATCAATAGCATTTTTAACATCTTGTAAAACTATTTGAGGTTCGTAACCTAATGCAGCTTCAACGGTTACTGTTCCTGAATTTTCTTTTGATACCGAAGTAATTCTTTCAATACCCGACACTCCGTCAAGATTATCTTCTATTTTAAGAATAATCCCCTCCTCTATTTCAGTTGGTGATGCCCCTGGATAACTAGCTTGAACCAAAATTATTCTGGATTCGTTTTCAGGGAAAAAGGTTTTTCGTAAACTATTTAACCCAAAAAATCCAAAAATGATTATCAGAAAAAGAATTACATTTCCGGTAATAGGATACTTTATAAAATACGTAATTAAACTTCTCATTGAAATTCTTTTTAAATAATCTATTCTAAAATCGTCACCTTCATTCCGCTATATAAACCTTTAGTATAATCTCTCAATACCTTATCACCATTCTTTAAACCACTCACAATAGCCCTATCACTATTAGTAAACAACACTTCAATTTCTCTTTCTTTCAGAATTCCGTTTTCCACTACAAACACTTTATTATCAATAACTAATTTTCGACTGATTAAAGTTGTGTTTTGGTAAGTTTCTCCCTTAATATTTCCCGTCATAAACATTCCTTCACTTAAAACTTCTCCGGTTAGTTTCACATAAGCTTTTACCATTTGTGAACTTGGGTCAACAGCAGGATTGATACGATAAACTTCTCCCTTCCATACTTTATTTATATCCTCTGAAGATAATGTCACTTCATCTCCAATGTTTACATATTTTTTATCGGCAATACTAAACTCTGTTTCTAAATCAAATACATCGGTTCCCACAAACTCTCCTATTTTTTGCCCAATACGAATAAGTGTTCCTTGCTTCACTGCGGCCTGTGAAACAACACCATTAAATGGAGCATTAATAACGTACTTTGAAAGTCGTTCTTCCTGACTTTTAATGGAATAATAAGTATTTAATATCTGCTTTCCTGAGATATAAATTTTAAATTTTTTATCATTTATTTCAGGTAAATCAGGTAGCGATTTATCTACTTCAATTGAAGCCAAAAACTTTTCCCATGATTTTTGTTCATTTGGGAAGTCAATCGCAATATCACCCATTAATGCTGAAACTTGAGTTAGCAGATTGCTTTTCTGTGCTTTTAAATTATTTCTTAATTCTCCGCTCTCTATTATAATTAAAGGATTTCCTTTAGAAAATTTAACACCTTCTTTAAAATTTGCATTTTGGAGTACGCCTGTAACTTCAGAAAAAACCTCAATTTTATCAAATGAATTTACTTTTCCTGAAAAAGGAATTATTGCTTTGTTGTCTGAAAGTTCAACTACATTTACTCTAACTCCTTTTATGGCTTCAAGGTTGTCTTTATTTTGAATTTCGGGTTTAGAACCCAGCATTATTTTAATAACAACTATGGTTATAATAACTGATAAAACAATTAAAATAATGGAACGAAGTTTGTTTGTTAGTTTCATCTAATCTATATTAAAGTCTTTTAATTTTTGTCTTTAAATGCGTTTTCTCTAATTGTTGTTAGTACTTTTGAAAATATTTTGAAATCATTCTCAGAAACACCTTTTGTTAAATTTCTCATGGTATTTTGCTCAACTTTCTCACATTTTTTAAGCATTTTCATTCCTTTCTCTGTAATTAACAATTGATTTTTACGCTTATCTTTTTTATTAGGAATACGAACCAATAAATCAAGTTTTTGGAGAACATCAATCTTTCGTAAAAAAAGAGATTTATCCATGCGCAATAAATCAGCACAATCTTGCTGACTAATATCTTCATGAAAAGTAATGATTTTCAGTGTAATAAATTGTTCTGCTGAAATAGGACAATTGGCTAATTCAAAGTTTTTAGTCAATGTGTCCTTCATAGCTTTCATGGTCATACCGACCATTCGTCCTAACGATATCTTATCATCTGCTTGCAAAGCGCTGCGTTAATTATCGCATCAAATGTAGAATTAAATCGTTGACTTTTGCAACTAATTTTATTTTTGGTAAAATAATAGGATAAGTGGTAAAGCTATTAGTTTATTAGCCCAATTGCTGCTTCAAACACTTTTACTAGGCCATTAAGATCTTTTCCTCCCGCAGTGGCAAAAGTAGGCTGTCCGCCTCCGCCACCTTGTATATGTTTGGCTAAATCTCTGATTAGCTTACCGGCATTTAAGTCCTTTTCTTTTGATAACGCATCTCCTATTGCAATGGTTAAACCTACCTTATCTCCGGCTTTATTACCCAAAACCAAAAACAAATTATCGTACTTATTTTTTAATTGAAAAGCCAAATCTTTAATCGCTGAGGCATCTTCAATTGCTATTCCTCCGACATAAAACTTACTGCCATTAATATCTTTTAACTCTTCCTCTATTCTTTTTTTCTCAGTGTTAGCCTGTTGCTTTACAAAGTCATTAAGCTGTTTTAACAAAGATTGATTTTCTTCTTGCAAAGCTGCTATTGTTTTTAATACATCCTGAGGATTTTTAAGTAGCTCTTTAATTTTTTGCAACGTAGTTTCTTCTATTTTAAAATACTCATCACATTTTTGTCCGGTAATAGCCTCTATTCTTCTTATTCCGGCAGCTACAGAACCTTCGGAAACAATTTTAAACAAGCCAATTTGAGAAGTGTTTTTCACATGAGTTCCACCACATAATTCGACAGAATCACCAAACTTAATTACCCTTACCGTATCTCCATATTTTTCACCAAATAAAGCCATTGCTCCCATTTCTAAAGCTTCTTTATGAGGTACATTTCTCTTTTCCTCTAACTCAAAAGATTTACGAATACGCTGATTAACCAACTGCTCCACTTTAGCTATTTCTTCATCGCTTACTTTTTGAAAATGTGAAAAATCAAAACGTAAGTATTCGTCATTTACCAATGAACCTTTTTGCTCAACATGCGTTCCCAGCACCTCTCTTAATGCCTGATGAAGTAAATGTGTAGCTGAATGATTACATTGTGTTGCTTCTCTTTTTTCCTCATTCACAACCGCCAAAAACTTCCCATCGAATTTACTAGGAAGCTTCTTTGACAAATGAATAATTAGATTATTTTCTTTTAATGTATTAAATATCTCAACCTTCTCACCGTTTTGCTCAATGTAGCCTTTGTCGCCCACTTGTCCACCACCTTCCGGGTAAAAAGGAGTCATATTAAACACCAACTGATAGTAGGTTTTATTTTTCTCTTTAACTTCTCTGTATTTAGTAATTTTAACTTCTGTTTGTAAGGTATCATAACCTACAAATTCCTCCACATCATCGCTAGCTAAAACAACCCAATCAGATGAAGATGTTTCTGCGGCATTTTTAGAGCGCTCTTTTTGCTGTTTTAGTTGGAATTCAAACTCTTTTAAGTCAACTTCTTTACCAATTTCATTAGCCATTAGCACCGTTAAATCTAACGGAAACCCAAAAGTATCGTATAATTCGAAAGCAAAAACGCCATCAATAGTAGCATTGGGGTTTTTTAAATTATACTCATTAAATCGATTAATTCCTCTTTCTAAAGTTCTTAAAAAGCTTTCCTCTTCTTCCTTAATAATCTTCGTTATTAACTCCTTTTGCTTAATTATTTCAGGGAAAAACTCGCCCATTTGTGAAGCTAGAGTTTGAACTAATTCAAAAATAAAAGCGTTTCTAACATTTAAAAAGCTGTATGCATATCGAATTGCTCTCCTTAAAATTCTTCTAATAACGTATCCTGCACCAGTATTAGATGGTAGCTGACCATCAGCTATGGTAAAAGAAACAGCCCTAATATGGTCGGCAATTACTCTAAAAGCAATGTCTTGTTTTGAATCAGAGAAAGAATATTTTAAACCGGTTAATGTTTCAATCTGACTGATTAGAGGAGCAAAAATATCGGTGTCATAATTAGAAGTTTTGCCTTGTAAAGCTCTGGTCAATCGCTCAAAGCCCATTCCCGTATCTACATGCTTAGCCGGCAATGATTCCAATTTTCCACTTGCATTTCTATTGAATTCAATAAAAACCAAGTTCCATATTTCAATTACCTGTGGATGGTCAGCATTTACCAATTCTTTGCCTGCTATTTTCTTTTTTTCCTCATCACTTCTTAAGTCAATATGAATTTCTGAACAAGGTCCGCATGGGCCTGTATCTCCCATTTCCCAGAAATTATCTTTCTTTCCACAAGAAAGTATTCTACCCTCATCTATATGTTTTTTCCAAAACTCTTTTGCCTCAACATCTTCTTTTAAACCATCATTTTCATCTCCCGCAAAAACAGTAACGTATAAATTACTTTTATCTAGTTGGTAAACTTCGGTAAGCAATTCCCAAGCCCAAGCAATGGCTTCTTCTTTAAAGTAGTCACCAAAACTCCAGTTACCTAACATTTCAAACATAGTGTGGTGATAAGTATCAACTCCAACTTCTTCTAAATCGTTATGCTTACCTGAAACTCGCAAGCATTTTTGACTATCAGCAACCCTTTTATCGGTAGCGACTTCATTTCCCAAAAAATAATCCTTGAACTGATTCATTCCTGCATTGGTAAACATCAGCGTAGGGTCATTTTTAACCACTATTGGTGCTGAAGACACAATTTTATGGCCTTTAGATTCAAAAAATTGGATGAATTGTTTACGTATTTCTTGTGATGTCATAATCAATGTTAAAATATGTTAACCGCTATGTAAGTGATGAATTATCATATTGATAGAAAGAGATAATTTCATACATTTGCACCGCTAAACAGGTGGCAAAAGTATAAAAATAGCCTAATGGCAGCAAAATATAAATACAATCCAAGAACTCTTCAGTACGAAAAGGTTAAAGTAACTTTTAAGCAAAAGTTTTTTCGTGCTTTAGCTTTTATGTCGTTGGCATTGGTTTTTGGTGTACTATTAACTCTTGCCAGCTATGAATTCATTAACTCTCCAAAAGAAAAGCATTTAAAGAGAGAAAACGCTCAACTTCAAACTCAATATAAATTACTGGACAAGCGTGTTGAGCAATTATCAGCTGTTTTAAAAGATATTGAAAACAGAGATGATAATATTTACAGAGTAATATTTGAGGCCGAGCCAATTCCAAAAGAAATTAGACAAGCCGGTTTTGGTGGTAGCTGGGAGCGTTATAAGGAATTGGAGGGGTTTGATAATTCAAAGCTTGTTGTTACCTCTAGCAAGAAAATAGATAAACTTTCTAAACAAATGTATATTCAATCAAGGTCGTTTGATGAAGTACTTAAAATGGCTAAGAAAAAAGAAAAAATGCTGGCTTGCATTCCTGCCATTCAACCTGTATCTAATAGTGATTTAACAAGAATGGCATCAGGCTATGGTTACCGAATTGACCCACACTACAAAGTACAAAAGTTTCATGCCGGTATGGATTTTACGGCTCCAAGAGGTACACCAATTTATGCAACCGGTGATGGCGTAGTATCCAGAGCAGATTCTGAATCTAGCGGATACGGAAAGCATGTAAGAATAAATCATGGTTATGGTTATGAAACGCTTTATGCACACATGAGCAAAATGCTAGTTGTTCCAGGCCAAAAAATAAAAAGAGGTGATATTATTGGCTTAGTAGGGAACACAGGAAAATCTGTTGGTCCTCACTGTCATTATGAAGTTCGTAAAAATGGAAATCCGGTAAATCCAATTAACTTTTACTTTAATGACCTTACTGCTGAAGAGTATGATATGCTAATCAAACTTTCATCTGCTCCTTCTCAATCATTTGACTAATTATTTCAGATAGTTTTCCTTATTTTAGCCATCAAATTAAAGTTTTGATGTTAGAGTTTCCCGAATTAACAAAAGTGTATTATACCATTGGTGAGGTTGCTGATATGTTTAAGGTAAACCAATCGCTAATTCGTTTTTGGGAAAAGGAATTTAATGAATTAAAACCCTCTAAAAACAACAAAGGAGACAGACGTTTTACACCTAAAGACATTGAGAAGCTAAAACTAATTTATCACTTGGTAAAAGAGAGGGGATTTACACTGGAAGGTGCTAAAATGAAACTAAAAGAAAATCCCGATAAATTAAAAGATAATGCAGAATTAGTAGCTTCTCTTCAAAAAGTAAAAAGCTTTTTATTAGACTTGAAAGAAAAGTTATAGTATGCGAACTTTTATTTTTATAGTTCTTACGTCTTTACTTTTTAACTGCAAAACATACCATCGTAAACCACTAATAGCTATTCAACCTTTTGATTTTAATGATAAATCATTGATTGACTCTATAAAAAGCACTTTACAAAAAACCTATCAATTTGACGTGATTATACTTGAAAATAAGACTATTCCTCAAACTGCCTTCATTAACATAAAGTCTCCCAGATACAGAGCTGATTCATTATTAAAAATATTAAAACGAAATAAACCTGATTCGATTGACCATGTTATTGGTCTAATAAATGAGGATATTTCTTGTACTAAAAAAGACGAAAATGGAAATATTAAAAAACCGATTTACAAATACAAAGATTGGGGAGTTTTTGGACTTGGTTATCTAAATGGTCCCAGTTGTGTAGTATCTACATATAGAATTAAAAATAAAAACAAGAGTTTATTCTTATCTAGATTTCAAAAAGTATGCGTACATGAAATTGGTCATAATTTAGGATTACCTCATTGTATAAATGAAAAATGTGTAATGAATGATGCTGCCGAAACTATTAAAACAGTTGATAAGGTTAATCTTAGCTTATGTAATGAGTGTAAACAAAAAATTAACTAAAGCCATCCATCCCTATCTAATGAACGGTATTGTATAGCTTCAGCTAGGTGCTGTGCTGAAATATTTTTTTCACCTGACAAGTCCGCAATAGTTCTGGCTACTTTTAAAATACGAGCATAAGAACGAGCAGAAAATCCTAACCTGTCAACTGCATTTTTCAATATTAATTCCCCTGTTTTATCAACCTTACAATATTCCTCAATTAATTTAGGCGGTAATTGTGCATTTGAGTAAATGCCTTGATGTTTTTTATAACGCTCTTGTTGAATTTTTCTTGCAGTCAACACTCTGTTTCTAATTACCTCACTACTCTCTCCTTTTCGTTGTTCAGATAATTTTTCAAAAGGCACTGCAGTTACTTCAATATGTAGATCTATCCTATCTAAAAGTGGTCCCGATATTTTATTCAAATACCTTTTTACTGCACTTTCTGCATCTCCGTTAGGATTAGTAGGGTCATAAAAATCTCCGCTTGGTGAAGGATTCATTGATGCTACTAACATAACATTACAAGGATATTTTACAGAAATTTTGGCACGAGAAATATTTATCTCTCTATCTTCTAAAGGTTGCCGCAAAACTTCTAAAACCGCTCTTTTAAACTCAGGCAATTCATCCAAAAATAAAATACCATTATGAGCCAATGAAATTTCACCGGGTTTAGGATTTGAGCCACCACCCACCAATGCAACATCACTAACTGTATGATGAGGAGAACGGAAAGGGCGAGTAGTAATTAACGATGAATTTCCCTCCAACAAACCTGCTACTGAATGTATTTTAGTTGTTTCTAATGCTTCAGATAATGTTAAAGGAGGAAGTATCGTTGGAATACGTTTTGCTAACATGGTTTTACCACATCCGGGAGGCCCGATTAAAATAATATTATGTCCACCTGCAGCCGCTATTTCCAAAGCTCTTTTAACGTTTTCTTGCCCCTTTACATCTTGGAAATCTAAATCGTATCCTTTAAAGTTTGAGTTAAAAACATCCTCTGCATTTAAAACAGATGGATTGATAGTGGCTTCTCCATTTAAAAAATCAATTACCTCTTTAATATTTTCAACTCCCAATACTTCAAAGTTGTCCACAACAGCCGCTTCATTGGCATTGCTCTTGGGTAATATAATTCCTTTAAAACCTTCTTCTTTAGCTTTTATAGCAATAGGCAAAACTCCTTTTATAGGTTGTAATCCCCCATCAAGTGAAAGCTCTCCCATAATTATGTATTTCTCAATATCTTTAAATTCAATTTGTCCGGATGCGGCTAATATACCTAGAGCAATAGTTAAGTCGTAGGCAGAACCTTCTTTACGAATATCAGCAGGAGCCATATTCACTACAATTTTTCTACCCGGCATTCTGTATCCGGCACTCTTTAATGCAGACTCAATACGATGTTGGCTTTCTTTAACTGCATTATCCGGCAAGCCAACTAAAAAGAATTTCACTCCTTTATCTACACTAACTTCAACGGTTATAGTAATCGCATCAATTCCATAAACAGCACTTCCGAAAGTCTTAATTAGCATTTGGTATCTTTTTTGTTAAGTAACGAAAATAATTTTTATTTTTAACTTCTTAAACTACAACTAATGAAAAAAATTCTACTATCTACTCTATTTGCAAGTATAGCTTTTATCGGTTTTGGTCAAGACGATGATGTTGAACCCACTTGTTATCAAAAGTATGCTACTGTATTTGAAAAAAGAGGAGCTCACCCCATTGCTGATGGAGTTTATGACGATGTGATTATTTCTTTCAGAAAAGGTTCATCGGCAGATTGTTTTTATGGAAAGGTTACTGTTCAAAATAGTGTTATTATAAAAAGTGAGATTTATTTAAAGTTTGAAGATAACAGTTACGAAAAAGTAGAGCGAATTTATAAACATGAAGATGATATAGTAGGTATTATTAATGGAATATCTAAGACTATGGTAACCATGGATGACGAGTTAATTAATGTTCTGTTTGTATCTAAGATTAAGCCAAAGAAGAAATCTTATGTAAGAGCAAAAGAGCCTGATTTCGATTTATAAAATATACAACAATTGCATAGCAGTCTATCAGTTTTGATAGGCTGTTTTTGTTTAATGGCATTTCATTTTTGAACAACATGAGGCATTTGCAACCTCTATCTTAGGACTTAGGTAAGGTATACCAAGATTTGAACCCCTTAAAAGCAATAATACACCAAATAAAAACATGGTAATTGGAATTAGTTTAATAAACCTAGAACGTATTTTACCATTAATAAATTGACCAAAATAAGGTAGTAACATCATTGCTGGCAAAGTTCCTAAACCAAACACAAACATATATAGCATCCCCATTTGCCAGGTACCTGCGGCAATTGCGCCCGCTACCGCCATATAAACAAGACCACATGGCAGTAAACCATTTAATAATCCAATGATAAAAATAGAACGATAAGTTCTACTTGAAAAATGCTTATGAAAAGATGCTTTTAGCCTTGCTACGAAACCAAAAATTGGTGCATTAAACAAGTTGGCTTTTTTAGTTAAAAAAGGAAACAAAACTGCTAAAATAATTGTAGCACCTAATATTAAAGATAAATACCTTTGAAAACCAGCTAAGACAATCCCTTCGCCAAACAACCCAAATACAGCTCCAAATATTGAGTAAATAAATAATCTTCCTCCATTATATAATAAGATGCTAAACAGCTTTGATAACGTAGTTGATTTTTTAATTGGAACTGCTAAAGCAATAGGTCCACACATTCCCAAACAATGTAAATTGCCTACTAACCCCATTATTAAAGCTGTCCAGATTAACATTTTATTCAATTAAAATAGTTTGTTCGAAAAAATAGGGCGTATTAGAAACCGTACACTCGATTTTTAAAGTATAATTCCCTTTGGTTAAATCACTTTTGCTTACTTTCTGTAAAGTAGCGATACTAGAAATACTATAAACCTTGTCTAACTTTGCATTGTTGGGCTTAAAAAAAAGAATACTTCCCAATACCTCTTTATTGTTGAAGTCTGAAGGGAAATTAATTAAGATAGAATCATTTTGCTGAGAAACAGACAAGACTCCTCTTAACTTTTTTGTATTATTAATAGCATCAATTTTTTTCTGATAAGAGATTTCCTGACTATAATAATCCTCAGAATATAAATCAGATTTTGCTTGTGTTGCTTTAAACACCATAAATAATATAAATAACATAAATGCTATAATAAAAATTGTTATTCCTGTGCCCCAATTAAACTTCATAGTAGAGGTATTATAAAACTGGTTGAAACTTTCTCAATCAGTTCATCATTACTGTATATTCCAATTTCCAACTCTAAATTCCGTGAATGAATATCACTTTCATTAATAAGAATCATAAATTTGGTTTGCGCTTCAGCTTGTGGCTTTAATATAATTTCATCTCCTATCATTTTAATTTCACCATCCCCTTTTAGCACTCTTATATCTATAGGCATTTCTTTATTGGTTTTGTTGACTAAAGAAATATCATAAATATTACTGTAAACACCTTTTTCCACTTCTTGAAAAAGAGTTCCTCTAGTTCTTAAAACAGTTGCTTCAAAATCTGAACGACCGACCAACATAGTAATCATAACACCCAAAAGAAAAATAAGCACACCACTATATGCTAGTACCCTGGTTGTAAGTTTAAATTTTGATTTATTGGCAATTCCTTCCATTGAGTCGAATCGAATTAACCCCTTTTTTAAACCAACTTTCTCCATCATAAAATCGCAAGCATCAATACAAGCTGTGCAGTTGACACACTCCAGCTGAGTTCCGTTCCTAATATCTATTCCGGTTGGACATACATTCACGCACTGGTGGCAATCAATACAGTCTCCTTTATTAACAGTAGCTCTATCTTCGCCTTTCTTAAATAGTGAACGTTTTTCTCCTCTAACGAAATCGTACGCAACTACCAATGATTTTTTATCCAACAGAACATCTTGTAACCTTCCATAAGGACAGACAACGGTACAAACTTGTTCTCTAAATTTAGAAAATACTAAGTAGAATATAGTTGTGAAAACCAGAATAGAAGTTAACCCTCCGATATGGTTGAGTGGATTATCACTTATAATATGAAACAACTCTTTATAACCTATTATATAAGCCAAAAAAGTATTCGCTATCAAAAATGATATCAACCAAAATATAGTTTGCTTAGCAATTGCTTTAAATATTTTTTCATTATTCCAGCTAGATTTAGCTAACAACTGTTGTTGTTTCCAATCCCCTTCAATCCAATATTCTATTCTTCTGAAAACCATTTCCATAAATATTGTTTGAGGGCAAACCCACCCACAAAACAATCTGCCAAAAACAATAGTAAAAACAGTTACAAACAAAATAAAGACTATCATTCCCAAAGCAAAAATGTGTAAGTCTTGCGGCCAAAATATTTGCCCAAAAATGACAAACTTTCTCTCAATAATATTTAAGAGCAATAATGGTTCTCCACTAATAGTAATGTATGGTCCACTAAATAATAATACTAATAAAAAGTAACTAACTAGTTTCCTTTTATTATAAAGTTTACCAAAAGGCATTTTTGGAAAAATCCAAACCCGCTTTCCCTTTTTATCTACTGTCGAGATTGAGTCTCTAAAAGAATCTTGCTCATCCAAAATGGTTAATTTTTATTGAGTGTATCAGTAATCGCACTATCCAACATTTGTGTCAGTTGGGTTGTACCTTCTTCAATATACAAATCACCTTGTGGCTCTTTTGCATTTGCAGGATTAGTTCCTTGTATCGATTTAATATAAGATGATACTTGTTGAATCTGGATAGGATTAAGTTCGTCTTTCCAACTTTTCATACCATTTTCAGCACCGTATTTAATGGTTTTGAAAATGCTATTTATTTTTCCGCCATAAATCCAGTAATTATCTGTAAGATTAGGGCCTACTATACCCTCACCTTTCTCACCATGACAAACCTTACAGTAATCCATAAATAATTTCTCACCGGCAGCTATATCAGCACTTTCATTTAACATCACAACCGTGTTTTCATCAACATTCATAGCTTGTGATTTAAGGTATTCTTGAATATCTAGATTTGCTTGCTGCATTTCCTTTTCATAGGCTTCAATTTGCAAGTCACCAGTTTTAAATACATGATAATTTAAAAGATAAATTACACCAATAAAAATAGAAAGGTAAAAACCCCATTTCCACCATGGAGGCAGATTATTGTCCAATTCACGAATACCATCATATTCATGATCTGTTTCTACCATATGCTCATACTCCAAAGGAACTGTATCAGTTAGAATTTGAACAAAGTTTATTTTTTCTTTCTTGATCTTTTTAGCATCTAATTCTTCTTTTGATTTACCAATAGAGTTAATAGTACTGGTAAGGTTTTTAATGTAAAGGATAATAGCAAATAGAAATACGTCAAAAGCTAAAAGAAAATATAAAGTAAGATTACTGACATTTACGCTTAATGGCGAATCAGCAACATTATTTGCACCAAATAACAATGAAGGTGCCGATGTTAAAATTAAGATAACAACAAACTTAGACAGGTTGTCAAAATTATTATCCTTTTTCTTTAATTCGTCTGCTTTTTTTAGCTTTTGCTTAAGCGCATCACTTCTAAGTACAGCAACAAGTGCGCCTGAAACACCGTAAATAACAAATAGCTCTATAACAGCAATTGCAACTAAAACGAAAAATAGAGTTTGTGTATCCATTATTATTTTATTTTATCAGATTCTATCGATTATAATTAGTTGAGAGGGTAATTACTTATCTCTTTAATTTTATTTTTATCTGTTCTCATAACATTATAGAGAAGAGCAATAAAAAACAAGACAAATATTGACAGAGAAATAATTGGGTATATTTCTATCCCGTCTATTGTTGCCATATGATGTTTAATAAACTTTAGCATATTGTTATATTATTTATTTTCAACTTTATTATTTATATCGGTTATCGTAACTGTAGTATCTAGCACTGCTTCAGTTGAATTATGAATATCAGAACCTAATCTTTGCAAGTAAGCAATCAAAGCAATGATTTCCTTCTTTTTCAACTCTTGAACTTTATCGTTAGAGTACTCACCCTTTTTAAGGTCTTTAAGTATGCTTTCAGCTATAGCTGTGGATTGTTTATCCATATCCTCAATTACTTTACCTTCATAACCTTCATCATAAGGAACACCCAACTTTCTCATGACAGTAATCTTTTTTTCAGATAACGACACATCTAAATCGTCATCTATCATCCAAGGATATGCAGGCATAATAGAACCCGGAGAAATTTCTTGAGGTTCCAGCATATGTAAATAATGCCATGAATCCGGTCTATTTTGTTTATTTCCTCTTCCCTCTCTGTGCAAATCCGGCCCGTTTCTTTTAGATCCCCACTGGAAAGGATGGTCATACACAAATTCTCCGGCCTTAGAGTATTCTCCATATCTGGCAGTTTCAAACCTTAATGGTCTTACCATTTGAGAGTGACAATTGTAGCATCCTTCACGTATATACAAATCCCTTCCTTCTAGTTCCAAAGGAGTATATGGTCTAACACTTTCTATAGTTGGTACATTTGAAGTAACTAAAAATGTTGGCACCATCTCAACAATACCTCCCACCAAAATCACTAGCAAACTCAATACTAGTAGCCTTACAGGTTTTCTTTCAACTACTCTGTGCCAGTACTCATTCTTTTCTTTTGCTTCACCTGTACCAACAAGAGCTGTAGCTTCTGCACTTTCGTTTGCCAGAAACGTTCCTAATACCATAGTCCTGATAAGGTTATAACTCATCATAATTGCCCCAATAACGTACATAGCACCGCCAATCGAACGCATTATATAAAATGGCCTTAGCTGTGTAACTGTTTCCAGAAAGTCTTTATTTGCAAGTGTTCCATCCGGATTAAAATCTTGCCACATTAAACCTTGTGTAAACCCAGCCCAATAAATAGGAACTGCATATAACAAAATACCTAAGGTAGCTATCCAAAAATGGGCGTTTGCCAATGCTTTAGAGTATAGCTCTCTTTGATACATTTTTGGTATTAGCCAGTATAACATACCAAAGGTTAGCATACCATTCCACCCTAATCCGCCAACATGAACATGAGCAATAGTCCAATCAGTAAAGTGTGAAATAACATTTACTGACTTTAGAGACATCATTGGACCTTCAAAAGTTGCCATACCATAACAAGTAATGGCTACCACCATAAACTTTAAAACAACACTTTCACGTACTTTATCCCAAGCACCTCTTAAGGTTAACAAACCATTTAGCATACCTCCCCAAGAAGGAGCAATTAACATAATTGAAAAAACAACACCTAAAGACTGTGCCCAATCAGGAAGTGCCGTGTAAAGTAAATGGTGAGGTCCTGCCCATATATAAATAAATATTAGTGCCCAAAAATGAATTATAGATAATCGATATGAGTAAACTGGCCTATTTGCAGCCTTTGGCACAAAATAGTACATCAAGCCTAAATATGGAGTTGTTAAGAAGAATGCAACAGCATTATGACCATACCACCATTGTACTAACGCATCTTGTACTCCTGCATACCATGAATAACTCTTCAAAAAACTCACAGGAAATTCAAATGAGTTGACAATATGTAATACAGCTACGGTTACAAATGTTGCGATGTAAAACCAAATTGCGACATATAAATGTTTTACTCTTCTTTTTAATATTGTAGCAAACATATTCCAGCCAAAAACAACCCAAAGTATAGTAATAGCTATATCAATTGGCCATTCAAGCTCAGCGTATTCTTTACCTGATGTATATCCAAAAGGCAATGTTAAAACTGCAGATAGTATTATAAGCTGCCATCCCCAGAAATTGATGTTGCTAAGTAAGTCACTCCACATTCTTGTCTTTAGCAATCGCTGGAGAGAATAGTAAACTCCAGCAAAAATTCCATTTCCAACAAATGCAAAAATTACTGCATTAGTATGAAGTGGTCTTATTCTACCAAATGACAGCCATGATGTTAAGTTTAAATCAGGCCAAACCAATTGACATGCTGCCAATAAACCTACCAACATACCTATGACACCCCAAATCATAGTTGCCAGCACAAACTTTTTTACAGTTTTATTATCGTAAGAAAATTGCTCGATTTCCATATTGTTTATTTATCAATAAATGAATTAGAATTGCTTGTTTTTGAAGTACTTTTTGAATGAGTGAGTTCATTTTTCTTAGCTAATGAATTAGCTTCATCGTCAAATAAAATTCTAACAGAAGGACTATAGTCATCTTCGTATTGACCGTCTTTTACTGCCCACAAAAAAGCAGCTAAAAAGCAAATTGCTACAACTAAACTTATCAATATTAAAAGGTATATCACACTCACGGCACAAAGATGAATAGTGCCTATAAAATGATTTCAGATTTAAATCAAATTGAAAAATGATTTATATCAGAGATTAATTTTTTTCTTTCGCAAAGTGGTTTGTGGCAACAGTTGTAAAGAGTACAATTGTAATTGAACTGAGCGGCATTAAAATAGCTGCAATAATAGGCGAAAGCATTCCGGTAACAGCATAAGATATACCAATGACGTTATATAAAAAAGAAATCAAAAAACTTAGTTTAATAACTTTTATACTCAGTTTAGATAATTTCAAAAAATATGGAATTTTCATAAATGAATTTGCCGACAGAATTGCATCACATGCCGGAGAAAATTGATGAATATTATCAGAAATTGCTATTCCTACATCACTTTGCTTTAAAGCCCCTGCATCATTCAAGCCATCTCCAATCATCATCACTTCTTTCCTCTTTTGCTGAATTGCCTTAATATTATTCAATTTGTCTATAGGTGATTGATTGAAATATAGACTACTTATATTTAACTCTGTCTTTAAATAATTTTCCTGACTGTTATTGTCTCCTGTAAACAAATGGATATCATAATAACGCTTAAGATTAGTTATCGTTTCTTTTAAACCTGAACGATAATTCTGATTAAAGTCAAACCATCCTTTCACCCTACCATTAAACGAAACAAAAACCTTTGTAGAGTTTTGTTCATCTCTTTTTTCAAAGGTAGAGTAATGTAAAAAATTGGCAGAACCAAGCTTTAAATCAATATCACCTACTTTTCCTTCCAACCCATTTCCTATCACTTCCTTATAGTCAACTACCTTTTGTAGTTCGCTTAATCCAATAAACTTTTTTATGGACACACTTAAAGGATGTATTGAATTTGAAACCAAAGAGTAAACCGCCTTCTTTTCACTATCGGTGAGGTTTTCTCCTTCATAAGCTACATTCATTAATCCTGCATGAGTAATTGTACCTGTTTTATCAAATACAATTGAAGAAATATTTGACATTTTTTCAATTACAGATGTATGCTTTAAGTAAAGTCCTTTTCTTCCCATTATTCTAGTCATATTACCTAAAGTAAATGGAGTACTTAATGCTAAAGCACATGGACAGGCTACAATTAAAACAGCAGTAATTGCATTCCAAACAACAAAATCATCAATAAACCACCAATAGATAAAGGTTAATAAGGAAATAAGTAATACTATGATTGTAAAATACTTACTTACCTTATTGCTTATTGAAGTAAAGTTCTTAGAGTTATCTTCTTTATGAAATATATCTTGATTCCACAACTGAGTTAGGTAGCTATTATTAACTTCCTTTATTAATTCCAACTCTATTTTTGTTCCAACCTGCCTACCGCCTGCATATAAAACATCTCCTTTTTCCTTTCTAACAGGATTAGATTCACCCGTTACAAAACTATAATCGATATATGCTTCTCCTTTTATTAAAATAGCATCAGCAGGAATTAACTCGCTGTTTCTTACCTCTATTCTATCTCCTATTTTTAAATCTTCTATTTTTGTTGAGACAACTTTTCCCGCTTCTATTTTGCTAACAGCAATAGGAAAATAAGATTTATAGTCTCGTTCAAAAGATAATGAATCGTAAGTTTTTTGCTGAAACCACTTTCCAAGAAGCAGAAAAAATATTAAACCAGAAAGTGAATCTAAATAACCTGCTCCGGTATGACTAAAAATTTCGTAAGCACTTCTTAAAAGAAGAGCAATCATTCCCAGTGCAATTGGAATATCCATATTTATAAATCGTTGACGAATTCCATTCAGCGCACTTTTTAAATAATCAATGCCTGAATAAAAGAAAACAGGAAGAGATAAAAACAAGGATATGTATCCAAAAAAGAGTTTGAACTCTTTAAACGATTCATCCATTCCTAAGTATTCAGGAAATGCCAGCAACATAATATTTCCAAAACAAAAACCGGCTACTCCAATTTTATAATAAATGCTTTTATCCGAAGCTTTTACTTTATTCGTATTAACATCCTGTAAATTGGGTTTATAGCCAATATTCGATAATAAAATCACCAATTCTTTTAGGGTGATTTCACTACTATTAAACGTTATATCTACTTTTCGTGTTGAGAAATCTACAATAGAATTAACAACACCCGGATGTAGTCTACTTAAATGTTCTAACAACCATATACATGAACTACAATGAATTTGAGGGATTGAAAATGATGTTTTAGATACCTTATCATCTTGGTAAAGCAAAAATTTACCAGCAATTTCATGGTTATCTAAAAAGCTAAACTCATCTAAATCAATTTTATTTGACTTAATGCCCGGTCTTTCCTCTAATTGGTAGTATTCATCTAATTTATTTTCATGTAAAATCTCAAAAACAGACTTACAACCAATGCAACAAAAAGAGAGTTCTTTAAAAGATATTATACCCTCTCTACAATCATCTCCACAATGGTAGCATTTATTTTCACTCATAGAATGTTTGAAAAACTAAAGTGCAAAGAAACCTCAATTAAAGAGAATGAATTAATGAGGGAAATGAATTATAAAACTGATGTTTATCAGTAATTGTACCCCAAACCGTTCAAATGTCGAACTTTATTATTACAGATGTAAATATAGTAATAAAAACTTCCTTCAAATTAGGCTACTAAAAAAGATTAACTCATTACTAAATCCCATGGTGCTTTTCTGCCTTTTCAAATCCTATCCATTTACCATTTGAATCCAGCCCTCGGCTAGCAAGCTGACGTCTGATAAGATACATCACATCAAACTTTCCTTTCAAGGCTTCTGTAAGAAGCTGTGTGGCGGTAGTAGAAAACATAAAACGTGGGTTTAACTCATCATCCCTTTTATCGTATTTAGCGAGCTCATCCTTGGAGGATTTTTGTTTTTGACGCTGAAGCTTTGCCTCTCCCGAGGGAGTTAACTCTCCTCCGATGTTTTTCCAAACGGCAGGTGGTATTTCTTCTCTTACGATGGTATCAAGACTAAGGGCAAGGTTGTAGGCTTCATTTCTTTTTCCTTTTTTGATAAGCCGATAAACACTTTTTAAATCCTCATGGTCGGCTTTATCTAAAAAATCCGGAGTGACCCATTTTGGAAAAACTTCTCTTTGCTTTTTTGCTTTTCCTTCCAGCCCTTCCCACTCATAATAAAAAAGTAGGTCATCACTAGCGATTTTTTTAAGTTCTTTTTCCTCTCCTTTCAACACTACCCTAAAATAAGCTGCGCCATGATTAAGGTTTGCAGAGTCCATTTCTTTAAAAGAAAGGCTTTTAATGCTCACCTTTGCCTTTTCTGTTTTAATAAAATCACCTGCCATTTTTAGCATTGATTTTTCTACTTTTTTAGGCTCACTATCGAGCATTTCAACGATTTTAAAATAGTCCTCCTCTTTTAAAAAATACTCCATGGCTAGTTCCTCCAGTGGCATCCCTAGTTCTGTAGTAATTTCAAGCGGTTTGTCTTTTTTTGATTTCATTTTATCCGATTTTCCAGCTAACATGGATACATTATCTAAAACATCCAAGTGATCTTCAAAGATATTTAGCTCACCCCCTTGATTGAACCTACCGTACTGAACGGCAAGCCCTTTTTCAGGCACTTCAATCACTACATCCACATCATGCTGAAAGCTTTGCTGTCCCTTAAAGTTTCCATCTTTTGTGGACTGAAAAACATAGATAAATGAAGTATTGGGGTTTTTCTCCTGAAGCAGGGTAAGGTCATCGGGTAGTAGTGAAAGCTTATTTACTGAATCCAAAAACACAAACTGATAACTTGACACATCTTTTGGAAGACCATCGGCAACATCAAGGTTCTCATGGGCGACTTCTTTACTATTTAGTTTTTCCTGAAGGGTGGCATCGAGCTTTTCTTCTTTGGCAACATATAACACCCTTCCATGATTTCGGGCAAGATAGCCTGCAAAGTCAACGCAGAGATAAGACTTTCCCATCTTGGGTTTTCCAAAGACCATGGCGGTAAACCCACTTGTCGGATCGCCAATCAAAGTAAGCCACTTTCCTTTAAAGCCAAGAGAGGAGAACCGTAGCTTTGTAAACTCTAGACTATTCATGATTTGTGTCTTTGATTGCTCTTCCGGTTTGTTGTCCTTTTCAATTCCATCTAGCTGATGGCTTTGAATTTCAGAAAGGGTATCTTTTAATCTCTTTTTAGTTTTAGCACTTATCGATACTTTAATTTGACTTGCAGCTATCTCAAGAAGAGAGACCACTTTTGATTTTATAAACTCAATTTCATCTTGCCATATAGAAGTGGGATTGTTTTTTAAAAAGTCGTCCAGTCTCTTTAAAAAGGACTGAATTTCGGATTTAGTGATAAGGGATTTATCCCAAGCAAGGAACACTTCAATTAACCTGTCTTCATTTTGAAAAGAAGGAACTCCATTTAAACTTCCATTTTCTTTTTTGTAAAACTCAGAGAGCTTTTTTAAAAAAAGGTCAGTCATTTTTTTAAACTCTGCATCTGTTTTATACCGCTTCCAGTTTTTACCACCTTCGGTTTCAATATCAATAAATAGATAGCTATCATAAAGTGGTTTTGGAAAATCTTGAGGAGATAGTTTTTTGATATACTGAGAATAATTTGAAGTTGTAATTGTCATGAGTTAGGCAGCTATTTTTAGGTTTTTCAAACTTTTTGTGAGCGATACTATACTGGGTGATTTTTCTTCTTTTGGCAGAGAGTAATTAAACACAAGCATCTCTGTTTTTACTTTATCCGTGTTCTTTGTTACAGCTACTGATTTTGTAATGGCTTTTTTCTGCCACTTGTGTTTTTTGATGAATTTATCCAGCACTGTGGAAGGATAACTACTGAGTAAAAACTTACCTTTTAGTTTTGAGACTACCTCTAGCAGCTTCTCATAATCTTGTTCGGTAAAGCCCTTATAATGTCCCTGATGGGAATTAAAATAGGGCGGGTCTAGATAAAAAAAGGTATCGGGGCTGTCGCTTCTTTCAATTACCTTCAGCGCATCATTACACTCGATTTGAGTTTTAGAAAGTCGTTTTTCATAAAGGTTAGAAAACTCTTCTCTTTTTTTGGCTAGGGACACTTCTTTGGAATTAGTCTTTCCAAATCCCCAAGAGGTAACCATCCCTGAAAAGCCTTGGTTGGTTAATGTCCAAAATGCCCATGCTCTTTTTACCGGAGAAAATAACTCGGGGTTTTCATACACCACTCTTGCCTTTTTAAATAGTTCACGGCTATGAGGTGTTGCGATGATTTCTTTTTGAAGAGAGGCAAAATCTGTTTTTATGACTTTGTAAAAGTTAATGACCTCTCCGTTCACATCGTTTATGATTTCAACTTTGGAAGGTGGCTTTGCAAAGAAAACCGCTCCACCACCAAAGTAGGGTTCAGAGTATATCTCATGAGGAGGTATCATCGCTGTGATAACAGAAGATAGGGTTTGTTTTCCCCCATAATAGGTGATGGGTGTTTTCATTTTCGTTTGATGTTTTTATAGCTCTCCATTAAGATTTCACCGACCAGCCCACCGATAAATCCACCGATGAGCATCGCAGGAACGATGTCTTTCCCCTGAGACTTGGCATAGAAATACGAAGCCAGCGAAGAGACAAGGGTAATGGAAGAGACAATCGCTTTTTCTTTCATTTATCGTGTAAGAATTAAAAGAGTGGATAGTACGCCAAAAGAGATAACACCTCCCGTCAGTAGCCTTGTGGTGTTTTTCTTTCTTGTGAGTCTCGATTCTAATTTTTGATTGAGAGCATAAAGCCTTGTGTTATCACTTTGCATGTTCTCTATACTTAGCTTACAATCCAAAAACCCCTGCATGGTTTCTTTTCGAAGGGACTTTTCAAGTAAGTACAGTCCCTTGTAGTTAGAAAGAGAAGATTCAAAAAGGCTGTCCTTTTTTGTTTGCAGAGAAAACTGCTCTTGATTGATGTCCGATAGCTTTTCTATTTTTTCAGATTCTGAAAAACTGGAATCCGTTTTTAGCTGTATGGCCATACTCAAAAGTTTTTGTTGTTGGGCATTAATTGTAGCAAGTTTCAATTTGTTTTGTTCATTTAGTTTTTCTAAATCATGAGATAAACTATCCACCTCCATTTCTTTTTGTAAAAGTTTGTTTTCTACTTTTTCGATTTCCTTTTTATAATCGGTTTGGATGGGGATATCGTTGTGTTTTTCTGTAGGAGAGAAAATGGCAATTTGAAGGATGAGTGAAAAGATAAAGCCGATGGTGATGCCTAATAATAAATGTATATTCTTCATTCTTTTTTTGTTTAGAGATTCTTTGTTGTTATAATTTAGTTGTGTAGCACTTGGATGGATTATCGCCCAGCTTTTTTGTGGTTGTAATAATTGTCTTAATTACTATTTGGTTTAGTGGGCTTTTCAATCGAGTAGCCAAAGCAGCCTGCCCCAATAAGAGATACAAAAGAGTAGAACATGTACTCCGGAATTTGAAGTGAAAAGAACTGCTGTGCTATCCAGCTAATCACCGTAATAATGACAAAGACAAGGGTTACTACTTCTCTTAGATTATAGCTACCGTGTTTGTCTTTTAGGATTTGGGAAAGGAAGTTCTTTTTCATATTGGGGCAAGGTTTAAAGGCTTAATGTTTTTTGAATCGGGAGAAAAAAGGAGGTTTTTTCTCTTTTGGTTTTTCAGGCAGTTGTATTGAAATACTCACCTGTATAGTGGTAGTATTGCCAATAGAGATTTTTGTTTTTTCTTCCGTTGAAAGAGCATTTAAAATTGCCATTGCGATGGTTTCTTCTGTTATCATTTGTATTAAGTTTAAGTTGTTTTGATTTTGTTGTTATTTTTAAATAGTAATAGGGAAAAGCTGGTGATACTTATTAGCGAGCCTATCCAAAAAAGTGCTTTCATGATTTTTTTTCTTTTCCAAGAGCGAAGGTCAATGAGTGTATAGGTGAACTTGTTTCCATAAAGGGAGCGATGCTTTTCGGCTAGCTCCATTAGTAGATAAAAGTCCTTGGCACTAGAAAGCACCTGACAGCCAGCCGAAAACTTATCGATGAATTTGGTAATTCCACTGACAAGGGCTCTATGGATGTTTATTCCAAACAGTCCTCTGTACTTTTTGCCCGAATAGAAATCAAGGCTATTGTCTCTATTCATATCTCTTAGGATGTCTACTTCTTTTCGCTGCACAAGGGCTTTATATTTTCCCTTGTGAAAGCCAATCTGATAGGTATCGATGTATTGTCCTTCAAGTAATATGGCTGTTCCTTTTTCATGCATCGGACTTTTTAGCCAGTAGGTTCCGGGGTCAGTGGTGCAGGCAAAGCTGTGTATCACCCATTTTCCGGATGCAGATAAATAGATGACAAACATCCTGTCATCAAATTTCCCTGCTCTCATTTCAGGAGATCTCACCCCGATGATGTTTAGCTCATAGGGGCGAGAATACCACCTGTAGTCAAGGGATTTAAATAATCGTATGAATGATGTTACCCTCAAGCGATGTTTTTAAAGTTAGGGACATATTCTTGTAGCCATCTTCTAACATCAAAAGAGGGACATGCTTTTTTTACACCTGTAAAATCTCTGTGTCCAAGGATTAATGCATCAGGATATTTTTCAGAAAGGGAAATTAAAAGATTCATCATCGCCTCTTTCTGCTTTTGTGTTCTTGTATCTACATACTCTCCCTTTTTGTTCTTTCCTCCGATATAGCCCACATGGATGGATACTTTGTTAAATCCTTTTACCCCGTTTGCAATCAGATATTCATCTTGTAGTTTTTCTACCTCTCCATCGGGAAGTATGATATAGTGATAACCTGGGTTATTCCACTTTTTTTCATTCTTCCAATAGTTTTTTATCCCTTCAAGAGAAGCCGTTGGAAGTGTTCCGGTGGCATGCACCACGATATAGGAAATCAGTCGTTTCATTTTTAAAAATTGTTTTTAAGTGTTATTGAATAAGGATGTTTTTAGCTCTCACCTTTAAAAGTTTTCCTCTGTCGGTTTTAAAAAATACCCAGCCCTCTTTTTGATGGTGATATTCTCCCAGCACATCTCCCTTTTTAAAAAAGTCGTTTTTTTCTAGTGATGCATTGTAAGCGTAGGTGGGTGATAAGGCAACCACACTTGGAGTGATAAGAAGACCCGAGAGTGACCACTTTTGACCATCGTATTTTAATCCGATTCGGGAAAACTCTTCTCTTATTTTTTCTTTGTCAGACAAGCTTGAAAAAGCATCTAGTAGTCCTGTGACAAGTGTTTTTCTTACCCCACCTATTCTGTACTTTTTAAACTCCAGCGATACTTTTTCATAGTCCTTTGTGGAGTTGAGTCCCTTTAGTGTAAAAAGAACTTGGGAGAGGTTTTTATTTACCACAGCAAGGAAAAGTACTCTTGCAATTTCCTTTGGATCAAGAGATGCGGCACTAGTAAAAAGACTATCAAAGGTGGACTTGTCAATGGAAGTTGGAAGAGATGCTTTTAAAAGGGCAGCCTTTGTCTCGTTTCCAAAGTCTCCATCTGCTCCGTATTTGGGAAGAATACTTTTACCATGTTTTGCAATAAGGTACTCTTGCAGCTTTCTTACATTTTCTCCTTTACTTCCCATTTTAAGTGGGAAGTCATCGTTTCGTTTAACGCTGCTTGTAGTTTTAGGGACTACTGTTTGAATAGGCAATTCATCCGTTCCACTACTCTCGGAAAAATCGATGGTTTTGGCTTTTTGTTTTTTCTTCCAGTTAGAATATCCCGCAATAGAAATCAGTCCTATTCCAAGAGCACTCATCGAGCCCAGTATCCATTTTGTTTTTGGTTTCATCTGTTTTACTTTTTTGGTTTTTTTAAAATGATGAGCATCATCTCATCCAGTTCCCAAAACTCCAGTTCACTTTTAATGTCATCCATCAGCTTTGAGCCGTAGAGCACTTGATATTCCACCGCCACCCGAACAAAGTGGTATTGGGTGGGGATTTCTAAAAAGACAGCACGGATGGCTCTCTCATCTGTTCCGGGGAAAACACCATAACTTTTATCAAAGGCACTTTTTAGTCGCTTTGCCCAAAGGATGTGATGTTCTTTGGTGATAGAGGTTGAAGAGAGCCTTTTTTGAGAGATGATGTAAAGGATTTCATCGTACTCCGTACTTTGTAGTTCCGAGGCGAGATCTTTGTAAAGGTTTCTATCATATAGCTTTTTGTAAGAGGTAGCTACTTCTTCTAAAAACTTAGCCGATGGGATTTCAATAAAAGTTTTTCTCAAAAGCGGCACATTCGTTCCAAACCAGCCATCATTTTCAAAAGCCATTTTGATTTGCTTGGCATAGGTCGATGGCTTTGTGGTGTCCAGTGAAAAGTTTTCTTCTCTATCGCTTTTCCTTTTTTTAATGGTGCGATAGGTCAGATAGCCACCTCCTGACAGCACTACAAGTGAGCCAAGAGAAAGCCACAGCTTTTGTGTGGGCGTGAGGGATGATATGAAAGAGTTCTCCTTCACTTTTTAAAATCCAAGAGCAGATTTAGCAAGTGCGGTTTGCACCGGATCGTTTTTAATGATGTCGGCAAGTTTGGTAAGTTCCTTCTCATTAAGGTTTGAACCCACCGTGGTGAGCGCCTGCACTTTTTTTATCGCCTCTTTTTGGTCTTGAGCGCTTATCGTGATTTTAAAACAAAAGGTTTTCATGTGTTGTTGGTTTTATAATAGTTCTGTAATGGTGTTTATTTTTTCAGGGTGTGCCGTGAGATGCTCATTGATTTTGATGAGTCTTTCAATTTCTGCATCCGAGAGTTTTTCTTTTAGCTTATCATACACCGAAGCTTCCTGAGATTCTTCTTCAATGGCTTCATAGGAAACTTCACTTACCGAAGTGCTATCTGCTTTTGTGGTATCTTCCTCATCCTTTTCAAAGAGTCCTGTCAGCGAGCCAAGTAGTGGGATTTGTTTTGCTGCTTTTGGATTGTTTTGACAGAATTTTGAAAAAGCACCCAGTCCTTTAAAGAGTCCCTGTTGCCAGTTGTCTTTACTTTCTCCGGATTTGTTTTCCAGTTCCTTTTCTAAAAGTTCGATGTACTCTTCGGCATCTTTTAGTCTTTCTTTGACCTGATTAAAATCTTTCTTAAGCTGTTCTGTATCCCAGCGTTCTCTTTCGATTTTTAAGCGTTCGTTGAGCCGAGATTCCAGTTCCAGTCCATCGAGCGTTTTTTTCTTGGGATGGTTTTCAGGAAAATAAAGAATGCTTTTGGTATGTCTTCCCGATGTGGGACTGGTAGAGTAAAGCTTAAAGGTAATCTCATAGGTACTGTCTGTGATAAACTCATCTAGCAAGTCAAGATAATCCAGCTTACTAGTCTTTGGGATTACTTTCAGCCCATCAATAAATACCTGATAGTAAATAGGCGCACCATTTTCTGAATGACCTTGAATTACTTTTATGATGTAATTAAGTCTGTCCTCTGTATATTCTATTCTTTCGTCCATAGGTTGGTTAAGATTCAATGATGATTTGTATCCATTTTATTTTTACCCTGAACCGATTTAGGTTTTGACAAATGATCTCTCCCTGATGCTCATGGGTCTGCTCGTTTAATACTTCACTATCCTTGTCATAAGTGCCAAGAGAAGAAGTAATGATTACACCATCAGGTTCAGATACTAAAAGCCATATCTCACTATAAGAAGGAATGGTGAGACTTGATTCTTTTTCTATCACCAGTTCTCTAAGGCGGTAGTGATAACTGGTAAAACCAAGCTCACTCATTCTCTTTGGTATATAGCTGCTTGCAAATGCTTCTGTCATGGTCTTTTTTAATTACTCAATTTCAAAATAGAGATATAGGGTATAGGAAAGAGGAAGTAAACTTTCAGTAGCAACAAGGTCTTTGTATTTTCCAAAAATCACCTTTGGAGAAGTTCTGCATCCATTCTTTTCAAACTCGTGGCGAGAAAGACGACTTACCAGTTTATCGGGATAATGAAAAGCGATGGTGTCATCTAAATCAAAACTATCGGAGTTTTCATAGGTAACATCTGAAAAGTAAAACTCGTTTTCCTTTTTAAGGCTTTGTAGCGATAGTCTTCCAAGTAGCTTAGTTCTTGTGGGTAGTTTTACTACTGTCTCTATCTGTCCAACTGGCTGGGGATTGTAAAGTCCTCCACCAACGCCAATTCCTCCTCCATCCAGTCCGCCCACTTGCCCCGGAGCGACAACTTCTTCTTCCTCCTCTTCAGATATCACTCCCCTGTGAAGTTTTACCCCCACTTCAATGGCTGTGATTTTTGTAAAGGCGGATGGAAATCTTACTTGGAACTTTTTCTCTTCGCCCTTTTTTGAAATCGATATTTTATGGATCACTATCTTTTTCATTACTGTCCATCATCCATTTGACATTCTAGATAAATGCTCACTCGGTAACTTTCAAAAGGCGCACGCTCATCCTCCACATCGGTAAAGTCTACTTCTACCAGTCCGTTTCCAACGTTAGTCACCGTGATGGGATAATACCTGTCACTTGGCTTGACGTTCAGTCCTGACATCAGTAGCCTACTTTCATATCCTTCAGGAACGATTTCAGAAGAATTGATTTCAATACTCTGTGTTCCCCTGTAATAGAGTAAGTCGTCTTTGTCTGAGGTCAATAGTATTCCATCTACTTGAGTAATGGTGGACTCCAGTTCAAAGCTGGGCTGTACTCTTTCTCCTGCCTGAGCGATAGTAAAGTCAAATCGTTTTTTTATTGGTTTTATCATCTTTTTTGTTTGGTTTAAAACCAGCTACCAAAAAAGGGCAGCTGGTCTTTTAAGGTTTGTTTTAAAAAAGAATTAAGGAGTGGTAATTGTACCGTGAAGTCCTGCCCACACATAGCTATTGGCAGCGATGCCTGTGGTTGTTCCAAGTTCAAGGGTCAGTTCAATTAAAACATCATCCTGAATTAATCTTGGGTTAGCCAGCTTGTAATAGCCCACCGGAACCATCGACATTCCTTTTGTTTTAAAGATGTTGTTAGAGGTTTCGGGAAGGATTTGTTTTTTGTTACTTTTCAGTGACACCTCTCCGTTGGCAAGAGATGGAAACGCCTCAATGCTGTCATACTCTGTAGCCATCATAGCATCCTTGGTATTGTCTGCTGCTGTTCCTGCCAAAAGGATAATACCACTTACTAGTAGTGATTGGTTTTTGGGTAGCTTGGCATTGGAAAGGTTTCGAACGCCTATCTCTTTATCATCTTGGGTTTCAAAAAGCTTAATGGTTTTTGAAGTGATGGGTTTGATGGAATAGATGATGGTATCGGCAAGTCGCAGTTCTCCTTTTTTTACCGCTTCTTTGACGTGCTTTGGAAGTTCACGGAAGTGTTTTTCCATCTCTGCTCTTGAGCCTCTGCTTGGCATCGGGGCAGCGGTCAGTCGCTGGATGGCTTTTCTTCTTTTAAGAGGGTTCATCTTGTTTAATGCTCCCATAAGACCTGCCATCATTTCGGGATCGTCATAGTCTATCCCGATAAGGTCTCCTTGGTTATTGAATTCATCAATGGCTTCTAATTGTCCTAACATTGTGTTTTTGTTTTTAGGGTTTATGATTTAAATTGATTGTTTACTTTTTTTTCTAGATAAGCGGGTCTATCATTTCTTCTGAAGGATTGTCCGAGGTGATGCCATCGTTTGTCCCTGACACCGAGTCATTTTCAGTTGCGCTGGCAAATGAGGTAGCACTTTCTTCTATTTCTTTTTCCAGCTGGTCAAGTAGTTTTTCATGCTCTCTTGAATCCCCAAGAGCGCCCATCTCTTCATTTGTTTTTTCTACCGCATCACCGCTCTTTTGGGTCGTTTTATCGCTCTTTTTACTTAAAATAGGTAGCTTATCTAAAAAGAGTTTTTGTTTTAGACTCTCATTAAAATTGCTCACTCTCTCTTTTGCCTCCTCTATTGTGCCAAGGCTTTTTCCTGAGAGGTTTTCTTTTTTGGGTGTAGGAAGACCCGAGGATGCCATCATGCCAAAGCCGATGGTGGAGGTGATTTTACTTTCCATGTAGTGACCGATTCCGGTCACAATAAGTCCGGTGACAAGGGATGCTCTTCCAAGTGCCGCTCCGATTATTCCTCCGCCAATCACTCCGATGACAAGGTCTTTTCCGGTTTCAATGGCGCTGTTTTGAACGCTCTTTTTGGTTTTAAGCGGAGTGGTGATTCCACTTAAAATGTTCTTTTTAGTTTTTTCTTTTTGATATGGATTACTCATAAAATATCTTGGTTTAAAGGGTTTTGCTTGCCGTTTTAGTGGTTTTCTTTTTTGCAGGTTTTTTGGCAGTTTTCTTTTTGGCTGCTACTTTCTTTTTAGGCTGACCGCTTAGCTCGTTAGTAGGGGTAGCAGGCTTCTTTTTCTTAGGCTTTAAAAGCTGATAACCAAGAATAGAAAGACCAAGTCCACCCACTCCAAAAAGAGTCGGCTTGAGCCACTTTTTGTTCTTTTTCCAAAAACTCTCTTCCCGATCATCAGAAGAACTGGTATCAGAACTGGTTCGTTGATTTGTAGAACCACCATCAGGTAAGCTGCTGTTATCACTAGAAGTGGTCACTACATCGGTTGGATAATCCTCTGTGTAAGTCTCAAAAGCATCTGAGCTAGTTTCTGTGGGAAGGGTAATACTCTCATCGATAAGCTCAGTCTCTTGGCTGGTTGCTGCTTCTTGTCCTGCTCTTTTTGGGAAAAGTTCTCCAATGTTTTTTAGTAGTGCAGAAATTGATGCTATCACTCCGGTTGCTGCTGTAATTGCAGCAGCGGTAGCCGGCTCACCAAGTTCTCCAAGCCCGTTCATATCATCGATGTTCTCACTGCGATAGATTTCCTCTCCCAGTAGTTCTGAAAGTGGCATAGAAGTAGAAAAATCAAAAGCACCTAGTCCGGCTACTTCTCTGTTTGCATTTCCTTTACCCGTGAGAATGGCACTTTTCAGGTTTTCGGGTTTTCCACCTGCTCCATGAAAGATTTTCTCAAGGCGCTGGCGAACACCTACCAGCTTTTGATAGCGTCCCATGTCCATTCCTTTTTGCTGGGCAACTTCAGGTGTTACATATGCCCATTTTAGTCTTTCGGCAACTTTAAAAAGGTTGACCTTCATCGCTGCAAGCACTCCGTTTCGAAGCAGCACCGTAGAGGGGTTTACCCTGTTAATCACATGCAGTCCCTTACCAACTATCTTTTTAAATATTCCTTTCTTTTTGGTAGTGGTTGAGCTGCTGGTTGATGCTGCTGCTTTTTTCTTCTTTTTAAAATTAAAGATGCCTTCAAAGTTTTCTTCTTCTAAAAACTCATCAAAGTCATCTTCATCTATTCCTTGTAAGTATTCTAATTCCATGGGTGTATCCATTTTTTGGGTAAAGGGTTGTTCACTGTTAAAATTATCCATCACACAGTCTAGGGTGATGTAGGAACTGTTGAGTGGCACGATGGGGTAGATATGCTGAAAGTAGTCCTTGTTATACTTTGCTATCCGTAGCTTATGTGGGATGTTTAGATTGGTTAGAATGCTAGAGATAAAAACCGTGTAGCAATCACAATCCACTCCCGAAAAGCGGTCGTGCCATGTTCTGATAGGACTTCTGATTTGTTCTTTTCCCTTGGCATCTTTTTTATAGTTGATGTGTCTGTAGACAAACTCCCAAATGTTTTCAAGAGTCTTTATGGTGGTATCTGCTTTTAGCTTTTGTGCGATTGCTTTTGTTTGATGGGTAGTTTCTCTGACTACCCTTTGGATAAGAGAGAGGGTATCTTCCAGTCTTGCATCTGGTTTGATTAGCTCATTTCTACCACTTGCTTTTTCAAATAGATGGTCAAACGCTCTTTTAGAGTTGATATGTCTTTCTGATGTTGCAATCATGAGAGTTTGATATTTTCGGTGGTGGAAAATGGGATGCTGGCTTTTCCAACTAGAAGCTGGGTTGTAGTTTTTACAATCAGGGTAAGCTGAGACTTAGCTTTTAACTTTTGGATGAACTCTGCTCCAAGGTTTAAAAGCGAGGTCATTGGGCTTTGAATAAAAATCGGCTCAAGGGTAACCTCACCATTACTAGGAACGGTGATGGTAGTATTTTTCACCTCTGATGAGCCGATTAGATTTTCGCTGTGATAAATTCTGACAAAGGGAAAACGAAGGGTGAGACTGGCAGAACTTGGGTTTTGGAGCTTGGTATCGACTCTGAGTGTAACACCACTTAGTGTAACCTTGTGAAGGGAAATTCTAGAGAGAACTTCAATTTCAACAGAGGCTTTTTTGAGCCGAAAGAGCCATGCTCCAAGACCAACTAGTCCTGTGGTAATGGTTAACCCGATGAGTATGTTTTTCAGTTTTGCCATTTATTTTTTTCTTCTTTTTAGTTTTTCAATTACCATCTCACCTGAGATTTTTATACCTACCCAAATCACTCCTCCGATGAGTGCTTTTATCGCATACTCCACAACTGAGGAGTAGTCAATGGAGGCGAGCATGATGGAAGCGGTGAGATAAATACTCGAGCCGACTTCGGTGATTTGTGGTTTTAATTGCATCGGTTATATTTTTTCATGGAGCAAACATCCTACAAGGGAAAAAACTACTTTTCGCTTATTGAAGCACTTTGTAGTTTTGTGCCGATGATTGATGGAAAAAGCTGACGATTGATGGAATTAGTCCAGCGAAATAGTCATCGGTGTTCCTAGTTTTTCTAAGATGGTTTTTACCTGAGCAATGCTATAATACCTGCCGTTTTTCTTTCCGATTTCTTTTTGAAAGGGTCTGATCCATTTTTTGATGGTGCGGTAATCCACATCGTAAAGTCCGGCTAAATCTTTTAAGCTTAAAGGCTTTATCTGAAATTTGTCACTTCCCATCATGCTACACCTCCCAGTTCCTTTTGAATTTCATCTAGGATGGTAAAAAAGATATGTTCTGTTACACTCACATAAATGGGTTTTGGACTTTCCTTTTTCACTTTCCAGTTCTTTGTCCCTGCAAATCCTTTTGGGTTGTGTTTGTTTAGCCAAATGGTTGGGTGAGGAATGTATCGCCATGGGTGTCTATTGACATACTCTTTTGCAAGGCGTATTCTCTCGCAGTAATTTCTAAAATGTCGGGAGGATTCCAGTGAGAAGTTTTCAGGGGATATCATCTCATAGTATTCTTTGATAAATGCTTTGGAGATTTCAACTTCGCTTTTGGTAAATCTTTGGTTTTCCCAAAGTGTTTTTTGTGCGTACTCCCAAGTTAGATTGCTTAGGAAGTCTATTGAAGCGGGATGCACTTTTGTGATTGTTTTTGTCATGTTTTCTTGTTTTTAAAAGTTTACAGGACAAAGAACCGGAGATCACAAGTGGTGCTTTCCACTTTGTGTAGGGTTATGATAAAATATGCCGAAAGAAGTTAAATTGTGATGGGAAATGACAAGAAAAGAAGAGAAAGGAAAGTTTGTGTCAGTTTATGTCGGTTTGTGTTTTTTTGTGACTTTTAACTTTTTTAGATAATAAGCTTTTCAAGGTTTTGGTTGTGTTTTTTCCAGTTAAGTAGTCGATATGATTAAAAATATGCTTCAGGCTTTCTACCGGATAAAACCCCAGTCTAATTTGGTTTTTTAAATAGTCGTGAAATTCAGTGTTATTTTCTATATCTTTTTTTACTTCTTCAAGGTCTTTTTCTAATCTGTAGATATCAGGAATATCCTTTATAGGTAGACTTAAAAAGTCACAAAGTAAATCATAATGATTAGTGGTTTCAAGCTTTCTAGTATTTGATAATTTCAGCAAAACATCCAGTTTTTCATTAACAGGTAGTTGAATATCACGAACCATTTTGGTACAGAAATAAAACAAATCCAAAACAAATAGAAAGGGCAAATAAATATTTTCTTTATCCTCAATTTTTCCACCATGCATTAATCTATTACGGTAATATCTAAAGACAAAACCATAATAGTCAAAGTCATATACCATCATTGTGTGATGTTTTCTTAGGATATTCATTTTCTCTTTTAATCCCTTGTTGTGAATTCCCAATTCAGGTATGCCGTATTCTAAACACATATCATGTATAAGTCCTTCAATAATTGGTGGGATTAAATGGACTGAACTAAGGTAATCTTCTTTTTTATAATCTTCCAGTACCTTATAAATCATTTCTTTTCTTGAAAATAGCATATGATTAAACTCAACACTTGAATGTATGGTTTCAATTACTTTTTCTGTAGCGATATAATCTTTTAAAAAGTTTGCTAATACTTCAAATTTACCTTCTTGAAATAATTGAAGAGTTGTTGATTTATCTGCTTGATCTTTTCTTGAGTGAAGAAATTTATTGAATAAGACGTCCGGATACCTAGGCTCTAAAAATGGAAAAGTATAAAAGTAGTTGTAAGGTGTCCCTTCTCTAAATCGAAAAAAGTCAACTCTACAAAGACCAATTACATGTCTTTTTACTTGATTGTGATTGCTTATAAACTCCATTATTTCTTTTCTTGTCTCTTTGTTTTCCTCAAGTAAATAATGTGAAAAGTCGAGTTTGAAGTTAATGTCATAAAAAGAATTGGAAGAAGACTTTTTATTTTTTAAATCCTTTATCTCTGTTTCGAGTTTAGAAATATTATCGTTAATAGCCATTAGTTGTCTAGAACACTTTGAATAAAGATTGATAAAAACTTCATTAGGAGAGTTTTTCATCCTAAAATGTCTGAAGTAAATATCATCTATTAGTTTTGGAAGAGTCTTGGGAATTAGATTTTCACTTTCCTTTTTAACACCATAAATAGTAAATTGTAACTCATGTTTTAAGATAGAATCTTTTGCTACATATGCATTTTTAATCTTTTCAAAATCAGATTCATGGTAGAGTAATCCTAGATGCTTTACAAAAAATCTTCTGACAAGATCTTCTTTACTAGATACTAAAATATCATCTGATTTTAGTATTCCCATTACATCTTCATGCGCAGATAGAATCATTTTGTTTTTTTCTTTTTAGCATATTTTTTGAAGTCTATACCTTTAACACCGTTTTTGTTAAGCATCATGGTGAGTTTTATTCTATTTATTTCGGGAGATATATCTTTGTCTTCATAAATATTTTTGATGTGGCTAATATATGTTCTACTATTTAATAAAGACTTAAGAACCTCAATCTCCTTTTCTACATTATAAAATGCTGGGATTTTTTGTTTTTCAAGTAAAATTAAAAGTTGAATAGTGCGGTCTATTCTCCGAAAATCATTAATATCAATTTTCAATATTTGTTGTAAGTGAAACAATCGAATATTGGAGGGAGTGCCAACATTCCATATTATATGATTTGTAAAACGATGCAGGGCAAGCATCATTAATTTGGGTATATACTTATATTCACCATCAGCTAAACTTCCACCATGTGCCATTTGATTTCTATATACTGTTAACATGAAAATCAAAAATTCATAGTCGAAAATATCTAGATATGCTCTTTCAGAAACCATTTTAAGTTTTGCTCTTAGTCCAACTTTATCAGAATTTAGACCTAATTCTTGACATAATTCATGGCATAACCCTTCAATAATTGCCGGAACTAAATGAGCTGCAGATAATTCATATCCATCTTTATAGCTGTTTACACAATCAGTAATTTCTCTTTCTTTTTTCAAAGTGATATGGTGTTCTCTAACGTTAGTTTTTATGTCATTAACAAGTTTCTTTTTAGTCATTAAATTAGATAATTCGGTGCTTAATCCTTCAAAATTTAATGAGTTAAAGTGTTCAGGAGTTAACTCACTACCAAAATGTTTTGTGAACTCATATATCAAGCCTTTCCAATCTCTTTTTTTTAATAATTTTTCGTTTCCGTGAAAGTTATAAAATCTAGGAGGGTCTTGTCTATAGAAAAGAGGGGTTAAGCATTTTGTAAATATAATTCTATTAAGTGTGGGTTTGTCGATTAGAAATTTTCCAATCTCTTTAAGCGTAGATTCGTTTTGTTCTAACAGATGTTTTGCTAATTCAATGTCAGTATTTGTTTGTTGTATATCATCAGGAGTAATATTTTGGGACTTGGAGGTTTCTTTATATTTCTTTAGTTTATTTTTTAACGAGTGAATATCATTATTTAAGTTTTTAATATTGTTATGAATTGTACGGGTTTGCCTAAAACATTCACTATAAATTTTATAGTAAACTGCCTTAGGTTCGTAATGAAGGTGAAGAACTTTAAAAACTATAAATTCAATAAATTTCTCAAATAAAGTAGGAACTTCCTCAGCTTTTTTAAATGGTGAATTATCTATTTTAAGATTACCATTTTTGATATCCAATAAAACTTGTTCAATAAACGTTTTTCGAATCATGTCAATATCATTGAAGGGGTGTTCAATTTGTAAATAGCGAGCTAAAAACATTCTTGCTAAATCTTCATAGGAACAGTTTAACAAATCTTCCGCATGTAAAATGACACTTCTTATTTGTCCTATTTTTTCTCTTGGCATTATCCTAACTTATTAAAATCACACTCGGCAAGTCCAGCTTTTCAAATATTATTTTTACTTGTGGGATGGTATAAAACCGCCCTCTTTTTTCCCCGATTTCTGTTTCAAATGGTCTAATCCATTTTTTTAAAGTGCGAGGATCCATCTCATAAATTCTTGCTAGTTCTGTGATGGAATAGGCTTTTAATGGGATTTCTTTGCTTTTAATTGTTGTCATCTTAGTTTGTTTTTAGTCGATCTTAGTTATTTTAATTATTTGCAAAACGTTCTATAAATTCATCTTCAAAAAGGTGCATCATGCCTGCCATTTCCTTTACACTTAACCCTGTAGCACTTCTGTATTTGGTAACAAGACTTCTAACAAGAAGTGGCTTTTCAATTGGCACATCCAGTTCTTGTGGTTCTCTTTTTCTAATCTTTAAAGTGTTGAACTGAGAGATTAAATACCTTTTCTGATTGTATGTTATGAGTTCTAAATCACTCGCTCTGTAAAGAAGTGCCTGCATGGAAACTTTCCATTTTTTCTTTAATAGGGCTAGTAGGTTCAAGCCTACATCACCCTTCATGTCTTTTTTAATTTCAGCTTCGGGCATTAATAGTTCAGCAGCAAAAAGATTGGCTCTGTGGTCAGCATCCCCATTCATACTTTCTGTAAAGTGATGCATCAAAATATGTCCTAGTTCATAGGCTAGACTAAAGCGCTGCCTATCACCCAATAGTCGTTTATTTAAAATAATAAGCGGATGTCCGGTTTTAGTAATAAGTGTTCTTGAGTCCACTCTGTCGGTGTCAAAGTCAAATCTTACCACCAGTATATTTCTTTTTTCAAGTTGTTCTGTGAGATTGTCAATTGGAAGATTACCTAAGTTCCAGTCCTTTCTTACCTTTTTTGCAATTTCTGAAGGTGAGGTTTCTAAAGTAACCTTAAGCTTAGGAAAACTTGGTGCTGGCAGCTTTACTTTTTCAAGTAGTGTCTCTAGTTGCAAACGATAAAGATTACTGGTTGCCTCAATTGGAAAGAGAACTTTGTGGGCAACTTTTAAACGCTTTCTAAAGTTTATCATGGAAGGCAGAAAAGCATCTCCCTTTTGATAAAAGAAACTTACCGGATAGTTTAGCATTTTGGAAAGTCGTTTTACATCTTCATCAGTAAAAGATTGGTTCTGCTGTTCTACAAGAGATATTTTTGCCTCTGAGAGATTCATCTCACTTGCAAGGTCACGCTGGGTTAAGCCTCTTGATTCTCTTGCAAGTGTTATCATTTCTGTATTTATCTCTTTTAAAGTGGGTGTCATGAATTTGATTTCTGTTTTGCAAATCTAAATAAAAACTTTACAAACTATTTTATTAAAATATCAACAAATTGTTTAAAACTCTGTTTATAAACTAGCTAGCCTTTTATCTACAAGGGAATGATTTGATAGTCCTCAAAATGGTTCATATAAAACCTCAATAGTTTATAAATATCGCTGCTTTCTTTTTAGAGTTTTCAGCAAAGAAAGAGGTTGGAGTAAGTTCATTCAATTCCTTTGAATTGGTATAGGATGTTTCTTATTTATAACAACCTATACCTTAAATTATGATTCCTAGTACCAAGAATTACCTAAAATTTAATGAATGCCTTAATTTTGTCATAGAATTAAAATATATGGATATAGAAGACTACCTTAAACTAGATTTTAGATACTATCTTAAAAAGCATATCTCAACTTTAAAAGACAAAAAAAATTTATTTAGTAACCTTAGAACACTTCTCCAATCACGAAAAAATGAACTAAGTAAATTAACAAAGAAGTTTAAAACTTTGAAACAAAAGAACTCAAATCTCCCTGACTTTAAGAACGAGTTATTGGGTGATTTGAAAAAATGTAAAGAAGGACGACTTTTATCCTCTCACTTTTGTCAAGATCCAAGTATTTATGAAGTGGAAATAACAGATTTTGCTGGCTATGGTGAAAACTGGGCTATTTTCGATTTTTATAAAGAACATTTTATGAATGAAACACAAGAGAACTCTTTACCATCTGTTTTTATAAGTCACTCGTCTGATGATAGAGATATCGTACAAAGCTTTATTGACAAAATATTACTACTAGGAATAGGATTAAAAAGAGAACAAATATTTTGTACATCCTCTCCTGGTATGGATATAGATGCAGGAGAGGACTTTAAAGATCATATTATAGAAAAGCTTCAGAAAGCAAGTGTTATTATTCTGTTTATAACATCCAATTACAAAAGAAGCGAGGTGTGTCAAAATGAAATGGGGGCTGCTGTAATGACGAATGCTAGAACCTTCCCAATGATATTACCTCCAATTACTTATAATAACGTTGGTTTTTTACATTCAGCTAATATTCAACTAAAACTAGATGAAAGAAAAGATATCTTAAAGTTCTCCAATGAACTTTCATCTTTTTGCAATCTACGTGTAAATTTGTCTACTCTTGATGATCAAATTACACTTTATCTTAAAGACATCGAAAACAATGCCCCGTTTTCATCCCAATTATCAACTCATGGCAATTCAGGTTTTTCTAATGGACAGGACAAAGTTTTAAAGGAATACTTCAAAAAGTTTCTTCAGAAGGATGTTGACTTTCGAATACTTATGTTAAGAGCTCAGCCTACCTTATCAGATTGTAAGGCAATATTTCAAAAAAACTACTATGAATCTGTGTATGATTACTGCAATTTATTTTATAAATCTGTTGTTGAGCAAAACGATATTTTAGAGAGCATAAGAACAAAGGATTCATTTATTTATGAAGTTATTGATTATCCTGAAATTAAGAAAAAAACGGAAAATTCTGAAGCAAAAAGAGGGTTTCTTTATTCTTTAAATTCAAACGTAATCTTTTATCATATAAAGTTTATATCACAACAAGAGGAACATGGTTATAGCCTCTACTTTTGGTGTTATATTGACAATAGATGGATTTTCTTTCCTAAACCTTGGAGGTATGTTCAAAACATTGATCGATTTAGAGAGTCAGATATCTATAGCAAAATGCTTGGTATTATGAAAAAATTTGGGTTACATAAACAGCTTCAAAGCATGGACATGGAAGCAGATATCTTCATGACAACCTTAATTAGAGATTTGAGAAGGAGTTAACTTACAACAGTTTATTTAAAAATATCGGCTAAAAAAGTTTTTCCTCTATCGAAGCAAATTAAGACTTCCTTTCTCCACTTTCGTTTCTCCGCTTGGTAGAGTGTATTGCACAATGTAAAAGTATGTTCCTTCGGGTACGGTTTTGCCGGTGGGAGTGTAGCCATCCCATGCAGGATTAAAGTTAGTAGGTTCTTCTGTATTAATAAGGCTAGTTTTATACACTTGTTCTCCCCAACGGTTAAACACCTGTATATTTAGGCTACTTACTTTACTGGCGGTTATTTCCCATAAGTCATTTTCTCCATCTTGGTTAGGGCTAAATACATTGGGTATAAATACAAAAGGGGTGTCTTTGGGGTCTTCTACTAATGGACTATCACAAGCATATACGCTAACATTTTCGATATAATAATATGCTCCCTCACTCCATGTAGGCACATTAAAGTTACTTACCTTTTGATATTTTTTTTCTGTATATATATCATCATAAAAATTACCAATAGTCATAAACTGTTCTTCACCTTTTGCAATAAAGTTAGCGGCAATATGTATCCAATTTTTTTTATCATTAATAATAAATAAACTATCATTTTGAATTTGTGGTGTTACACTTATCAAAGAATTATTGGGAAGGTTGTCTATTAAGACACTATCTTTAGAAAAAAAAGCACCAATACTACTAACAGCGAAATTAGCAGTGTCTGCCAATGAAACATAAAACTCCACACAATAGGTGTAATCTTTTTTTAAAGGAGAAGAAAGTTTTGTTTCTATATATTCTCTTGCATTTGGATAATTATTTGCATAAATACGTATTCCTGAATATCCACCATAAGAAAAAGAGTTTTGATAACCCATAATGTTTTTTGGCACTGAAATAGGTAAAGAACTACAAGAATTATACAAGTCAGATGTCGAAACTTGTCTAATCGGTTGAAACCAACTATAAGCCTTATTTATATCCCCAACATTAGATGGGCATTGAATTAAAGAGTCAAATCCTCCATTAATCACCAAATTATTCTGAGCAAAAAACGAATGAAAAGAAATAAAAAAGCAGACAAAAAGTGTCTGCTTTTTTAAACTATCTACAACCTTATTTTTAATTGATAATAACAAGTTTTCCTGTTTTTATTACTTCTTGGTTCGTTTTCAATACATACAAATATACGCCTTTTTCAGTATCCAGTTTCAACTCCTCTCTTTGGTTGGTGCTGTTTAGCATAATTTGTTTTACCATTTTTCCTGTTATGTCGTACACTTCCATTTGTCCGCCTTGTTCCAGTTGGTAATCTATGGTAAAGTTTCCGTTGCTTGGGTTAGGATAAATGTTAAATGCAATTGTTTGTTGTTCGTTTATTACAGGAACATCGGGTTGTGCTATTCGGCTTGACGAAATAGTATTGTCCAGCACCTCACAAGGATTAACATAATTACCGGTATCTAAGGGGTCAATAATGGTTCTTGCCATATACACTGCGTCTCCTTCAGTAAACGGACACATATTGGCAATGCTTTGCAACTGGCTAAATTGTTGTACGGTTAAAGCCTTTCTTCCGCTGATTTGTTTGGCTAAACAGATGCCGTTTACTTCTCGTTGTAAGGCTTGCATGGTGTCTGCGGGTTGGGCGGAGATATTGGCAGACTGTAAGCCTAATACGGCACTTTGGTTAAGTGTATCCACACACAATAGTTCGGATATACTGTCTATTACTCCCATTGAAGCGTTACGCAAACTATCTCTGTATTGTATCAATAGCGTGTCGTTTAAAGATGAATTGGCAATAAGGTTTCTGAAAACGTGTCTTCTACTCCAGTTCCACCATGCGGTAGCATTGCTTCCTGTAATTGGTAAATTACCCTGTGCTATTGTTATGGATAGATTATCTGAAATTACTCCACCGCCACTATTACTAGGGCTACAAATTGGACCACAGTTTCCGTTACCTAAGTTAGTATTAACTGTTGTATAGGTGACTGGAACTGGCGAAGGGTTTGAGGAGTTGTCTATAGTATTTTTGTAAGGAATATATCCTGAAAGAAAAAAGCTTTGTCTAACAGTAAGGTCAGAAAATGAGCCGTTAGAACTGTTTTCAGCTATAGTATGAAAATATGGGCTTCCTAAGTAAGCGTTTATCCATCTATTTTCATTTGGATAAGTAACTCCATTGAGTATTGTTTTTTGTGGAAAAATAACACCGTTTTGGTTTAAGCTTAATCCATAAAAATTTAAGAACATGGTATTAAACGAAAAATGTGTTCCGGGTTGGCTACCACTAAATACAAATCCTCTTCCCAAAAAGTTAGGATTGTTACAAGTAACTAAAAGGCTATTACTGTTATCACTTCTTATCCCTGTAATGTGAAGTGAATTCGTGCTATTTCCTCTAATGAAGTTTCGTTCTATTCTTCCTCCTATTGCATTGTCTAATCGTATGCCTTCAGTTTGTACATTGCTGTTTAATGCATAGGGGTAAATAGTATTATGAATTACATTTGGTAATCTCATGTTTACCAATTTCACACCTGTTTTCGGACCGAAAATGTTATTACAAATAACATCCATAGTATGCGAATTAAAACGCTGGTTGGTGGTTTCCTGTGCTAGTACTGCTATACCTGTGGTATTATAGCTATTCGGATACCAAAATGTATTGTATATAATGTTTGAATTACATATTGAATTCTGCCATGCCACTACTCCTCTATAGGCATTTCTAAAGTTGTTTCGTCTTACCTCTACTAGATTTCCACCAATAATACCTTGATAGTAAACTCCTGCTAAAAATATGTCTCTAAATCGGTTATTGAAAATGTGCATGTGAGTGCTTTGATTGCCCCATACTCCGTATTGGCAACTATCAAAATCATTGGGTTGTAAACTATCCAAATCTCCCCCAACAAATACAGTATGTAGATTAGAGGCTGATGTACCTGCACTTGCTACGTTGGTTACCCATATTGCTCGGTGTAAAGGAGCAAAAGGCACTAGAATAGTATCTAGTATGGCAATGTATTTAAACTTATTATTTTCAATAATGGTATTGGAATAGGAGGTTCTTATTCCGTTCTCAAGACTATCAAATATGTTAGGCTGAAAGCTTGGTGAACCAATTCTAAGGGTATCTACACTTCTTACATCTACTCCAATATGGGCTTTATCTCCCAAAAATGGTTTGATTAATTTTGTTCCTGGACTAAAAGGTAATCCTGAGTATTTGGATGTAAATATACAACTGTCTATAGTTCCCAAATGACTACCTGCATAGGGTTGAACTAAAATTCCAATATAGTTTTTATTAAACAAGCTTTTATAAATAGTATATGGTGCTCCATTTTCTGAAACTATTGCATTTAATGCTTCTTCAAAATAACTACCTTTAACTACTAGATTAGCTCCAGCTTTTAAATAAATTCCATCCCACATACTGTCTTGGCAAGCATGAAAGTAAGATGGGTCTATGGTTAATGTAACACCTGAATTAACTACAATTTTTGAAAGAGGGCTAAACCTTACGTCAGATTCTCCAATGGAATAATTTATATCTACTTCAAAGGTTCCATTAATTGCAACATGGTCACTGGTATTATATGCTGGTAAAGGATTACCTGTCCAATTAGTTGAAAAGCTATTGGGGGTCACATTGCCCAACGAAGGGTAAAGACCGAAAAGATTACTTGCTTTTTCATCAGTTATTGTAAAGGCTTGACCATTTACTAACCCTCCACAACAAGCAATTAAATTGATTTGACTGGAATCTTGGCAACCTGCATCATCTGTAATAACAACGGTAAATTGTTCATTATTAGATGAGCCGTCAGGGTTAATGTTCCATTGTATATCAAAGCAATCGCTATTAATTTGAGTAATAGAGGTAGCTGTTGGTGCATTAATGGTGTACGTAACTCCCGATGGAGCAAAACAGTAAATACTGTTTGCGGTACAAGAATGTATTTGTCCCGTTAGCAATATGGGTGCGGTTAGTTGAGGCATTACCAGTACGTTAATGTTATCGCTGGCACTACAGCCGTTGCTGTCTGTTACGGTTAAAAAGAAAGTGGTTACTCCTGTAGGGTTTAAATACCCGTAAGGGGTAGCACAGGTATCACAGCTTACCATGCCGATAGGTGTCCACTGGTATTTGAATGGTGCATCTCCATTTGTTCCTATTAATGATAATAGTAATGAGTCTGTTCCATAGCAAACTTTTATGGTGTCTTGTTCAAATGCTGCAACAAAGTTTTTTAGTGATATTTTCATACTGTCGGTGAGGGTAGTATCACAAATGGTATAGGAAAGATAAATGGTTGTGTCTCCTGTTATAGTAACAAAAAGGGTGGTGTCATTGTTACCATTTCCCCAATTATATACTCCACCTTGTGGAAATATGGTAGGGTCTATTAAAATGCTTGAACCGTTACATATTGCTGTATCGTTTGGAAAGCCGCTAATTATATATTGAATTGTATCGGGTCTTTTAAATGCTATAGCTGGGCAATGGTCTATATCAACAGCAGTAATAGGGTCAAGGTATTTAGGATAAACATAATTGTTGCCTGATGAAGCACAGGTAAATGTGAAAGGATATGAGTGGTCTCCTAATTGTCCATTGTGGTTTTGTCCCCATGTAATAACTCCTCCATTATCACAAACGACAACATTATGATGGAAGGTGCTTGCTGATTGAAACTCCAATACTTTTGTTGCTCCGCTTGGTAGTGATAAAGAAAAAGACGGAAAGAAGGAATATTTTTTTGGAGTTGGCATATTGCAACTCCATGATTGTGCAATGTGGTTTGGAGTAATTACTCCATACACATTACTGCCTGCGCCTAAATAGCTATTATTCCCAGTTAAAATAAAACTGCTCTTTTCAATTGCCGCTATGTCTAATTTGTTGACTGCATCAACAGCAGAAAGGTGGTATGCTGCTATTTGGTTGCCTATAAAGTCTCCTAATTGTCCATCTACATTTGACCCCCATACCCATAATCTGTTTGAAGAATCTACCGCCATTACATGATTTCCTCCTGCGCTTATGTCTTTTATTCGTTTTAAAGTGTCGCTATTGGTCATCACAAAGCTTGGAGTAGGGTTGTTGGGACTAAAATTGTTATGTCCTAATACACCGTTGTTATTTGCTCCCCATGTATAAACTTTACCAGAAGAATCTAACACTACCGCATAATTAAATCCTGCGTCTATTTTATATCCTTTAGCAATAGTGGTTAGTTTTTGTGGAGTAAAGGATACATTACCAACACTACCTATACCTAGCTGTCCATTTCCGTTAAACCCCCAAGTATAAATTTCTCCTCTGTGGGTAAGTGCAACTGCAAAATTATTACCACAGGCAATATCAACTATATTACATAATGGTAGTTTAACAGGACAGTTAACGGGAACACTGGCTAATGTTACATTATTATTGTCTCCCCAAGCATAAACGTCCCCTGTTTGGGTAAGTGCTAAAGAGGTTTTATGTGAGTAATCTACTTTTACAACTGTGTCTTGTATTCCGGTAATTTCAAAGTAATTAAAATTTTGACTACTATAATCTATGGCGCAACCATTACCAACCTCAGGTGCTATAAAAGACGGAGATGAAGACCCGAATGATTGTATATTACCTTTTTCACATATTATCAGTGTATGGGAATAAGGGGGTATTTGTTTAAAAAAACATATTTCATAATTAGCGTCAAAATCTTGGTTGTTTTTTTCTACTAAAACTTTATAGCTATGACCGACTACAGTTGTAAAGACAGTTAAACTTAATATTGAGTCGCCAGGTACTATACTATCTTTTGCTAATACAGTTCCGTTACAGCTATCAAGTAAGGTCATTTTGGTCACGCAACCCGGAATAGTAAATCCTTGTATTAAATTAATCTGAACATTTTCTCCTGTTCCCGTAAACTGATGCCAACTGACACCTTGTCCGACAGGAATATAATAATTTTGATAGTTGCACACCGTATCAATGGAAGATGTGATAGGTGAGTTACAGCTCGTTTGAGCATTTACAGCCATACTGATTAGTATAAAAAGTAGGCTAAGGGTTTTAAGTAGTTTACTCATAGTTGGTTAATTTTAGATTTGCGATTTTAAGAATTTATTTTGTTCCCTTCCAAATAAAAAATAGGAAAGGCTTGTTTTTACTCATTTTCGGTAATATATTGATTACTAGTAATTTTTATAGGTATTTTTACTTAGTTGAACTACGTATTTATACCTAGATATGATTTTCATAATAATTGATTTTATTGGCGATTTTATCAATGGAAAATTCATGTTTTACAATAAATCCGTCTGCTCCGTTTTTTAAAAACTCCTGCTTCACAAAATCTTCATCTATAATGGATAATCCAATAATTTTTATTTCAGGATAGTTGTCTTTGACTTGTTGGGTGGTGATTGCTCCGTTTTGATGTTTCATTTCATAGTCCATGAAAATAACATCTACTTCATTTCTTTTTAGAAAGGGAATGACTTCTATTCCGTCTTCACATTCTCCGATAATATGTAAAGTGGGAAGTACATTAAATACTTTTTTCAGTGCTTCTCTGAATACAGAGCTGTCATCTACGAGTAATACTTTTATCATAGTGGTTCTAATTTTTTAAATCATCCCCACTATAAAATAGATAGGGGTGAAACTTCAACTTATCGGCAAATAGGTACGACCAGTACCCTGCAACCAAACAAGCGAAGCCCACCCCATACGGTGAGCGTTCTGCTTATAATTCAAGGTTGCAGTTTAAAATTGGTCGTTTTATTTGCCTGAATTATAGCATAAGCTATAAAAACAATATTTTTGTAAATGTAAATCAGAAGTTTAGAACAGACAAATCCAATTGAAGAAAAATTATAATAACCACTATTCTAACTCTTATAAATGGACAATTAAGTTAGGATTATATGTTGTTGCTCTTGCAATAGTAATTAGTCTAATATTAAGCGTGCTACAATTCTTTGAAATTATTGAACCGGATTTTATCGAGATTCTTAAAAAACTATAGTTTTATTTTTCTCCAAGTCCAATATGCTTTGGACATAGCAAACCAATTGATAGAGCCTCTAGCAAGGCTCTCGCTCTACTATCCTCAACTTCTAAAAATTTAAATTTACAACCTTCCCTTAATGATATTTTTGAGGGTTTCATGTATAACTTTGAAAAAGAGGTTTGATTATGAACATGATTTAATAACCTTTGATTTAATCCATTTTTAGCTGATATTGTTCTTCCGACATGAAGAATCTTTCCTTCAGAATCATAAATAACATAGACTCCCTGCTTTTTACTAACCTCCACAATACCCTTCTTTGGAATCATTATAGTTTTTGCCCTTAACAATTGATTAAATAATTCTTTTATTTGTTGTGACTCATCCATGTGAACTATTCTATACTTTGCTCTAAAACAAGTTTTTTAACATTATGAATTTTAGTTTTAAACCCAAACTTGTCAAATTTGTATTTTATATATTTTGATGTAAAGTCATCATGTGTAGATAGTATAATTTGATAATTATTAAAATCATGCCTTAATAACTCAATAAATGTATGCACATTTAAATCATCCATTGTCTGAATAGGGTCATCAATAGCTAAAAATTTGAAATTCTCATTCGTATTATATACTTTATTAAGTGATAAACAAAAAGCTATAGATACTACTGCCATTTGTCCAGAACTAAGATGATAAACTATATCATGATCTGAAGAACAACCTGTTTTAAACCAAACTTTATTATTCTGATCCGTAGGTTTAATTTCAATGAATATTCCTAGACCTTGCTGATAGCTTTGAAGTATTTTTCCTGAATAAATATAGAATGGGATTTTAATTTTTTCTATCATCTCTTTTTTATGACTTTGAATGGTTTCATGAACTTTATCATAAATGTCTTTTGATTTATCCTTAATCTTTTCAAGCTTATTTAATCTATTTTCTAAAAATTTCAATTTTTCATTTTCCGAAAGGCTATACTGTGTATTAACATACTTTTCTTTAGCTTGAATCAAATTAACTGAACATTTATTGAACAATTCGGGCTTATTATCGAAGTACTTAATGTATAACTCTTTATTAGGTAATAGTTGTTCATTATAATAATATTTGGGCAATAAAATTTTAGATAAGTAATCTAGCATAAGTGTCACCTTTTCATTTAACTTGTCTTCATTTACCGGAATAAAATCGAAGTAAACTTCATTAGTATCGGAAGATTCAAGTTCAGGATATGACTCAATGATGTTATTTATAGTTACTTCAAAATTGGGAAATGACCTAAATGCATGTAATAGCTTTTCTTCAACTAATTCATTATCTTTTAAAAAGGCTCTTGCTTTATCTTCTAGTTGTTCTAATATTAATTCTATTTCATCAATAATCTCTTTTTTTTCATTCAATTTAGATTTATTATAGTTTTCCAAATCTTGTGTTTTTTTAGAAATTGTATCTATCAAATCTTGATAAGCTTCAAATGGAGAATCACAAAGAGGACAATTTTTGTCACTAATAATTTCTCTCTCAATTAATTCATTAAACTCTTTTAATGATTTATCTCTAGATTTAATTAAATCTGATAAAATTTTACCTGTCTCACCAAGGTCTTTATCTATCTTTTTAACTGCATCTACTTTTCCTTTATACTCATTATATTTCTCTTCTGGATTATCCTTAATTAACCAAGTAAAAAGCTCCTGTTCTATCGCTAACTTTTCCCTTTTCTCTACAAATGTTCTTATTTTATTAATTTTTTTATTTTTCTTTTCAATTTCTTCTATGAGACTTTTTGAATATATTTTTTTAAGAACAAGAGATTCCAATAATTCCCGGTTATTTATTACATTTTTACTAATCTGATTATAATGAACATATTTTTCATATTCATTTGGGTTGAAATTTGATCTAAATTCCTTTAAAGATTTTAATTCTTCATTATATAGATTTAACTTTTCCTTTTTCTCTTTAATTTCCTTAAAAGGATGTTCTTTGTCAAATTCAAACTCTTTTTCTTCAAACAATCTCGAATAAGGGATTGATTCAGTGCTAGATATAGTCCCTTTTATGGCAGAAATATTTTGTTTAATTTTTTTATGCTCTTCGTCAAAGTGCTTTAGGAGTTGAGATAAAGAACTTTTCTTTTCTTCTTCATTAACAATATTAAACAGGAAACTTAACGAGTGTCCTTTATCGTCTTCATCTTTCCTCAAAAAGAAAAGATTATCTTCCTGCTGGAGATAGTTGAATAAATAATAAGTAGAGGTTATTTTATTATTTGTTAAATCATCATAAAATAGCTTATCGATTTCGGATTGAACTACTCCTGTTAGATTTGAAAAATCATTACTCTCAAAGTATGATAAATCATCAGTTAAGTAAGTGCTGAAAAAATTACTACTATCACTAGGGATGTTTAATCTAGCCTTAAGCACTTTTTTGCTTGACTCATCATCATCAAAATGTTTGATAATAACATACTCTTTGTTTATTTCTTCGTTTTCAATAACCATTTTGAGAATAACATCTTTACCTATGGTGTTTTGGTAAAATGGTTTATTCCTGTCTCTATTGTTTTTTTGGATTCCATCAAATACATTACTTATTCTATTTATTTGACCTGTGAGACAAATTTCAAGGACATCAAAAATTGTAGTTTTTCCAAAGCCATTGGGTCCAGCTAAAACACTAGTAGTAAAGTCATCTTTTTCGGAAAGATTTAGTTTAACTACTGCATCGATTCCCTTAAAATTCTCTATATAAACCTTTTTGACTTTAATCATTTTCTAACAATTTTAAGATTTCATCTATTTTGTCATTGTCATCCTCAGATTGAAAGTCAATGTCTAAAATATCTCCTGACCTTTCAGTTAATTTATCATACACATCTTCTGGAGAGGCTTCTAAAACAGTCGATATTTTACTTGGTAGTGTTCGAAATGTATCTTCTTCAAAAGAAAGTGCTAAGAAAGGGAGCTTTATATACAGTTGGAGAACAAGTAAATATTCCTCTAAATTATCATTAAAACCGTTTTTGGCATAAGTTTCAAATTTATCCTTATCATTTACTTTTTCTTTGAGCAGAGGAAGTATCTCCTCAGTATTTTTTAACTCAACAATTGAATTTTCAGTATATATAACTACGTATTTTTTTAAGAAGTACTCATCTTCTTCTAACAGCAATATTTGTTGCTGATATTCTTCAAGAACTACTAGAGAATCACATTTCAGCAATATAATTAAAGAAGAATTTTTCTCAACCTTATTTGATTCACCTTTCTGCTCTAGTAAATCAAAACTTATTTTAAATTTCTTATACTCTTCTATTTGCTCAAAATCTGAAAAACTTTTTATCTTCTTAAATTCAGTATCATTTATATGAAGAGTAAAATAGTATGCCCAATCATTATTTGAGTAATATGTAAGTTCGTTATTGAATTCGTTTTTTTGGTATTCTATTTCCTGAAATAGTTTATCAATTATATTATCCATTGTTTATTTTGTTTATAGCTGTGTCGGTTTTAATTAATCCGCTTTTCCCTGTAAAACCCATAAATTTTTTACGTTCATCATCTTGGGCAATTTCTTTTTCCGGTATACCTATTATATCAGGATTCAATTTTTGGAAACTACCTTCAAAATTTTCATTTACAAAAAGATTGTTTTCCCATAGCATATCTACCTTGTCAAGATTTTCAACTATGTTTTTCACTACTTCTTTTATTCCTGTTTTCTTCTTGATAGCTGTTAGTACATATTCTGTGTTCGAGTCTTCTTGTTTATACCTAATAGTTGAGTTTTTGTTTAGTGGTAATTTCTCATTAATGGCTTGAAGAACATAGAAAAATACATCGAGAAGACCATCGTTATTAAAATGAATCTGAGAAAATTTTAACTTTTCAGGACTCACATGAATGCTTAATTGTTTCATGAACGAAAGAAAATTTTCATCTGATGAATTATAAATGGGTTCTATTATATCCTTTTCAATTCTTCTTAGATTATCTTCGTTGAACTCTTCACACAAAATGGCTTCATTGAATGTTGAATAAAATAACTCTCTAGAAATGTATAATTCGTGTTCACTGAAATCCTGATTATCATTTATTATTTCATTTAATTTGCTAAAACTAAAGTTAATATCATATTCCTTTTTTCCATTTTTAGTTTGATGTTCTTCACGAATCTTAAAATCTAAACTGTATGTCAATCTTTTTAATGCTAATTTAGCTGCACCAAGATCATTCCCACAAAATAAATCAGATTTTAATTCATCTAAAATGTAAGCTTCTACTCCAGTTGTATCACAGTGGAATACTCCATCTTTATAATTATATCTCTTAACATTATTATCATTTCCTATCTCCTCTAAAGCTTCGTTTGTCCAGTTTGTTATCTCTTTTACGGTATGGAGATAATTATCATTATCACACCATTGCCCTGACTCATATTCTCCAGTTGGAATTTTCTTACCATTGTCATCCGTTTGATATATCACAGAACCCCTAAAAACAGATTTATAGGTATTAATTAAGTGTCCGTTCGAACGATAGGCTTTTACTTGATGCACAGATAAATATTCAGGGGCGGCATCTCCCGCTTTTTTATATATAGCTGCATCTTCACGAGATTCGTATTCTAAGAAGTGTACGTCAAATTCATTTTCAAGGTCTTCTCCTTTTAATCGGTTCATTTCTCTCAACGCAACAAGCAATCCTATTTGTCCTTGGTGAGAAAAACCACTCCATGTAGCTGTTGCATTTCGATTACAATTTGTATCCATCAGCTTAACAATTCATTTTTTGCACATTTTTACTATTCAATATAGAGGGTTTAAGGTTTAGTTCTTCTGTAACTACTATTAAACCCATTCATTACCGGAATATCTTTAATATGAATTTTAATGTATCCTCATAGCCTACAATTATGGTAACAACCCCACTAACTAAAGTCACAAAAGCAATTAATCCTGAAACCACTTTAAAAATCAAACTGTCTTTAACCGAATTTAACGTTCTGCTGCTTATAATACCAAACCAATTGAGAAAGAAAACTGGTACGCTTAAAATCTGCCGTATTCCCTCTCTAAACCAAATAATTGGATTTCTCAATTCTCGTTGAATACTCTTTTGATTTTCTTCCAAGTAGCCAATATAACGAAGTAAACAATCATCAACCGAGCCAGCATCAACCTTCGCAACTTGTCCTTCTCGAAACTTCGGAATCGTATTGATTATGATTTGATACTTGTTAATCATATAGTTTTGAAATGCAGGCTTGTACGACATAACACCAAATGAACCAGTGTAATTTTGAATTCTGCTGACATTCATTGTCAACCAAATATACAAATCACTGTCAACGTCTCCTGTCTCGCTCCATTGATCCTGAGTTTTAAAATACTTGCTTGAGAATTCAATGAACTTATTTCTGTACTCAATAGAAAAGTTTATTTTTTTTGCAACACCTTTATGATTATTGTAAACTTGGGCAAAACCAAGAGTAAAGATGAGGACAATGCTTGATATGATGATTCCTGTTATCATAAAGATGTCTCCACTATTTCAATTTCTTCTTCCGTTAAACCATATAACTCATAGACTAATTTATCTATTTGGTTTTCCAAATCTGAAGTGTCATACTCAGGTGACTGTTGTTTCAATGAAATGATATTATCATATAAATCAATGAACGGTTTCATATTTTTTGATTCAAGTTTCATTATAGGGATCGAATCAAAGTATTCACCAAACCATTTTATGCCATCAGCACCCCAAATAACAGAACCAAGCTTAAAGTAAAAAAATGTCAGTTTTGAATTTAATAATGTACAGTAATATTTCAAATTATTACCGGTTGCAAAAGAAGTACTATCAATTGAGAATTCTTTTTTTGTGCTAATTGCAAATGAGTTAATTGAAGAAAGCCTTGTCCAAATAAGTTTCTCATCTTCAAAAGAATCGTAATATGAACATTTTCTTAATTCAAACCATTTTTTCATTCCTTTCTTAGCTTCATATACATTCTCAAGTTCCTTCTTATGCTCAACTAAGTATTCGAAGATATCCGGATAACTCTCAATGTCAACACCCGTTTTTGTAAGAATAATGTAGTTATTGAAGTCTTTGACTTCGAATCTTTTAATTTCAGCACCTTTTAAAACTGGTTTTATAATCTCAGAATTTTTTGGGTTTTTAGAAATCAACTTATCGCCAAATTCTTTGGAAATAATAAAAATACTGTTTGCTCCTGTTGTAATACCCCTGTTGATTTTAATTTCATCAACTTGTGAAAGGGGGATTGATTTGTTTCTAATTTTATATTTTAAATCAAGAATTTTGCTATCTCCAAAAACCCACTGCTCTTTGCTAAAATATTTTTGGTTTGTGTTATTGTCTAAATTGAGCTCAGATGAGCCAAGTTCTTGTGCCAATTTTAATTCATTGATTTGAATTGCAAAGAGCTTATTATTCTCTCTTGTGAGTTCTTTTGTCAAAGAAACAATTATAGTGCCCACATTAGCTTCATCAAATATGTCAATATTGTTAAAATTTACTAAAGCAAGTAAATTAAAGTTAGAAAGAAATTCTCTTGTACTTAAACCATAATTAGTATTACAAAAACGGTTTGATGTTATAAATGATAGAATAGCATTTTGTCTCAATATCTCAATAGATTTCTCAAAAAATAGTGAGTAAATATCACCGGTTCTCTCAAACACTTTATATGATTTAAAATAGTCACTATTGCTAAATCCACTATACTGAATTTGGAAATAAGGTGGATTACCTATAACAGCATCAAATCCCACAAAAACACCTTTATCATCTAACACTTCAGGAAACTCAAAACGCCATTCAAATGCATTAATATAAATTTTATTGTTTTTTATGTTTTCAATTTCTTCTTCTAGCTTATTAATTTCTTTTGTAAGTTTTGCCTCCTCCTTTTTCAAATCAGATTTTTCCTTTTTACTCATTTGAAAAAGGTTCGTCTGTTTTGTAAGGTTCACTAAATCTCCTTTTAACTTAGAAAGTCTTTTTATTTTAGGGTCATTACGTGCTATTTCACTTCTAAAATTGTTCTTTATCTCATCAATATAGCGTTCCATTTCACGTTTTTGCTCTTTATTCTGAGCATTACGGTAGGTATTTACTGCGTTACGGTAATCTGTTATTTTAATTTTATTCTTTTTCAGAACTTCACTTAAATCAGAATCTAAATCAAATCGACTGATTAATGAATTTCCACACTTAATATTAATATCAATATTAGGTAGCGTTTCAAGTTCATCCTTACTTTTATAATAAGCACTTTTTAATAGTTCTATCCACAGCCTTAGTCTACATATCTTAACTGAATTAGGGTTAATATCTACACCAAAAAGACAGTTTTCTATTATTGTTTGCTTTTCATGAAACAATGTCTCCTGAACACGTTGGCTTTCTTTATTCAATGGATTGTATTCATACAACTCGCCTTCTTCATCAGTAACAATTAACTCATCATTTACTACTTCTACATGATATTCCTTTAGTCTTTTACCATTTCGGTCTTGCAGAATTTTTAAGTCATTTTTAACGGCTATCATTTCATTAAGAGCTGATACCAAAAAGTGACCTGAACCCACAGCTGGGTCACAAATTTTAATACTGTTTACAATTTCATTTGCCTCTTTTCTATCTTCTATTTTATCATATAGTTCTTCTATGCTTTTGCATTTCCATTTTTTTGCTTCGTTAAATTTTTGGACAACAGCCTTTCGAATGGTTTCACGACACATATACATGGTAATGAACCCGGGAGTAAAAAATGAACCATCTTTGTAGCCATTTATTTTTTCAAATATTAAACCTAATACTGAGGCGTTAATAAGCGTTTTATTGTCTTCTTGTATTTCCTCTGAGCCTTCACTACTAAAATCATAGGCATTTAAAAACTCAAACAAGTATTCTAATAAATTTAGCTTACCCGTTCGCTTTTTACCCTTATCATCTTTCAAAACTGTAGAAGGATGAATAGGTATTTCTTTATTATCTCTTAGATTACCAATAAATATAGTGTTGTGTTCTATTTCAGTTGGCTCAAATAATGAACTATTTAAATAAGGTACTTTACTAAACAGTTCTTTTACTTCTTCAATTCTTTTCTCCTTTCTACGGGCAAGAACTTTAAAAAAGAGTGTATTTAAATCATCAAAACTCTTTATCTTAGAAAGGTCTAAGAACTTATATGATTCATCATTTTTATGATAGGTGAGTAGTTGTGCCTCTAACAGTTTTAAGAAGAGTATTCTATTTATCCATGTTATACAAAGTTCTAGACCAACATTGAATAATTGTTCTTCATAGGTTGAACCGTAGGATTCTTTGTCATCTAAACGATATACTTTCTCAACACTATGTATTTCGTTAATGGCTGTTTCTAGCAATGAACCACTATTTCTTTCTTTCTCCTTTTTTCTTCCAATTAATTTTTTACTTTTTTCCTTTACTTCCTCTAGTCCTATTAAATGAAGTAATTCAGTATAAAATCGTTTATCTAAAGCATTGCTATCATTTTCAAAAGCTAGTTTTAATAAATGTTCAGGTGAAAGTAATTTGAAAAGTACAATAAGTTTATTGTCGTCCTTCGGATCATTATTTCTTAATGATTTATCGTAACTAGGTATATCAAAACAGGTGAATTCAATTTTATTTTCTGCTTTGGCAATAGCTGGTTTTGCTATATCTTTGTAAAATAAATCATTCTTAGTGCCACTTAAAGTTCCGGCTTCAAATTCTTTGAATTTTTTGACTAATTCTTTATCCTGAGCGAAGTGCTTTTCAAACTCTTGCGCATCAAAAACAAACCATTCATTAATATTGGTTGCAATAAGATATCTGATTTCAAGGTTTTGTTGAGTTATTCGTTCTCTCAAGTAATATAACAGCAGTTCCTGTAACGCCTTTTTGTTAATATCCTTTTTAGATAGCATTTCAGAAGCATTGGTTGGTCGCTTTGCTTCTATAATAACACCTACTGTACTTTTAGGTTTATCTCCGTTATGAATAACTAAATCATTTCTGCCTTTTGTATTGATAAAAAACTTTGGGTCATAGTAGGTTTTTTTAAGAAAAGCTGAAACCAAATTTTTATGATACTCCTCTGATTCTTCTTTATTTGAAGTATCAATTAACTCAATTAAATTTTCCTTAAATTTCTCTATTTCTGTCCTTGTCGGCTTTACTTTTAGGTATGCTTTATTTAATGCTTTCCTAGGTTGGAGAATTTGTTCTTTATTCATAATTATTCTAAAGCTCTAAAAGTATTAAAGTAATTCTTCACTCACAATAGGTATTTATACGGATATCAAAAACTCAGAAACAAATAACGACAATCCGCATCAGTCCGCATCGTTCCGCAACAATCCGCATCGTTTCGCATCACACCGCAACCAACCGCAACACGCCAAGACATTTCTCACCACCTTGATAGGATATTATACGTGCCGATAAAACAGACACAAACCATCAATCTTCGGCATAAGTCTACCTATCCCTGCAATAACCGAAAAGTAATTCAATAGCTATTCTCAGTTTTGAACCACAAAATCTAATGCTGTAAAGTTTAACTATTTGGAATTAGATGCTGTGTAGTAAAAAATAGTGAAAATAGACAAAGAATAGTGTGCAATGAACTTGGATAATCCACATACTGTAGCGAAGTTTGAGAAACCCCCACTCTCCTTTCAGCAAATCATTAATGCTGAAAAGATGACGGTAGAAAAATTAAAAACATTTTCAGGATTTGAAAACATATCAGAACAAGAAGCACAGCACATTATTGAAACACTTAATTGTTTTAGTGACATTATTATAAATCATATTACTAAACCGGAATATCATGCAGACCCTTAGTCCTTTTAAAAGTTTTGCCAAAGCATCGAAAGAACAACACATCAATAAAGATGGAAAAGCGGTAGTCTATACCAGAGTGTCTACCAAAGAACAGGCAGAGAACAATGCAAGTTTAGAAACACAGAAAAAGTATTGTATTGAATTTGCCAAAAAGAAGAAAATAGAAATTACTGAGTTTTTTGGTGGTACTTATGAATCTGCCAAAAGTGATGAACGAAAAGAATTCTCCAAGATGCTTTCTTTTGTCAAGCGAAAGAAGGATATCTCTTATATCATTGTTTATTCTTATGACCGTTTCTCCCGAACAGGAGCGAATGGTGCTTATATCAGTGAGCAACTCAAAAAGCAAGGTATTGTCACCTTGTCTGCTACCCAAGAAGTAGATGCTATGACGGCAGCAGGTTCTTTTCAGCAGAACCTATATTACTTATTCAGTCAGTTTGATAATGAACTAAGAAGAGATAAGTCAGTTTCGGGTATGAGGGAAAAACTTAGAAAGGGTTATTGGATAGGTTCTATTCCATTTGGTTATACCAATCTAAACCCGGGAAAAGGAAAAGAACAGCAAATTGTCATTAATGAACAGGGCAAACTCTTAAAGTATGCTTTCTTATGGAAGGCGAATGAAAACATTACGCATATAGAAATAGCGAAACGATTAGAAAGAAAAGGTCTAAAGATTAGTTATAAAAAACTGAGTGATTATTTCAGGAATCCTTTTTATTGTGGCTTAGTGGTTAGTTCTCATATACCGGGTGAAGTGGTAGAAGGAAAACATGAGGCTCTTATTTCCAAGGAAATCTTTTTAAAGATTCATCAGCTATTAAATAAAACAGGTTATGGGGAAAAAAAGAACATGGATGATGAGAATCTTCCTTTAAAGCGCTTTATGAAGTCTACGGTTTGTGGAACGGCTTATACGGGTTATCTTGTCAAAAAGAAGGGTTTATATTATTACAAGAACAATCGTATTGGGAGTAAAGAAAACCGTAATGCAAAAATCGTTCATCAGCAGTTTTTAGACCTTTTAGAAAATTATGCTCTTGCTGATGAAAAGTATCTTGCTCCGTTAAAGGAGGTCATGTATTACTCTTTTAAAAGGGCTCATGAGGCACATATTCAGGAAACGATGGCGCAACAGAACGAATTATTGGGGGTATCAACCAAATTAGAGCGCTTGGAGGAGAGCGTTATGTTTGAGGAGATTACTCAGTCGCAATATGAAAAATTTAAACAACGTTTGGAGGCAGAGAAGCTGGAAATTGAAGAAAAACTTCACTCCAGTGGGTTTAATTTATCGAACTTGGAGAAGGCATTGGATTTGGGGTTAAATTATGCCAAAAACCTGCCTGAACTGTGGCAAAGTGGCAATCTAGACACTAAGCGTAGTCTTCAAAGAATGGTGTTTCCGGAGGGTATTTTGTATGATTTTAAAAACAGCGTTTTTCGAACTCCTTATGTGAATTCTATTTTTAGCTGTATTGGGGAATTGTCTAAGGAAATGGGTAAAAATAAAAACGGGACAAGTCAAAATTTTGAGGACTTATCCCGTTTAGTACCCGAGATGAGACTCGAACTCACACGTCTATTGACACACGGCCCTCAACCGTGCCTGTCTACCAATTCCAGCACTCGGGTAATTAGGCAAATTTACATTATTTCAATAAAGCAAAAAGGCTGCTTTTTCAGCAACCTTTTCATTTTTGTGATCCCGCTGGGGCTCGAACCCAGGACCCCAACATTAAAAGTGTTGTGCTCTACCAGCTGAGCTACGGAATCGGCTTTTTTAAAGCGAGTGCAAATATACAAGCATTCATTAAAAAGGCAATTTTTGAAAGTATTTTTTCAAAAGTTTTTTTATACTCTATTGCTAAACAATTATTTAGCAACATTAACTGCTCTCTTTTCTCTTATTACAGTTACTTTTACTTGCCCGGGATAAGTCATTTCTGTTTGAATACGCTGAGCAATATCAAAGGATAACATATCGGCTTGTTGGTCGGTTACTTGTTCTGCTTCCACCATTACTCTCAACTCTCTTCCTGCCTGAATAGCAAATGCTTTAGACACTCCGGGATAACTCATACCCATTGTTTCTAACTCTTTAATTCTATTAATATATGCTTCTACCACTTCCCTTCTTGCACCCGGTCTTGCACCTGAAATAGCATCACAAACTTGTACGATTGGAGAAATTAAAGTTGTCATTTCAATTTCATCATGGTGAGCACCAATTGCATTACATACATCAGGTTTTTCATTATACTTTTCAGCCAGCTTCATTCCTAAGATAGCATGTGGTAATTCCGGCTCATCTTCAGGAACTTTACCAATATCATGTAATAATCCGGCTCTTTTGGCAATCTTAGGATTTAAACCTAATTCAGAGGCCATAGTTGCACAAAGGTTAGCTACCTCTCTGGAGTGTTGTAGCAAGTTTTGTCCGTACGAAGAACGATATTTCATTCTTCCTACCATTTTTAATAACTCAGGATGTAAACCGTGAATTCCTAAATCAATGCAGGTACGTTTTCCTGTTTCTATAATTTCATTATTTATTTGCTTGTGAACTTTTGCAACCACTTCTTCAATTCGTGCAGGATGAATTCTACCATCACCAACTAACTGATGTAGTGATAAACGAGCGATTTCTCTTCTCACAGAGTCAAAGCAAGATAAAATAATAGCCTCCGGAGTATCATCTACAATAACTTCAACACCTGTTGCGGCTTCTAAAGCTCTAATATTTCGTCCTTCTCTACCAATAATTCTTCCTTTCATATCATCACTTTCGATATGAAACACACTTACTGAGTTTTCTATGGCTTGTTCGGTAGCCACTCTTTGGATACTTTGAACAACAATTTTACGAGCTTCGTTATCTGCATTAATTTTGGCTTCTTCCATAATGTCTTTCACATAAGCCATCGCCTCTGTTTTGGCTTCTGCTTTTAAGGCTTCAATGATTTCCGCCTTTGCATCATCTTTAGAAAGACCTGAAACTGCCTCTAATTTTTTTACATGCTCGTGATGTTTCTTTTCTAATTCCTTTTCTTTTAGCTCCAGTATCTCTTGCTGTTTAGCAAGATTTCCTTTCAAAGAATTAATATCATTTTCACGCTTACTTACTTCAGAAAGCTGTTTACTAAGAGCTGATTCTTTTTGCTGAAATTTCTTTTCAGCTTCCGCCATTTTTCGCTCTCTTTTATTAATTTCTTTTTCGTGCTCTTCTTTTAATTCAAGAAATTTTTCTTTGGCTTGAAGTATTTTATCCTTTTTAAGAACTTCTGCTTCTGCCTTAGCATCTGCCAATGCCTGACTCTTTTGTTTATCAATTCCCTTTTTAAATATGAGAAAGAAAACAATTGTTCCAAGAACCGCTCCTGCCACAATACCAATAACAATACTAATGATGTCCATCACAATTAATTTTAAAAATTAAACAATAAAAAAACCCGCACCGTCCTGAATAAGATAAACCATATTAAAATGGATGAAGCCGCCCGATTTGTCAATCTTCCAACTAAATTGGCTTGATTTTGAAACCGATGAGCTAAGCTCCAATGGTCAATTCTTTTGTAAATTTACCTTAATAACAGAAGCAGTGCGGGCAATGCTTTATATAAAGAACGATTACGCTAAAACTTTTTCGATATTGTTTTTAATATCTTCTAACGTTGAAAAAACCGATTGATCTAAAGTTACGCTGTTTTTATCAGCGGTTAGTTGTTCTGTTGCAAATTTTAATGCTGCCATGGCAACCAAATCTTGCTTATCCTTAACTGCATAAGCACTTTGATATTCTTTAACAACGGCATTAATATTTTCTGATGCCTTTCTAATTCCTTCTTCTTCTTCGGCAGCAATTGTCAGAGGATAAACTCTGTCAGCAATGGTTACTTTTATAGATAATTGGTTTTTCAATATTTTAATTATTCAGTCTAGCTATACAACTATCAATCTCCCGCACTAATTCATTAATTTTAAGCTTCACTTCTTTTTTATCTTCTGTACTAATGCCTTGAGATAATTTTAGAAGTTTGGTTTCTTCAATTAATCTCTCCTCATTTGATGCTTTTTCATTTAACAACGACTTCAACCTTTTGTTTTCTTCGGTTAAATGATTTACATCATTCTTAAGTTGCTGATAACTTGAAATTAGAAGATTTGCTTTTTTCTTTAACTCATCTACCAACTTTTCATTATCAGTCATAAAAAAAAATGTTTCAAAAAACTAACAAGCACAAATTTAAGTTTTTTAATGAAATAGCAATTTATTTATATAAACTCTTACTTTTCTCCCAATATTCGTCCATTTCAGCTAAGGTCATCTCCGAAATTTCTTTTCCGTCTTTCTTTGTTTCTTCTTCCAAAAACTGAAACCGCTGAATAAACTTTTTATTGGTTCTTTCCAAAGCATCTTCAGGATTAACGCTGATAAAACGAGAATAGTTTATGATTGAAAACAAAAAATCACCCAACTCATCTTCTATTCTATTGGTATTATTATCTACTTCACTTTTCAGTTCATTTAGTTCTTCCAATACCTTTTCCCACACTTGTTCTTTATTATCCCAATCAAAACCAACGCCTCTGGCTTTATCTTGTATTCTTACCGCCTTTACCATGGCAGGCAATGATTTCGGCACACCTTCTAAAACTGATTTTTTTCCTTCTTTTAATTTTAGTTTTTCCCAGTTGGCTTTTACCGTTTCTTCATCGTTTGCCACTACATCACCGTAAATATGTGGGTGCCTGTCAATTAATTTCTTGCAAATACTTGTAATCACATCATTGATATCAAATGTGCTTTTTTCACTTCCAATTTTGGCATAAAACACAATATGTAAAAGCAAATCACCCAACTCTTTTTTAATCTCATCATCATTATTATCTAGTATAGCATCTGCTAATTCATAAGTTTCTTCAATAGTAAGGTGGCGCAATGATTCATTGGTTTGTTTTTTATCCCAAGGACATTTTGCACGCAAATCATCCATTATTTTTAAGAGGTCTTCAAAAGTATAAGCGTCTTTTTCTGTCATTATGAATTAGAGTTTGAGCAAATGTAGGTATTTCAATAAATTAAACTTAGCAAAGTAAAAATCCTATTTTTGTGTTTCATTTTATTCATGGAAGGTGACAAGAATCAAGTATTTTTATAGTCTTTTATTCATTGTTTGTTTTTGCTTAACAACAAATGCTCAAAAGAAAAACCTTGTAGCTTCTACAACCTTTCATTACGGCTTTGTTATTCCACATCACCCCTATTTAGCTCATTTAACTCAAGGTCATACTAATGGTTATGAAATTAATGTTGGATACAGAACCAATGGAACAAAGAACTGGCATCAAGAGTATTTACAGCCTTATTTTGGATTAGGGTATCTCTTTTTTGATTTAAAAAATCCGCAGTATTTAGGAACAGGACATTCTTTGTATCCTTATATCTACTTGCCTGTTACACGAAATAAAAATTTTAGATGGAGTTTTAAGCTTGCTTACGGGATTGGCTATCTTACTAAGCATTTTGACATAGAAGAAAATTATAAAAACCTAGCCATTGGCTCAGGAGTCAATGCTTTTATCCATATCAACAACTTTATTGATTTTAAAATATCAGACAGACTAAGAGGAAATACCGGATTTTCTTTCAGTCATTACTCCAACGGTGCTTTTAAAGTTCCTAATTTGGGTATTAATATTCCTTCTTTAAACTTAGGTGTTGTTTATAGAATAAATGAACATACCATTCAAGTTAGCGATAGCATTTACAGATATAGTTATGACAGAAAGTTCCAGCACAAGCTTTTGCTTGCCGGAGCCATTAAAGAAATTTCGCCTGTTCAAGGCCCAAAATATGCTGTTGGTACTATTGGTTATTCTCTTTATAAAAAAGTAAGTTTTAAAAGTGCATTAAATACAGGGCTAGACATTATATACGATTCTTCCATTCCGGTTAAATTTGACAGAGATTCCATTAGTTACAGCTCAGACTTTGAAGCTACAAGGGTTGGCGTAAATTTTGGCTATAACTTGGAAGTAGGAAACCTAACGCTATTGTTTCAGCCGGGAGTTTATTTAGTTAGTAAATACAAAGACCAAGGAATAATTTACGGCAGATATGGATTTGCTTATCATATCAATAAAACAATAGGAATTGGGTTAAATGTAAAAACACACTTTTTTGTAGCTGATTATTTTGAAGTAGCCACATTCATTAAACTAAAATGATACGTAAAATAACATACACGATTATTTGTTTAACTATCCTTTTTTTTAGTGGATGTAAAAAAAGTAAATGCTTTAAATCTACCGGAAAGGAAGTTGAGTTTGAACAAGAGTTAGGTTATTTTAATGAAATTGAATTGTACGATAAAATAAATATTGTTCTCGTTCAGGATACTATAGAAAAAGCTATTATCAGAGGCGGTGCCAACTTGGTTAGTTTTGTTTCACTACAAATTAATGGCGGAAGATTAATCGTAACAGACGATAACAAATGTAATTATTTAAGAACTTACAAAAGACAGTTGGAGGTTGAAATTCATTTTACCGATTTGAACTATATTTATTATGAAAGCTCTGGCATTGTGAGTACTAAAAACACTATTCAAGCTAATGTTTTAAAAATTGAAAGTGTAGATGGCTCGCAAGAACTAAATTTAGAAATTGAAGTAGATTCACTTGAATTACAATTTGGCGTAGGACCTGGAGACATCAATCTCTCAGGATATGCAAACTACTCGTATTGTTTCCTTGCCGGAAACGGAATGATTAATTGTGAAAAATTAGAAAGCAAACGATTTTACGTAAACAATAGCGGAACGGGCGATATTACTATCAACGCTGATGAAGCTATTGGAGTAGAACTTTATCACCTGGGTGATGTAAAATACCTTGGCAACCCAATTATTGAATATCAAAAAGTAACAGGAAAAGGTGAATTTGGTAAAAAATGAGTTACTTCAAATACCTAAAATCCTGATTATTCTTAATGTTTAAAAGCGAGTTGTAAATCAACTTAATAACACTTTCTACATCTTCTTTATGCACCATTTCCACTGTTGTGTGCATGTAACGCAATGGTAAAGAAATTAAAGCTGAAGCCACACCACCGGTTGCATAAGCAAACGCATCTGTGTCTGTTCCAGTCATTCTGCTTGCAGCCGCTCTTTGGAAAGGTATTTTATTTTTCTCTGCTGCGTTTATAATTAAATCTAACAAGTTATTTTGAACAGCAGGACCATAAGTCAACACAGGACCTTTTCCGGAATGAAAATCGCCTTGATCAATCTTATCAATCATTGGTGTTTGTGTATCATGGCAAACATCTGTAACAATAGCAACATTTGGTTTGATAGTTTGAACTATCATCTCCGCTCCTCTCAATCCAACTTCTTCTTGTACCGAATTGGTAACATATAAACCAAATGGCAACTTAACTTTATTCTTTTTAAGAAGTCTTGCTACTTCAGCAATCATAAAACCACCAATTCTATTATCCAAAGCTCTCCCAACATAATATCTGTCGTTTAATACCATGAACTCATCTTTGTATGTAATCACACAACCAACATGAATTCCAAGCTTCTCAACTTCTTCTTTGGATGTACAACCACAATCTAAAAAGATATTATCCATTTCAGGTGCTTTTTCTTTTCCTGATTTTCTGGTATGAATTGCCGGCCAACCAAATACTGCCGTAACGGTTCCTTTTTTGGTATGAATATTTACTCTTTTAGACGGAGCAATCTGATGGTCAGAACCACCATTTCTTCTCACGTAAATTAAACCTTTATCGGTAATATAATGAACAAACCAAGAAATCTCATCAGCATGAGCTTCTATAACAACTTTATACTTTGCTTTAGGATTAATTACTCCAACCACCGAACCGTAAGTATCGACTATATGCTCGTCAATGTATGGCTTGATATAGTCTAACCAAAGCTTTTGTCCTTTAGACTCAAAGCCTGTAGGACTTGGATTGTTTATATATTTCTCTAAAAATGTTAAAGATTCTTTAGTAAGAATAGATTTTGATGCAGTCTTTTTTGCCATGAGTAATAAAGTTTGGATGCCAAATTTAGAAAAATGAAGCTTAATAAAAAGATAGCGTCAACTAAAAGATATGAAATTATTGAACTTCTACGGTAGTATCTCTTCTTACATACTTTAATGTAAGTAAGTTAGTAGGGTTTACACCTAAATTTGTTACATTCTTTTTAGTAAATCTAACCACTTGATCATAATATAATGGAACAATTGGAGCTTCTTCAATTAGAATTTTATCTAACTCTTTATACATTTCATAACGCGTAGAATCATGCTGTTCTTTAATAGCTGTCTCCAACATCACATCATACTTGTAGCTTTTAAAATGAGTATAATTAGAGCCTTTAGGAGAGAAGTTTTTACTGTTAAATAAAGACAAATAGTTTTCGGCACTAGGGTAATCAGCTATCCAAGATTTTCTAAAAAACTCAACTTGAGATTTAGCTACCAACTCTTTATGAACTCCCGGTGGATTAACATCTAGTTGAATTCTAATTCCTACATCATTCAACTGACTTTGAATAAATTCACATAAATCTAAATATTGACCCGTAGTGCTTAACTTAATTACTGGCAAACCTTTACCGTTTGGAAAACCCGCCTCTGCTAACAACTGCTTTGCTTTTTCAGGGTCATAATTATACCCTTTTACTTTTTCTTCATCATAAGATGGCATTCCTTTTGGTACAAATCCAGAAAGTGCCGGAGTTCCCATACTATTTCGCATGTATTTAACCATACTCACTCTGTCAAAACCATAGTTAATAGCTTGTCGTATTTTTTTATTTTGAATAGGGCTATTTTTAAATTCTTCCATTTCCGGGTCAACCATAAACCCAAGATATTCTGTATTTAAGAAAGGTATTGAAAGTAAGCTAATTTTATCTTCATACTCTGGAAGTAAATTTCCCTGTTTGTCTAATATTTGATTTCTGTACTCACCGTTCAAGCCGTTTAGCATATCTAAACCGCCTTTTAAAAACTCATGAAAAGCAATTTCTTCATCTTTAATGAATAATACATTTACCGCATCTGCGTAAGGCAAGCGATAACCTGTAGAATCCACTTCAAAGTAATTTGAATTTTTTAGCATAATTAGTTTTCCGCCTTCTACCCATTCTTTAAATATAAACGGTCCTGTTCCAATTGGATTTCTCCTAAAGTCTGAGCCATAATGCTCAATAACCTCATTAGGCACAACAGAAAAATATTGCATGGTTAGCATTCCTAAAAACGGTAAAAAAGGTGCTTTTAAGTAAACTTTAAACGTAGAGTCGTTTTCTGCTTTAAAACCAATACCATCGGCTTCATCACTATCATCAAGTAATTTAACAATCCACTGAGCTCCCGTTGAAGCCGTTTTTGGGTCAATGATTCTAAAAAAAGAATAAAAGAAATCTTGTGCTACAACCTTTCTTCCTTTCCCATTTGGAAACATTTCATGGTCATGGAAATAAACATCATCTCGTAAATGAAAAGTATAAACCCTTCCATCTTCAGATAATTCCCAACTCTTAGCGATACAAGGTTGTACCTTAAGTTCGTCATTCATTTGTACCAAACCGTTAAATAGTTGATTTACGGCTCTAATATTTTCTAAGCTGGAACAAAATGCAGGATCAAGAGAAGTTATACCTGCCGGCTCGTTATATGTAAAAATAAATTTATCGGAATGTTTATGTTTCTTTTCTGCTGAACAACCAAACAACACCCATGTCAAAATAAATAATACCCCTATTCTTTTCATTTCATTAATATTTTCCGAAATATCAGTATAAATATAGCCAATTAGTAAATGAAGCAAAAGCCTTTGTCAACAGTTTTTTTAACACCGTAAACATTGGGTTATTACTAATAATCTTACCTTTGCAGCCATGAATCCGTATAAGAAAGTTGCTTTTCATACTCTTGGCTGCAAATTAAACTTTTCTGAAACTTCTTCTGTTGCAAGAACATTTGAAGAAAAGGGGTTTGCCAGAGTTGAGCTTTCTGATTCTCCCGATGTAGTTATCATTAACACCTGTTCGGTTACCGATAATGCCGATAAAAAGTGCCGACAATTAGTTAACAAAACGCTTAAACACAATCCGAATGCTTTTATTGCGGTTATGGGATGTTATGCTCAGCTTAAACCTCAAGAAATTGCTTCTATAAAAGGCGTTGATATTGTTTTAGGTGCAGCAGATAAATTTAAGCTACTGGAACATCTTGAAACGTTTGACAAGAAAAACAGAACTGAAATTTTTCATTCAGAAATTAAAGACGTAAAAGAATTTGTTCCCGGATATTCTAAAGGAGATAGGACTCGTTCATTTCTTAAAGTGCAAGATGGCTGTGATTATTTTTGCTCGTTTTGCACCATTCCTTTAGCCAGAGGAAGAAGCAGAAGCAATTCAATTGAAGAAACTTTAAAAGTAGCCAATGAAGTTGCCCAAACTAATGTTAAGGAGGTGGTATTAACAGGTGTAAACATTGGTGATTTTGGAAAAGGAACTAACGAAACATTTTTAGATTTAATAAAAGAGTTAGATAAAGTAGAAGGCATTGAACGCTTTAGAATTTCATCTATTGAACCTAATTTATTGAATGATGAAATTATTGAATTTGTTGCCCATTCTAAAAAATTTGTTCCGCATTTTCACATACCTCTTCAGTCTGGAAGTGACTTCATTCTTGAAAAAATGAGAAGGCGATATAAGTCTGATTTATACAAAAACAGAATTGAAAAAATTAAACAACTAATTCCCAATTGTTGTATTGGAGTTGATGTGATAGTGGGTTTTCCGGGTGAAACAGAAGATGAGTTTTTAAAAACATATAACTTTTTAAATGATTTAGACATCTCCTACTTACATGTTTTCCCTTACTCAGAAAGAGATAATACAACAGCTGTTAGAATTCAAGAAGACATAGTGCCGATGCATACCAGGAGCAAAAGAAGTAAAATGCTTCATATTTTGTCTCACAAAAAGAAAAATTACTTCTATCAAGAAAATAAAAACACTTCTCATGTAGTGTTATGGGAAAGTGACAATAATGAAGGCTTTCTTCATGGCTTTACCGAAAACTACATCAAAGTAAAAACAGCGTATGACTCTTCTCTTTGTAATACGCTACAAAATGTTTCTTTGGAAGATTTTGACGCAGAACAAGTATATTCTGCAAAAGTTAACGAACCTGTGGTAATATGAATTTAGACCATTTACTGAATCAAACTACAGAAATTGTATTAGAAGCAGGAGACTATATTAAAAAAGCAAAAATCAATCAATCTGATATTGAAATTAAATCCTTAAATAGCTTAGTTACCTATGTAGATAAAACCAGCGAAAAAATATTAGTAGAAGGATTAAGTAAGGTATTGAAAGAGGCAGGTTTTATTACTGAAGAAGAAACCATTGCTCAGGATAAAAAAGAATATAATTGGATTATTGACCCACTTGATGGAACAACTAACTTCATTCACCAATTACCATGCTATTCCATATCAGTTGCACTAAACAAAGGTCATGAAACGATTTTAGGTGTTGTTTATGAAATCAATCAGGATGAATGTTTTACGGCTCACATTGAAACAACATCAAAATTGAATCAAAAAGAAATTAAAGTCACAAACACAAGCCATCTGGAAGATAGCCTTATTGCCACAGGGTTTCCTTATGACGATTTTAGTCAGCAAGAGAATTATTTAAAAATTTTAGGAAGCTTGTTAACAAAAACTAGAGGTGTTAGGCGATTTGGCTCAGCCGCTGTTGATTTAGCTTACACTGCATGTGGTAGATTTGATGCGTACTATGAAAGCAACCTAAATTCTTGGGATGTGGCAGCAGGAGCATTAATTGTAAATCAAGCAGGAGGAATGGTTTCTGATTTTGAAAATAAAGACAACTACATATTTGGCAAACAAATACTTGCAGGAAATAAACACATACACCCTCAAGTTCTTTCCGAAATAAAAAATTTCATCTAAATTGAAATTGACAGATTAAAACTTTAATCTTAATTTAGCGCAAAACCAAACCACATTGACATGAAAAAAACACTACTTTTTTTAAGCTTTATAACTTGTTTAAGCTTTGTTTTTGCTCAGCAAAAATACAGCGTTTTACCGGCAAATGTTGAGTTCCCTAGATTACCGGATGAGGCCATAACTAAAAAAACAAGCAATCAGAAATCTTCCACTTGTATAGATACCGTTAGATACCTTCATCAAAAAGGAACTTCATATAGCGGTGTAATTGTTAATAATACCACATCTGCTAGAGCAATTGCTCAATATTTTGAAGCTGGTCAACCAATGACCATTCATGGGTTTAAATTCCATTGTTATAATGACTCTGCAACAACTATTAAGCTTATTTGCTATATGTTTGATGCTCGACCTGACTCTGCACCTCTTCAGCCGGTATATGCTACTGATACAATTTATGTTCAACCGGGCTACCAAAGTTATTTCAGTGCAAACAGTCTATATACAGCTCGTTTTGCAACACCAGTAAATTTTACAGGTAAAGCATACACATTAGCCGTTTATAATTTAAGCAATAAAAACTTAGTAATGTATTGTAATAGCTGGACTGCTATGAATGGAAATAATGAATGGAGAGCATCATTACTTATTGGCAGCTCTTGGTCTAGGAGCCAAAATGTTACTGTTGGAACAGTACCTTTTAATGCTGATGCAATTTATGAGCCTATTGTAAGCTTTAATGCTGAGGCAAAATTTGTTACTGACTCTTCATGCGTATCTGCAGGAACACCAACTAAATTCAAAAGTTCCTCCCCATTAATTACTTCTAGGGTTTATAATCAAGAGAAATACAATGGTTCTCAAAGGGCATGGTGGGATTTTGCGGATGGAAGTCCATTAGTAATAAGTGACGACACCACTCACACTTACGCTGTTAACCAAGATTATAATGTAATGTTGTATGATACCATGCGTTCTTGGTATGGAGATGTTTGCGGAGATGTTGACACACAAACTGTAACTTACCAATTACCTGTTTCTTCATTTACGTTTAACAACACTAATTTACAATACAATTTTACTTGCACCACTACTCCTACTCCAAATAGCGTATTGTGGGATTTCGGAGACAATCAAACATCAACTCAACTAAACCCTACACATACTTATGCAACCGGAGGAAATTACTTTGTATCATTGATTGTAAATAACGGTTGTGGTAATAACTTTTCTGGTCAAAACATAAATGCAGTTAATGGTATAAATTCTATTGATAAAGAAAATGGCTATCAAGTTTATCCCAACCCTGTGGTAAATGAGTTAAACATTAAAGTTAACACTGCTTTACCAACTACTATTAGTGTATTTGATAATCTAGGAAAGATAGTTTATTCCAACTCTATGAATAATGCTATTAAAATAAATACAAGTACATGGACGGAAGGAAACTATTTTGTTAAAATTTCTAATGATGAAATTAGCAAAGTAGTTAAAGTAAATGTGATTAAATAGCTGAATTATAAACACCTCTTAAAAGGGAAGCAAATGCTTCCCTTTTTTATTAAAGCACTTCTTATCTTTGCCAAATGGAATTTAAACTTACTTCCGAATTTATCCCCACCGGAGACCAACCCGAAGCCATCAAGCAAATTGTAAGTGCCTACGAAACCGGAGAAAAACACCAAACCCTTTTAGGGGTTACGGGTTCAGGAAAAACGTTTACGGTAGCCAACGTTATTAAAGAAATTAAACAACCTACTCTTGTCTTAAGTCACAATAAAACCTTAGCCGCACAGCTATATGGTGAATTAAAACAGTTTTTTCCTGAAAATGCTGTAGAGTATTTTGTTTCTTATTATGACTACTATCAGCCTGAAGCATACCTTCCGGTTACAGATACTTATATTGAAAAAGACTTATCTATCAATGATGAAATTGAAAAACTTAGATTAAGCGCAACTACAGAGCTTCTTTCAGGAAGAAAAGACATTATTGTTGTTTCATCCGTTTCATGTATTTACGGTATTGGTAATCCCGAAAACATTCAAGGAAATGTAATTGTAATTACTAAAAACTTAAAAATTAGTCGAAATAAGTTACTTCACCAATTTGTTACGGCACTTTATTCAAGAACTACCGCTGATTTTCAAAGAGGAAATTTTAGAGTAAATGGTGATACGGTAGATATTTTTCCTGCATACACTGAAATAGCTTATAGAATAGTTTTTTGGGGAGATGAAATTGAAGAAATCTATTCATTTGACCCATTGAATGGAAATAGAATGAATAATTTGGATGCGCTTACCATATATCCCGCCAATATTTTTGTTACTAACCAACAAACTATGCATGAAGCTATTTTTGAAATACAACAAGACATGGTTAAGCAAGTGGACTATCTAAAAGAAGTAGGAAAACACTTGGAGGCAAAACGGTTAGAAGATAGAGTAACTTATGACCTTGAAATGATAAGAGAACTTGGTTACTGTTCAGGAATAGAGAATTACTCAAGATATTTTGACGGACGACCTGCAGGCTCCAGACCATATTGTTTATTAGACTACTTTCCCGAAGATTATTTAATGGTAATTGATGAAAGCCATGTAACTGTTCCACAAGTTCGTGCAATGTATGGGGGTGACCGTTCAAGAAAAGAAAACCTAGTAGAATATGGATTTAGATTGCCTGCTGCCTTAGATAACAGACCGCTGAAATTTGAAGAATTCTTAGGCTTACAGGACAAAGTACTTTATGTAAGCGCAACTCCTTCCGAATATGAACTACAAATGAGCGGAGGCGTAATTGTAGAGCAAGTTATCAGACCAACAGGCTTGTTAGACCCAATTATAGAAGTTCGTCCAAGTTTAAATCAAATTGATGATTTGTTAGAAGAAATAACCAAAAGAGCTGAAATTGACGAACGAATTCTGGTTACCACTCTAACTAAGCGAATGGCAGAAGAACTAACCACCTTTTTAGAAAAGGCCGGAGTAAGATGTAGGTATATTCATTCTGAGGTTGATACCTTAGAACGAGTTGAAATTTTAAGAGATTTACGATTAGGCTTATTTGACGTTTTAATAGGAGTTAATTTACTTAGAGAGGGATTAGATTTACCGGAAGTTTCGTTAGTGGCAATATTAGATGCTGATAAAGAAGGATTTTTAAGAAACTTTAAATCTCTTACTCAAACCATAGGAAGAGCTGCCAGACATATTGACGGAAAAGCCATTTTGTATGCAGATAAAATGACTGATTCCATGAAAAAAACCATTGAGGAAACAGAAAGAAAAAGAACCAAACAAATAGAATACAACACTAAACATAATTTATCTCCTCAAGCATTAAAAAAGAGTAAGCAACAAATTCTAGAACAAACCAGAGTGGCAACTAATGCCGGAGGAAGTAAAGCATATAACGAACCTACTGAATTCAACATAGCTGCAGAACCTGTTTTACAATACATGAGTGCCCCTCAACTGGAAAAAGCCATTGAACAAACCAAAAAACAAATGGAAAAAGCAGCAAAAGAGCTTGATTTCATTGAAGCAGCCAGACTAAGAGATGAAATGTATGAGCTACAGAAACTTATTGAGAAGAAGAAATAATTGAAAATAACCGAATTAATAGTTATTGTGTAAATTTGTCTAATAATGAGACGCCTACTATTTACAATTAGTTTATTTATGATGCTCTTTTCTTGTAAAAAAGAAAAGAAGATTGATTGTTCAAAAGAAATTGATACAGCCTCAATACAATGTTACAGCAAGAACGTAAATGACAGTATTAATGGTTTTGTGACTAACTATCATAGTGATGGAAAAACAAAAGAAAGTGAAGGGATTTACGAAAATGGAGTGCAAAAAGGCTTTTGGAAATTTTATTATGAAAACGGAAATATTCTAAAAGAAGGAAATTTTGCAAATGGAAAAATAACCGGGTTTTGGAAGCTCTATTATGATAATGGGTTGACAAAGGAAGAAGGTGATTATCAAGATTGCCAAAAAGATGGATATTGGAGGTATTATTACAATGATGTTTCAAGACAAATAGAATCAGAAGGGAGTTATGAGCATGGTATTAAAGAAGGAAATTGGAAGTACTATGATCAAAATGGCAAACTAGTGGAAGAAAGAGACTGTTAAGTCCAATGGCAAATAAATTCATTCAATCATACAAGCAAAACTATATTTCTGAAAAAGTAGATGTTAAGCCTGAAAAATTAAGGCTATACAACATTATCTATGAAGCCGACACACCGGCAGGAAAGCTTTTTGACATCGTATTGCTTATTTTAATACTTATAAGTGTTGCTGATGTAATGCTGGAAAGTGTAAAAGAATTTAGAGAACAGTATGGACTGGCTTTAAGAATTCTTGACTGGACAATTACTATTCTTTTTACTATAGAATACGCAACAAGAATTTATGTTTTAACAAAACCTAAAAAATACATATTTTCATTTTTTGGAATCATTGACTTACTTTCCATCTTACCTACCTATCTAAGCTTTTTTATTGTTGGTTCGCAAAGCCTATCGGTAATAAGAGCCATAAGACTAGTCAGAGTGTTTAGAATACTAAAGCTAGTTCGCTATATGGGAGAAGCAAACTCTCTTCTTAGAGCCATACTATCCAGTAGAGTTAAAATATTTGTATTTCTGGGGTTTGTCTTCATACTTACCATTATTGTTGGTTCAATTATGTACGTCATTGAAGGGCCTTCTGCCGGATTTCACAGTATTCCTAGAGCGGTGTATTGGGCCATTGTAACTATCACAACTGTTGGATACGGAGATATTGCTCCACAGACTCCTATCGGTCAGTTTATTGCCGCATTAATGATGATTGTGGGTTATGGCATAATTGCTGTACCTACAGGTTTAATTACTGCTGATATTGCCATCAGTAATTCAAAAAGAGAACAACAAAACTTAAACCAAACATGTACAAATTGTAACACAAAAATTAAAGATGAAAAAGCGAAATTTTGTAGCGAATGTGGCCATAAGCTTGATAAGCCTAGCACTTATATCTTGTAATGGTAGTAAAGAAGTTTTAGAAAATGGAGAAAAAACTAACTCCACCTCTACTCAAAAAAATGAAAGCACGGTTATAGTTAGTGAAAACAAACCAGAAGAAGTTTTTGAACCGGAACCTGAGGAAAAGAAAAGTAATCAATTGGAGATAAAGCAACTTAGCTACAACCCTAAACTAATGCCGGATATATTAGGCGAACATTACGATATTGAAAATGCCGAATTGTCCGGAAACCAACTTCATATAACCATTGCTTATAGTGGCGGGTGTAAAGAGCATGAGTTTAATCTTTATCATAACAAAATGATGAGTAAAAGCATACCTCCTATTCTAAATATATTCTTAACACATGAAAATAATGGAGACGAATGCGAGCAGTATATTACTAAAACTATCATATTTGATGTTTCGACCTTAGAAAAAGATTTTCCAGAATTGAAACAAATTAAACTACAATTAAGTAACTTTGGTAATACATTGATGTATAACAAATAATGAGGTTACTTTCGATTTTTCTTTTTTCTATTATTTCCATTTTTGCTTTTGGACAGATTAGCCAAGGCGGACAGCCTTTAATCAACTCACTTCCTTCAAATCAATACCATACCGAAGGGATAAGCAACTTAAATGAGCTTATTGCAGAAGATGCCATAACAGATAGTCAAAAAGATATTCCATGGAGGTTTGGAGTAGAAATTCCAACTCAACTTGATGTGTTATCACAAGGAAGATGGGATGTTATCGGAAATACACTTATTTGTAAACTTGAGATTAGTTCTCCCAATGCTGTTTCCATTAACCTAAATTATAGTAAGTTTAAATTAGCACCAAAAGCCAAACTATTCATTTTCGATGAAAAGAAAGGAGAAGTTTTAGGTGCTTTTACTTCAGAAAACAACTCCAAAGACGGAACATTTGCCACCAACTTAGTATATAGTGATAAAATCATTCTTCAATATGAAATACCTGCTGACAACAAAGAAACTTCTGAAATTATAATTAATGGTATTGTACATGGATATCGTTCTCTTAAGTCAGGGCTTAAAAATTTTGGTGCATCAGGTTTTTGTAACAGAAATGTTGTTTGCGATTCTACTTTATGGCAAGATGATGCAAGGTCTGTGGTGATGCTTTTAACCTCTAGTAATACAAGATATTGTTCAGGCGCACTAGTTAACAATACTAAAAATGACGGTACGCCTTACGTACTTTCTGCATTTCATTGTTCAGTTGGAGCAAACTCCATTTTTATGTTTAACTACTTTTCCGCACAATGTGGAACAAGTATAGACGGCAACACCACTCAAACCATTAGCGGTTGTCAAATAAAAGCATCCAATACCACTTCTGATTTTATATTGGTAAAACTTAATTCCACTCCCCCATTATCTTACAATCCTTTTTATGCAGGATGGAACGCTGATACATTAGCGTCTTACTCTTCCACAGGAATTCATCACCCAAGAGGTGATGTAAAAAAAATATCACATGATTATGATCCGGCTGTTTCTTCTGGTTATTATAACCCGGGAAATGACCACTGGAAAGTAAAAGACTGGGATTTAGGTACAACCGAACCTGTTTCTTCAGGCTCTCCATTATTTGACCATAACCATAGAATTACCGGTCAATTACATGGCGGAAATGCAGCTTGCGGAAATGATTTTCAAGACTACTATGGTAAATTTTCTCTTTCATGGGATTTAGTGAACGACACCACCAGACAATTAAAATATTGGCTAGACCCTGATTCTACCGGAACAAAAATACTTGACCCATATAGCCCAACAACGCCATCCAAATTAAGAGATGCTGCTATGCTTACGCTTACTAATATTGAGGCATACTCTTGTAAAGATTCGATTTCACCTATTATTTCTTTTAGAAATTTTGGTGCCGATACCTTAAAAACACTCACTATTTTTTATCAGTTGGATAACAACCCCACACAATTTATTGCATGGGCAGGTGCTTTGCGTTCTTACGCAGTAAACACTTTATCACTTCCTAAAATTCATACAGTGGGAGGCAATCATATTTTAAAAGTTTATACATCCGGTCCCAACGGCAATACAGACCAGAATAATTTTAATGACACCATTATAAAAAGCTTTTTTACCAATGATCAACCAAATAACCTAACCTTAACCGTTCGAACAGATGATTATGGTTCTGAAACGTCATGGGCAATTATTGACAACCAAAATCAAGTAGTTCATTCCGGAGGGCCTTATGAAAACAAAATAGGGGGAGAAACCCTTGTCCACTCTATATGTTTAGCTAATGAATGTTACCAATTTGTTATTAAAGATGCCGTTGGAGACGGAATGTGTTGTGCATACGGCAAAGGATATTATTTACTTACCAATGATTTGAATGGAGACACCTTGGCTTTTGACACCAACTTTACAACTACTACAGACACTCAATTATTTTGTTTAGACACTTGTAAATTCTTTATCACTAGTCAAATTACAAATAGCACCACTTCTAGTAGTAATGACGGAAGTATTGATGTTACAGTAAACGGAAACAAAGGACCTGTTTCCTATATTTGGTCAACCAGTGATACTACTGAAGACATTTCCGGCTTAGCACCGGGAGTCTATACTTTAATTGTAACCGACTCTGTAGGTTGTAGTGACACTATAAGTTTTACAGTTAGTTTTGGAAATGCCATAAATGAATTATCCTCCAACCAAGTTTCCATCTATCCAAATCCTTTTAATGACATGCTTTATCTCAAAACAGATTTAGTTGGAAACCATAAACTAAGAGTCTTTGGATTATTGGGTCAGGAAATACTAAATCAAAACATCTACTTCAATAACGAAGTAAAAGAAATTGATGTTCAATTTTTAGGTAAAGGAGTCTACCTGTTAGAGATAAGTAACAGTAAACAGAGTATCGTAAAGAAACTAGTTAAACGCTAACTACTTTCCCCAAACATGGCTGTTTTTATGCTTTTGATTACCAATTTTTCCGGTAGAGTTTACTTTCGCACCTTTACTGGAAGAACAGGCATCAAACACAAGAGCCACACCCGCTAATACTAACACTGAAAAAAGAATATTTACAACAATCTTTTTCATAATCTTTTGGTTTGTACCTACAAAGTTAGGTATTTTATATTAATTATACTCATATGGTAATATTTTGTTTCGATTAAATTGCCGCTCATGTAAAAAGCTGTTCTATTCTTTTGAGCATTATGAGTATTTATTACATTTATCTTCTTTAAAATTAAATCATGCAAAAAATTAAACTCTTACTATCAGTTATTATTATTAGTACGCTTTCATTAAGCGCACAAAAAAAGAAATCCTCAGGCGCTAATGAAGGTGACAAGTGGAACAGCGGAACATTTTCAGGCTTAGCATTCAGGAGTGTTGGTCCTGCATTAATGTCAGGGAGAATTGCAGACATTGCCGTTAATCCTAATAATCATTCGGAGTATTATTTAGCGGTTGCATCGGGTGGTGTTTGGAAAACAGAAAATGCCGGAACTACCTTCTCTCCTATTTTTGATGGTGAAGGTTCTTATTCAACAGGCTGTGTAACCATTGACCCAAGTAATACTAATATTGTTTGGGTTGGTTCGGGAGAAAATAACAACCAAAGAAGTGTGGCTTATGGTGATGGAGTATATAAATCTGAAGATGGCGGAAAAAGCTGGAAAAATATGGGCTTAAAAGAGTCAGAACACATTTCTAAAATTATTGTTCATCCAAATAATTCTGATGTAGTATATGTTGCAGCTTACGGCCCACTTTGGAAAGAAGGCGGTGACAGAGGAATTTACAAAACTACTGACGGTGGCGAAACATGGAACAAAATTTTATCTGTAGATGAGCATACGGGTTTTGCAGATTTAATTATGGATCCGAAAAATCCACAGGTACTCTACGCTTCGGCTCACCAAAGAAGAAGACATGTATTCACTTATGTTGGCGGTGGTCCGGGTTCAGGCTTACATAAATCAACTGACGGTGGAAAAACCTGGAAGAAAATCAATACCGGTTTACCAAAAACTGATTTAGGAAGAATTGGTTTAGCCATTTCCCCTATTGACTCTGATGTACTTTACGCTATTGTGGAAGCATCTGACAATAAAGACGGTTTTTACAAATCTACTGACAGAGGAGCAAGCTGGGTAAAACAAAGCGACCACTCTACCAGTGGAAATTATTACCAAGAACTGTATTGTGATTTGTTTGACGTAAATAAAGTTTACTCTATGGATACCTGGTTGCACCATACAGAAGACGGTGGCAAGACTTTTAAGATGACAGGAGAAAAGAGTAAGCATGTGGATAATCATTGTATGTGGCAAGACCCCAACGATGCCAACCATTGGCTAGTTGGATGTGACGGAGGACTATATGAAACCTGGGATGCTGCTAAAAACTGGCAGTATAAAGCCAATCTACCTATTACACAGTTTTATAAAGTTGCCGTTGACCAAGCTACGCCTTTCTATAATATTTATGGCGGAACGCAAGATAACAACAGTATGGGCGGACCTTCCAGAACTACCAATGCTGCAGGCATTGTAAACTCTGACTGGTATATTACCAATGGCGGTGACGGATTTGAATCTCAAATAGACCCAGTTGACCCAAATATTGTTTATGCACAAGCACAATACGGCTGGATTGTAAGATATGACAAGAAAAGTGGTGAGTCAGTGGGTATACAGCCGATGCCGGGTAAAGGTGAACCTGCTTACCGATGGAACTGGGACGCACCATTATTGATAAGTCCACATAACCATAAACGACTTTATTTCTGTGCGAACCAAGTATTCAGAAGTGATGATATGGGTGATTCATGGAAAGTGATTAGTGGTGATATGACTCGTCAAATTGACAGAAACTTAATTCCTGTGATGGGTAAAATTCAAAGCCCTGATGTGGTGATGAAGAACAAATCAACTACCATTTACGGAAATATTGTTGCGCTTGACGAATCTCCAAAGCAAGAAAATTTATTATACATTGGAACGGATGACGGCTTGGTTCATGTAACCGAAAATGCAGGCGGTACATGGAAAAAAATAAGTTCATTTCCCGGAATTCCTGATAAAACATACGTGAATCAATTGAAAGCATCTAAGCATGATGCGAATGTAGTGTTTGCCGTATTTAACAATCATAAAAACGGAGACTTTAAACCGTACATTTTAAAGAGTACAGACAAAGGAAGCAGCTGGACATCTATCAGCGGAAACCTGCCTGCTAAAGGAACTGTTTATTGTATTGAGCAAGACCATGTAAACCCTGACTTACTTTTTGTGGGAACTGAGTTTGGCGTTTTCTTTACGAAAGATGGCGGTAATAAATGGGTTCAACTTAAAGCAGGATTGCCTACCATTGCTATCAGAGACATGGAAATTCAACAAAGAGAAAATGATTTAGTATTGGCTTCTTTCGGTAGAGGTTTTTATGTACTGGATGATTATTCACCTTTGAGAACAGTAACGGATGAAGTATTGGCTAAAGAAGCGCATATCTTCCCTGTGAAGAAATCATTGATGTTTATTGAGTCTAGTCCGCTGGGTGGAAGAAAAAAATCTAACCAAGGGGAATCGTATTATACGGCTGATAACCCGCCAGTAGGTGCTAACTTTTACGTTTACTTAACGGCAGATTACAAAACGCTGAAAGAGAAACGACAAGAAGCAGAGAAAAAGGCTAAAGAAGCCAATCAGCAAATAAAATACCCTACAAGAGAGGAATTAATTGCAGAAGCAAGAGATGAAAAACCTAAGTTGTTATTGGTAATTAATAATGACAAAGGTGAAACGGTTAAGAAAATTGAAATGGGCGCTTCTCCGGGAATTAATAAAGTTACCTGGGATTTCAGAGAGGTAACTACTACCGCTATTTACCTCAATAAAAAAGAGCCGGGAAGATATGAATCGGCTGATGAGGGTTATTTGGCTTTACCTGGAAAATATACCGCTATGGTGTATAAAATAGACGGAAAAGAAGTAACCAAATTAACTGATGCCGTTCCGTTTGAAATTGAAATGCTAAACAACGCTACATTACCTGCTGCCGACAGAGCATCACAAAAACTATTTATTGATGATTTAGGCGAAGCCAGAAGACAGTTAAGAGCGTTAAGTTCGTTGAAAGAAGAAAATCAGAATAAGCTAAAATACATTGAGCAGGCAATTATTGAATACCCTACACTTAGCATAGAGCTTTACGGAAAAGTAAAAGATTTGAAGGATAAGCTGCACAATGTAGGTATTGAACTTTACGGTAATAGTGAACTTGGAAAGCAAGAAGTAGAAACCTATCCTAGTTTGTTTGAGCGTGTAGAAACTTCTGTATGGTATTTATGGGGAAGCCGCTCTGCTCCTACCGGTTCTGCAAAAACTAATTTAGCCATTGCAAAAGATGAAATGAGCGGAACAAAAACCAAATTGGAAGAAGTGGCAAAAGGAGTAAAAGAATTAGAAAAGGTATTGAACGACAACAAAGTACCTTATACGCCTAACCGAACCGATTTTAAAGAAGAATAATTCTTTTAGTTAAAGCCCTCAGCATAGCTGGGGGTTTTGCTTTTTACATTTACAACATCATTTATGGATTTTAACAATTTTACCATATCTCCTATTACCATTAAAGATGTGCAGCATTATTATTTGTTTGTTAACGAAAATAGAAAACGAATTGCAGAATATTTTCCTTTAACCACAAGCTCTACCACAGATTGCAAGAAGACCAGAAAGTTTGTGAAAGAGAAAATTAAAATGCGAAAAGCTAAAGCATTTTATTCTTTTCTGATTAAGGATAAAAGTAAAGTTATTGGCACTATCTTTTTAAAGAATATAGATTGGAAAGTACTTAAATCAGAGTGTGGATATTTTATTGACCATGAGTATGAAGGCAAGGGAATTACTTCAAAGGCGTTAAAGTTTATTACTGATTTTGCTTTTAATGAAGTAGGTTTAAATAAACTCTATTTGAGAATTGCAGAAGAAAACATAGCCAGTAAAAGAGTAGCAGAAAAGAACCATTTTCAAGTAGAAGGAAAGCTAAGAGAAGACTTTAAGACCAGTGGAGGGAATTACATTGATGTGCTGTATTATGGTTTACTTAAAAGCCAGATTTCGTAATAAATCAGGTCTATTACTGACAATCATCATCATTTAAGCAGTCTATTAAAGCTAGATTTGCCTCAATTATGGATATATTTGAATCAATTAGTCAATGGACTACCCTACACCCTATTGCAACATCGGTAATAAAGTATATCACTTGGGTGATAGTTATCTTTTCAGTTATATCTATTGTTAGAGTATTTCTTAGAAGAAGTTTACCCGACAATAATATTCGTTATAAATCTCAAAAAGGGATTGAGGTATTTGGGTATATATTAATCGTTTTAATGTCTATCTCCTATTTTACAGGAAACATTAAAGATTTTGCACTAGCTATTGGCTTACTTACTGCGGGCATTACTATTACTTTACAAGAATTAATTTTAAGTGTAGCGGGTTCGTTTTACATCTTCTTTGTTAAAGTATATAAACCAGGTGACCGTATTCAAATAAATGGCATTAAGGGAGATGTAATAGACATAGATAGCATTTATACTACTATGATGGAAATAGGAGAATGGGTTTCAAGTGATAATTACAGCGGACGTATTGTGAAAATAAGTAATTCGTTTGTATTTAAAGGGCCTATTTATAACTATTCGCAAGATTTTCCTTTTGTATGGGATGAATTTAACTTACCCATAAGGTATGGCTCTGATGTTGAGTTAGCTAAAAAAATAGTAATTGATGTTGCTCAAGAAGTTTTATCTGAATACGTAAGAAAGTCTATTGCACAATGGAAAGATGTGGTAAACAAATATTACATTGAAGATGCTGTAGTTGACCCAACATTGGCCATTACGATGACAGATAATTGGATTCAGTTAAACTTGCGTTACATTGTAGATTACAAAAAAAGAAGAGCTACCAAACATCTTTTAAATGAACACATAGGGAAAGAGTTTATAAAAACAAACGGAAAAGTAACCCTTGCCTCTAACACCTTTGAAATTGTAAGAATTCCGCATCTTAATATTGATAAAGAGAATGAACAAAAAGCTTAAAAAATGGGGATATCTCTTCATTGGAATCATCCTTTTTTGGATGGTGCTTACCATTTGGGCTAACAACAGCGGAAACGATAGGGCTCTGAGTTTAGGTAGTGAAACTTCCACTTACACTGCCTTAATTGTTTACAATCCTGACCCTATTTACAACTTAGATGAGCAAGTATGTCATGCGTTTGCCGAAGGTTTAAAAGAAACAGGGTTTTACAGCCAATTAGCCAGCTTGGATTACGAAGGTATTGATACCAAACAAGACTATGATTTAATCGTATTTTGCGCCAATACATACAATTGGGCTCCCGATTGGAAAACCACAAAATTCATTGCCAATTATCCAGATTTAGCAAACCAAAATGTAGTAGCCCTTACGCTGGGCTCTGGTTCAACTGCTAGAGCCAAAAGGCTGTTAGAAAAAGCGATTAACAAACGAAACGCTAATTTAATTGAATCGAAAGAGTTTTGGTTAATGAAGCCTAATGATGAAACACGAATGGACGAAAGCAATGTAGCAGTTGCCACTGATATGGCGCAAGATTTAGGGCTTCACGTTGGCTTATTCCTTAGTACTAAGTAAATTTAGCTACCTTTATAGTAATTTAATACAACAACAAACCTTATGAATTTAAATATAGCCGTCTTGATTGATGGCGACAACATACCTTCTGCTCATGTAAAAGAAATGATGGAAGAAATAGCCAAGTACGGCAACCCAACTATTAAGCGTATTTATGGCGACTGGACCAAACCTCACCTTTCGAAATGGAAAAACCTATTACTGGAAAATGCCATAACTCCCATACAGCAATACGGCTATACTACGGGTAAAAATGCAACCGATTCTGCTATGATTATTGATGCCATGGACATATTATACTCCGGTAAGGTAAACGGTTTTTGCTTAGTTTCCAGTGACAGCGACTTTACCCGACTGGCTACCCGATTACGTGAAGCCGGAATGCAAGTAATAGGCATTGGAGAGCGTAAAACCCCTACTCCGTTTATTGTGGCTTGTGACAAGTTTATTTATGTAGAAATACTAAAGCAACAATCGGGTAAAAAGGAAAGCGGTACGGAAAAGCAAAGCGTAAAAGACAGCATAGATAAGATTACCCAAAAAGAAATAAAGCTGATTTCTACATCCATTGACGACCTTTCCGATGAAGAAGGCTGGGCATATATGGCGGATGTGGGCAATTTAATACAAAAGAAACAACCTAACTTTGACTCTAGAAACTACGGTTTTCAAAAACTGACGCTTTTGATTAAATCATTGGCGGATTTTGAGCTGGAACACCGTGAAAACCCCAAAGGTAAAAACCGTTTGGTGTTTGTAAGACACAAAGAAACCGGCAATTCTAAAAAGAGAAGGAAGTAAATACGCCTTTTCTCCGCTGAAACTAATCGTTAACGCTTATCAATTGACCCTTTGGGTCATGTAATTGGCATTTGGGTCGCTAGGACGACACTTGCAGCTTCTAGACGAACACTTACAATGACAAGATTGCAGTTTACACTGCCAAGATTTCATGTTACAGCGTATTTATTAACACTTACACTCGCTAGGACGACATTTGCAGCCGCTAGACGAACGCTTACAATGACAAGATTGCAGTTTACACTGCCAAGATTTCATGATACAGCGTATTTATTAACACTTACACTCGCTAGGACAACATTTGCAGCCGCTAGGACGACACTTGCAGACGCTAGAACGACACCTACAGCTCCTAAATGGATACTTACACTAGCAAAATGGACATTTACAAACCAAAAACAGCCCTTTAAGAAACTAAGTATAAATACCTATTTTGATGTTAAGGTTTTGAAAATTAGGGGGAAGAAGGTAAATTGCATCGAATTCAATAATTGGTTTGATTAAAAACCAGTATATTAAGTTCCAATTATTTTTTGACTCAAACCTTAGAGAACCATAAATGGTAAGCATTAAAAATCAAGAAATAAATGCAGGGGTACATGCTAATATAGGGATGGACTTTCAAAAAAATTGCACTATTTATTTGTTTCTTGAAAAATATAATCAACTAAAAAACCAAAAGTATTTTATCATTTTAGAGCATTTGGATGACATAATTTTTGGATACCTTGACAAAACTGAGCTTTCAAAAATAGAAACATTCCAAGCTAAAAAATCGTCCTCAAAATGGACAAACAGTGGTCTTTTAGAAATAATTAAAAAAATTGCTGAAGCTAGTCAGTCTGTTTTGAATGACCCACACCCTAAAATAGCAGATTTTAATCAAGAGAACTTTTTTGTTACAAACAACACAATAGAATTAAAGTGTAAGGTTAATGGCCAGAATTATAATTGTCTTGTAAATGAAGCTACTGAACAATACAGGTATTCTGATTTAGACCAAAATATAAAGAATGAAATTCAAAAAGGCTCCAAAGATGTAAGCTTTACAGCAGAAAATATATCAAATTTTAATACTTTGAGTTTTAGATTTGTTGATTTGGGTAGGACACCAAAAGCACAATTAGAACAGTTAAACGGAAAATTCATATCTGTTTTTGGTAATAGTATAGCTGACCATAAAGCAGCATTACACACATTTTATTATGCATTAGTAGAAATCGAACATGAGTTTAATCAAGGAAACGTTGCAAAATTAAGTGACAATAAAAAAAGGATTGAGTCTCACGAAATTGACTCAATAATTAATCTACTTACTAATAAGAAAAAGGCATTTGATTTTTGGAGAGAAAAAAAAGATGAATTATGTGAAGAATTAAATATTAACTTATTTGATTTAACAATGTTTGAACTACATTATGAAAATAGCTTCGATAAATTTAAAGACATCAATGAAAGTGAGCATCGAAAGATCTTTGATTTCGTATCAAAGAATACAGACATATTCAAATCACACGTAACAGATAAAACCTGTATTGCAAGTTATCATTCTAAATTTAACAGAGAAAAATCCTCAACACTATCTGAATTACAACTCAAAGCTGTAATTGCAGCAGCATATATCGAAGTAAAAAATACACTATGAAAACAATCCTTGATATAAATAGTATTCTTGTTTACAGCGAAGAAAACAATAAATTCTTTCATACCGAATTTAAAAACAAACTCAATGTTATTTATGGAAAAAATACGGCAGGAAAAAGCACACTAATTCAATTAATACTTTTCGCGTTCGGTATAAATGACAACAAAATTAAACTTACCGAAATTTTAGCAGAACAGATTTTTGTCCGACTTGACTGTACAATTAAAAATAAAGGAAAAGAAAAGAACTATGTTTTTATAAGGCAAGACGAAACGCTTCTAATAAAAGATGAAAATGAGAAAGTATTAAGGTTTAATGGAATTAGTAGCGATAATTCTGCTGAACACATTAAATTAAAAAAATTCTTTAATAATCTTTTTAACTTCAATTTACAACTAGAGTCTAATAGTGGTATAACTGAAGCACCAATAGAAACTATATTCTTACCTTATTACGTCTCTCAAGAAGTTGGTTGGGTTTATCTTCGAAAATCATTTAGTAATCTCAATTTCTATAAGAACTTCAAAGAAGATTTTCTCGATTATTATTTAGGTATAGAGAGTATTGTAGACAGGGAAGAAAAAAGAAAAATTGAAAAAGAAATAAATAGACTTCAACAACAAATTAGGTTTTACACTGACGTTGAGAAAGAGAATCAAGACCTAAAACTTGCCCATGTCATTGACCAAACACTTGAAGGAAAAGCAAACGAGCTAATATCTGACATTTCAGAAAAGAAAGATGGTTTACTTGATTTAGAAAACACTTATGTTTCAGAATCTAATAAATTGACTTTCTTTAATCAACGTTTGTCAGTAGTTTCAAAAGTTAAGCGTAATCATAAAAATCAGGAGCCAGGGAAAGACAACTGTCCTACTTGTACTCAGGTTTTACCTTCAGATATTGAAGATGTTTATTCATTTTTTCAAGAGGAGAATGATACGATAAATCTTCAAAGAGATTTAAAAGAAAAAGTCAAAAAGTTACAGTCAAGACTAAATTCTTTAAACAAAAAAATTGAAGCACATCGTGCTGATATAAAATCATCATACCTAACCTTTAATAAATATTCTGAAAATGGTTTAACGCTTGAAAGATATCTTGACAGTAAAGCAAACACTCAATTATTTGAAAATTTAACGAAACAAACAGGTCAATTAACAATTGACTTAGAAGCTGAAAAGGAAAAGTTAAAAGACTATAAAACAGACGAAGAAATCATTATTGAAAGAAGTAAGAAAAGTAAAATATTTAAAGATAAATACTTTAAATATAATGCTAGTCTCGGATTACCATCACTTCAAGAAGAAAGGTTTTATCAGCTTTATGAAATATCTTCCTTTCCATTCCAAGGAGTTCAATTACATCTAGCAGTTTTAAGCTATCATTTTGCATTCAATGATTTATTAGCAAAGACAAGCGATATTCATAGATTGCCTTTTATACTCGATAGTGTATTTAAAGAAGATATCGAAGGAGGTAATAAGATTAAAATTTTGAACTTTATAAACGAAAATTTCCCTACAGATACTCAAACTATTTTATCAATAGCAGATGATAAAAATATTGATTCTAGAATCAAACAATATAAGAATAACATATTTAAAGATAATGCTCATATGATTTGTATTGGGAATGGAACAGAAGAAAAAGCATTATTGAAAGAAAATGATAACTCACAAAAAGAATTAATTGAAGATAGCTTTAAAATTTTGGAAACAATTTAACTAGTTCTCTATACTTCGCTTTGCTCATACTCGAACTGACAAAAAGTCTCTCCTTTGGAGAACTTGTCCCGAACACTCGGGAGATTTAGAGAGGTGTTACCATCTCCAGTCTTTGCCCAGGATGAGTTTTTCTTTGAGGTTATGTTTTTCTAAAAAGGCTTTTACTTCTTCGCTTGGTAGGTGTTGTGGTAGTGTTGGCGCATTGGCCAATTCGTATAAAAACATGCCTGTAAAGCGTACGTTGTTTACCATGTCGCTTTCTTTCACCAAATCAAAGTGGTCGCAAGAAGAGTGGTAGCAACCGTACACGCCTTTGTTCATGTTGCTATTGGGCCAGGTAACGGGTATGCCTTCCATCATAAAGGGTTGGTGGTCACTATGCAGTCCGGCAGTGTTGGTGTTTTCATTGGCAAAAAAGGTATCGGCTTGCGCAATGAGTTTGCCAATGCTGTCCATCCAGTTCACCATTTCTTCTCTTCCAAAGGCGTTAAACCCTTTGGCGTTTCCGGTCATGTCCAGGTTTACCATGTATTTTACTTCCGCCAGTTTGTTGGTTTCTTTTAGGTGTTTTACATAGGCACGTGAGCCGAGTAAGCCTTCTTCTTCGCCCATAAACATCACAAAACGAATGCTTCTTTTGGTATTAAGCTTTAGCTTGGCAAAGGTTCGGGCAATGTCAATAATAGAAAACGAGCCAATGCCGTTGTCAATGGCTCCTGTTGCCAAATCCCAAGAATCAAGATGTCCGCCCACCACAATGTATTCATTGGGTAATTCTGTACCGATGTGTTCTGCAATGACATTTCGCGCTTTAATGATTTCGCTTTTGTTGGACATTTGAATATGCGCCATAGCGTTAGGCTTGGTTTTGAGGCTTTCTCTTAGCTTCTCTCCCGTTTCAAAGGAAACGCACACCGCAGGAATGGGAATTAAATCTCCGGTAACGGAAGCAGTACCTGTTAGCAATATTTCGCCTGTTACTTGATTTTTAAAGATGATGCCTGCCGCACCGTTGTCAATCGCCAACAATGATTTTTCGGAGCGGTGTAGGTTTTCTTCACCCTCTCTCCCATTTTCATTGCCAATGTTCATCAATACTATCTTGCCCGCAATTTGATTTTTTAAACTATCGAAATGGCGTTGTAGTCCGTTTCCTAAATCAATTATTTGAGCAGTAGTATCAATCATTACAGGTGAATGCGCCAAGCTTACACAGGCTAAATCGTTGCCATCTACTTCCAACTTTACATCACCTCTTAACCAGCTACGGGCTTCAAAATCAAAAAAGCGAACGTTTTGCAAACCGTATTTGGTAAATAAGTCAAACGCCAGTTGTTCTGCTTTTGCTCCGTTTTCCGTTCCCGTTAAACGATGCCCGATGGTAGAAGTAGCGTTTTGCAGATTCATGTAAGCTTCTGAAAAGCTTTTTACTTCGGTATTAATCAACTCAAAGGTTTCTAATGAAGTGAGTTGTTTTTGGGGTTCTTCTTGGCTACATGAAAACAAAATAGTAGCAGCAAAAATTGGAATGAATATTTTTTTGAACATGCTCAATAGTTTCCACAAATTAAGCAATTTTTTTAGGAATGCTTTTTTACCTTTGAAGCATGCAGCAAATTCCGTTAGCAGAAAGACTTCGCCCCAACACACTTGATGAATACATCGGGCAGGAACATATATTGGGAAAGGACAAGCCGTTAAGGAAACTGATAGCAAAAGGCAATGTGCCTTCCATGATTTTGTGGGGCCCTCCGGGTGTGGGAAAAACTACGTTGGCGCACATTATTTCCAAAACTTTAGACCGACCTTTTTATGCCTTGAGTGCGATAAACTCAGGGGTTAAAGAAGTGCGAGAGGTAATTGATTCCGCTAAGAAAAGCGGACCGATTGGCGGACAACCCATTTTGTTTATTGATGAGATTCATCGTTTTAGTAAATCGCAACAAGATAGTTTGCTGGGTGCGGTAGAGAACGGCACGGTAACCTTGATTGGCGCTACTACCGAAAATCCTTCTTTTGAAGTAATTAATGCCTTGCTTAGCAGATGTCAGGTTTATGTGCTGGAGGAATTGGGTAAAGAACAACTGGAAAAGATGCTACAGATTGCCATTAGCACGGATGAGTTTTTGAAAAAGAAAAACATTCAGTTAAAAGAAACGGATTTGCTGATGCAGGTTTCGGGCGGTGACGGCAGAAAGCTCCTCAACTTTTTAGACATTATTGTAGAGAGTGTAGAAACGGATGATGTAGTGATTACGAATGATTTAGTACAGGAACAGTTGCAAAAAAACATTGCCCGCTATGACAAAACGGGTGAACAGCATTATGATATTATTTCGGCTTTTATTAAGTCGTTGAGAGGCAGCGACCCCAATGGTGCAGTGTATTGGCTTGCCAGAATGATTGAGGGAGGTGAAGACCCTAAGTTTATTGCCCGAAGGATGTTGATACTAGCCAGTGAAGATATTGGTAATGCCAATCCTACGGCATTGGTAATGGCTAATAATTGTTTTCAGGCGTTGAATGTGATTGGCTGGCCGGAAGGAAGAATTATTTTATCGCAAACAGCTATTTATTTGGCAAGCAGTCCTAAAAGTAATGCCAGTTATATGGCCATTAATGAAGCGCAGCAACTAGTCCAGAAAACGGGCAATCTTTCTGTTCCGTTACATTTAAGAAATGCGCCCACCAAATTAATGAAGCAATTGAATTATGGCAAGGACTATCAATACGCCCACAGCCATGAGAACAACTTTATTAATCAGGAATACTTACCCGAAGAGATAAAGAATACCAAATTGTACGAGCCTTCTAAAAATCCGAGAGAAGAAGAATTGAGAAGGTATTTAAAAAACCTGTGGAAGGATAAGTATGGGTATTAGTTTTTAAAGGCTTCTTTTACCTTGGCCACTACTTGATTATCCGTCATACTATCGGCCGTTTCTACACCAATTAAATGTACTTTGCTTAGTAAGGTATTTTCTTTAATAGCATCAGCCAGTTTGTTTTTTACCTCAGCCGGACCAAATACAAATACCTTATCAGAAGATTTTAAATGATTCATTACATCATCTAAGTAATCATTAAGTTGATGTTTTTTTCGCTCATTTATTTTTTGCTCTCTACTCAAATGCTGGTCACCCATAAAGCTACCTGAATCTCCCGCACCTTCAAGCGCTCTTGTTTCAACATTAGATTCTATTTCGGTTACCTTTTCTTTTCCGTTTTCTAAATCTACCACAATGGCTTTAGCGGTATCAATCCAAATTCCTGTTTGTTTCATCTGTTTATCATTTTTATTTTAAAAGTGCATATAATTGAGCCAGCACTACCAGCTCTGATTTGTTTTTTCCTGAGTATGATGCCGCTATTGCGTTGGCTACTTTCCAAATGAGTAATTTCAATTCTTTACCAAACAACTGTTGTTTTACCTGGTAAAACTTCTCAAATTCTTCAAAACATTCTTGTGATTCTTTATCCTCTCTTGCCAAATTCTTAAACACCTCTGAAATTGCTTCAATGGCTGTGACATCTATCAATTGATTTTCATCGGTATCATCTGAAGCTTCTTTAGTAAATACTTCCTGCATCTTAAAATATTCTTCCCGCTTTACTTTCCCATCAGCCACTGCAACAGCATAAAACAAGTTACCAAGTTTATCATACATTTCTTTTTTTATGCTATTAGGTATAATCATATCCCTGTTTTAAAATGAACTTTAATATTACAAAGGTATAAAAGGAATTTTTCGGAATTCCAAATTATAAGCAGGTGATTAACTGATCTTTGTCAGTTATTTTTAGAGTTTATTGTTATTTTTGGCTACTAAAACAAAGGTGTTATGAAGAGAATAGGTTTATTAATTATTGCAATTGGATTTCAGTTATCTACTCTAGCATGCAGATGCAAACAACTAAGCCCTAGTGAAGCCCTATCACTCAGTCAAACAGCATTTACAGGTAAAGTTTTAAAGGTTGTAATGGATAAGGAAAAAGAAAACTATTCTGTAACGTTTAAGGTGCTTAAAACATTTAAAGGTGAGCTTTCGGAAGAAGTGGTGATTACTACAAAAGTAAGCTCAGCCGCTTGTGGTTATAATTTTGAAAAAGGAACTTCTTATTTAGTGTTTGCTGCCGATAACTCTACCAACTCTTGCAGTGGCACAATGACCTTAGCAGACTTTGTAACTAATTACGGTGCTGAAGTTTTTAAGGAAAAGAAAGCTCCAACGGTAGTTACCATGGACCAATTAATCACCAATAAAAGCGGGCAATATTTGTATGACGGAGCTCCTTTTACCGGAACAATGGTAATGTTGTATGACAACGGAAACATAATGAGTTCGAGACCATTTATTAATGGGTTTCCTCCTGAAGACTATCAGTCTATGTCTTATTACAAAGACGGAAAACTTTCTTCCAGAACTAACTTTAAAGAAGGGAAATTAATTACTACAGAAGGTTTTTTTCCTGAAGATAATCCTAATGGCTACTATCGTTCTTCTTATGATCAGGCTACTTTAACGCAAACGTCTTATTATTTTGGCGGGAAAGTAGCCGAAGTTTCCGTTCAAAAAACTGATACGGTTACTTATCAAGCTACTTTTGATGTTACTACCTATTACCCAACCGGGCAATTAAAAGAAAAGTATCATGCCGTAGGCTTTACACATAATAAGCATGGTGATTATATTAAATATCACCCTAATGGAAAAGTGGCGGAAGAATCAAAATTTAATGACGGTGTAACGATTGACAAAAAGATTTACAACGAAAAAGGAAAAAAGATAAAGCTAGATTTTAACTATGAAAAATATGATTATATAGTTCATTAAAAGCCAAGACTATCTCTGAGATATGTATCTCCATTGCTATTTTTATTCCAGTAATCTATTTTTATAGTCTTGAGTAATGTTGCTTTAGTAGTTAGTTTCTTTCTTCCCTCTCCCCAACCGCTATAGTATTCTTCCTCCCAACTCATTATTTTATAAGGAAAGTTAGCCTGATATGAAACAGACAAACTTCTTTCTAATTCAGGATAAGTAAGCGTAACGTTTAAAAGTGAATCATTTATTTTCGATTGACTTACGGTGCATTCATAAGCTTTTAGTTCTTTGTGTAATAGTCGTAGATAAAAGAAGGATGGAATAACTTTCTGTTTACCTTGAGGTAAATACTCCGGCTGTAAACGAATCATGCTATAGATATCATCTTCTAATATAGCTTTATCCAAAGTTACCTCAGCAGACTCTCCTTCAAAATATGAATTAATCTCTACCTCAAACTTGCTTTTGTTAAGTAATTCCATATAGGTGTGTCCGCACCACTCTTGTGATGATGAACTTACTTTTAAAGAGTATTGTCCATTTTGAAAAGGAAAAAAAGTGCTGTTCATCATACTGTAAGGGTAAATTCCCGTATTAAACTTTTTGGTATAGTTTAATTTTAAAACGGAAATATCTTCTTGTGTTGGGTTATCTGCCTTGGTATTAGATTTAACAGAAAAAGGTTCTGTTACAAAGACCAATACTGCATTTCCTTCTCTTAATTCTCCGTATCTGGCTTGAGTAAGTTGGTAACTGGAAATTTCTGCTTCATTGTTATACCAGTATTGCTTTTGTTCTTCGGTTAAGCTTTTAGTCTCTTTTTGTTCATTTTCAGGGCTATTACATGAGATAAAACTTAGTAAAACAGAAATAAATAAAAACATACGCTTCATGGATTTAGCTTCTTTATTACAAAAGTATACAAAAAAAAGGCTAACCATTTGGCTAGCCTTTGTAACTTAAATACTTCTAGAGTTATCGCTTAACTATCTTTTTATTGTAGGAATTCACTCCATCGCTAATATAAAGCATATATATTCCTTTTGAATAATCAGACATATCAATAGCTATCTTTCCTTCTTTCACATTCTTTAATTCAAACACCTGTTTACCGTCAATCGCTTTTAACGAAACGGATAAATTATTTAATTGCTCGTCACCAAAGTCAATATTTAATAATTCATTAACCGGATTTGGAAATATTTCAATATTAGCTAAAGCGTTCTCATTAATGCCCACACAAGCAGCCACTGCAACAGTAATGGTATCGCTATTGGTACAATTTGTTGATGTATCGGTATAGGTGTAAGTTATCATGTGAGAGCCCACACCAGCAGCCGATGCATTAAAATTGCTTCCAGTAACTCCCGGCCCTGCATACGTTCCTCCAGAAGGTGTTGCATTTGGAAGAGCAAATGTAGTTTGTTGAACACAAATAGTGTCTGTACTTAATGTATCAATATTAACAGACGGGTAAGGATTCAAGGTTAAATTAACAGTGATAATACTGTCGCAACCAATTGCATTTTGAAGAGTATCAGTATATACACCAGATGATGTCCAGGTATAGTTTCCGCTTGGAGCGATAAAGCTACTTCCACAAACAGTTGGAGCAATGCTATCAGTGCTAGAGTTATTAACTGTTAAGTTGATTGTGATAATAGAGTCACACCCCATGGAATTCATGATTGTATCCACATAAGTATTGGTAGATGTATAAGTCTTTCCTGCCGGAGACAAATAGCTGTCACAAGCTGTAGGAGATATATTACTTGAGGTGCTTCCTGTACAAATCACAAAAAGAAAGTCTGGCGTTCCATAATGATAATTACCAAAAGTTTGAGTTGGGTATGGCTGACCAGCATAACAGTTGTTACAGTATCTCATTGTACCAAAAGTTAAATTTGAATTAATTTGAGTACTGGCACCAAAATAATAACCACTGCTATCACCATATAATGTCAAAGCATACTCAGTACCTGCATTTAATGTAACACTAGCACTTATTGGTTCATAATGATAAACGGTAGCGGTATCATAAGTACTTGTTTGCTGATGAATTAAAGCTTGATTAGAAGTTTGCCATATTTTCCATATAAATGTTCCTGCAGTTGCAGGCACTCTTTTGCCTAAGTGAGTTATTCTAACATTTACATTAGGCGTAAATGTAAACCCTCTGGCCCAATCTCTCACAGTAGCATTAGTACTAGGTGATATAACACTATCAGTTGCTGACCAAGGTTGAGCGGTAATTATTGAAAAAGAAAATAAAATAAAAAAAGTAGTAAAAAGTCTTTTCATAGTTAGTAATTTAATCATTTGCAAGTTTAGGGCTATTTTAAAAAACTCACAAATCAAATCAGCTTTCAACAAACACATTTTAATAATTGACTAATGGCATATAAAAATGGCATTGTATTCGCTTTAGTTTTGTAGTCATGAAAAAAGTGTTGACCGTTATAGGAGTTTTAGTAGGATTAAATTCATTTTCTCAATTTAAGTATCCGCAAGATATTTTTCGTTCACCCATAGATTTTCCTATTGTTTTAGCAGGAACTTTTGGTGAGTTAAGACCCAATCATTTTCATACCGGCTTAGATATCAAGACTATGGGAGTTGAGGGTAAAAACATTTACGCCTGTGCTGACGGTTACGTGAGCAGAATAAATGTTTCGCCATGGGGATATGGATATGCGCTTTATATAGACCATCCAAGTGGTTACACTTCAGTTTATGCTCATTTAAAAAATTATTCAAAACCAATTGCAGACTATGTAAAGAAAATGCAATATGAAAAGCAAACATGGGAAATAGAACTAAGACCGGACTCAAATTTATTTAAAGTAAAAAAAGGGGATGTAGTTGCTTACTCTGGAAATAGTGGGAGCTCATCTGCCCCTCACCTACATTTTGAAATAAGAGAAACCAAAACTGAAGTTCCTGTTAACCCACTATTCTTTGGGTTTAAAGTGGAGGATAATATTCCACCAAGAATTCTTCAGGCGATGGTTTTTTCAACAGAATACGGTGTTAACAATAAATATGACCGATATAAGGTTGATATTTCTGGAAGCAACGGTAGCTACAAAAGAAAATATGACGCACCCATAGAAGTTTGGGGAGATGTGAGCTTTGGAATAGAGACAGACGATCAGTTAAACGGTGCCCACAACAGAAATGGCGTTTATAGTATAGACTTACTGGTGAATGATGAAAAAATCTATCACCATGAGGTGGAGAAAGTTCCGTTTCATCGTTCGAGAAATATCAACGCACATATTGATTACGAATATTACAAAAAAACGAAAGATAGAATTCAGTGTAGCCATATTCACCCTAACAATAAACTGCCTACCTATTCAAATATTCAAAATGACGGTTATTACAACTTTAGTAAAGAGGGTGAGTATCAAGTTAAATACATTGTAAAAGATTTTCACGGTAATCAATCTACTCTTGATTTTAGTGTAATCGCAAAGCCGAAGACCGAAATGCTACCTCAGCCTAAAGAAGCATTGGAATGTCTGAAAGAAAATGATATTCATAAAGATGGAATTCATGTGCATATTCCTGATTCTGTTTTGTATTGCAGAACACCGATAGATGTAGTGAAAAAAGCTGCCAATTCTAATAATATATCAGAAGTTTATCAGGTACATTCAGAGACTACTCCTCTTCAATCTTACATTTACATCGGAATAGAAAAAACCATCCCGGAGAATTTAAAGTCAAAAACCGTTATGGCAAGGTACAGCGACAACGGAAAATATTATGCTTTGAAAGGAGAATGGCAAAACAATACGTTTACCGCAAAAACAAAAGATTTTGGAGCTTTTGCACTAATGCTTGATACTGTTGCTCCTGTTATAGAACCCGTAAATATATCTGATGGTAAATGGATGAGTAAGAACTCCGGTGTTATTATAAAAGCCACAGACAACCTTAGTGGCATACTTAAATATAACTCATTTATTGACGGTAAATGGGTATTAACAGAATATAATCCTTCTAAAGCATGGTATATACATTATTTTGAAGATGATTTACCAAGCGGTGAACATAATTACACTATTCAAATTGAGGATGCAGTAGGCAACATTGCCATCTGGCAAGGAAAGTTTAATCGATAACTATTCTTTCACTACTTTTTCAGTAACAAATACAGCCTTATTGTTTAGTAATTGAATAAAGTAAACACCAGAAGCCAATTGGCCTACATTTAACTGAGTAGTGTTTCTACCCTTTTGTAAAGAAACTAATTCATTAATCACTTTTTTACCGCTAAAATCTAGTATTCTAATTTCTATCTCCTCTCTGGTTTCGCTATCAATATTTATATATAAAACCTCATTAACAGAAGGATTTGGATAAACAGAGACCTCAGAAATTGGGATAAATTCTTTTACGCCTACTCCCGGAACAGCTCTATATAAATCTCTGTACTCACAAGTTAATTGCCCTGAAACTTCTGTGAAAATTAATAAAGGAATACCTTCACCTTTTGCCAACCATTTGTATTGAATTTGAGCCGGTCTGGGAAAGTCATATCCGGCATTAAACTGGCTGCTATAAATCGTATCTGTAATATATTGAGTTGATTTAACACGGAGGGTGCTAAAAGTTCCAAATGGTGTTGTTAGGCTTCCCCATCCGTCAGCAGTATCATAACGATGTATTTTTTGGCCGTAGTAACCTATACCGGAAATGTTTTCTCCATTTTCGGCATAGTTATATAAAGTATTCCCATAGTTTAAGGGAAAGCTATAGTTTATATCTACAGGCACATTACGTGAAGAGGTTGGAACAGAGTTAACCTCAGCTCCATAGCCCACCCAGCTATATTCCGCTGAAGAATTTTTATAATAATTATATACATCTTGCACACTAAAAAAACCTGCGGAAACATCTCTGCCTTTAAGAGCATAATCAGCTTTGTGATTTGGATAAGAAAAGTTATTGTTAAAGTAAAACTGATATGCAATGGGAGTGGAAGACACAGGAACATATTCGTCTAATCTTTGTTGTTCTGCAGAAAGTGCAGAAAAATTCCAGGTAAAATTTGCTCCGGTAGCGGAAGGATTTATTCCCGAAAGGCTGTTGTCAATACTATATCTAAACGTATCATTAACAGCAGGCATATCTGTATTATCTATAGTAATTTGTGCATTAGCACCTAGTACTACAAAACAAAAAAGTGGTAATAAATATCTCATAGTTAGAATTTTAAAAAAGTAAAGTTAAAGAATTTTTCCATCTGATATTGTAAGCTTTCTATCAGCCATATTTGCTAGCTCATTATTATGGGTAACTATAATAAATGTTTGTTGGTGCTTTTCTCTTAACTTAAAAAATTGTTCATGTAAGTCCTTTGCAGTATTTGAATCCAAGTTACCGGAAGGTTCATCTGCCAAAATTACATCAGGGTCATTTATTAATGCTCTAGCCACTGCAACTCTTTGTTGTTCTCCTCCACTTAAGGCATTAGGTTTATGTAAAGCTCTTTTTTCCAATCCTAATTCCTGAAGTAACATCATTGCTTTTGCTTCTGCTTCCTTTTTAGACACTCCGCCTATCATGGCAGATATAGCAATGTTTTCAAGAGCAGTAAACTCAGGCAACAACTGATGAAACTGAAAAATAAAACCAATATGCTTGTTTCTAAAAGCAGCTATTTTTTTCCCTTTTAAACTAATAACATCTGTATCATTAATTAGCAATGTTCCGCTATCAGGCTTTTCTAAAGTTCCTAATATTTGCAATAAAGTAGTCTTTCCCGCCCCTGATGCTCCCACTATAGATATTATTTCTCCTTTGGCTGCATTTAATGTAACCCCCTTGAGTACATCTAAGCCATGATAAGATTTTTTTATGTTTTCTGCCTTTAACACAGCGTAAATGTATAAAAAAGTAAATGAGTAAAGCTAAATCCACACAGCTGTTAAAAATAATTTTTGGCATTCCTATCATAAAAATATACATTTGGTTCCACTAAAAATTTACAGATGAATATTCACGAATATCAAGCGAAAGAAGTTTTAAAAGGCTATGGCGTTGCCATCCAAGAAGGAATTGTAGCAGACACCCCAGAACAAGCGGTGGAAGCTGCCAAAAAGTTAACAGAGCAAACCGGAACGCAATGGTGGGTAATTAAAGCTCAAATACATGCCGGAGGAAGAGGAAAAGGTGGCGGTGTAAAACTGGCTAAATCACTAGACGAAGTAAAAGAAATAGCCGGTAAAATATTAGGTATGCAATTAGTAACTCCTCAAACAGGACCGGAAGGAAAGCTTGTTAGAAAAGTATTAATCACACAAGATGTTTATTATCCGGGAGAAAGTGAAACTTCTGAATTTTATATGAGTGTTTTATTAAACCGTTCTACAGGCAGAAATATAATTATGTACTCTACTGAAGGTGGAATGGATATAGAAACAGTTGCCCATGATACGCCACACTTAATTTTTAAAGAAGAAATAGACCCAAGCGTTGGCTTACAAGCTTTCCAGGCTCGTAAAATTGCCTACAACTTAGGGTTAAGCGGTGATGCTTTCAAGCAAATGGTAAAATTTGTTTTTGCTTTATATAAAGCCTATGAAGGAACTGATTCATCATTATTTGAAATCAATCCTGTACTTAAAACTTCAGACAATAAAATAATAGCCGTTGACTCTAAAGTTAATTTAGACGATAACGCATTATTCCGTCATAAAGATTTAGCAGCATTAAGAGACATTCATGAAGAAGACCCAACAGAGGTTGAAGCAGGAGAAGCAGGCTTAAGTTATGTAAAACTTGACGGAAATGTGGGTTGTATGGTAAACGGAGCAGGATTAGCTATGGCTACTATGGACATCATTAAACTTTCGGGCGGAGACCCTGCTAACTTCTTAGATGTTGGCGGTACCGCAGATGCTAAAAGAGTAGAAACAGCTTTTAGAATAATCTTAAAAGACCCGAATGTAAAAGCTATTTTAGTAAATATTTTTGGTGGCATTGTAAGATGTGACAGAGTTGCACAGGGAGTTGTAGATGCCTATAAAAATATTGGAGAAATAAACGTACCTATTATCGTTCGTTTACAAGGAACAAATGCCGAAGAAGCAAAAGAATTAATTGACAATAGTGGTCTTCAAGTGCATTCGGCCGTATTGCTGCAAGAAGCAGCCGACAGGGTAAAAGAAGTATTAGCGTAGCCTATGAGAACTATAATTATTGGAGCAATTGTAGGAGCCTTAGTTGGTTTGGTTGTTTATTATTTAAAAGCAAACAAAAAATAATAATTAAAATCCAAAATTGATTTTGGAACGTTTATTGTTTTAACAACATCGATTAAATGCTGAGAGAAATCAAAGCATTTTTTCTTTTAAAACCATAACTTATGAAAAAAACTTTTTTACTTATTCTCCTTTCAGTAATCGTATCACTTGCGTTTATTCAAGCCCCTCCTACTGATTTACATAAAGAATGGAATGAATTATTAAAAAAATATGTTACCCCAAGCGGTAAAGTAAGCTATAAAGGATTTATACAAGATTCTGAAAAACTAAACAGCTATTTGAGAAAATTAGAAAAAAATCCGCCAAAAAGTGATTGGAAAAAAAATGACATTATGGCCTATTGGATTAATGCTTATAATGCTTATACGGTAAGATTGATTTGCGACAACTACCCTGTTAAAAGTATTAAAGAGATTGGTGGTAAAATTCCCTTTGTAAACAGCACCTGGGATATTAAATTCATCACTATTGATGGTGAAGAAATGGATTTAAATAATATTGAACACGGTAAACTTAGAAAGCAATATAAAGATGCAAGAGTTCATTTTGCATTGGTTTGTGCTTCTAAATCATGTCCGATATTAAGAAATGAAGCCTATGTTGGAAGTAAGTTAGACGCTCAACTAAAAGATCAGGCAGAAAATTTCTTAAAAGACACTTTCAGAAATAAAGTAGATAAAACCAACCCAAAGCTTTCAAAAATATTTGACTGGTATGGAATGGATTTTAAGTCTAAAGACATGACGCTTATTCAATACGTAAATCAATATTCACCTGTGAAAATTGACGAAAAAGCAAAAGTCGAGTATTTGGATTACGACTGGGGATTAAATGAATAACATTTCATGAAACTTTCTGTTATTATTCCCACCTATAACGAAGAAGAAAATATTACTCATCTTTTAACCAGATTATTTCAATCTACCCAAAAAGAAAAGCTGGAAATTATTATAGTTGATGGTTGCAGTACCGATAAAACAAAAGAACTTGTTAAGCAATTTAAAGTAGAATTCTTTTGTGCGAATGTTCAATCACGAGCAGCCCAAATGAATTTCGGAGCAAAAAGAGCTACAGGAGATGTTTTGTATTTTGTTCATGCGGACACGCTGCCGCCCATCTCGTTCTACGAAGACATACAAAAGGCAATCAAAAACGGAAATAAAGCAGGCTGTTATCGATTTAAATTTAACTCTCCTAATATTTTGTTAAGACTAAATGCTTTTATGACCCGATTTCCTTTTTTAATTTGCAGAGGAGGAGACCAGTCATTATTTGTCACAAAGGAGTTATTTTTCAGTCTCGGTATGTATGATGAGTACTATAGTATAATGGAAGAATACGATCTTATCCAAAAAATTAAATCAAAAGAACAATTTAAGATTATTCAAAAAGACATTATTGTGTCAGCTAGAAAATACAGAAATAATAGCTATTTAAGAGTTCAAAAAGCAAATTACACCGCTTTTAAAATGTTTAAATCAGGAGTCCACCCGGATAAAATAAAGGCTAAGTATTACAATCTTCTAAACTAAATTACAAATTACTACTTTTGCTATATGAGAATTACGAGCTTTATACTACTAGTATTATTATCAGGCATTATTTCAGCGCAAGAAAAAGGATTAAAAACCCTTAAGGACGTTTGGAATGCCAAGCCGGGTAAATTGGTAAAAGAAATGGGCTTTGACAAACTGCTGGGCTCTTCTAAAGAAGAATATGAAAAATCTAGCTTCAACTATGCTATCTCATTCTCCGACAACACTGCACTTTTTGAAACCATAGAAAAAGGGCAGCGACAAAAAGCTGTGCTGATGAATTATCTTACAAAAGATGACAACGGTGAAAATAAAGCGTCCAATGCAAATATTACCGGTGAAGTTGCCTACGCATCAAATAATTTTAGGCTTGCAGAGTTCTCCTTTTTAAGAGCAAAAAAACTTTACGAAGAAGGGAATAACAAAGGTCTAGAGTACTCTCAGGTTTTAAGTAATCTAGGACTCTTATATATGAGCATTGGCCGATTTTCTGAAGCAAAAACATATAATCAGGAAGCGCTAAAAATTAGAGAAGAACTAGCTAATGGTTCGCTGCCACATGCGGCTTCAATTAATAACATTGGAGTTTGGAATAAAGACATGGGGAATTATGGAGAAGCCGAAAAACTAATCAACCAAGCCATTGAAATTAACAGGAAATACGAAAAGGAAGAAAAGACTGCTTTAGCCATTAGTTTAAATAATAAAGCCATGCTATTTCAAGCACTTGGCAGATATGAAGAAGCAGAAAAGTTAATGCATGAATGCTTAGAGACAGCCGCAAAGGAAATGGGTGAACGCTCCAACAACTACATCAAGTTAAAAATAAACCTTGCGATACTTTATAAAGAAGTAAAACGCTATGAAGATGCAGAAAAAATTTATTTAGAGTGTATTAAGATTAAAGAAGCACGTTATGGAATTAATCACCCTGACTATGCCCATTTAAAAAGAGGAATAGCCCTACTTTATCTTGAAATGGGTGAAATTAGAAAAGTACAAGGTCACTTATGGAAAGCTGTTTCAATTTACAAAAAACAATTAGGGGAAGAACACCCCTCTTATGCTGCTTCAATAAACGATTTAAGTACATTTTATAGATTAGATGATGATATAGAAAGAGCTGAAAAATATGGCAGAGAGGCCCTGCTAACTCGTAAAAAAGTATTGGGAGAAAATCATCCCGATTATCTTGAATCAGTTGAGAATTATGCTGTTGTAAAATGGAAAAAAGAAGAAGTTGATTCAGCTAAGTTTTTATTTAGCTTTTTAGTGGATAAAACACTTAGTGTAATTGACGACTATTTCCCATATATGAGTGAAAAAGAAAAAACAAAATTCTGGGATAAAACCAGGCCAAGACTACACACCTTCTACTCTTTTGCATTTCAAAATGCTCAAACTAACCCGGATTTAGTGGAAAAATCTCTAAACCTTCAACTTAATGCAAAAGCACTAATTCTCAATTCTTCCAATAAAACCAAGCAAGCTATCTTAAACAGCGGTGATAAAAAACTGATAGAACAATACTCCTATTGGCTAACAAAAAAAGAATACTTGGCTTTTCTTTATACACTTTCAAAGTCTGAGCTAGAAGAAGAAAACATCAATTTAGATTCACTGGAAGATGTTGTAAATAACTTAGAAAAAGACATGACCATTGCTTCAGAGCAATTTAGTTCTGCCTACTCCAATAAAGATGTAAGTTATAAAGACATCTATAATTCTTTAAACTCAGACGAAGCATACGTTGATTTAATTTACTACAACTACTTTGACAAAATCATAACCCAAACTCCAAAATATGCTGCAATCATACTAACAAAAGACAATCCTAAGCCCCAATTTGTAAGCTTTACAAATAGCTACGAAATGGATACCATCTACTTTCCGGAATATCGAAAAAGGATGCAAAATGCAAGGTTAGACGAAGAATCATACACCTACTTTTGGCAACCCATTGATGAAAGATTTGCTAATAAGAAAACTGTTTACGTATCACCGGATGGTATTTACAACATGATTAGTTTAAATACACTAAACAATGGAAAACAATATCTCCTAGATAAATACAACATAGTAATGATTGCTAATGGTAAGGAAATTTTATCGATAAAAAATAAGAAAGATAAATCCTTGGTTAAAAACGCTACTATTTTAGGTTTTCCTTATTATGGTAATAAAGACGCCATCCCTCCATTACCCGGAACCAAAAAAGAAGCAGAGACTTTAAAAGCAATGCTTCAAAAATCAGGATATAAAGTAAACGAATATCTAGAAACAGAAGCCAGCGAAGAAAAAGTTAAAAATGCTGATGCAAGAATTTTACACATCGCCACTCACGGCTTCTTCTTTTCTGATGTTAGCTTTGTAAAAGCTGATAAAGTTTTTGGAATAGAAAAGTCTGCCATGGTTAGTAACCCGCTTCATCGTTCTGGCTTATTACTAGCCAATGCAGAAGCCACTATCTACAATCAAAACACAGACGATTCGGGCAATAATGGAATTTTAACTGCTTACGAAACTATGAACCTTAATCTTGAAAAAACCGACTTAGTGGTTCTAAGCGCTTGTGAAACAGGCTTGGGAGACATAAAAGCCGGAGAAGGTGTTTATGGGTTACAGCGCTCTTTTCAAATTGCAGGAGCTAAATCTATTATTATGAGTTTATGGCAAGTTAGCGATGACGCCACCATGGAGTTAATGAAAAACTTCTACCAGAATTATTTAAAAACAAATAATAAAAGAGAATCCTTAACTTTAGCTCAGAAAAAAGTAAAAGAAAAATACCCTGAACCTTTTTACTGGGGAGCCTTTGTACTTATTGGTGAATGATAAAAACACTTAGTATAACATCGTTAATAGTGATTAGCTTGCTAAGTTTCAATGCTTGTAGCTATGACAAATCAGAAGAATTGATAGCTCCTCAAAAAGTCTGCGATACTACTATATCTTATAAAAAAGATATAGACCCATTAATTAGAACTTACTGCATTACCGGAACAGGGCCAGGAACAGGTTGTCACGATGCATGGATATTGACCTATGAAGGTGTTAAGCCACAAGTAAAGTATATCAAAGCTGAAGTTGTAAGTAGAAGAATGCCTGAAATACCAAATAACTTTGGAATAATAGAAATGACTCAAGAAGAAATAGACATGTTTGTTTGTTGGATAGATAATGGCGCACCTGACAATTAATCAAGATTTTTTAAAAGAAACCATTTCGCAATTAGAAATGGGAAAAACAATGCTTTACCCTACCGATACTATCTGGGGAATAGGCTGTGATGCAACTAATGAAGAAGCAATCAAAAAAATTTATTCGATTAAAGCAAGAGAAGAAGACAAACCCATGCTTGTTTTGGTTTGTGATGATGCCATGCTCAATAAGTATGTAGATGAAGTACCCGAAATGGCTTGGGATATTATTGACTTATCTACAAAGCCCACCACCATTATTTATCCTAAAGCAAGAAACTTAGCAAAAAACCTTATTGCAAAAGACGGAAGCATTGGAATTAGAATGATTAAAGAAGGTTTTTGCTACGAACTATTGAGAAAATACAGAAAACCTATTGTATCCACCTCTGCAAATTTTAGTGGAGAACCCTCTCCAAAGCATTTTTCAGAAATTAGTAATGAATTAAAGCAGAAGATAGACTTTATTATTCCCGAGAAGTATAACAGTTCGGTACAAAATCAATCAAGCTCCATTATAAAAATAGAGCTTGACGGTCAAATAAAAGTTATTCGTAAGTAAGCTTAGTTAACTTTTGTGATTCTAAAAACTGTTCTTCTGTTTACTGAATGTAACTCCTCAAGAATTACAGGTGTTTTATAAAAGCTAGACACAAAATCCTCTGGAAATATTGGTTGGTTTTCACCATACCCTACATACGAAATTCGTTCCTCACTAATTAAGCTATCTTCAATTATGTCATTTTTAAGAGTTAGTGCTCTTCTATCGGTCAGCTTCAAGTTATATTGTTCGCTTCCTCTAAAATATGTATGACTTTCTACTTCAATATAGACTTCATTTTTAGCTAAAAATTGTTTTAAACTATCTATAAAAGTTATATTGTTTGCAAATAAACTATTTCTAGTACATCCATATATTATATCTCTTATCAAAACGCTTCCCACTTCAAAAGCAGTATCATTTAAAGTAAAAAACTTGTTGTTATAATATGCTTTGGTTTTAGCCTCTATTAAAGAATCAATTTTATGAACCTTTAAAATAGAGTCTTCACGGTGTGTTTGAGAATCACAAACCAATCCACTTACACAAAATATAAGTAAAAGAATTACACCTTTCATTAATTAAATGTAAGCAATTTTTATATGAGCTTCAACACTTCAAACTACTTAGTGTCCTAAAGCAGAAAGATACCTTTCAGCTTCTAAGGCCGCCATACAGCCTGTTCCTGCTGCGGTAATAGCTTGTCGGTAAGTTTTATCAGCTGCATCTCCACTTACAAAAACACCCGGCACGTTTGTCTTGGCTGTTCCAGGTTGGGCATACTTAATATATCCTACTTCATCTAAATCAATCCAGCCTTTAAAAATATCAGTATTGGGTTTATGTCCAATCGCTACAAAAAATCCTGTGCAAGGAATCATAATCTCTTCTCCTGTTTTGTTGTTCTTGGCTTTAACACCTGTCACCAAGTCATTTTCTCCCAATACTTCAACAGTTTCCGTATTATATAAAATTGTAATGTTCGGAGTATTTTTTACACGCTCTTCCATAATTTTAGAAGCTCTGAACTTATCACTTCTCACCAACATGGTTACTTTAGAACATAATTTAGAAAGATAATGTGCTTCTTCGCAAGCTGAATCACCTGCTCCTACAATTACCGTTTCTTGCCCTTTATAAAAGAAACCATCACAAATGGCACAAGCACTAACACCGCCACCCATTTGTAAATAATGTTGCTCAGAAGGCAAACCCAAATATTTAGCAGAAGCTCCGGTTGAAATAATTACCGTTTCAGCATGAATCTCTTTTTTATCTTCAATCCACACTTTGTGCACCGGGCCGCTAAAATCAACTTTAGTTACCCAGCCGCTTCTCACAGATGTACCAAAACGCTCAGCCTGTTGTTGTAATTCTATCATCATTTCAGGACCTGTAATTCCTTTGGGATAACCCGGAAAATTTTCTACTTCATTAGTGGTAGTTAATTGCCCGCCCGGTTGCATTCCTTGGTATAAAACAGGTTCCATATTTGCTCTTGCTGCATAAATGGCTGCAGTATATCCCGCAGGACCTGAGCCAATAATCAAACACTTTACTTTTTCTATTTCTTCACTCATTATTCTTAATTTTGGAGTTCAAATGTATCATTATTTTAAAAAAATATTGCATTAAAATTGTTCACTATTTTAACAAATAAAGTAAAGAAATTTTGCCACTTAAAAGAGATTACATACATTTGCAGCCCTTATTACTAGGATAACAATATTTTCACAATGGATGCATTTAAAACAATAGAAAGCGAAATCAAGGAAATTAAACAATTTCCTGAGTTCAAAGCGGGTGATACCGTTAACGTAAGCTACAAAATTAAAGAAGGTGAAAAGGAAAGAATTCAGCAATTTCAAGGTGTAGTATTACAAAGAAGAAGCAACGGTGTTAACGAAACCTTTACCGTAAGAAAAATATCTAACGGTGTGGGTGTGGAAAGAATTTTTCCTATTTCTTCTCCTTTCTTAGAAGAAATTCAAATATTAAAGAAAGGTAAAGTAAGAAGAGCCAGATTATTCTACTTAAGAGAAAAATCAGGTAAAGCTGCTAGAATTAAAGAAGATTACAGAAACAAAAAAGAAGACGCTGCTAAAGCAAAAGCTGAAAAAGCTGCTGCTAAGGCTTAATAGCTCAATAAATAATTTTACTCAAAATATCCTGCCCCACAAGGCGGGATTTTTTGTTTCTATCCTAAATTCCAAATTCTGCTATCTTTACCTTGTAATGATTTCTATTTACAAGATAAAACCTAAGTTTCAGCTGTTGCTTTCTCCTGTATTGAAAGCATTGCACAAACTAGGCGTTACTGCTAATCAAATTACTGTTTCGGCTATTTTATTGTCGTTTGCCATCAGCATTTGTTTTTGGTATGCAAAAGACTACACTTTACTGTTTTTGGCTTTACCTATTGGTTTACTTATCAGAATGGCTTTAAATGCGCTTGACGGAATGATGGCGCGCAACTACAACCAGCAATCTAAAACCGGTGAAGTATTAAATGAATTGGGCGATATTCTTTCTGACTTTGCCATTTTTATTCCGCTAATTATCCATGAAGCTAACCACTTATTGCTTGTTGTTATTTTTATGGGATTAAGCATTATTAATGAATTTGCAGGCATATTGGGTAAAGCAGTAAGTAATGACAGAAGATATGACGGCCCAATGGGAAAAAGCGACCGTGCTTTTGTAATTAGTATTTATGGTTTACTTTGTTTTTTTGAAGTAGATTTAAGTCAAGCTTCTTTTTGGATATTTTTGGTAATTAATGCATTACTGTTAATCAGCACTGGAATAAGAGTTAAAAAATCATTAGCGAAATGAAAGACATCATCCATTTTAAGTTTTTTGAAAACAACGATATTCTTATTGTTGTTGCCTTAATTTTTGGAATTCTGATTTTTGCCTCTACCCTCTTTTTTATCATTGGAAAAGTAAAGCCCAACGCCAATGTAAAAGAACTAAAAGACCGTACCAAATCATGGTGGGTAATGGCTATCATGTTTATTGGAGCTACTATTTTCAGCACTAAAATTTCGTATGTAGCCATTGCGTTTTTATCGTTTGTTGCGTTTAGAGAATTGTATTCCATGCTTGGTTTTAGAGATTCTGACAGGCGAGCCATCTTTTGGGCTATCTTTTCTATTCCTATTCAGTACTACTTAGCATACATTGGCTGGTATGGTGCGTACATTATTTTTATACCTGTAGTGATGTTTTTGTTATTGCCTTTACGTTTAGTTCTAAAAGGCGATACCATCGGCATTACCAAGTCAATGGCAAGTTTACATTGGACGCTAATGCTTACCGTTTTTGGTATAAGTCACATGGCTTATTTACTTTCATTACCAACACTTGAAGGCTTTAGCTCAGGCGGCAGAGGCTTGCTCTTGTTTTTGGTCTTCTTAACTGAAATTAACGATGTGATGCAGTTTACCTGGGGGAAATTATTGGGCAGACACAAAATTATACCTAAAGTAAGCCCTAACAAAACATGGGAAGGATTTGTAGGCGGATTAATTTCTACCACCATTATCGGTTACTTTCTGGGCTTTTTAACACCATTAACCGATTATCAGGTAATATTTGTAAGCTTTATGATTGCCTTCTCAGGCTTTGTGGGAGATATTGTCATGTCTTCCATTAAAAGAGATGTAGGCGTAAAAGATACCGGAGAAACCATTCCAGGGCATGGAGGAATATTAGACAGAATAGATTCTCTGGCGTACTCTGCTCCCGCTTTTTTTCACATTGTTTATTATTTGGCGTACTAAATGCAAAAGATAGTTTTAACCGTAATTTACAGCTTTTTTGTCCGTTGGTTTTTAAAACTGATTATTGGCGTACAGTTTCCAAAAGCTAAGTTTCTGGTAAAAGAAAAGCAGTTTATTATTGTGGCTAACCACAACAGCCACCTAGACACCATGACCTTAATGGCTTCTTTACCCAGTAAGATATTACACAAAGTAAAGCCCGTAGCCGCTGCCGACCACTTTGGAAAATCAGGTATCCAATCTAAGTTAAGCGGGTTTTTTATTAATGCATTGCTGATACCCAGAAAGCGGGACAAAGAAAACCCGGAAAATGACCCTATTCATAAAATGATAAAAGCATTGGATGACGGCTATTCTTTGATATTATTCCCGGAAGGCACCAGAGGCGAACCCGAAAAAGAGCAACCTTTAAAGCCCGGAGTGGCGTTGGTGTTAAGAGAACGAGCACACATAAAATACGTACCCGCACACATGAAAGGAATGGGAAAAGCCATGCCCAAAGGAGACAATTGGATATTACCTCACAAATCCAGCTTAAAATACAGTGAACCCACCGCCATTACTTCTACAGAAGTAGAAAGCATTTTAGCACAAATTGAAAGTGATTTTAGGAAGTTGAAGAGTTAAATCCAATCTTTCCCTTTCACCAATTTAGCTTGGGTAACGGCCTCTTCAGAGCCATCAGCTACGGGATAATTATAGTGCCATTCTACCTCAGGCGGTAAGCTGATAAAGATAGATTCGGTACGTCCGTCTGTGTCTATTCCAAACTTAGTTCCTTTGTCGTAAATCAGGTTAAACTCAACATATCTACCTCTTCTCACCTTTTGCCACTTTTTATGAGCATCGGTATAGCTGTCGTTAGCATGTTTGCTGGCAATAGGCACATATACCTTGCAAAAGGTATTGCCCACATCTTTTACAAATTCAAATAATTGTTCTTTGGCAATACTATCGTTATGCTTTAATCGGTCAAAGAAAATACCGCCTATTCCTCTGGTTTCTTTGCGGTGAGTGAGGTAAAAGTAATCATCTGCCCACTTTTTGTAATCGTTGTAAAAGTTAGGATTATGCTTGTCACAGGTTTTCTTTAATTCTTCATGAAAGAACTTAGCATCTTCATCTACAATGTAGTGAGGGGTTAAGTCTATGCCGCCACCAAACCAGTACTCGCCATTTCCCATTTCAAAATACCTCACATTCATGTGAATAATAGGCACCATAGGATTTTCAGGATGTAAAACAATACTCACTCCGGTAGCATAAAACTCATTGGCTTCCAGTTGAAGTTTTTTGGCAATGTTTTGAGGCATTTCGCCCCAAACGGCAGAAAAGTTAACACCACCTTTTTCAATGATGTTGCCATTGGCCAACACTCTGGTAATACCTCCACCGCCACCGGGTCTATCCCAAGGGTCTGACACAAATTTACCTTTACCGTCCATTTCTTCCAGCTGACTAATAATGTCTTGCTGAAGCCATTTAAAAAACGCTGTAATTTCTTCTCTTGTAATCATGCAACAAATGTAAAATTTAAGACAAGTATATAGCTATGGTTTAGGCTGATATTTATCAATTAGCAGATTGAGAAAGGACATAGCTTAAAATAGTCAATCCTACTATTAAAATAGACAATAAAATAACAAAAACTCTCAAGCTTTTATCGGCAATAAAAGGCTTGCGAAACTTACCAATAGTATAATTATTCCAATACATGGCTTGTTTAGTATCGGGCTTTTTAACGGCAAAATAGTAATAGGTTTTTCCTTCTTTTTCATCGGTGTCAGCTTCAAACCAAATGTTATTTTCGGTTAGCTTTTGCTGAAAAAAATCTGCTCTTTCTTTTTCTTTAAAATGAAATACGGTGTAATACGGATTACCGGGATGTGTTTTGTAATTAGTAATCCTTAATAATCCTTCTTCCTCAATCATTCGCTCACTCTTAGTTTTCTTCCGGCATATAGCTTATGCTTTCGGCTAATACCGTTTAAATCGCATAGTTCGTTTACCGTTAATCCGTAACGGGTAGCAATTTTATATAAGAAATCGCCATACTCAATGGTGTGAAACTTCACTCCTTCAGGAACAGCGGTATAGTTCCATTTTTGTTTTTCCAACACCACCGTATCGCTATACAACTGCTGTGTTTTAAAGTTGATGATATGTTGTGGATTTAAGGCTTTTCCTTTAAAACGAACTTCAAAATGTAAATGACTTCCTGTTGATGTACCTGAGCTTCCTCCCAATCCAACAACCTGCCCGGCTTGTACAATATCTCCGGGTTTTACTTTTAATCGGTGTAAGTGAGCATACACTGTTTCCAATCCGTTATAATGCCGGATGATAACTACTCTTCCGTAACCGTCATGGTATTTAGAAACTCTTACCATGCCGTCAAATGCAGCGACTACAGGGTCCCAGACTTCTAAGTCTATATCAATGCCGTTGTGGTTTCTGCCGTTTCTCCAGCCAAACTTTGAAGTAATAACGCCCGGAAACGGATGAACGTAATCACAGAAATGAACTGAATCTCTTAATACTAATAGTAGAGAAGTATCATGAGCACAAATAGTTTCATCATAAGGATGAGGGTTATTATTATCCCACAAACCATAAAAGCTACTGGCAGGAATAGCAGATGAATCATAAAAGGCAGTCAGAGAGACATAAAAATCATGCTCCAAATGTCTTTTTTCGGCATACTCATTAATCTCTTTTATCAGTTCATAAGGAATAGACTCAGAGTCTAATAAAGAATCAATAAGGTTAACTATATCCTCTCCCGAAAAGTCTTTAAAGTTCTCAAATTCAGGCAATGAGGTATTCACCACTAAAGCTGGTAAAGTGTCTTTTTTGTGTTAT
>Ga0209692_10000327_pt1 | contig 130560 bp, 119 predicted proteins | sample tdDd472_FD_187129 | JGI IMG/M metagenome (GOLD analysis project Ga0209692, IMG submission 187129) | Marine sediment microbial communities from the Atlantic coast under amendment with organic carbon and nitrate - tdDd47.2 (SPAdes)... | ecosystem: Environmental > Aquatic > Marine > Coastal >... | reverse complement strand
TAGTCAAATCACACTGAAAAGAAAAAATAGTGACCAAATACACCGGTCATGCAGAATTTGCAGTTTCACATTCATCATACATTATATCTGCCACGAATATTCTCAAAACAGAAAGCAAGGATATATTTCCCTCCTTTTGGCAACCCCCTTAATTAACATTCTAAACTCTCATATATCATGCATTTGCTCAATTACTGTCTGCAGTTATTTATTTCATTCTCACTATTGCTGATAACTTTTTTTCTTTAAATAATAAGCAAAATCAGGTATTCTACTAATGTACCCTGAAGGTAGACAGGAGCAAGGAGGACACAAATGAAATCATGTTTATTTCTGGTAATTGCGTTTTTCCTGATATCGGGATGCAAAGAAACTGAATCCAGTCTTGAAAAAACAACTAACGTAACAATTAGAATGCAGTGGCATATTCAGACACAATTTGCAGGGTATTATGTTGCTCTTGCTAAGGGATATTACAAAGATGAAGGATTAAATGTTTCGATTAAAGAAGGGGGATACGGCAAGAACAGTATTATTACGGTAAGTAACGGCCTTGAAGAATTCGGAACGAAATGGACCGCAGATCTTTTCGCAGAAGGAGACAGGTTCATTTCCCTGGCAAATATTGTAAAAACCAACGGCATGTTACTGATTTCAAAAAAGAAAAAAAACATAAAAACTGTAAATGATCTAAAGGGTAAAAAAGTATCAATATGGTTTATTGGCAATGAATACCAGTTATACGCACTTCTTGAAAGCCAAAACATTAACCGAAACAGCTTAAAGATAATTCCCCAGAAATGGAATATGTCACAGTTCCTGCAGGATGAAGTAGACGTTGCCACGGTAATGGTATACAACGAACTACAGACTGTAAGCAAATCAGGCTATCCCAGAAGGACTCTGAATATTATAAATTATAAAAACTACAGAATGGATTTCCCTGGACATTCCATTTTTACCAGCAAGAAATATTATACTGAAAATCCGGATATTTGCCGCAGGATTGTCAGGGCAAGTATTAAAGGCTGGAAATATGCGGTTAATCATCCCGCAGAGGCTGTTTCAATTGTTTTAAAGTATGACGATAAAAAAATTCTCAATAAAGTTCATGAGGAAAAACAGATTAAAGAAATAATAAAACTGATAAATAAAAAAGAATACCGCATTGGAATTCATGACGGGAAAATGATGAAAAAAATTGAACGGACTTATAAGCGATATAATCTAATCAAGAAAAATATCGATGTGGGCAAACTCTATACCAATGAATTTATTGAATAGTTTGAGTAATGAAAGGATTTATAAAAAAATATTTTCCCGAGAGTATAATACGGGCGAATCTTATACTCACAGCCTTTATTGTAATCCTTTTGACTCTCTACCTGATCATACAACTTGTTTCTTTTCTGCAATCTTCTTCAATTCTGGAAAAAAGCATCAGAATTGTCAACAACCAGAACACCATCGAAACTCTTTATGGAAACCTGCTTGAATCTGAAATTTCACTTCATTTTTATCTACGAGGCAATTTACCTTCAGATATAACAATTTTCTCAAAACTTAAAAAAAACAAAGAAATTTTAGAAAACTTCAATGCAGCAGAAAGAGAACATTTTGGCATACAGTTCATCAATAAGCTCAACACCTTTAATGATATTCTTCTGGAGAACAATAGACTATATTTAAAAACTGAACAGAATCACCTCGAAGCATATGAGACTCTAAAAAAAATAAATGAGACTTATTTCGTCACCAAAGAATTTATGAACACAATCAAGGATAACTTGATCGAAGAGACCGAAATAAACATGATCACTTTAAATCAGAGCATGAATTTCAATTCAGTGCTTCTGCTGATCCTGGTCCTTATTATTTTTTCGCTTGTTTTCATGTCCTTTAAATTCAGGAAAAGTTTAATCGATAAACTTCAATTTCTAAAAGATAAATTCCAGTTTTTTACAGATGAAAGAAGCTACCGATCAATTCAATATACCGTCAATGATGAGGTAAAACCTGTAATAGAAGCCTACAATAAACTGTCAGAAAAAATTCATTCTCAGCATGCCATTATTGAAAAACTAAATTCTTATCTTTCCAATATAGTCGAATCAATGCCCTCAGCAATTATCGCAACAGATGACAAAGGTATTATCACTCACTTGAATAAATCTGCGGAGGAACAGATATCAACTGATACCAATGAAACAATTGGAAAAAGCATATGGGATGTTGCCAAATTTTTCCTAAAGTACCAGGATTACTTCAGCTCAGTGATTAATACTAAAAAGCCAGTAGAACTCCATAATGAAGAATTGATAAGCAGTAGATTTCACAACATATCAATTTATCCACTGGCTTTTGAAGACATACCCGGTGCTGTTATTAGTTTTGATGATGTAACTGAATTGGTAAAAATTGATGAACAGCTCCGTCAAAGTCAGAAGATGGAAACAATCGGAATCCTGGCCGGTGGATTGGCCCATGATTTCAATAATGTACTTGGGGGGATATTCGGTACTGTTTCATTAATAAAATTCAAAATTGAGAAACATAAAGACATTGAACTCGAACAGTTACAAAAATATCTGCATACGATTGAAGAGTCAAGCTACAGGGCAGCAGATCTAGTGGGACGGCTATTGACTCTTTCACGGAAAAAAGACTTAAAGTTTGCCCCCATTGACCTCAATACATCTTTAGAAAATGTCTTAAAAATTTGCAGGAATACATTTGATAAAAGTATAGAAATAAAACATGAATATTACAAAGAACGTGCCGTAATTAGTGCTGACCCTGCACAGATCGAGCAGGTTCTTCTCAATCTGTGTATAAATGCTTCACATGCCTTAACTTTGATGCGCGGCAAAGATGAACACAAGGGAGGAGAAATAAATATATCCATTGATAAAATAGATGCCGACAAACATTTTCGCACAATACATCCAGAGGCCCAACAAATTGATTACTGGGTACTATCAATTCGAGATAATGGTGTAGGAATGAATCAGGAAACTATTGAAAAAATATTTGATCCATTTTTCACTACCAAAGCTAAAGAACAGGGAACAGGTCTCGGTCTGGCAATGACCTATAATATAATTAAACAACACAGTGGTTTTATAGATGTCTATTCTCAGGATGGCACGGGATCATCATTCAATATATTTTTACCTGTCTTGCACACAAAAGATTTAATTATAGAAACAAGCAATAAAGAAAATATTCACCCTGGAGAAGGCCTGATATTAGTAATAGATGATGAAGAAATAATGAGAAATATAACTTCAGGAATGCTGATTGAGAGTGGATATACAGTTATCACAGCAACTCATGGCGATGAAGGCGTCGATATTTATAAGGAAAAAAATGATGAAATTGCTGCGGTAATTATTGATGTAGTTATGCCGCGAAAATCAGGCGATGAAACCTATAATGAGTTAAAAGAAATAAATAACGATATAAAGGTTCTGGTAATGTCAGGATTCAGCCAGGATGAAAGAGTACAGCAAATGCTGGCAAAAGGTGCAAAACAATTTATACAAAAACCCTTCAATATGGAAAAGTTGACTAAAGCGATTGAATCAGTAATTAAAAGCCAGGATTAACCTTGTGTCCGAGAAAACGAGGCAATCTCAGAATCATCTAAGATTATTCAAACAACGAAATTATTTCCTCTTCGCTCATGTGCTTCAAATTACCTGTTGTGGAAGTAATGAGCCCCTCTGCAAGGTCTCTCTTTTTCTCCTGAAGTTTCAGTATTTTTTCTTCAACAGTTCCCTTTACAATACACTTGTAGGCTGTAACTTTACCAGTTCTTCCGATGCGGTGACTCCGGTCAATAGCCTGCTGCTCAACTGCTGGATTCCACCATGGATCCAGCAGGAACACATAATCAGCGGCCGTAAGATTAATTCCGACACCACCTGCTTTTAGACTCAGCAAAAAGACTTCCGTTTTTTTGTCCTCTTGAAACCGCTTTATTTCGCTGTCGCGGTCGCGAATTGATCCGTCAATATATGAATACATGATGTTTTCATCATCAAGATATTTACGAATAATTTTCAGTGATGTCTTAAATTGCGAGAATACCAGTGTCTTATGGCCCTCTGCCCTGACTTCCTTCAACATGTCCTGAAAAAGTCTGAATTTACAGGACTCAACATCATTATATTTTTCATCAACAATTGAAGGAAAAAGTGAAATTTGCCGCAGCCTTAAAAGTCCTTCGAAAATTTCAGTCCCTGCACCGGACTTCCCTTTTTCTTTTAAGGCATTATCAATTTTAGTCCTGATCCCATTTCGATATGTTTCATATACCTCACGCTGCTCCACACCCATTTCAGAATAGAGGATTATTTCTTCTTTTGGCGGCAGATCATCCAGCACTTCATCTTTTCGCCTGCGGAGAAGAAATGGAGATATCATTGATTTCAATCGCCCAGCAGCGGCTTCACTTCCTTCTGCTTCAATCGGTTTTGCATAATTCTCATTAAAGTGATTGCGGGAACCAAGGAGACCGGGATTTAAAAATTCCATCTGAGCCCACAGCTCCCCGGTATTATTTTCAAGGGGCGTCCCTGTCAGAGAAAGTCGGTTCGTTGACTTAAGCATTCTTACTGATTTATATATTAGTGACGATGAATTCTTAATGGTTTGGGCTTCATCAAGTATCACATAGTTAAAGTTAATGTCGCTAAAAAGTTCAATATCATTCCGTAAAGTATGATAACTGACGAGAACCAGATCATACTGCAAAAGGGAATTCTTTTCTTTGGCCCTGGATGATCCCTCATGTCGACATGCCGTCAGGCCGGGAGCAAACCGTTTTATTTCATGCTCCCAGTTAGCCATGGTAATAACGGGCAGCACAAGAAGTGATAGTCCCCTTTTATCACGCTCTTTAATACCCTGCATAAAGGCCAGGGTCTGCACAGTTTTTCCGAGTCCCATATCATCGGCAAGGCATCCATTGATCCCATGTTCATAAAGATAATTAAGCCAGCAGAAACCTGCATACTGGTAATCCCTCAATTCAGCAGTGAAGCCTGAAGGGATATTATATTGGGGAAGTTTTTCTCTTCTTTTAATGAAATCTATAATGCTTCCTACAGCAAGAGAATCCGATTCACATCCTGTGTGATATTTAAATATTTCTTCCATCACAGGCAGATTGAGCTTATGGGCAGTAATCGATCCTTCTTTATCCATACCCAGATTCATTAAACGCTGTATACTTTTTCTTTCCTTTCTGTTTACAACCGCATATGAATCTCCAGCCTTAACCACACCATTGGCAATGTGTTTGTCAACATTTATCTTATGCTCCCGTCCCTGACTGTCCCTGCATAAAGCGGTAATACTGAACCAGTCCCCTTCCAGTGTTGTGCTGTAAAATATTTTTCCTTTACCGACATTAACAGGTGCACTTCTTCCTTTTAATCTCACTTGTATATTTTTGTCACTGAGCTTTTCACCAAAGGCATCGATGAATTGAGGGACAGACAGAGGGAGTATATAATCCGCGCTCTTATTCATAGTGCCGGAACTTCCTTTCCCTTCTCTGTTTGACTTCTCATGCAAAGAAAACAGATGCGTTACGAAATCAGCAGTTTTCCTTTCAACGGAAAAATCACGTCTGATGGCGTTTTTAAAACTCTCACGGATATCCTCTGGCTTAAGATAAATAATCTCATTCTTTTCCGTATAATAAACCTTGCTGCTTTTATACTTAAAAAAGAGACGCAGGTAAAGTTTCTCTTTAAATGGGTACAGCTCAATGAAATGCTCAGGACTGCATGGCATAAACTCCCTTACACTTTTCTGTTTTTCGGATATCTTCTTCTCTGGAATACTTTTTGAAATTTTGTCGGAAGTTTTTTTCTTTATTCTGGAATAATGAATCACTGCCACTCCCATGTGAACACATACAGCATTGCCGTTGCATGAACATGAGATAGTTGAAAGACGTTCATTTTCAAGTTCAATTTCAACTACGTGGGGATAGATGTCACTCCCCTGGACCTCTACATGAACAGCTGTATCATTGAAATTGATCTGTTTCAGGTTACCCATTTGAAGCAAATCAATTGCCTGGTGATATATTTCATCACCGAGAAACGAACGAATTTTATGGACATCAAGTGCCTGGTTCATGTCAGCCTGTTATTTTAGTATTTATAAGTTAATCTGAGCACAATATCTTCAAATCCGGAACAAAATGAGAGGATCAGAATTATTTAGTTCAATTTGTTTTCAGGGGGGATGATGTCAAGAATTTATATCAATTTTCTTTTTTGCTGTATTGATAAACAATTATGTCCACTACCACCAACCGATAGACTAAAACATGGAAAAAAATAAACCTTCAAATCACGAAGCATAATAACAACTATCATTCACCGAAATCTCCCCCTGCCCCACAAGACGCCTGCAGTGAATCATAATATTGCTCTTTTCCCAGTATTCAACAAAAGAAGAAGGATGGTCAGGATAAATTATAAAATGCTCTGCCAGTTCATGCACTGTCTGCGGCCTTTCTCTTAAAAGTTCAAGAATGCGCTGATCTCTTTTAAGTATTTTATCACGATAGGCCCTGAGCCTAGCAGGTATTTCCTTCCCCCTTACAGGACTGTTCAGATGTCCCGTTACAAGCACCTCAGGCTTCATATCAATGATAAGATCAATGGTGTCAATAAACTGGTCAATGTCCGAATCAATGCCGCCGTACCAGGGACCAACCCTGGAGAGACAGATATCTGCAGCGAAAATAACATTATCTTCGAGAAAGTGAAATGAACAGTGTCCGGCTGTGTGGCCTGGAGTATGAATCACACGCACACTGGTTTTCCCGCAGTTGACAACCCGGCCATGATAAAGGTCTTCATGAATTGGCCAGGGATCAAAGAAACGGTTTCGCTGTCCCGCAATTTCGGGCTGATGCAGAATATTCGGGCTGTCCATCAGCTCATCCCAGAACTCGGTTGCGCTGAGCCGTTCCGGGTGGGTCATGGATTCCTTTTCCAACGGATGGGCCATAATTAGCGCCCGGGGGAAAAAGTCGTTTCCCCCTATATGGTCAACATGATGATGCGAGTTGAGAAGTATATCAACAGTATCGGGAGACACCTGGGCCAGCACCCGCCCGCATGCGCTGTCTACCATGAGTCGGATATCGTCCTCAACAAGGATACAGTTGCCCGAGGTAAAGCCCTCTTCTGTAAAAAGTGCCGATATGGTTTCTGAAATTTTTTTTATCATAGTAGAGACATAAGCGTATTTTTTATTTTAGCGTTACATAGCGAGATAAAGCGCCGGGTATGCAAGTGTTTTTAAATTTTAAATAATCAAAAATTATCATTAAATACTATTTGGAGCTACATGAAATTTCTAAAATGGTACCAAAACCATTCAAGAATATAGTTTAAAAACGAACGCTTTTCCCACTGGTCAAAGGTCAGTTCATTGCTCGCCTCTATATCATTACAAAAAGTCTTTTCCATCTCTTCACCAAAAAGCTGATCAAGGACTACAACATTTATCTCAAGATTTTTTTTAAAACTGAGTCCGTCAAGGTTAGTAGAGCCCACAGTAGACCATATTCCGTCTATTACGGCAGTTTTCGCATGTAGAATTGATTTTCCATATTCATAAATACGTATGCCATTTTTTAAATATTTCTTATATTTATATCTACTCGCGTATCGCACAGGAGGAACATCTGATTTTCCAGGCAGCATCAATCGGACATCAACACCACGTCTGGCAGCATGTATCAGGGCCCTGTTTAGATTTTGAGTGGGAACAAAATAGGCATTGGTAATAAATATTGAATTCCCTGCGCAATTAATAGCAGAAAGGTACGATTCATTTATTGGACGAATTTTTTTCCGTGTCTTTGAACCAAGCACTATCATCAATTTTTTTCCTGTTGAGCGTACTGCAGGAAAATAACGAAACTGATCTAGAATCGCTCCCCCGTTTCTGTACCAAATCTCAATAAAATAAAACTGAATGTATTTAACAGCCGGACCATCAATTCTTAAGTGCGTATCCCGCCATCCTTCACCGTTAAATTTTTCCCCTGCATATTCCTTTCCAATATTAATTCCACCCACAAATGCTGTTTTCCCATCAACCACAAGAATCTTTCGGTGATCACGCTGGAAAGGATTCCAGTATTTTCTCCATGGCCAAAAGGGGTGATACTCGACTACTTCAACACCATTTTCAGTTAAAAAGGAAAATATAGATGGTGATGTCAGTCGACATCCCCAGGCATCATATATTACATTTACCTCAACTCCCTTTTTAGATTTTTTCACAAGCAGACGTGCGATTTCCCATCCTACTTCATCACTGTTGAAGATAAATGTTTCGAGGTTAATGCTTACTTTTGCTGAACGCATTGCTTTGATGAACTGTTCAAAACACTGATCGCCGTTATGAATCAGGGATACTTTATTTCCACCGGTAAGGCTTCCGATACTAAGCTTCTTCATTTGACGCAGATAGGAGGGTAAAAACAATCGGTTTCGAAGTCTCGTAAAACGGGACTGTATTTCATCGATGCTATAACGTTTTATATCACCATGGTTCTCCCATTGTTTTTTCTTTACTGAAAGCTTTTTCTTCTCGTTTTTTTTCTTCATTTTTATGCTGAAATTTCTTTTTGACTTACTGCATAGATTTGAACAAAAATTAGAATAATTGCAAGCATAAAAACAGCAGCATGTATGGAACAGGTATCAGCAATAAAACCAGCAACAGGGGCTAAAATCAAAATACCTGTACTTTTAGATTGAGATTCAATTGATAAAATTGTAGCCTGTTTGTCATCATCAGCAAGATCATCATATTGAGCCACAATAAACGGCCTCCATATATTTTGCAAAACATGAAATGCAATAAAACCAGCAATCGCAATAATATAGATTTTATAATATATAGACAAAGAGGATATCAGTAAAATAACAACTCCGGCAAACAGCAGAAAAAGAATCGTTCTTTTTGAAGAAGAAAAATATTTTTCAACTTTATGCGATTTTTTTGAACTTACAGAAGAAATAATATTGAGAGTAAAATAGGCAATTGCTATAATAACTGCTATACTCTTTTCACCTTCAAGAGCCAGTAGTGGCGCGATTATAAGAGCCTGGGATTTCAGTATTGGCTGAAAATATTCTTTTGTCACATTGAATACTCCCTCAAAACCGCTTGTATAAATAATAAGCCGTTTTAAATTATTGCGTTTGAAAATAATTTTAAAACTGTCATAAAGGTGGATAAATATAAGTTTAAGAGACTTCTCTCCTCCGCTTTTATAATTAAGATATGCAGGATAACTGCAAATATTACAGATGCCAATCAGATAGGGGATTATTGAAAAAAGAAAAATCCATCTATAGCCTGAGGAAAAAATTACTATTGAAGCAGAGATCAAAACGGAAACAGCGCTTCCTTTTTTAGACCATGACCGTGTATATCCATAAACCTGAGTTTTCCGGTCTGTCTGATTATTCTCTTTTAACCAGTGAAAAATAATAGCTTTATGTGTGCCGGTGCGGAAAGCTTCTCCAATTGAAAAAAGAAATACTGCACTAAGGAGAAGTACTATATTTGAAGTAAAGGTAAATATCACAAAAGAAAAAATGTAGTTAACAAATGAAATGATCATTGCATTTTTTCTACCGTAAATATCCGCAATTGCTCCGCTTGGTATTTCCATTAGATTTATGCAGATTGAACGAAATGAAATAATAAGACCAATCTGGAAATAATTAAGCCCCATATCCAGCAGATAAAGGATAAAGAAAGGTTCAAAGAACTGCATGTTCTTCAAAAAGCCGTATAAAGAAAATTGTTTAATCATATTTTAATCTTTTTTTTGTGCGCCATTCACTCTTAAAACAAGAGGGTTTCATAACATTACGTACAGGTCAAGTCAACAAACCTGTCAGGTTCTGTAAATCTACGATTCCAGGCATTTGTAGACTCTTTACCCCATCCTGGCCCAGTCTCATTTCCAAAAGAGTCATGTTCTACTACTTGAATGGGTTCAAGCACCCTGGCCAGGGCCACATACTCTTCTAACTTCTCATTACGATTTTGATCGCCTAATAACGGCATCTCAGAAGCCTGAAACAAAAAGTTTTCATTTATTTTTATAGATTGATAAGCTGTTTTTTTTGCATCTGCAATAACCCTGGGATTCCTTTCAGCCAGATTTCCCCCAATAATCGTCAGCCAATTAACACATTTAAAACTATCAGTCATATATTGAACAGTCAGGTCAAGGTCTTGTACTTCAACCCCCCAATATCTTTTCGCCCATAAAAAAATTTGTTCAAAAGAAATACTGGAATTAGGCCCTCTGGGTTGTCCTTGAAACACATATCCCCCATTACCAGAAACACAATTAATTATTTTGAGTAAATCAACTGTAAATTTTTTAAGGGCAGATGTATCGACATTCCAATCAAATTCAAAGCGATAAAAGCTGGCTTTATTCCCCTCTGAAACCGGTTTATAACCATGAAACATTAACATCCATGAATCAGATCCCCTTCCATCTGAAAATGCATATCCCCAATCTCTGACTTTTCTGAGATCAGGTAGTTTATTGTGTTCAAACTGTTTTTGTACTTGAGAATTCCAGGGTTGCATTAAAGAACCAAAAGCCGTTGATGAATATTCAACAAATCGATCCCCCCAGGAATTAAAATATAATTCCAGGACTTTACTTACAGTCTTTGGACCCGGCGGTGAATCCAGATAGAATATCAGGTGTTGTTTTAATTCTGCAATGGGTACCGTTGACCTGTCTTCTGAAATAAATTTAATGAGAGGATTGATTGGCATATTTCAATCATCCTTCAAATGAGCTCTGTTTGCATTAAACCCTTCAACAACATCTGTGTGGTAGGTTAACTGCCATCTTAAAAACTCTTCAAGGTTTTCACATTCCGCTACATCTCCGGATTCATCAACAATAACCACCTCCATCTCCCCATTTTTATCTACAACTTCAGGATTAAAACATATAAACGCCACTGTTTCATCTCCTGAGCCAAAAACAAAATCACCAAGTGGTGCAAAATCTTCCCAATCCGAATCATCTTCATATGATTCCTCAATCTCTTTTGCAGAACGTAAAGAGAGCCTGTCTGATTGAAGGAAATTTTCTATGCCATTGTAAATTTCTAATAATTGTCGGTACGAAGGCGGTAAAATTAAATCTCTATCTTTGAGATGTTCTTCAAGCTGCTTGATATCTTCGGGCCGTGCAGGAGGGTTTGGTTGAGCCCGGACCGGGGTTTTAAAATATAAAGAATCAGCTTCATACTGTAAAACAATCACCTTGTCGATCAATTCTTTCATTTCCTGTTCTGTCATGATTATAATCTCCTGAAATACCAATGCAATTTTTAAGGATGCTGTTTCATGATACCTGAATGCAGAAATAATGACAAAAAAAACCGGGCAGGCAAGACTTTTTTTATTTTTTACAGCTAAGCGAAACAAGAAGGGTGTTTATACCGATGATAAACTGGAAAGTACCTTAAATGCAATGCTGAATTTTCCTTAAACCTGACCTTAAAAAACAAAAGTGACGATCAGGTACCGGCCCAGCTTTCCCGCGGTAACCAGAATCAGGAAAACAAGGATATTGATTTTCAGCACACCTGCAACCAGCGTCAGCGGATCCCCGATGACAGGAACCCATGCCAGCAGAAGACTGAAGAGCCCATACCTGCTGAACCGTGTTTGCGCTTTCGCTAATTCAGAATCAGAGAGTCTAAAAACTCTTTCAAAGAGAAAAAGGCTTCCCCAGAACCCGGCCGCATAATTCATAAGCGATCCAAGCACATTTCCACATGTGGCAACAGTGACCAGTGCAGCAGGATTAAACCCCTTTATAATGAATATACTCAGGACTACCTCTGAGCTGAACGGAAGGATTGTTGCTGCTAGAAATGAAGCGATGAAAAGGCCAATATATCCAAATTCTGTAAAATATTCCATAAACTTATGATGACAGCAAGCCGTTTTTAGTCCCCCACCAGGGGATTCAGGGGGGGGGGGCGGAGGCTTACTTCTTTCCCTTCAGGGCTTTCTTTAAATAATGACCGGTGTAGGATGCCTTAACTTTAACTACATCTTCGGGGGTACCTTCGGCAAGAACTTCCCCCCCATCATCACCCCCTTCGGGGCCCAGGTCAATTACCCAGTCTGCGGTTTTAATTACATCGAGATTGTGCTCAATAACGATAATGCTGTTTCCCTTATCAACCAGGTCATTTAAAACTTCTATCAGCTTTCGGATATCAGCAAAATGAAGGCCTGTCGTCGGTTCATCAAGAATGTAGAGGGTCTTGCCCGTGGCCCGCTTTGAAAGTTCAGTAGCCAGCTTTACCCGCTGGGCCTCTCCCCCGGAAAGGGTCGTGGCCTGCTGTCCGAGTTTAATATACCCGAGACCTACCCGGTTCAGGGTATCAAGACGGTTCTTTGCCGCCGGAATGCTTTCGAAAAATTCGAGAGCCTCTTCTACAGTCATATCAAGAATTTCATAGATATTCTTACCCTTATAGCGAACCTCCATGGTTTCATGATTGTAGCGCCGGCCCTTGCAGACCTCACAGGTGATATAGACATCGGGAAGAAAATGCATCTCAATTTTTTTGACCCCGTCACCCTGGCATGACTCACAACGTCCCCCTGAAACATTAAAGGAAAAACGCCCCGGCTTGTAGCCCCTCACCTTTGACTCGGGAAGCTTTGCGAAGAGCTCACGTATCGGTGTAAAGAGGCCCGTATAGGTAGCGGGATTAGACCGGGGGGTTCGACCGATGGGAGACTGGTCGATATCAATAACCTTATCGATATTTTCAAGGCCCTCGATCTTGTCAAAGTCTCCCGGGTACTCTTTTGACCGCATCAGGATATTAGAAAGAGCTTTATAGAGAATCTCAACAGTAAGAGTAGATTTACCTGAACCGGAAACACCGGTAACCGTTGTAAAGGTACCCAATGGAAACCGTACATTGATATTTTTCAAATTATGCTCACGGGCTCCCTTTACCTCGATAAAGCCTTTCGGCTCGCGGCGGGCTTCAGGAATGGGAATGCTTTTTCTTCCCGAGAGATAATCCCCGGTGGGAGATTTTTCGCATTTTAAGATTTCTTCAGGTGTGCCGGTGCAGACAATGTAGCCCCCGTGGACTCCCGCGCCGGGGCCCAGGTCGATGACGTAATCTGCCTCTTCAATGGTTTCTTCATCATGCTCAACAACAATTACCGTGTTGCCAAGGTCACGCATATGCTTAAGGGTAGCTAAAAGCTTCTGGTTGTCCCGCTGGTGCAGGCCGATGCTCGGTTCATCGAGAACATAGAGAACCCCCATGAGTGCCGAACCGATCTGGGTGGCGAGGCGTATCCTCTGGGACTCCCCTCCTGAAAGGGTACCGGCGGTACGATCCAGAGTCAGGTAGTCGATACCCACATCATCGAGAAACTTAAGACGGGTTCGAATTTCCTTGAGCACCTGCTTTGAAATTTTCTCTTCTGTCTCGTTCAGTTTTATATCTGAGAAAAAAGAATGGCTCTCCCTGATACTCATGGCGGTTATCTGATCGATTGGTTTATCAGCCACCCTGACAGCAAGGGACTCGGGACGAAGACGTCTTCCTTCACAGGATTCACAGACCTGATTGGCCATGTAGCCTTCCATCCACTGGCGCATCTCATCTGATTTAGTCTCACGGTAACGCCGCTCAAGGTTCGGCAACACCCCTTCAAAGGCACGGGTAAACTTATATTCAGAATTGGGCCGCTTGATGTTAAAATCAACCTGTTTTTCCCCGGAGCCGTGAAGAATGACTTCCTTCACCTTTTTGGGAAGATCCTTCCAGGGAGTATGACCGTCAAATTTCAGGGCCCGCTCCAGGGATTGAATTTGTTCGATATACCAGTAACTGGTAGTCTTGCCCCAGACCTCAAGCACCCCGTCATATAAAGATTTTTCAGGATCACGAACAACCCGGTCAGGGTCAAAACGCATAATAAACCCGAGGCCCCCGCAGGTTTCGCAGGCCCCGTAGGGACTGTTAAAAGAAAACATCCGGGGAGAAAGCTCAGGAATCGAGATATGACAATCGGGACATGAAAGCTGAGTGGAAAAAACTTTTTCTTCGTCTTTCAAAAGAACCAGCAGCAGGCCGTCGGCGATATCAAGGGACGTCTCAACCGAATCAGTAAGGCGGGGCCTGATGCCGTCTTTGATAGCGATCCGGTCTACAATAATTTCTATGGTATGCTTTTTATTTTTTTCAAGGGAGATCTCTTCGTCGAGGGTCCGTAGTTCGCCGTCGATCCTGACCCTTACAAATCCCTGGCGGCGCGCCTCTTCAAGTTTTTCCTGATGCTCGCCTTTTCTTCCCCGCACGATGGGGGCAAGTATCTGAAGCTTTGTCCCACTCCGAAGGGTCATGAGGGATTCAACGATCTGGTCAACAGACTGGGAGGATATCTTTTTGCCGCACTGGTGGCAGTAGGGAATTCCGATGCGGGCATAGAGAAGCCTGAAATAGTCATATATTTCAGTAACCGTGCCCACGGTTGAGCGCGGGTTTCGATGAGTCGTCTTCTGTTCAATTGAAATTGCCGGGGAGAGGCCGTCGATGTAATCAACGTCGGGTTTTTCCATCAGCCCGAGAAACTGTCGGGCATAGGCCGAAAGGGACTCTACATAGCGCCGCTGGCCTTCGGCGTAAATAGTATCGAAGGCCAGGGATGATTTACCAGAACCGGACAGACCGGTGATAACCACCAGTTTGTCGCGGGGAATTTCAAGAGAAATGTTTTTAAGGTTATGCTCGCGGGCTCCCTTAATCGTGATATGATCACTCATATCTGTTCAACATTCGTTGACCCGCACATTGGACACGCTACGCCAGAGAAATCGTCATCGGCTTCATCTTCGAGGTTGCCCCCCTTGATTTTTACGATGACATCATCCCAGCGGTAGTCGCAGTCTTCACAGGCGAAACTGACGTGAATGTGTTTTTCTTCTACACCGTCATCGTCGTCATCATCACTTTTCACTTTTTTTTCAGAATCAGAATCATGGTCATCTTCAAGTTCTTCTTCGTCATAGTTCTCTTCGTAGTATTCGTCTTCGTAGACCTGATCGTCGTATTCTTTTTCCATGCTATCGGATTCATTGCTCATGGCATTACCTGTTCACGTTAATTTTCTTTACTGTAACCAAAGTACAAAAAGTATGAAAAAATTGTCAAAAAAAAAATTTAAAAATAAATAAAAAGTGAGAGGAAGTTTACCCCTGCCTCCCCTGTTTCTGCAGGCGGCTCCTGATTTCAAGCTTTTTTTGAGGCTTCTTCTTTATTATTGGTTTCTTCACTGTTTTTTGCATCTTCTTTATTGCCGTCTGCTCTTTCTTTGCAACCGGCTTCTTTACTGGTGTCTGCTCTTTTTTCTCTACCGGCTTCTTCACAGCTTTTAACTTCTTCTTTTTTTTCGGCTTCTTCACTGCCTTTAGTTTCTTTATTTTTACGGGCTTTTCAGCAGCCTTTAGTTTCTTTTTTTTCTCCAGTTTCTCAGGAAGAACCGGTTTCTTTATTCTTATTTGAGAAGGAAGTGTATCCCCCGCTATCAGAACCATATCCCAGAGGGCCCAGGTCGTTTTTCGATTTGAACGCTCCTGGAGCACAATGTCGACACAGCCGGTATGGGTAAAAATATAGGGCACCGGGAGAGAAATAACCCCTTTACGGTCCATTTCAGAAAAATGCAGATCCGCCAGGATATGGGTACCAAGACGTTCACAACGGACAGAAACTTCCAGCCTCGAGGAAATGTCCCTGTTATCAGGGTTACGAAAAACCACAGGATCAATAAAAAGAGTATAGCTTTTCCCGGGATGAAGGTTTTTAGCAGTAATTACGGTACCATCCCGGTGTATTACCGCGGCCCGGTTGTCTTTCAGGGGAGCCTGATCCGGGACAAGATAGAGCCCCATGCTGCGCCCCCAGATATAAAGATCACGGGAGGTTACAACTTCCCCCCAGTTCTGACTTTTCACCACCCCATCGGGGTTGATGACCATCACCTCAAGGTAAGACTTTTTCTCCCCCGAGAGAATCCCCCCGGCGGGAATAAAAAGGAGCACACATATCATCTGAATCAGTAGTTTTTTCATAAAAGGCTGATCTTCTCTCTTTGTGCAGGCTGCATTAAAGCTTCAATTACGGGATGATACATATATAAATATGTATCACCGGGGCCTGATCGTCAACGAGAAATATCAATTAAGACATAATATTCCCTTGACGATGGGAAAAATTGAAGTATATTTATACTGAAGTTTAGTTTAAATCGCTCATGAGAGTATGCGGTCCTGCCATGGGCGGATCTGGATACTCTTTTTATGGCTTATTCTTACGAGAATAGAGACTAAACGAATATAAAGATTTTGGAGGAAGTAAAAATGAAAAAATTGGTGATACTGTTAATAGCGGCTATGGCTTTTATGATGGTTGGTTGTTTTGGTGATGGAGATACGGAGTTGGGGTGGAAAAATGATAATGGATCTGCAGGAATAACAAACATCCAATGGTTTTCCCATGACGCCGGAGGGCTAGGCGCGGCAAACGAGTGGGGAGAGAATCCCGTAGCAGCAGGCGAGACAAGCGAAATACAAACTACTAATACCCTGAATGGCAGCGTTGAATGTGAATTCGAGACAGCGGGTGGTTACATTACTGCAACTTCCGTTGCTATAGAAGAAAATGACGGCACTGGTAGCGAAAATGCTGCTCTCGTAGAAGGATCAACCAACATACTCACAATAACAGCCGGGGCTAAATAAAAACCTCCCTTACTAAAAAGCCAAAACCTGAGTGTTTGCTGTTTACACAACATAAACCAAAACAGCAAGCACTCATCCAGGAACTCTCTTCTAAAAAGGAACCATGATGGGAACAAAAAAATATTCTATTCTTCTAGTCATAACCAGCATCATCTGCTTATCAGTCTGCACAAACAGTAAACCTGGTTACTCAAACAACAAAAAAGTAATTGATAAAAAATTAGTAGATATTCTCTGGTCACCAATTGCGGGTCGATGGCGTGTGGATACAAAAAACGGCATACTGCATGAAAAAAGAGGATTTTCCCGAAAAAAGGGATACAGCCCGTTAATTAACCACAACTCAATTATAACCAAAATACAGTTTGAAAAATTCACAAAAGTCTACTTTAACTACTCGATTCTTACCGCAAGTCGACAGCCGGTAAAAATTTTATTTGTATTTGGGGCTAGAGACTTTCGAAATTTTTATGCCATCAGCTTATCAGGTGACAAAAATGGTATCAATAGAATTTCTCTTACAGGCTCAAAAACAAAAGATACAACATTACCCAGGCATAAAAAATGGAACTTTGAAGTAACCGAATATAACTCTCAGCCATGTAGTATTGCTTACAACCAGAAGAATAGATTTTCATTAAAGTTTAAGAAAAAACATGTGACCTTCAAAGCGGATAAAAAAATAATTGCCAGATTTAAGCTACCTGAACCAGCCAATAATGGCATGATAGGCTTCAGTAGTAAAAACGCAAAAATACAACTCAGCAATGTCGTAGTTTACAATAAAAGAATAAAAGTATTTTCCGATGATTTTAAAAAAAATTCTGTCTACAATTTCAGCAAACATTTGCGAATAAAACGTAGAGTTATAAAAAAATAATTTTATCGTTATTCTACCAGACAAGAACACCACGGGCCAACACCCGGGGTTTTATTATTTAAAAGCCCCTTCCAGACCCTTCTAAAAAAAAGCCCCACAAAAAACATTTAAATTCTGCCAGCCGATTTTCGTATATACTATAAATTATAGATAAACGTAATGCCCTCACCCCCGGCCCTTCGGGCCACCCCCTCTCCCATTTAGTAAAAGAAAAGGAGAGGGGGAGAAAGAAGGTATAGAATGTATTACGATAAAAAAATATTCTCCAGAGAACTCAGGAAAAATTCAACCCTCGAGGAAGAACTGGTGTGGGAAAAATTAAAAAACCGGCAGTATAAAAACCTGAAATTCAGGCGCCAGCATGTATTACTGGGCTTTGTATTGAATTTTTATTGTCATGAGCAGAAGCTGGCAATAGAAATAGACGGAAAAATTCATGTAAAACAAAAAGAATATGATTGTCTCCGTCAGATGCTTATAGAAGAGAAAGGGATCCTTTTTATCAGGATTACTAATGAAGAAATAAATACTGATATAAATATTCTGCTTCATAAAATTCAAGCGGCGACCATGGACAGCCCCACTAAGAGTCAACCGGTATCATGACAATGAGCCCTCTCCTTTTTTCAATTCTTAACGGGAGAGGACGCGCCGAGCACGGATGCTCAAGTGTCGCGGGTGCACGGATGCACTGGAGCGACCGCCGTAGGCGGGGTGAGGGCATAGAGCCCTGTCGGGGTATTAAAAATTACCCACCGGTTTTCGTATATTATACAAAGAACAATAAAAACACCTCCCTCCTTGACAAGTGTAATAATTATTATTACACTAACAATACAACCAGTCAACGGAGCGACATACAATGAGAGAAATCATGACCATAAGTATAGACAGCAGTCTCAAGAAAAAAGTAGAAGAGGCAGCCCAAAAGTTTAATGTATCAAAAAGTGAACTGGTAAAAAAAGCCATAGAAAAGTATATTCTGCACGAAGAATTCCATGAAATCCGAAAACTCCTGGTACCCTACGGAGAAAAAGCGGGAGCTTTGACTGACGAAGATATATTTAATGAAATTTCATGAAACTTGTCTTTGATACAAATGTCATCTTATCGGCCTTTCTCACCCAGGGACTTTCATCACGGGTCATGGATATCTGCCTTGATCAGCACAGGCTTTTTATTTCAGAATGGATTATCAATGAAACCACTGGAAAGCTTAAAACAAAATTCAAGGTCCCTGAAAGTGAACTGATACGAACGAAGGACTTTCTCGTGACCGCCTTTGAGATCATTGAACCAGAGGGGCCAGTGCCGAAATTATGCAGGGATAGAGACGACAACAACATACTCCATCTGGCGGAACAGTGCAAAGCCGACCTGATCATTACTGGAGATAAAGATCTACTGGTTCTTAAAGCTGTTCAAGACTGCAGAATAATTGATCCACGAACGTGGATGGAAGAGTATCATAAGAAATAAAGTGACATCACCCCTGCCAGCAAAAATCACAAAAACTGCCAAAAAATAATTCAATTCGACCTGCCAAATTTCGTATACCATACAAAGGACATGAAAAAAAACAATAATACCATCAGCAAGCAACCTTCAACAACCACACTTTTTCTTGACAACTTGTCAAGATATTGCCATATTATATCCATGAAAACACTACAGGTCGGGGAACTAAAAAGAAACTTTTCAGAAATACTTGATGAAGTACGAAATGGTGAAGAAATAGCAATCTCTTACGGAAAAAAGAAAGAACTGGTTGCCATTATCGTTCCAATTGCAAAGTACCAGAAGAAAAACAAACGTAAGATAGGGGCATTACAAGGAAAAGCTTCTTTCAAAACTTCTAAAGATTTTAAAATTACCGAAGATGAACTATTCGATCTATGAAATATCTATTAGACACACATACCTTATTATGGACTCTCTTCGAGCCGGAGAACATCTCGAAAAAAGCAAAAAACATTATTATTGATATCAAGAAAGAAGTCTACATAAGTGTTATTTCATTCTGGGAAATTTCCTTAAAGTATAATATCGGTAAATTACAATTAACCAATATTACACCTGACGAACTGCCTGATTTAGCGAAGGATGCCGGTTTTGACATTTTTAATATAAATGAATATGATGTATCGAGTTTTTACAAACTTCCAAAATATTCACATAAAGATCCCTTTGACAGACTGCTCATCTGGCAGGCAATCCAGAACAACTTGACAATTCTCTCAAAAGATAAACATTTCAAAGAATATAAAAATACGGGATTGAAAATCACCTGGTGAAATAGCTGAATTTTCACCACTACCAGACAAGAAAACCCCGGGCAAATGCCCGGGGTTTTCTTGTCTGGTAGATATCGCCCGGTTACTTAATCAGCCGGGCAACCGCGTCAGGTCTAAGTGTAGAGATATTCTCAAGCACTCCAGAATCAATATTTTCAACAGCGGTCTCAAGATTAGACATAACATTTTCAATCTTATCACTTCCTGCGAGATCAGAGGCCATCAGGTTTTCTACTTCAACCTGAAGACGGCTCAGCTGGTTCGCATCATCAGCAATGAGATTATTGATGTCAGTACTTTTATTTTCAAGAACTGCGGGAGTAATTTCTGATCCCATAAATTCATTCAAGACCGGGGATCCCTCGAAAGTGGTATCAGCTAAAATCGCCTGTTGACTATTTCCTCCATCACTGAGATCCTGTTGAAGATTATCAACGCCTGCTCGAATTATTTGATTTCTTGTCAGTGACGACTGGATAGTTCGTAATTCAGCTTCAATGGCATCAAGGCGGGAATTAACTCTACTGCCGATAGCAACAGTATCAGTTTTTACGCTTTTTTTGCCCTTACCGAGTTTATCATCTTCGGTCTGCCTCTGATTATTAATCCTCCGTGCACTTCCAAGTATTCCATCAATGGATACTTTCATGACACCCTCCTTTGTGTTTTACAGAGTGGCAACAGGTATACCTGTATCATTTTACTATACCAATATACTAAATGCAAGTTTTAATGTCAACAATAATACTAAAACATTCATTCAATTTTTTATATTAAGAAAGGAAGTTAAGTCAACCAGGGAGGAGAATCAGGGTGCCAGGATCACATCAAGAGTGGCAAAAGGGATTTCTTCGGTCAATTCAGGAGCAGTCACCTCTGTGGGAATGCCATCTTTTTCAAAGACCAGCGTAATGATATCGGGATACAATGCGGGATAATGCAGTTTATGATACCAGCCCGTACTGTCTGTAGTGGTGATGATATCCCCGGGCTGATCGTCGGGAGTATCCGGGTCAGTGTCTTTGATATATACAGAGACTCCCGCCAGGGGTGTTCCGCTCCCCTCTTCGGTTACCGTACCGCTGATACCCCGGGAAGCGGCTGTGATGTAATCCATCAGAGCAGCCTCGTTGAAATCATAGATTTCGTCTATACCCTCGGCGGTTGCAGGGCTGTAATCAGCCAGTTCAATGGTGATGTCAAGGGTACCGGTATTCAGATAGCTCCAGTCCTGAATCGAGCCATTTATAATATACCAGTCTCCTCCATTTACAACACCATATTCATCCGCCATGCTCAAATAGCCATCCTGGCTTTTAAAGGGAGGATCACCGGCAGTACCATATGTGCGTCCAAACTGGTTAACCGTATCGTATTCCACTGGTGTGGTTGCCGCTGTACTGTCAGTAGCAAAATCAAAGGGAATATTGATCACCACTTCACCGCTGTGAAAAGTAGCTGAGAGATGAAAAATCTTTTCCTCGGAGAAACTCTTCAAGGCTGAGGTTTCAGGCTCGCTGAAAAAGAAAGACCCATGATCACCGCCAGCGTCAAAATACTCTTCCGCTGTGCCGTCACCATCAGTATCATGGAGCACTGAGCAGTTTCTGTTCAGATCAATACCATGAGCGTTTCTTCGGCTTGTTACCATGTAGCCGTCGGGATTGAGCATCGGTATAACCACAATATAATGATTATCCACAAGACTCTTTACTGCAGCATCAGTTACATACGACGAAACAAGGTGTTCAACGAAGTGAAGCATAACTTCAACAGAAATAATTTCACTCCCATGAACACCACCGGTGAGGCGAATACGCGGCTCATCTTCAAGAGCATTTTCAGGATTATCAGAAATGACTATTGCCGGTATAGTGCGCCCGTTGACAGAAGTGCCGATTGAAAGCACCTCAACAACTGCAGAGGAAGCCTTTAAATCAGCCGCAAAGGCCTGAATCTCATTATAGGTTCTATAGGTGTCGGGAAGATAATCCCAGGTATCTTCTCCACCACGCCCATCATTGCTGCACGAAGCTGCAATCAAGGTTGCAAAAAGAGCAATCAAGCCTGCTGTTTTAATATAAACATTATACATATTTGAACGACTCATCACGAATAATATACGAAAAAACAGGCACTGCAGCAATCATTTTTCTTTGCAGCAAAGCTTAAGCCCCCTCAAGGGGCCTGGAGGAAAAGGAAGCAGCAAACGCACTAAAAATCAATTAACAGAATCCATCTTTGACATGGAGAGAGAAACAACCTTGGAGACCCCTGGTTCTTCCATAGTGACACCGTAGATTGACTCACCAATGCTCATGGTTTTCTTATTGTGACTAACAACAATAAACTGGGTTCCCCGGGCAAACTCCCGCAGCATTCTGATGAAACGCCCGATATTTTCCTCATCAAGAGGTGCGTCAATCTCATCAAGAAAGCAGAAGGGTGAGGGTTTTACCATGTAGGTGGCAAACAAAAGGGCAATAGCCGTCAGGGCACGTTCTCCACCGGAAAGAAGATTGATATTTTTGGTCTTTTTCCCGGGAGGGCGTACAATAATATCGATACCGCTTTCGAGGACATTTTCCGGATCATTCATTACCAGCTGTCCATCGCCCCCTTCAAAAAGCTGCTTGAACACATGAGAGAAGTTTTTTTGAATATCTTTAAACGTTTCAAGAAACATATCAACCGAGGTCTTATTGATATCTTCTATTACTGAAAAAATATCTTCACGGGCTTCTTCTATATCTTTTCTCTGGGTAATGTAATATTCAAAACGCTTTTTCAAATCTTTATATTCTTCAATGGCAAGATTATTTATAGGCCCCAGACCCTGGATTTTCTTTTTAACATCATTAAGCTCAGCCTGTAGATCTCCCTGCTGGGCGGAGTCTACTGATACCTTCTTAAGATCATTGATCTTTTTTTCGTATTCTATCCACAGGTAATCTTCAACATTTGATTTCTTAAACATCAGCTCAACAGTTGATTTTTCCTGGGTGCTGATTCTTTCAGTAACCCTCGTCAGCTCTTCTTCATCTTTTCGCGATACACTTTTCCGATCAAGAATCTTTTCTTCGATCTCTTTACGCCGGCTGGTCATTTCAGTAATATTTTTAACCAGGGCCTTACTCTTTTCATTAAACTCTATCAGACGGCTTTCCCACTCAGCGATTTCTTTCTCAAGGGTTTCAATGGTCTTATCGGCGCGCCGCATATCTTCACGGTGATTCTCAATCTGCATATTAACATCTTTTATCTGATAACTCAGGGTCTGAAGATGCTTTTCAATCCAGGCAATGTCATTTTCATACTTTGAAAGATCTTTTTCAATGCGGGTAATCATTGCGTTTACATCTTCAAGTTCAGCCTGTTCTTTCTGAATCTGTTCATCAAGGGACGAGTTCTCGGTTCGCATTTTCTCAATGGCCTCAACTTCACTGCCAATGCGGGTATCGAGATCTTCTTTTTTTGCATGGATACCGGTTTTATCAAAAAGTATGGAACGAAAACCATCCTCGTAACTTTCAAACTTTGTAATCCGTCCACGAAGACCTGAAATATCAATGCTTCCCATCAAACCTGATGCCTCTTCGGTCATCCCGGTGTCAAGATTCTGTCTCGCCTTGAGAAGAGCCTCATCAATAGCATCAAGTGTAGAGTGGATTTCTCCCCGTACCTGCTGCCGTTCTTCTTCTGACTCCTGCATTTCTGCTTTACGTTTATCAATGGCATCAATGAGCTGCCTGATAACCACTTCAAGTTCTTCGCGGAGCTTTTTAAGAATAGCTTCTTTATCCCTGATGAGGTTTTTATTGCGTTCTATGGTATCACGACAGGTGTGAATTGACTCAATTTTATTTTTTCTGGTTTCGAAATACTTTGCCAGCCGTTCTTTATCATCTTCTATTTTTTTGCGAATATCTATTTCAGACTGTTCGGTTTTCTTTTTTTCCTCTTCGAGACGTTTGAGGCTGTCAGTTCGCTCGACGATTTTCCGATCGATGTTTTTCTTTAGTTCTCGCTGTTCGGCGATATTATGACGGTTCTTTTCAGTTTTCTTATCAATATCCTCAAGACGAATCTTGTAGGCGTCGAGACGCTTATCGAGCTCCCAGAGCTGATGCTGAATATCGTTCTTCCGTTTTTCATCCTTTTCGTTTTCAGATGAGATAGAAGCAACCCGGGCTGATGTCGCCTCACGTTCTTCTTTGAGACGGTCGATTTCTCCCTGCACCTTTTCAAGACGCCTGCTCAGCTCCCTGAACTTTAAAATATTCAGCTTGATGTCAAGACCCTGAAAAAGATCGCGAAGGGTCAGGTACTCCTGGGTCCTTTCAGCCTGCTTCGCCTTCATGTCTTTTTCACGTTCAATTTCTTTTATGACATCATTGATACGCTTCAGGTTTTCACCGGTTTCTTCAAGTTTACGGATTGATTCTTTTTTCTGCAGTTTATAGCGGGAGATACCTGCCGCTTCTTCAAAAATATATCGCCGGTCTTCGGCCCTTGTTGAGAGGATGAGGTCCATCTTGCCCTGTTCCATGACAGAGTAAGCGGATTTACCGATACCCGTATCCATGAAAAGTTTATCAATATCCTTGAGGCGGACGGGAGATTTATTCAAAAGGTATTCAGATTCACCATCACGAAAGATTCGTCTTCCCACGGTAACTGAATCAGAATCGATGTCGAGAATCCGCTCATTGTTGTCTATGGTAATCTGTACTTCAGAGAGAGAGACAGGTTTCCGCTCTTCAGTACCGGAGAAAATTACGTCTTCCATTTTCTGCCCACGGATATTCTTGGCCTGTTTTTCACCAAGCACCCACTTGATAGCATCAACCACGTTCGATTTGCCGCATCCATTGGGTCCCACGATTACAGTAATGCCCGGCTCGAATTCAACCATCGTCCGGTCTGCAAAAGACTTAAAGCCAAAAAGTTCCATTGATTTCAGAAACATTATCTAAGATATATCTCCAGTTTTATCGCGGCAGATAAAACGCCGCCCTGCTTCAGCATTTTCCAGAATATGCCCGGTGTTCCGTGCAATGGAGGTGCCGGTCGCACTTTTTCCGTCCTGAGGCGTTGGCACGCCTCCCCTGTTTTCCATTAACGGCTTCAAACTGTTACTTAAGGATTATGACCGTCATTAGGCAAGAATATTTTTTGCCAGATGGAAAAAATTTCTTCCGAATCAGCAAACAGTTACAATGCGACATAATCAAGAAAAATGAAAATATTGATCATTTTTCACCATGAGACATAATATTAATGTAAAAGGAAGTTTACAGCCCTGCGTCCAGGCAACTCCATACCCGAGAGATATACTTCCTTCACCAAAATCTTTAAAAAAACAGTTGCACATGATCCGGGGTGCCCTAAGATGCAGGTCATGATTTATATGAGAAAAATATTCACAGTACTCCTGCTCTCCACAGCTCTTCTTGCCATCAGCTGCGCCGGGTCGGACAAAAAGGGTCCCGGTAATGCCAGGATATTCACCGGGTCATCCCGAAATATGACCCGGGCGGCCGAGAGCATAGACGGATACGTAACCCGTGAGCTTTTTTTCACCCTTTCAAAAAAAGTCAACTGTATCACCGTCAAGGCAACGGCAGAATACACACCCTACCAGTTCGCTAAAGAGAAAAAGATTGCCAGGACTTTTTTCATCCTTGAGCGCCTTGTAGACCTTTCCCGTTACGGCCAAAAAAATGCCCGGGTCTTTACCGAACTGGGAAGAAACTTTTCAGACCGGTGGGGCCGCCAGAGATCAGTAACGGTCTGCACATCTCTCCGTCTCCCTCTGCAGCGGATAGACAGTAAATCGGTATACCGTATTCGATTTACCACCTTTCTCAAAGGTACCTTTGATTACACTATTACGGTTTTTTCCGATACGCCTGTACGGTTTTTCAATACACTGAAAGAAGTCTCTGCGTCGTCTAACAAGAAGCCTGAAACCAAAAAATAATTTTCCGATAGATCATTTTTTTGTTTGCAATTTAATCTTTCACTGCTATAGTTCCTTCATTAATCAAACAGTTAAGTGTATTTCACAATGGAGGAAACATGAAAAAATCAGCAATTTTTCTTTCGTCAATTATGGTCTTCTCGGCCATTATGATGACAGTCTTTACACAGAGTGCCTCAGCAGCTCCCTTTATGAGCCCAAGCTTCGGCGGCACCACAGGTTACATCTCGACCCCGTCAGCCAAAACCGGCTGGGAAGGTTCAGACTTTGCAGTTGACACCTCATACCATTATATCGGCGCTCACAATGGATCTCACATTCCAAAGGTAACCTTTCAGATTATCAGTAAAATTGAACTGGGCCTCGCCATGGATTTTCAAGACCGACATACCGATGATGATGATTTAATATTCCATGGAAAGTTCAATTTTTACAATGCCGGCGCTTCATCACTTGCCATTGGCGGCAACCTTCAATTTATCGATATGGGCAATGACGATACAACGGGAAAAGAACAAACTGCCGGTCAACTCTATCTTGCGGTAACTTATAGCAGTAAATTTTTCGGCATGCCTGCCCTCACTACTTTAGTCATTGGAAAAACTTTCACGGAAAACACAAATTCAGATATTGACTTCTCAATGGGTTTTGACCTGAACTTTCTGCCCCAGTACCTCAAAGGGTATGTTCACTGGATATCAGACTTTGCAAACTATTCTTACAGTATAGAAGCAAACGGTGCAAATGCCGGATACAGAGCCTGTTTTAATACTGGTTTTCGATTTGCTATATTAAAGGACAGTCGTTTCAAACTCAACATTGATCTTGTTATGACTGATGCTCTTGATGATGATAGAAGCTGGGCAGTGGGCGCTGCCTTTGGTTTTGCTTTCTAACACATCTCAAATATATTTCAACAAAAAAAGAAAGCCCGGCGTTAACGTCGGGCTTTCTTTTTTTATCTTTCACAAACAAGTAATTTATTTAAAAGTAAAACTCTTTATCGCCTTCATTAAAGACTCTCTATGGGCCTCGTAGTATTTCGTCTCTCCTGTGGTTTCAATCACACCGATATGTTTTTCTTTAACCAGCAATGTGACAGTATAAACAAACTCACGGCCAAAGTAATGATACGCATACTCACTGTGGCTTGCTTCTGCACCGGAAAGGGTTTTAAATTCTTTTCGAGCTGTCTCCTGGTAACCGCTTTTTTTCAAATGCCGTAACGCGGCGGTACGCCACATGGAAGCACTACCCTTTGATTCATTTTTTATCAGGCGGGCCCTGATGCGCACACCATCAGCGGCAATGGCACGGTACCAGTCGCTGTGAACTTTGTACTGGGAAAAATCAGCTGGCTGATCAACAGCAAAGCTCGTGCAGCCCCCGAAAAAAGCCAGCAGTGAAAGTACAATGATCCCCTTTACAGCTAATCCTTTCATTTCTGTTCCCATGATCTGATCATATTTTTTACGCCCAGTTTCTGCATCCAGTTAAACTGCTGCGGTATACTGAAACGCCGGCCCCGGCGTCCACGGTAGTACACTGAGACATCAACCAGGGAGGTCAGCTCTTCGTAATACCTGATCTGCCCTTTCAGCTTTTCAAGTTCAATCACCACCCGTCCTATCTCTCGTTCAATTTCAATGGTCTGGTGAAATTTTGATCCCGCAAAAAGTGCCGAGAGCTCTTTCAAAAGCTTATTTTTTGTTTCAAGCCTGGTATTCAGATCCATCAGTTTCGTGGTCAGGTCCTTGTGCTTGACCCGGGCATCAAGAATATAGGCCCCCTGTTCAAGAAGCTCTTTCAAGTTTCCAAGCCTGGCGGCAGGAACCTTAAGTTTCACCTGAGACCCGGAAAAATAACTGATATAGCCACCTGATTCAACTGCAAACCTGCGAAGCTCTTCGGTTTTGGCTTCAGAGTTACCCGGAGCCAGGTACCAGGTCATAACAGTGGCCCGCTTTCTTTCGGTACCGTAAAGAGCAACCACCGCAAGCAGCAGTGCCATCAATATCAGTGCTGGAATTCTTTTCATTTAACCCTCACTGTTTTGACAAAGCCGTGTATGCTGGTCTTAAGCTTATCAGCAGTTTTCATTTTATCATAAAGTATTTCTGTAATGCCAATATATTTTGCTCCCCTGGTAACATATACTTCATAGATACTCTTATCGAGGAGAGCAATCCTGAACCATTCAATACTCCCGAGAGAGCCGGCGGTAAACTTATACTTTCGGTTTTCCAGTTCAATTTTCAGGGCCTTTTTCCAAAACTCCAGGCTTCCCTTCGGTTCGTTCTTTACGGCACCAAGACGGATTCCCGCCCCTCCTCTTGGGAGGGTATAGAGCCAGACATTGCGCTTTCTATTAAAGAAGGCATATCGATTATTAAAAAATCCCCCCGGTGCTGAAGCTTCAATGTCGTCACCGTCATCGTATATACTTCGCCTTTCAGGTTTCAGGCCCGCTATCCAGTGAAAAGCTGAGGGAATATAGCCCCGTACCGTACCGGCAACCCGGGCCTTCAGGGTCAATACTATGGTAGAATATGATGCCTGGCGCTTCAGGTAATTCAGGCGCCGGGTCAGGGTTTCAATTTTTGCAGTAAGGCGTTCAATTTCACGAAGTATCTTTACCCGCTCTTCAACTTTTTTAGTCTTCTTTAAAAGCTCCCGCATTCTTTTAAGAACCATTCGGTGAGAATTGAGACGAAGGCGGGTATCCTGAAACTCCCGGGTAATGTCCCGGGCCCTGACTTCACGGCTCACCACTTCACCGAGCTTTTCGCAGGCCTTCAGGGCATCATTGAAACGGGCAACGGGAACGCGAATCTGTATGGTCGCCCGTCGCGATCTGTCCCGGGTAGAAGCGGATTCGAGGTAACCGCCGAATTTTTTTGCCAGCTCCCGTGCCTCTTTCAGGGCAACCGGTACACTCTCTACTGTGACAGTATAGTAACCGTGATAGATAACAATACGGGTTGTCGGTTTTGCCGGCTTTGGGCTTTCAGGCTTTTGGTCATCACTGCGGTCCCGCTTGCCGCCCCCGAAGCTTCGCTTTTTATAACTTCTCGATTCTTCTTTTTCACTGCTGGCGTCTTCATCAACAGAAGAGAGAAGTCCCTTGTTCTGGCCGCCCCCGCTGCTCCCTGAACGCATTGGTCTGCCGCCGCAGGAAACAACAAGAAGGATAATAAAAAGAAAAAAAAGGATTCCGAAAAAGGAAGTTGTATGTGCTGGTTGTTTTCTCATGATATTTTCCGCTCAGTGGATAGCTATAGCACAACGAAACGATGATGTCACGTATTTTTTTAATTAACTGAATCGATAAAACATCAATGCATCCCGGCGTTTATTTTCCGTATTTCTTCGGCCAGAGGGACTTCAAGCGTTCAAGAATCGCCTTCTCGCCCCCCTGCCCGGTGGGCCGGTAAAAGACCTGGTCTTTTACCTCGTCGGGAAGATACTGCTCATCGACAAAGTGCCCCGGAAAATCATGAGGATACTTATAGTCTTTGCCGTAGCCCATTTCCTTCATCAGGCCTGTGGGGGCGTTTCTGATATGAAGGGGTATCTGGTGTTCACCCTGAGCAATCCCCTTTGCGTCTTTGATGGCCCGGTATGAAGCGTTGCTCTTGGGGGCCGAAGCGAGAAAGGTGGCACACTGGGAAAGAATGATTTCAGCCTCGGGCATACCGATATTTTTCACCGCAGTAAAAGCTGAGACGGCAACATTGAGAGCTGTCGGCGCCGCGTTGCCGATATCCTCTGATGCGAAAATAACCAGGCGCCGGGCAAGGAAAAGAGGATCTTCTCCTGCGAGAATCATGCGGGCGAGGTAGTAGACCGCCGCATTGGGGTCACTTCCTCTCAATGATTTAATAAAGGCTGATATAGTATCGTAATGCTTGTCTCCCGCCTTGTCATAATAGATCACTGCATGCTTGACCGCTTCGGCAAGATTCTCTTCAGTGATTGTCTCTTTGTCAGAAAGAGACCAGGCGGTCTCAAGGATATTCAAAAGCCTCCTGGCGTCACCGCCCCCAAGCTTAAGGAGACGCTCCCGCACTCCTTCCCCGAAGGAAACTTTTTTGTCTTTAAAAAGTTCATCCTTTACAAGGGCCCCTTCAAGGATTGCGTCAAGATCTTCAGTTGCTAAAGGATTCAGGCGAATAACCCGGGACCGGGATAAAAGGGGAGAGATCACACTAAATGAAGGATTCTCTGTTGTAGCCCCGATGAGTATAATGTCTCCCGACTCAACAGCTCCCAGTACCGCGTCCTGCTGCGCCTTGTTGAAGCGATGAATCTCATCTAAAAACAAAAGAGTCTGATGGCCTTCGGCACGGTTATGCTTTCCCTTTTCGATAACCTTGCGCACATCAGCCACACCGGCGGATATTGCAGAGAGAAAATGAGCCTCCATACGGCAGCGCTCAGCAATTATGGTCGCCAGGGTTGTCTTTCCCGACCCCGGCTCACCCCAGAGAACCAGGGAAAAGGCATTGCCCTCGTCAATGATCTGCCGAATAATACGCCCTTCGCCCATCAGGTGTTCCTGGCCGATAAAATCTTCAGGGGTTACTGGACGGCACCGTTCAGCCAGGGGGGAGAGAGAATTCTTCTGTGTCATCATAATCTCCGCTTATTTAAAGTAAAAAAAAAGCGGCATTCTTCAATGCCGCTTCGGTACCAGACACGTTTATACAGAATTTCCCACTGAAGGCTCGAAAGCGCTTTCGCGCCTTCAGTGGGAAATTCTGCATTTTCGGATTATCTCCGCCGTGCTTTATTTTGCTGCTGCATTTCCGCGCGTCGAACTTTTTTGATTCTGCGTCGTTCCGCTTCATCTTTCTTTCTCTTTTTTTGTTCGCTCGGCTTTTCGAAATACCTTCTCTGCTTCAGTTCTTTAAAAATACCTTCATAGGCCATCTTCTTCTTAAGATTCTTGAAGGCCTTTTCGATATCGCCGTGAACTTCGACTTCTAAAGGTTTAGTCATGTACATCACATCCTTTAAATTATACAGGAGTAAATCTCCCGATTGGAGGTCAATACATGACACATGATATTTTTTGTCAAATTAAAAACCCCGTGAAAGGAAGTTGCCCCCGGGTGAACCATTTTAAGAATGTTATCTCAAAAAAGATTCGAAAAGTCCCTTCTCTGCCTCAAGGGCAGCAACATAGTAGAGGCGGCTCTTCCCGGGATCATAAATCTCAATCATCGGTACGGGCTTGTACTTTTTCTGCTTCATTAGAACGCTCAGCTTCGGATAAACCTTTATGGCCCCCATAATTATGGATAAACTTCCTTTCATGGGAAACTCAACTAAGAGCACACTTCCCGCAGGGACTTCCCCTACCCGGTACTTTTTTTCCAGCTCAGGAACCCGGGCCAGATCCTTTTCTTCCAGAAGGCATCCTGATACAGAGCGAAGCTTTTCCTCTTCAACATCACCCGGTTTATCATAAAAAATACCGATACCCCGCAGGGTCTCTACTTTTTCTTCCTTTGACAATGTCCGATAAATTTTATCCGCCACGTGCTTTGCGCCGCCGTAAGGCCCTACATGCTTTTCATAGACAAAGACCCAGGGGCCCTTTTTAATTTCCTGAATCTCAACGCCGGCAAAGAGTCCGTAATAAGCAAGGTAAACCGTAGACATGACAATAATTATAACTAACGCAGCGAGAATATTTTTCACCTTCATTGTACCCCCCGGCCCGAAGAGACATACAGGCCCTGTTTATGTTCACATTATATGCCACTCAGTATCCGCCGTCAATGGAGATTTGTTATAAAATACAATTGACGGTCACCCTTCGGATAGAGTATTCTGGAATGGTAAGAAGCCGCCGATGGCTTTTGTACCGGAACCTCCGGTTGAACACGTCAGATTATGGAGCGATACGATGAAAGAGACTGAAACCAGTGCTGTACCTGAAAAGAAAAAAAACAAGCTGATGGAAAACCTGAAACAGAAAAAAACTGCCCTGATACATTTCATTGAACGGGTTTCACGGGGTGAACCCCTTCAGGAAAAAGGGCTCTCGCGGCTCATCAAGACCATCAAGGTATTCATTGTCTCCACACGAAAGTTTAATGCTGACGAATGTGTCACCAAGGCCTCATCGCTCACCTACACGATTATTATTTCATTGATACCAACCCTGACGGTTGCCCTGATGATCTACCCGATGGTCACGGGGCTCGACAAGGGTAAAATATTTATCGAAATGAATAATTTTTTAAAGGAAGTCGCCCCGAACCTGAACACTGACATCCTGATAAACGCGGTACGCCTCCTGGTTGACAACGCGGGGAAAATTGCGGGAGTCAGCCTGGTAGTGGTCATCTTCTCAGCAACCGCCATGCTCCGGTCCCTGGAAAAATCCCTTAATGATATATGGAAGATAAAACGCCAGCGTCCCCTTTTTCTCAAAATTGTTTATTACTGGGCAGCCCTGACCCTGGGCCCTGTCATGCTGGTTGCCGGTACAACAGTTGCCGCCCAGGTTTCAGATTTCTTTTCTTCTCCCGACTTCAACTCCGTGCATATTGACAGCTCGAAGCGTCTCTGGATTGCGGGAGACAAAACAACTATCAAACTGAAAAAAAGCGGTAAAATGAGTTTTAACAATATCGGAGACAAAAATATAGATTTTGACAACCAGCGGGTTTACAAATACGACATTAAAGATAATTCATTTGAAAGGGAAGAAATAACCCTCGACGCGCTGACATTAAAGGGCACCCATTTCAGGGACATCCAGTTCATCGGTACCGACGGATGGGCGGTCGGAAGTAACGGTATCATTCTCCACACTACAAATGGAGGTGAACGATGGGATCTCAAAAAGTGGGGGAATATATCCTTTAATGACATTCACATGGTTTCAGAAATCCAGGGCTTTATCGCTGCCAATAACGGGGCCTTCTTAAAAACAGAAGACGGGGGCATCTCCTGGGAAGTCATGAGATGGGAAAACGCCCTCAATAACTTTAAGCGGATTACCTTTAAAGGAAACAATGGCATCGTTTCAGCAACCAAGGGAACCATTCTCCAGACCGATGACCGGGGAAAAACCTGGACTCTGAAAAAACTGAAAGAGGCCAAACGGGAATATGTAACCGACATCAACAACGCCTATTTCGGAACCGGTGACAAAGTCTGGCTTGCATGTGACGCCGGCCTCATTCTTTTCAGTGAGAACTCCGGGGCCACATGGAAACAGATTCGCTTTAAAAAATTCAATTACCATGATGTCTGGTTCAAGAACAGAAACACAGGCCTTGCTGTCGGTTCACGGGGCATGGTTATTACCACAAAAAACGGCGGCAGCAACTGGAAGGTCCAGAAACTTCCCACACCTAATATAAATGACCTGATTGTCTCCGGAACAACCTTCTGGGCGGCGGGAGACAGCGGCATGCTCATGGCATCAAATGACCAGGGACTCACCTGGAAGGGCACAGAAGGAAGAAGTTTTATCGGCATGGTTCTCAACTTTATCGCCCCCTTTATCATTATCTGGTTTCTCTTCTTTCTGTGCTACATTTCTCTTCCCAACACCAAGGTCCCTGTCAAGGGAGCGGCCATTGGAGCCGCCTTTACCGGTGCCGTATGGGTAATATTTATTCTCGCCTTTATCGTCTACACAAAGGCCTTTGCCCGGGGAACCTTTGCCATCTACGGGGCCCTGGCATCGATTCCGATCTTTCTTTTGATGGTCTACGCCTCTTCAGTAATTGTTCTCTACGGGGCTGAAGTTTCTTATACACTGATGCACCCTGAGACATACCGGGACCTTCACAACAAAGATATGGACCGGAACTCAATTCAAATTTATTACGGCATAGCCGTTCTGCACTTCATCTATGAAAAATTCGAAAAGGGAGAGGGTGCCACCTGGTTCAAGGAACTGCAGAAGGTCTGCAACCACCAGACCGGGCAGGTTGACTTTTTCACCAAGGAGTTTCTCGAGGCGGGGCTCATCTACCAGAATGATGAATTCGGCTACATGCCCTCAAATTCTTCAGAAAACATAAAGATCAATGACGTCATGGAGCTTCTGCAGGATGTATCCCTTAACGTTCCGGCGGGGATAAAAAAATCCGGTTTAAAAATGTACATGACTGATCTTTTCACAAATCTCGCGGCAACCCGTTCAAAGGTTCTTGATAAGGTTACCCTGAGGGATATTATTCAGAAAAGCTAGTGAATCAAGCAACGCAGAAGAGGTCCCACTCAAGGGTGCCCTCTTCTGCAAATATATTTTAAACAATTCCTTCCATAACAGGACGAAAAAGTTCAAAAGACTTCTTCCTTCCCCTCACCCTGACTGAGCCTACGGACTGGTGCTGAATCTGATCTGACCCGGACATAGACATTTGAGTATACTGAGAATACAAAATCGGAAACCCGATCTTTTTGGTAATTTTTTCAATGCGGGCAGCGATATTCACCGTATCTCCTATTACGGTATAATCCATCCGATTGCTACTGCCTATGTTTCCCGCGATCACCTCACCGGAATTGATACCTATACCCACCTTGAGAGGACTTCCCTGAATTTCAGAAAATTCTTCATTAAATAATTCTACTTTCTGAATCATTGCCATGGCGGCATCAACGGCCCTTAAGGCATGATCTTCATAGCTATAGGGGGGCCCGAAGACCGCCATGATGCAATCTCCAATATACTTATCAAGTATGCCCTCGTTCTGCTCAATGGGAAGTACCATTTCGTTAAAAAAAGTATTTAAAAATTCAACAACTTTAGAAGGTGCCATTTTTTCGGCAAGGGAAGTAAAATTTCTTATATCGCAAAAAAGAACCGTGGCATCGCGCCGCTCACCCCCAAGTTCTGCAAGCCGGCCGCTTAAAATTTCATCCCGCACACGGGGAGTAACATAGCGGCCAAAGCTGTCGTTGATGTGATTCTTTTCTTTCATGTGGCGGTCACTCAGGGTATCGACCAGCTTGTTAAAATAATGGGCCAGGTCTCCCGCCTCGGTACCGTGCTCTGCCCACACTTTCAAAGATTCATCGTACTGAGGGGACTCAATAATGGTTTTCATTGAATAGGTAAGTTCCAAAATGCTTGAATGAGCCCCGTGCTGACTTACATTGAGACCAACGCTTTCGTCTTCAGGAGAAACCCTGAGAATATCTAAATATTTAAAGAGACGGAGTATTAGCCAGGCGGTACCAAAGGCCCAGATAAAAGCTGTAACGACGCCAATGGCCTGAATACCCGTCTGCACCAGGCGGCTGTTGCCTGTCGCCTCAAGGGCACTTGAGGTCATAAAAACAGCCGCCCCGATGGTTCCCCAGGCCCCGGCAAATCCATGTACGGGGATCGCCCCGACAACATCATCAAGCTTCAGTTTTTCTTCCATAAACCTGATGCCCCAGTAGACCAGGAGGCCTGAACCGATTCCGATGGCCATGGCTCCCTTTGTGCCCACATAGGCGCACCCGGCAGTAATGCCGACAAGTCCCCCGATTACACCATTGGCAAGCATGTCCGCTTCGGGTACATTATCGGGGCTGAACATCCAGCTCATCAGCGTAGCGGTAACACCAGCGAAGCAGGCAGACAGGGTGGTATTGAGAATTATTCCGGCGATGGCACCGGTTGCCTTTAAGGTACTTCCCGCGTTAAAACCGAACCAGCCGAAGAAAAGAAGAAAGGTCCCCAGAAAAACAAGGCGCAGACTGTGGGGATGAATTTTTACCGGCTTACCGTTATCATCGAACCTGCCGATTCTCGGGCCGATGACTATGATTCCCGCGAGGGCAACCCAGGCGCCGACAGAATGCACTACCGTGGACCCGGCAAAATCAAGAAACCCGAGCTGCTCAAGCCAGCCCTTTGTTTCACCATTGAGAAAACTTCCCCAGGCCCAGTGACCGAATACCGGGTAAATCAGCACTGAGATAATAAATGACATAAGTATATAACCGGAAAACTTTGTTCTCTCCGCAACAGCTCCGGAGTCGATGGTTGCCGCAGTTCCCGCGAAGACCGCCTGAAAGATAAAAAATGCCGCCTGCCATTGGTTGTTTTCGATATCAATAAAAAACTGACTGGTTCCGAATAAACCGAAAAAGCTCGTGCCAAACATAATGCCGAATCCCATAAACCAGAAGCCGATTGTGGCAATCAAAAAATCGGCCAGGTTCTTAGTCGCTACATTGATCGAGTTTTTTGCCCGAGCCATGCCCGACTCAAGGCACATGAATCCCGCCTGCATAAGAAATACCAGTATTGCCGCTATGACAACCCAGAGTATGTCCATCCGCTTTTGAAGTTCTGTCAGGGAGGAAGTTTCAGCCCCGAGCACGTTTTGGACTGAAAGAAAAAACATAATTACAATAACCGCAGAAAGCTTTCTCATATTCATAACCTTTTTGCAACATAACTTTTTCTATAAATATGAGTGGGAAAAAACTGGCCGGTCAAGTATCTTCATGAGTGAGAAATTACGCCTGTGTAAAATTGTAAGCAGGGATTGCCAATCGCTTTGCATATCCCAAAAGCGACGAACCGCATCGTCGCTTTGGGGTCTGCAGGTTAAAATAAATACAGGCAGCAGCCCTGTATGATTTATCCCCGCAACCAGACATTAAAGACGACGATGCGGTTCGTCGCCTTTAAGGCTTCAGGAAGCCGACAGATTGGCATGAAAAGTGTAAGATGCTCACGTTTCCTGTTCATGTTCTGTCCAAATTGAATAAGTGGGCAGAAGTCCCCCTCTGAGTATTGAGGAGGGTGCAGGAGGCATCAACGGTAGATATAATAGATAATAAAGGGGGCCCCATAGTATCCCTTCTCATTGAGAAACCTGCGGGGAACCGCGCCGAAGGGGGCTGAGTGGAGGGCCTCTTTAATCGCCGAATTGAGTGACTGGTCGCCCCGCGAATCAAGAATCTTGCTGTAGACAATCTTTCCGTTTTTATCAAGAATATGAAAGCCCTTGACTATCTGATCAGGTATCGCCATGATCCTGACCCGTCCCGGCGCGTATCCACCCAGGGCGACATTGGCCAGAAGAGGCGGGAAAAAATTGGCTCCGAAGGCCCGTCCCCAGTGGCGCATCCATTCAAGCTCTTCTTTTGTAAGGGCCTTAACAGTATTAAATGAGAAGGCACCGGTATTGGAATAAAAAATTGCATTTTCCCGGGTAATCAGGTCGGTACGGGGTATTTTAATTCGACCGAACTTGCTGTCATTGCTGCTGATATCTCCTTTATCAAGCTGAATGATCACCTCTGAATTATCATTGAGGATAAAGGTTTCCTTTGAGTTTTTAAGAGAAATTTTTCGCCCCTTCCCGTCACTCTTCCCCTTTCCGCGACTGTACTTAAAGTACTTTGTATCACTTATCCAGTCATCACCTTTTCTTTTCGTCAAAAAACCTTTTTCAGAGGAAGTACGGTCTGAGATGAATGTTTTCTCAGTAAACTTTATCTTATCGTCTGCATTGATATTGGTAATAAATTCAAAGGTTCTCGGAGAATTAAACATTGAATTTTTGATCTTTTCAATAAACCTGAAGGCCTCCTCAGGATTGGGCAAAATAACGGCAACGACAATGACGAAATGAAGGTAAAAGGAAATTACCATCAGAAGGGAGAAATTGATCTTAGGTTTGCCAGTCATTGTGTATATAATGCGCTCTCAAAATGATTATAGTTATGAGTGCCCTCGCGGGAAAATAGTTACACTTCAAAAAAAAGAGGGAGCTTAAAAAGCTCCCTCTTTTTTTTAGTAAGCTGTATTTTAAGCTTCTTCTTCAAGCTGCTTTTTTCGTGCCGCTATGACATTTTCAGCATCCCTTCCCGAAACGGGATCATAGTGAGAGAAATTCATCTCAAAGGAGGCCTTACCCTGGGTCATGGACCGAAGGTCAATAGTATAGCGAAGCAGTTCAGAAAGAGGAATCTTTGCCTTGATCACAGAGACGTTTCCACCTGAATCTTCAGCGCTGTCCATTCCCTGGACTCTTCCCCGCCGGCTGGTTACATCACTGAGGACATCACCCATGAACTCTTTGTCTACAAAAACCTTAACATCCATTACCGGTTCAAGAAGCTGAGGACCCGCCTGCTCCATCCCCTGCCTGAAAGCGTATCGGGCAGCGATTTTAAAGGCCATTTCAGATGAGTCAACGTCATGGTATTTCCCGTCGTAAAGTTCAACCGATACGTCAACAACGGGGAATTTTCCGAGAATTCCCTGGTCGAGGGCCTCAACAATACCCTTTTCAACTCCGGGGATATACTGCTTCGGTACAGAACCGCCAAAAATAGACTCAGCGAACTGAAAACCTTCTCCCCGGGGCCGTGGCTCCATGCGGATGTAGACTTCTCCGAACTGACCGTGTCCCCCGGACTGTTTTTTATGTCGGTACTGGGACTCGGTCTTTTTCGTGATGGTTTCACGATAGGGTACCCGCGGCTCACTGGTCGTAACTTCAAGCTTATTTTTTTCTTTCAAATCTTCCAGAATAATAGCAAGCTGCATTTCACCCATACCGGAAAGAACGGTTTCATGGGTTTCAGCGTTAAAGGCATAGGTAATAGTCGGATTTTCATCAGTAACCTTATGAAAGTACTGACCGATTTTATCAACATCTCCCTTATTTACCGGTTCTATGGCATATGAAAAGAGAGGACTCGGAAGATCAATAACCCCAAGGCGTATCGGATTATCGGCGCTGCAGAGAGAATCTTTTGTGGTCACTTTTTCGAGTTTTATCGCCACACCAATATCACCGGCGCACAATTTAGGTACATCATGCTGCTTGTTTCCCACCATGGTATAGAGTTTACCCATCCGCTCTTTGCTGTTGAGGCGCACATTGGTAAGCTCCACATCGGGATTCAGTTCACCGGATATGACCTTCAGGTAGTTAAAACGACCCGCATACTGGTCGATATAGGTTTTAATGACTACCGCGGCAACAGGGCCGTCAACAGCATTAGTAATGGTTTTTTCAATCCTTTCTTTTCCAGGCTCAAAACCCTTGTATTCAACGCCCATTGCAGGAGCGGGAACAAAATCCTTAATGACCCGAAGGAGTGTCTTGATGCCCACTATCTTCTCAGAAGAACCGCAGATAACAGTAGTCAGTTTCGCGTCTTTAAGCTGAGCTTTCAGACCGGTACGGATTTCATCTTCAGTAAGCTCTTCACCTTCAAGAAATTTTTCGATCAGTTCATCATCTGATTCGGCTGCAAGCTCAATAAGATTCATCCGCTCTTCTTCTGCCTGCCCTTTTTCCTCTTCAGGAATATCACTTGCGGTAACCTGCCGGCCGTCGCCCTTGGGGACCAGCATCTTCATGTCTATAATATCAAGGACACCGCCGAAATTATCACCTTCACCGTGGGGAATACAGAGAGTGGCAACATTTACTCCAAGGCTGGTTTTGAGATTTTCAATAACATTGGAATAATTTGCCCGTTCTTTATCCATTTTGTTAACGAAGATAATCCGGGGAATATTATGTTCTTTAAGGTATCTCCACCACTTTTCAGTTTCGATTTGAACACCATCAACAGAGTCGACTACCAGAATGACACATTCAGCAGCCTGAAGGGCAGCTCGTGATTCTCCGACAAAGTCAGCAGTTCCCGGGGTATCAAGGATATTAATCTTAACGCCGTCCATTTCGACAAAACCCATGGCGCTTCGAATAGATATTTTACGCTTCTGTTCGTCTTCATCAAAATCTGATACGAGGGTACCGGCATTCGCACTCCCCATTTTGTCAATTTGTCCGCCAACGAAGAGCATGGCATCCAGGAGTGTTGACTTTCCGGTCTGACCGTGGCCGATTATGGCGACGTTTCTGATCTGGTCAGTTTTGTACTCATTTAGCATCATATCCTCCTAAAGATCCTTTATCTCAGCTCCACCCGTAAAGATGTATATTGTCTGTTCGTGAATAAAATAAATTCTTCTGACAGTTCTGTCCCTCTGGTGCGGTCTTTAATGCGTCATTAAAGATAATGGTAGAGTTAGTCTGTCAGCTCACAGCTCGCTGATTCTGTGAAATTATATGGGGCAATCTAATTTGTAAAGTGTTTTTAAGATAAATTCCGTCTGACAGGTCTAATTTTTTGGGTTTATGTTCAGTAATCTTCCTTTGGAGGTGAAAGATGTGATGGGAGGTCCGAAAAGGCGACGATGAGCCACAGGCAGCCATGAAATTAAAAAGTGACGATGCGTTTCGTCGCTTTTTATGAATATGTTTCATCGCTTTTAAAAATTGAGTCTGAAACAGGCACCGGAGCCTTAACTTCCTTTAAAATAAAAAAGGAAGCAAAAAAAGGATCCTTTGTATAACCATGTTAATCATCGGGTCTTCAGGTATGTTTCGAGGCGGTTCAGCCCTTCTTTAATATTTTCAAGACTGTTGGCGTAGGAGAAGCGGAGAAATCCCTCGGCCCCTGATCCGAAATCAATGCCGGGTGTAACTCCCACCTTTGCCGAATCAAGAATATTAAAGGCTTCGTTGTACGAATCGCTGCAGAAATGCCTCGCGTCGGCAAGAACATAGAAAGCACCCGTCGGCTCGACATGAATTTTAAAGCCCAGCTCCTTAAGACGGGCGACCATATAAATCCGCCGCTCATTGTAGGTTGCAATCATCTTTTCAACATCGGGACGGGCTTCTTTCAGGGCGGCAATACCGGCAACCTGAACAAAGCTGTTGGCGGAAATCATAAAGTTCTGATGTATACGCTCAAGGGCGGCGGAGAACTCCTTTGGAAAAATAAGGTATCCGAGACGCCAGCCCGTCATTGCATAGAGCTTTGAAAAACCGTTGATCACAAAGGCCCGGTCGGTATATTCAAGAATTGAGTGGGCCTTCCCCTCGTAGACCAGGCCGTGGTATATTTCATCAGAAACAATGTACTGGCTGTCAAAACGGGCCATCTCTTTAAGATTATCTTCAGTCATGACAATGCCCGTGGGATTTGAAGGAGAGTTAATCAGTATGCCCCGGGTCTTATCAGAAAGGGCCTTCCGGATATCATCAGGCCGGTACTGGAAGCCCTCTTCGGGACGGGTCTTGATGTCGACGACCCTTCCGCCCGCCGCTTCGATAAAATTCGGGTAACAGGCGTAATGGGGATTCGAAAGAATAACTTCCTCACCCTTTTCAACAAGGGCGAGCATCAGCATCAGCATGGCGGGGGATGTACCAGAAGTAACCAGGATCTGCTCAGGCGAGACGGTCACCCCATATTCATCGAGATAATGTTCACAGATGGTTTCACGAAGCTCAGGCATTCCCATGGCATGGGTGTAGTGAGTATTCCCGGAACGAATCGCTGCAATCGCCGCTTCCTGGACAACTTCAGGTGTGTCGAAGTCGGGCTCGCCGACCTCAAGGTGAATAATATGCTCACCCGCCTTTTCGAGTTCTGCCGCCCTGGCCATAACGTCCATAACCAGAAATGATGTTACGTCTTCTGCTCTCTTTGAAATCATTGTCTCTACCTGCATTGTAATATAGGGTATACTGTAAATCTACGGGGGAACGTAAGGCAAGAAGAATTTTTATGTAGCCAGCCTGTCAAAATCCCGGGGTACTTCTTTTTCACGGTCCCCGGTATATTCCGGAACCAGCTCTTTTAAAAATGACCGGATTTCAGTAGGGGTAAAGGAAGTTATAACCGGCAGTTTCTCCTCGAGAAAATACTTAAGGCGCGCCTCCCCTGCGGGATCATTTCCATTGTGCTGTATCATTATTTTTTTATTTTTCGTCAGCGTCATGTTTTTATTATCATAGAAAAGTTCTTCGTATTTTTTTTCCCCGGGACGAAAACCGGTAAAGGAAATTTCAATATCCTCGCCAGGCACAAGGCCATTCATCTCAATGAGCTTTCTCGCCACATCGGCAACCTTGAACTGCTCCCCCATATCAAGGACAAAAACTTCCCCGCCCTTTGAAATCGAAGCCGCGTTAACCACCAGGAGGACCGCCTCGGGGATACTCATAAAGTACCGGGTAACTTCGGGATCGGTAACCGTAACCGGGCCGCCCCGTTCTATCTGTTCCTGAAACAGGGGAATCACCGAACCGCGGCTCCCGATGACATTACCAAAACGGACAGTGGCAGTCTTAAGCCCCTGTGCACCAAACCCGGCGGTAATCATTTCGGCGACTCTCTTCGAAGCCCCCATGATACTGGTGGGACGAACAGCCTTATCGGTAGATACCAGTACAAACTGACCGACCCGGCAGTCGAGGCAGGCCTTAAGAAGGGAGCGGGTTCCTCCCGCATTATTCTGGAGGGCCTCTGCTTCGTTAAATTCCATCAGGGGTACATGCTTATGGGCCGCGGCGTGAAACACCACATCGGGTTTCACTTCTGATAATATATTTTTAAGAAGCGCCTGATCTTTTACATCAGCAATGTGAAACGAAAGCTCAGGTTTTTTTTTCATGAAGGAAGTGTATTCGTCAAGAGACCTGACAAGGGCATAAATAGAATGTTCACCCCTGCCCAGGGCGGCAATTCTTTTTACACCAAATTTCAAAAGCTGCCGGCACAGCTCAGAGCCGATACTCCCACCCGCCCCGGTCACAAGTACTGTTTTACCGGAAAAAGAAGCAGTAATTCCTTCGACATCTATCTGGTATTCTTCACGCCCCAAAAGATCAGCAACGGGAGTTTCTTCAAGAGACGGAAGAAGGGGCACCGTATCAAAGTACCTTTCCGCCGAAGGAACCACGTGAAGAGAAATACTTTCATCAGCCTGAATAACATCCTCTACAATTCGCTGGACCACCCCGGGAGCGGCACTCGGCATGGCAACAATAACCCGGGAGATCTTTTCGCGTCTGACGATATCAACAGCATCGGTAGTTTTCCCGAGGATTTTCTTTTCGTCACCCGAGGCAGCAAAACGGGAAAGGTCATCATCAAGAAAACCGGCAACATGACGGTTGCGGCCCCTGCGCCGGTACTCATCGAGAATCATGCTTCCCGCTTCGCCGGCACCGATTATAAGTATTCGTTCATTTTTTTTCAAGCTGACCTGTCCGTTGAAAAATATTAATCATGCTGCAGCAAAATTACAACTGAGGGCTTTTGTTCCCCCCTAAATCCCCGGTTGAGGGACTTTAAAAGTCCAGAGTATATCTAAAAACTCAAAGAGACTTTATGTCCCTTTAGAAATAATGTCAAGAAAGTTAATTGATAGATCTTTCATTCTGAAGAGAGAGTATTGCCCGATACTCTCTCTTCAGAATTAAACTACTTTAATAGAGTTCAGAGAACAATTACTTTAAAAAAGTCCTTTTTTTCCTTGCCAATATTGAGTAAATTAAATTGTTATCCAGAATAAGCTTTTATCACAATAAAGGAAAAAAACATGCTTGAACGAACTCCAAGTCTCGCGGTTATTTTTACGACAATAATGACCCTGCTGATAATTTTTATCTTTGAAGATGCGGCACGGCCCTTTACATCCGGGCAGGCACTTCTTATATTCATCATATCCTTCTTCCCTTCAGTGGGACTGGCCATGCTGCTTGATCCGAATGCCGCAGAAGCCAAAAGACTGTACCTGAAAATAAATTTCTATGACCAGGACAAAACAGCAGAAGAACTGGTTGCTGAAATGAAAGAAAAAGAAGAGAAAGAAAAATAAAAGCGATACTCTTTGATATAGACGGCACCATTCTTGACTGCCACAGCGCCGGTAAAGCCGCACTTCTCCAGGCCACAAAAGAAATCTTCGGTACGACGGGAGAGATGGAAGAACTGAACTTTCAGGGAAAAACAGACCCCCTGATACTTCATGAATCCCTTCACGTTATGGGAATGGATGAAGATAAAATCAACCAAAGCCTTCCTGATTTGAAAAAACGCTACTTTGCCCTACTTGAAAAAAACCTTCAGACCTTTCCGGTTAAACTGATGCCGGGAATTACCGAACTCCTTACCACGCTCAAGAATCGTGACGATATTATCATCGGACTTCTCACGGGAAACTTTTCAACAAGCGCCTACATGAAGGTTGGAATTCACAGCCTTGAAGACTATTTCCCCTTTGGCATCTTTGGCGATGATACGGCACAGCGAAATGAAATGCCCGCTATTGGAAAAGAAAAGATTAAAAAAGAGTTCAATCTTGATATCAGTTTCTCTGACATGTATATAATCGGTGACACTGAATATGATATTGCCTGCGCGCAATATGCCGGAGCGGTTTCTATTGCCGTGGGCACCGGCTGGGTAGATGCAGAAGTTTTAAAATCAAAGAATCCCGATTATTATTTTGATGATCTGGGGAATACTGAAGAAATAATGGATATTTTCTAACCATTCAGTTATGGCTGAGTACATTAAAAAACAGCAGCAAAGAACCATCGAAGAATAGTGGTCTCCCCCCGCCGGAGGCGGGGGGAGACCACTATTCTTCGGATATTCTTCTGGTTTTTTTATAGAAATATCCTTGATTAAAAAGACTCAAAAAACGATATGTTCGAATCATTGACGTTTTCTTGAAAAAGCAGTACACTGTAGTACAAAATATAATTTTAAACATAAGCCTGAAACAATCAGGCTTATCCGATTGGAGGAAATCATGCAGGCAGGACATTACGCCGTAGCATTAACCATAGCATCCTTTGCACCAGAGCTGACAGGCGGACAGGTAGATGCCTTTTCTATTGAAGCAATGGCCGTCACCCTTCTCGCTCACCAGCTTCCCAACCTTGACGCGATACCTATTATGCTGGGATGGGCTCCAAAATCTTTTCACTGTACCTGGTCACATTCATTCTTTTTTGCAATTCTCATGGGGCTTCTTCTTTTGCCCTTTAACATGTCGTGGGCAATCCTTACATTTATGAGCCTGGTGGTTCATTTGCTGGCTGACATGCCGAGCAGTGTCGGCCTTCCTCTCTTTCTCCCCTTTACGCAAAAACGCTACACCTTCAGTCTCTGGGCCGATACGGGAGCCTACGGCTGGGTCAGTTTCAGGGGTACCTATGAGCAGGCATGGACCTGGATTCTCGAGGGGGGCTCATACCTGATTCTCCTTATCCGCTGCTACCAGGAAGCTGTCTGGCCTTTTATTTAACAGCTGCTCAAGTAAGAGGGACATTAGCCAATGTCCCTCGCTAAAAAATACCTGACAACCGGGAGTATACCAATGGCAGAAAAAAACCATTATGATTATATTATTGTAGGAAGTGGATTCGGCGGGGCACTTTCTGCCCTGAACCTTGTACAGAAAGGCCATTCAGTACTGGTCATCGAAAGAGGCAAATGGCCCGCCAGGGACGACTCCTGCTGGGATGAAGTGCAGCTCCACCTTGAGAATCCCATGTACAGAGGGGAAGTTCCCTTCTATGTTGACCAGGCGAAAGGTAAACTTAAAGAAGAATGGACAGATGACACTGTCGGCGGGATGTCAACCTTATACGGCGCAGTATCCTTTAGAATGCGTGAAGAGGATTTCCTCGGTGCCCCGAAGGAAGGAACCGACCGGCGTGATGAAACCTGCCTCTGGCCCTTCGGCTATCCTGAACTTGAACCTTATTATGATAAAGCTGAAAAAATTCTCGGCATCGCGGGAGTACGTGGGGCCGACAAGACCGAACCGCCTCGAAAAACGGACTATCTCCATGAACCATCGCAAAAGCTTTCTTCCCCCTCTAAAAAAATATGGGATGCCTCGGAAAAACTCGGGCTTCATCCCTTCTTTCTGCCAATGGCGATCAATTTCAGCGGAAAGTACGGCAAAGAAAAATGTATCCTCTGCTCAACCTGTGACCATTATCTCTGTAAAATAGAAGCAAAAAATGACCTGGCAGTAGTAGCCCTTCCCGAGGCGCAAAAATCGGGAGCCGCTATACTGGCTGAAACCAGGGTCACTAAAATTACTACCGAAGGCACCAGGGCCACAGGAGTAACCGCGATCAATCAGGCCACGGGAGAGACATTGAACTTCACCGGGGATAACATTATCGTTGCAGCAGGTGCCCTTTCTTCCCCTCACCTGCTTTTAGCTTCTGATATCGACACAATAACAGGAAATGATAATATCGGCCGCTACCTGATGCGTCACAGCAATGGTGTGGTTGCGGGAATCTTCCCCTCAAAATCAAATCCAGAAAAGACCCTGCAAAAACAGATCGGAATTCCTGATTTTTATTACGGAAACCCGAAGACAAAAGAAGGCCCATCAGGGACCTGGGGAATGATACAGGACGTTTCAAGTATCGGTAGAGGGGTCATCAAGGCCAACTCACCTTTTGGTCTCAAGAACATAGCCGCCTTCGTATCGGACTTTCTGATTAACCTGCTGGTCATTGCCGAAGATATGCCGCAGCGGGATAACCGGGTCTATGCCGACAAGGCTAATATTGATAAATTCGGCATGCCCGCCCTGGCGATACACCACCGTTACACGAAACGTGATATTGAGGTGCGGGATTCCCTTTATAAAAAAGCGAAAAAGATTTTAAGAAAAGCAGGGGCACTCTTTTTTGTCACGATGCCCATTGAAACATTTTCTCACGCCCTCGGTACCTGCCGCATGGGAAGCGACGCAAAGACTTCCGTTGTTGATGAACAGTGCCGGGTTCACGGCATGGAGAATCTTTATGTTATTGACGCAAGCGCAATGCCCGCCGGCGGATCGGTCAACCCGAGTCTCACCATCGCGGCCCTGGCTCTCAAGGCGACTGACAGCATGTAATTTTCATGGCGGGCAGGGAAAAACGTCCCTGCCTGCATGAAGCTTTTACTTCCGTCTCAATCTTTTTATAATATACTGCGCCTCATCAACTTCAAGCATAATAGAAGCCAGACCGTATACTGCTCCCCCGGCAACAACCATGGAGATCAGAAAGAGAACCTTTTTTATAACAGCATCTTCAACCCAGTCAACCTGGCCGCCGATTGCCACTACAGCCAGAACCATCATTACGGCAGCCAGAATGTTTTTAGCAACCGGCATAGCAAGCTTACTTAAACCGAGGCGGCCGATTTTTCTCCGCAGTAAAAATATCAGAATAAGCAGCTGCACGGTACATGAAATGGTTAGAGCAAGATTAAGACCCGCGTGCTGCAGGGATGTCTGCATGAGGTTGTAGCCGAGGATGACATTTATCACTGTATTGATCGTGGCAGCAATCACGGGAGTACGGGAATCCTGAAAAGAAAAAAATGTAGGCGTAGTAAGTCGAAGCATCGCGACAGAGCAGATTCCCGCGGCTCCGTAAAAAAGTGCCCGGTTGGTCATCAAAGCATCATTGAAATCAAACTCCCCCCGCATAAATACTACTGCTATTATCGGCAGGCCGATTGCCATCAGAGCGGCTGCAGCAGGTATTGCGATAAAGAGGGCACTTCGAATAGAGGTCACGTAAAGTTCTTTCAATCTGTCGAAATCCTTCAGAGTAGTCATCTGAGACATTTCAGGAAGTATGACATTTCCTATACTGACAATAAATACCCCCTGAACCAGTTCGGTAAGGCGTTCAGAATAGAAAAGATATGATATACTTCCATCAGCCAGATAGCCGGCCAGTATCAGGTTAATGACATTATTAATCTGGTATACCGCCAGGCCGAAAAGTGCCGGCAGGAGCATTTTAATGATTTTTTTTATTCCAGGGTGTTTCCAGTCAAAAATTATCTTAACTTTGAAACCGGTTTTTATCATGTAGGGAATCTGCAAAATCACCTGTATAATTCCACCACATACGACTCCGATCGCTACACCATACAGGGGTTCTGAAAAATACTGAGTAAGAACCAGTATACCAACTATCATGCTGGCATTGAACAACACCGCTGAAAAAGCAGGGGCGAAAAAATATTTATGAGAATTAAGAACCCCCATGCAAAAGGCGACAAGACATACAAAAAAAAGATAGGGGAACATAATTTGCGTCAATTCTGAAGCAAGCTGGAGGTCTCCGGGATTATTTTTACCCTGGGCCATAAAACTGGTTATTTCCGGCGCAAAAACCTCACCGAGGGCTACAATGGCAATTAACATCACCACCAGAAAGCTCAGGGTCCTCTGTGCAACAGCGAGAGCTTCTTGCTCGCCCTTTTGGACCAGGTATTCCGTATAGACAGGTATAAAGGATATTGTCAGTGCACCTTCACCAAAAAAGCGTCTGAAGAGGTTCGGTATTCTAAAGGCAATAAAAAACACATCGGTTTTACCGCTGGCCCCGAAATAGGCAGCCATCAGCATATCCCTGGTAAAACCAAGAATCCGGCTTAACATGGTAGATCCGGCAACAATACCGGCTGACCGAACTAATGAACTCATTAAGACACCTGCCTTTAAAATATCTTGACAAATGTCATTCTACAGTCAATTAATCAAGTACAATCTGAACTATCCGACGGGAACTATTACCAGACATGAAAAAAACAACTGTTTATACATTATTACTGACTCTCCTCATTGTAAATTTCACCTCCTCAACCCTCATGGCAGGCTACCATGAAAAGGGAAAATCGTACTATGTGTACAGAAAATATGAAAAAGCTAAGAAGATGTTTCTCAAATCGGTAGAAAACCAGGAGCGGGGTGATTCTTACTACTTTCTGGGGGAAATAGAAAAAATTCAGAAAAATTACAATGAGGCGGCAAAATACTTCACAAAAGCCGCAGAACTCAGCAACACAACCCGAAAATACCGGAAAAATTCCTTCTGGAACCTGATAGTTCTGGCCGAACAGAAAGGCGACCTTGATGAAGTGGTCCGGGTCTGCAAAAAAATGTGGTCAACGATTAGAGACGCGAGCGCCCGGAAAAAGGTTGAAAAACTCATCAATAAGTTTTTATGGACAGAAAACATAGAGGCGATAAAGTCCTTCAAAAAAGGCCTTGCCTTAAAAAAACGAAACAAAACCGATGAGGCAATGAAATATTTCCAGGAAGCCGCGTCGACAGATTATTCATTTCTTGCTCCAAAATTTGAAATGAGCCTGATCTATTACAGCAGAAAAGAATACAGCTCAGCGGCAGGTTACCTCCGGGAAGTCGTAGGCCGTATAAGTTTTTACGCCGAGGCACATCTCATGCTTGGTGATATTTATTTCAGAAACCGGTCATACAGCTATGCCCGGGACCATTTTATAAAGGCACTCGATTTCAGTTTTTCAGGGAGTTCTACAAGGTACCAGATTTCCTACCGTATTTGCGAATCTTCCTATGCGGCTGGAGATTATGAAAATGCCCTGAAATACGGCATTGAAGCCCACTCAAAGCGCCCGGGCCAGGTAAAGCCGCTCCTGATCATCTCAGCTTCTAATATCAAGCTGGGAAAATACCAGGATGCCCTGGATTATCTCAAGAAGGCTCGTAAACTGCAGCCAGCCAATCCTGATATCATCTACCAGATAGGAAGCATCTACTACCGCCAGAAAGACTGGCGTCATGTATCTTATTTTGACCGTCTCTTTGACATGGCAAATAATTCGAAAATCAAAAAGACAAAATACAATCGAGCCTTTGCCATCCTTGCAAAATCCCATTTCAGCAAAAAACAGTACCATCGGACTACTGCTATTATAAAAACTTTTCCAACAGACAACCGTTCTTTTGAACTGACCCTGCTGCTCGGAAAATCACAATACCACCTGGGACACTACGATAAGGCCGTTGATACATTAAACAGCATTTCCCTTTCCTCGGTTGATGCGGTTTTTCTTTGCAAGGCCTATGCTTTGAGCAAAAGAAGAAATAAGGCTAAAGAAGTTATGAAAAAACATCTTTATTCCTCTGATTTTTCTGAAGCTGTTGAAAAAAGCCGGCTTCTTCGACAGCTGAAAAAAGAAATCGAAAGAGAATCCACGCCGAAAGATACACCCGATAGTGGACAATAAAACAAATTTCAGCTTAAACAGGCTTCTTTGCGAGAATAAAACTTGTCATCAAATAAAACACTATTAACAACAATATCCCTGACGCTCATCACTGCAGGAATCATACTATTTAATTTTTCAATAGAAATCCCCTTTTCTTCCATCTTCATTTTCATATGCGGGTCATTTTTTTACCTTGGCTTAACATTTATACAAAACACCGGGGGAAGACAGCGTCTGGACAATCTGCACACCGGTGAGGCAGCGGTATTACTACTGATAGTAATTCCGGTCATTCTGCATTCTAATAACTGGCCCGTATGGCTTTTTCTTCTGATACCTGCTGCCGCGGCATTAACCTGGCTGCTCAAAAACATTCTCAACCCTTTCTCTTCGGATATTCTACATATAGGCTCTGCCACAAATATTTCAGCATTAATAATCTTTTTAATTATGACATACAAATGGGAAGTTTCGCCCAATATTATAATGACAACCCTTACCGGCCCAATACGGCACACCGGGCCCGGAATGATAGAGATTGTCGGGCTTTATCTTTTAATGCTCCTCCTTGTCGTGCCTGCCGCAATGTTCTATCCCCGGTTCAGGCTTCTCTCACAGGGTGAAGTTTTTTACTCATCTCTCAGGAGTGACTTTGTTCTAACATATTCTGTATCAATACTATTGGAGTCGCTTCTACTAATTACTACAATACTTTCACTGGGAATACTTGGAACAGCAATCCATTACCTTATTAAGAAAAAAGAGGCCCCCCTTGATGTCATAAATACTTTTTTGTTGATTATGGCATCCACCCAACTGCTGCTCCTGGGAACAACCTTTATCACAGACTTTAGTATAATTATTGCCGTTTTTCTGTTTTCATATATATTCTATCTATTAAGCCGAAGGAGGATATATCTTTGGTAGAGGCAAATTATCTAACTTATCCATCTAAAGATCCCTTTTTAAAAAAAATAACCTTTAACCTCTCACCTGGTGAAATTACAGGACTGATTGGCAAATCAGGGTCAGGGAAATCCCTGCTTCTGAAACTGTTATCCGGCACGGATACAGACTTCAATGGAGAATTATCCATAAAAAACTTTCTTCTTAAGGCTCAAAGCAAAAATGAAATTACTAAGCTGGCATCACTCAACACTGCAATGATTCCTCAGAATCTTGACGAAACTGTTTATCACTATCTTCTGCTGGCGAGGATGCCCTTTAAAAAATTCATGAAACCCTATTCTGAGCTTGATCTTCAAATAGTAGAAAAATACATTGAAGCCTTCGAACTAAATGAGTTCAGAAATCATTCACTTAAAAACATACCCAGGGGGGCACTGACAATGGTAAATATTGCCTGCCAGTTCAGCCGGGAATCATCCCTCCTTCTTCTAGATGAACCATCATGCAATCTTGCTCCTGATCAAATAAAAATACTTATTCGGCAGCTCACAAGATATGTTTCTGACGGATTACATAACTGTGTCATAGCTTCAAATAATATAAGTTTTCTTGCACAGGTCAGTGATTCATTAATAATTCTACAGGAAGGACAGCTGGCGGATATCATCAATACTGAAAAGATTACTGCCCCCCTTTTATCTCATTATCTGGGGACTGAAATATTTGTATCAAGGAATATTTATAACGGACGTCCTGAGGTTCACATTTTCCCCGAAAACTAATCAGGTGTAAAAATGTATCTTTGTCACGGCTTCTTCAAGGCTTTCAGCAAATATCAAAAAATTATAGTTATCTGTAATCTCAACAAGCCTGGAAATATCGCCGTTTGCCCAGACAAGAATTATCCTATTCTCATTTTCACGGGCAAACTGTGACACATCAACAAGTGCCGTAAGCCCCGACGAAGAAACAAATAGCACATTTTCAAAATTAATAATAAGATTTTCTTTATCACAAATTTTTTTAACCGTTTTTTCAAAAAAGGCAATATTGTCAACGGCAAGATTTCCCTTCAAGTCAAGCACCTTGAAGCCTTCAAACTCCTTAAAAGAATAGTTTAAACTTTCCCCCATAAGGTGTTCCTCTTAATTTTTTGTTATCAGTTTCAATGCTTCGATAATAATTTCATCTTCAACATTATATTCAATCAATGGTTTTCCCACTGACTCGAGAAGAACAAAGTTAATTCTCCCGGCACTGTTTTTTTTATCAAACTTCATATGATTAAAAATTTCCTGCCGATCAAGATTATATCGTTTCTTCAGAGGAACAAATCTATCAAGCAACCTGACAATTCTCTCTGTTTCATTAAGGTTTAAAAGACCTGATTTTCGTGAAATTTCGACTTCAACAAACATGCCAGCAGCAACTGCCTCACCATGACTTATCCCGGAAAACTCAAGTATCGATTCAAGAGCATGCCCGACAGTATGGCCAAAATTCAGTATAGCCCTGATACCGCCCTCACGCTCATCCTGTGCAACAATTGAAGCCTTGAAAGCGGCTGAGGCATAAATAATTTCGACAAGCAGATCTTCCCTGTCAATTACGGAAGTTTCAAGCCCTTCCAGCAGCTCCAGGGTTCTCTCATCACCGATGAGTCCATGCTTTAAAATTTCAGCCAGTCCATTTATCCATTCTTCTTCGGGAAGAGTCTTTAAAAAAGCAACATCGCTGGATACAGCAGCAGGCTGATGGAATGCACCGACAATATTCTTACCTACCGATAAGTTTACGGCCACCTTGCCACCGATACTCGAATCAACCATGGAAAGAAGTGTGGTCGGGATATGAATAACAGATATCCCTCTCATATAAATTGATGCAAGAAAGCCGGTAAAATCACCGACCACGCCTCCTCCAATGCCAACCAGAAGTGATTTCCTGCTGAACTCTTCCTTTACCATTTTTTGAAGAAAGGCTTCAGAATAATGAAAACTCTTATTTTCTTCCTCATCTTCCATAATAAAAATTGTATACGGCAGAGCTTCAGGAAGGCCCTGCTCTATATAGTCCCGGTGAAGGTCATATACCCTTTTGCTGATGATAATTCCGGCCTTATCAACTTCCTTCATCCCACTAATCATAGCACCAATATTAAAAATTCCAGTACCGGTTCGGTAGGAATAAGATGCGCTTTCTGTTGTGACGGATACAGTTTTTATATTTTCTGCCATAGTTTCCCCAGATATTCTACAGATTCGGCACCTGCAACAAGGCTGGCAAGCTTTTCATTAACTGGCGGGAAAATTTGAAGTTTCGGTAATTCTTCAATTTTAAAAAATCTGTAGTCATTTAATCTTTTATCTTTTCCAAGCTTATAGTTTCCCTTTGAATGATGGCAAAAAAAACAGATATTGATTATATGGCGTTCACCATCGGGATCGATGGAATCAGAAAGCATGGCAGGTTTACCAACTGTAACATGAACGTTCAACTCTTCTAGAAATTCCCTCTTAAGAGCTTCTTCCAGAGATTCACCATAATCTACTCCACCGCCGGGAAGCAGCCAATAGATAGAGTCATTTTTTTTGTGAGCAATAAGCAGAAGTTTATTATCATCAATAATAATGCCGGCAACACGAACACGAGGTTCCTGCTCAATCGTCTTCAAATCTTTAATTCTCCCTTATCAATAGCCTTGAGGGTCATTTCGGCAGCCTGCATCTCAGCCTTTCTTTTGCTGCTCCCTGTGCCGACAATAATTTCTTTGCCATTTATCACTAGACGCACATGAAATTCCTTCTGGTGGTCAGGCCCGACTTCACCTACGACTTCATACTGCGGTCGCTCCTTGTACTTCTTTTGAACATATTCCTGTAAAGTAGTTTTAGGATCTCTCTGATAAGTCAGATTGTCAACGCGTTCTACGTCACTTTTCATTAACCCAAGAATGAAACGCCTCGATTCTTTAAGACCTGAATCGAGATATATAGCCCCAATTACAGCTTCGAGAGTATTCGCAAGAATAGATGAACGTTTGCGGCCACCACTCATCTCCTCACCTTTTCCCATCTGTATAAAACTTCCAAGGTTTAATTCTTTCGCAACTTTTGCAAGAGTATCTTCAGAAACTACGACCGATTTAATTTTTGCCAGATCTCCCTCGTGATAATCTTCAAAATGCTTAAACAGATATTCGTTTACCACAAGGCCAAGAACTGAATCACCGAGGTATTCCAATCGTTCATTATCTTTAACATTGGTACCCGATTCATTAATGTATGAACGATGAACAAGAGACCTTGCCAGTAATCCCTTATCTTTGAATTTAACACGAAGAAGGCTTTGGAGTTTATCAAGCTGCCGGCTACGGCTTCTCTTGTTTATTTTATTCTGTTTTGAACTGGGTTTATTATCTTTTTCATTATTCATTGGGGGAAGTAAACCACACAAAAACACGGGAATACAATACAAGTAAACATTAAAGCAAAAGTTTCAATCCTTATCTATATTCTATCACCGATATATTTTACTACATCTTGAACTGTCAGCAAATGTTCTGCGTCTTCTTCTGAAATTTCAATATTAAATTCCATTTCGAAGGCCATTATCAATTCAACTGAATCTATTGAATCAGCACCCAGGTCATCAATAAATGAGGCATCTTCTGTGACATTTGATTCATCAACATTAAGCTGCTTTATTATAATATTTTTAACCTGATTAAAAATAGCACTCATTGTAAAGACCTCCAGTCTGGCAGCAGTTACTGGTACAGATGATACATCTCACATTCTTCCTGTCAAGATGAAATACAAAAAGGGATGCCCTTAACTGCATCCCTTTCATTTTCAGAAACTTCCTGAAGATTAATCAGAAATTTTGACTTTCTTTTCTATTACAAGTTCACCCTTGTAAAAGCCGCATTCTGCGCATACACGATGTGGCACGGTGTAAGAACCGCATTTGGGACAGGGACGCAATGACGGAACACCGATAGCGTCATGGGATCTTCTCATTCTTGATTTCGACTTTGATTTTCTTCTTTTAGGTACAGCCACGATTCAACTCCATATGTTTCATACAAAACATCAATTTATTTTTCATTAATTATTGCTACAAAGACCTTTTGGGCATTGAATATATTAGAGCCCCGTTATGTCAATCTAATTTTTCTAAAATAAAAACTTTACTCCGTTTTTGCCTTTTGTACCTCTGTTAGAATCAGACGCTGTTTCGCTCTTCCTGCAAGAACGGATTGTGGAAACTGTGCAATTACCCGGTTAAAGTAAATTTTAGCCTGAGCCGGGTCACCTTTAATTGAATAAATCCGCCCAATATTATACAGCACCTGGTCGGCAACCATTCCTTCACCATATTTTTCCTGCAATTTTTTCAGCGACACGAGAGCATCATCAAGCTTCCCCATCTCTTCAAGAGAAAGAGCTGCTTTTAAGAAAGCCAGGGGAGTAAAAACTTCTGAAGAATCTTTATTGGCAAAAATCAGAAGATATTTTCGAGCTTCTTTAAACTTTTTCAAGTCATAATAAAGATTTCCCATCATATAATAGGGCATCTTTGACGCAAAGCCGATATAAGCTGAATCAGCCAGTTTTTGCAGTTCAGCAATCGTTTTTTCAACTATTTTCGTATCTTTTCTGTTTTTATAGTACTCGTCCATAATTGCTTCATAACGTATTTGTTGATCAGTGCTACGCATATCAACAATCACTGAAGCAACAATAGTTAAAATGAGACCGAGAAAAATTGCGCCAAAAATATAAAGAACTAATTTTCTATTAGCCTTTAAAATTTCTGCAATTTTCATTAAAATCCGTTCAACAGGATTTCTTTCAATGTCAATATTGGTTTTAACCTTTATTTTTGCCATTTACTGCTATTCTCCGAGTTTGAGATTGACCATTTCACCAAGTGTAACGGTACTCGGCCTCGTCTCTTTTAATATTTTATCAAGCTCTTCTTTCTCAGCTATCATGTCATACTGCTTAAGGCTCATACTGAGTCTTTTCTTATTTACATCAACACCCAGAATAAGTGCCTGAACCTGCTCACCTACTTTAAAATGCTCTTCAAGGTCTTCAATCCTGTTTTTTGAAACTTCCGAAATATGAACCAGCCCTTCAACATTATCTTCAATTTTAATAAAGAGACCAAATTGAGTAATTCCGGAAATTACTCCATCAACCTTCATTCTTGGCTTATATTTTTCCGCTATAGCTTCCCAGGGTGACCGCGTTAATTGCTTCATCCCGCATGCAATCTTCATCTCCCCGGACTTGATTTCCAAGATTTTAAATTCTACTTCTCCCCCAACTGTAAAAGTCTTATCAAGGTTAATCTTACTGTCATCCCAGCTTATATCCGATATATGGATCAATCCGTCTATATCGTCTTCGAGTTCAACAAACAGACCGAACTTTACTACCTTTTTGATTTTCTTTGTATGAACCGAACCAAGGTGGAACCTGTCAGCTATAGTATCCCATGGATTTATCTGGGTCTGCTTATATCCGAGAAGCAGTTTCTTCTCTTCTTTAATGATGTCAAGGGCCGTAACATTAATTTCCTGCCCCTTCTGAAGAACATCTTTTGCTGCCGCATTATTTTTAGTCCAGGAAAGTTCATTATTGCCAAGAAACCCTTCAATATCATTCCCGACATCAACAAATGCTCCCATATTTACAATAGTAACAACAGTTCCCCTTACAACGTCTCCGATTTTAATCTTCTCTTCTATTGTCGCCCAGGGATCTTCTGCAAGCTGCTTCAGCCCCAGGGATATCTTTCCTTCCTCTCCATTGATGTTAAGAATTAAAAATTCTCGAACTTCATTGAGTTTTAAAATCTTTCTCTGTTTAAAAACATTCTTCCAGGACATGTCATTTCGATGAAGCAGAGCATCTATACCTTCAACTCGAACAAAGGCACCGAACTCAACAAATTTAATGACCTCTCCTTCAACGGTGTCACCAATTTTAAAATTTTCTAAAAAGTGCTGCCACTTAACTACATTTTCTTCATCAAGAAAATCTTTTCGGGATAGAACAATCGATTTCTTTTTTCGGTCAATACTTTTGATTTTAAATTTATATTCATCTTCTGTTTCAGATTCACCTTTTAAATCGGCACTCAGGGAAAAAGGAAGAAATGCGGTAATTCCACAACATGCAACAAGTTTGCCTTTATTGGTTGCCGCGATTACTCTGCCATCTACTGTACTGGTCCCGCTGCCGTGTGTAGTGATAAACTCATTCCATTGTTTTTCTTCACGGGCGGCTTTCATCGAAAACTGAAATACCCCATCAACAAGTCTTTTATTCTGGAGCATTACACTGATATACTCTCCAACAGTGGGCGTTTCATCAAATTCATCCAATAAAATTCTACCGTCGGATTTGGCTCCAACACTGACATATGCATATTCTGAATCGATTGTTACTATTTCACCACTGACAATAGAGCCGGGCTTGATTTCATCCATTGCGGAATCAGCAACATGCTCCATATCAATAGATTCATTGATTTCTTCTGTGAACTGGTCCATAATTGGTCACCTTACATGTAGATTCATCAACCGGGCCTGTTATCCCGATTAATCCAAACGTTAACATTTCTGCTTTTTTATATATTCTCCGATGAGATCAATTACTTCCTGTCTGTTCATCGGGGATGTATCAATTTTTAAGGCATCTTCAGCCTGTTTCAATGCACCGAATGGTCTATCCATATCCTGATTATCTCGCTGTATAATTTGGTTTTTGATGTCATTTTCGTCAACATTTTTTCCCATTTCCCGATATTCTTTAGCTCTTCGATCAGTGCGAATTTCGACAGAAGCATCAAGATAAATTTTAAGATCAGCATCGGGAAAAACAACGGTACCGATATCCCTTCCATCCATTATTATTGAATCGACTTGTGCCCATTCTCTCAGGATACTGTTTATATACTCCCTGATATCAAGATTATCAGAAATCACCCCGATATTTCCGGTAATTATTTCATTGCGTATTTCACTTGAAACATCACGATCGTTAACATAGGAATCAGCAGTTCCATCGGCATTAAATTCCTGACGAAGAGCTATATTCTTTAGTTCAGCTTTAAAATTTATACCCGGGGAAAGATCACTGTGCTGCTGAAGAAAATACCAGGTAACTGACCGATAAAGAGCACCAGAATCAATATACTTCAAATTATTATTTCGCGCGACTTCCCTCGAAACACTACTTTTTCCTGATCCTGCAGGACCATCAACCGCTACAACAAGTCTATTGTTCATAAAATTCCCTCTTACTGCTGCCATTCCTCACTTATTATTTTCCTACAGGATAGGATCCGAGGACTTTTAAAAAGATAGTTTCTTCCTTCATTTTTTCAAGAGCCTCTATCACGATTTCATCATCCCGATGCCCGAGAAAATCGATAAAAAAGTTATACTCCCACATCTTTTTTTTATCAGGGCGCGACTCTATTTTTGTCATGTTTATGCCGGCTCCGTTAAAGGGCTCAAGAAGACGTGAAAGAGCGGCGGGTTTGTCCTTTATTGCACAGACAAGACTGGTTTTATCATTACCGGTAGGCTCCTGGTACATGTTCCCAATTGCGAAAAAACGGGTTGCATTTTGACGTAAATCTTCTATTCCCTTCGAGATAATATCAAGATTGTAGATTGATGCGGCAACTTCAGCAGCTATTGCGGCACTTTCGTTATCTTCTGCTGCATTTTCTGCTGCCCTGGTAGTAGAATCAACAATGACCAGTTCAGCATCAGGATAATTTTTCCGCAGCCATCCCTTACATTGCCCAACAGGCTGAGGATGAGAATATATACGCTTAACCATTGTGCCTTCAATATTTTTACCTATCAGGCACATCGAAATTTTCATATACTGTTCTGCGGTAATATTCAGGTCGGTCTCCATCAATTCATCGAGCGTAAAGGTTACCGCGCCCTCAGTGCTATTTTCAACAGGCACGACCCCATATGCAGCATCACCGGCTTCCACCTGCCTGAAAACATCCCCAATGGTCTTTTGCGGGATACGGCTGATACCTTCGCCAAAAAAATTTATTACTGCCTGGCTTGTAAAGGTTCCTTCCGGGCCGAGAAAAGCTACAGTTGCAGGTTCTGCCACATGTGCGGCATCCGCTATCAGGGCGACTGAAAGGGTTTGCAAAAATTTTTTGACTGACTCATCAGAATAGCTGGCATCAATCAGCTCAGCTGCTGCCGCACGATCTGCAAGAAGCGACATACTGCCCTTCTCTTCTTTTTCTTTTCGATAGAGGGATATGTATTGCTCACGGACCTTCAGGATACTATCAAGAAACTTTTTGTCAATCATTCAGCACCAACCTCTGGAATAACATCTGCAATGTCACTATCAAGAGAAAATTCTTTTATTTCAGAAAGCTTTGGTAAATCTGAAAGCTTGTTTAGACCAAAAAGCCGCAAAAATTCATCGGTTGTACCATAGGCTAACGGACGTCCCGGAACATTCTTTCGTCCAACGGGCTTAAGAAGGTTTCGCTTCATTAAATTCGCCACCATTACACGGGAAGAGACGCCCCTGAGTTCATCAATTTCCGCCATAACTATCGGCTGTTTATAGGCCACGATAGAAAGTGTTTCGAGCATCCCCTTTGAAAGAGAATCCCGTCTTTTCATCCCCAGGGCGTGCCTGAGCTGCTCTGCATAACGGGCATTGGTGACAAACTGAAAACCACTGGCAATCTCAACCAGTATAACGCCGCTGTCACGATCATCATATTCATCAATAAGAGTATCGAGTATAATTTTGGCCTCAGTAGGATCAACAGAGAAATTTTTTACAAAAAACTTAAGAGGTACCGGTTCATTACTCAAAAAGAGAACAGCCTCAAAAAGTCCCTTGAGATCATGTTCATCCCGCTCTTCTTTTTCTTCACTGTTATCTTCATCATCTGATGAATCATTTTCAGAAAGCGTCTCCCCGGGGGAAATTTTTTCTTCTTCAGGCAGCTCTTCCGCCTTTTGCTCGTCTGTACCTTCACTATTTTCTGTGCCGGCGTTCATCTTGTCTTTTTCTTCCATCTAATCCTCAATATAAATAAAAGGGTCCCGGGACCGTATGTTTTTGCCTTTATAAAAACTAAATAAACTTCCTTTCAATTTGAAACCAGTCCCCCTCTGACTTTAACGGACTGGGGCATACCTGAGTATTTATGAATAATTGGATTCATCAGAGGCTATCTGGTCTGATGAAAAATTTCGGTAAATCCTGATCTCCCCGAATACCCGGTGTTGAAGAATCTTTGCAAATTTTGTCTTAGCCATTTCCAGTATCGCCAGAAATGAAGCGATAATCTCGGCCCGGTTTGGCCTGCTGGTAAAAATTTCCGCAAAAAGAATATATTCTTTTTCCTTAAGGAGGTCGGCAATATGTTCAATCCTGTCACTGACAAGAATTTCATCAAAAACAATTTCTTCCTGCTCGACAGTAGTCTGAGAATCAAGAACATTGGCAAAGGCCTTTAGAAGATCGAAAAGCGAAACCTCAAGGTAATCATCATTTTCACCAGGCTCAAGACCGGGAGCCCCTGGCTCCCGTGAATAGACATTTGTCTGCACTTCATACATATCCTTGAAAAGTTGAGAAGACTGCTGATACCTTTTATACTCAAGAAGTTTTTCAATCAACTCAGGAGGAAGGGGAGGAGTAAAAAATTCATCTTCAAGGTCTTCAGAAGGCAGCAGGGCCTTACTTTTATAATAGAGAAGCTCCGAGGCCATCCAGATAAATTCTGAAGCAACGCGAACATTCATTCGTTCCATCATCTTCAGGTAATTAATATACTGTTCAGTGATATCAGCGAGTGAAACCTCGGTAATATCGATTTTGGCATTTTTAATCAGGTCCCAGAGAACCGCAAGGGGCCCCTGAAAGTTATCCACCTGGATAACATAGGATTGATCCTTTTCCTCATTATTAGCTGGCTGGTCGGTTAATTCCTCGGACATATTACATTTATACCTGATTTTTTAATTATAAAGCGAAGCCAGTTTACACTCAAAGCGTAATATAGTGAAAAATTACAATGAATTTTCATTATAATTCTCAAAAAATTGAATTTATTTAGCAGCGCTACTAAAGCGCCATTGAGAATATCCCGTCATATTTTTCAAACAGGGACTTTCGCTTCTGGAATTTTAAAGTTTGTATATTTGCGGAGAAAATAAAATACCCCTCTTAAATGAGGGGTATTGGTCTTACAAATACTAATATTTTTATGATAAAGCTTTTTCAGCTGCCTTTTGCAGTCTTTCTGGAGGAAAGGGCTTCACAACAAAATCTTTTACACCCAGTTTAATCGCCTTTGTCAGCAGGTTCTCCTGGCCAAGGGCAGTAACCATAATGATCCTTGCATCGGGATCGAGAGATAAAATTTCTTCTGCAGCTTCAATTCCATCTTTTTCTCTCATGGTTATATCCATCGTAGTGAGGTCAGGCTTCAATTTTCTATACAGATCCACTGCTTCGTTTCCATTTTCCGCCTCACCAATGATCTCATGTCCCGCAGGAACAAGAGCATCTTTAACGAGAGTCCTCATAAATTTCGCATCATCAACGATTAAAACTGTGGCCATTTTAAATCTCCAGTATAATATTTAATGAACGTATCGCTGATTGTCCAATAATCCAGATCAGTTTCTCAATCATGATTATCCGCTTTAACTCTTCCTCATCAGCATGAAAAGCTACGGAAAAAACAACCAATAATCTATATAATTCCAGTTAACATCCTCGCCGTATATAGCTTTAAAAATCAATTAAAATATACGGATGAATCTATAAAAATAGCTCTTCTCTACCACACAGGATACCACTATATTAAATATGTTCAACTATTTTTTTAGATATTTCTGATAACGGAACAATTTCATCTACCGCATTGATCTCGACTGCTACACGGTTCATACCATAAACAACCGATGTTTCCTCATTCTGAGCAAACGTACGGCCGCCCTTCTCTCTGATTTTCTTAATTCCATCAGCTCCATCACGGCCCATTCCAGTCATAATCACCGCAACAGACTTTTTATAATTATCGGCGATTGACCTGAATAGTACATCAATTGACGGACGATGTCCCGAAACTTTATCACTCTTTGAAAGTCTTAATATCCGCTTATTCCCGTGACCTTCAACAAACATATGAGAATGTCCCGGTGCAATATACCCGCAGCCCCGTGTAATAACATCTCCATCTTCTGCTTCTTTTACCGAAAGGCTTGAAATCCCATCGAGACGGTCAGAAAAAGCTTTCGTAAATCCTTCCGGCATATGCTGCACAACAACTATCGATGAAGGAAAATTCTCAGGTATTCCTTTAAATACCTGAATAAGCGCAGAGGGTCCACCGGTAGATGTTCCTATTCCAACCAGAACATCGCTCTCTTTTCCCGAGGGCATAGGCACCGGTGTTTCGTCACTTACCTTTGCCTTTTTATCTCCCTTTCCCTTTTCATCGAGCTTTTTCGCTTTTATTTTCAGCTGATAAACAGATTTTATCTTTAACTTTAACAATTCTCCAATTTCATCAACTGAGAGAGACAGCATCGATGAAGGCTTGGGAATAAAATCAACGGCTCCCAGTTCCAGGGCCCTGAAAGTCGCATCCGCCCCATGCTGAGTCAGAACTGACATCATGATAACCGGACAGGGTCTGGTTTCAATTATCTGCCCCAGGGCCGTAAGCCCGTCCATAATCGGCATTTCAATATCCATGGTTATAACATCAGGATCAAGCTCCTGATTTTTATATACCGCGGATTTACCGTTATTAGCTGTACCAATAACCTTTATACGTGGATCAGTCTCCAGTATATCAGAAATAATTTTTCTAACAAGCGATGAGTCATCAACAACAAGAACCCTGATCTGGTCAGACATTAGCCATCCTCAATTTTTCTACCATTGCCTTCATTGAATCAGCCTCAGGCAGCAGTAGTAAATTCCCAATGACCTGATCATTCTCAAAATAGAATGCTGTATCCATTATTATTGCATAATCATTATTTATATTATACTTCACGATGATGCTGTCCATGATTGACTGCATGTAATCATGTACAATAACCGGCACATCCGGTTTGATGGCGAGACCTGTTTTTTCAGCAAAAACATTCAATACTGACGAACCGATTATATTCGTAACTTCCATCAAAGCTGATTCTCCATCTTCATCAAGCATCCTGGTCTCAAGAGTGCTTGCCCCATAAAGCATATCAATCAATTCAAAGCCAACATTTTCGTCAAGGATAAACAGAACGGTACCTTTGGCCTCTCCGACAATGGGAAGCATTACACCGATATACGCACTATCGATATGACCAATATTTTCAGGAATTTTTTCCGTCGGCCATACGTTGACCTCGGGAATTGAAAGATCAATCCGTTTAGAAAGGATCTTGGAAAGAGACTCTGCCGCATTTGCAGCACCAACATTTGCAATCAGTTGAAACTCATTGAGAGCCTCCCGGGAAATATCGAGAGAGGAAGTCATATGTTCATTGGGGCTTCCGCTTGCCAGGGTACCCTGAATGTTCTCTTTGAGTTCCTTACGGAAATCTTCAAGAACTTCATGAACCTGCTCTTCCACTTCACCATCACTCTTTTCAATCATGCTTTCTTCCGCTGCCTTCTGAACCGGAGTTGTTTCCTGTTCAGTAATAGTTCGGGATACCCCTGATTCGGAAGACGGGCTCTCAGAAGAAACAGCAGACCCTGCTATATCAGGAGACGAAGAATCCCGGGAAGCAAAGGACTGGTCAGAAATCTCGGCTTCAACCTCTGCTGCAGAAATTCTGCTCTCTTCATCAGAAGCAGCTCCGGATAATGTTTCTGACACAGCAACTGCATCAGTTGCCGCTTTCACATGAAAATCTTCTATTTCTTCAACCTCTTCAATATCAGCTTCATCATCAAGAAGGCTGGTATCATAGTCGACTCTTGTAAGACGGTCCTGGTCAGCAATAGTTTTATTGATCATTGCCGCTACATCAAGAATAAGACAGATACTTCCATCACCAAGAATTGAAGCCCCCGCAAGCCCCTGAACCGTATTGTAATTCTGTTCAAGTGATTTGATAACGATCTCGAGTTTTCCTTCAAGGGAATCAACCATGAGGCCGATTTTCCTGTTGCCGTACTGAACGACAACTACTGGCATTTTTTCTTCTTTCTGCAGTCCGCTTTTCATGCCAATAAACCGGCTCAGACGAAGCAGCGAGAGAATTTCCCCGCGAAGGTTAATAACTTCATGCCCTTCAATGGTGGTAATATCAGCCTGTGATATTTTTATAGTCTCATTTACATCAGAGAGAGGAATTGCATACATTTCATTCCGGACCCTTGTCATGATTGCCGGTATAATTGCAAGGGTCAAAGGAAATGCGAGAACGAAACGGGTTCCCATGCCGGCCTCAGTCTCTATACTTACATTACCATTAAGCTCATTTACTATTTCCTTCACCACATTCATACCTACTCCACGGCCGGAAATATCTGTCACCTTCTTTGCAGTTGAAAAACCGGGAGCAAAGATAAAATTAAATATATCTGTATTATCCATATTGGCAAGGGCTTCAACTGTCGATAACTGCTTTTCAATAACCTTGCGTTTAATTGACTCTACATCAAGCCCACGGCCATCATCACTGACTTCAACAAAAATCTGGTTTCCCCCCTGGTGAGCATTAAGGGTAACATGCGCCAGTTCAGGTTTTCCAATAGACTTTCTGACATCAGTCGATTCAATTCCATGGTCTATGGCATTTCGAATAAGATGCATCAAAGGTTCACCAATAGCATCGATAACCTTTTTATCCAGCTCAGTCTCTTCCCCCTGGATAACCAGTTCTATCTTTTTATCATGTTCTTTTGCAAGGTCACGAACAAGTCGGTTATATCTGGTGAAAACCTGGCCGATTGGAACCATCCTGGTCTTCATTATACCGGTCTGAAGATCCTTGGCAATACGTGACATCTGCTCCATTCGATTCTTAAACTCATTGGTTACAGTTTTTTCACCGCTGACTTTTCTGATTTCTTCATAGAGACGATAAAAACCAGAATTGGCAATTACCAGCTCACCAACATTATTCAAAAGCTGGTCAAGCTTATCAATAGAGACCTTTACCGTTTTCAAAACCGGGCTTTTCCGTCTATCACCTTCCTGCTGGTCTTGAATCTGGATTTCTTCTACTTCGGCTTCTTCTATTTCAATCTCCTCATCAGGATCTTCTTCAACTGCATCATATTCAAATACAGGCGCCTGGGGTTCTTCAGGTTTAATAGAAACTTCCGGCTCAACCTGAAGATCCATTTCATTGCCTGTACTGAATTTCAACCGCAGCTTATCATCTTTCCGTTCAATAGAAATTTCACGCAGTTCAATTTTTATAATTTGATCAATGTTGCATGAACGGGATATATCAGAACCTTTCCTGCTGGTAGAAAGAATTACTTTAAAAACACTGTTTTCTTCGTCATCACTAAGACCTTCTATCGAAGGAATAGTTTTAATAATACTGGCAATTTTTTCAAGATTACTAATTACAAGCTGTGCCTTCACCCACTTCATCTGTGCATTATCTTCAATGAATATCGTTACTTCAAAACAGGATGAATCATTATCGAGACTTTTTTTAATAATCCTCATGTCTTCGGTATTGAGTTCTGTTTTGGGAACCACTCCAGCCCCGGAGGATACAGCGGCTTTCACTGTCTTTGCTCTCCCCTGATCTCCCCCACCCATATTTTTTTCACTAACACCCTTAATTTCATTTATAATCCATGTAAGATCCTGGGTCGGTTCCTCTCCCGCAGCTACAGATTCAATAACACCATTTATTTCATCAAAACATTTAAAGATGACATCAACGATCTCAGGAGTAATCTGCATGGTCTGATCCCTGATACCCTGCAGAAGATTTTCCATCTTATGGGCAAGATCACTCAAATCATTCAGCCCGACAAAGGCAGCTGAACTCTTCAATGAGTGAGCCGCGCGGAAAATATTGTTAATTATATCCAGATCATCGGGATTTTTTTCCAGATCCAGAAGATTTTGGTTCAGCTCCTGAAGCTGTTCATCTGCTTCTTCAAGAAAGATATCCTGATATTCACCGAGAGAAAAACTCATATTATTGCTCCACTGGTATATTCATACTGCTTTAACAAATGTAAGTATATGTTACTGAACAAGCGCTTTCTTATCACTTGAATACTGCTCTTCAAGCTCTTCACCTTCAAAAATAATATTTGAAGTATTTAAAATGACAATAAGCCGATCCTTCAGCCTGCCGATTCCGAGAATAAATTCTTCGGATACACCTTCAAGGAGATCAGAAGGAGGATCAACATGGCTGTCAGGAATTCGTACAACCTGGTGGACATTGTCGACAAGCAGTCCGACCTGTTTATCTGACGTTTCTATAACTATAATACGGGTCAAGTCGGTAATTTTGCCCTTTGGAAAGCCAAAACGGTTTCTAACATCAACAACGGGCAGAACATTACCACGAAGATTAATTACCCCCTTAATAAAGGGAGGAGTATTGGGAAGCCGTGTGATTTCAGGAATACGCAGTATTTCATGAACAGAAAGAATATCTACACCGTATTCAACTTCATCAATGACAAAGCTTACCAGCTGTATCATCGTGACGTCGCCCTGAATTTGATCTACATCAACACTGATTTCTCCATCAACTTCTTCTACGGCCTCTTCATCCTGTTTTTTTAGGAGTTCGCTTAAATCCATGTTTTTGTCCACTCTGTTTGCAGTTTAACATTCCTTCAGCGCGCCCGAAGGGGATATTAAACGTGATTATAATGCTAAGAATTGATATATAAAAAACTATGCATCAATATTAGATTTTATAAAAATTACACCACTTTTCAAGTACTTTTTACGGAAGAACCATGTTTTGTCACTAACAAAATTCCTTAGCAGTAATTTACAAAAAAAAATTATCACTATCAGGAAAGCTATAGAAGGGGAAACGTGTGTCCCCAAGAGGGGCTGCACTCGCCTTATAATGCTCTTAACTACAAATATGAAATACAGGGGCCCGCACTCCATATGTTCCGGACCTACATAAAAGATATGATCACTTTTTAAGACTCTGAAGGCCCTTCTGGTGCGTATAGAAGAGAATCTTTCTCCCTGAGAGAACAAGATTATTTCCCGAAACCGGGGGCACAACAACACTCCAGATTACACTTCCCCGGTCTCTATCAAGAACCAGAAATATCTCTTTTCCCAGGATATGAATATGCCGGCCATCAATGACCGGAGCGGCAACGATTTCACTCCCTGCTTCCTGTTTCCAGATGACTTTTCCCCCATTACTCACAAAAAGAACCGTCCCTTTTCTGAAAAACAGGTAAATCCCCCTCTCGGTAGCGATACTGCTCACTATTGAAAAATCAGGCAATCCGATTTCCCATAAAACTTCATCGCTCTGATAATCAAAGGCAATCAGCTTCTCCGGCTGGAGGGCGAGAAAAAGAATATTACCATAGGCTGATGCATGGGCCAGGTCCCCGTCAAACTTCCTTCGAAATACCTTGATTCCCCGCATGCGGTCAAATCCGAGGAGTACCCCTCCCCGAAGATTGACAAAATAGAGACTTCCGGTTGCAGTCATGCTGCCCTGACACGGCTCCTGTGACTGGTTTTTCCAGAGAACTCTTCCTTTTCGATTTATTCGAAAGTAGCTGCTCCCTGCCGTAGCAACAAACAATGAATCACCATCTGTCCTTACAGAAACGATGGAACTGCTGTCAAGATCGGCACTCCAGAGGATTCTTCCGTCGAAAGAAGAAAGAGCGGTGAGTTTTCCATCGGCGCGGGGAAGATACAGAATGTTTTCTTGAACCAGTGGCATAAAAGAAATATTTGAATTGATATTACGGCTCCAGATCACCCGATGGCCCGCTGTTGTCTTTATAATCTTCCCTTCCCTTACTTTTAACAGCTCTTTCCCCCCGGGAAGAGTAAGGATATAACGGGCGGAATCCCTGTCAAAACGAGGGCTTTTCATCCCCGGTACATGTTTTTTTAAACCCGCAGCTTTATTATGTCTTTCAGTATGGGCGGCTAAAAATGCCTCTGCTTCTGTAAGCTCAGGGATACGCATTTGGGTGATCGGCGAGACAGCAATGGTTACCCCACCCGGTTTTATCAGTTTTTCCGGTGACGGGACGGTGCAGAATTCGCCCTTTTGAAGCACCACGGCTTTCTGCACCAGCTCCTGTGCCTTTTCGTTCGGGCCATCCTTCAGCCGGGGCGCAACCATGATTTTCCCCTCAATAAGGGTAATCCTCGAAGCACCGCCGGGAAGTGCCGATACGGTAAAAAGTGTTCCTCTCACACGGGTAAGAGATCCCCCGGTGGCCACGGAAAAATAATCACCAGGGGTGCTTTTCTTTACTGAGACCGCAATAGTGCCCTTCTCAAGGAAAAGAGCCAGGCTGCTGCGGCCATTCCGTTTTTCAAAGGAGTGAACTCGCAGTTCAGTTTCCGAACCGACACGGAGCAGTACATTTTCACCAAAACGGATATCAACGGCAGATCCAGGGTAGGTAATAATTTTTTCTCCCTGAGCAGCCCTTCCCCTGTCGGCAGGGGACCTTCTTCCTTTATCATTTTCAACAAAGGCCTCTCCCCGGACCAGGTACACCTCGCCGGCAGGAAAAACCGACTTAAACATCGGGGCAGAAAAATAAACAGCGACAATAAGTGTCACAAGAGCCGCGGCAGCCATCGACAACCTGAAAGGGGTTACCCTTCGGGGAAGTTTTTGCCCCTGGGCCATATCACGCCTGATACGCTCCCTGACGCCTTCCAGATTAAAGACGGCAGGCGGTTCGCTCACCTCAAGGCGGGAAAAAAGGGCCAAAACCCTGTCCACGCCAGGCTTACGGAGGCCTTTTTTCCTACTGATTTTCTCTGCTATGTGTACCAGTTCTTTCATATTCTCAATGTTACTGAATCAGCTTCTCTTCTTTTAAATCCTGTATGACAAGTTCTGTTGCTTTTTTCATGCGCCACTTGGCGGTACGCTCAGAGCATCCAAGCACAGCGGCAATATCACTGTACTTCATGCTTTCACCGGCCCGCAGAAGCATAACTTCCCTGAACTTCGGTTTCAATTTCTCAACAGCCCGGTTAAAGGCCTCAACTTCAATACTGCCGATTAAATCTTCTTCCGGGGAGTGGGCCTCTCCTCCCCCTTCAGGGAGATTAAAGGTAATCCGTTCAAAAAGTTCGTCCTTCCGTTTCGATTTCTTTATATGGTTCTTACTGCAATTAATAGCTATCTGGAAAATCCAGGAAGAGAATGCCCTGTCGCTCTTATAGGTATCAAGATGTCGAATGACTCTCATGAAAGCCTCGTGAAGAACATCTTCTGCACTGTCCACGTCGCCAACATAATAGTAAATTACCTTTACAAGGCGGGATGAATACCTGATATACAATTCATCAAAGGCCTGCTCGTCTCCATTTTTAAAGAGAGCAACCAGATCTTCGTCGCTGCTGTTAGAAAAATCCCGCATTGCAACTATTCTATATACCGTTAGTATTGATAAAAAGTGAAAAGGATGGATAAAAAATTGCTAAAAAAAGCACTTTTTATAATTTAAACCCGTTTATCATCAACCAGGGACAGGATATCCCCTACCAACCCTTCATCAAGCATGGAAATCAGGGTTCTCGTTTTTTCTTCTATTGCGTTTTCTGAGCCGCTCTTCAGTTTCTTCAACTGAAAACATTCATCGGCGATATTCAGGGCCACCAGGATTGCAACCTGAGCAGGATTCGTACTCACAATACCTGCACTTACTTCTTCCATTTTTTTATTAACGAATTCAGCAAGTTCAAGCATATACTGGGGATCCGTATCCCCTTTAATCGTATATGTCTGACCAAATATTGTGACTTTTACAGAACTGGTTTCCACCGAATATCACCCGATTAATATTTTTACTTATCGTCTTCTTCAACAATCAAGAACTCATCATCATCATCTATGATGATCTCTTCTTCGAGTCCTGCTGCTTCAGTTTCATCAACAATAATAGTATCTTCGTCTACATCATCAATAACAATTTCATCTTCATCATCATCGAGAAGTATAATATCGTCTTCTTCTTCATCCGCTGAAATCGCAATGTCATCACCAGCAGCGTCTTCTTCATCATCAATTATGATAATATCTTCTTCTTCCTCTGGTGCTGCAGCCGGGGCTTCAACGGTTTCAACACTGACGTCTTCAGCAACAGGAGCGGCTTCTACTGCCGGCTCGTCATTAACTGCTACAGGAGCAGGTTCCCGTACTGGCTCTGAAGCTGCAGCCGGGGGTGGTGAAGAAACGGGAATATCGCCGGATGAAAGAATATCAAGTTTTCCAAGCAGTGCAATGATCTTCTTCTCAAGGACTTCTTCCCTGTCCTTAATTTCCTGGAGTTCCCGGGTTGTATCTTCAAGCTCCTTTTTTATACGAGCTATTTCCTGTTCTTTTTCCTCAAGACTTAACCTGACTTCCTCTACCTCACCTTTCAAGGTTTCGTTATCACTTTCAAGCTTTGCATTCTCTGATCGAAGATCCCCGATAAGAGAGAGTGCCTTCACTACTCTGCTTTCGAGCTCTTCTAGTTGCTGCATGGTAATCATTCTGGTACCTCCATGGAAAATCGTTCAATCGATATATTGACAACAGTCTCATTTTTTTCAGGGACTACCTCAATTTTCGACCAAATACCCCTGCCTTTTGAGATAATAATTTTACTTTTCCACTATATACATAAAAATTACAAAGTCAAGTATATAAATCGCAAAGCTTTCCCCTGAGCCGTTATGGAAAACCCGGCAGGACACGGATCAATCCCTCTGAAGACTAAAAAATCCCGCTGCAGGAAAATCCGTAGATTCCCCTGAGATAGCCCTTCTGCCAGAGGGGATTAACGGCACAGCGAAGAGCAACATATACATCCCTGGAAAAGAAGAATCTCACGTGAAGGGCCATCAGAAAGGGATCAATGCTTCCCCCTTCGATCGCCAGGTCTTTCTCCACGATACTGCCCCGATAGGGCCGAAAAGATCCGTAAACCTCAAAGGCTGGTATCAGGGGATAAAACCGGTCGGTATTCAGAACAAGAGAGCTTGAAAAATAGTCATTCTTCAGGTTTTTGTAATAGAAAAAAGCCCCCTCAGACCCGGGATTGAGACCAAAAACCCGGGACCAGGTCTTACCGCTTATCGGATTCAAGGAAATTCCTCCATAAAATGGGCTGTTTCTCTCCTGGCGGAAGGTATAGGCTGTATTAATATGAAGAAACAATCTTCGAGGAAGATCAAGCTGAAAAACAAGCGCGGGAGTCATCTCATTCTGTCCCAGGGAAAGATTTCTCCAGAGGGGATCATCATACACTTCGGGCCCCGTGGGAAAATTAAACCGTACCTGGAAGCCCATATGAAGGGAATCCTTCAGGTAATCACCGATGTAGTACCATATCCTCAGCCCCATGTCGCCGACACGGTTCGCCCTGAAGGTCATTGCCCCCTGGTGCAGAAAGGACATTTCAAGCCAGATGGATAAGGAAGGAAGTATGCCAATTCCCGCGGTGAGCTTTTCCCGCTGAAAAAAAGAATCAACCTGGACGAAATCAGTCTCAAAAACTATTTCAATTTCAGATTCAGGTATTGTGTAAATGGTATCAGAGAAAAGCCAGGAAGATTGCACAGCCGGTGATAATAAAAAAATCAGCGCCATGGTTACAGCGCTGATTTTTTTAATACACCTTAATTTCATTGAACCGTCTGTCTATAATCAGGCAGTTTTTACCTTTGCGGCTTCAACAATTTTTGTAAAGGCGTTAAAGTCAGATACTGCCAGTTCGGCAAGCATCTTTCTGTTGATGCTGATTTCGGAGGCCTTCATACCTGCAATAAGCCTGCTGTATGACGTTCCACACAGTTTGGCTCCGGCGCTGATTCTGACAATCCAGAGACGTCTCATGTCTCTCTTTTTTCTACGCCTGTCCTTGTAAGAATTCTGCAGGGCACGACGCCGTGCATCTTTTGCAGTACGGAACAGCTTGCTCCGTGAACCGTAATAACCTTTGGCATCCTTCAGAATCTTTCTGGCGCGTTTCTGGTGAATGCGGCCTGTAGTAGCTCTTGGCATTTCGTTACTTCTCCTTTGTCTATATGTTTATCAGCAAACAATGACAGAAACAGGGAGGAACAGGTTCATTCTCTTTGTTTCCACGGCTTCATATCAACGAATACTGATTATAATCAAATAAGTTCTATGCGTATGGAAGCATTCTTCTAACGCGCTTTGCTTCGGCTTCGCTGTTAACGGTTTTGCCGCGAAGACCTCTTTTCCGCTTGGGAGACTTTCTCTCAAGAAGATGGCTTTTGAATCCCTTGGCCCGTATAATCTTGCCGTTTTTGGTAATCCTGAACCTTTTCTTGGCTCCACTGTTTGACTTCATCTTAGGCATTATATTCTCCTCTTCTTATAGCAGGCATTCCTGCACTGCTCACTTTTTCACTCCGGCTTTTAACGAAACTATCATGGTAATATTTCGACCTTCCTGAGAAGGATTTTTCTCAATAACTACAGAATCTGCAAGTTCTTCCTGAATTCTTTTCATGACTGCAAACCCAAGATCAGGGTGAACCATTTCTCTTCCTCTGAACATAAGGGTAAATTTTACTTTATCACCTTTCTCGAGAAATTCTCTCGCATGTCTTACTTTATGATCAAAATCATGCTTATCAATAGAAGGACGCATCTTAATCTCTTTAACATGGATGATCTTCTGTCTTTTTTTTGCTTCTTTGGCCTTTTTAGCCTGCTCAAACTTAAATTTACTATAATCAGCTATCTTACAGATAGGAGGATCCTGGTTCGGTGAAATTTCAATAAGATCAAGTTCAAGTTCTTTTGCCTTTTCAAGGGCAACCTTTATAGATATAACTCCCGAGTCTTCTTCTTCGCCGACCAGTCGTACATTTTCGGCCAGTATCCCGTCGTTTATTCGATACTTCTCAGACCTGTCTTGTTGAGGTCTTCTACCTTTCTTCAATGTAATACTACCCCCATCTCCATGGAAAATTTGATATGAGGCCAGCATGCAAGAGTATCCTTTATAAAATCAACTAAATTTTATAAAACAGGCCGGATTTTTTAAATGGGCACAGGAATTTCAATACTTTACAGGTCAATCGGCAATTCAACAGCCTGAAGGGCTGCATCCCGTATTTTAAATGAAAATACTGTTTATTTTTTTTCAGCTGCTTCCTTTTTCACAAGGGTGATAAAATCCTCAATGCTCATTGATTCAGAATCTTTTTCTCCCCGGCGGCGGATAGAAATACTGTTTTCTTCCATTTCACGGGCACCGATTACCCCGATAAAGGGAACCTTCTGAGAGATTGCATCCCGTATCTTGTAACCGATAGACTCATTGCGCACATCCACTTCTGCCCGCATCTCTTCTCCCAGAAACCGGTTTCTCAGCTCCTCGGAAAAACGTCCCTGTTCTTCACCTACCGAGGCAATAATAACCTGTACCGGTGCAAGCCAGGTCGGGAACTTACCACTGTAATGCTCAATCAGGATCCCGATAAAACGCTCAAGGGAACCGAGCAGGGCGCGGTGTATCATAATGGGTCGATGCTTCTGACCATCAGAACCGACATAACTGATATCAAAACGCTCAGGAAGATTAAAGTCGACCTGAATAGTACTGCACTGCCATTCACGGCCGATGGCATCATTGATTTTAATATCGATTTTGGGACCATAAAAGACCCCTTCTCCGGGATCAACCTGGTAATCTATTTCATTCTTTTCAAGGGCGCCCTTCAAGGCCTCGGTAGCAATATCCCAGTGCTTATCATCACCAACTGATTTCTCAGGCCTTGTTGAAAGATATATTTTCTTTTCACTGAAACCGAAAATTTCGAGCATTTCAAGGGTAAACTCAAGAACATTTCTGATTTCGCCTTCAATCTGATCTTCACTGCAGAAAATATGTGCATCATCCTGGGTAAAACCACGAACCCGGGTCAAGCCGTGAAGAACACCGGAACGCTCATAACGGTAGACCGTCCCCATTTCAAAGGCCCGGTAAGGAAGATCGCGGTAACTCTTCATGGAGCTGTTGAATATCTGTATCTGCGACGGGCAGTTCATGGGCTTTAAAAAATAATCATTCCCGTCAATCTCTATCGGGGCGTACATATTTTCATTATAAAAGCCAAGATGACCGGAAGTTTCATAAAGGTTCGATTTGGCTATATGAGGAACCCCATAGAGCTTGTAGCCGCGCTTCAGGTGCTCTAAGGTCTCAAATTTATCAATAATAAAACGGAGAACAGCTCCGTTGGGATGCCAGAGGGGAAGCCCTGCACCGACATCATTACTAAAGGAAAAGAGATCCATTTCCTTTCCGATTTTGCGGTGATCCCGCTTTTTTGCCTCTTCGAGGAGAAGCAGGTGCTTTTTCAGGGCTTTTTTATCGGGAAAGGCAATGCCGTAGATACGCTGAAGCATCTGATTGTTTTCATCACCCCGCCAGTAGGCCCCCGCCATGGTTAAAAGCTTAACAGCTCCGAGAAGGGCGGTATTGATAACATGAGGTCCACGGCAGAGATCAAGAAATTCACCCTGCCGGTACATGGATACCGTATCGCTGTCCAGTTCCTGCATCATCTCAACCTTGTAGTCTTCACCCATATCGGCAAAGAGCTTTATGGCTTCAGCTTTAGGAAGTTCTTCCCGGGTGACTTCCAGTTTTTCTTCTATGATTTTCTTCATCTCACCTTCGATCTTCTCGAGATCTTCGGGAGTAAAGTTTTCTTTTACTTCAATATCGTAATAAAACCCCGTGTCGATTGCAGGCCCGATGGCAAATTTCGCTTCGGGATAGAGACGCTTAACGGCCTGGGCCATCAGGTGCGATGCAGAATGCCAGAAAACTTCCTTTCCTTCCTTATCCTTAAAGGTCAGCACCTTCATTGATGCGTCTTCTTCTACAGGGAAAGTAAGGTCAACAGGAACATCATTGATAACCGCTGCAACAGCCGCCTTCTGCAGGCCCGCACCAATTGAACCGATTATATCATAGACAGTCTGACCCTTCTCCGCTGATATCAGGGAAGAATCAGGGAGGGTTATTTTAATTTCATTACTCAAGGGATTCTCCAGAATAGAAAAGTGAACATGTGGGCGATACTGGAATCGAACCAGTGACCTCCTGCGTGTCGAGCAGGCACTCTAACCAGCTGAGCTAATCGCCCTTACATGAAGCGGATCGTTGATGAGTCTTATATGCATGAAAAACATAAGAATAGATGATATAGAAATTTTAGAGGGATTATTGTCAACTATTTTTTACAGAAAGCATTCCTGAAATTTCACCGCAGAGCTGTTCAATTCTTTTCCCCCGCTCAATGTTGGCCGCAGAGCCTTCGATAGGTTTTTTTACCACCTCCGTGAGCTCAAGCAGCGATTCCCTGAGGTGGGTTATATCGCCTACCAGGTCTTTTGATTCAGTAAGAATACCTTCACTGACACCCTTTGACTCAGAGCTGAGCCTGGTTACGATTCCAAGATTTTCAATGATGCCACCGGTACTTGAAGAGATAGTGTAAAATTTTGTGGAAATAGTATCGAAATAGTTGTTAACATTATCAATCAGATCATGGGTCTTTTCGATGTTTCCTTCTATATTGGGGATATTTACATGAATATGATTTTGAAGCTCACTGATATTTTCAGATATGGTCATAAACTGCTGATACTCTTCGGGATCTCGGGCTGATTCAATACGGGACATCATACCGATAACATTCATTGAATTAAGAATATTTTTTAAAAACTGAACAATATTATCAATCTCACTGTAATCATCATTAAATTTCTGTATGGTGCTGTTTGAATCTTCAAGTTTATTTTCTATCTCCAAAAGCTGCGTTGTCAGGTTCTCGAGGTTGCTGGAAAGATACCCGGCTATGTTATTATTTTCCTCTGACTGCTCCCGCAGGGTCTCGGTTGTTTCTTTAAGCTGTGATGATTCGACCAGAAGCTGGTCACAAAAATCAACACTGCTGAGGGAAAAATCAAGCTGACTTCGTGATTTTTCATTTACATTCTTAGCCGTCTGCCAGACCAGCTGAGCCTGATTGCCGACATACTGAATCTGGTCAAGGGCTTCAACCGATGAATCAATCTTTTCCCCGATGCTCTCTACAATGCCTGTCAGCTGTTCTCCGGTTTTGGCAACATTCGCAGAACCGGTGATGGAGCCTTCCGCATCTTCATTCATTTTGGTCACTTTCTCGTTCAGCTCATCAAGCATTTTTTTCTGTTCTTCGATTTTATAACCCGAGATCTTGGTCTTGGAACTCATTTCATCGATCGATGTCTGCTGCTTGAGAAGAATATCATTAAATCCGAGGAAGCTGTGGTACCCGTTTTCAATGTCTTCGAGGACCTTTCCATTATTAGCAATCAGCCGGGCAATACCGTCGGTAATGGGCGTTACCACGGCAACAATAGATTCAAGATTCTGGTTAATGAAATTAGACATTTCATTCAATTTGTTGGCAAGAATATCAAAAACCCCGGAGGTATGAGAATACTTACTGGAAACAATAGAGGCATTCAGGGCCAGGGTAAATATCTCATCGGTATCTTCACGAATCTCACTAACAATCCGGGTCAGTTTATCTATTTCTGAATCAAGGGTATTGAGAGTCGTCTTTATCAGAATAATGCTGTCGATAATATGTTTAAAATCATCTACATTCCGCTGAAGCTCAATTGTGTTTGCACTGATGCCGACCTGAGATTTCTTCAGGTTTCCTACAATCTTTTCATATTCTTCCCTTAAAAGGGAGTTATCGTTAATAATTCCGGTGGTAATCCCTATGGCGACGACTGTAGTCTCTTTTCGACTGTGGGAATGCCGGTTAACATCATGGGCAGTTGCAGTTATCGCTTCAAAGGTGGAGCGGATATCCTCGATAACAGATTTGACTTCCTGCATAATTAAATTCTCTTATCCTGATCTCTTTGTAATGAAAATAGTACTTACGTATATAATTCTACTACCAGGCTGGTTTATTATCCAGCACAAAATAAAAAAAACAACAGATTTCTGTAATATGTCATGCATTAATCCTTGTCCAGTTAAATTTTTCCTTGTCTATTGATACCTTTATGGAAAAATTGTTCCCAGAGGCGAATCAGCAGCCGGATCATGGTGCGGGTCCGTACCGTGTTCGATATAAAGAAACACAACAAGGAGTGATTTTATGATTAACCAACAAGTTGACGATGGTATTCTCATTGCTACTTTCGAAAAAGGCAAATTCAATGCAATTGACCTTGAAACCCTGCTTCAGATTAAAGAGGTTGTAGACCGGGTAAACACCGATGATGAAATAAAGGGTCTCATTTTTACCGGCGCGGGCCGTACCTTCTGCTCTGGCTTTGATCTTCCCATGTTTCTCGGTTTTAAAGACCTCGCTGAAGCTGTTGCCTTCTTTGAACAGGCAGAAGATACCTTCATTGACCTTTTCATGTGCAAAAAACCGGTCATTTCAGCAATAAACGGCGCCGCAATGGCAGGGGGCCTCATCATTTCCATGGCAACAGACTACCGGATTGTTAAAAACCACCCGAAAATTCAGCTCGGAATGACTGAGAACAAAATAGGCCTGGGACTTTCAATTGTTCAGACCGAACTGATGCGCTTCGGCCTTGACAGTGAACACACCTTCAGAGATGTCATGTTCTTCGGCGAGCGGGTCGGCATTGAAAAGGCAAAGGAAATGCGCATGGTTGATGAGATTGTAGAGGAAGACCAGCTTATCCCCCGGGCAAAGGAAGTCATCACCTCATGGTGGGACAATCCCGGAAAAGCTTTTTTACTCCTCAAATACTCTCAGCGCAAACCTTATGAAGACATTATGCGTAAACGACTGAAAAACGAAAACTGGCAGGAAGGCTTCAACTGCATGTTTGATCCCCAGACCAGAGGAACCCTTGAGATGGTTGCCAAGATGATGGGCGAGTAGACCTGTCCTGCTTGAAAGACATAAAAGCCCTGCAGAGTAATGCGGGGCTTTTATATCAGATATTCGAATAAAGTTCTTTCCAATTTTTTTAAGGCATTTTCTCGTTAAGGTACATTGACATTTTTTTGTCAACAATCAGTATATGATTCTTATACCAGACGATAATCTCCTTTTCAAGACGCAGGGCAAGATTGTGACTGGGTCCCCGTTTATTGAATTCACTTTTAAAAGAAAAAAGAATACTTTTAAACTTTTTATGCAGCTCAATATGCTTCAACATATCGGGATACCGGTATTTCATCATCAGGTCTTCTTCGTGGTTAAAGTGATAAACAGTATATTCATCGAGAAAGTCAACAAGCTCCTCTATTTCACTGACCGCCTGGCCTTTGTAAAGAGCCAAAGTGAGGGCATCCATCCGGGCAAAGAGCTTTTTATGCTGCTCATCGATGCTTTCTATTCCCACAAGATATTCTTCTTTCCAGTTTTCAATATCCATACATATTTTATCCATTGATATATAGTAAAATTCTCTACCAGCAACCGGCACATAAAGTTGAACAGGTTATATCTGCAACTGGTGAATGCAAATGAGAAGCTGAATATTGACAAAAAACACCAGGAGCGCAAGGCTTTTTTTGACGTAAACTTTTTTCTCAGAGCAGTTAGTAAAAGGTAACTGCTCTGAGAAAAAAGTTTATATTCAGCCCTTCAAATTCGCTTCTTCTCTATACACCAGAAAAGGAGAAGAACATGAAAAGCAATATCAGAATCTGCCAGCCTGGATTAACCTATCACGTACGCTCAAGGTGCATAGAACTACGCCCTATGCCCGAAGAGGATAGCGCAAAGGAATTGATGCTCCAGGTAATCTCATGGGCACAGAAAAAATAAAACTTTGAACTCCATGCCTTTGATATCATGGATATTGATTTTACTTTCATAACAAAAACTCTCCGGAATGAGGAAACCATTTCCCGCATAATGCAGTATATCAAGTCACAGTTTACCAGAAGATTTAGCGCGCAGCACAACAGAACCGGCCCTTTTTGGAACAAACGATTCAACAACGAAATAATAGATTTTTTGCCAGAACCGGAACAGTCGTTCTTTACTCTCATAAGAAAAATTCGAAATAAAAAGAACAGATACAGCTGCTGGTGCAGCAGCGCAATGATGAAATGCGTTGATCAGAAAAAAACTAGTAAAAAAAAGATGTAGCGGGAATTAATGTTTCACACCATAGATTTTTCAAAAGTACCAGGAAGTTCACTCAAAAAACAGGCAACAGAATTTCTAAAAATGGATCATGGATTTTCTATTTCATAAAATAGATCCGGTAAGGCATCCTCTCATTAGAAAATTAATATACAGTGTAAACTGCGGTGTCAGCAACCGAAACTTCCAGATTAAAATATTGACAAAAAGCACCGGCCGTGTAAGACTTTTTAAGATGTTGTGGATTAGCCTCGAGGCATCCAAAACATCTTAAAAAGTTTCCTTTCGCGGCAAGATTGAGATAGCGACCAAAAGAACAGAGAATGCAGGGCTTCAAAAAATCAATTTAAAGATACACATTATGAATTTATTACATGAAAAGTTTTTTGATTACAAGGGAGTAGATTATTGCATAAAGCTGCATGAAGATGACACCAGCTATCTTTTTACGGTAACCGACAAAAATGGTCAGGATATTATTCTAAACAGCGGTAAAGATGAATTCTGTGTTAAACATGTGTTATCTAAATTTAATTCAGACAATACAAATATTCTTAAAGATGTAATTGGCATTGAATCAATGTTTAAATATTTCGAGGGCATTATAACTCTGACGGCAGACCAGAGAGATTATTCAAAAAATGACCGCTGATATTTTCAGCCCACTCAAAAAAAGCCCCGCGATGCGGGGGCTTTTATCGTATTTTTCTTTTTCGAAAGCGAATTTTCTTTTTTGCAATTCCAAAATGCAGCTGCCATGAAACACCGATGGCAACATTGTAAACATTTTTCTTGTATTCCACCCTGAAATCATCAACGAATGCAAAAAGGAGCCCTTTAAGGCAGCCCAAAAAAGCGATAGAGGCATTACTATTATCAGCACAAAATAAAAATTACCGTAGAAACCATAATCTCCCGTATCAGGCTACTTCCAGATTAATCTATTGACAAAAACCACTCGGCATGCAAAAGTTTTTCGAATTTGATTAAATTATTGTAACAGGAGTTTACTATGAGTAGAATTTCCGTATTGATGTTAATCTCTGTTTTTCTTGCATTTACTGCATGTGGAGGCAAGCAGGCTAAAGATACGCCAAATGTTGGCAGTATGGATTGGGGCGCCTGGGTAAAGGCTTCAAATAAACAATTGGAAAAAGTCCCGGTTAAAGGATTTGCTTATAAAAGCTCAAGCGTTCCAGCTCAGAAATGGGACAAATGGGCGAGAACTGCCGCTCCAGTTGTAAAAGGCATTATTGATAAATTACCTAAAGGGTATGTTTTTCAGGTTACGGGACACACTGACGCTCGTGGACCGGAAGAACCAGAAGGAAACAAGCCCGGTAACATCAAAATATCTCAGGATCGAGCGAACTCTGTACGAGCCGCACTTAAAAGACAGGGGATAAACTCTCCCAAATTAACCGCCAAAGGCGTTGGTTCAGCTCAGCCCCTGGAAGGTGTTAGCACAAGAAGTGCTACTCAGCGAAGAGTTTCTTTTGTAGTTGTTCCTGAATAATCACAAAAAATATAATTAGCCTTCTTTTTAGCGATAAAGAGAAGGCTTTTATTATTGTCTCTATACAGCATCAAACTTCATTATTTGGCGCTTATGCAATAAATCTCTCAATCTTCGATAATATTGTTAATCCATTAACAATATCTTAACCCGATTGAAGCTCATATCAATTGCAATAGTATAAACAATGAAAATTTCATCATAAAAAGATGAGGATTAAACATGTTCAAAAAGACAGCTGTATTTATTCTCTTGCTGTTGTCCATGTCAGTAATAACAGTAAAAAGTATTAATGCCCGTGATTACATTATCGCAGGACAGAATCGCATTCAAAGGATTCATTATGACACCAGCTCCAGTCAGAGTCCTACTTTTCGTGGCGATAAATTTCTTGATTCAAATCTTAAAACCGCATGGATCTCTAAAAAAACTTCAAAGGCCCACTGGGCTGTTATTGATTATGGCGCAAAGCGTATTATGAGTACAATTGTCGTTTATACCGGCAGAAAAAATAACTACAAAACAATAAAATACTTCATGCTGCAATTTCTATATAAAAAAAAATGGTTTGATTTTGCCCGAATCGATTGCAAAAAAGATTCCAAAGGCGGTTCAAACCGATTTGAAATTGACCTGGGCGGCCTTGACGCCAGTACTTTTAGAATTTATATTCCTCCCGAGGCTACTTATGACGGTATTGCCGCGATAACAGAAATTGAGACCTTCATAGGTTCGGCAAAAATAAATGTTTTTGATAAACGGCTTCTTGGGCTGGCCTATCCTGTTAAAAATGGCTTTTTACCAAAAAATAACAGATCTTACCCAAATTCTCCACGAGCATACAGGGGTGGACGGCATGTAGGACTTGATATTTTTTATCATTATACAGGAAACTCCTATGAACCGATTCTGGTATCGAAGGAAACTCCTGTTATTGCTGTTGCCAGTGGAAAAATAATCAGAGCTGACTGGAATTATAAAAAAACAACACCAGCTGAATGGAAAGCCCGTTCACGTTATTTTCAGCAAAATCCCCGTACATTTGTCATGCGATCTTTCGGAGGAATCCAGGTGTGGATAGACCACCGAAACGGTATTCTCTCTGCGTACAACCATCTTTCCCGGATTCATCCTTCAGTCAAAAAGGGAAAGACAGTAAAGAAAGGTGAAATCATTGGCTGGGTTGGTAATTCTGGTTTAATGGGTGAGGCTCTTGGCACTAACCAGGGGCTTCATTTACATTTTGAATTATGGATTGACGGCTACTATCTGGGATATGGAATGTCACTAAAAGATGTTAAAAAATATGTTAAATGGATTTTTTTTCCGTTACAATAAATGATTAAAAAAAGAATAAGCATGTATAGGAAAATACGCAGAAATATTGCATCAACAAGTCTTTTGGTCGTCTTTATAACAGGATTTTCTTATCTCTTGATTTCTTGTTCTGGCAGCAATGAGATGACCCGACTTCATGGCAGAGCAGGTACTCTTAACAATAAGATTGTTACGCTGCAGGATGAGATCATTAAGCTGCAAAATGAAATCACTGTACTCAATGAAGATATAAGACGGGTCGGCAGAAAAAGATATTCCATGCTTTTTGTTGGAGACATTCTCCTTGCCAATGAAGCAGAACTTTTTATCATTAAACATGGTAAAAACTATCCTTTTGAAAAGATAAAGGATGACCTTGAAGACTATGACACGGTTTTCGGAAACCTTGAAACCCCGATTTCCAAAAGAGGTAAAGCTGTAAACAACAAGCCTTATGTTTTTGAAGTGAGCCCAAAGATTGCTTCCTTCCTTAAAAAAATAAAACTTGATGTTGTTTCAATATCGAACAACCATATAATGGACTATGGAGTTAAAGCCATGGAAGATACCATGGAAACCTTAGATGACTGGGATATTCTTTATACCGGAGCCGGAAAAAACCTGAAGGCGGCCCGCAAACCCTGCATAATAACTCATGGACAAACAAAAGTTTACATCCTGGCATATTGTGGGAGACCACCAAAGGATTTTTACGCCAGGAAAAAAAAGCCTGGTACAGCGCCCCTTCTATTCAGTTACATTCAAGAAGATATAAAAAAACATAAAAGAAAGGATACCGTTGTTCTGGTTTCTCTCCACTGGGGGATTGAGCAGACCAGGGTTCCCAGCACATACCAGCGCAACATGGCAAAACGAATTATCACTGCCGGAGCTGACGGGATTATAGGTCACCATCCCCATTGGCCTCAGGGTATTGAAATTTATAAGGGTAAACCTATTATATATTCTCTGGGTAATTTCATTAACGGGCATTACAATAAAACCGAAATGAATAATATTGTCGCCGCTTTTCATTATTATGGCCCCAAAATTGAACAGGTTGAAATCATGTGCATAGCAGGCAAAAACAGACGTGTTCAGTTTCAACCTTATATCTTTAAAGGCAAAGAAGCAAAAGGCAACCTGGAATATATTCAGAGGCTGTCTCAAAAATTTGGCACCAAAATAAAAATTGAAGGTTATAAAGGGGTAATCAAGCTCTAGTCATAGAGCTGCTTAAAACATGAACCAGGTTACTTCCATGCTGATTCCCATTATGTAATTTTGGCATACAGTAAATTGCCGGGTCGCAAACCAGTACATGAGCCATGAGAGCTCTTAACAGCAAAACAAGCATCATATCATCGGGAAGTTAAAATATTGACAAAAAACACCGGTCATGCAAAACTTTTTTAAATTAGCTTTCTTTCTTCCTATATATTAAAGCAGAGAACATCATGAGAAAAATTATTTTGTTACTACTTATCATTTCTGCATCTAGTAGTCTTTCTTCCCAACAGAACTATTTTACATCGGATAAAAAATTCAACCATCATATAATCGCGGAAAAAGCAAATAAAAATAAAGCCTACGCGAAGCTCCTTGATATTTCAGAAAAGTATAACCTGGTTTTCTGTATCAGGAAATGTAAAATCGGTCACCGGGGCAGAACACAGAGCATCAGAAGATTCCAGGGACAATACCGGTATAACTTTTTAACCAATGCAGATGATCCGGTTCTTGATAAATTCATTGAAAGCTTTGTTGAAAACTTTGAAATTTTCTCTCCGAAATTCATAAAAAAATCAGGACTGAGAGCCCTGGTTTTCACCAAAGACATTACCTTTGCTCACATCAGGGTGGGCGGGGGATTCGAAATGACAGATTCAATGTTATTTATAAATATACCTAAAAGATTCTATTCTTCAGAATATACACAATACATAATCTATCATGAATTTTTTCATTTACTCCAGAACAGGTTCCCATATCCCCATCAGTTTATCAATTACAGAAAATGGCAGTCCCTTAATGCTCCCGGTGTAAGATATTATCCGGGAGGAGCTCTTGCCATGCTCAAAAAATACAGATCGATACCGGGATACTTTTTTCAAAAACCAAAAACAAAAGGATTTGTCACCCAGTACGGAAGAACAGATTATTTTCATGACCCGACTGAAATATTCTGTTGTCTCTTTATTGAGACGAAATACAAAAAGCTGAGAAAATGGATGAGAAGTGACCGGTATCTCAGGAGAAAAGTTGACTATCTCCTTGAATGCCTGAACAGGATATCACCGGTTTACAGCCTGAAATACTTTGATGAGATGTATGCTGCAAAAAGCCTTTAAACATCTAACTCCCTGCGAGCATGAAAAAATATTTTAAAATTTTAGTATAACTACCCATGACAAATACTATCATTACAGAATTTACATCATATAAAGCTTCGATTAAAACAGCGCTTGATGCGATCGAAGCCGAAACCTTCCTTGCAAATGAAGCAAAGGTACTTATAAAGCCTAATCTTGTAAATAGCATGCCCTTTCCGGTAACCACCCCGGCAGCCTGTTGTGAAGCTGTAATTGAATACATCATTGGGTGTTCAAAGGCCGAAATAGTCATTGCTGAAGGCTGTGGTGACAAAGACCTTGATACTGATGAAGTCTTTAAGTCTTTGGGTTATACTGAAATAAGTGAAAAATTTGGTATCCCCCTGGTTGACCTGAATTACTCCGCATTAAAAAAACTGTCAAAAGATGATTGTCAGATATTTCCTGACATCTATCTTCCGGAAATAGCATTTACACACTATATCATCTCTGTTCCGGTATTAAAGGCTCACTCTCTTTCAAAAATCACCGGTTCACTTAAAAACATGATCGGGTTTGCTCCACCAAAATATTATTCAGGGAAATACGGCATATGGAAAAAGGCTGTTTTTCACGACAACATACACCAGTCGATAAGAGAGCTCAACAGGTATAGAACACCTGACTTAACAATACTGGACGCACGCATCGGCCTGGCGGAATATCACCTTGGGGGTCCACAATGTGAACCGCCTGTAAATAAAATTGTTGCAGGGTTCAATCCGACAGATGTAGACAGAGAGGCCGCCGGGCTCTTAGGGATAGACTGGCAGACCATTCCGCATCTTCTTTGATCATGGTTGGTGTTCAGGAAAGTTCTGTGTCACCAACCAATACATGAGACAGGATGAATTTTTAAGGAAGAATAATCATGCTACCGGTAGTGTTTGAGAAAATTCCCGTGCATCATATTGAAGCAACATTTAAGTATGCCCCGCGGCAGGTCCCGTGAAAAGAAAAACCCATAGTTCCGCATAACGCCGTAATTTTTAGCCGGCGGCATCCTGAGGCAGTGAAAATTATTTTTTTCTCAAGCCCCCCATCCCCTTACCCATAGGACACTTTCCGTAATAACGGATAATGTCGAGACAGATCCCCTTTACCCCTTTAATATTAAAAAAATGATAGCTTAAGGAGGACCAACATGATAAACAAAAAGACAGTAAAAGAATATAAAATATTTATGAAAGGAGTTATATGACAATGGAAAAGACAACATTGGCAAAAAGCAAACTCCAGGAAATGGCGGAGAAAGCATTCTCTCTTCTCATGATTACAATGGGCGGCCTCCTGATATTAATTACGATTGTATTTTGGGATTTTCTTATAACCGAAGGCCAGTTCAAGCCGACAGTAAGACCCTATTACCCAGTGTATTACGGCGCATTTGCTGTTGCCGGAATCATCATTGCCATATTGGGCATTCTCGGGTTTGTAAAAAAACAAAATATCAAGGAGAGCCAGGGCAATTTCCTCAGTAACTATATCCTTCCTCTATTTGGAATTGTCGTGGGAGCGGGTGCCTTTGCCGGCGCATATGAAATCTATGCGACAACCGAGTATCTGGCGGCTGACAACCTCTATCTTATGATCCTCACGGCCCCGATATTGGGAATGCTGCTGCTACTGCTCCTGATTCCTGCTGGGGTATCCACAATTGTCAATTCGCTCCGCAAAAAGGCAATATCTGCGGCAAGCAGACGGGCAGTTGCCTCGGCTGTTGTGATTGTCCTGATGGGCGCGACAATTGGTGCGGTTCTAGCTTTGCCGCCGGATGCTACGGCCAAACCATATCCCGCAGATCTTCCTTTTAAGCAAGTTCTTTACGCTCAAGGTGAAGCGGGTTACAACACCTTCAAAATTCCCACCATGATTACGGCGCCCAACGGCACCATTTTATCTTTTGCAGAGGCAAGAACAGAACATAAGGATGACTGGTCCAAGACAGATGTTGTAATGCGCAAAAGCTACGATCTGGGCACTACCTGGACACCCCTTAAGGTGCTCGTCGAGGAGGGCGACCTGATCATAGGCAATGCCTGCCCGGTTGTGGATAGAAATACAGGGTTTATCTGGCTGATTTTCTGCAAGCAGAATGACACGGCCTGGAAGATGCACAGTAAAGACAACGGCGAAACATGGTCAAAGCCCATCGAGATAACTAAAAATGTAAAGCTTCCCGGCTGGACCTGGTACGCAACCGGGCCGAGCCACGGCATTCAACTGAAGGATGGAACCCTGGTCATACCTGCGGACCATATAGTAGACAGGAAGATGCAGGGCCATGTCATATACAGCAAAGATGGCGGCAAAACATGGCAGTTGGGTGGAACAATTCCGACTGGAGAAGAAGGAACGATAGTCGAGCTTGACAACGGGGATCTCTATATCAATATCCGTCCCGTCAAACCCGGCTACCGTGTCACTGCCACAAGCAATGATAAAGGTCTGACATGGAACGATTATATCTATGACAAAGCGCTTCCCGATCCAGCATGCCAGGGTAACCTCATTAAAATTGAAAAGCCCAGGGGCAGCCGTTACCTCTTTACCAACCCCGCCGATACGCTGCACCGCGAAATGATGACTGTCCGTCTGAGCGATGACGAGTGCAAAACCTGGTCAAAATCCAAGGTGCTCTATGGTGGTCTGGCATCCTATTCTGCGATTTCACTGATTGACGCCAAAAATGACATTATTGGATGCATATTTGAGAGAGGGGCCAATTTCTACGCTGAAGAGATAGTGTTTGTGCGTTTCCCCCTCAGCTATCTGCAAAACTAAAATGTTAGCTTCCATGCGACACAGACAATCCCGCACAGCGGGAATGTCCGTGAGCTTTAAGTTTATATTTATAAATTTTTCAATACTACCAACCAGCGCATGCCCCATAATGGATTGTCAATGAAAAAGAATCTCACAACTGCAATGTTAAAATATTGACAAAAAGCGCCGGGCATGCAAAAATTTTTTCAATTTCCATTATTACTTAATGTATGACAGTTGCTGTTATTTGCAGGAAGAGGTGCTATGGATAATGAAACTGAAGAAACCCGGTATGTTTAGCAAACCGTCATAAGATATGTGAAGGGCAACAATACCATGTTTAAAATTTTAAAAATAAGTCTACTGTCTCTTTTGCTGTTTCTGCAGATAAACCCCCTTTTCCCCGGACAGGAAAAATCCCGTGAGGGCCTTTTTCTACCCCTGGGGATAAATGTTAACTATAATCATGGTGATAAAGTTAACTTTGGAATTGAAGCAGCGTCAGTCTATTTCTACGGAATGGCAAACCCTGCATGGATTGGCGCATTCATGGACTTTACCACTGATACCGAAGATTATCGGTTTTCTATTGGCTCAAAATTCGGCTATGCCTTTTTCGGGTGTGACCTCGGTTATGCGGGCATCTTTACGGGCGGAGGGTACCGGCACGCGGTTAATGGCCGCTTTTTATTAACACTTCCTCTTTACTACTTTGAAGATTCTGCATCACTACCACTGGTGGCACCCTATGCCAGGTATACTCTTGTAATGGGTGGTGAAAATTTTCTCGAGTATGGGATACTTATTAAATACTCCTTTCGCATCTATGATCCCCGGGCCCCTTTTTAATATGTAGTAAACTGCGCCAGCATCAACCAGCACATGAGACAGAACAAGTTTTATCAGTAGCTGCTTTATCCCACCGGAAGGTTAAAACATTGACAATTTCGAGATATTATGTATTAATTATTTAACAACAGGTTTAATCAATAACTTAAACTGCCTTAAACCACGAAAGGATTTTTAATGAAAAGGCTATCAACATATCTTTTAAAAAATTACGAAACTGAAGATTTTGTTCTACATTTAAAAGCCAAATTCATTTTGTACCTCTGCGCTATACTCCTAATCATTCTTCCAGTTATAATTCTATACGCAGTAGTCCTTAACTGGATGACTCCTGAAACACAATTAATAGACTCACTCAATATTATCCTTCCCCCTGCGATTGGATTTGCAGCAATAGCCTTTGCTCTTTATCTTCTTGCTAAAGGTTATTTCAGTATTGCCAGTCACGTCATCATCAGTATTTGCCTTTTAGTTCCATGGATAATAATGTTCACCGATTCCTCTAATGCAGTTAACCGGCTTGATACCATTGCTTTTGTTTTTGGTGTATTAACCATGATGCCAATTGTTGTTTCAAAACGCAAAACAGCCATTCTCGGGTACTCTCTTTTTAATGTGGCAATGCTTTTCGCCTTCATGCATTTAGTAAAACAACAGTCAGGTATTCAGGACAATGTTATAAGAGGCTATATTGGAGATAATATTATCACTATTGTTTTCATTGGCATCATTTCATATAATATTCTTTCTATAAACAAAAAGGCTCTTGAGAAGGCTGCCTACGAACTTTCCGAACGTAAGCAGGCAGAGAAAAGTTTAATTGAAAGCGAGAAACATTACCGACTTCTCGCAAACAATATTAGAGATGTTATCTGGGTCATGAACATGAACCTGAAAATTACATTTATAACTGAATCTGTTACCAAGCTCAATGGCTATACACCTGCTGAAGCGATGGACAGATCTCTCGAAAAATCACTGACACCCGATTCTTTTAAACTTGCAACGTCCGTCTTCAATAAGGAAATGAAAATAGCATCTTCAAGTAATAAAGATCCTGAACGCTCGGTGACACTTGAACTGGAACAATACTGTAAAGATGGTTTAACAATCTGGATCGAAGTACAAACAGCTTTTTTATATGATATTGACGGAAAGCCAAATGAAATCCTCGGTGTTTCCAGAAATATAACTGAACGAAAAAGGACTGAAGAGTTGTTAATTCAATCGGAAAAAATGATTACCGTCGGTGGACTTGCCGCCGGTATGGCCCATGAGATAAACAATCCCCTGGCTGGTCTATTGCAAAATATTCAGTTATTGCAAAATCGACTCACTAAGGATAATCCAAAAAATGACCTCATTGCCCGAGAATGCGGTACAGAAATAAAAGCTATCAAAGAATATATGCAAAAGCGTGAGATATCGTCATCTTTGGACATGCTTAAAGAAGCAGGGATACGTGTTGCAGACATAGTTGAAAACATGCTTTCTTTTACCCGCAAAGGCGAGACTGAGCTCTCATCACACGATTTGAGAGAAATTATCGATAAAAGTATTGAACTGGCAAATAAAGATTTTAGCTTGTCGAAACATTTCGATTTTCGTCATATACACATTACCCTGGAATATGAATCCGACCTGCCTGATGTCCCCTGTATAACAAGTAAAATTCAACAGGTTATATTAAATCTTTTAAAAAATGGTGCGCAGGCCATGGCGGAAAAATTCGAGAACAATGAAACAGAGGGAAAACCTCATTTTATAATACGCCTGAAAAAAGAAGAGGATATGGCCTGTATTGAGATACAGGATAACGGACCGGGCATGTCGAATGATATTAAACGGCAAATTTTTGAGCCTTTTTTTACAACAAAAAAAATCGGTAAGGGTACAGGATTAGGTCTTTTTGTCTCATACTTCATAATTACACAGAATCATAACGGACACATGTCTGTAGAATCTACTCCTGGAGCCGGTACATCTTTTACGATAAAACTGCCACTCTCAGTACAATGAGAAACCACAATTAATTTAAATTTCAAGGAACATGAAGTCCCCGGTACCACAGCAAAGAAACATCTCGAACCAGGCCTGTTTCATCGACAGCCCTATCCTCTTCCCCCCACCCCTTTTCACCCTTAAAAAAAGCTTGACGTTTACCCCTCTGAAAAGCTTTCATAAAGTATATTATCTACATTAACAGGAACAAATACATGAAAACAATTGAAGGAAATCTTGACGCATCGGGATTACGTTTTGCCATAGTTATTTCACGTTTTAACGAATTTATTACCAGCAAGCTTCTGGGCGGGTCTATTGACTGCCTCAGGCGCAATAATGCTGCTGAAGACGACATTACCGCTGTCTGGGTTCCCGGGGCATGGGAAATTCCCGCTGCCACCAAAAAACTCGCCGCCTCGGGCAAATATGACGCAGTTATCTGTCTCGGAGCCGTCATCAAGGGATCCACACCTCATTTTGACTACGTTTCATCAGAAGTATCAAAGGGTGTTGCCCAGGTCGGCATGAGTACTGATGTTCCGGTTATTTTTGGCGTCATCACAACCGATTCCATCGAACAAGCTATTGAGCGGGCCGGTACCAAGTCAGGCAATAAGGGTTTCGATGCCGCCTTTTCAGCCATTGAAATGGCAAACCTTTACAAGCAATTAAGCTAATGGGACATCGAAGAAAAGCGAGGGAATATGCCCTGCAGGGACTTTACCAGTTCGAAATGCGCAAAGCTGAAGGTACCGAAACAACCGGCACCCTCCATGGAGAGATCGTATCCCTCGACTGGATAGACCGTGAAGTTCCCCCGGAAACAGGAGAATTCACGGTTTCCCTTCTTGAGGGTACCCTGGAGAATATTGAGGCCATCGACGGGCTTATCGACAGCCATTCCAAAAACTGGAAACTGGAACGGCTCACGGCTGTTGATAAATCAATTCTACGCCTCTGCATATTTGAGATGATTTATCTCTCAGAAATTCCCGTCGCCGTTACGATAAATGAAGGAATAGAGCTTGGAAAGCTTTATGGAGGGGAAGGTTCCGGACAGTTTATCAATGGAATCCTTGACGCCATAAAGAAATCTGAAATTCATGGGGGGAAGAAAAAAGGGTGAAAATCAAAAGATCCCGGCGCCAGCAGCAGCCACCGATGACCGATGAAGAAGTCCTTGAAACCAACCGTATCCGTTCAATCGAAGCCGACCAGGCCCGGGAAGGAGGCGCTAAAAAGCCTCTTTTAATCGCCGGGCTCATTGCTCTTGTGGCCCTTGCGGTCATCCTGATCGTCATTACTATTTTCTACAAGCGTCCCGGATCTTTCCTTAAAAATGGTCAAAAGGCAAAGGGGGAAGAAACTTCCTTCATCGATTCTGTTTCTAAGCGCCAGTCCCTCGAATCAGACAATATCCACATCAAGCGGGGAAAAGAAAGCTACAGCCGCAAATATTACCATGACGCGGTTACTGAGTTTCAGGAAGTAATCGATTCTGACGCCCCGGACAAAGATAAGGCCATCGCCCTTGCCTATCTCGGTATGATTGCCGACGACCAGGGCAAATATAAAGAAGCTATTGAATTCTACCGACGGGCCCTCACCTTTGACCGGGAGAATGCTGAAATATTAAAAAATCTCGCCCTCTCATACCGAAACATTGACAATACAACAGAAGCCATTGCCGCTGCCAGGAAATCCCTTGAGCTGAACGAAGGGAGCGCCGATGCCCATATTCTTCTGGGAAACATTCACTACTCATCAAAAAATTACCGCCAGGCCATTGAAGAATACCGAAAGGCCCTCACGATAAAGCCTGACGATGCGGCGGTTCTTTATAATCTCGGATCAGCCCTTCTCATGATGGGCGACGAATTTTCCGCCCTTGAGAACTTTAAAAAAGCTGCCGCACAGGACCGTATCGGAGAGGTAGCCCACCGGGCCTACTCACGCCTCGGTGTTCATTATACCGAACGCCGGGTCTTCGACATGGCTGAAAAATACCTGAAGCAGGCCGTGGCTCTTCGACCCGCTGATGCAGTCAACCGGTATAATCTCGGTGTTGCCTATCTGAAGCAGGACAAAAAAGAACTGGCCCTGAAAGAACTGACAGAAGCCGAAACTCTCTCGAAAAAAGATTCTGAACTTCTGCAGAACATTGGCGACGTCTACCTGTCCATGGACCAGTATGATAAAAGCCTTGAGACCTTTGAAAAAGTATTAAAGATGAAAAAGCGGAACATCGGCATACTGTCTCAAATCGCAACTATCTACTACAAAAAAGGTGAGCTCGATAAATCCTACGATATCTATAAAAAAATAACCATGCTCGAGCCGACCACGGAAAACGCCCGTGCCGCGTGGCTGAACATGGGGGATATCCTTCTGGATACTATGCGCTACAGCGAAGCAATCAGCGCGTACAAAAAGGCCCTGGCCATCAACCCGAAAGATGACGCGGCACTCTATCACCTTGGCACAGCCTACCAGAAGGACAACAGGCCCGAAGAAGCAGTCAGGGCATGGCGTAAGGCTGCCAACCTGAACAGGGACAACCCACGGGCCCTCCTCGCTGTTGCGGGCTACTATTACGATAAGGGCTTCTTTGACCTGGCAGAAAAAGAATACCAGCAGATAGCCCTGAAATGGCCGCGCCTCCAGGAAGTCCACTTTAAAATGGGATCGATATACTACCGCCGGGGCCAGATGGACTATGCCCTCCAGGCCTTTAACAAGACACTTCAGGTTGACACTTCAAGTGAACTGGCACGGATGTCACTGATAAACATGGCGGTCATCAATGGCGACAAAGACCCGACAGAAGCGGGACTGACCCGCTCAATAGAAATGGTCCAGAAGGCCCTTCTGATTAAGCCCGACGATCCCGAGGCCCTCTACGCCTACGGGGGACTCCTGGCGCGGAAAAATCGTCAGGAAAAGGCGATAGAAACCTTCTACCAGGTCATCAAGGGAACCCGGGACAAGAACCTCCTCGCCCGGGCTTACAACAGTATCGGAAAAAGTTACTTCAGCCAGGAAGAATACCGAAAAGCCCTTGCCGCCTTTACCCGGGGCCTCGAAGAAGATCCTACAAATGAAAAAATGCGCCTGAACCGCAAAGCCGCTGCCCGGGCCTACGAAAATGAACTTGCCCGGGACCGGTAGCAATGGCAGGCATCAATCATCTGCACAAAATAGAAGAAATCAATCTCGCTCCCTGGGCTTCCTTCTCAAGTAAAAGCCGGGGGAGAATACACCCGGAACCCCGGCACCCCTACCGGGGTGAATTTCAAAGGGACCGGGAACGAATAATACACACACGGGCATTCCGCCGTCTTGAATACAAGACCCAGGTATTCATCAACCACGAGGGTGACCATTACCGGACCCGCCTGACCCATTCCATTGAAGTGGCCCAGATTTCCCGAACCATTGCCCGGGCCCTGAGGATAAATGAAGACCTGACAGAATCGATTGCCCTTGCCCATGACCTGGGGCATACTCCCTTTGGCCATACCGGGGAGCGGATTCTCAACAGGCTCATTGCCGACCAGGGGGGCTTTGAGCACAATGTCCAGAGTCTCAGGGTTGTAGATAAACTTGAGAACAACTACCATGAATTCAAGGGGCTTAATCTCACCTGGGAAACCCGTGAAGGCATCATAAAACATTCATCAAGTCCCGATCCCGCTATTTTAAAAGAATTCAATCCCGGAGAACCCCCGTCCCTTGAAGCCCAGGTAATTGATCTGGCTGATGAGATTGCCTACAACAACCATGATCTTGACGACGGGATACGCTCGGGACTTTTGAAGATTGAGGATGTCGAAGACCTGACAGTCTGGTCGATGGCCCGGGAACGATACGGTTCGCTTCCCTCTTCCGACAGGAAAACCATCATACGGGAGATAATCCGCAGAATAATAAACCTCCTGGTTACAGATCTTTTAGAAAACAGCGAAAAGATGCTTTCTCAAAATTCTATAACCTGCACCGATGATGTCAGAAACGCACAGGTCAACATGGTTTCCTTCAGCGATGAGGTCAGCAAGGCGCACCATGAGTGTAAACACTTCCTTCGCCATCGCCTTTATAATCATTACCGGGTGACCACGGTATCCCTGAAAGCAGAACGAGTTGTCGAAGACCTTTTTAATATATACACGGCTCATCCCGATACGCTGCCTGACTTTTACCAGGCGATGATTCCTGAAAACGGTCTCGAGCGAACCGTGGCCGACTACATTGCCGGGATGACTGACCGCTTCGCCCTTGAAGAGCATAAGCGGTTGACTGATCCCCATATCGGGTTATGATAATTAAAAGATAAAAGTTGAAAGTTAAAAGAAACAAGATATAAGGAACAAGCTTTGGAAGAAAAAATTATCGAAATACCCGAAGAACTCAGGGAGCTGATGGAATCGGGGAACCTTGAAGACCATATAGTATTCGATAAAAACGGAAAGTGGTGGCATAACGGGGAACCCTTTATAAACAAAAAGATCATCGATCTTTTTAACCAGTCAATATGCCTGACCACTGAAGGCGATTTTGTACTTCAGTATGACCGGTACATCTACCCTGTTACCGTAGAAGATGCCCCGGTCTTTATCACAGGGGCCCGCTTTGAAGGTTTTGGAGAATTCGAAAAAGTTATCGTAAACCTGACTACCGGAAAAGAAGAAGAGCTTGATATTTCAAGCCTCGTATATAAAAATAATACCCTGTACTGCACAGTGGGCGACGGAACCTTCATGGCGAAGTTTCACCGCTCTCCCGCTTTTCACGTACTTGACCGGCTTGACGAAAGCAACGGTCACTATTTTCTTAATATCTGCGGGAAACAACTTCCCCTGAAACAGGAATAACATTATGAAAAAATTTCTCTATTCATCACTACTTTTAGTCATTGCGGGGGCCGTATTCTCCTTCGCGCTCCTTTACAGCCATTATACTCCCGATGCCAACATGCTCTTTCTCTCATGCGGATCGGGCCTCGATAATCCATGTATAACCGTGGGCCAATCCTCGGCAGGCAGCCTTTTCGGCATCCCCTTAGCTGCCTTTGGTCTTTTCTTTTATTTCTTTTTTCTTTTCACCCTTCTGATTGCTGATTACGCCCAGAAGGATTACCTTGAGCTGGTTGTTTACCTGCTGCTCCCCTTAAGCGGACTGGCGGTACTCCTCAACATCTACCTCGGTGTGGTGATGATTCAGATCGGCGAATTTTGTTCTCTCTGCTTCTATACCTACCTGGTCAATGGTGCGCTCCTGGCAACCCTGCTTCTCTGGTTTAAAGGTATCAGAAAAGAAAGCAGTGAGTCTCTTTTCTCCCGGATAAAAACTCTTCTGCGAATTGATGAGCCGGACAGTCATAAGAGGGCCGCTTTTTCAAGCTATACTCTCTTTGCGATTCTCCTGGTTTTTGCGGTCTTTTCAACCAATACGATCATGACCTACAAGGCGGGTGGTCCTTCGGTTCCCCGAAACCAGATAAATAAATTTCTCACCAACTTTTATCAGCAAAAACCCGTGGACATTGAACTCCCTGAAAGTCCCTACTCACTGGGTTCCCCTGACGCGAAACTGACAGCGTATGTTTTCACTGATTACCTCTGCAGTGCCTGTTACGGTTTTTACAAGGTAGAAAAATTCCTTTTGGCAAAGTATAAAGGTAAAATCAGATTCGTCTATTATCATTTTCCCCTCAGCGGCACATGCAATCAGGATGAAAGCCAGACAAGTTCCTGTATCGCATCACGGGCCATGCATGCGGCAATAAAAACAGGCATCTACAAGGAATACCTGGTAGAACACTTTAAAAATTACAAGCGCATGAAACGTGAATACAATGAAGAATGGGCTCTCCAGATTCTTTCTGATCTCAAGAAAAAAGGTGTTGCTGAAAATGTTGATGCGGCGATTTTCAGGGAGATGATGTACGAAGAAGAAACAGCAGCGCTAATAAATTCTCAGGTCGATGCTTCAACAGCCCTGAACGTTAACGCCACGCCGACTATTATCATTGCCGGCCGAACCCTCCGGGGCGTGCCGCCAAAGGAAATGATGTCAGCCCTCATTGATAATGAATTAAAAAAATAACTGCAGCTGACACTTCCCCTTCTGTTTCGGGAGGGGAAGTATACTCTCCCCGCCAAAAAGCCCCGGGCTCTACAGAAGATCAACCGGATCAACATCAATCTCAAGATAGACTGATTTATCATTAATCGATTCCCGGGCCACTTTTGCCAGCCCCCTGAGCACACCAATATCCTTACCTTTAAGAATTATATGGTGACGGAAGTTTCCGCCGATCCGTTCCAGGGGCGCGGCAGCAGGACCAAGAACCGATACCCCGGGATTATCAGCGGCAAGACGCTTTCGCACTTCTCCCGAAGCGGCGTTAATTGATGTGACTACCGTCTGCTCATTGCTTCCCCGAACCAAAAGGCGTACCAGGCGTCCGAAGGGCGGATAGCCGAGACTCTTACGGAATTCTATCTCCTGGCGGTAAAATCCCTCGTAGTCCTGGCGCTGTACCATTTCAAAAAGGGGGTGCTCCGTATCAAGAGCCTGAAGAAGAACAATGCCCCCGGTCTCTCCCCGGCCGCTCCTTCCCGCCACCTGGGTCAGCAGGGAGTAGACCCTTTCAGTGGCACGAAAATCAGGAAGATTAAGACCAAGGTCTGCCAGGAGTATACCGATAACCGATACCCGGCTGAAATCAAAGCCCTTGGCAACCATCTGGGTACCCATGAGCACATCGATTTCCCCCTTCTCCATCATCTCTAACAGTTCATAGGAGGATTTCTTTTTTCGAGCCGTATCCTGGTCAAGGCGATAAAGTCGCGCCTTTGGAAATATCTCAGCCACTTCCTCTTCAAGGCGCTGGGTTCCCGCCCCCACCTTTACCAGTTCTTCAGCGCCGCAGGCGGGGCATTTTTTACCCAATGGACTGGTATAGCCGCAGTAATGACAGAGCAGCAGGTTCCCCCGGTGATAATTCATGCTGATTGAACAGTGTGGACAGGTGATAACCTCACTGCAGCTGTTGCACAGGACAAAGGGAGCAAAGCCGCGGCGGTTCAACAAAAGTATCACCTGCTCATTCTGTTCCATGGCTCGATTCATATAAAGCTTCAACTGAGAGGTTACGGTTTCACGCCCCCGTGCGCTCTGGGCATCTATTATTCTTACATCAGGTAGTGTTGCCCCACCGAAACGCTCTTTAAGTTTATGAAGCTTAAGGATACCCGCTTCAGCGGCATAATATGATTCAATAGAAGGTGTGGCCGACCCCATGATAAGGAGAGCCCCTTCAGTATTGCTCCGGTAGAGGGCTATCCGGCGGGTATTGTACCGGGGAGTGCTGTGTTCTTTATATGAACCGTCCTGTTCTTCATCAATTACCATGAGCCCAAGGTCAGGGCATTGCAGAAATACCGATGACCGGGTACCGATGGCTATTTTTGACTCTCCGCGATAAAACTTAAGCCAGTTATGAAAACGCTGATTTTTCGTCAGCTGGCTGTGATAGAGAATCAGTTCATCACCAAAGACCCGGTAGAGCCTTTCATAAATCTGTGAAGAGAGAGAAATCTCAGGAACAAGAAATATGACAGACTTATTTTCTTTAAGTACTTTTCGGGCCAGCTCAATATAGACCTCGGTTTTTCCGCTTCCCGTTACACCGAAGATAAGATGCTTTCGATTTCCCTGGTTGCTTTCTTCTACGATATCAGAGTAGACCTGTCGCTGCTCACCGGTCAGTTCTTTTTCCACGGGAGGGGCTTCTTTAAAGGGGACCTTAAAACGGTCAGAGGGTTTTTGCCCCGACGGAAGGGCCATTGTCATAACTTCCCCCGGTGCGGCAAGGTAACTGGCGGCAACAAAATGGCACAGGTCGACCAGGGCTTCTCCAAAAATTGGGGTTTCATCAATTACCGAAGTTATTTCTTTAACAGCATAGCCTTCAGGTTTCCGATCATGACGGGCAATGACTGCGGCGACAATCTTTCTTCCTGCAAAATTAACTAAAACTCTCTGTCCGGGCTGAACATCTACTCCCGGAGGGAGGGCATAGGTAAAGGACTGCTCAAGGGGATAGGCAACGTAAACATCAATGTACATAATCAGACGGGGCTTTCCGAAATTTCGGTCTGCACCATCTGCAGAGTTTTCCAGGCGGGGTGCTTCAGTTCAGGATTTTTAATCAGTGTGAGGGGGTGCTCAAGGCTGAACCAGATCATGCCGCTGCTGCCATGTACCATTTTCTGGATCGGCTGCATATCACCCATAACCAGTACAACACGGGGAGCGATTACCTCGAGTTCCCTGGTGAGAATTTTCTGGCAATGCTCCACCATTTCACTTGGCCGGGTAAGGATGTCTTCCATTTCACATTTAATCATATTGGTGATATAGCACGTATCCATATTCAGCTTAATGGCCGACAACATCTTCTGCAGCAGGTCTATCGATTCTTTCCTTAATATATCCCTTTCAACCCGGTCTACAAGTCGGGGAGCATGAAGTATAATCATTACCCCGCTGCTGCCGTTACCATATCCCGCCCGCTTCTCTTTTATATTCCCGCAGGCGGTGCATGATTCGATAAGATCATCGAGATTTTCCCGGGGAGAGAGAACCGGCCCCCCACTCCCGGCATCGTCATTGACCGGGGCGGCAAGCCACTGGCTTAAAAATCCCGCCTCTTCTTCGTTCCGGGCTGTTACGGGACGGCGCTTCTGTCCCGATTCGGCAAGAAAACTGAGTATATCATTGCGCAGGGATCTTTTCATTCTGAGGAGCTCTCAACATTAATGTTATATTGTTTAATTTTCCGGTGAAGATTTGTCCGTTCGACACCCAGCTGTTTTGCTGTCATGGTCACATTTCGATTATTCTCTTTCAATGCATTTTCGATATAGTTTCTTTCAAAATCATCCCGTGCTTTTTTCAAAGTGGAAGCACTGCTGATAATAATTTCTTCATAATTATAGTTTTCCATATGCTTCTTTAAAGCAGCGCTGGTGATTACCTTTTCAGAAACCATTATCACAAGGCGTTCAATGATATTTTTCAGTTCCCGGACATTTCCCGGCCAGCTGTAAGACCGAAGAAACGTTAAGCCGTCTTCATCAATTTCCTTGACACCGGTGCCGTGATCATCACTGAATTTCTTCAAAAAATAATCTACCAGCAGGTCAATATCCCCATTCCGCTCTGACATTGGAGGAGCGGTAACAGGAATAACATTAAGCCGATAATACAGGTCTTCCCTGAAGGTTCCTTCTTCTATCGCTTTTTTTACATCAATATTAGTAGCGGCAATAACCCGGACATCAACGTCAATGGTTTCATTACCGCCGACCCGTTCAAACTGCTGCTCCTGGAGCACCCTGAGAACCTTTGCCTGGGCAGAGAGACTCATGTCACAGACCTCATCAAGAAAAATGGTTCCCTTGTTGGCAACTTCAAATTTCCCCATTCTCTTATTCAGGGCACCGGTAAAAGCCCCCTTTTCGTGACCAAAAAGTTCACTTTCAATAAGCTCCTGGGGAATCGCCGCGCAGTTTACCTTAATAAATGGTTTATCCGAACGCTTTGATCTGAGGTATATTCCCCGGGCAATCAATTCTTTTCCCGTACCGCTTTCACCTGTAATAAAGACCCGGGCATTGGTGACTGCGGCAGTTTCTATTACACCTTTGACTTCAAGTATCCTGTCAGATTTTCCGATCATCTCATCTTCGATGAAGGAGCCTTTTTTCAGTTTCAGGTTTTCTTTCTTCAGGCGGGCCTGCTCCAGGGCATTATTAACAGATGTGATAACCCGTTCCATGGAAGGAGGCTTTTCGAGAAAATCAAAGGCCCCTAAATGTGTCGACTTTACCGCTATATCAATTGATCCATGGCCGGAAATCATTATAACAGCAATTTCAGCATACAGGTTCTTTATCTGCCCGAGAAGCTCTAATCCGTCAGCATCGGGAAGCCAGACATCGAGAATAACAAGGTCGACATCATTCTCAACAAGAAACTTCATAGCATCGTTACCGCAGTCGCTTGAAAACACAAGATGCCCTTCATCCTGTAAGATCGAAGAGAGGGTCTTAATAATATTTATTTCATCATCTACTATCAGAATTCTGGCCATCGGCAGTCCCTTTTATTCCTCAACAGGAAGCTCTATCACAAAAAGGGCTCCTGCTTCATACCGGGGATCAAAAATTATCCGCCCCCCGTGCTCAATAATTATTTTTTCTACAATAGCAAGTCCCAGTCCAGTACCTTTATGCTTTCGAGTATAGCCGGGTTTGAAAATATTAATAGCAATATTTCCCGAAATACCAGGCCCGTTGTCCCGGATACTCAGCAGCAAAAGATTTCGTTCTTTGCTGTATTCCGCTTCAATATCAATAATTCCAGCCTGGTCCATTGCTTCGATACTGTTTTGTATCAGGTTATTGAGCGCCTGTCGAATAAGATTTTTATCAATCTGTACAGCCGGAACATCTTCTTTTATGTTAACATTAAAGGTTATGCCGTCATGACCACTAAAGGCATACACAGTACTCTCGACAATTTTGTTTATAGCGGCCCTCTCCTTTTTCATTTCAGGGAGCCTGGCAAATTTTGTAAATTCACTCAGAATATTTTTCAGCACATCAACTTCTTCAATAATAGTTGTAGTCCCCTGGGTAATTACAGCATCAATATCTGGATCATTTTCCTGCCAGCGTCGCTTGATCCGTTCTGCGGAGAGTCTTATTGGAGTCAAAGGATTTTTAATTTCATGAACAACACGGCGGGCCATGTCACGCCATGCCTCAAGTATCTGCTTCTGGTATATCTCTTTTCTGTTGGTATCAAGCTCCTTTACCATATCATTGAATGAATCCACAAGGATACCGATTTCATCGTTACTGTTTTTGCTTAAATGCACACTGAAGTTGCCTTTCGAGAGATCCCGTGCTGCCTCAGAAAGTTCAAGCACCGGCCGTGTAATATTTCTTGAGATATAGATGCTGATCAGTATTGCGATAAAAATTACAATTATCGAAATAGACAGCAAAAACATCCCCCCCCATTCCCTTGAATATTCCTGGAGATACTGCAAACGAAAAAAATCATCTATTGAATTACTGAGCAGCACTGAACGTTTCTCAATTATATCAGGTATCTTAATGTACAGGACAACTATATATATCCCTGTTTTAAGCCCCCCTACCAGGATATCCCCACCGGGAACATGAAGGCGGTCAATACGATAATTTTTTTTAAAAGAAAGTCCACTGTAAAACAATACGACTTCTTCCCGAAAAAACAGTTCTTTCAGAGGTTTGACATAGCCATTCTCCCCCGATCCTCCGATTACCAGAAAATCAGCCCCCAGCCCTTTCAATTTTGCCATAGCCTGTATTTCTCTTCTGCCGGCAGCAGCCATAGGATCAATTTTCCTTTTTTTTACAAGGTAGTTGATGGTCTGAATTTCCATTTCGATACGATCGCGAAGCTGCATAACCGATTCATCAGACATTTTGATTGCTTCATTCAGTGCTTTTGAGGTTTTATCTGACGCCAGATGGGTAAGAATATCATTTATAAAATTATTGGAAGTAAAAATGATAGGGAGCGCAGAAAGAATAGCTACAAATGCAAAGGCAAGAACCATTTTATTTCGAAAACTGCCGCCGATAGAAAAGGAATCAAGATAAAGATTTCGGCGAAAAGACATGACAATAAAATATATAGCCGCTATAATCGGTACCATCATAATGGCATAAATAAAGAAATCTTTACCAATCAGCACATCTGATTGTTTATCAGGAAAGAGGCCAATAACGATAACAGCGAAGAAAATAAATATACCAAGCAGGAATACCGCATCCTGCAGGTTATTCTGGTCAATAGTTACATTTATTTTTCGCAGGATCCATCTCATTGATTTACATGCATTAAGGGGAAACAAAAATTCTAGTTCATGCTGAAGTTACCCTCGATAAGACCTACTATTATATCAAGGGCCTCCTGCTCCTGGTCACCGTCAGCCCGGACAATCAATTTAGACCCGGAGACTATTGCAAGACCAAGAACAGACATTATCGACTTGCAGTCAGCCTCTACATCATCCTTCACCAGGGAGACTTCGCAGGGAAATTTCATAGCCTCCCTCACCAGCATCATCGCGGGACGAGCATGAACTCCCGCGTCACTGGTCACGACAACTTCTTTTTCAACCATTATTCTTATTCTCCGATTGTATCCAGTCCTGTATTTTTTTATCAAGTTCCTGTGCAGAATTAATACCGAGTTTCTTCAGTCTCTGGTTCAGTGCCGCTGTTTCAATGATAATGGGAATATTTCTCCCCGGCCTGACAGGAATGGTAATATATGGTACATCTATGTCAAGTATGGTATATTTTTTTTCTTCCAGTCCAAGGCGATCATATTCCTTGCTGCTGTCCCATTCTTCGAGAAGGGCTACAAGTTCAATCCGCTTTCGGTTTCGAACCGACCTGATACCAAATATATCCCTGACATTAAGAATACCAAGACCTCGTATCTCCATATGGTGCTTAAGCAGGGGAGTGCCGCTTCCCATCAAAAGTGACTCATCAACCTTTCGAATTACCGCCATGTCATCGGCCACAAGACGGTGCTGCCGCTCAATAAGCTCAAGGGCACATTCACTCTTCCCCACCCCTGATTTTCCTAAAAGAAGCACCCCTACACCAAAAACATCTACAAGGGTTGCATGCATGGTCACCTTGGGAGCGAACACATCATCAAGAAAATGCACCAGCAGTGAGGTAAACCGTGTAGTATCCCTTCGTGTAACCAACACAGGAACGCCTTTCGCTTCGGCTATCTCTACGAACTGCTGGTCAGGCTGCTCATCATGGGTAAAAAAACAGCAGAGAATATCATAAGAAAAGAACTTTTCATAGGTTTCTTTTTTCTTCTCTTCTGAAAGCTGCCGCATATAGGCGGTTTCACCGAGACCAAAGATTTGTATCCGCCCCGGAGCAAAAAAATCATAAAACCCCGCAAGGGTCAGGCCGGGACGATTAATGTCGCCGACCTTGATTTCTTTATTCAATCCTGCCTCTCCGGCGATAAGGTGCACCTGGAGATCAATGCGCGCGGTATTCTCTAGAAAGTTTTCAACTTTTATATATTTTTCCATCTTGTTTACGGTGTAGTACCGGCTAAAAAGCCGGTACCATTACTTCGCAGTCTTTGCCATTTCTATATATGACATTAAAATACTGAGATTCAGAATTAAAAAAGGTCACAAAGGGAGAATTGTTTTGCTCTAACTCCTTCATGGCCTCCTGCAGTGTCATTGCCTGGATACTATTGTCTTTTGATTTAACAAATTTAATCTTCGGGTTACTGAGCGAATCACTTTTCACCTCGAGATCGTATTCCACAAAAGTATCGTGCTCAAACTTATGCTCAGTGATATTCTCAAAGGGTATTTCAACCATTTTCACCGCATCATTATTTCGGTAAAGGGCTGCATAACATTTGTTTGAGTAATCAACAGAGCTCTTCATGTCTTTCACACCCTGCTTGAAAAGAATAAAATCATTCTCATCGTTCTTCATCTGCAGGTATGCTTCTACACGGTCTATCGGCTTATTACTTACCTGGTTGAGACGAACATCGATTCCTTCACCCATCTCGTCGAGATCAAAATAGACAAACCCGTCATTTTTGGGTCCCTTATGGGCCTGATGCTTTTCCTTGTAGCGTGAAACCTGTTTTTCCATTTTTTCAAAAAGAAGGTCAATTGCCGAATAAAGATCTGCAGCCTTTTCCCTTCCATGAAATTGAATTCCGTCACCATTTATTATTACTTCCGCGCCATGGTCAAGTTTTTCCACATACATGATAATATGAGCATCAATCAACTGATGAAAATATTTTTCCAGTTTAATAATTTTTTTTTCGGCATAATCTTTAAGGTTGTCTGAAACTGAAATGTGTCGACCAGTGATTGTAATATTCATAAATTTTTACGCTCCTGTTCTTTTATCAAATTTAACTTTTTCCGCTTATTCGAAGAAGGAATCCCGAGGACACCCCGGTACTTTGCAACTGTACGTCGTGCAATCTGAACGCCTTCTTTTCGAAGCATGTCAACTATGTCTTCGTCACTCAGCGGTGCCTCTGTCGGTTCCGCCTCAATGATTAAAGCCACCCTGTTCTTCACCTGGTCAGAGGATTTTTCTTCTTCTGACCCTTTTACTGATTTGAGTCTTGAAACAAAAAAGTGTTTCAATTCAAATACACCCCAGGGTGTCTGAACAAATTTGTTGCTGGTTACCCGGCTCACCGTTGACTCATGCATGCCGATATGTTCGGCAATATCCAGATGGGTCAGGTACTTTAGATTTCCGGGTCCCCTGACAAGAAAATCGTGCTGGTGCTCCATGATCGCCCGTACGACCTTAAGGATTGTATCCCGCCTGCTGCTGATATTTTTCATGAACGAACGGGCTGACTGTACCTTATCCTGAATATAATCGCGCTGTTTTTTTTCAATGCTTTTTTGCTTCAACAGGGCGTTATAGTAGGCATTAATCCTGATACGGGGTACAAAATCATCGTTCATCATTATTACCAGCTCATCGTCAATAAGTCTGACTTCGACGTCGGGAACAATATACCGGACATCACGGCGGGAATAAACAAGCCCCGGGTAAGGGCTCAGATGGGTAAAAAGCTTACTCTTTTCGATCACCTCCTCCTGGTTGATAGTATATTTTTTTCCGATAATCTCGTAGTTAAGCTTTTCAACATTTTCAAAGTCTTCTTCGATTATCTGATGCAGAAGAGTATCATCGGGATAATAGTGACGGGCCTGAACGAGAAGAGACTCTTCGATTCCCGTGCAGGCGCATCCAATGGGATCAAATGCCTGAATCGTTTCAAAGGCCCTTTGAATCACCTCATCCCCAACCCCCGCTTCGACAGCGAGCTTCTCACGGGGAACAGCAATAAAACCATATTTATCGAGGGAAGTTATAATTTCTTCGAGGACATGAAAATATTCCTCGTCGGCGGCCACCATATGGGCCTGCCAGATCAAGTGCTCAGAGAGGGACTCTTCGTAGGAAACTGCATTTTCTATAAACTGACGCTTTTTATCAGAATCGTTTGCCTGAAAGTTGCCCGAATCGCTTAAGTTGCCGTAACGGTCATCAAACTCATCATTTTTGTCGGAAGTAGGAATATCACCGCTCAGGTCACCGGCAATTGACTCGACAACATCTGAGGCGGCAGGGGGCGCTTCGGGTCCCGGGGAAAAATCTTCTTCGAGTATAGGATTTGTCTGGAGTTCTTCAGCAATAATTTCAGCAATTTCGAGGGAAGAAAGCTGAAGCATCTCAATCGATTGACGCAGAGACTGGGTAAGAACCAGCTTCTGAGACTGTTTTAAACCAAACTGTAATGACAGGGCCATTTAGTCTATTTCTTTCCTCTTTGTCTCCTGTTGTCAAGAATACAGGAAACCAGCTTTATATATAAGTCAATGCCATATAAATAAGATACACCATGGGGCCATTAAAATCAAGAAGGATTTTAAAATAGAAAAATCCGGCAGAAGCCGGATTTTTCCATGATTTATGTACTTCATATATTAGTAGCCGTCACTCATTCGGTTATTTTTACCAATAGTGAACCTGAGGCCCATATATATAGTTTCTCCTAATACTGATGGCTTGCTGGAATAACTGTTGCCGATGCCATCACCATAGGAATCAATACTATCAACCACTACTCTTTTTGTAAAATAAGTATACTGAAAACCTATATCAACAAAAAATGCAATATTCTGGGAAATTGTTGCATGAAAACCGGCAAAAACAACAAGCCCAAATCCGTTAGTGTCAACTTCATCGTTTGGCCCTAAATAGCCTGTTTTAATTTTTAGCGGGGAAAAACCAAATAGGGTTCCGGCCCTCACACCAAAACGATTCCAGAAAAACCAGGTATAGTCAGCACCGACTGATACAAACATATATTCGTAATTATCGGTATAAGTATTCCCATCTCCTGGAACAAACGTTGACGTTGAACCAGCTGAATAAGTAAACCGGTGAATAATATTAACATTGTCAATAATATTATATCCAAGAGAATACCCTCCACCTATCTGTTTTGTTGCATCCTTTGTATTAACATAGGCACCAAGGACATCAATGTAGATATTATTCAAGGCAAAAACAGAGGTTGTGGAAAAGAGAAATAATGCAGTAATAAGTAATATTCGTTTCAAGGTATTTCTCCTCAAGGAAATTTTCTTAACTCTCATGATATATAAAATTGAACATTAGTCAAGAAAAACTCGCCCTGATATGCATTTTTTAACGCTATACTATAGTGCAAAAGTCAGCTTAACATGCCCTCACCCCGCCTACGGCGCACCCTCTCCCACTTAGTTTTGAAGAAAGGAGAGGGTTCATCGACGACATACTGGTTGCTTTTGGGTCTCAATGTGAAAATAGATGCAGGAAGCAACCCTGTATGACATGATGCGGGCAACCAGACCTTAAAGGCGACGATGCTGTTCGTCGCTTTTAAGGCTATCCCGTAGAGTTCCTGAATCTGCTAATTAGGGATAAATACTGATTTCAGCTCATCGGTGAGCTCAAGGGCAGTACCGCTTTCGGCATCCATGATGACAAAAGTGACTTCCGCATCAACGACAGCGCGGTCATCGCTTTTCAGGGTCATTGTCTGGCTCATGGTGACGCTTCTTTTACTCATACGGGCAACAGATGTATCAATTGTGATAATATCACCAACTGTTGCAGGAAACCGGTAGTTTATATTGATATTGACAACGGCAAAGGCGAGACCCCGGTTTCCCAGTTCTTTAAAACCGAAACCGCTTGATTCGAGGGCATGCCACCGGGCCTCTTCGAGAAACTCAAGGTACCGGGCGTTATTTACATGGCTAAACATGTCAAGGTGATAGCCCCTGACGGGTATTTCAATGTAACTCTTCATGACAGACTCCGAAAGATATATTTTGAGCCATGGTGGGCCGTATGGGTAGAAATGCAAGGAAAAGACAGGTTCACCGCTGCCAGAGGGCACCATTTATGCCCCGAAGTTTTTTATTTGAAGGCGCGAAAGCGCTTTCGCGCCTTCAAATAAAAACGCGCCTTCGATATAAAAACACGCATTCTGTATAATAAGAGACTTACACTATAAAGAAAATTTTTTGAAACAAGACATGCCTTTAACTTCCTTACCCCATAATCTAAATAAGTTGATGGTTCGTTGCGCTATAATTCCGCCAGAAACCGGCAGATATGCTTGACAAATAGGCGCACAGAGGATTTTGTAATCATTGAATCACACCAACAGACAGGATCGGTACATGAAAAAACTGACACTACTCATCTTTATAGCTCTACTTTTTATGACAGCAACCCTTATCTCCTGCGCGGAAAGCGGGAGTTCTACGGTTACAGGATATAATACCATTTCATGGCAAAAAGATATAATGGCCCCCGCAGCAGGGAAAAGCTATCTGATGGGCACAATGGACAGCGCGGGTACAGACTATGACGATGTACTCTCTGTCTGTTACAGTGCCGAATCTAAAGAGCTCTCTTCTGATACTGCTACAACATATTTTACCGGATTTGCTATTGCCAGCGACGATAGAAGTGAACGGCTCATAATAGTCATAAGAAACTATGACCTCTTTGATGACACCAAGACATTTCCTGAAGCACTTAATAATACTACACATACTGTCTCTGTTACTTATGTGAATGGCACATCAGTCTCAACATATACTGGTTACATCGACGCAGAAATTACTCTTGCCGAAGTGACTTCACCGGTCCCGGATGTTGATGGTGGTGCTGTCACCTACTACCAGACAACCCTGGATATGACCGGCGGCTTTTCAGTTGGAGGTCTCACTATCACTTCAAGCCACGAGATAGTAGCAATGACCTACCCCTTCACTGAGCCAAATCTTTACTAATAAAAATTGATATATCAACAACATACCATATAACTCACAAAAAAAGGCGAAGATAATCATCTTCGCCTTTTTTAATGCTTTTCCCGAGTTCTAGTTATTCAGCAACACTTCTCAATATCCGATCTATCTCAATGGTAAAGTTCTCAAAGATTACATTCCGGGCAAGGTCTCTTCTAATGAGAGAAACATTGTAGTCAACCAGGCTCTTCAGCTCAGCCTGCTGGGAGCCCATGTAGGCATCGAGGGCATTTTTCAAGACCTCGGCATTATACCGGCCCCGTCGAAACTTTGTAAGCACCTGGTAGTAGAAATTCTGGGCGTATTCCCGGGCCCGCTTCGTCTGCCGGTAGACATCGTAGTCGACCTGGCACTGCTTCACCAGGGACTTTACCTCATCTCGAATAACCATCTCTAAGCTCTGCTTTTTGACATTCTCCTGCTGCAGGGCCAGGCGGGAGTTACGAAGCTTCACGTCAGCTGCCGTGTTGCCCAGGGGATAGGTCGCCTCGAGGGAGACGCTGTACTTTTCATTAAAGGTATTGTATGAGCCAAAGTACGCGGCGTCATAATCCTGGGAGCCGATGCCCATTTTAAGTTTCAAAGAAGGCCACTTCTCCCGGCGGGCTATTTCATAATCGATACCTGCATTTTTTATCGCCGCCTCCTGGTTGGTCCAGTCGACCCGCTTGATAAAAGCGTCACCCATGGCCTGTTCAAGGGATATCTGCGGGGGTGTAACTTTAAAGGTCTGGCCAAGCTCGATATCAAGGTTCGAATCGAGATTGAGGGTACGCAAAACCGCCAGTTTGGCGTCGTAGAGCATCTTTTCTGCCCGCATCACCTGGCTTCGAGCTGTGAGAACCCGGCTGCTCCAGTCCATTATATTCTCCCGTTCAGCAAGGCCGAGACGAAGCTTGCGGGCAATAAGGTTTCTAATATCCATGGTACTTCTCAGGCTTTCCCGGGTTACGGCGAGATTCTTTTCGGCCACCGCAACATTCCAGTAGCCGATGAGGGCCTCTACAAGAAGCCCGGCCAGCTTTAGTTTTACGCCCTGGCGGGTCATTTTTTTGACAGTGCGAAGCTTTCGTTCTTTCAGGCGGTCGTTCATGCCAAAAACGTTTTTAAGTAACTCCTGTTCAAGGTCTATTTGGAGGCCGTGCTGGTAATTGCGACCACCAGGTATATCAGATACTCCATCACCAGTAAAATCTGCAACTCCCATCCCTTTTTTATTTGTAATTACTCCAGTTCCTGATACAGTTACGGAAGTTCCATATCGAAACATTTTTTTAATTCCTGCTGCGTAGTTTGTAGAACTATTTGTCTTGCCCCCAAAGGTAGTGCTCGTTTGATCAGCAGTTCGCTCAAAACCATATCCCCCTGAACCAAAAAGATACCAGTCATATTTAGCCTGGAACTCCTTCAGAGGAGAGTCAGAGCCCTTATACTCAAGAAGCGCCGATTTGACATCAAGGTTATTGCGAAGCAGGTATTCAACGACCCGGTCTACCGTGAGCTTCAGCTTTTTGTTTTTTTTGATATTTTCAGTGAGCCCGCCACCAGCCTTTTTTGTCGGCTTTTCGACGGTCTTTGCAGGGGCAGGTTTTTTGGTCTCTTTGTTCTGCGCCGGGGCAGTTGAGGCGCATAGCATGAGAAGAGAGAGCATATTGATAATGGCAAGATTCCGCAGCATAAAAAGGCCTCCAAAAGGGACTGTTACAATATGCTGACGATAATTGCAGGGATTTTGAGAAATTGTCAAACAGAAAATTTTTTTAAAAGAGGGTTTAAGTGCACATTTTTATTTGAAGGCGCCGATTTTCATTCAATCTATTTGAAGGCGCGTATTTTTTTAATTTGAAAGCGCTTTCGCGCCTTCAAATTAAAAAATTCGCGCCTTCACATTAAAATTAAAAACCCCCGCCTGCCGGCTAAAACCACACCTGTAATCGTTACACCTATTTAACGGACTTAATATATTGAATGATACCTTCAACATCCATTTCACGTTCAACCGCCCCGAGCTTCATAGCCTCTTTCGGCATGCCGTAGACCACGCATGAATCTTCATTCTGCCCGATGGTATAACATCCAGCCTCTTTCATTTCAAGAAGCCCCGCCGCGCCGTCATTACCCATGCCGGTGCAGATAATACCCGTGGCGAGTTTTCCCGCCGCCTGGTTTACAGACCGAAACAGGACATCCACCGAAGGTTTATGTCGGTTTACCGGGGGACCGTCACTGATATCAACATAGTATCCTTCACGGCTTCCCTTGAGTATCATATGCTTTCCACCGGGAGCCACAAGGGCGGTTCCCCGATAGAGGCGGTCGCCCTTTTCAGCTTCTTTTACCAGCAGAGGCGTTTTAGTATTAACCCGGTTCGCGAAGGCTTCGGTAAATTTTTCCGGCATATGCTGTGTGATGACAATGCCGGGTACATCTTCATCAAGGCCGCAAAGAATCGAATCAATCACCTCAGTGCCCCCTGTAGAGGCTCCAATGGCTATAATCTTATCTGCAGCGGAACCCGCAGGTGCTGCTTTTTTTTTACGCAGTATCACATCAGCGGTATATTTTTCATCGACTTCGAGCTCAGGCCGCGCCGGCCGGCTTTTCTTTTTCACCTTAGCTTCAGATGCCGACAAAACCTTTTCAATAATACCGATAGAAAACTCAGCCTTTGATCTTTCATCATCAAGAGAAGGCTTCAGCATGAAGTCGACAGCCCCAAGCTCAAGCGCCCTGATTGTTTGCCGGGCCCCCTTTTCTGTCAGGGTACTGACCATTATCACCGGCATCGGACTGGCAACCATAAGCTTTGACAAAAAGGTAAGACCATCCATTTTTGGCATTTCAATATCCAGGGTCAGCACATCAGGGGCAAGGGACTTAAGTTTATTCACCGCTATAAAAGGATCTATGGCAGTTCCCACTACCTCTATTTTTGGAGATTTCGAAAGAACTTCCGTAAGAAACTTCCGCATAACCGCTGAATCATCGACGATCAGCACCTTAATAGTTTTCATTGCGGTACTTCCTTTTCACAAATTCTTTTTCTCTTTCTGTTACCGTATTCAGAACATCTTCACGGGTGGTTTTTTTCAGGAAGACCTTTCCGTTGTGTGCATCCATGAGAAGCTTTCGGGTATAATGGGCTCCCACATCTTCAGTTTCAATCGGTATATCTTCCATTTCCATCATGACCCTGGCAAGGCGAATATTATCTAATGGAATAGTGGTAGTTTTTTTTTCCGTTTTTATCATATGACCCCCACCGAATATTTTGGAAGTAAAATGTGACTTAACGCCTCCCTTCTTTTCCATGGCGGCAATCAACTCATTAATCGCGGTAATTCCGTACCGGGCTGAACGGTCAGCAAAAATATCACTGCTAGATATTCTCCCGGGCAGCATAAAGTGGTTCATACCCGCTATCCCGGTCACCGGATCGAAAATACAGACAGCAACGCAGGACCCGAGAAGAGTCCCGATCAGTTCATTTTCACATGAAACATAATACTCGCCGGGATGAATTATTTTGATAGGCTTGTTATATTTAATACTATGTCTTATATGCATCTCTTTTTTACTCCTCCCTTTGATAAATAGTATTGCCAACAAGTTTATAGCCATCTGCAATATTTGAGATATTCTCTGAATGCCCGATAAAAAGCCATCCCCCGGCATCTGAATATTTTTTTATTTTTTCAAATAAAATGGCCTGGTCATGTTTTTCAAAATATATAATTACATTTCTGCAGAAAATAATATCAAAGGTTCCCTTCATCGGAAATTGTTTATCCATCAGGTTGAGTCTTCTGTAGGTAATATATTTTTTTAATACATCCTTTACTTTAAAGAGACCCTCATTCTCTCCCCTGCCGCGGAAAAAATATTCCTTTAAGATATAAAGCGGCACACCTTCCATGGCATCAGTCTTATAGATACCATTTTGTCCTTTTTCAAGTACTGTTGTATCAATGTCGGTGGCCAGTATTTTTATATCAGGTTTTTTCTTGTTTTTGAAGTATTCATGCAGCGTGAGGGCAATAGTGTAAGGCTCTTCGCCTGTTGAGCATCCGGCACTCCAGATTCTAAGTTTATTTTTCCCGCTTTTTTCAAAATCAGGAAGTATAACTTTATTCATAAAATCAAAATGCTTATTTTCACGAAAAAAATCTGTTTTATTGGTAGTGATCGCATTAATAAATTCAATTTTTTCAATATTATAATGATCAAGCAGATAATCATGGTATTCTTTAAAAGTCTGAATGCCTAAAACCCTGCAGCGGCGGGAAATTCTCGCCTGCACAAGAGCCTTTTTCAGGTCTGATAATTTAATTCCTGTTTCATTATATATCAGTTCTCTAAAAGCATTAAATTCATGGTTTGCGATTTGAATTTGCTGCATCTCTCTCTATTTCCTTCATTCGAAAAGAAGAACCTTCCCTTTTCTTTCCGTGTTTCTGAATTCGCTGTCTATATATTCCTTTTCGAGGGCAACAAATTCAGAAGACTCTTCATTATTCTTTAGTATCTGCCTGTATACGGAACCTTCCTTTGGAGTAAAATAAAGTCTCCGTCTGAATTCACCGCCGAGGTCGCTTCTTTCAATAGATATTTTTTCAAAATTAAAATACTCATGGATAAACCGGATATTATTCTGAGACAATTCTGTTGATGTGCCCCCGTCTATATATCCCGCTCCGAATATTTTTGCTTTCAGGTACCGACGATCTCCTCCGAGTTTTACAATTTCACCCATAAGGTATTCCATATTCAAAACACCTACTCGTGCAATTTCATCAGTAATAATCCCTTCAGTCCCCATTGCACCGGGTACAACAAAAAGCCCCATACCACCTAGACCGCGTGCCGCATCATAAAGACATACAGAAAGGCATGAACCGGTAACAGTACCAAGAACACAGTTTTCTTTCGATGCAAAAAAATCGCCTGGATAAAGAATATACAGGGGACGATCAAATTTACTGGAATCGCTTTTTATCATCAATATGTTTCCGTAAATACTTTTTCCCGTCACGCCCGAACGAACTTCTTTACGACTTCAACCAGTTCATTGGGCTGAAAGGGTTTTATAATCCAGCCTGAAGCGCCTGCTTCTTTTCCCTGCTGAATTTTCCCCTCTTCAGATTCTGTTGTCAAAACTATAACCGGTGTAAACTTATCGATGGTTCTGAATTCTTTTATAAAAGTAATTCCGTCCATTTCCGGCATATTCACGTCACAGACACAGAGCTGAACATCGTTTCCTTCCTCCTTTATTTTTTTTATCTTGCTCAGTGCGTCTATTCCGTTTTCCGCCTGCTGTACGGGAAAACCGAGAGATTTAATCGCAAATTCAACACTGACCCTGATAGTGGGAGAATCATCAATTACCATAATGTATTTATTCATTTTTTCCTCCAGGATAGACATCCAAAGTCGGGAATCATGTCCTTAACCCGCACATACTCATTTGTTCTTTAACAGTTTCAGAGACGCCTTTCAGCTTTAATATGTTCCCCTGGTTCTGCATCTCCCGGCCCGCCGCCACAAGGATCTGTATGATCGAAATATCAATTCGCTCAACGGCGGTAAAATCTATAATAATTTCACCTTCTTTCTCCATTTCACTTTTGAGAAGTTCATAGAAAACAGCCGCCTGCTTTACACCAAGCATTTCTTCTTCAAGTACCATACAATCCTCCTACTGTATTATATCTTCAACCAGGCCGAAGATATCTATGATCAGCGCCACTTTTCCATCCCCAAGAATTGCTGCACCTGATACCGCCCGGCTTGTGGTAATAAAATTATCGAGACTTTTAATAACAATCTGCTGCTGCCCGAGGAGATCATCAATAAGCAGTCCTACCCTGGTTGTCCCTGATTCAACAATAACAACCAGCCCCTTTGAAGGATCTTGATGCTCCGCTTCAACACCGAAGACATCATAGAGGCGAATCAGGGAAACATATTCCCCGCGGACGAGTATAACTTCCCCCTTACCCTCAATTGTTTTTATTTCTTCTTTTTTAGGGCGAATAGATTCAAGAACAGACAGAAGAGGAATAATATATGTATACTTACCTATCGAAACAAGCATACCGTCTATGATGGCAAGGGTGAGAGGAAGCTTTATTCTTACGATTGTCCCCCGGCCTTCTTCTGAACGTATTTCTACATTTCCCCGAAGACTTTCAATATTGGTTTTTACCACATCCATGCCGACTCCCCTGCCGGACAAATCACCAATTTTAGCAGCAGTTGAGAAACCGGGATTAAAAAGAAAAGAGAAAAGTTTTTCTTTTGTAATTTCTTCATCAGGTTTAATCAGACCAAGCCCCTCTGCTTTTTCACGAACCCTCTCAACACTGATACCACCGCCATCATCGACAATTTCGATAAAAACATTCCCCTCCTGGTGAAACGCGCGCAGGGTAATATTACCGCTCGCGGGCTTTCCTGCCTTCTCGCGGATCTTTTTATCTTCGATACCATGGTCAATGGCATTACGAATCATATGCTTTAAGGGGTCTCCAATCTTTTCAATGACAGTTTTGTCGAGTTCCGTTTCTCCCCCTTCTATGGCAAGACTAATTTCCTTACCCATGCTGTGAGCACTGTCCCTGACAAATCGCCTGAACTGTTCAAAGGTCGGCCCGACAGGAATCATGCGGATTGCCATGATCTGTTCCTGGAACTCTCTCGTTACGCGATCGACACTGTGAATTGCGCTTTTTATGCGGGTGCCGATTTCGTCTTCCATCTCTTCTGACACCCGGGTTAAACTTGACTGACCGATAACGATCTCACCAAGAAGGTTCATAAGGTTATCAAGTTTAGTGGTATCAACACGGATAGTACTGGTTTCGATTTTTTTCTTAATTTGTTCCTGTTCCTGGAGGGCTTCTGTCACCTGTTTTTCAGTAGCCAGCCCCTGCTTTACAACAATATCTCCCAAAAGCAGTTTTCCATCATCCTGAATGGATATCACTTCATCAAGGGCCTCTTCAGAGAGTATGCCTTTCTTTACGAGAAGGTCTCCGATCCTGACTTCTTCGGTAAGAATATCACCACTCTCAGTTTCACTGAACTTGTCAGTAACATCTTCAATACTGATTCTGTTATCATCATCAAGAACAAAAAGAAAAACATTCCTGATTGCATCAATCGATTTGCGACTCTTTATAATTATATCCCAGGAGATGTAGCATATTTCAGGATCCATTTTCTCAAATGCGGGAATTCCTGACCGGTCAACGGTTTTGGTAACCAGGTCTCCCATTGCTAGGAGGTCTTCAATGAGCAGCATCGGGTCTATGCCGAAGAGAAAAATATCTTCCCTCAGGCTGATCTTTACCCGGTAAAAGCGGTTCGTACTGATACCTTTGACTACCGGTTGTGTCGCCAGGGATGTAATATTTGATTCATCAATCCCTTTAAAAAGGTTGATCTGCTCAAGAAGGTTGGCCCTGACCTCATCCTGGTTTTCAGGTACTTCATCGCTCATATTGATTTCACCCTTTACCCAGTCGATGCTGTCAAGTATCAGGTCGATCAATTTATCCGTTACCGCGAGATCTCCGCCCCTCACATCATCGAGAAGGTTTTCAAGGCGGTGGGTGAATTCATAAACACTGGTTACCCCGGCGATACCCGAACTTCCTTTCAGGGTATGAAAGTACCTGAACACCTGGTTAATCGTCTCTTCATTGCTTGAATCTTCTTCCAGTTTTACTATATCTGATTCAAGGTTCTGGATTATTTCACGGGCCTCATCGATAAAGACAGCAAGTATCTCTGCATCTCCCATAATAAACTCCTGAAAAGAATATTTCTGCACATCTCCGATCCTGTCTCGTCGCAGCACATTCAGCAGTAACGGCGCAGAAGGCCTGGCATCAGCGGTATTTTGACTGTACATATCAGTCACTTTCACAGAACAGACTCTAATTCTATCACAAATTTAAATATTAATCAATAAGAAATTTTTCTCCCTTTCTGGCAAATCTTTCTATTTCCCCTTTTATTGTGTAACTCCGGCGTAAGAACAATACACTGAGAGATAAAAGCAGTTATTGCTGTTTATTATCCTTTTTTGATTGAAGGTTGAATCATGAACCAGTATGTTATAGCCATGAAAATGTTTAGAATTCCACTCAGGGTTACACAGGCAGTCCTAATAGCAGTTCTCTTTCTTATGCCTGAATCCGCAGAATCCATAATTCTGAAAAAAATAGACCGGGACGGTAACATCACCTATTATAACCGGCCTGGAGCAAAAAGAGCAAAAAAACTTCCCCCCACAAAATTCGACGGGCTTATCAATAAATATGCCCATCATTCCAGCATTGATCCCTACCTGGTGAAATGTCTGATAAAGGTCGAATCTGATTTTAACCCCGATGCAGTATCAGTGGCAGGGGCCATGGGACTTATGCAGCTGATGCAGGATACGGCGCGAATGTACGACATTGCAGACCCCCTCGACCCGGAAGAAAATATCATGGCCGGCACCCGGCACCTGAAAATGCTTTTAAAATATTTTAAAAACAACATCCCCCTCTCCCTCGCCGCCTATCACGCGGGCCTCGGAAGAGTAAAAAGGCACAACGCCATCCCCCCGATACGATCAACGGTGAAATATGTGAACCGCATTATGTATTATTATCGCGGGACAAATAACTACAAAAATACTGTCCGGCGCCTTTACAAAAGGATAGACCGTCACGGCGACATCATCTACTCCAACAGGAAAAACACCAATATACTTGACAAATGACTCTTTCTCTGTCTTAACCTTTAATCATACTAATCCAGACAGGAGGAAAAATGAAAAAATTATTATTATGCACTCTTATATTTGCAGTAGCAATAGGGGGATGTAAAAAGGGGAAGGAAGAAGGAGCCGCGGATATCGTTCTGACTAAAAAATATGCCCGGTACCGAATTGCCGTATATACAGACAAAGAACTAAAGACCTGGCTTGCAACCCTTGACAAGGCTGAACCGGTAGATCTTATCGGACAGGAAGATGTCACAATAAAAACCAAAACAGTCACCCTTGCCTCTATCAAACTCTCAACAGAAAAGAAAGGCTATGTGAAAGCTGATGCTCTGGCCGACCGCCCGGTTGTTTTCACAGAAGACACAAAAGCCAGGGTAAGAAATAATGCAGCTGCCAGAGTCTGGGCGATTATTCCGAAGGGTACCATCGGTTTTGTCATCGACGAAAAGGCAGACTGGGTGCAGATTCATGTCGGCAAAATCAATGACAAATGGGTCACGAAGCACTGGGTCAAAAACGGATTCAGCGGTGACGAGAACCTGATGTCAGAAGCCCTGGACTTTGAAAGAGAAGCAGCAGTACTGGCAAAGGGAGAACCGGGCAGTGCCAAATACAAGGCAGCTGAAGAAGCGATTAAAAAAATTGAATCCGAGTCAACATCTATTTTTAAGGACATGGCGGGAGAACTTCTACAAAAGTCATCAAAGAAAGAAGAAGATCAGAAGGAGACTCCTGAAGAGACTGACATGGATAAAGACAAAACACCGGAAGAAAGTTCTGAAGGCTGCTAAAGGCTTTCTGATATAAATAAAAAAAGAGACGGCATGCCGTCTCTTTTTTTATGCAAGGCAGTAATGACTGCAGTACAGTTTGCCCCCCTGATCTATTTCAACAATTCCATACGATCCGCTGTTTGCAGCCCCTGGATTAAAAAGCAGGGGACTCTTTACTCCTGTAAACTGGATATGGGTATGGCCGAAAAATATTACCTCGGCATCCCGGGACTTCCCCTCCCGCAAAAGAGACTTGAAGCCCTTTTGAACACTGTACATATCGCCATGAACAACCATTATTTTTTTTCCAGAAAAGGTAAATTCAGAAAGGCGTTCCAGATCAACGGGCCGCATAAGGTCGACATTCCCCGCAACCTTTACGACGGGAATACCTGCAGGAACATCAACGTGCATAAGGTCAGGGGCACCATCGCCGCAATGAACCAGAAAATCGAAATCACCAGCTTCATCAATAATCCTCTGCAGCCTTACATGATTGCCATGGCTGTCAGAAACAACTAGTATTCTCCTGTTCGGCTCCCTCATCTCATTCACCAGAATACCTAACCATCATAAAAGTGCAGTCGTCAACCTTAATGATTTCATCATCAGACAAAAGCTCAATAACAGCATCACTCCTTTCCTCCAGGGAGAGGGTCTGGTTCACCAGGATTTCCATCAGATCATCCTGACCGATACGGTTATCCTTGAAATCAAGAACATCCATAACACCATCCGTAAAAAGAAAAATCTGATCTCCAGGCTCAAGATTTATTTCATTATTGATAAATTCTGCGCTTTTTATCGGCCCGAGAAAAGGATCATTGTGAGGAAGTTTTAAAACTTTTCCCCCTCGAATACGCATCGGCTGGGGATGCCCCGCGTTGGCATAAATCAGTTTTCCCGCCTCAGGATCGAGGAGACAGCAGAAGGCAGTTACAAATGACTCTGCAGGAAGATTCTCCGCCAGCTCGCTGTTCATATAGGCAAGTATTTCACAGGGAATAAGACTTTCCTTCAAAGCATTTCTGAAAATCATTTTCACAATAGCGGTAAAAATAGCCCCTGAAATACTGTGACCCGAGACATCTGCCAGAAGAAAAAGAACCTTCCCGTTTCTCAGCAATACATAATCATAGAGATCTCCGCCTATATCCGACAGGGGGCGGCACCAGTTTATCGCCTCAACAGGTCCGCTGACCAGTTTTGATTCGGGAAAAAGATACTTTTGAAGCTTCTGGGCCATGAGAAGCTCAATTTTAATAAAATCATTAAAATCTTTCATCTCGCCTATTTTCAAGCCGTTTTCAATACGCTTCAGGAGAACCTCAGTCTCTTCCGGCTTACGGATAAAGTCGTAAACCCCCAGCTGATAGGATTCAATACGATGATCCATATTCTGGCTTCCCGACATCATCAAAACCGGAACCTTTGAATATTCTTCATCCCTGTTTTTATGAAGAAACTCGAGACCATTCATGAGGGGCATATTCATATCAAGAATGATCAGGTTGACCGCCTGATGTTCAAGAATATTGAGGGCTTCCTGACCATTGCCGGCAGTTATTACCGTATACCCCTCACGGCCCAGAAGGCGGGTAAAAAAAGTACAGATATGTTCTTCATCATCTATAACAAGTATTCTTTTACTCATTTAAAGGTCCGATTTAAATATTTTTATCACTATGAACTATTTCGAAAGAAGAGTCAAGAGCTAAACAGCAGAAGAGGGGACGGTCCTGTTGGAACACCCCCTCTTCTGCTGTTTAATATTTCAGGTTAGATCAGGCAGCTGCCTGTTTTCGTTCGACAAAAAACATAATCGTTGAAAACGCCGTAAGGATCAGCAGAAATATCGCGCTTTTAAAGCCAATACGGGCTCCCCGCTGACGTCGGTCAAGAAGCTGGTTTAAATACATAATATCACCGGTTTCCCCCGGCACCATGGCATGTCCGTGGTATATCTTGGCATCAAAGTAAGGAAGAATCTTTTTAATAATATCTGCACTTCCATCAAAGTGCTCATAGAGGGCAAAAAGCTGGGGATTTCTCAGCTCGATATAGGCTTTTTTGTATGCTTTATCGACGTCCTTGTCTTCGCTCAACAATGAAACAATCTTTTTTTCAACAAATACCTTTGAATAGCCTGAAATGCCACCGGAAATCAGGGCCAGCACAATGGTTACAATGGCAAAATAAAAATAGAGTTTACTGTCATCAAAATTCTTCATATTTTTTCCTTCAGCAGGGTGATAATATTTTCTTTTCTATATTCAAGGTTTTTGAAACGGATATTTTTCTGGTCTATATTCATCCCGGGTCCCGACTCACCACTGACAAGTTTTTCCTTTTCAACCTCAAAAAGCTCAAGGAGAGGAGTTATTTCTTTTTCTGTCCGGATTTTTTTCACCAGTATTTCGCCTTCTCCGAAGGGAAGAACCTCAGGAAGAGTAAAATCAAAGGATTCCACGGTCTTTCCGACAGCGGGATCAAAAAGTTCAACTGTTCCCTTTACATCAAGAAAAGCCGTATCGTTATTCACATTTTCGAGTAATCCGGCAAAAGTGATACTGTAGACTTCCTTATTTTCAACAATTGAGAGGTCAATTTTCATCATTGCCCTGGTAACGCTTTCCGGTGCCTTGACGCATCCGGCAAAAAGCAGAAGGGTGCTGATAAGCAAAAAAACTATTCGGTATTTCATGTAATTCACTTCCATGTATAACTTATTTATGATGTGGTACGATATGGCCTTGTTCACATTAGTCAAGAAAAATATATAGCTTGACAAAAGAATTCTTCTCGCCGCCTGTATTATTCATCCGTGGACTTCCAGTCCCGAACATTACACCATGGAGCAGCTAATGAAAACAATTCTTCCTTTAATAAAGAAAAAAGCAGCAATAATTCCCCTCTTTTTCATGCTTATCTGTATCAGCAGCGCCTTTAATATGCCCCGGACCGCAGTTGAGGCCGCAGGCACTTATAACGACACGGCGCTTTTCCTGGCAGGAAAACAACTTCCTTCCCGATCTGCCCTTAAAAAATATACCACCTCATCATATTACCGCTCATACCGTCGTCAAATTCAAACCGGGTTTAACCGCTTTCAAAAACCGAACCTTAACAAAATGAAGAGATGGTGGCTGTCACATAAGCCCGCCTCAAGCCCCGACAATGTTCTCTATCCATTCAGCGGCCCTGATGTGGGCAATGTGCTGGCATTTTTCCCCAACAAAAAGAGCTATACCATGTTCGGCCTTGAACAACCGGGAAGAATTCCCAATCCCTACAACATGTCGACAGCACAAATACACAAAGGCATGAACGGCGTCCAGAGTTCGCTCAACACTATTCTGCGGGTCAACTTTTTCAGAACCAAGGGAATGAAAAAAAAGCTGGGCAGCAAATCTTTAAACGGCGTTGCCAGCCTGATATTCATTTTTCTTTCTCTCAATGATTATACTATTGTCGACGCCCGCCGTGTGGCCATCAATTCCGCGGGAAGCCTCGTACAGGGAAGAGCCTCTGACCATAAAATAAAATGGGAACATCCCCCGGCATCACGACGCATACCCGGCATAGAAGTAACCTTTAAAAAAGGAAACGGAAGACTTCAGAAGGTCCGCTACTTTATGCTCAATGTTATTGATTATGCCGTTACAAAGCATTCACCGCAATTTCTCCCCTACATCAAGGCGGGAGGGCCCTATACTACCTTTCTCAAGTCAGCATCATACCTGATGCACAATGATAAAATAAAGTTTACAAAGGTCCGGGCAGCGGTGCTTTCATCCAGCAGCTTCATTGTTCAGGATGATTCAGGGGTGCCCCTCAGGTATCTTCCTTCTTCAAGATGGACAGTTTCATTTCACGGTGTGTACGACCGGCCGATTCCCCTCTTTGGGCATCGGACTCAAAAAGACCTGAAGCTGGCAATGAAGAAAAAATCTACCGGCGTTCTTCCTTTCAGTTACGGATATGATTACCGCAAGGGAGAATCAAACCTGATAACGGCCCGGAAAAAGTAGCAAGGTACAAGTTGAAAGTGACAAGAATAAAGTAACAAGTTACAAGCAGTACCCGGATACAACAAAAGGCGAGGATGCGTTTCCTCGCCTTTTGTTGTATCCGGGGTTTTCTGCCGTAATGGCTGCTTTCAACCTGCTACTTGTTACTTGTTACTTGTACCTTTAAACTTGCGACTTTCAACTTTTAATGGGGTGTATTCTCGAGGGCCTTTTTCAGTCTCAGGGCATAGGCATTATCATTTTCAATCGAGAGTCCCTGGTGAAGAACTTCCTGTGCCTTTACGGGGCTGCCCATGAGCCGGTAGGTATCCGCGAGATTAAAAAGATTTTTAGCAATGCCCGGCTTTCGAAGCCTCAAACGTTCGCCGTAATCCGCAGCCGTGCCGTACTCTCCCTTCATTTTCATCGAATAGGAAGTCAGATAAAGCAGCTCATGATCATGGGGATTATCCGAGGAAAACTGCTCTGAGATTTCAGAGGCAAGGTCGAACTTACTGTCCCGCACATATACCTTTATGATTTCCTGAAGAACCGTCGAATGACCACCGCTTTTTTCCTTTGCAGAACGAAGCAGGGAAAGGGCCTCATTTCGGTTTCCCTTTTCAGAGACCGCTTTGGCTTTTTTTATTAAAGCATGAACCTCATCGGGAAGCTCATGGGCAGTGCGGTACTTCATAGAGTTGATCGCTTCATCGGGGCTGTAGGCTATTGAAAGAAGCGTAAAATCATCGGTCAGCGATCCCTGTTCAAGAATACTCGTATAGATATCATTGAGGTCTCCCCTTCCCTTTTCTACATGATTGAGAAAAGCCTCAACATCATCATTAAGAATTCTTACCCCTTCATCGGTGACCCCGAGAAAAATATCATCCCGCCCGTCAGACCCGGAAATCAACTGGTCACCCGGTTTCATCTGATAGGTTTTGATGATAACGTCTTCCTCTTCAAATTCCATGCCGATACGACGAAGAACAATATCCTTTTCAAGATACGTTGCCTTCCCCTCTTTGTAGAGAACCATGAGGGGATGTTCTGCGTTCACATAGTAGACAAAACCGGTTTCATCATCAACCAGCCCCATACAGAGAGAGGTGAACATACTTCCTTTAAAAATGCTGAAAACATTGCTCAGGTCCAGAAGACAGTCCCGGAGCCATAATTCAGGAAAGAGACGCTGATAGGGATTAACCAGCTTTGAACGGTTCAGAAAGGCGTTATAGATTGCCCCGGTCACAAGAGCCCCGCCAGCCCCCTGAATCGATTTACCCATGGCATCACTGTTCAGAAAGGCAATATGCTTTTTCCCATGAAGGGATATACTGGTGGCTATATTCAGGTCACCGCCGATTTCATTGGTCTTTCCCCTGAACTCAAAGGACTTGTTCTGCTGCATCCGGCTCTCTACCCGGATATTTTTGCTTGAGACATCATTCCGGGCCAGGGGCGCCATGAGAAGTGAAGTGAGGTAGTAGTCTCCATCCTGCTTTTCTTTCAGGTCTTCAACGGTCTTAAGGGTCTGCTGCAGCTCATCAGTTCGCTCTTTAACCCGCAGCTCAAGGTTCACATTCAGGTCTTCCGCCTCGTTGTAAACCCGCATGAACTTGTTTGCCAGGATAATGGCAGTGCCGATTACCGCAACCAGGGTCCCATACTTTGAAAAGGCAAAACCGGTGTGAAAAAAAATAAAATCAAGAATATCAAAAGTAATGGTAACAGAAAGAATTAAGATTGCCGCAAGCATCGGTTTTACTTCAGGCACTCCGGCGCGGTATCCCTTGTAGAATAGATAAAGAAAGTACCCAACGACAAGCAATGCAATACCCTGCCAGGCCTGGATGATATAGTCAGTATATGACATGGGAACAAATGGAACGGCTATAATTACAATACCCCAGAAAGCCGCGTATATCTTTGTAAATTTTGAAACCTTTGAAAAAATAAGATGTTCTACAAAGGCAATAAGAAACGGGAAGAGGGTAAAAAGTGAGATGATCTCAACAATATGCACAATGTCAGCGGCCGGAACAAGATGGAGAATGAAATCAGTACGACTTAAAAAGTAAATAACAACGAAAAACGCCATACTTCCGAAATAAAGATTATACTTCTCTTTTTTTCTCTTCAAGAATAGCACAAGGTGGTACATTGAAGCAAGAAGATAAAGGCCCAAAAGAACCAGAACCATCATCTCAGAATGATTCCTCTCCATTCGCTTGAAATCATCAATTTCATATCCGGGATAATAGTAGAGCCCCGTGTTACGGAACCTTGTGTGACCGGTGATTTTAAAGGCGAGAAGATTATTCTTCTCTTTCAAGACATGTCCTGAAAAATTAATTGTAGTTCCACGGACAGTCCGGTTAATACGGATATTCCCTTTTTCATCAAGGAAATGCTCATCGGCTATCATTTTTCCGTTTATATAGATCTGCCAGGCTTCACCGATTCCGGGAAGACGAAGGCCCAGGGCATTCGGGTAATCGATCATCTCAGCAGGGGCATCAAACCAGGTTATAAATGTCCAGGTCTTCAGTTCATTTTTGGGGCCCGGGGCGATGTCAAGAATCCGCTGATAACTTCCCCCGGGGCGTTTAATCCAGGTGCTGTCTTCAGGAGCTTCGAATTCTTCTGCTGTCCATTCAGGCTGAAAGCCCTCATTGATCAACCAGCTGTTGCTGTCGAGGGAGATTCTTTCGAAGGCATGAAGATGGGGAAGAAAAAATAATCCGGCGAAGAGGAGCACCCCGACTGTGCAAAAAACCGTGAGTCTCCTCCTGGTACCGCCTTTACTTCCCCCCCCCATATTATTCACTATCGGCTCCCTTTATGCTTAAAATCTTCTGCCATATAAAATAAACAACCACACCCACAGCCACAACCCCGCAGGCAAAAAGACTGGTCTTAGTCCAGTTGACCAGGGCGGCAACCATCATCGAAAAGGTCAAAACAATATAAATGAGGGGAACAACAGGATAGAAAGGAACCTTAAAGGGCCGCTCAAGTTCAGGCTCCCTTTTTCTCATAATCATCAGACCAATTACAGAGAGAAGGGGAAAAATATTTAGAGAGAAGCCCATGTAAATCAGAAGGGCTTCAATATTATTTTTCCCGATCATGACATAGACAACGGCAATACAGGTCTGGATAATAATTGCAAGGTCAGGGGTCAAAAACCGGGGGTTGACCCGTTCAAGGCTGTGAAAGATCATCCGGTCCTTTGCCATGGCATAGTAAACCCGGGGACCGATCATCATCTGAACCGAAACCGCAGAAAGAAGAATCAGGGCAATGCCGAGAGTAATCATCGACGCCCCGGCGGTTCCGAAAAGATTCCCCGCGGCAATGGCGCCGATGGCATGCTTTCCCAACAGGTCAGTACCGGGACTTGAAATAATATATACGACATTTAAAAGTATGTAGAGGAAGGTAATGAGCAGTGTGCCGAAAAACATTGCCCGGGGCAGGTTCTTTTCAGGATTCTTTATCTCTCCGGCCATGTAGCTTGCCCCGTTCCAGCCGGAATAGGCAAACATGACAAGGAGAAGTACCAGGCCATAATCAGTGATTGACTTCCCTCCCCCGCTGCTGTAGGCCATGGTCAGACGGTCAGCCTGTGACCAGTCGGCGTAGACAAACCCAAAGGTGATAAATGAAACAACAATAAGCAGCTTCAATACCGTAAGACCGTTCTGAAGAAAGCTTCCCTGTTTTACGCCGTAGATATGAATGATGCCGAAAAGAACAATCAGTCCCGCGGCAAGAACCTTCTGGTAAACCGGATCAGCAAGAAAGGCGATCTGGCAGAATTCGCTCAGGTACCAGACCAGGGTCAAAGAGGAAATGGCAACTGACGCGGTAAAGCCAACCACCAGGGAAATCCAACCCGTCAAAAACGATGGAAGCATACCGAAGATCTTTTTCAGGTAGATATACTCACCGCCGTCATCGGGCCACATGACCGCCAGTTCAGCGTAACAGAGGGCGCCGGTTATGGCAACAATGCCCCCGATTCCCCAGAGAAGCAGCACGATAAAGGCGTTTCCGGTCATTCCAAGGACCGAACCGGTTGTAACGAAAATTCCCGTTCCGATAACATCCGCTATTATGATAAAAATCGCTGTTACAAGACCCAGCTGACGTTTTAATTCCAATGTAGTCTCCAGTTTATGGCTGTTGAAAAAAAGCAACACGCTTATATCTCTCATGCCACACAAATATTTCACATCAAAGCTATTTTTCGTCCATTATTCATTTCACGTCAAGCATTTATGCAGTGAGAAAAACAGCTAGCCGACAGACCGGGAATCTTCAAGTGCCGAATCAACATGCCCCCGGCGCTTTTTGAATGGATGGTCAGCATCAAGCCCCAGGGCCTTATGAAGCAGGTAGGAATTTTTATGCAGGGCCTGGTCAGCCCCCAGGAGGGCCATCTTCGCCGCGTGCTCAGGGCTTCCGGTATTGGAATAAATCAGCGCTGATGTCCTGTCACGGCACTGCCGCAGCACATCAATACCGTTCAGGTCTCCCTTGAGGCGATAATCAAGAATGATAATATCAAAGTCTATTCCCTCAATGCATTCCAGAGCATCTGTGCCGTTATCCACAACATACAGCATGAAAACATCTTCAGGGAGTATTAACCTGAAGTAATCCTGAACTGAAGGATCGTCTTCCACCAGCAAAATCTGTTTTTTCTGTAAATGAATCTTTTCTTTCATCCATTGCCTCTACACCAATAGAGTATACCAGAAAATTAACATTGACAAGTTTTAAAGTACCGCAACGTGGTAAATTCATGATAGATAGACTTCCCTACCCCTTTGCCCTTGCCCCCATGGCCGAAGTGACGACCCCGGCCCTTCGGCGCGCCATCACCGGTTTTGGCACCGAGGTGATTATTTTCTCAGAAATGCTCAGCGCCGCGGCGATCAGCAAGGGGGGCTTTTTCAATGAATCGAAGCTTGCGGTAGAAGAAACGAGTGCCCCGTTCATCTACCAGATTCTCGGGAATGACCCTGCAGTAATGGGAGATGCGGCGGCACAGCTTTCACAGCGGAACTGTTCAGGCATCGATATCAACATGGGCTGCAGCGCCCCGGATATACGCATCAGGGGCTGGGGCTCCCGTCTTCTCCAGGACATTGACCTGACACGACAGATCATCCGTGCATGCCGGGGGGCCACAGACAAACTTCTCTCAGTGAAAATGAGAAGCGGTTTCACTGAACATGAGCCCGAGGTAATAATCAACTACGGCAAAATGTTTGAAGAGGAAGGGGTTGACTTCATCACCCTTCACCCCCGCTACGCCATGCTCTCTTTCAAAAGGCTGGCAGACTGGAGTCTTGTCGACCTTCTGCAGAAAAAAGTTTCAATTCCCGTTATCGGCAACGGAGACATTACAAGCCCCGAAGCTGCGGTGGAACACCTGAAGAATGGAACATGCAGCGCCGTCATGATCGGCCGTGAAGCGATAAAATCTCCCTGGATTTTCAAGGTAGCCGGGGCCCTCCTTGAGGGACGGGAAGAGACCCTCACCATTCCGGTGGCAGAAACATTCACCACTGTGCTTTCTGATATTGAGACCATGCTTCCCCCGGAGCTTCACAAAAGCAGGGGGCGCCGTTTTGCATCATACTACTCGAAGAATGCCCGCTTCGGCCACGCCCTCTTTGCAAAAATTCATCAGGTTTCAACCATTCCTGAAATGATATCCCTGGTTGAAGAGTATTACAAGCGGAACCCCGGTGAGGCGGTAAAACATTTTTCCCTGAAAAACGGAACAGTCACGGTTACTGCATAAAAGCTGAATCTTCCTTCTCAAAAAATATTGTTGTCCCTTTCATTCAAACTGTATACATTAAAACAACAGACAGGAAACAAATAAAGAGTATACAATATATCGTACCGGCCTCTTTGTTTTCCCACTGCAATAATGCCACTGCCACACATACGGGTAATAAGGTGCGGCCTGTCTGAATTATCAAAATGAAAAGGAAGGAAACCTCTCATGGCTAAAATACCATTCAAACCGGCACTATTGTGCGCGACTCTGATATTTTTCTCGCTGAACCTCAGCGCCGCCTCAACAGACAATTTCAGTGCCCCCAACTATATATTTCTTGAAGAGACGGTCATGTCAAAAAATGATATTACCGCTGATTTAAAAATGCTATTGAAGAGCAACATGGTTTTTCTTTACGTTTCAGGGTGTCATCTCGACAAAGAAGCCCTCCCGGCTTTCCAGGGACTGGCACGGCGGTACCGGCAGGCAAAATTCCTTCGTGTTCATCAGTTTTCATCTGCCGGAAAATACCTGTTAGAACGGTACGGAAGTTTCGGCGCACCGAAAATTTACTTTATAAAAGACAGCAACCTCGTCTCCCATGTCACCTATTTCTATGAAAGAACCGGCAGAAAAAGCAGGTTCGCAGGCTGGAAACGGTCAATTGAAAAATGGGCCGCCGATCTGTATCCCCATGTCAGACAACTCCCCCGGTACCCCAATATTTACCCCGTGAGCTCTTTCAATTACCGGCCGCTACTTGACCGTAAAAAGGTTGTTCTTTTAAGAACTGATATAAGAGCCCGCGACTTTCCGGCGGCCATGAGAAGCCTTTTTCAGGCGGCTGCCCGGTTCAGGCATATTACCTTTGCCTTTGACACGCGAAGTATCCCCTATAACCAGGAATTTGACTACCGGTTCAGAAAGGCGTATAATTCTTACAGCGTTATCAGTGATGGGGCGATTATAGAATCATCATTTAGAAAAAGACGCCAGGGAGGCTATAATCAGGCACAGCTTGCTCAGTGGATCAAAAGTAATTTTGAGAAGGGCGCTGCCAAAAAGCCCGCTTCAACAAAAAACGCTGCATGGCTGAAAAAAGTATTTACCACGGCAGATTCATACCAGCTTTCAATAATGGATCCCGGGGAATTCAAAAGACTCAATAGCAGGCACAAGGTCGTAAAAGGTCTTCGACTGCAGCAGTCTTTTTATGTATTAATTAATGCCATCACCGACCCGAGAAGAAACAGGGGGACTGCCCTGGTCCTTATTAAAGAACTGAAATATACATCCCAGGGGGGATTTCAAAAACTCGTAAAAAATCCCATTACACGAAAGAAAGTATACGCGAATCTCATTGGCCGCCTGATTGCTTATGAAAAAGACAATAAAATCCGCAGAGAATTACAAAAGATAGAGGGTTACTACAACCGATAGAAATTTTCAAAAAATTCATTGCATTTTATTAAGCACTTTAATAGATTTTCAGGAGACATCAGGGACCACCTTGATGTCTCTTATAATTTTTCAAGATAAGGGGAATTCCATGGATTATCTTCGCGTCTGGTCAGAAATCGACATCAATGACATCAAAGAACATATCATTATGGTAGATGACAGGTACGCCCACTGCCCCGGGTGTAAAAAAATAGGCATTGAATTGAAAGACCTGACAAAATGCCCTTCCTGCGAACGGGAGATAAAATATGTCACCAGCAAAGACGCGAAGGGGGGTAAACATGAAATTGTCATGCGTACCCGGAAAAAACTTCCTGATCTTATTTTTGTCGACTATGATGACTACCTGAGGGTAACGGGGAAAAATACTGCGGAAAGTCTGTTCAGCGTTTAGGTTTTTTTAAATTTATTTTCGGTATTTATTGAAGGCACGGATTTATATTGAAGGCGCGACAACGGTGTCGCGCCTTCAATATAAATCCCCTTTACATATCTACTTTCGGTATTGTCGAAACCCTCATTTTTTTTGCTTCCGGAATATCCTTAAGATATTTTTTCAACAGCTTCGGTTCGCTTACCAGAACTTCCTTTTCACTCCGGTCCAGTGACTTCAGGGCATATTCAAGGCGTTGAGCGTCACCCCGTGATCCGGGGAATTTCCAACACTGGGCGATTCGTACCGGTTTAAAGGCGCGGGTAAAACGGGCGCCCCCTTTGCCGGAAACATGCTGCCGGTAGCGCCGCGGCAGATCAAGAGTTATTCCCGTGTAGTAGGCTCCATTGGTGCATTCGAGCATATATATCCAGTAGGGAGCCTTAACTTCCTCACCCTTACTCTTCAAGAAGCCGGGCCCTTCGTTTTTTCAGCACCTCAACCCGGTCCCGTGAATTAATAAGCTGCAGGTTTTCTCTCCTCAGGGGAACCGCCTCTGCTACCAGGGTATCAATAGAAGTAACAGTAAAAATCAACCGTTTGGAGATTCTATACTTTTTGCTTCCCGGATTAATCTTGTTAATCACCAGTTTCTCACCCTTTTTAAGGCCGTCAAAAAGCCCCAGGTTTACAACAATACTTTTTTCCTTCAGTTTAAGAACACGGCCCCTGAAGGGCACCATGGCAAAAAGACGCCGGGCAATGCGCAGGGAAAGCCGTGGAAGGGCAAAGCGTCCCGATTCTTTCATGGCACTCTCACCCATTATTACACCGGTTCTAAAATCCATCAACTTTACCTTCAGGGCAGTAGAATCACCCTGCTCACTGCAGGATCCGTAGACAAGGTACTCGAAGGGAGGAAGGGTCTTATTCTTTATCATCTCCTCAAGGCGGTCAAGGGTCCCGGCAAAATGTGCCGGGGTCATTGCAAGACCTGATACTTTTTCCCGAAGCCGTACCGGCGCGGGAACCTGCCGCCCAAACTGAGAAAGGGCCCAGGTCAAATCAAAGGCGAGAACCCTGCCGATATCCGGATGAGTACTGACCCCCTCATCAGACTGAAAATCAAGCACCAAAATACGGGGCACATCCCGGGGAATATCATCGCCGGCAAATCCCTCACGGTGATACATCCGGTCGCGCCTCTTGTATACCGCCGCGGTAAGACGGTCCCTGGTACTGATACCGGGATAGAGACGCTG